>Ga0208162_1000007_pt1 | contig 125355 bp, 116 predicted proteins | sample CB_VirMetaG_4_FD_184539 | JGI IMG/M metagenome (GOLD analysis project Ga0208162, IMG submission 184539) | Freshwater to marine saline gradient viral communities from Chesapeake Bay - CB_1508_1M Viral MetaG (SPAdes) (version 4) | ecosystem: Environmental > Aquatic > Marine > Coastal | place... | reverse complement strand
CCCTGCACTACCTGCTGATCCTGCACTACCTGCACTACCTGCACTACCTGCTGATCCGGCACTACCGGCAGACCCTGCACTACCGGCAGACCCTGCACTACCTGCTGATCCAGCACTACCGGCAGACCCTGCACTACCTGCTGATCCTGCACTACCTGCACTACCACTGCTACCTGCTGATCCTGAAGATGAATCTCCGAATGTTAAGGCAACATATCCTGTTGTGGGTTTAGGAAAAGTAATTTGAACTGTATTATTATCGATATAAGAAACTTTATCAGTTAAAATTACATTAAAATCTAAATCTGTGATGGCAAAACTTAAAGGTCTAGTGCCTAGATAGTGATTAACTATCCAAGTTGTGGATGCTATATCTTGTCGATGAATAAATGCACCACCATCACGACCAGAAGATCCAGATGTTCCTGTAGAGCCAGAAGAACCTGCAGAACCAGAACTACCTGCACTACCTGCTGATCCTGAAGAACTGTCCCCAAAAGTTACAGTTGCATAACCAGTTTGATTAACCCCCACTGGCCATATGATCTCAATAGAATTTCTTGTTGTAAATCTTACAGTTTGCGGAAATATTTGTACATAATCAGAATCAGTGAATATAACATTTACAGGTCTACTGGTATTTAAATTATGATTTATGACCCAATATCTACTAGGAGTTGTTTGACTGTGTACGTATGTACCACCATCTACACCAGATGTACCACTACTACCTGCTGATCCTGCACTACCAGCACTTCCCGCACTACCTGCTGATCCTGCACTACCTGCTGATCCTGCACTACCTGCTGATCCGGCACTGCCAGCACTTCCTGCACTACCTGCTGATCCAGCACTACCAGCACTTCCTGCACTACCTGCTGATCCGGCACTACCAGCACTACCAGCAGACCCTGCTGATCCGGCACTACCTGCTGATCCGGCACTACCAGAACTTCCAGATGAACCAGAAGATCCAGCACTTCCAGCACTGCCTGATGAACCTGCTGATCCAGCACTGCCTGATGAACCTGCTGATCCCGATGTGCCTGAAGAAATTCTTTCAATTATTATTTCATTGGAATTTCCAGGAGAAACCTTATTATAATAATAAATTATAGGATTCGATGAAAAAGGAACTTGATATGCGATATAAGCACCAGGTGTTCCTGGAGTACCAATTCTTTCGATACCATATGTAACATCTATATCATCTTGTCCAATAGATCCTGGATTATGAATACCCTCAAAATAATTAGATAAAGATAATTCATAATTTAAATTTGAAGGATCATCCAGTTCAAATTTATATTTAAAACCTTTATACAGTAATAATGAATCTAAAGGAACTTCATCAAATGTGAAAACATTCTCACCACCTTCATCTAAATTAACTGTTACTTTATAGACATATGCGTATGGTGCTTCTCCTGAAGTTCCTGCCGAACCAGAAGTACCAGCACTAGCATCTCTTCCAGAAGTTCCATCTTTACCTGATGATCCAGAAGTTCCTGTAGAACCTGAAGTTCCTGTAGAACCTGAAGTTCCAGATGTGCCTGACGATCCTGAAGATCCTGCACTTGCATCTCGACCAGATGAACCAGAAGATCCTGCACTTCCTGAACTTCCAGAACTACCTGCACTGCCAGAACTACCTGCACTACCAGAACTACCTGCACTACCAGAACTACCTGCACTGCCACTGCTACCTGATGAACCTGAACTTCCCGAACTTCCAGAAGATCCAGAACTTCCGGAACTGCCTGCACTGCCACTGCTACCTGATGAACCTGATGACCCTGGAATACCCTGAGCGCCTCTTAGATTCACATACCAGAACGAAAATGTATTTTCTAATATAAAATTGCTACCATCCTCAATCAGAAGATCATGAATACCTTCAGCCTCTTCAAAAAGAAATTTGTCACCATTTTCTAAAACTAATTTATCAAAATTTCCTACATACATTCCACTAGAAAAATCATATTCTTTTTCTTCTATTATAAGTTTTTCTGATCCGTTTTCTAGTAGTAATTGTTCATCATTTTCTAGTGATAGTGTTTTTATTAAATTTTCAGTCTCAAGTTTACTATTGTCTTGTTCATTTAACAAATATCCATCATTTTCTAAAGCTATTTGATGAATTTCATCTCTTCTATCATTTAATTGAAGATGATACGATGACATCTCCGCTTCTTCAGGATCTATTACTAATACACCTGTTTTATCATTATAACTGACAACTACACCTTGAAAATAAGTTCTATAATCATTTCCGTATGAAATTAATACTTCTTGTCGTGGAGCATATTGTCTATCAATATCTTCAAGTATAAAAGTTTTAAAGCCAACAACATCTACAACATTTGTTGTATAAGAAATTGTACTATATCGATCACCGTCAAATCCTGAGGATCCAGAAGATCCTGCACTTCCAGCACTACCTGCTGATCCAGCACTTCCAGCACTACCTGCTGATCCAGCACTTCCAGAGGATCCAGAACTTCCAGAGGATCCTGATGTGCCAGCAGAACCTGAACTACCAGAAGATCCAGCACTGCCAGCAGAACCTGAACTTCCAGAGGATCCAGAACTTCCAGAGGATCCTGATGTGCCAGCAGAACCTGAACTACCAGAAGATCCAGCACTGCCAGCAGAACCTGAACTTCCAGAGGATCCTGATGTACCGGCGGAACCTGAACTTCCAGAGGATCCTGATGTACCGGCGGAACCCGCACTTGCATCTCGACCAGATGATCCTGAAGTTCCTGAACTTCCTGAACTACCAGAAGTTCCTGAAGAACCAGCAGAACCCGAACTACCAGAAGATCCTGCGGTACCTGCAGATCCAGAAGAACCAGCACTTGCATCTCGACCAGAAGATCCTGAAGTTCCTGCAGATCCTGCTGTTCCTGCAGTTCCAGATGTACCAGAAGATCCTGATGATCCATCATCTCCTTTTTCACCTTTATCACCAGTTCTTGCAAAAGTTAATACACAAATATCTTCATCGTTAAAAGGAATTGTTGAAGATTCTTCTAATATTTGAATACTTAATTCATAGTAAGATTCTTGAGGATGTTCTATTAAATTTTGAGTTATTACAAATAATAAAAAATCTTCTTCTTGTCCTTTTTTAGAAATCTTTAAATGACCTTTTACGGTGCTAGTTGAATCATCTATTGTTCTAAGAAAATTTTGTAAATCTGTATAATTATTATCAAAAAATTTAATGTATATTTTATCTGATAAGTTTTGAGTTCCATTATTTAATCGAAATAAACCATAAGGAAATGATGTATTGAATGGACTTTGTACGTTCTCGTATTCAAATTCAAAGCCTGCGCCACCAAAATTTCCATCAACCCCAGAAGTACCAGCAGAACCAGATGTGCCAGAAGTACCAGATGAACCAGAACTGCCTGCAGATCCAGCAGAACCGGCAGATCCAGAACTTCCAGAACTACCTGCAGAACCAGCAGATCCAGAACTTCCAGAACTACCTGCAGATCCAGCAGAACCAGCAGATCCAGAACTTCCAGAACTACCTGCAGATCCAGAACTTCCAGAACTACCTGCAGATCCAGAACTTCCAGAACTACCTGCAGATCCAGAACTTCCAGAACTACCTGCAGATCCAGCAGAACCAGCAGATCCAGAACTTCCAGAACTACCTGCAGATCCAGAACTTCCAGATGATCCAGCACTACCTGCACTTCCTGCACTTCCAGAACTACCTGCAGATCCAGAACTTCCAGATGATCCAGCACTACCAGAACTACCTGAAGTTCCAGCACTACCAGAACTACCAGAAGTTCCAGCACTACCAGATGTTCCAGACGAACCTGCGCTACCAGAACTTGCATATGTTAATCCAGACGATCCAGAAGTTCCAGCACTTCCTGAACTACCAGATGAACCAGCACTACCTGCACTTCCTGCACTTCCAGCGCTACCGGATGATCCAGAAGTTCCCGATGATCCAGAAGTTCCCGATGATCCAGAAGTTCCAGCACTTCCTGAACTACCAGATGAACCAGAACTTGCATATGTTAGTCCAGACGATCCAGAAGTTCCAGCACTTCCTGAACTACCAGATGAACCAGAACTACCTGCAGAACCTGATGATCCGGCACTTCCAGATGATCCAGCACTACCTGCACTACCTGCACTACCTGCTGATCCGGCACTACCTGCACTACCTGCTGAGCCTGAAGATCCTGCACTACCTGCTGATCCGGCACTACCTGCACTACCTGCTGAACCTGAAGATCCTGCACTACCTGCTGATCCGGCACTACCTGCACTACCTGAACTTCCAGATGATCCTGCACTACCTGAACTTCCAGATGATCCTGCACTACCTGAACTTCCAGATGATCCAGCACTACCTGCACTACCTACAGATCCTGAAGTTCCTGATGTACCAGATGATCCTGATGATCCTGATGATCCTGCACTTGCATCTCGACCAGATGAACCAGAAGATCCTGCTGTACCGGATGAACCAGAAGTACCAGATGTTCCTGCATCACCCGTTCTAGCAAATGTAACCACACAGCTATCGCCATCATTAAATGGAATTTCATTAGAAGAAGTAACATAATTGATTGATACTATATCAAAATTATTACCAGCACCACCATCGACAGAATCACTAATGGTAAATAGCATGTATGCAGAATTATCACCTTTTAGAGAAATTCTAACATGACCCTTAATCGTGCTTGTCGATCCAGCTATAGTGTGTAGAAATGATTCTATATCACTAGAATTATTATCCAAGTGATTTATAATCAATTCAGTTATAGATGCAGATGATGTGCTATTGAATCTAAAAATTCCAGTTGAAGGATCACCGATGATAGAATCATCATAATCATATTCAAAAGAAGCGCCTCCAAAATTTCCATCTACTCCTGAGGTTCCTGATGATCCTGAAGTTCCTGAAGTTCCTGCTGATCCTGAAGTTCCTGCTGATCCTGATGATCCTGAAGTTAATGGTCTTATCTGATCTAATATATTTGATCTAATAATAACTGAAGAATTGTTTTGACCATTTTCTAAATAAAAACCATCATCAGAATTTACGGATATGTGTTCTAAATTTGAGATTGTATTTCCAGAAACCTGCGTTTCAGAAATCTCTATAGGTTTCGAGGCAGGAGAAAACTCTAAAGTATTATTGGACGTAACCCTTAAAACATCTCCTTCAGAGCCCAGAAAACTTTCATCGACTTCTTTTAACTCAAGAACTGAAAATATTCTGTCACCATTACTATCTCTAATAGTAAAATCATTACCAGAGGTGCTGTGAAAACCTAATACAGCATTTTGTGTACCTTCACCAATTTTTAAAGATTGAGTCTGTCCGATAATCAATGATTGATTGACGACTAAATTATTATCATCATTTATTGACAATAAATCAGGATCAAAAGATATAATTATGGAAGAATTATTCTGTGCAGCAAAAAGACCACTACCTGTTTTTATTGATTTAAATTTTAAGGTAGTTTTTGTTGGAGTATATTCTACATTTGAATATAGTTGTACTGTGTTAGATGTGACTTCTAAGTTTTTACCTATTGATACAATATCACTACCGCCACCTCCTCCATAAGTATCTCCCCAACCAGTCGATACTTTTTGCGCAGTAGATGCTGCTTGTGAACCAATATTTTTTACAACAGTTTTTAATTTTTCTAACTCTTGCTTTAATGGTTCTACTTGTGCGTCATCGCCTTTTGGACCTACATCACCCTGAGGACCTTGTGGTCCAATTTCTCCCTGAGGTCCTTGTGGCCCTTGAAGTCCTTGTGGCCCTATTTTACCTGGATCACCTTTCTCACCTTTTTCTCCTCTTTCACCAGGAGAACCATCTAAACCTTTTTCACCCTTTTCACCTCTAGGACCTTGCTCACCTGCTATTTCAAGAACTTTTATCTTCTCACCAGTTTCAGGATCAAAAATTTCTTTTATATCTTTTATTAGCTCTTGCTTAGCTCTTTTAAATTCTTTTTGAGTGTATGCTAGAGATGCAGCTAAAACTTCATTTAGTTTTAATTGCTTATTATTATCATTTGACATTTAATTAATCGTCTAACTTTATAGTAGATAAAATATCATTTATAGTGTTTTTCAGTTTTTCGTCATTTTTACTAGATTCAAATTTGCTTTCTATAATTTTCTCAATGAGATTTTCATTCAAAACATTTTCAGATTCTTGTTCGTAAGAATTATTCATTTGCATATCATCTTCTCCAGAAAATCTTGGATCTTCCAGTTCTTTCGCAATTTGTTCATCATTTGTTTTGATGTCATCATCACTCATCAATAAAATATTTTTTCTCACATACTCATTAGAATAATATTTTCCAGTGTATTCTGATAAATCTCTTAATAAGTTAAGTCTGTCTTGTAATAATTCATTTCTTTTCATTTCTGTGAAATGACTATCACTTTCATAATGATAATAGAGTTGATTTTTAATTTCTTTAAAATCATCTCTACTCATAATACCTTTAAGACTTAATTGTCTCTCCAATAATTCATCAAATAAAATTGAAAATTTATTTTGTAATCTATTAATAAATCTGGTAAATTTAACTTCGTCTCTGGAAATTTCCGTTGCTCTACCAATGGTATAAGATGCTTCTGATTCTAATCTAGAGAGTGGAACACCTAATGATTTATAAAGTTTCTTTTGAAAGTATATAACATCTTCTATATCACCTAGATTTTGACCTCCTGGCAATGTTGTTACCTCGGTACCTCTACCCCCCTCCATTCTAGGCATCCAGTAATCTTCTAACATTGACATATGTTTTCTATCATCACGTATTTCACCAGTATTCGCATCATAAACAAGTTTATTTTTATATCTTGTCATCAAATCACGCATATATTGTTCTGCTCGTACTTTAGGTAAATTTCCAACATCTACATAAAAAATTCTTCTTTCGGGTGCCCTTGATATCCTATAAATGACTAAAGAATCTTCAATCATTCTGAGCATATTGAGAGGTTTTATAGCTTTATGTAAGTATGATAATACTAATGATTTTGTGGAATTTAATAATCCAGAATGACAATAAACAATAGAATCTAAAGAAATTTTTAAACCAGATGCTGCATTTGTAAATGCAGTTCCTATTGTCTGTCCTTGCGATTGATATATACCTTTTTCATTATAGACATAATATTCTTGTATTTGTTTTTGAGTGTCACCATTTGGAAGTTTTAGAGATTTATTTTCTCTGATTTTTTTTATCTTGCGAGGATCTAATAATCTTAATTCGTGAATACCTTTTTTAGTATTTTTTTCATCAATAACAACATGATAATAAATTCTACCATCAACATACCATCTTCTGAATAAATCATAACCTAAATTTTGAAAATCTAATAATTTAGATATCTCTTTGAATTCTGCTCTTATTTTATTTTTTATATTTTCGGATAGGTTTAGATTATCTAATTTTATATCCACTATAGGATTGTCTTTTATTGATATAATCGCTTCATTAACAATATCGTCTATAGCATTTTCGACTTCTGCCTGTAAGGACATATCTCTATAACGATTTATTAACTCTGATTCGCTCTTTATGGCACCTTCAGTATCAATATACGTTCCATAAGCACCTCCAGATGCTACGGTAACCGCACCGTCTTCATGTTCAACTTGAGCAAAACTTTGTATCTTTTCATTTTTCTTGGATTCTTTTTTTCCGATAGTAAATCCAAATATATCAAATAGCATATCTTTCCTGAATGCAAGTGAATAAAATATTACTGTTTTATTTATTCACTTGCAAAATCAGAAAAAAATGATAAAATGGATTAAAATTATCCGGTTGCTCTTAGTCCTTCGGGACCCGTTCCTCCTGTTTTAGGATTAGGGGCTTCTGTTTTCCAATAATCGTAAGCAAATGTTACTGTAAATTCTTCAACAGAATCATTATCTCCCCAATCTAATGTTATCTCACTTATATCAATCGGAAACAAATTATAGAATTTATATTGCCTGACAACTTGTGGACTACTAAAATCTCCAGTTTTAGCTAATTGTTGTACAACCGTGCCGCTTGGGTCAGTATAATCAGTACTAGTACCGGTTCCCTGTCTATAATTAGCCTGATGAAGGTTTATTGAATCCATCCATTCTTCAAATAGACCTCTATAACTAAAGTTTTCGTCATTTATAACTGTCACAGTCCAATCAGCAAATGTTCTATTTCCTGCTAGTTTTATTTCTCTACCCATATAAGGAACTGTTACTGTTCCGATAGTAGATCCTGGTATGCTAGTAGCTCTAACAAAATATTCTAAATCAGCTCCAGGAACTAATCTAGAATTTATAGCGGGTGTTGTCATCAAGACTTTAAATAAATTAGGTCTTGCTCCATCATGTTTCATTTTACTGCGAAAAGTCGATACATTAAAAGCCATATTTTTTTACTCCTTATATTGCGTTGATTACTTCACTAAATTCTACACCTGTTGATACCGCAACAAAGTTTAAATTAATGAAATTGATAGATCTACTTGGTTTAATGAAAATATCTCCTCTGAATTCATTTCTATCCACAACAACCGGAGGATTATTTGTAGAATCACACACTATTCTATAATCAGTAATACCTCTTCTACCTTGAACATCTCTTAAAAATGGTTCTACTAAACTAACAAAACTTGCTCTTGTGAATTCATCATTGAATTCGAACAATGAAAACTGAGCAGCATTAGCAATTGCTTTTTCTAGAATAATGAAAAGTCTTCTGACATTTATTCTATCGAATGCTGATGGTTTTGATAATAATGTTTTATCGCCAAATAATATTGTACCGCCTCCTGGTAGAGAAATTACAGGATTAACACCAGCACCATAAAGTCTATCTCTATCTGCTAAAGTAGGGTTATAGGCTAATTTTGTAACATTTCTTATGTTTCCTCTATTAAAGCCAGCAGGTGATACGAATGGATTTTGATTATCAGATTGCGCACATAAACCAGCAAGATCACCATTCAAAGGTATGTATCTATTTACACTTGAAAATCTATCAAAAGCATATTTAAAATTACCATCCATAACTGCATAACTAGAACTTGGTAGTTTCGATCTTTTTGTCACAATATTATTGACTTCAGATCCTCTTGTTGATACATCAGAATAAGTTGGTGATACAAACGCAACGCAATCTTTTCTATATTCACATATGTTATTAATAACATAAGTCTGCACAATCTCAGAAACTTCTCCAGTCATCACTAAGGAGACATCAATATCTTCCGGATTTCTAAAGAAATTAAAACCTGCGATTCTATCGGCATCACTTGCTGATGAATTACCATCATCTCCTCCTGATAGAGAATTTGTTGCATTAAATCTAGCAGATCCAATATTACCACCTAAATTCAATGAATAACTTCCGTTAAAAGGTTTTGTTTCACCAAATGATAATTGACTACCCCAAGAATTACTCAATGTTGATGAACCAAACACAATTCCATCACCAGTACTATCATGATCCAACCATCTAACAAATTGAGAATTACGATTTATTATTTCTTTATAATATACACTGTTACCATTTTCTCCTACAGCATTACTTGCCACAGAAAGATTTGGATATCTTTCTAAAACTGAAACTGAAGATTTTGTTCCAAAACCTCTTTTATCTGGAGTTCCAGTAATCAAACCATCTTCATCCAAAACAATTAAATGAATTTCATCTAAAATATCTTTATTTCCTGTTTCTTTTGCCGCAAAGGCACTGGTTAAAGGTGCATTTTCGAAACTACTTCTATATTCCCATTCTCTGGAAAAACTAGCTGCAGAAACAGAATTATCTACAGGTTCGACTAATGTTAATGCAAAATTGGATTCTATTGATGCAACTTTTCTTGCCACATCCACACCTTGTGAATCAGTAAATCTTAATATGTCTCCGACACTAATTTGATATTGAAAAAATGTTTTTGATCCAATTACGCTTTTTGAATTTGAAGGAATACTAATTGTTCCAAAAATAGTCTCACTTTCTTCAAATGCTGATCGAGCATATCTAATGATAGTATTTGCCGCAACAGATGATTCCTCAAATAAATTTATTTCAACATTACCTGCATTATTTGGATCATACTTTACTGCCGTGAAACTAGTATTACTTGCAACATTTGTTACGACACCAACATTTCCTCCGTGTATTTCAATTACATCTCCAACACGCAATTCATTTGCAACATCGTTACCGCCTGTTCCTTCAAATAAAGTTACATTAGGATCTGCATCAAATAAACCAGTTAATGCAACTTTAGTGTTTGCCGCAAGTCTTACAGAACCATCGGCAGATATTTCTGTATTTGCTCTGTCAGGTAAACACATGCTAACTTTTAAACTATCTCCTATACTACCAGGATATTTTGCGCAAAAATTAATTCCATCACTTCCTGTACTTTCAAAATTCTTTTCATAATCATCATCATTTTCAACTAAAATTCCAGTTCCTGAAGTAGAAGAGTTTTTTGCCAAACTTGTATTTGCAGCACGTACTACTTGTAGATTATTAGAATAAGACAAAAAACTAGCTGCTGTCATAACTGATGGATATGTGTATTGATCTGTTTTACCAAATTTTGCAACTAAATCATTATCATCTACAACAGATACAATTTCGTTTATTGGGCCCCATTTAAAAAGTCCTGAAAATGCTCCAACGGATGTTGAAGGAATTGGTACCCTAGTGGTCAAATCAACTTCAGAAACATTTACCCCTGGACTAACCATAAATGCCATACTTTCTCCTGTGATCTCGTTTATAAATTCATACTATTCATATTTATTAAAATATCATTTTTCAGACCGTTACTTATTTATTATGATATAAATATTTTTATGATAACAGATAAAGATAAAAAAAGATTTGAAAAAAAAATTATAAAAACAGAGGATTGTCATTTTTGGACAGCAGGAAAAACCAAACAAGGTTATGGAATGTTTTCATACTTAGGAAAATCTATGCCTGCTCATAGATTCTCATACTTGTTATATAATGGAAATATTAAAGATGATAAAATAGTGCATCAAAAATGTAATAATACTTATTGTGTAAATCCAAAACACTTAATTCTAAAAAATAAAAGTGATACTAGAAAAAATTTTTATCACATAAGAATTAATGATGAAATGATTTTTAATGAATCTATAAGATATCTAGAAAAACTAAAAAAGATCAGACCTGATTTGAAAAAAGATATTGAAATTATAATACAAAAAATAAAAATTCCAGATAATGTATTACAAATAAATATTGAAAATTAAAAACTATCTGAATAAGAAAATTCCTTTTCGATCACCCAATCTTGATTACCCATTCTTATTGTTGATGGTTCATATGAACCTAACCCGTCTTCAATAAATCCAAAAGGCATCAAATTTGCCTCTGCCTCCATTAATTGTTCCTTATAAAGTTTTTCACGCAAATCTAAGTCTGTAATTTCAGTAAAATATTTTTGATTGACTAACCATCCAAACAAAAATAATGTTGTTATAAGATCATCATGATAACCTTCATCAGCTTCATAACTTTGACCTTTTGCTACAAAAGTTGTCAATTCTGTTATAGTATCCAAATCATAAATTATTAGTTTATCATTTTCGATCAAATCTTTTAATGTTGAACAACCTTTTCTTTTCACTTCTTTAGTAGTTCTAACACCCAATTGAGCGCCTTTTCCAAATCCAGCACCTAATGTTTGACCACTTCTCCCCAAAACACTGCTTTGAAAAATATTTTCATACATCAATTCATGATGCAAAATATCAGCAACTTGGCTACCTATATCGTTTGTTTCGACTAAAATATATGCTTTATTATAATATTCACTGACATTTTGTATAACCGAAGGAAAAACCATTGGAGATATATTAGGATCTCTAAATTTTGCAACTTGTATGTATGGAAATTTTGATATGTCTATAATTGAAAATGCTGAAAAATCCTGACCTCTGCCTCTCGCAGTATCTACAATACATACGTAAGAATGTGTTATTTGAACATCCTCATAAACATTTAAACAACCTTTAACTTGTATAGGTTTCTTATATGCCATAGTTCTTAATTTTGAAGCATTTATTAATGTATTCGTAGATCCTATAAATTCACACTCATACTCCTGGGCAAATTGCTGCTCACTGGTATTTCTGATTGTTTCTTCTTTCCAAATTTCATCTCTACCTGGAACTTGCGACCAATGAACATCAATAGGAACATAATCACTTCTACCTTCTTCCGCATCTATCCACATTTTGTAAAACATATTCAAACCTTTTGGAGTAGATACTATAAAAACTTTTGTAGTTTTTCCAGAAGAAATCGTAGGATAAACAGAAGTAAAAAATTGTTCTGCTAATGCAGGGGGATCAATGTGTGCAAATTCGTCCATAAAAATAATATTAAAAGACGAACCACGCACAGCAGATGACGATGTTGATGCTGCCATAACCTTACTGCCGTTTTCCAATTCTATATTACCTCTATTCCAAACTACAACTCCTTGCTGCAACCATTGAGGTAAATTTTCATATGCTGTTTTCAAACGATCTAGAATTTCTCTGGCAGTAGAACCTTTGTTGGCTAAAATTGCAATATTAGATTGCTCATTGAATAGAGCATAGTGCAACAAATAAGAAACAATCGTGGTTGATTTTCCAGTTTGTCTTGGCATTTTACATATAACAAAGCGGTTTGAATGAAATGTATTTACCATTTCTTCTTGATAATCATATAAGTCAAAATTCACTAATCCACGATCTACATGCACAATTTTAACATAATTTCTTGCAAAATGTATTGGATCTTTTGCGCACACCACATACTCTTTTAGAGTATTTTCATCGTATTCAACTTGAACGTGTGCAGCCTTTAAAAGTGGATTCCCAAGATAATTTTGTGTTGGCATTACGAAACCTTTATAAAATGACTAGATTGTTTTGTGTTAGATGATGCATACAAAAAAATCAAAGTTGTTAATTCATCTTTTTGCTTTGCGGTTCCGGATTCCAATATATCAACTAATTGTAAACATAAAAATTTTGAATTAATAAAATTAATTCCTTTCTCCATTAATGCTGCATGAAAAGAGTTGATGTCTAGTGCTTGACCTTTTTTATTATATTTTTTATATTGATCATAATAATTTTTTAAAACATTTTCATCTTTTTCTTGTATTTTTTTATAAAGTTTTGAGAATATTTTATTCTCATCATCCGCAGTTTTAAAACTTTTGCTATTGGAAAATACTGATTTTTTATACACTTCTTCAACATAAAAATCAACATTACCGCCTCCGATTTTACCACCAGCGGCAGATTTACCCTTTATTTCACCTTGCCAACTCACTGGACCTTGAAAAGTTCTAAATTGAACTTCTCCTCCATCACTATGTAAATACATGTCTTGTGATGAAAAAAAATCATTTGTTTTACCCCATTTCCATTCTTTAAACTTATATGATGGTTTAATTTCATTCGGTGCATTGTATGTTTTTATAGTAGCAACTGCTCCTTTTCCTATTCTTTTCAAAGAAATTCCCAACAATCTAATTTTTTGAATTGTTTTTAAGAGTGCAGCTTCTTCTGCTACCTTTGTATTTAAAGCGCCCCAAGATGTTGCAGATTCTTTTAATGGTTTAGAATTTTGATCTAGAGTGGTTGCCCAAATATCACCAGGATTCCATTTATCATCTGAAAAAGAGCCAGGTGCTTGCGCTTTTATGTTTCTTTCTTCTGCAAATTTTTTATCTAGAGTGTGAACTGTTTTTTTTGCAGCATATAATGCTTTCATAAATTTTGAACCACGATGAAAATAAATATATTTACCACTTTCAAAATGATTTTTATAGTTATCATATAATTTATTTGCGATTTTTATAAAAACCATATCATCAATCCAATCAACGGGAACATCTTTTATGCAAGAATCATAGGATTTTGAGGTCACACAATATCTTTTTGCATTATCCATAGATTCTAATTGTTTACTCTGGATCATCATATCAGTTTCAGAAATTTTTCCTTTTAAAATATTGAAAACTAATGAACAATAAAAACACTGCATACACTCAACAATTTCAGTGTCATCAGATCCTCCTCCTGATCCACCACCTCCACCAAAATCAGGATCCTTAAACACTTCCTTAATTGATATTTTTTTGTATAATTTCTTATCTTTAATGTTCTCATTGGGTAGAATATATGTCAGAATACCATTCCAACCATTTGAATTTTTTGCTTCATAATTTACACCTAATATTTTTTGACCATTTTTTGTAGATCCAATTATAAAATTTTTTCTATCAGTTATTTTACTGAAAATAATCTGTTTTCTTGTCTTGCCAGCATACGGACCTTTACTTGCTGTTTTATTAAAATCACCTGATTTTAAATTAGCCATTTTTTAATCCTTATCCTTTAACATTTTTTGTAATTCTGCTGTGCTACCCACGAATAGAGCATTAGTAACGTTTTTAGGAGATGATTTTGTTTCTTTTGTTATATCTTTTATCTGCTTATGGACATTTAACAAATTTTGATTTTGTTCACCGACAGTTTTTATTAATTGTCCCAAAACTTCATACATTCTAGCATTACCGCTATCTTTAGCTTCTTGCATCAATTCACTGATAGCATCTTGACCTCTTTCAATAATATTATAAATATTTTCTCTAGCATATTTGTAGTCATTTTCCACATCTTCTTCATTTGATTCGACTTTCACTTTTTCAACAACATTTGAACTGTATCTGATTTCACTTGATATGTCAAGTAAATCATCTAATTTTTCAGAAAATTCTTTCATTTTTCCTCATACCAATTACCATTAATATTTTTGCAATAATCACTTGCATTTTTTAATTCTTCACCTAATTCATTATTTCTTAATTTTGTCATAAAATACTCTTGCGGAAATTTTTTTCTCAAGTGATCTATTGAACACCCACAATGCAATGCAACTTTTTGACCATTCCATTTTTTATCATTAACATATTTTTTATCATAAACTTCTGTCAAACTTTTCATACAACTAATCATGCCATATTGTATAATAGTTGATTTCCACGGATCAATTTGTTCTTTCTCCTTTATAGTACAAGAAGATAAAAATAATAGCACTAAAATAAAATATTTCATGATTCATACTCATCTGTGTCAGCATCATACAATACTGGAGGATTGAAAATTGTTAAGGTCTTGTCAACCAATTCTTTACTGTTTTCTGTCTGAGGTTCAATGGTAATATCTGATATTACATTTCTATGACTTAAATTATCATTGCTAGTTTCAAAAAGAAAATAATCATCATTTTCTAATTTGATTCTTTCATTCGCATAATTAGTTGAACTTTCCAACTCCAAATAATCTAAATTAAACTCACCCTGATTATTAATGTCTAAATCTCTGAATGCTATAGAAATGGATTTTATTATTTTATCAGATGATTTTATATTAGGATATATGAAACCTTTTAAAGTAAAATCTAAAGTCCAAACTATTGCTCTCCTTTGAGTAAAATCACCTATATACTCATCTTCTACTGATGCGGAATTTAAAATAATTGGAACATCTAATTTAATACCCATTTCCGTAAGAATATTTACACTGACTGTAAATTCTGGAGTAAAAAAAGGTAAAATCTGTTCTAATATTTGTGTACCATCTTCAGCATTTTCAACAAATAAAAACAAACTAAAATCAAATGTATATGGATTTGGATTATATAACGATTTCAGTATTCTGTTACCATCATCAAAACTTTTTCTGAATTGTCTGCCAATAGGATTTAATTTTCTCTCTGGATCATAATTAATATTGGTCATTTCAAAACCAATTCTGGGTAATTTAATCGATATTTGACGATCTAAGTTTGGATCAGATTGTAATCTGTTTAAAAACTTCTGCTTAGGTCCATAAGCGACTGGAACTTTAATGGTAGATACAATATTTCCACTAGAATTTTTTTTCTGAATGCTAATATCATTGAATAATGTGCCAAAAACAGCTACATATTTTCTAATGGTTTGATGGTAGAAAGTTTGTCCTAACATTTTACTCCAAAATTTTTTAATATTTGTAATATTTAGTTTTATAAATAGTTACATGGCAACATCAATCAAAACTCAAGGACAAAATTTAACTCTTTATCAAGGCTCAACATTTGAAAAAACATTTGTAACTAAAAATGCAAATAGTCAAAATGTGAGCATCAGTACAGGTTCTTGTTTTTCTCAGATGAGAAAAAATTATACCACAACCAACACATCTCTAATATTAACATTCACAACTTCCATCTCAGGAAGTAATGTGACAATATCCGCTTCAGCAACTGATACGGCAAATATACCCTCAGGTCTTTATGTATATGATGTAGAATATTTGCAATCTGACGGTATCACGAAAGAAAGAATTGTTGATGGTATGATAACTGTTATACCAGAAGCAACTAAAATTTAGTAATTACTTTCTGAAAAAGGATTTGTTTCCGAAAAGTCTATAATTCCATCAGCTTCTGTTTCAATTGTCACATTATCTGCCGTAGAATCATTGACAAATACTTGTGTATTTGGAGTTGTAGATATCGTGTATTCTGCTCCGCTTGTTTGACCTATTACATTTTGTGAAACCGAAAAAGTTCCCACAATATCAGTAATTTTTAATACACTGTCAATTGAATTCCAACTCAAAACTTTTGCGGTTGTATTAGATGTTTCAAAATTATCACCAACATATATGTATTCATTATTTTGATACTCACCTGATCCAGTATTACCATCTAAAATTACTTCAATTGAGTATGAATATTTTTCTTCGATGACATCAATATCATCAATACCAGTATCGATTGATTGATCATCATATTGAAATAATTCACATGTTAAATCATAGATAGGAAGTTTTCCAAATTGATAGAACATGGATTCATGTTCTACAAACCTTATTTCATAAAGTTTTTTATTTAATGGAAAAAATATTAAATCGCCTTCTTTAGGTCTGACATAATCTAGAATTTCTAAATTATCCCATCTTCTTCTAGCAACAGAAAATGTTACTTGATCTCTAATCTCTAATCCAAATCTAGAAATAAAATCACCTTCGCCCTCAAAACCATCAACTGATTTAACATACATCTCAATTAAATAAGCATTTGAAAATTCAGATATAGTATCTTCTAGATATAATGAATCTAGATTAACTAATGTTCTAGGCAAGTAATATACATCAATTCCAAAATTTTTAATAGACTCAATTATCAAATCTTGATGTAAATTTTGCTCTGGTGCATTTTGAAAGTGATTAAAATATGGATTTGTTGCCATTAACCTGGTCCTACCATAAAGTCAATAGGTAATTGAAATCTATTTTGAACTTGCTCTTCAATTTCTCTTATTTCATTTATGGCATCATCATAAAGTTGTCTACCGTCAAGGGTAACACCTCCCGGTAATGAAACACCTTGATATTTGATCAAATTTGATCCCCATTGTTTTTTGAATAATGCTGTGACATATCTTTTTAAAAACATATCATTATATACGTCTGCGAATTTTGTTGGATCTATGATTCTAAATGCTTCTACAACAATAAACTCGCCAATTTCAATATCAGAATTCCAATCTAGATCTAGATACAATCTATTTTGTAATCTATTAAATCTAATAGGCTTCTTACCCACAAAAATATCATTCAATAATTGAATATGTTGCATTGACATTTTATAGTTAATAATTGAACCAGCCGTCAAATATGGCATTTCATTTAAATGAAATTGATATCTGAATGAAAACATATCACTTGATGTTTGTGAACCACTCGTATCTTGAATATCAAAAATAGATAATACTCCAACTATGGCATCAGATAAACCTATATACTTATTGTCAACATCTCCAAAAGTTACTATGTCTCCACTTGATGGAGTAATAATAGTACTACCGGATTTTGATCCAGTAATCGTTTCACCATTGGTGAAACTAGAAGCTGTATTATTATTTGAAATACCTTTTGAATCTTTATGGTCTTTGAAAGTTATGATACTGCTATTTGAAGAAACAACTACCGCAGTCGCATTAGATGTTGATCCGGTTATAGTTTCATTGTTTTCTAATGTTCCATTAGAAGAATCTATTAATAATGTTGAACCTGTTATCTGATGTTTATGGTAAATTTTTTCAGTCGCATCAAAATGATATTCTTGAAAATACTGTAACGCCTCGTCTAGTCTGTCCTCTAATTGATCGTCATCAACATTTATTTCAATTACAGGTTTACCTAAATTCCTTAAAGCGTATTCTTTAAGTTCTGATCTGGTAGTTGGTCGAGACATGTTTTACCTATGTTTTACATTAAATGGTTGGAATGTTTGCGGTATCAATAGTTAACTCAAGACCATTTAATAATGATCCTCCAGAATCATAAACTGGTAATCTACAATCTACACCATCACACTCAATTCGCCCTAATACTTTTAAATCCTCATTAATTTCAGTATCTCCTGTATTTAATACACCATTTATTAAAACATCAGTTTCAACTTCTAATGCCGCTAATTGTGCAACAGATGAAATTGAAAGAGTTTGAGAATCAAGATCAGTTACACCACTTATTGCACCAGTCATATTAATATCTATAACATTCACCGTATCTGCCGTTAATGCATAACCTGTTAAATCAATATCACCTACAATTGTTATTTCTCCATCTATACTAACAGTTCCGACCAATTCAATAGTTGCAGGATCTGCAGAAGTTCCTATGAAGGTATCTGCCAGTGTTGTTGTTGTTGAAACTTGTAAAACTTCAGCGTTGACCAACGGAGTATTTAAACTATCTGCTGAAATTCCCTCATATATAACGTCTCCAGCAGTAACAGAACCCTTAATGAAAACATCTTCACCAAAAAAAGAATTTGCAGAGACCCACAATGATTTAGTTATGTTGGTATTTCCTGTTATATAAACATTTCCTGATCTATTTTGGGCAGGATCAGGACCGGTTATTTTAAGAGTATTATTACCAAGAATATTAGTTTGACTACCTGTTGTGATTATAAAAGCATTACTTTCAATTTCCTGATTAGTTCCTATTTTTCCATTCGCACTCAAAAATCCTCTCAAATGCAAATCATCACTACCCACAATATCACCGTCCTGTATAGTTAAAGTGCCTTTTTTGATTACCACATTATTACCCACAGTCAAATCACCTGCAAAATAAGAATTTGCCTGAGCATTAGCAACTGTCAAATATCCTTCTGTGATAGTTAATAAATTTTTCAATCTCATGTCATCACTACCTAAAATGTCTCCTTCTGAAACATTTAGGTTTCCTTTAACCGTAGCATCATATTCTACAAATATATTATTCGCAAAAATATCACCAGAAGGCATATCTAATGATCCACTTAAACTAACTTCTCCATCAACAACAAGATTTTCAATAATTTTTGTATTTCCAGTTATTGTCAATTTATCCAAAATAACAGTATTACCATGCTGGGTTGGATCAGTAGATCTATTGATTTTGACAATGGCATCTGTTCTAGCACCAGTATCGATGCTAACCAATGAAACGTTACCTTGATTATATAATGTTCCATCAATATCTGTGTTTGATGCAATGTCTAAATTAGTCCCGTTGAGCGTGACATTTCCTCTGGCTGTTATATTTCCTTGCGTAAATGTATTGGATGTTGTACTGCTAATATAAACATTTTCAGCATGAATAGTAGTATTACCTTTTAAATTTACCGTACCTCTAATATTGGTATTTGATGTAGTGTGTTCAACAAAAACATTATAACCTGTGTATTGAAAATTACCATTTACTATGAAATTAGAATCTTTGCTTGTAAAGGTGATCAAATTACCATCAACAATTAAATCATTTGTAATTGTCAAATCTTCATCCATAAGTACATCTGATCTAAATGTAGATTCTCCAATCATATAACTTTGAGTGTCAACATGAAAAGTTCCATCAGGACCAATTACCGTATTACCGGTTACTGTCATTTCTCCATCGACATTTGCAGTGGCAGCTCTCAGATTTTTCTTTATGTGTGTATTACTGGCAAATTCAGCAGTGTGTTTAAAATAAACGGATCCATTTCCATTCACTTCTTCAATGAATAAAACGCTATCATCAGCAAAACTAGCATCACCATCAATCGTAATAGTTCTCTCACCTGTTATATGTCTTCCTACACTTAAATTTTTTGACACTACCACATTATTCGCAACAGTCAATATTCCTGGAAAATAAAGACTATTGTTATATTGATTAAATTCGATAGCCCATCTTCTCGGTCTATATTGTTGTAACTCTGATCCTGGAGGAGGATCGAATAAAATTTGACCCATTCCCATATAAGAATAACCCTGTCGGTCACCTCCTGGATAAGATAAGTATAATGTAGTGTCTTGGAATTCAGTTGCATTCTCACCTATACCAATAATGGAATATCCTGAATCAGTAGCATCAAAAACAGCAATTGTAGTATTTGCATTCTGTACAACAAGATTTGCATTAACTCTTGTTTCATAACCATTAAATATAGAATTGGCTTCTACCCCTAATGTTCCACCAACATGCAGAGTGTACAGTGCAGTATTAGCATAGGCAAAGCCTACTGTATTAAATCCTGTCTTTACAATAACTTCTTGTTCGTTTATGTTGATACCAACATTGCCCGTGGATTCAATTTGAAATATTTTAGAAGAATCATTTTCAACTAAAACTGTATCAACTAAATCTATGGCGCTTGTTTTCACATACAGTGTAGTACCTTGCGTACCGGTACCATTTGAAATAAAACTAACCAAATTTGAAGTATGATCTGCCGTAGATCTTAAATGTAATCCAGTACCTGAAGACAAACTATCGACTAAAATATCAATAGTATTCGTTGTAGTATTTTCAGCATCAATTGATAAAGTATAATTATCAGAATCTTGATTTATATAAATTCCTTTTCCTGATTGAGTATATAAATCCATTAACCTGACGCCAGTTGCTTGAGGATGGCTTTGCTCTATTTTAATCAAAGATCTAGTATCACCGGTTTGATTGTCATCATGTATTTGTAATAATGATCCTGTAAAACTTATCGTTGAAGGTTCATATCTTAAATTAACCATCGAACCTGATGTCAAAGAAGCGGTTGTAATGTTTAACACATTTGCAGTAGTTTGATTACTCTCAACTCTGACCGCACTATATTCTCCTCTATCAGAATTCACAAAAATACCGTGCGCTAAATCCGTGGAAGATTGATGAATATGTAATTTTCCACTTATAGTTTCAAACTGACCTGCACCTGGTATTTGTACACTTCCTCCAAATTCAGAATATATTCTCATCTTATCGGCACTGTTTGTTCCGAAAGTTAAATAATTGCTCGGATTACTATGATTAATGTATCCTTGTGCTGGTGTAGTGCTATCACCAAAGAAAAGATATGAATTTGCAGCATTATTTGCCAATAAAGTCATACCGACTGATGTGTTACCTTCTATTACAAATTCATCACCTCTTGTATCAACAGTAGTTTTTAAAGTATTGGGATTTGAAAAATCTCTTCTTATATGCAATCTACCAGAAGAAGATGTTGGTATTCTAGAAGATCCTATTCCTGCCCATTCTGGAAATTTACCTACAGCAACATTTGCACTATCATTAGTCGCAAGCATCGAACTAGTATTTGATATAAAATAAGAACCAGTATTTACTGTAATATCAGAGCTGTGTATAACTCCGGAATGAAAATCTCCTGAATCTATCTCGGGACCTAGTAACACCGCACCTGTAAAATTATGAGTACCATCTTGAACTGTTAAAGTACCGGTGTAGGTGCTATTTATTTTTAAACTGACTCCGTGTAATGTTCCTGCAGTTCCTGTGCCACCTATCGGAACAACAGGGTAAACATTTAATTTCTGTACTTCTCCTAAATTAGTTATTGTTGCTTCAGTAAAGTCTATTTCTGATGTTCCATCGGATCTTAATGCCTGTCCATTCAATAAAATCTCACTATCTCTTATTTGAACACTTTGTATATAAGAATCTGGATTTGAACCACTAACTACTGGTCCTCCATTAACTTTTATTTCTCTAGCAATACCCAATGAAATAACATCAGCATCTTGAAAATTTACTCTGGAACCAGAACCAGTGTATACAAGATTTACACCAGTTGCAATGTTAGATGTTATTGTATTAGAATTTACAACATTTATATACGTGGCACCTGAAATATCTGTTGTCACGATTCCATTTAAAACATCATCGTCACTAGATTCCATGATGACTTTGATGATTTTATTTGTCTCGAGCCTCCAGTCCTCAAACGTATTAATTAATTCTATATCCGTAAGTGCTTCAGATAGTGACATTTTTATTCCTGAGAAATTTTATCTAAAATAAGTTTCATCATAACTTTTAATTCATTTATTTCTTTTTTCAAATTATTTATTTCAACTGTATTATTGGTTATATTGTTATTTTGTTTCACTTTTAATCTATGAATTTCTAAATTTTTCTTATCTGTTCTAATAATAGCATTCGAAAAACTATCTCTTAAATAATTAGGATCATCAGTTTTTAATTTCATTATGCAACCCCAGCACTATCAAGTGCTATTGCCTTCATATTTAAAACTTTTGGAATACCTATAAAATTTGTTTGTGATGCTCTATTTACCGTAAATGCTATTTTTATAGCAAAGGTTCTGAAATTATCAAAAACTGTTCCGTCTTGATTAGTATAAGATATATATTGATCAAATGTTTTGAAAACAAATTCTTTAGTATCATCTTCATTTAATGAAAAAGTAGAGGAAGCAGTTTCTTGAACCATAGCAACATAAGGCTTTTCATCAAAATTTTCTTGATCACCATCTGCAAGAACTTTATAATAAACATGAATGTTAGTTCCTCTAGGTCTATATACATCTAAATAAATTCTCAAATCTTTGGCATCGAAACCTTCTTCTAATGTAACTCTTTTACTAATATATCTGGATAATAAATTTCCACCGAAAGAATGTTCTTTATTAGCACTCAACATTTCTGATGCTTTAGCACCTTCACCATTTATTTTAATTTCCATCGATACTGTAGAAGCAACATTGGAACTATCATCTCCTGCAACACCACCATCATAAACAGTTACTGTAGGAGTTGTCACATAACCCGATCCAGGATTTACAATATAAACTTGATTAACACTGGAATTTGCGTGAACATTGGCAGCTAATGTTGCTCTATCGGTTCCATAATCTGGTAAAGATACAACAAATACGGAAGTGTTTCCGTTAATGTCAGTATCATATCCTGTTCCGTTATTAGTGATAATAATACTAGAATTTGTCAATTCGCCATTGTTAATTAAGTTTTCTACTGTAATTAATGACAATCTTGACTTATCTATAACAGGCGAAATCAAAGTGTTTGCAGTTTCAAAATATAAATTTATCATCAATGAATTTGAATATTGATCATCAGAAGTATTAGTAATATATGAAATTTGTTTTTGTTTTTGTAATTCAACCGTTTTATTTGCAGAAAATCTAAATTCACTATTTCTAGTCGTTTGATCTCTATCAGTGAAAGAATGTTTAAAATCTACAAAAGTATTCGCAAATTCTAAACCATCACTCATCAACTTAAAGGAATCAAATACTGTATTTGATGTATTGGCATTTAATGAGGTTTGTCTGTTTACGAAATTAGTATAACCACTTGTTTCTGTAAATTCACATCTATATACTTCAAACATCAAACCTCTGTCTTGCTGCGGTGAATAACTGCCAGAATTGACTGGTTTGAAAAGATTACCGACATAATTTAATTTTTTAGCGGTTAAATTATTTGCGATATTAGTTCCTGTTAAGAAAGCACCTTGATCAAAACCGTACAATTCATATGATGTACTGTTTGTCAATAATACAATTGCATATTCACCAGAAGTTACATAAACAGGATAATCAAATTTAAAAATAGTTTTAGAGCCAATATCTAAACCTCTCTCATTAGCAGTATTAGTATTACCTCTTTCTAGAGCAGGAAATTGACCAGTAGTCGTAGATGCTACAGGTATAGAAGTATTTGCTGTTATTTGTCCTGAAGTCAATATCACTTCCGATCCAGGTATAATTATAGATGGACTAGGTTTTCCATTTATCATAGGTCTTAATTGCAAAGTTACAGGAGGTTTAGCGCCAACTGTATTATCTTTTTTGTTAAAGAATAATACAACACTTTCTAAAAACACTCCTTTTGGATACAGGTCATTATCAACAAAAAAAGTTTGCGCTAAAGGGTAATAAAAATTAGCAGAACCATTTTCATTTGAATCTAAAACATCAGCATTCACCAATTCACTTGAAATATTATTTCTTCTTCTAATTATTGGTCTGGGAGAAACTATACCATTTTCAATTTTGTTATCTATAATACCTTTTGAATAAAACGTAGATTCTGCGACAGATGTTGTTAAAGTAGGTATATCATCAATATTATCTACAATTTTAAACATTGTATCACTATTTTTGAATAATGATTTCGGTATGAAAAATTCTCCAGCAGTAACTCCATCTTGATTCACGGTTAATTGATTATCAGTAATATCATAATTTACAATGTTATCAATAGTACCACTACAATTTGTATCATTACCTATTATTGTTTGTCCTACTCTAAATGATTCTTCATTTGACATATTAGTGACCATAATAGAGCATGAATTTAAAGAATTTCTATTTGTCATGTAAACAACTGTTGCAGTATTTCCTGCTTCTGCCACAGATCCGGATATTCTAATTGTTTCGAAATTTCCAGGAGTAGTTCTAAATACATTTGCGGTATTGACATTGTTCAATGTTATAACACTTGCCTGCTTGATAAAGTGTGTTACTCTTGTATCTCCAAAAAAAGCATAGTGATAATTTCTAGGATCATCAGCGACATCATTAGGCTGTAATCCTTTTGCAACGAATGTCACTTTTTGCTCTCTGATAGCAGGAACTATACTAATATTTAAAACCTTATTACCAAAAGTTTTAATTATTTGCTCAGGTATATTTCCAGTTGTAATTCCAGTCACAGTTTTTTGTTGATTCGTTAGAGGTGTAGATCTCTCGTTAATTGTAGATTCACCCTCATTTAGTCCAAGTTTTACTTCATCATTGATTTGTTTACCTGACCAAAATTCTTCCCAATCTTTCCATTGTGATCCGTGACCAAATCTATAATTTATTTTTTGCCAATTGTCAAATTGACCTTCTATATTTACTTTTACACTCACTCTAGAATCAACATCATACCAGGTATCACTCTGAGGATCAAGAAATACTGCTCCTATATAATTCTGTATTGCTCCTGATGGCATAATTTTTTCAATCTTTTTAGTATTCACTCCATCATAAGAAGCTGTAAATGGTTGACTGACTAATAATGATTTTGAAAATGGCAACGTAATTATACCACTATTATTTACTAATGTTGTATTTTCGGAATCAATATCGAATTTATGAGAATCGGAATAAAATGATGGTCTTAATTTTTTATCTTTAAAATCAATGGAACATTTATAATCTAAATTTAAAACGTCACCAATATTGTGGCCTTGAAAAGCATCAACTAATATTCCATTTTTAAATCTATCATTGTTATTAGAATCAGTTATTACTAAACTATCAGCTTCTTTTTCAATCAAACTTAGAGTTACATAATATTCTAAACTTTCTATTCTTTTTTCTAATTTACCAATATCTCTCATTGTATATCGTTTATTATCAACATAACCTATTTTAATATCACTAACTTGAGTTGTATATGGTTGTAGTTCTAAAGTATAGAGTGTTATTGATTCATCATCATCTGGAGGTAAAACTGGATTTAAGTCAGAAATACCTTGAATCACTTTAAATGATCTATCTCTATTCAGAACAATCTTATCTTTTCTTGGTAAATAATGATCATAATCGCATTCAAATTCAAAATCATAATCAGGCATACATTTTTGAGAAAAAACATTTGATGTTGTTAAAATATTATTTACATTTGAAGATCCGCCTCCATTATCAGTTTCAATACCAACTCTCTTTGGTCTAAAATCTATCACGTCCCTTAATAAAAATGTCTTACCGGTTACTGGACTAGTATGAGAAGGTATTTGACCATAAGGTGTATTGCCTGTTCCCTGGTAAGTGTACGAATCAACAGTAAAAGGTCCGAATCCTTGATGAGTATAATAATTCAATACAATTAAAATTTGTCCTAATGGTTTTGGAGCACCATTTTTTAAAGTAATTGTTCCATAATCATAATAATTATCTTTCTGTCCATTATTAAAAATAAAATTATCAGTAACATCATATGCACTAAATGTTCCTTGCTGTTGTGCAGATATTGCACTTGATACCATAACATTTGATACATTTTGTATAGGACTTCTAGAATCAACAATTGCAACTATATTTTTTATGTCTGATATTTTTAAACTATTAATAGCGCCAGGAGAATAATCCAACTCTGTTCCAAATGCTAGTTGTCCTTGCTGCGCCTGAGTTAATTGTGGGGTAAAAACCGATGATCTAGAATCTACTACTGCTCCTGATGTATTACCACTTATTAAAGTTTTTTTACCTATATCAGAACCAACAGTGGCATCATCTGACATCATTGTTGCTACAACATGCACGTATTTATCTGAATAGTCATATTTTGTACTTGCCGGATGATCAGTGCCCACATCAATAACTAATCTCTGTCCTCCTAATTCCGTTCTTATACTTCTACCACTTGATAAACCACTTCCAGATGAATTTGAAAATTCCACATAATCACCTTCTCTACCTGTTTGATTACCATCAACAGGCTCATAAACAGTGACTACGTAATTTTGTTCCGCTTGACTTTCAGATAATGTTAGATCCGATGCAGTACCTGGATAAAATTTTTCATTTGTTCCAAATATGGTAGATATTGTAGCTGTATTTCCATTTAATCTTGTGTCATAAGTTCTTTTAAATTTATATTTACGATCTGAAGTGGATGCAATAGCTTTATTGTTAAGTGGAAATAATAATGTTCTTTGATCATCGTTATTATCAAATAATATTGTATCCCCTTCATCGGTAAGTGTTGACTTACCAGAAACATCAACATTAAATGCAGCTGTAATAAATGATACTCCTCCTCCAGGACTTTTTATTTTTATACCAGACCTAACATCTTTCAATGAAAAATTAATTGAATATGTTGTGCTATCAGTTCTTGTAGGTTGTGTTAATGGAGTATCTAATACTGCTGTATAAGTTGTTGAAGGAGTACCAGATGTGCTAGTTCCTGTATATGATATAATTCGTCTAGTGTCAGTTGTAACAACACCTAGAAAACTTGTATTGACAGTAATGGTAGCACCATATAAGCAATTTGGTGTAGGAAAATAATTATCCAATGTTATAATTGTTGGATCATCATTATTTGCACCAGCGGTGCCTGATATCTTATTAAATCTGAAATCAAAAAGGTGAGCATCAAAAATAGCAGGAAATGTTCTATGATAACTTCTATCTGAAGTAGAAACTACATCAGTTGCATATTTTGAATCCACTGAGGAAGATCTGCCTCCAAAATAATCTAATTGTCTGATTCTTGCAGTTCCTATTTTTGTTCTATTAATATCATCTGTGGATAATAAATTTATACCAACAAAAGAAATATCCGTATCTGCAGATGATGATATTAAATTAGCAGTACCATCAGTTTTATCTGTTGAAGGCCATTTCACCATATGCAAATCAATAATATCCATACCAGATCCACCGCCACTCGCAGTATCCACTCCAGTATCAATTACATTATTTGCAAATAAATCAGTTACTCTGATATATGGACCAAAGTTCAACACTTGTTGTTCTGCTGTTACGGTTCTAGTATCTCTTGCCTTTTTCAAGTCTAAATATTTTGTTGTGATAGTTTCAAATTCAAAACCCTTGACATATGCTTTACCAGGACCAATTTCTAATGTGAATCTATCCTCAACACCTATTCTTTGAAAGTCTGATCCATTACCCAAAGAAGAATTAAAAGAACCTCCAGCTTGAACTACTAGAAAAGTTGTATTTTGTATGGTCTCTACAATTGAAGTTTTTTGTGTATTTCCTGAGAAAAATATTACATCACCTTGATTCAAATCATCAACAAAATTCGTACCACTGCCGAAAACACCTTCAAGAGTATTTGCCGCTGATCTAGGTGATGCTATACCAGATATTTTATGTTCTGTAATATCAATAGAAAAAGGTCTCACAAAAAAATCACCTGAGGTATCATAAGTTCTTCTTGCTAAAGTTTTCTCTATATCTCCTATGATAGGATAAAATATTTCTTCTGTTTTTTCTCCATTCTCAACTCTAAGCAATTCTATAAAACCCGGATCTGAATTTTTTTCTATAGGATCAACAATGCCTTTTATATATTCCACATCACCTGCAATTTGAGAAAATTGTGGTTTTCCTAATATCTTATAACTGAATGTTGTACTAGAACCTATAGAAGAAATTACATGTTTACCATTTACAACATTTTCTAATGCGCCTGAAACAACAACCGTATCACCAACATTTAAATTATGATCAACCGCTGTTGTGACGCTGATTGTACCTGATTTATAATCTTTTTCATCGATTGTAAATGCAGTTCCTGATGGGATTACTTGTTTTCCTTTTTCGAAAAAATCTTTTTTAACCAAATCTAAAGTAATTTTATACCTATTTGCTCCAGGTGCAGATAAATTTGGATATCCTAAAGCATTATCTAATAAAGATGTGTCTTGCACAGAATTAATAATTCTTTCATCAATTTCTAATCCAATTCTATAAGTTGGAAAGGATGAAAATTTATCTAGTATGATATTTTGAGTTGGAACAAAAAGAAAATAACCTCCAAGATAAAATATACCCTCATTTATACCAACAACAGAACCATTTTTAGATGAATTGTTGGTTATTAATGTTTCAGCATTTGCTATCCCATCATTTAAATCTGTAACAACTGCAAAATACGATACACCATCATCTATCGTATTAATTACTTCTCCATCTAAAAACAAAGTTTGACCAAAATAATTAATCATTAATGTATTATTATCTTGATTTGTATATAAAGATGCAGCAACAACTTCTGCTTTTGCTAATGAAGTTTGTCCTTGAATAGTTCTTCCTATAAAATTATTTACATCTATTTCTTCACCCAAATACTCCACTTTGACTGTCAATGAATTTATTTTTGTGTTTAATGTTAATTCTCCACCAAAAACTCTAGATCCATTTTGAAAATTTATATCACCCAATTTTTCAATTTGATTGTGTATGATTGATTGAATCTGATTCAATTCTCTAGCCTGTACAGAAAATCCTGGTCTAAAAAGAACTCTGTAAAATTCATTATCCTCAGAAAAATCATCAAAATATGGTGATATATTAAAATTTTGTGTTAATTTGGGCATTTCTTAAAACTCCAGAATTATCTTATAATTTTCAACTTGATCAGCTATTCTTTGAACAGTTTTTTTATTTTCAACATATAGTATATCTCCACTATATGGTTTCAAATCTCTTTCGGTGACTATTCCAATTTTTGCAGTCGCTCCTGAAGTTTCTCCTCTAATATATGAATCAACAGTGAAAGACCCAAAAACTGAAGACAATCTAATCTCATCTCTATATGAAAAATCAACAAATGTACCATTAGCGGTACTATCGTTTAAAGTATCTCCTACATATATTTTTTCATCCACAATAAAACGTCCTGACATTTCCATCAACTTCAATTTTATCGTCTGATTAGCGTAACTTGCTGTATAAAAACCATTGCCGTCAAAATTTAATGGATCTCTCAATAAACCAAATTGTCGATAATCATTTGATATTGTAAAAAATCCGAATTCATTTCCACTTAATGTTACATCTAACAATAATCTTCTGCCATTTAATTCTTCTATTGCATTTTTACCATGACCTCCTACCGGTCCTATTATAGGTTTTGCTGCAGCGCCTGATCCATGTGTACTATTGGCATAAATTCTTGAATTCGCATAAGTGTAATTAAAACCTTTATTGGATACAACAACTTCAGTGATTCCATGCGTAGAATTACCTAAAATTCTTGCTTTCGATTCTTTGCCATCTCCTGATATATCTATACTGGGAGAAATTATGTATCCGGAAGAAGTATTAGGTGTAATTGCGAATGGAGGATCAATTAAAATTTTCCTAGATTGAGAATCATATCTCTTTATTCTTGATTGTTCACCTTGAGCAGCATTATTTGTAATGTATATTGTAGAATTGACATATAAATTATCTAATAAATTATTTGCCGTAACAGATAAAAACATAGATGTGGTATTTTCAACTGAATTAAAAATTCCTTCAGCAAATTCATAAGTAGAAATAGGATCACTTAAAACTTCCGCTCTTGCCCCAGATGTTAATCCAATGAGTATTTCGTCTGCTAAAAATTTTTCCGCTACAGGTTGAATAACTATTTGAGTATTTCCAGAGTTATAACTAATCAATTGACAAGACGTATTACTTATCTGACCATATAACGTTTCTCCAACTATAAAATCCTGCGCTTCTCCATTATCACCCAAAGGATTAGATTTTAGTGTGACTTTAAAATGTCCATTAGATGTTTTAGAAATAATATCAATCGCTCCATCTATTGCAGTATCCTCCACTTCTTTTTGTTTACCGATAATCGTTTCGATTCCAACTTTTTGAACTGGTATAAAATCTTCATTTGAAAACTTTAATATGTCATTAGGTTTAATGGAATACATAAATTTCCATTTATATCCATCAGAACTTTCTATTATACTTAAACCATTTCCAGTTGGTTTTACAGTCGAAGAACCATTAGAAAGATTATTCTGTAAACATTTGTAAACATTATAATCATCTGTAACAACATAAAAGTCTTGATCGAACAATTCATTATTATCGTGTGAGTACGCAGTATAATTAGAACTAAAGGACCATTCAATTCTAGGTACGACATGTTTTAAGTCAGATGGAGTGATTTTTTTAGCTGATAAAATGTCGTCCCAATACCTAAAATGTGTATTGGCAATCGATAGGGTTGGTGCAGGCGGATCGTTTTCATCTTCCCATTGGTCTGTTTTACCAATAAAAAGATACAAATTTGTTGGGTCTATTTCTGAAACGGATTCAACAATTTGTTCTGCTATATGAATTTTGAATTTATCTGTAACAAGTCTAGGCATATTAGTATTTATTATTTTTTTGTTAGTACTTTGTTTCTGTTTTTAATTTAACATCATAAAATGGAGTGTTTGATTCAAATAATATTTTACCCAATAATGAAACACTTCCATTATATGCAGGATTGTTCGATCCAACACCATCATCAAGCAAAAGTAAACCTTCATCTTTTCTTGCCGATGAATCATTGACTCTGATATAATTATTAGATCCATCATATGGAACATTTAAGAACATTATATCATCTGTTTCTTCTAAATCTAAATTTCTAGTCGAAAATAAAATAATTTCTTGTTCATCTGTACCATTACCTAATGGCCTACTCAAAACTAATTCTTGATTTTCTATAGAATCTTCCGCTATCAATCTACTTATACCATCATTATCTATTATAAGATTAAAATCATCTTCTAAAATTAAAATATTAAAATCATTTATCTGTAATATCTTTGAGGTCATATCTTCTTTAGTTGTTAATGCTATTATATCATTAACCATTAAATCCAAATGAAATTTAGAATTTATTCCAACTAGAGTTGTGCGTCCATCATTCAATCCATTTGCTGTAGTATAACCTCTGACAGTTTGTTCTAATATTAAATGAGACTCGTAATTCTTATTGTCATAAGATGTCAAATCTGATATTCTCTGATTAAGAGTTAAATTTATCACACCACCATCATCATCTTCTTCTTCTAATATGATGTTATCTGGAGGATAATTTTCGGTTATCAAATTATAAGAACCAGTTTTATCTGAAGTTATTCTTGTTCCCAAAGAAATGCAAGATGAGTTAATAATAGAGCGCACCTCTGATTCTAAATTATTATTATTAAAAATTATAAAATCACCCTCTTTAAAATCATTTTGAAAATCTGATCCTTCTGTCACATAAACATTTGCAGTATAAAAATCTGGTACTGAATCATTTCTAATTAAAAATGTTGTGCTAATTTGAAATCTTTTATTATCCAACACTTTAATATTATAAGTTCCATCATAAATTTTTAATTCATTATATGGTTTAGAGTCTAAAATTGTTATGCGATTATCATTTTCCAATGAATGATCTAATTCTGTTTCTATTATTATATCTCTCACATTATAACTTGTATTGACTATCTTAGGTATTTTATATGCATAAGTATTAGAAATAATTAAATTAGAATCAAAACTGATTAAAGATGATGTCGTATCATTAGTATAAACATTTAAACTTAGATCCAGATTTAATGAATCAGAATTATGCACTAATATTACCCTATTGTTTGAACTATCCGTTTCTGTTTTAAAAACAGATGTTGTAATAATATGTCCATTACTCAGTCTTTGATTTAAAGTATCATTTACTCTAAAATTTGAAATTAATCCTTCGGTATATTGATAATTTTCTAATCCTAATAATGACAATCCGTCTTCTAATAATAGATTGGAATAATCTTCATTTATGAAAAGATTATTCTTGGTATAACTTACGGGATTACTTAAAATTATTCTACTAAGAACATTTTGAGTATCAGATGATATTTTACCCTTATAATAATTTTCAAGTTTAAACTCACCATATGTGATTAAAAATTTTTGCTCATCATCTATGATAACTGAACTATTAGCATCAAAATCAACACTTAATTTTTGAATAGAATTCGATGTTGATATAATATTATTTCCGCCTTGAATCCTGACTAATGTACCCGATCCATATGTTGCAATATCTTTTCTTCTATAAAACTCAACATTATGATTCGGCTCAAAATATTTCTCTGCTAAAAATCTATTATTATTTTCACCTTCTATGAATATTGGAGAACCATCTTCAAAAGTTATAAAATTATCGAAACTAAAAATCAAATCATCCGCCTGAATAATATATTCTCCAAACATTTTTGTTCCGGCTGGGTGAATTAATCTTTTTAAAACTTGTTCATATTCATTAAATTGAATTTTATTCTTCAATACATATGAATAATCCTGATAATAATATCCATCAAAAATTTTCTTATTATAACTCAAAAAACCATTTTCATCAAAATATTTACCAGGAGAATCTGCCATAGCACCAATTCTGGCAGTCAATACAGCATTACCCGCACCTATTTCTGTTGCACTGATCGATGGTGATGTAGAATATCCTATTCCAAAATTAGTTATTTCAATATCAGCAATTGCTCCACTTTGATTTTCATCTGATCTACCTCTCACCACAGCATTACTGCCCTTATTAATATTCGGACTAAATGCTGCTCCTGTGTTTACAGTTGCTCTTGCGCCACTATTATATCCTATAATTACTTCATTTGATTCAAAATCTACTGCAGATAACAAAAATCTATCGGTTGGATCATGATTATATGGAGTTGTAAATTTAATAACCATTCCTTCATCATAATACAAATTACCAGTTACAGGTGTTGTTGCCAACGAATCAACAGTATACTTAAAAGAATAATTATTGATTACAACTATTTCATGGGTACCGTTATAAAAATCATCATCAGCACCAGATATATTTACACTTAAACCAGTTTCTAAACCATGTTTATATGTTGTTGTAACTATAGCATCTGTGTTAACTTTTGATATGGTATCGATATTAAATTTTAAAGTTTGAAAATCGGCAGTCATATCTGTATATTCATCAGTATATTCAATATCAATGTAATTATTAGCATCATCTATGTTTTCATCATTTGCCCGTAAACCTCTTCTGAATTGAAAATTGTTGTAACTATTACCTATCTTACCGCCTGTAACAATTCTTAAATCATATATGGTAGGATTGTCTGGATTTAAATAATTTGAATTATCTAACGTTAAATCATTTGCACCTAATCCATAAACTCCCAAATATTCTAGATTTTTTACTCTCATTCTAGATGGATTAGATGTATTATTTTCATCAAGAACCAAACCGAAAAAAGTTCCTACTTTATTACCATCTTCTGAATATATTCGTTCACTGGCATCAAAAAAACCAGTTATTGCTGTCGTAAAAATGAAATCATCAGGATCAGGATTTAGGTTAAGAATTTTAACACCACTATCATCTGAAAAATTCAACACCTGATTTTCTATTACACTAATGCTTGGTTCTGATTCATAACCAGTTCCGATAACTAATGTTTTTATAGAAGAAATTGGTCCAGCATTTAATTTTAAAAATCCTAAAGCATCAATTAATCTACAACTTATATTACAACTAGGATCTCCTGACATTCCATATGCAAATGCGTCTAAAAAAGTAGCAGCATGATTAAAAATATAATCATTATTAAAATGAAAAGTATACGCATCCTGTATTTCAGTTATTCTGCCTGCAAATCCTGAACCTCTTGTTCCGAAATTGTTAACAGTCAATTCAGATTCTAATGTGTAAGCATCGCCACCATCTAATATTTCAAAATCTGTTAAAATACCACTGGCAATCTCACTGACTTTTGCGGTTGCTTCTATACCGCCTCCGCCAGTTATAGTTAAAATATCACCCACCACATAATCGGTTCCAGGATTCACAATGTCAACATCAGTCATAACTCCTCTAACCACACCTTCACCATATACATCATCTACTGTATTTGTTTTTATAGTTTCACCTATAACAAAATTTCCTTGAGGATTTATTAGAAATAATTCTGTAACTACTAAATTTCCTAATGCAAATCTATCGACTCTATCAACAATTGCAGTTGATAAACTTTTTTTACCTGTAATAGTTCTACCTTCAAAATATATCAGAGGATCATCACTTTCTATTCTCAGTAATTTATTAGATACCCATTGTCCCGATGATAATTTAAAAATATCTTCTTTTGGAGTGTAATAAATTAAATTTTGCTCATTATATAAAGTTTTGAACAAAAAATCAAAGGATATATTCGAACCTTTTGATCTATAAACATCTACAATGTGTTTTATTATATGTGCCTTATCGGCTTCTAAATTAAAATCAAAATCAGTTAAAAATTGTTTAAAAAATAAATCGATATATGTTGTAGTAGATGTATTCAAATCTATATTTTTTAATAAAGATCTAGACGCAAACATAGGATTTTTAAAAAAAGAATTAACTCTAGCTTCTACTCTTGATGTTTGCCCTTTAATTATTTCATCTGGAATAAAATCAATACGTGTTAAATTTTTGACATATATCTTATCACTATTTAAATAAGTATCTCTATCTACAGTTGCAGAAGCACCTGATTGCTGTCCTATAATAGTTTCGCCATTAATAAAAGCACTAAAATCATTTCTAACAGACTCTAATATAACAATTTCATCATTTTCAGTTAAAAAGTTTTCATCGTTTTCAGTAAAAAACCTAAACTCAAATTGCACAACATCGTTAACTGTTAATTCATGCAATTCTGACCATTTATAGTAAGTCTTTAAGAATCTTGCAAATTCAGGACCTTCTTCAAGTAAAAAAGAAGGCAATTGCTGTTCTATTAAATTAGAAATTCTTTTTTCTATTAAAACATTTTCTGTATCATTTAAAAAATTATTCATGTTTTATTGAGCATTAGTGGTTATTGTTGTAGAAACATCATCCATCTCAATTGTAACATCATTTGAATTGATTAATAAAATTTGTTCATTTTTTGTTTCTAAATCGTTATTATCAGGCATGGCAAAAATGCTTAAATTATTTCCTGTAATAGAAATAGGATTAAAATTAACTAATTCTAATCTTCCTGTCAAAAAATCAACTGATCCGGCATCCGCAATTCTGATAACTTTTTGACCATTGACTATATTGTAAATGACTAAAACATTTTCATTATTTTCTATTCTACAATTATCTCTCTGGGTATCAAATTCATCTAATATTGAAAAAATTGACGATGATATCGTACCTAAAAAACCAGCATAGGGATGATATAATGTATTATTAAAATTCACATAATAATCCCGAGAATTTCCTATAGTAGGAAACAATTCTTTTTTTAATTTTATTTTAGTGTCATTGCCTAAAATTGAAGAATCCGTGTTGTCAATATATCTTTGCAAAGTTGATATTCTAAAAATTTTATTAAAACTTTCAATTTGCGTAGATGAAAAATTAGAAATAGAATTCGATATCAAATTTCTTAGTGTTTGTATACTTCTAGATGTAAGTGAGGAATTGAATTTTACGGTTGTTGATAAAACAATATTCATGTAATCGATATCGATAAATTCTGGAGTAATTGATGCCACATTATATTTTTTTAGTATATCATTTTTTATTCTTTCTTTTACTGAAGATGATAATATCAATCCGGACTTAGGTCTTAAACCAACAAAAACCTTACCAAATTGAGGTGGAAACGCATCTTCTCCACCAAATACAACAACAGAATCAGCACCGGGATAATCTCTTTGAATAATTGATCTATAATCTTCTGTAGTCACTGCTCTATTTTGAGTTGAATAATTTTTAGGAGCATTAAAACGTATAGATTCTAAAGATTCTTCATCAGAACCACCTCTTGATCTATCATTTGTTGTGATTGTAATTGTGTCATAACCTGATACTGAACCAATTGAAAAAAATGAATTTGCGTCATTAGCTAATACACCAGAACATATGTTATAATTAACTATAACGATATTACCTGTTTTAGGTTTTCTACCTAAAACATTGTCACCAAATCTAATCTCATGGTAAAAATCGGTTGTTTCTTCAATAAAAAATACATTTGAAGTCGATCCTATCTGAAATAAATCACTCGCTAATGTGTATTGAGATCTTCTCGTATCTGTAACCGATTCTTGTATTTGTACCTCGATAGTTTGACTATCGATACCTAAATTAGGCAATATAAATCTCTGTGAATCATCAGATGTATTAGCTGTAAAAGTATATGTTAGAGGCTCACCTTCTTTCAATGAAACATTTGGAACCGTTATGATATTTGAACCACTTTCATTAATAGAAGTGTAAGAATTTTCAGTAACAAAAGTGTAATTCACACCATTCAATGATGTGAAAAATTTGGTTTTCTTAGGAATTGTTAAAACATTAGGAGAATCATCGGTAGAGAAAATAACATTAACATTTGCTGTTGCACCAATTCTAGATCTAGGTTTGTATCCAATCAACTTACTCAGAGAAATTAATGAGGATCTTAAAACTGCAGATTCTAAAAACATTTCATTTGCTACCATGTTCAAATAAAATGAATTATAATGAGTATTGTAAGCTAAAACATCCAATAATGCATTAATCGTAGAACCTTCATAATCAAAATCTTTAAAATAATCTTGTGATTGTAAATACTTTTTAAAATTATTTTTTATTTGAGTGAAGTCTAATTCCGACACCCTGAGTTTATATGATTCATCCATTTGTTAACCTCTTGTTGTCTCTAGAAAAGTATCTATAATTTGTTGCTCATTAGTCCTATTAATAGAAAAAACTATTCTCACATCATATCGATATTCATCTGGATTTGCAGAAACATTTACAGATAATAAGGTTACCCTGGGTTCAAAATTATTAATAACGTTTGTTATAGACTCTTCTAATATTCTTTCCGAAATAAAATCTACGGGTTCAAACAATAATCTTCTAATATTACTTCCTAATTCCGGTCGAAATAATCTTTCATAATAATCTGTCAATAACAAAGATCTTATTGATTGCTTAATTGAATTGGATCCTCTTTTAACTGATAAATCTGAAGAAGTTGGATTTTTATTCAATGTAAAATCTAAATCCAAAGGTTGAGTTCTTCTCAATCTCTCATTTGCAACACGTACTCCTACATCATCATACTCATTAAGATTATCATAATCTATATAAGCCGTTTCTAGTATATTTTGTGCCATAATTCTTAAATTATTGTTGTTCTAGCATTAAATGCAATGAGAGGACCACCCATTCCTCCCGGTGTTGTACTTCCAACCACATTTATAGGATGTGTTAATTGAATTTCTAATTTTGCGGCAAATTCTGAAATAACCACCGCTAAATCATTTGCTAATTCTTCTCTAGTTGTTGGACTTGTGCTAATAAATGCTTTGTCGAGTGCCGTTTTAATTCCTAATGCCAAACCTGTAGTGTCTATCAAATCGATCTCCTATTCTACTGTAAATTTATCAAATGTATACATCTTATTTAATGCCACACCATAAGGATTTTCAATACTAGTATTTATTCTCAAATAATAATCTGTTAAATTTAAAAAATAAGATGTTGGTGTTATGATTATTCTATTTTTATGTAAATCATAAATTGAAATTGTTCCTGAAGTAACAAAATTACTTGTAAAAGTCGAATCTGTTGTTAATTCTACAGAATTACCTTGTCCCAGTGTAATAGTTGCAGGATCAACTGTTTCATTAAAAATTATTTCAATAAATGTGCTTGTTAAAATACCTGAAATAGTGTTACTATATTGTCCTGGATCGATTTCTAATAACTCTTCTCTAGAACCTATACCAGTGTACACATAAACATGTAAAATTTGAAAACTATTAGTATTTGATACTTTAAAATAGTTTGTGTGTCCCAAAGAAGTAGAAATAGTTCCCCCTTTTGTCAAAGTAGTGTTTGATGCTTTAACATAAATTGAACTATTTTGAGAAAGTTGATAATTACTCGTATACATTGCTGGTGTGAAAGAAAATGTAGTATCATTATTCGATTTAGTAAAATTTTCTAAAGGTATACAATTAGAAAAATTAGAATCATATGATACAATAACATTGTCATTATTTCTAACAAGTCCACTAGAATTATTAAATATTAATGTGCTAGTGTTCATTGTCTGAGAAAATTTAAATGTAAAATTAGTATTCGGTTTTATATCGATAATGTTATTTGACGAATTTGTTAATATATCTTCATTGATATCTGTTGCATAATATGTCACTTGATTTGTATCGTCAGTGGTTTTAAATCCTGCCAATTCTATGTCTGATGGATCGGAAGTTCTTCCTATGCCTTTACTCTGGTAACCATATATTCTATCATTTACTCTATCAAAAGTATAAAGAGGATTTATTTCTCTATAAATAATTCTTTTTTCATCGGGAATATAACGTATTACTATGCCTTCAGGTGATGATGTTATTGCTGTAAAATTTATAGAAAATCTATAACTATCATCATCTTCAAAATAACAGGTTTCTCCAGGTTTTAAATCAATAATATATCTACCAGTTTCTATAGGAGTATATTCTATGGATATTATTTTTTCAATACCATTCACCAATTCTGTTTGATAATCATACACTTTACCTCTACCACCCGATGTTAAACCATAAAATATTTTACCATTTTCTAGGCCTGATATGTTAAAATTTAAATCGGGCAAATTTAAAGTAGTATTAACAAACAATTTTCTTGTGCCTCTTATTGTTTCACCTTTTATAAAATAATTAGATAAATTTGGACCAGTATCCAAAACTACAGATCTTATGTCACTATTTTTATCTCCAATAAGAAAATTTTTATTTATAGCAGTATCACCAATCCGTGAAGATATTTGCAATGTATATGTGGAATTAGAAGACAAATTTGCTACTGGTTTGAAAGTATAAGTGTCTGATTGATTTGTTGTTGTTGATATTAGAGGTTCTTGCATCTGAACAACGGTTATGAAATCGTCACATGATAGCTGTACAGTTCCAAAAGGTCTGGTATTTTGTGTATTTACTGTAACAGTTGAACTATCAATACTTTCATCAAACATTATGACCAATGACTCGTCATTTAAATCAACTTCAACTGTTTTGTAATCAAGAGGATCTGTGATTTGATCAACATTTAAACTATCTAATACAACTTGATATAATTCACTATTGGTATTCGAATCTGTAAAATATATTTTTTTAACTTGTGGAGCAGTAGTGTCTAGATCATAGATAGGAACATCATATGGTTCATCTGTTATATTTTCAGAATCACCTGGTCTAGTTCCAGTTGTTATAGGTTCCCTAAGTGTATAATCATAAGTTAATCTAGTTCCTCCTAAATCAGAAATTTGATTTTTAATTCGTATAAAATACGTAGAAAATTTATCTAAATTTGTAGGATGTATAGTAAATTCTGCATTTCCTGTATTTGAACTGATTAAATCAAAATCAATCAATGCATCAGCAGAAAAATCAGTTCCTGATTTTGAAATTTGTATAGTACTAGATTCCTTGGTTATACCATCATTAAATTCTATTATAGACCCATTTGCAACTAAAATATGTGTGCTATTAGCGACAGATATTGTTGAAACGTTCATAGATTGACTAAAACTGACTTGAAAAATGCTAGATTTCTCAAGATAATTATCGGTATCAGATAAATTATTGGCTGTTTTCTCTAAATTTTTATTAAAATATAAAAGTTTAAGTTGTTGATTACTATTAAAAGGAGAGTTTTCATTAATGGTTTTTGTTAAGATAAATTCGAATGTAAAATCATTTAATACTGTAGATACCGTAAAAATTCCTGTAAAAATTGTCTCTAAATATCCTTCTATGTAAATATTATCACCTTCGGATAAAGTATGTTTTATATTTGTAATCACCCTACCGACATCTGCTACTCTACTTATAGTGACAATTTTAATTTTACTGGTAGATGATGTTCCTTCTGCGGGATAAAAACTACTGATATTTGGCGCAGATGTATTGAATGGGTGTACATTATGATTTGGAAACGTATTTGCCTTTATATGTCCTATAATTTTTTTATTATCATCAGAAAATAATTCAATGATAGAATTATTCACAAAAGTATCATCTACAATTTGTTCATCAGTATTTAATGGAACATAATTTATCAAAGTAGTTTTACCTCTGATTATTCTTCCTAACATTTCATTTGTTGCTGGCGATAGTACACCATTCGATGATGGATTTCCATAAATGATGGTATTAAATCTATGATTTACTATTTCTTCCCTATCTGAATACGTTATAATGTTTTGTTGAGATTTTATTATTTTTTTAGTTACTTTATCTTGACCCTCCACTTTTTTAACATTAACTATTGACTGATTTTCACTTAATGTCGGGTGAAAATTTAATCTTCCAGATCTTTTTGATGAAATATTAAACGGCACTGTAAAATTTTTGGAATCAATTTTTTTTACAAAATATTTACCTGATGTAATGTCTCCAGAAACAACATCATATATGTAAATAGAATCGTCATCCAATAAATTATGATTCGATGTAGTTGTAATTTTTGTATTACTTCCACTTGCAACATAAGCAACGTTTAAATAATAACAGGAATAATCCATATTAAAAGTTATTTTACCAGGCTCAACATCATCGATAGTTCCGAATAACGGTTTATTAATGTTGAAAGTTGATTTGGTATCTGTATCTCTAAATAAATAAAAAGAATCTTGCGATGAAAAATTTATACGATATTGTTCAAGATTAACATCATTTGGAACTTGTGCAACTATTTCCTTAGGTTCTTTGATTGGAACACCATTATCATCAAGAATGATGTTACCCTCTCCATCAACCCTATTGATCAATACAACTTGTCTTTCAGTTTTATCATTCGGTAATTCTAAAAAATCTAAAGTCAAGTCACTATCATTCACATTAACGGAAAAACCTGAATATAATCCATAATCACTCAAATAAAAACTTCTAGAATTATCTGTCATGAAACCATTTCCAATTTCAAAAGATATTTCCTTTTCATTGTAATCTTTAATATTATCAGAAGACAAATTTAAAAAATAAACCGTATTGGAAGATAAATTTATTTTTGGAGTTATATCAACCGTGTCGCTAGTTGTACTGACCGTACTCATCATAACTATATCATTTTCATAAGCATTTAATACCGATGATTCTATAATAGAAGAAGGTTTTGCCTGATTTGTCAACGTTAAAAAATTATTATTACCTGAAGAAGTGCTGGATAATCCTAAATGAGTTAGTTGTACAGAACCACGTATCAAATTTTCATCCGTAGATGCAGTAACAGAATTTGAAAAAATATTTCTAGTAAATTGAATACTGAATTCTGAAGAAATTGGAACAAATATAACACCATTTGCTAAATCCAGATCTGAATATTTTTTCGGGTCTACTGAATAATCAAAATCTATTTCAGATATTGTTTCATCATCGTTTACTTGCGAAATTTTTCCTGTTCTATTATATGGCATACTTTATTTCCACATCTAAAATACTAGTTTGTTTAATCCTAAAACCAGAAGTTAAAACTTTACTTTCGGTTATTTCTATTCTCTCATTAGTAATTAATGGATTCGCTACTGCTGTGAATATATAAGAAGCATCACCTGTTTCTGATGCAGATAAAGGCTCTACTGTATTAAAATCAACATTATAAAAAACTTGATTATTGGCACCAACACTAGTGCTAATTGCTGGTGGATTTTTTAATAAAATTTGATTACCATCTTTAGTTAATGTAAATTCTGCTAATCCTTTATCCACATCTTCTTTTGAGAGATGCAAATTTGTTGTTATCACACTTGGTCTTATATCAACAGTTCTACCCTGCAAATCATTTAATGTTGCTATTTCTTCATCGGTAAATTTATGAGCATCATTAGTAAAAATTACTCTAATTTTAAAATCAGAATCTACGACCGCATTTTCGGCACTCACATATTCACCGTCAGAATTTAAAACTTGTATATCATATACATATGGTTTTATTTTTTCCAGTATAGTGTCTGAATCATTAAAATTTCCTAAAAATGCATTAACAAATGTTTCAGCGGTACTAAAATTGGTTAAAAATTTATCTAATCCAGCTGAATCATTACCCTGTGCATAAAAAACTATTCCCATAGAAAATTTTAAATTACTTAACTCACTTGCTGAGAGTGGAGTAGGGGTAGAATTTTCTCTGTCTGCAGGAACTAATTCTGGTTTTAAAACTTTTGTAGTGACAACTTCCTCAAGTCCCGTAATAGGATTAGTTATAGTTTCAGTCTTATCGACAGTTTCTAACTGTATACTTGGAAAAGGATTTGCTTTTTTTTGTAAAAATTTTGCTTTTTTTAGTTTCTCTTTAAAGCCTGCCGGTCCACCTTGACCACTCAAAGATAGAGTATATAACCCGGTTGCATTTAGTCCTAAAGTTAAAAATCTCAGTGCTTCAAGAATAGCCCTATTAGTGTCAATAAGAAACTTCGAAAAATCTTCTAAAAATTTGATTGCCTCGTCTATCAAATCAGATTTTGTTTTTATCCATCCTTTTACAGAAGATATTATTCCAACAATTCTATCTATCATCTCACCATAAATTGGTAAAAATTCTGAAATTTTATAATATTTCCAATTAGGTGGAGTTCCAGACTTTTCATCATTTTTTTTACCTTCCATTTTTATGGGAGGATTGTTTCTATCATTGGGTAAATTTTCAGAAAAATTGAAAAAATCAACTTTTCCTGGAGGTGATACACCTTTTTTTGCCGTTTCTGATGTATCAGATATTGTTCCATCCTTTTCCATGATACCCAATTTTAGTTTAATCTTATTCATTCCAACAATTTTTTCTTCTACACTTTTTTCTACGGTGTTTTCAACTTCAGAAAATCTAAATAATTCTCTTTTTATATTTTTAAACTCTAAGGGTTTAGTTTGGCCCGTTTCCGTGTTTTCTACCAACACCTCTTTTATATGATAATTAAGACCTGTTCCTGGTATAAAATTTAATAAATCTTTAACCTGGTCTACCACATCAATACCATCATCTGAACTTAAAGTCGATTGATTTTCCGAAGTTTTTAGAAAAGGATGATTTACTGTTTTTCCAACAGACAATGTTTGCGCAAAATCTATAAATTTTTGAATAAATTTTTCATCGTAAAGATAAGAATTATTATAGATGTCTTCTCCGCTTTTGGCTGCACTTTTCAATTTGTTTAATTCTGGAACATCAGGAAAAACATTATCCAATTCTAATTTATTTGGTTCCATATCAGCTAATAAACTATATTTTTCATTTGCTTTTTCAGCCTTTGCAGAATCTCCAGGTAAAAACATAGGATGTTTTGTCACATCTTCAGTATTAGAATTTCTACGAATAATACCAGGATTAGAATCTTTTTTATTAGAATGCTTTTTTATTAACTCTCCATTCACATCTCTAACAGTTACACTATTTTCTAACACTTGGCCATCTTTTACAATGATATCATTATGTTTTACAACTTCCGCGGAAAAAGATTGTGAAAAAAAAGATTCCTGTGTTTGAACAATTAAATCACCTTTTTCAAACATTGGAATTGTATCATTACCAGCCTTATAAGTACCATCAGGTATATTATCAATAGGTTTTATTTGATTAAAGAAAAGTTTTTCTTCATCTTTTGATGTATTTTTGGGCAAAACAGGAGCACCTAAATCAATCACTTCTTCCATGGCCGTTTTTTTAGCAGCATCTTTTCCATCCGGAGTAGATTTATCAAGAACACCTCCGAAAAAATTACTAAACTGAGTTATAACTTGGTTTATTCCACTGAATGTCGGGAGTGCTGCTATGATAACAAATGCCACATAATCACCTTGACCCGTAGGACGTTGAGGATCATTCACATCATCAAATGATTGCAATATCTTATCAATTACCTCAGATGGAGTGAGTTCTTTAGCATTCAGTATTGTTTTTGCTAACTTCAATCCTTCCTGAATCGTAGGATTTTCGTCCCAATAAGATGAATCTAAATCTAAAAAATTCTTCAAACTTTGATAATTTGATAAAATATCTTTCTTTGAATCAGGAGATGATTGACTTAATAATGTCTCAGAATCTACCAATTTTTTAACACCAACATATGCCGAACTGTTTTGATCTAATTGTTGTTGTATATCTACTGATGCAGTTAAATTTGTGCTATTTGATTCATTCGATATATAATAATCTTCAAATTTTTTAAGTCCATTCAATAGTGCTGAAAAATCAATTGGTGATGGATTTCTCCCTACCTCCCAAGGCCAAACCGTTAATACACCTGCTCCTATATTTTTAAAATCCAAAATATATGATTCCAAACTCTCCAACACAGGTAAAAGTATAAATTCCAATGGACTTTTCAATGCTTTTAAAAAAACTGAGGCAACCTTTAAAAATGATACAACATCTTCAATTACATCAGAAAGATTATCTGAAAATTCATAAACATTTGTAATGAATTGAGTAATTGGCCCCTCTAAACCAAATAAAGTATTTTGCTGAACGAAATTTCCTCCGGTATTAGGGTTCTGTTCTGCCATTTTTCTTTGCTTCCTCTAAAATCTTTTTATTCTCATTAATCACATTTAATATTTGATTATTGATTTCCAATGTTTTCTGTAAAATCTCGACCAGTCCATGATTATAAATTGTTTCATTTTTAAAAATAATTTCCTTGTCATTTTCATTAAATCTTTTCATTTATTTCCATTAAATTTTATTGTAATAAAGTAGCTAGTTCAACTTTTATAGCTGAAAATTCGGCCGCATTTATAGGAGTACCACTAGGACCATTTGCAGTAGTCACAGTTAATTTTGAAATAGCATCTAATATTTTATCTATAATTCCTTTTAGAGAAGATGCACTATTTTTAATTGATATTAAACCTGCAGGATTTAATGTCATATTAGCGCCTGCCGTATTATATAATTTTATAGAAGATGCTGGACCAAAGCCATTCATCTCAACATCTCCAGTTGCATTAACATTAAAATTGGATGGAATCGGAGAATTCAAATCAAATGTTGCACCGCCAAATAAAGTAGTGTATTCAAATCCGGTAACACCGGATAATTTTAATTCAGATGTACTAACTTCTTCGGTTAATCCATGTTTTAATATGATATCGGATACAGGATTTACACAATAAAACATCAAATTACCTAAAGATGCAGATTCCACTTTCGCATTACCAACGGCAGAATAAACTTCTGATGCCTTACCTATCACCACTTTTTGAACAGAACCGTTAAAAGTTTGTCTTAATTCTCCGTTTACATTTACATTCATCGATCCTGCTTCAAATTTAAGTATACCTAATGTCTGAAGTTTTATCTCATTTTTAATCCCCTCAAAAACTACAAAATTAGAATCTTTGACTCTAAAATTAAAACCATCTAATAAAAATGTCTTTTCTTCAGAATCTTCATTAGATGCTATTACATTCACTCTTTTTCCAGATAAAGTCAAATCTTCACCTGCTGATATTGAAATACTACCTTCTTCTGATACTAGCCGATAATCTCCTTTACCTTTTATTTTCAAAACCGATTCAGATTTTTTACCTTTTGAATTTATTAAGATATTTTGTATTCCCCCAACATTTCGAATTTCATCACCAAATACTGATGATTCCAAATTATTATCAATCATTAAATAATATTTACCGACTACATTATCTATTCTATTACCATTATTCTGAAAATCTAAAAAACTAGTGGTTCTATGTAATAATCTAATTCTCTCTCTGCCGGGAGTATCATCCATTTCAAAAAGATGGCCACTTTCAGTATAGGTCACATGATTAAAAGGATATTCAGGAGAATAACAATTTTCAGGTACATTAATTTTAATTTCAGGTATTGCCGTTAATATATTTTGATGCAATTTCTTTCTATATTCATCTAACGGTGCATTTACTGAAAACAATTTTTTTGTTATATCTGAAAATGGATTTATAGAAGTTTGATTTGTTTCAGTTTCTTTTTCAGGAGGATTATTTTTTATGTCTTTATCTGTTATTGTTTTTAATTTTATCCGATCATAAGACATCACATTTATTGAAGGTAAACTATAAATCAAATTACCATTAACGTCAAATTCCATAAAATTTTCATTAGGATTTGGAGAAAAAGATTGCATGGAAAAAACAACTTCTTCGCCTATTTTTATATTAGCAACTGATTTATTAGTTTCTTCATCTTTTTCAAAAACTAATTTACATCTATTTTCAGAAAACCAATTCACACCGGTAAAAGAAAAACTTTCTTCTGTGTCATTAAAATCTACTATCTTCGCACTACGACCATCGATGAATCTATCAATATAAATTGGCGGATAAGGATAGGATGTTCTCTCGTCAAAAGACCTTGGATCAAAAAATCCTTTATTTCTGTTTGAAATCATTGAAGGTATACCTATAGATGAACCTAAAACTACCGGTTCTTGCCCTTCTCTACCATCTCTAAAAAAACCAAATACGTGAGATCCTTCAACTAATCCAACAGGAGTAGTTCCTATTCCAGATATAGCAGCAGAAGTAATAGGACTTATTACCTGTGCCCATGGCAGTTCATCGGTAGGTATTTCATCTTTATCGTCCGTATGAAACCCTATACATCTAACCTTAACTCTGCCTAATAATAAAGGATCTTTACGATCTTCGACTACCCCATACCACCAAACAAAATCACTCAATCCAGCAAAATCTTGTGATTCCAATTCCCTCAATGCTGATGATAATCTTTCCATTAAACACCTCCTCCTAATCTGCCATCAGAGCTGATTATCAATTCACCTGTTGTAGGATCAACTCCAGATTCATCAGTATCATCTTGCACAGGAAGTTTAGTAAATAATGAATCTTTCACCAATTCCATTTCTGTTATAAATGTTGAATTTTGTGAAATTTTATGTCTTATTTTAGTTATTAAATAATTTCCCCTATAAAAAGTATGAGGTTCATTAACCCCATCAATGGTATAATAACTAGAAGGAATTTTCAATTCAACCACTTCACCAACTTTTCGAGTTTGATCACCGCCAACTTTAATCTGAACTACAATATTTTTTAACATTCTTCTTTGTGCGGGACTCGTCAACACATACCTCTCGACTTGACTGTCAAAAGTTGCAAATCTTTTTGTGTTTCCTGTCATTACAGATTCTAATAAACTCAAATGTCTTCTTTGTTTATGACCAAAATTAGTTATTCTGTATTTAAAAAATGATTCTTCAGATTCCATTCCAATATGATTCTTTGTTAGCATTGGGTAATTTATTTTTTGTGAATTATTTTCGGATATATGTCTAAAATCATAAAAATCTCTCAAGTAGTTGTATTGATAATCATCAACTCCTCCTGAAAAATTATACAGTCTCTTTGTATTATCTGTTCTACCTTTTGAAAAATTAGACAGTGTTGGTTTTTTTAGACTGTTAACATTTTCGCCAACAATTTGTGTAATGGGATCATAAGTCAATAAAGTCGAGCCATACATACCACCAACTATATTTGATATGACATCAAATGTGGATATAAATCTATAAGATTGTACAGTTATTTCTCCACTAGTCAAAGTGTATCCGTAATTATTTTGAGGAATTATTACATATGTGGACATAGGCACAAAAGATGAAACAGATAATGCTGGATTACTCACACTGACTTTTTCTTTATTTTCTCTCAATTGTGATGAAATGAGTTGAGCATCAACACCCTTTTCTTGAAAAATTTCATCTGTTGTATTAATATATTCGGCAGATTTTTTCAAAGTAAATGGATTCAATAGATCAGATATTGATTTAAACCAAAAACCAGTTCTATTTTCAAAGAAAACAAACGATCCAAAGTTTTTAAATTTTAAAACCAAATCTTCAGAAACAACAGAAGAGCCTGCCGATCTTCTAGAAATCATATTAATTGCCTGAAAAGGTCTGACTCTAGGAAAAACAATATGATTAGTTAAAAATGCATTGTCACTATCACCTGGCTTATCATAATGCAATACTTTGTGATTGTCATATTTAACATTTTTTGAAATGTATTCATCATAAATTTTAGAAACCATTTCCGAGGCAGTATATCCTTTATATGATTTTGATACCTTTTTTTTCAAATTTATGATGTATTCTTCCGAAATAAAAAATAATGTATACATCTGTTTTCTATCAACATTTATTTTTTCAGACATTTTATAAACTATAAATGTTCCATTATAACTTATTTCAGGAATTCTTTTATTATTAAATTCTATTCTTATTTTTTCTTGTCCTATGATAGGTAATCTCTCCTCAAATCCTGCTGAATCTAATATAGTAATATCACCATTTATAACATTATCCTCAAATAAAGATTCATATATGTTTAAACTAGTAAAAAAAGATTCGCCTATCACATATGCCCTATCATTATAATTTAACAATTCTATTTTATAATTACACTCATTTTGAAAAATTTGTTCCGTGTTTGGTGAATTATCAATTCCAGTTAAATTTGCCATGTTAATATAATGTCCTCAATTCTTGTTGTATTTGAAGAGAATAATTTCTATCGATTAATAGAATATTTCTTTTTTCCTCATTCTTCAGTATTTCATAATCAAAATTAGAAACCGCTCTTCTTTCATTCACATTTGTTATATTATATGTCTGCTCATCAATTATGACAGTTTTTTCGTTGATTTTTCTCAATAAACCATCTTCCGTCATGATTTCTGCTGATGGTCTAAGTATTTTCTCATAGTGATGAACATTGATTCTAGAATCCTCCAAAGAACCATATTTTGATTCTATATAGTTGTCAAGTGATTTTCCAAATAGAGGCCAATCATACATAGGATCAATAATATCATTTGCTAATAAGATTAACCACGACATGATTGTTGTTCCATAATAATCATAAGAAATAGTGTCTGGTCTCTCAAAATCTTTTATAACATAAGGATAATAAGAAACTAAATTTTGTTTTATGAAATCCTTTATTTTGATTCTATTTAATATATTCACAACATTAGTAGTTGTAATTGGAAAATCTTTGTTGATGTTATAATTAATCTTTGGATAATTTGCAAAATAATTAGACATTAATATCCTTCTTCTATGCGTTGTCTGTTTATGGCAAAATTTTCTTTGAATGATAAATTCATCGTAATATTTGTTGGAAGTGCGGTACTTTCAAAAAAAGAATTTCCATATTTCACAGAAATAGACTCCAATACAGATTGACCTATAGAATGTAAATATGCATTTCCAGAAGAATTGCCGTTAAAATCATAAAATCTAATTGTATATACATTTGGAATTTTAAAAAATAAAGAAGGCATATTTGACTGAACAGTTAGTGTGAAATCTTTGGACTTTTTTTGCTCAGTCGGGTTCAATTTTTCATGTTTCTCAACATCTGCCAATGATGGATCGTCAATTTGCACAGTATAACTGTCACCAGCATTATTTGTAGGTAATGATGGCAACATTCCCATTTTCAATTTTGCTATAATTCTTAACACATTTTTAGAATCATCTTTACTTTTAGGTCTAAAATCAAATGAAAAACTATGCTGTCTCAAACTTTTGACTCCAGTGAAAACCAAAGATGTATATGGATTTTGAAGTTTTCTCATTGTTTGCGTAGCAAAATCTTTTGCCGATACATCTGTAAATGGACTGAGAAATGCCCCTCCAAATTGCAAAGCATTGTAACGATATCTATCATATACATCTTTCATATAATTTTTATATGCAACTTCTCCAACATCCATGAGAGAACTTCCTATAGAAGAATAAAAATCAAGAGATTTGCCCATAAATCCTTCTTCACTGTTTACATATGATTGATAAGCACTTTTTAATTCATCTGTTAAAAATCCTAAATTGTTCTGTAAAATATTACCAAAAAAACCAATTTCTACATCCTGATAATCAGCAGTATAAACTGTTCTCAATGATCCCGAAGGAAGATACAATATAAAAGAATTTATTTGTCTATACAAATCAGTAAAAGATGCATCTGAAAAGGTTATATTATTTTCAAATGATGTTATGCCATTAAATAAATCATTATCTTTCTGTTCTTCATTAAATTTATATTCTTTTATAATCATAAAATGATGAAGACCTTCATTTTTATCTCCAACATTTTTAGGATATCTATAAACGTTTTGACTTGATGTTAACTTACTTATAAAAGTTGTAGGATCTGGATATTTTTGATACATGTTTAGTTTTTTTAAAATAATTCATTTAAAATGTCAGAATAATCTTCCTGACACCTTTCTCTGGTATATATGACAGATTCTTTTAATGTCATCGAAATAGCTGCGGAAAAAGGAGAATCATTTTCATAAAATACTGGGCTTGGTGTATCGCCTGAAAAATTAACATCAAATCTCGTTATCGCCGAATCTTTAATTTTCAACAATAAATTTCCACTATCAGTATTTCTAAAACTTTGTGTTGTAGGAAAAAATAAAACATCAAATAAATCAGGCATTTGCTGCACACCAGTGTTTTTGAATAATTCTAATCCATTTCCAGCAAAACCATCTCTGGTTATTTTGTCTGTAGGCATCATTGCTTTTTTAAAAAGATATAACAAATTACTCAATTGTATTTGATCCCTATCGTTTTTAGGTATCAAATTGAAATTAAAACTAAATTCTCTAAATCCTACTCCTGAAAATGTATTCGTCAAAAAAGGGTTTTCTATAGTTCCAGTTGCATTATTAACAGCACCTTTTAATCCTGGTGCTGCTTTTAGTGCTAATCCAGTAGCAACTTTAATAAAAGCATCCTCATTGAAAGATCCTAATCCCTTTTTCAAAGCATTGGTTAATTTATCAGCATCTGTTTCAAAATTATTCGTTAAAGATCCAGTTGCTGCCGCTCCTGCTATTCCAAAACTAGAAGAAGTGTAGGTTACATTTACAGAATCATCCAATTCTTGAGGAAATGGTAAAGCAATATATCCTGCAGGTCTCAATGCATTACCTACTGTTCTGGACTTAATTATAAAAAGACAAAATTTTTCATTATCTCCAGTGCCACCCGAATGAATTAAATTATAAGGAAATCTGGCATTGATTGTACTATCCTGACCATTCGGTAAACTACGAAAAGGTAAATTTCTAAATGCAATATCTGATTGATTTGTTAATGGCATATTATTTCTCCTATAATATATATTTATTATGGCTTACAAAGGTAAATACAGAATAAAAAACATAGAAAAATACAAAGGAGATCCTACAAATGTTACATATCGTTCATTGTGGGAAAGAAAGTTCATGAAATATTGTGAAGAAAATCCACATATATTAGAATGGTCAAGTGAAGAGATCATCATACCCTATAGATCACCTATCGATAGAAAAATTCATAAATACTATCCTGATTTCTTGATAAAAATAAGAAACAGTAAAAATATCATTGAAAATATTCTAATTGAAATAAAACCGAAAAAACAAACAACTCCTCCGAAAAAACCAAATAGACTGTCAAAAAAATATATCAATGAAGTTTATACATATGGAGTGAATGAGGCAAAATGGAAAGCAGCTGAAGAATATTGCAAGGACAGAAAATGGAAATTTGAAATAATTACGGAAGATCATTTATTTAACTAAATATTAGCATGGCAAAAGAAACTTTCTCAGATAAATTAAAAAAATTAATTAATAGCAATCGTGGCATACAAAAAACTAGAGATGCCAAAAAATGGTTACAGAGAAGAATTAGAGGTCTCACAGCATTAACAAATACATTTTCTGATGTTAAAAATTCTAACGATTTTTACAAAAAAAATAAAAAACAAAGTTTAGTCAACATACGACCTGGAGTAATGGCGACTTACTTTTATGACCCAAAATGGAAAAATATTCTACCATATTATGATAAGTTTCCATTAATTTTATGTGTTAAAATGTATAAGGATGGTTTTTTAGGTTTAAATTTTCATTATTTACATCCAATAATGAGAGCAAAATTAATGGATTCAATAGATAAAATAGAAACTATTAACTGGGACAATGTTTCAAAAATTGCACAAATTAAACCTACTGTTAAACGATATCTGTATAAACACATAACTTCAAAAGTAGTTATTTTAGATGATGATGAAAAAGAAATTGCATTATTTTTACCTATTGAAAAATTTGAAAAAGAAAATAAAAAAACTGTATGGAGTAAAAGTAAAAGGATGATTTAATGCCACTATCTATTTCAGATTTTAGAAACAAAATAAATGAAAATAAATCGGTTGCGATAACTAATAGATTTGAAGTTACCTTTTCATCAGGAACTAATTCGTCTTTGAGTAACACTGCAAGAAATCTGACATATTTTTGTGAATTAGCCGAATTGCCTGGTAGAAGTTTACTAACAGCAGACGAAAAAATTTATGGTCCGATTAGAAAAATTCCATATGGCAGTTCTTACATAGAAACAAATATGACATTTTTATGTACATCAGATGGTATGAAAGAAAAAAGATTTTTTGATAGTTGGATGGATTTAATAAACAATCCAATATCACATGATGTAAATTATTATGATAGTTATGTTCAAAACGTAAATCTATCAATGTTCAATGAAACCAACAGTTTAATGTATTCGTGTACTTTTCACGAATGTTATCCGACACTTGTTAGCTCACTTTCTTTAAATGCAGCATCCAATGATTATGCAAGAATTAACGTGACATTTGCATATAGATATTGGTTAAGAAATGATGATAATTCTACAGATATCAATACTACCATAAGAAGTAGTAGTGATATTAACCCTTATACATATAATATAGGTGAAAATGCATAATATTTCATTTTGAATATAAAAAAACTTATGACACAGGCAAAATTATGTTACCAAAAATAGAAGTACCAACTTATGATTTAGAGTTAATTTCTAATGGAAAAAAAATTAAATTTAGACCTTTTCTAGTTAAAGAAGAGAAAATTTTGTTAATGGCACTTGAATCTGGCGATGAAAAAGATATATTAGGTGCCATAAAGCAAATATTATCAAATTGTGTTTTAACAGAATTAGATATAGATGATTTACCATTATTTGATTTGCAGTATATATTTTTACAATTAAGATCAAGATCAATTGGAGAAACTATTGAAGTGAATTTAAAACATAGAAATGGTGTAAATTCAAAAGGAATGGAATGTGATGGAAATCAAAAAATAAAAATAAAAATCGATGAAATAAAACCAACAAAAAAAGAAAATTTTAGTCCAAAAATTGAATTTAATAATGAAATGGGAATTGTGATGAAATATCCAACAGTAGAAACATTAAGTAAAGTTTCTACTTCGGAAAATATCGGCAATTCATTCGATGAATTATTTGAAGTCATCGTGAATTCGATAGATTACATATATTTAAAAGATGAATTGTATCACAGAAAAGAACATAAGAAAGAAGAATTTATTGAATTTTTAAACAATCTTAATAATGATCAATTCGAATCAATAAAAAACTTTTTTGTAAATTTACCTAGTATATCAGTCAATAAAAAATATAGATGTTCAAAATGTGGAATTGAAGAAAACGTTGTATTAAGTTCGCTCGAAGATTTTTTTTCATAAGCCTGTGTCATAACTCTCTTGAAAATTATTATGTTACGAACTTTAATCTTATGCAACACCATAAATATAGTCTAACTGAATTGGATAATATGTTACCGTTTGAGCGTGACATTTACATTTCATTATTAATTAATTATATTAAAGAAGAAAATGAAAGATTAAAACAACAACAAAATGCGAGAAGGTAATGGCAACCATAACAAATTTATTAAATTATACAAGAGAAAATTTTAAACCTTCCGATAAAACAAACAACAATTTTGATGAATATTTCAATAATGATTTATCAAAAAATATAATAGGTTCTATTAAAGAAATATCGTCCAACATCAAACAAATTTTTGAAATTGAAAAATCTAACAATTTAATTTTTCAAGATATCAATGATAATCTAAAATTATTGAACATAGATTCTACAGAAACTTTACCTGCCAATAAGTCTGAAACTTCACCCGCTAATAAGCCTGAAACTTTACCTGCCAATAAGCCTGAAACTTCACCCGCTAATAAGCCTGAAACTTCACCCGCTAATAAGCCTGAAACTTCAAACAAAAATGCACCAACAAAAGAAAATCAGAATAAAACTAACAGTTTGTTAGAAAGATTATTGTTAATATTTGATAGAAAAAGATATCAGGACGAAGAAGATAGACAGGAAAAACAAAAATCTACACCATTTTTTGACCGCAAAATACCAAATTTACCCAGCAAAGGTTTAGGAGGTTTTTTAACTGACATGCTAAGTTCAATTTTTTTAGGTCCTAAAGGTAAATCTTTAATTTCAAGTTTAATACCTGCCAGTTTAGGTGTTGCCGGATTAGGCATAACCAAAGGTATTGCCGCATTACTTTTAGGACCAAAATTATTCGAATCAATAAAAGCAGGATTTGAAGAAGATAATATTCTAAGTGGTGTTGGAAAATTCATCGACACATTTTTTAAAGAAACTGATTTAGATGATAAATTGATGATAGGAGCAGCAGCAGGATTTGCGCTTGCAGGTATAAGAGGAATCATTCCTGGAATAATGTTTGGAGGAGCAATATCAATTCTTCAAGCAATACTGGGCGAAAATTCTACGCAAAAAATAATAAAAGGCGAAACCGGCATGTTTGAAAGTTTGTTCATCAGTGCAGGTTTCGGTGCAATGATAGGATCTAGATTTGGTTTACCGGGTATATTACTAGGTGGCGCATTAGGTGCTGTATTTGGAGTTATAAACAATGATAAATTTAAATTAAATGTCAAATCAATAACATTGGCTGCCCTAGGAAGTTATGGGGGTGCAATAGCAGGAATGAAATTAGGAGCTCTCATAGGATCTCTAGGATCTCCTATTGGTATGATTGCAGGTGCTTTATTGGGAGGAGCAATAGGTTTAGCATTAGGCGCTGTTTTATCAGATGAAAGTGAAGCAGAAAAAGCAGCAAAGTCATATGTTGACGCTGCTAAAAATAAAAGAGAATTACTAGACAAATATGGTTTAAAAGACGGAAACAATGCTCAAAATGTTATGACACCTGAGGATCTTCTATTACTAAATCAGTATAATCAAGATATAGGCATGGCAACTGAAAAGTTTAGAAATGAAGGAATTCAAGATGATCAAATATCAAATTCTTTAAATCTTTTAAGCAATCCAGAAGAAAATAATGATGCTAATATTGATGCAATGTTTGAGGCAGATAGTAGAAATTACATGAATCTAGCATCGAATATACTAGAAAAAACCAATGATCCGTCATTAACTAAACTAAGTGATGCTATAGCATATGATTTTTCGACTGGACAGAGTGTAACAAAAGTGCCAATGACCGATACTTTAGGAAACGTTCAACCAGCGGGCACATCTTTCAGTAAAATAGATCAAAATTCAAATCAATTATTGCTTGAATCTTTAAACAAATTAGTATATTCCAATGAAACAGTGCAAAAATTTGATGATGAAGGTGATGATGAAAATATGGATAGAACTGCAAATGTTGTTGCACAACAAATATTAGAAAACAAAATCAGAGAAGGTAAACAAGAAGAAAGACCCACATCAATTAAAGGACATGATTTTAATGATAATATGAGATTAGTTGATCCTGCAGGAGAAAAACCATTATCCATTGATAATACAGATAAAAATTTAAATCAAGAAAACCCAGAAAAATTAAACGAAGAAAAAAATATTTTACAAAGTAACCCTATATTAAAAGGTGTTGTGGATGAAATTAATAAATTCACTAATATGAATATATCAAATTTAAGTGAAATATTCACTTATGATAAAGAACAGAGAGATTTAGTATTTAAAAAAGATATACAAATAGTACACAACAAAAAAGCATACGATATAACTTCTGGAGGAACATATTCTGACATACGTAATTATAAAGAAGGTCAATCAATTAGTTTATTATTACCGTTTCATCATAATATGAATCCCATAGGCGCTCAAAGTGTATTATATAGAATTGCTGATGAAATGGCAAGAAAAGAAGGAAAATACGATCAATTCTACAAATCTAGACCTGGAATGAACGATAAAAGAGAAATTATTGCAGATGTTATTGAAAATAATATATTAAAATTACCAATGAATAAAAATGGTGCGGTATTTACAAAACCTGAACTTTTTATAGCCGGTGAATCTCGAATTAATAATCCAGAAATACTTTTTAATAGAGAACAATTATTAGCACTTGGTCATGTTTTTAAAATGCAAAAAGAAAATAGTTTAATGAAAGAACAGACAATGAGTCCTATGATGATTCCTCCTGCCACAAATTCTAATTTTGTGGACAACAAAAGAATATCGGTTCAGGAGTACAATGTAACAGAAATACCACCTGAACCGAATTCTTCAGTCTCATTTAGAGACAGTCTGCTGTATTAATTTTCTTCAGCCAATCTAGCGAAATAAGACATATCCTCATCGTCATCATCTGTGTCCATGCTACTAGAAGAGGCATATGCAGGCATCGGTTTTCTCTCTTGCTGCATCTCCTCTTCAGCTGTAGGACGTTTTTGAGCAGTCATTACAACAGGCTCTTCAATTTTTGGAGTGTCTAATGCAAGAACCATATCAAGTCTCTCTTTGAGTTCATCATATGTTTTGAAATTATCCTCTGCCAAAAATTCTACCAAAGGATACTGAGAATTCCAAACTGCCTCTAGTTCATCGTCAGTCTCCAACAATTGACCTGGAGAATCAAATTCGGATTTATCATAATTTTGATATCCCTCTACCTTACGAATTTTTAATTTAAAATTCGCACCTTCCCACAAATCAAAAGGATTTACAGGAGTTTCATCCTCAAATTCAGGATTCATGAGATCATTGATTTTATCAAAGATTTTTTTACCAAATTTATAGAGAAAAACTTTTCCTTCATTTTGTGGATTTTTAGGATCTGAAATAACATAAATGTTACTGATATAAGTCAATCTACGTTTTTGCTTTCTTGCGATTTCTTTATTCGCCTCAATACCAGAATTCCACAATTGAGTGTTATATTCTGAAACTGGATCTTTTTTACCAAGAGTGGTGAGAGAATTTTCAATATACCACAAACCTGTTGGGCCTTGAAAACCATGATTGAAAACACGAGCCCAAGGAACATCCTCTCCTTGAACGGGAGGTAAAAAACGAATAACAGCATAACCATTACCGCTTTTATCTACTTCTGGTTTCCAGAAGCGATCATCGATATAACTTTTAGATTCTGAAGGAGTATCGATTTTTTCGATTTCCTTGTTGAGTTTTTGTAGGAAAGAATTTCTGTTTTTCTTGAGTTCTGATAGAGAAGCCATAATTTACCTTTCGTATATTGTCGTATTACGGTGTATGTTGTTGTATTTTATTTCGTAATAATTTACGAAATTTATTCTTATCCACCTCCAAAAAAGGAGCATATTTCAAAACTTTATTTCTAAATTGAGGCCAAACATATTTTTCCTCAATTTGCTTGTCCCAATTAGGAATAAAATTAAGAAGTATATTGAGTATAGAAAACGTTTCTATACTAATGTATTTAGCAATTGTTAATTTTAACAATAATGGATGTTGACCTTTTTCAACTTTGAACCACTGTTCAAAATTATCTTTATCTAAGATTTTGTCAATTTCATTATTAAAAATATAACTCATGCTCTGTACACGTTTATTCCAATTAGTGTAACACACTTCCGCCTGCGGGTCAAGCGCATCACCTATCCACATGTTTTCATCATCAACGAAATTTGCCACAAAAAATTTAACGATTTCATCATCTTTGAAATTTTTTGCTAATTTTACAAAAAAGAAATGATCTTTACGCTTTTTGAATGTTTCGTATGAGACCTTTCTTTTTCTATGCCTAAAGTAATCAAACTTTTCAGCATGAAAATGAGTTTTGATTGCAACATATTCTTTGTAACAATCAAATGGTTCCATTTTAATCATAATCCAGGTATTGTAGCAGTTTTTGGTAGAAAATGCAAATCTATTGCCTCTTCTCTAATTTTTTGCTTTAAGGTTCCTTGAACTAATTTTCCAACGGTTTCGGGTTCTATTTTATGTTCTTCACAGTAATGTGAAACTGCATCTAAATATGACATTTTAGTCTGTAGAACTAAATTTTCTATAATCAATGCAAATTCTTGCGGTTTTATGGTTTTTATCATTAATTATTCCTTTAAGATATTTCTTTAACTTCATCACATATACCATATTTTAAAGCTTCATTAGAAGATAACCAAACATCATGAGGCGGTAATAAAAATTTCCTAATATCATCATCACTAATTCCTGTGCATTTCTTATAATGATTTATCATTCTTTCCGTAGTTAAATCATACTCTTTTTGTACAGCAAAGAGTTCATGTTCTTTACCATAAGATCCCCAAGAATACTGATGTGATAATATGCTAGTATTTGGTGTTAACAATCTATGATTTTTTTTCCCTGCCATAAAAATTGATAACCCTGCACTAGCAATCATTCCTAATCCAATCGTATGAATAGGAATAGATGAGCCTTTCATAACATCTATCAAAGCAAAAGCCGATGTCATGTCTCCACCCGGAGAATTTATACACAAAGTCAAAAATTCTGGTCTTTTAATTTTTCTAAAATTATTTTCAAGGATCCATTGAATTACACCCAAAACAGATTCTGAGTATATCTCATCAAATAGAAAATAAAATCCTTTATCTTCTAAAGACCATTTCTCTTCTTCAGTGTGTCCTTCTGACGGAGCAGCGGACAAAAGTTTTTCAGCAACTAATGATGCAAAATTAGGATTCATCAACATCTCTGCTACATTTTCTTCATTCATTTTATTCCATTTCTATTAAATTGTCAATCTTTTCGAATACCATTTCGGGAGTTATATTTTCAGTGCATTCAAACATCCTTTCTGTGCCTTTATGATCAGGACACCATAGCCAATCTCCAGGATTAAACTTATGCCTATTATAGCAGCTATTACAAGTTTTGTCATTAAAAATTCTATGACATTTTGTAGAAAATTCAGATAATGGATTACTAAAACCTGAGATTAATATCACATCTTTATTTAGAGACCATGCCAACCAAGACAATCCAGAACCTAGTCCTATAAAAAACTTCGCTTTATCAATTGTCGCTATTGTTTGATTTAGTGTTCTTTCGTGTCTCGGTATAACATTCTTAGGACTTAAATTGAAATATTCGCCTTGACCGAATGATCCGTGTTTATCGACACATACAACATCATAACCTTTATTTTTTATATACTCAACAACTTTATCCCAAGCACCAGGATTATTCCAATATTTTGCTTGTGCTGTAGACTGAACGCCAATTGCCACATAAGGTTTTTCCAGTTCATTTTCTTGTTCATAAACCGTTATTTTAGATGGTTTTTCAACCCAATCATCGAAACCTAATATTCGTGCACATAACTCTTGAAGAGATACTTCTTTACAATCGACAGGAGATAATTCGCATTTTTCAAAAAATCCAATTCTATATTGATAATCGAAATCTTTATATCCAGAATTAGGAGCCTCAAATTTAATATCAGGATATTCATTTTCAAATAATTCATTGAAAAAGGTGCTACATATCATCTTACAATTGTGTTTTTTTCTGAATTCTTCAATTGGTTGCATCCACGCCAAATTATCTCCCATTGCTGAAGAATCAATCCAAATAAAAACCTTTTTATCTTTTAAATCAGTCTCATAATAATGAACTAATTTTTCGGTTTCTTCTTCGAATATTTCTATTTTCCAAGGCACATAATAGGCCAAAGATGATGCGGCCCAACAATTCACCCCTATCACATTTTCATAATGAATCTGTCCACTCTCTTTATCTGAAAATCTAACTATAAATTTTTCATCACCGTTTCCTTTTATGTCAACTCTCGGATAAGGATTCATAGTTATATCAAAATTTGTTTTTTTGAATTCATCAAAATTAATATTTTTTAAATCATTATTGTATGTAAAAATTAATCTATCGCCCATTTTAAAAGGAACATTGTTTTTTAATTCTTTGGCCTGATAATAAAATTTTTCTAATTTTAAAAATATATTATCCCAGTTCCTGCTTACCGCATAATTTCTTGCTTCATTTGATGAAGCATCTAGATTATTCAAGTGGTGCTTGATCCCATTAACAATACTATCAACAGTTCTATCGCACTGATAAAAACCAGATATTTCCATCTCATCCTGTAAAGTTCCGACTACTGGTAAACCACATGCCATTCCCTCAAGAACACCTAAGCAAGGTTGTCCTGTTTCCATGGATGCTGGATGTATTATAATATCCTGTTCTGCTAAAATTTTTCTCAAATCTTTTTTTAATACATTGCCCAATAAATTTATTTCAATATCATTTTTACAATCTTCATAAATTTGATAAAAAACTTTATTGTAATCATCGTGTATAGAATCAGCACCTATAATAGTAATAGGTAACCCTAGTTTATGTGCGGCAAGAATAGCTAAATGAAATCCTTTTCTATCATCCCCACCTCCTACACAAACTAATCTCTCTCCTTTAATTTTATCATAGTTTGGATAATAAAAATTAGTATCTACACCATGATGTAAATGATATAATTTGTCTTTTGCGTCAAAATATGAAATAAAATTCTCTATAGGTGTTAAACTTAAAATCGAATTATTAATAGTAGATTTTATTAAATTGTAAGAAGGACTATATTTTTGTTGTAATCCTACCCAGGCATCATGAACAGTGTGTATATATGGAATAAATCTATTTTTCAATAAATCATTAAAATTTGCCATATGATTATGAAAAACATCAAACTCTTCTAAATCGGTTTGTGTTATATAATCTAGATACTTTAATTGTACATTGTGACCTCTTCTTTTACCAGCATTTATATACTGACCAATAACTTCCTCAACTCCTCCATATCCTTTTGGAGGAATTTCAATTCCACAACCAGAATGTATTTGTAAAATATTTAATTCATCAAATTTCTCAAATGCTTCAACAATATTTAATTCATTATGTGATTTTTTTTCTTCAAAATCTTGTTCTTTAACTTCGATTACCTTCTTATTTTCATGTTTAGAATTTGTAACAATAGTAAATCTATTGTCTTTATTATACCACAAAAAATGATAACCCATTTCTGTCAATAAATTATTAATATTTAACAAAATATCTTCATGGGTTCTATTATTTCTCATTAAATGAGAATTATCACAAAATAACACTATTTCGCATGAATTTTTATTTTGTTCTTCAATCATATTGATAAAGAAACTTATATCATTCGGTTTAGTTTCTAAATTAATTTTAATATAAAAGTAATCAACATTTCCATAGTAATCAAAATATATTTCATGATCATAGAATAATTTTAAAATTTTATCTTGTTTTTGAGCATCATAATTAAAATTACAAAAACTGATTATTTTAGATTCATTTTCATGATTCAATAATGATGTGTATGTTGATTCTGCCGCATCATAAATATCATCAAAATATTTAATATTTCTTGGATATTCTAAAATAAATTCTTTTCTTCTTTTCCTAGCATCTATTGCTAGTTGTGCTTCACCTCTTGGATTCCAATTTCTATAATTTTCTGAATTTCCATGATCTCTTGCGAGATAAGTGGTCCTAGGAATTGTGACCCATTTACCCCTCTCTTCCAACATCAATAACCACTGGCCATCATTAGACGAACATGCGTCACCATCTTCATGTACTGGAAATTGAATTCCAGGTAAATTTCTAAAAATTCTTAGATAGCCGAAAATGTTTGTTCGATTCGGCCATAGTTTTTCAAAGCCTTCCAGAAAAGAATCATTATCAGTTGTCATAAAAACATTATCCTTGAAATTACTTAAAAAGTCTTCTCTAGGATTTTTTGGAAATTCATCAAAATATTTGTTTGCATTAAAGTGCATCAAAACACTTTCAGGAAACAAATTAAAATAATAGTTAATTCTGTCTAAAGTATTCGGTAACAGAATGTCATCAGAATCTATATGACAAACAATGTCACCATTAGCATGAGTCTGCGGATTCCACCAAATTTCTTTTTTATATCTAGGAACAATTATTTTTATTCTATTATCTTTTTGACTAATTTTTTCAATAGATTGATAAGTGTTATCCGTTGAAAAATCATCAGATATCAACCATTCCCAATTATCATAATTTTGAGATAATATAGATTCTGCAGTTTCATCAATAAATTTTTCTGCATTGTAGCAAGAAGTAATTAAAGATAATTTTAATTTGTTCATCAATCACCTTTTAAAATAAATTGTAGTCGTTTTCTTTATATTATTATAAAAATCATTATCTGTCAAGTCAAATGTTTTGAACAATTCATCGTTCATGAAAATCTTAATAAATTTTCCCTTATTAAATTCAACTAAATTATATTGACCTCTCATGAAAAATGAATCTGATATTATTTTATCATCTACTTGAACTTTCATTTTCATATCAATAAAATGATTTAAATGAAAAATATAATCTTTATCCAAATCTCCAATGCACAATGCGACCCATGGTTTAGTTTCTTCGATATGCATTCTATCTTGTTCAAATTGTATTTTTTTAAGATTTGATACAAAATCCACCAGTTCGACATTTGCATTTTTACTATCATTAAACTTTGTGAGATTTAACACGTAAGCAAAAAATTCCTCTCCAGGTAAAAATTGATATTTTAATGTTATATCTTTTTGTTTTTCTAAGCTTAAATATTTTGAAAAGCAATTATACATATAGTTCACATCACCTGACATTAATCGTGTGGTCACTTGTAATTTATTCGCACTTTGACGATCATTCTCAGTTGCCCAATAATAAAAAACACCATCAATTTTTTTAGATAATATTTTAGCTTCATTTATTTGAAGTTCGTGTGGACTTTTAATCAAACCGTCATAATCCATTATATGAATAATTTTTTTACCCAAAAATTTCGCATAATTGATCCCAAGATATAGTAATCTAAAAACGGCAAATGTAGTGTTATGTCCATGAAATTGTTGAGTGGACAGATCAAAATTATCAGTGTAGTATGTAATATATCCTAAAAATGCAGGATCTGTCAATACAATATTTTCCTTATCATAAACAAAATAATCTACCTTTTCTTGTATCATTTTACTAGCAGGAGTATGAGTAGTGAGTATTATCTCATACCCAAATTTTTTTACATTATTGATTAATTCTATGCAACACTTTATTCTGTCTGGAGTCGATAAATGCGCATGAATCAATACAATAGAATCACAAGACATAAGTAATATCGCCGTCTTTTAATAAGGTGGTACCATCCTTAAAAGATTTATCTAGATAAGAATCACCTGAACATTGAATTGAAAAAGGATTTTTTGTTATGCCACCAACCATTTCACATAAAATATTATTATTCAACCACAAATCATAAGTATCCCAGCCAGTGTTTTCAAACTTTTGCATGAAATAATCTCTGGATGTGCAAGGAACCAAATAACAGTGCGCTTCAGACATTCTACTAGCAATATCAAAATATTTATTACGCTCTTGATAATGCCAATCGATTATTCTTTTACCAAAATTCATATATTTTAGATCATATTCATTTAAATCATCAAGCCTGTCGATTATTTGTTTATAAATCTCATGCATAGGTTTGATAAAAATAGCATCACATTCGCAAAAAAGAACAGCATCACATTCTTCTGTCAAATGCTCCTTCATCGCTAGTTGATGGGCAAGAAAATTACCATAATGTGCCGGTGTTAATTTATAATGACCAGGCTCCATTTGCACATCTTCAGGTCTAGCGCAGGTATCAATTGGAGGTAAAGAATCATATTTTCCATTTACCATTTGAACATATTCCCAACCTGAATAATTTGACAATTCTCTAAGATGTTTAATCGATTCCTTTTCTCTATCACCATTCACATCTACTAGCATATGAACAATTTTTATTTTTGGATATCTAAAAGCCCATAAATTACCCAATCCTCCGCTCTTCACTTCATCTTCAACAATTACATTATAATTACATTTTTCCAATCTATTGACTAAATCATTCGATCTTCGAACTCTAGATTCCACAGAATTATCATTATCAAAAAAATCATGAACTTCCATTGTAATTTTTCTAATTCTATATTTTAAAAAATCATCACTAATATTCGGTAATATCTTCCATTCTTCGCCTTCACAATCTAGTTTTAATACATCTATGCGATCCAAATCATTATTTTTCATAAATGTAGGAATAGTCATAGTTCTAACACTTTCAATTTTTTTCTTACCGAGAGTAGTAGGATTTGTTTCATCTGTATTGAAACTATCATAAAAAGAATTCACTGAAGATGGACCTAGGGTAAAAAATTCCTTCTCACCATTCTCATCAGAAATTGCAAAATTGAATTTTTTAGCATTATCATAATTTCTTAAATTTTTACACAACACATCAAAAGTTGTTTTTGTTGGCTCAAATGAATAAACATGGTCGGCTCCTTGTTCCAATGAATATAAAGAAAAAAATCCATAATGTCCCCCAATATCTAAAACTATATCTCCTTTTTTTATATCAATTTTCTTATAAATTTCTTTTAAAAAAACCTCATACATTGTATACCAAGATGCTTGATCATCTTTAATTGAACTAAAATTTTGTTTTTCGCCATTTAAAATAACATTAACATCATTGCCAAAATCAAATGTTTTTTCATACAAGAGATTGTGTTCATTTATCAAATCCACTTCTTCTAAATTTGAAAAATAATCATGAGGCGCATCATAAATTCGTACAGAAAGACCACTAATCAAAGAAGGAGACGCATTGGGTGTTATCCACAAAGATGGACCAAAAACTTTTGAACGATACATTAAAAGATTGGAATTTGTTTCATATAATCCAACAATTTTATCTTTTAAAACATGAAAAAAATCACCAGTAAGTAAATTTACTTTAGATTCTTCTTCAATGTAACAATTAATATAATTGTCAGATAATTTAAGTTTTCTTAAAATTTTAAGAAGATTCATTTCAAAATCATCAGATAAATATGTTACCTTATTGTCAAATTTATCCTGATAACTATCCAACTTATAAATCAAAGTAGGCATATTCCAAGATAATGCTTCCTTAATTGACAAAGGATTTGTTTCTTTATCATGACTATTACCTTTGGATGTGAATAAAAATAAATCCATACATGAATAAAAATTATTTACATCATCTCGTTCACCCCAAATCATACAATTATTTGGAATATTTTCTAATATAGGTTGCCAATAATCTTTGAAATTTGGTGCCATATTTCCGACAAAATGAAATTGAACTGGCAGTTCTACCATTCTTCTAGCGTATTCGATAATTTCGGATTGATTTTTTCTAGGTGTAAAAAGTCCCACATTCAAAACGTGTAATTTTTCAGGATCTAAATTTAAAAATTTTAATGCATCTTCTCTGTTTTTTTTCTGTTTTTTCTCTACTGGATATTCAATAACAGAACTAGGTATATTTAAATTTGCAAATTTTAATACCTGATTATCACTGCAAAATAAAAATCTATCAGGCAAAAATCTTTTATTTGATGATTCGAAAGATGAGTCATGTGATGTTTCATAAATTAAATATTTTCTATCTGAAGAATATATTTTTTTAGTTATATCATCGTTCATAAAAAATTCTGGCATTTCCTCAAAATGAATCACATGAGGATTTATTTGGTTGATTATTTCAAATATTTCAGTTTTTTCATCTCCTAGTGTGAATAACTTATCGTCAATAATTTCTATAATTTTATTTTTTTGAACTCTATAAATACCATAGTCATTATATTCAATGACATAAATATTATAAATATTTCGTAGGAGTTCTATTTTTTTTAAAAGATATTGCGGAGCACCGCCTGTAGATAAATGTGGAGTTATGTACAGAATTTTATTCATATTTCATTCCTAATATATAATTAAAACATTACAACTATTATTATATATTAAAATGATTAGAATGTCAACACTGAGAAATAAAAAGTATGCCATCAAAAGATAGACCATTAATTTTTGAAACAACTACTAGACCTCCTGGATTTAAGCTGTCAGAATTAACTGATCTGCAAATAAAAATTATATCATACCTGTTGAGAGTTAAGTATGCTGAAAGATTATTAGATGATTCTGAGCCGACTAGAGGACAATTAGTGGTTTCGGATGATGATCCAGGAGGAGGATCAGATTGGACCGAAATAGAAACATGGAACGGAGAACCAATTGCTGATCAGAGAAGAACTCATTTTTTATGGGATCCAGTTTATGATGATGACGAAAATAATAAATTTATAGAATCACCAGCCAGAGCTTCTACTGATATCGAATTAGTAACAGCAAAAAATGATCAAAATATAGGAATGACTACAATTCAAGATGAAGGAGATGCTAACTCACAAATTGGAGTTAGTTGGCCTAAAGTAGGTTTTGGTTCAGAGGGACCAAATCGCACAAGATCAATACCTGATAATTCAAACACCGCTTTTAATGCAACTAGAGTAAGGGCATTGAAACAATATGCAGATGGCGTGGTAGATAATTTACCAATCGTAGAAATGGAGGATGCACTACCCATAACTGCAGGTGAAGTTGGAGATACGGATTCCCTAGTGTTGCAAGATTCACCGCATGAATTTCATTATTGGCAGTGCGATGATTTACCTGAAACACCCACTGCGGAAGATTGTGATGAATTTGGTTATGTTTATTATGACGAAGCAGGTTATGGATTTGGACCAGGTCTGATGGCAATAGGTAGACAAGAGGAAAAAGTAGTTGCAGCTATTATTGAGGATTGTTTAAAAGAAATGAAAACTGGTGATGGTATAGGAACCTACTACGTTGAAGCAAATTCTGATGGAGAACCTACCGATGGCGTATATGAAAAAATAGGAACTTTTTATTGGGATACTAGATCTAATTATACCGATCCGGAATCACCTTTATCGACCATTGACGACACCATTGAAATAGATGTTATAGAATATTATGAGATGTATTTAAAAACTGGATCAGGATCGGATTTCAATCTAAATAATGCTTTTAATAATTTTGATAATATAGTGTTTCTAGATATTGATAATACAGAAGAACCTGGAGCATTAAAAACAATAGAAACTACAGGAGGTTTTGGATCAGAAGAAGCTGTTCGAACCAAATATGAGCCTATTAATGATCTAATAGAAAAAATTCTATTACCTTACTTAGAATTAAATGATAATCTTCCTGTATATAAATTTTATAGGTCTAGACCGGATATAAAAAAAACCAGAGGAAAAATGAAAGATACTAGATATAGAAGAAACATTTCATATTTAAGTCCAGACTATGCAACTACATATACTTATCAACTTGTGGATATACCAGATTCTTCATCTAGTTTTTACACAACAACATTTTATCTAGCTATTGAAAATTAAGCAGGATTTAAGATTTATGTTAAATAAAAAAGAAACATTAAACATGGATAAAATTGTAATTATAGATGCTCACTATATAACTGATATAGATGAATCCGCCATAAGAGTCTATTATTATGATGTTGAAAAAGAACAATACGGAAAAGGAAATTATTCTTTTACAAAATTTTTACCAATGATAAAAAAAGTTCTAGAACGTTTTACAAAAGAAGAACTGAAACAAAACACCAGAAAAATATTTGAGAAACAAGTTAGATTCAATGCTGCAGTTGACGAATATATAATGGCCAAGAAATCCGGAAGTCTAAATATAAGCGTTACATTAAAAACTTTAAAAAAAATGCCTTTAGAGGATTTATTTAAAATAAAACTAGAGATATTTGAAGAAGACATAGTTCAAAATAGCGATAATGTAGAATTGAGGTCAAAACTTAGAAAATCAAATAATATAATAGAATTATTACATTATTACCATTTAATATTGAATGATACTAATGTAGAACCTTCTGAAGATGAGGCAGAAATTATAGAACCTTTGGTTAATTCAGATGAAACGGTGGAAACTTCTGAAGATGAGGCAGAAATTATAGAACCTTTGGTTAATTCAGATGAAACGATGGAAACTTCAAATGAAAAAATAACCTAAAAATAGAGAAAAATAAAAAATGGCATTCAATAGACCTTTATTTTACGATCAAACCTCAAAGGCATTTAGACAAATGTCCGATACGCAAATGGAAATACTAAGTTATGCCGTGCGTAAAAAATACTCTCAATACCTAGATAATTCGGTATTACCCAATGTAGGGGGTAAAATTAGTGCAGGAGGTGCTGCATCTGGTTACTCTGTAATCGGATTATTGCAAAATACTATCACATTAGATGTCACGCAAACAAGAACTGACGATAATGTTCCACCTACAGGAGATGGTAATTTTCCAGCTACTCTTTCCAGTGCATCTCATGTTGAAGCAACACAGGATTATAGTTACAGACAATATAACGGCACAAGTGCTCCAACATTTAATACTAGAGAAACTGATGGATATCTCACTTGGAATTATACCTTAAAAGGCGTTCAAGTAGAAACTGACTTAACAAATATATTTGACACTATAATAAGTGATGTTATTTATGAAATACAGTATGGTGATAGAGTAGGAGGATATGCTGTTGGAAAAACACAACCAATAGATGGTGGAATATGGGTCGATAAAGGTTTAGTTTTTTCTGATACGTCTTATTACAATGCACAAGAAGATTTTCATATCTTCATAAAAATGGCAGATTTTAATGAAGATAACATCTTATATTCAAATCCTAATCTTGCAAAAAAATATACCACCTTCGTTGATTTCGCAAATGGAAATTCAAATTTCATTCAAAAAGATAGTAATGATTTTGATATCGAATTGGTTATAAATGTTTTACTACAAATTTTAATGAATAGATATCCAAAGTATAACTTTAATCATATTAGTGGCACTGATTCAACAACAAATAGTAGCACAATTATATCAAATTATTCTGGAACTAATTACGGTTTTATTACTGAACGATTTGTATATTCTGGTTATTCACTCAATAGCGTAGTAAATACTTATGGAGGTAGTTATTTCTATAGAGCAAAATTTACTCCTGACAACAATTCATACAGATATAACGTTTGGGCACTTACACCAAATGGAAATGCGTAATATAAGGATTTTATGGAATTAGATTTAGAAAGTATTAATATTGTTGATGCAACATTTACAGATATGGCATTTAAAAATTTAATTATGGTATATTACACTGATGTAGCAGGTAATTATAATGGTATTGCAATGGATCCAAATGATGATTCTGAGTTTAGCAAAAAAGTATTTGAAAAATTTACAATTGAGGACATAGAAAGAAATACTATTACTTTACATGAAGATAACATCAACAAAGCAAAAGAATTTGCACAATTTATAGAGTATAAGCAAACGGGTAAAATAACAGTTAATAATGAAAATGAAGTTGAGCAAGAACCTCTAGAAATCACACTAGAATCTTTAGAAAAAGCTCAAAATGAAACATTGTTTAAAATAAAATTAGACATTTTTAATAAGGAAGAATTTCAAGAATCAGGTAATAAAGAATTGAGAACTAATATTAGAAAATCATCTAATCTAGTTGAATTGATGCATCACTATCACATATTTAAACAGTTATTAGATAACGATAATAGTGAATGATTAAATAGAATAACTCTTATCATATTTTTTAATAGTATTAATATTAAAATTTGCATTCATAAAATGTACTATTTTTATATTTTCATTAAACTCTCCGCCTAAGTATGCCCACCCATCAGGATGGTTTGAATTTAAATATGCATTATACCTGTAACTATCAAGAGTTTCGAAACGTTCATCATATTTGTAAAACCATCCGACAGGAATAAATTTTAAATTTAATTTTTTTCGAACAAAAGTTTCAACAAAAAATTGTTCTCCATTTACCTCCCCTACTGTAGTTTTATTGTTAATAAAAAAATTCATCCAATATTTTGGATTTCTCATAAATTCATCGTATATATACTTACAATCTCTGGGATAATATTTTTGAAATCCCCCATTTAGAGAATAACCGTCAATTGAAGTATCCTTCCACCAAGATTTTGCAGTTAAAAATTCGCCCCTCTCAATAGGATAATTAATTGCCTCAAAATAATCATTAATAAATAACATATCGATATCAATAACCAACACAGGTTCATCAATATCCATGTTCATAATTCTCAATTTATTCCATTGCAATCTCATTCCATCAATTTCATCTCTAATCCAAGATACACCTGGAATTTTAAAATTTATATAATCTTCTATATCTTGACCGTATTTATCGCCTATTCTAACAGCAAAAACTTTCATATTTTTAAATATTTCTTAGTCCATTCGGAATTTAATATTTTATCGTGAGATTGGTTAAAAAGACAAACTGAATAATCTAATTCTCTATTATCAAACATCCAAGACCAACACACTTTATCATAAATTTCATAATTTATTTCCTTATAAAAAAACTCATCTATTCCTCTCCAGTACTTGACTCTATTATAATCTTCATCTTTATAAAATTTATCATATATGTATGAATGGTCACCATACCAAGACATTATAGAAGAATTTAAAGGTGTATGAGCAGGTTTTCTCCACCATGCATGTAGTAATGTAAATTTTTTTCTAAACAAATGAGATATATCACCTTTTATAATAACATCTAAATCAAAATACAAATACTGCTCATCGTCTTTGAAATCATTGAATAAAGATAGTTTATCATATACCGAACCTTCGCCTTTCTCTATACCTCTAATATCTAATTTATCACCGTTTGCACAGTGATTATACAACATAAATTTGAGATTGTCAAGCCACCATGAAGAATATTTTTCACCAGTGCGCACATATAATATTACCATTGGCCAATGACCATGTATCTTGTGTATAAAGGTAATTCTATAGATCCAGAAAAATAAATTTTATTTATTTTATTTTTTTCTATCAATTCATCCACACTACTAACACAATTTATATGTTCTCTTAATTCTCTATAATTGTTCGATTGTATCGCCAAAATAGGAAACTGTGGATAATTTTTATAATATTTTTTCATTTTAACAATATCTTCCATATGCTCAGATGAAGTATTGATGATTACTTGTCTTCTTCTAATTTCTTCTCGTTGAAAATAATCATCAAAAACTGCAACTTTAAATTCTGGTTCAAAATGATTCACATATTGAGCTAAAACCTTTTTACATGTCTCATCTATTTCATAAAAATCAATTTGCTTTATATCAATAATAGTTTGAATCATTTCTATTATTGGATATCCGAACCATCCACCTATTACTTCAACATGTGTCGGTTGATTCCAATCCATGATTGCATTTTCACTAAGATATGATTTTACAGATTTCAATTCGTCTAATAACCATTTTTTTGATTCATACTGTCCACTTGATATAGAATCATCATAACTATCGATGTAATCTGGCACATTGTTAAGTATCCAATTTCTAATTTTGTAATAATTTGATTCTTTTATCTCAAATTCAGATTCTCTAATTATATCTTCGAGTTTTTTAATTCTTTCTATTTGCATCCTGCCACCAAATAATAATTAATTAATTTACCATCATATTCTCTTATGCAATCCCATGTCTCATGATGATAAACTTTTTGTATTTCATTTTGCTCTATTAATTGATCAGTAGATGTAATGGGGTTGCATATATGCAAAGATTCATCATCACATCCTACTAAAATAAAATCTCCATCATAAATTTTACCTATCGGATAAGTGTATTCACAATAACGGTGTATTTTTATACCATTCATTGTTATTTTATCAAAAATTACATCTTTTTTAACACAGTTCTCAGTGTACAATAGGTTCACATCATGTATTATTTCATCAAAATCATAGAAATAACATTTATCTAAATTATATCCCATTCGTTTCAAATAGAATACATCTATTTCACAAAACCATGAACATAAAATATTTACATTTTCAACTTCAAATAGTGACATCAAATGATGTAAAGATCTATTAATCAATTTTTTATGACTATTTCGATTATATCTTTTGACGATATAATCGTATTCTAGGTTATATGCAATTAATTTGTTATCATATACTATCATAACTCATCCACATTTCCTTTGCCCATCCATTCGCCTCATGTAATTCTATTTGAGTTTCATTAGGTCTAGCCCATGCCTTATGTGAGGTATTGAATAAACAAATTTTGTAATCGGAATGATATTTTTTTGGAACTAAATCATCAGGATATTGAGCTCCAATATTATAGTTATATACAATCCCTTTTTCCCATGTATCAATCATTTTTTTTCTATAACACTGATAGAATAAATACTTATCAAATGATGGGTAAGTAAAAAATGCTTTTTCTTCGTTTCTTACAAGATCTTCGTATAAATCATAACCGACATCATCTTGCCATGCGACAAAAGATGAATTTAACGGTGTGGTCATAAAAGAATAATTTTTAATATGGGAAAAAGGATCTCTCCAATAATTCATTATGAAACAAGGTTTTTCCTTATCTCTATCGATTAGGTTTGTAATGTCATTCTGCACTAAAATGTCTAAATCAAACCACGCTTTCTTACCTGATAAATGTTTATAATCATTAAAATAACACATTTTTTCAGAAGTAAAAATTCTTGTTCTAGGATATTTTGAAAATTTTGTAGGTAGTTTTTCAACGATTATATCCTTATGTAAACCATCGCCATCATCAGTCAAACAATAAAAATTAAAATTATTTTTATAATGCTTGCAAAGAGATTTAAACAGTCTATTCACATAATTCGAATTATATTTTGTGTCCCACTTTAAACAAAAAAAATTTGTCATAATTTGGTTCTAAAAAATTTCTGATTTTTCATAAATCGATGTTTCAAAATTATTGATAAAATCATTCATCTGTTGAGTATCTTCTTTAAAAAAACTATCAATAATATTAAATAAGTTTTTATTATTTTTCTCACTCAAATGATTTATTCTTTTATCATTTTTATAATTCATTTTAGAATCATATTTATTAATTTCATTAAATGAAATAGATTCGATATTATCAAAATGAAAGAAATTTGAATTATTCAAATATTCCACCTTATAATATATTCTAGGAACACTGATAACAAAAACTTTCATCTTCATAATATCAGATATGTGTTTTAAATATAAAAGATTTTTTAAATTTATATATTCAAACTCTTTTTTTAGAGTCAAATATAAGTAATTTATATTATCATAGTGTAACTGCACATACGGTAAATCATCATACTCATTATTCAACATAAATCTAGCGATATCTCTAGATTGTTCTGGCTTAGATGAGAAAAAATTCAATCTTTCAGGATATGATAAAATAAAAATTATTTTATCATTATCTTTCAATTTCATTATATTTTCATTCAATGCATCCATAGAGTGCTGAGGCCCCGTAAAAGGTACTGAAAAATTTTTTACAGGCTCTTCAAAATATTGATGCCAACCTTTGTATTCAAAACAATCGTAATTATTTTTACCAGAATATGCATAACTATCACCAAAAATATATATCATAATTAACCTTAATAAAAAATATACATAAAATTATCTCTCATCTCCACTGATCTCCAAATGCATCAAATCCTTTTCCGCACTTCTGTGCGCAAACCTCTGCCTTACCCTGAGAACATGTTGGAATATACCAAGAATTTTCAATCGTTTTAAAAAAATTTCCATCAATTATATTTCGAATAGGTGTTTCATGAGCATCTATATTCTTAACATCATCAATAAATTTCCATATTTGATCTTGTCCTATTTTATGATATGCTTTATATAATTTTCCTGCGGTCCAACAACAAGGAAAAACTAATCCTTCCGCAGAAATGTAAATTTCTTTATTTTCTAATGATTTACAAAAAATATCAGTACTATCTAAGTAACGATCAAATGTGCCATATGATTCCAATACTTTTTCATACTGATTAACACTCTGATTTTGATATTTTTCATTCTTGGGGGGTTTTATTAAATTACCTTTTTTAGTTTCTTTTTGAGAAATTTTTTCGAATTTATGAGTTTGTACCCATCTACCAGATTTTTTCTTGACAAATTCTAATCCAAATAGTTTCGCCATTCTCTCAGCTTCTTCAACTTGATGTTCATTGTGTTCAAAAATCAAAAATGTCCACAATCCTCTTCCACCTGCTTGAGTAAAAGCATCCATTGAATTTTCCACTTTATTCCAATCAACATTTACTCTATATAAATGATTCGTGTCTTCTAATCCATCAACTGAAAATGTCACTCTTCCGTGTTTTCCCATTATTTTTGCTAACTCTGACCACCATTTGGAATTTCTTGCACCAGCATTGGTCGTCATATGTAGGTACATTTTAGGATTGTTTTCACGTAGATACTGAAACATTTTTAGAGTATCTGTACAAACAATAGGATCTCCATGATTTCCGCACATTATCAAACTTTTTAATTGTTTGACGAATTCTATATCTAATATTTTTGAAAAACTTTCGATAGTCAGTTCAGCATTTTTTAGATGTGGATTATTCGTTCTATCGCACATAGGGCATGCCGCTTGACATCTTTGTGTTGGTTCTAGATGGATATGTGTTATTTCACTTGATTTATACATTATCTATCTCGTCTGGTAATCGGTTATATTTTTTCATGTACCATAATATAACATTTTTATAAAATTGTAAACTGTCATGATCAGATTTAAATTGTTTGATAAAATTATTTGTTGATTCATGTATGGATAATATTTTTGAGGAATATATTTGCAATTCCCTGACACTATAATCTTTTATTATGCTATTGAGCAATTCATCATTCATAAATAAATTTTCTATTTTTACTATTCGATATGTAACTAAAAACGTCAGAAACCGACTTAAAGTTTCTCTTAAACGTTGGTAATTTGTCAATTCTATTATCTATTATACTAGATATGTATTCTGCCATAATATAGTGATTTTCCTCTGAGAAATGTATCATTCTTTTATCTATTTTTACTTTATTGGAAACAATGTGCTTTTCATTATCTAAAATTTCATCAAAACTCAAATTAAATAAATTATAATCAGACATGAAAAAATTATCATCATTTAATATCGAAAATTGATGAAATTTGCCTATTTTATCAGTTGAAAATAAAATGACTTTAATACCATATAGTTTTGACAAAGTGTATAAAAAAGATATATACTTTATGTTCATATGAATAATATCATTTTCAAACGTTAAGAAACAAAATTCTATTTCATTTTTAAAACTTTCATAGAATGTTAATAGTTTTTTCTTTTTTTCATTTTGCATCTGTTCATTATTGTTTTCAATTAAACAATATGAAGTTCTTTCATTATAATCAAAACATATTTGATTCATATATCCTTCAATTCCATTTGAACATATAAAATCTATTCTATCACCTCCAGATAAATGAAATAAAACTACATCATCTTTTTTGATTATATTTTCTGAAAACATCATTTTATTAAATATTTTGAATGCGAAATGGGGTCCTGTACCTGATTTTGAAAAATTATGAAAATTGAATTTGGATTTATATTTACTTTCAATTAAATCAGGCCAAAGTTCATGATTGGAATTTTTACAAATTTTTGCATCAAAATAACTATCTCCAAAAAAATAAAAATTTTTCACAACTGAATTCCGTCAATAACTTCTATCAGTTCTGAATTTAAATAATCCGAATATTTTTGATTTCTTGACATATCTAACAATACAATTTCTTTTTTTAAATTTTTATGATTGAAATCATATTTATTATTTTTAATCGCATTATCTATCATTATCAAAATATTCTCTCTATCATATATAATGTTATTCGAACTAAATTTTTCAAAAAAATTTTCTATTTTGTCTCTAGATTTCTTCAAATATTTGATGGGCAAATTACAAATCGATGTTCCTCTTGTGAAAGGCCTTGCTTCAGATATATCTACTTTCACATCATATTTAAAATTAAAAATATCATTGATCCATTGAAAATATTCCTTTAAATTCATCAGGTTCAACGCAGTTAATACTAAATTAAAATTTAAAGATAAAATATTATTACTTTCATTCAACCAATTCATTATATTTTTTTCCACGACATCAAATGAAGAATAATGTCTAATATAATTGTATATACTATCAACTCCATCCATACTAAATGTATGACTTTGATATTTAAAATTATTTAAAATTTCAATGTTTTTGGTATCTAACAAAAATGCATTGGTGTGCAATTGAATGACGCAATTTTTAGAAGTTCCTTTTTCTATCATTATATTTAATAATTTTAGAACTTTTTTTTCATATAAAGGTTCTCCACCACTAATTTTCAATACCTTTATTTTATCTGTATTTTCTAATAACCAATTTAATTGTTTATTGTTTATTGTGTCAATATTAACACTAGGAAAAAAAGAATTTGAAGAAGCATAATTTATGTCATCAATTAAATTATTTTTTTCAAAAAAATGTTTATCTTTGTATAATTGATGTGTTGAACCAGTGTTACACATTCTACAGGATAAATTACATTTATTTGAAAAAGAAACATCAAATTCTCTCAAATCTTTTTTAAAAGAATCGTCAAAAGCCCAAGTAGATTGCAATCTAAAAGATTTCATATTTTTATCTTCTTGTCTCCAGCAAACTTGACAATTAGAATTTCTAATGTTATTTAAACTATCCGATCTCAATTTTTCAAATTTTTCATGCTCAAAAATTTCAATGAGAGATAAATCTTTAATCTGTTTTTCTGTTAAAACAGACCTTCCTAAATCCATCATTTTACAGCAAGGAGAAACTTTTCTTAGATTACTGCCAGAAAAAGATTTTATTGCAATAGCATAAAATGGATAATAACAAAAGGTATTGTTAGGCTGAGGAGTAATATTCATAAAATTCTGGCCATTCATCCATTAAATTGGTCTTATTGATTTGATCAAATTTTTTTAAGTATAAAATACCTAATTTAAAATATTTTTGCTCACCTTCAACGTTAAATAATTTATTTTTTTCACCCTTATCATTATATATTTTTTTTATTTCATTTGGAATATTTACAACTTGTAAAAAAAAAGGTTCGACCAAATAATTTAAATACACATGCGTGTTTCTAAATTTTTTTTGAAAATTATAAATTTCACTCAAATATCCAGCATTTAACATACTAACAGTTGTAAAAAAATCGACCTTAAAATAATCATGCAATTTATTTATATTTTTTTCTTTTATTTCAAAGTTGGTGCCTGTTCTAATATATTCATCTTTTTTTCCTATACCATCTATAGATATTCTCACATTAAAAGATTTAAATTTATCACAATATCTTTTAAAATTTTTTGGCATTTTCATGCCATTTGTAAATACGTGTAAATTCAAATGTTTTGAATATGAATTTTTAATTAACCATTCTATGAAATAGTAAAAATTATCACTTAAAAATGGTTCTCCACCAGAAATGACTATTTCTTCAATATCAGTTAGTAATATTTTCAGTTCGTCATAAAATTTTTGATTGAAATTGAATGCATGAATATCTTTTGTTTCATATTCGGAAACTTTAAAATATCCTTTGTATTTTTCTAATGTAGCATTATTTACCATATCTCTAAATTTATAATAAAGTTCATTTTTAACTTTATTACTATTTCTTTCCGACATCAACCATCTAGATGATGAATAAGGACCGCAACTCAAACACATTAAATTACAAACATTTCCGAATTTTAATTTCAAAGTTTTAGAAGTTGGAATGTTAATATTACCTTCTTTGAAATTATCCAATACAATTTTTTTTATTTTAGGATCTCTTCTCGACCAAATTCCTAAACTTTCTCTTTCGATACATTTTAAGCAGGTTTTTTTTACTTCATCATCGATATTAAAATCGATCATTTTTTTTCTAATATTATTCAAATATTCAGAATTAAAGTATGTTAATATGGATTGATCATGTGATTTAATTTTAGAACTTACATTTGTATCACTGCACAATTTATATTCATTTAAAGAATCAACATATACATATGTGAAGGGTAAAGAGCAGAAAACTTTTTCATATTTTTTTTCGACATCCATATGATTCTTTATTTTATTTTTATATTCTTTGGTATTTTACTATCAGCAGAACTTACACATGCATCTGTTATACAAGGCATTGGTTTTTCAAATAATTTAAATCCTGTTTCAATATTACCTAAAGGAACATCCGCACAACTATAACTTCTTTTTACACTACCATCAGGTTCTCTAATGATTATACTTTGATATCCCGCTCTACAGTCCCAACCTTTAAAATTATTAAAGTTAAATGCATTAAATCTTTCCGCTTGATCCAAATACCAAGTGTTATCTTGAGAATCTTTCATAACAATTTCAAATTCTTGTTGAACATTTTTTAATTTTTTAGATTTAACTTCCATGTTTGTAACTTGTGGCATACCATTGTGAAGAATTTTCATTTGCTCATCAGTATAACCATCTACAACCCTGCTTGCTGTTGGATCACTCTGAGGCTTTAACGTTACATTTATTCCTCTTTGCATAAAATAATTTAGTTCGGAATATATTTCATCAAATTTTTCAGGTATCATTACCGAATTTATAGTCACTCTAATACCATTTCTTTGACAAAAATCCAATTTGTCCGCCCATTCTTGTCTCTTTTTTTCTGTGTTTACAAACTCTCTATGAAACGATGCAGTTATAGAAGACCTTGTAAATTTTTTAGCGTAATTCACATATTTTTCAAACCAAGAAATAGGTCTGGAACAATTTGAAGTCATATGATTAGATGTATAATTTGTGTTATGAACATCATCTGCTAGGTACTCTAATATATCAAGATAACCTGGGTGAAAAGTAGGTTCACCTCCAGATAAACTAAAATGAAAACTATTAAATCCATTTATTCTAGCTTGTCTTTTTATTTCATCTATTGTTCTTAAACAAACTTCAGTAGGCCTATGATCTTTGGTATTACTTCTAGCATAAGGCCAGCAATAAGAACACCTATAATTACAAAACCTGCCAAGAAGCCATGATACTATAAATAGATCCGATTCAAGCATCTTGAATGTACCTACACTCTTAATATCCTGCCAAGGTATTTTTGAAAAATCATACTCGCTAATTTTCATTTTACCCTGACCAATTCATCGTCTTCTATTTGATAATTTTGAAAATAATCATTAAAATTTTGTTTCCATATTTCATCAGACTTTTTTCTATAGACTAAAAACTTATTATACTGGTTATATGATAATTTTGTATTTTTAACGTAATCTACGATGTAATTTAACCAGTATATAGAATTTCTCCATGGTTTAGGATGATTATTGCCCGACTTTTCAACCAATTCATATGTTCTCATTATGTCTTTTTCAGTTTCTTTTTCAAATTCATGCATAATTAATGATGGATTTAAATATTTTGGAGTTTGAACTATTGATGCATCTAAATGACAATTTAAACTCAAGAAAGAATCAAAAACATCGTAAATATCTAACATTTGATAAATTGATGCGGTACATGTTAAATCGATAACTGTAAAATTGTTATACTCTTTGAAATCTTTAATATTTTTTTCCAACTTTTCCCAAGTACCTCCGTGTCTAAAATATGGATAAAAAGTTCTACCAGCATCAACTGAAATAATTATTGAAGAATCTCCAAAAGGTTCTAATAAATCGCTCAATTTAATCACATCAAAATCAGCATTAAAATTGGTATGAAATGATATTAGCATGTTTTTTGCATTAGGATGTTCTGATAATTTCTGAAGTGTTGGAAAAAATTGTTTTTGATACAATACCTCTCCGCCTGCAAAATCTACATATTGTAAATATGGAAAATTTTCGTTCAAATCTTCGACAATTTCAAGAGATTGTTTCGTTGTTAAAGACATTTCATTTTTATCATTAGGTCCATGTCTATGCTCAGTTCCTAAAAGTTGTCTTAAATCATTCAAAACAACTTCTTCGTCAGGTTCATAATTTTTTAATTTTTTAGTCCATCCTGAAGAATATACCTGTGAGCAGTGTAGGCAAGCAAAATTACATGCTGTACTAAATCTAAACTCTAAGTGTCTTAAACCTTCCCTCTTAACTTGATGGGTGTCTGTATCATAACATTTCATCAAATGAGCATTTGTTTTTTCTGGGGTTCCATTAATATTATGTTTTCTAAATACATTATTATCATCTAAAACATAATCTAATCTCATAGAGTTTAATCCATCTCTTTCCATGTCCATGCAAGTATCACAACCTGTGGGCCACTGATCGTTGTATAATTTTTTTCTTAAATCTATAAAATTTTTGTGATTAAAAATTTCTGATGGTAATATAGTTTCATTAGCATATACAAGTTGATTTGCTTGTCTAGGACAAGTAGTAATTACTCCATTTTTGTAATTTATTCCTCCTAGTGCATAATAGCATTTAATCATTTTTAATATCCTCAAATAAATCGTGTTTTTTTTGTTTACAGGTATCGTAACATTTTTTAATTGGATTTTGTGTAGACCAAGATCTAATTATGTCATTAAAAAGATCTCCGTTTAAAATATCATTAATGTGCTGATATCTTAAATTAGTTGACAATTGTTTACCATTATTGACATACAATTCACCAAAATTTGTTTTAATCCTATTAGATGATAAAACCTCAAGAGTTTCAGAATTTAAATGACAACAGGGTATTACATTTCCTAAATGATTAATAAATATTCTTTTTTGATTTCCATATTTACACTCTATATTGTCTAAAGCTTCTCTATTTACTTTTTTTTCTCCTGAAGTGCTTCTGTGTGAAAAAATAGTTCTAAACCCTTCGAAACCTTCATCGACCGAAAATTTTCTTGCATCTTCCAATTGATGTTCATTCCATTCAAAAACTATAAATTGCCAAATCGCTCGACCTTCTTCAGATATAAATGATCTCCAATTTTCCTTGACTTTTTCATAATTACTATTCACTCTATATCTATGACTCAACCCATCTAAACCGTCAATACCAAAATGTACACTGTGTGGGTGATCTTTTAACAATATTCCTAAATTTTTCCACCATTTTTTAGTTCTGATAGAACCATTCGTTGCTATGTTGATATGACAATTCCATGTTTTAAAATATTTTATAATTTCTAAAAATTCCGGATGAGATGTCGGTTCATCAACAGAACCACAAAAATTGACAATTTTTATCGATGGAAAATCTATTCTTCTAATCCATTTTTTCAAGTCATCTAATTTTAAATATTCCTTATTTAATAGAGGTTTTACTATTTCGGACTGTTGTCTCAAACAGCCAGGACATTTTATATTACAAAAAGATGTTATTTCAAAATCAATCCATTCTATTTCATTCAAATTCCACATTTTTAATACTTTGCTTTATTAAATTATAAATAATTAAAGACTCTTCGGGTAAATCATTTCTAGTGCTTAAAAAATTAGCATATTTTAAAAATTCTTTCATAGAATTTACATCAAATTTAGTCATGTTTAAATATTCTTTTATGGTGTTAAAATAATTAAAATTAGAAATCTTTTGTAAAACGAAAGATTTAACATTATCGGGCAAGAAACCTATATTTAAATATTGAGGATCATCCAATATATCAAATGATAAAAAAGTTTTCTTATCAAAATATTTACTTAACCATTCATATGTTGAAACCACATTTAAAATATTTAAATTATGTATCACCAAATGAGGAATAATATCAACATTGTTATTTTCATTTGAAAATTTTATCCATTTTTCAAAATTTTTAGTAAATCTTTTAAAATTCAATCCATATCTAACAAATTCACCTAACTCATGCACACCATCAATACTTATATTAATTTTTACATTATTAAATTGCTTAAACTTCATTAACCAATCATTGTTAGGAAATATAGTGTTATTTGTGACTAAAAAAACATTAATTTTATCCACCTGAATTTTTTCAAAAAAATCAAAATATTCTTTGTATAAAAAAGGCTCACCTCCCAGAATTTTTATTTGTCTTAAATCTGAAAAATCATAGTTTAAAAAATCTTCTAAATTTTCGTTTACTCTATCATTTTCTACAATTCTTCTTCTCATAATTCTAGATAATAACTTATCTTCTTTTTCCCATGCACTACTATAATAGCTGTTGCACGTGACACATTTCAAATTACACTTATTTCCTAATGCTAGTTCCAGTTCTTTTATTTTTGGATTTTTAATATACTCTTCTTTAAAATATCGATTATTAAAATCATTCCTGTAACTATTTTTATTTAATTTTTCATCTCTATAGCATTTTTCACATCCTTTTATTTTCTCACCGTTTAACATTTTTTGTCTCAATGTCTCATTTTCTACACTGTCAAAAACTTTTCTCACAGAATCATAACGTTTATCATAAATCGTAGGATAAAACATACAACAAGGTCTAAAATTTTGCTGAGAATCAACCGCAATATGTGTAAAAGGCGCCATGCAAAAATATTTTCCTAATTCATCTTTGTCCAAAACACATCCTCTCTGTCCTGTTTACACATTTTATTGCAAACCTCCATTTTATCAAAATTATTATTTAACTCTGAAAATATATCACCATCTAATATTTCATTAAGATGTATGTAATTCAAATTATTTGATAGTTTATCGCCAAATTTTTTTGATATTTTTTCACTAAATTCCTGCTTATACAAATTAGTTCCCATCCAACAGCAAGGGAAAACATCTCCATCGACTGTTATATATACTGATTTATCCAAAGAGCTGTTTTCACACTGTGCTTTACAAATGATATTATTTTTCGATTCTTCTAAAATCACATCATCTTTGAAATGTTTATTCAAAATCATTTTATTTTTTGATGTTTTATGTTGATAGGTTTTAATTATATTTTCGTCCCTGATCTCAACTGAATTAACATTTTCATTTCCACGTTTTGATATTATAACCTTAAAAGATTTAAATCTTTCTTTTTTGGAAAGTTTTTCAGCCTCTTCTAATTGATGTTGATTGTGATCAAAAACAATAAATTGCCAAATTGCATGTCCTTCGTTTTTTATGTATTCTCTAAAATTGTTTTGAATTTTTTCCCATTTCAAATTTACACGATAAATATGATTTGTATCACTCAATCCATCAATAGAAAAAATAACATGAACATTTTTTTTTGCTAATTTTTTCCAAAATAATGAATTATTGGTACCTCCATTTGTATTAATTGTCACTAAAATATTTTTTTTATTAAAATAATCAATAATTTTTAAAATATCAGGATTTAAAGTTGGTTCATCTATGTTTCCGCAAAGTTTTACATATTTTAAATTTTTTAATTCAAATTTGTCAAACCATTTTTGAATTTGATAAATCGATACAAAATTACTATTGATTTTAGAAACATATGGACTAGGTTCAATGAGTTCATTTTGTCTTTGACATGAAGGACATTTAGCGTTACAAAATGAAGTAATCTCTAATTGTATTTTTCTGAGTTGATTTATACCAATTGGCCAATAATTATTTCTATTCATTTTTAATTTAAATTAAATTCTTGAATACATTTTTTTTAATTCTGGAAAAGTATTTAAAAAATCAGTATTTCTTTTTATATCGAATAATGTTATAGATTCATAAAAAACTTCTCTAAGTCGAATCAGTCTTGAGTGATCTATTTCTTTATTTAATAAATTGTAAAAAATATTTTTGTTCCATCCAAAATATTTAGGAATTTTCTGCACTTGTTTTAAAGATTTATCTAGTAAATCAGAATCAGATTTTATAATATCTACACTGTAACACTGTGGATGTGCCCAAAATTTTAATTCTACAGGTTTGATATTATTATCTAAAAACCATTCAGCAAATTTATCTAAAATCAAACAATTAAAGACATTATAGCAAGAATGCACATTTAAAAATAAACCAGAACGTTGAATTTTATCGTAAATTTTTAACCATTTTTTTTGATTCAACCCCCATCTAACATATTCGCCTCTTTTTTCAAAATTATCTAAACTCATGACAACACTTGCTTTATTAAAATGCACCAAATAATCATATACTATATCTACACCTTTATATTTGTCAACACTACCATTTGTGTGCGACCAAACATGTATTTTTTTATTTAATTTTTTTTTGATTAAATAATCCAGCAATTCATAAATTCCATCTTGTAAAAAAGGTTCACCGCCATTCAAATGTATACTTTTTATGTTAGATGCATTTTTTGCAATAAAATCTAACTTTTTTTTATTAAATGTACTCCATTCATCAGCATGATCAGACAATTCATCACCTTCGTTGGCAATGTGAAAAGGTTCTCGAAAAAGTTTTCCTATTGTAGAGCTTAAAGAAGATTTGCACCCAAGACAGGCAAAATTACATTTATTAGAAAACAATAAATCCATATACCTAATATCATATCTTTTATCATTACCCAGCTTAAGAGAGAATGATTCTCTTAGGCTATCAGGACAATTTTCACATTCAATAGGTACTATTTGATTATCATATTGATCTCTTAAATGTTGCCATTTTAAATATGCTTTATCATAATCATCAGATTCATAAGATACTGGTAACTGACAACAAGGAGATATTACACCTTTTGGGCCTTCGTATATTGAATTCCAGGGTGCTAGACAGAGTTTATCGAAATGATCCATTTCTTATTTATACCACTCTAACCATTCTAAATCTGGAAAAATTTCAATAAAATTCAATTCTCTTTTTTCTGCTATTTTAAAACACCATTCAGACATTTCAGGTAATCTTTCAGACCAATCCTCTGAGTTCATGAAAGATATTAAACCTTCTAACCGTTTAATACCGTATGGTAAATCTTTCCACTCATCAAAAGTCAATTCCTCAACACCATTACACTTATGCCAATTATCTTTTAGCCAAATATAAAACTTTTCATATTTTTGAGTAGTTTCTTTCTTAAACCATGTTGGTAAAATTTTGCAATTTAATTGTGGTGGCCAATATGCCAAATGCAAATCTATCATACCTGCACCTGCAGGAAATTTGTTCAACAATTTCCATTCTTGACTCAATTTCCAAGTAATAAATTCAGGTAAATAAAAAATATTAAGTGCTGTAATTGTTGTAGCAGTTGTTAATCTCAAATTACCATGAGGGTAAGAATCTAATTGTTTAAGTTGATGTACAACTCTTCTCCATGGTGAAGGATATCGTATAAAATGATTTTTTTCCGCATAACTGTCTATACTAAAATGAAAAATAACATTTTTAAATTCTTTCCATAAATCAAATAATTCTGGATACCATTCCAATCCATTTGAATTATATCTAACTTCTATATTTTTAGCATAACCCATTTCAATAATTTTTTCAAGAACCATGTAATGTTCTTTCATTATTAAAGATTCGCCACCTGCCCAGTATAATTGTTTTAATGTCGGAACTTGTGTCCAAAATTCATTCCAAAATTCTGGATTTTTTTTATGCCATGCATATGAACCTCCAGACCATGCCAATTTACCAGAATCTTTTTCCCACAATTGTGATTTTTTTAGTCTTTCATTTGTGAGAGAAGGATATATTTCTTTATATTCTTTCACCCAATTTGACGAATCATGTGGACTACACATCACACAAGCTAATTGACATTTAGATCCCAGTCTCAAGTCAATATATCTAACCCTAGGAGGTATAGAACCGTCATCAGCGGTATCTTTTATTATATCCTCTATTCCTAGTTCATTGACCCATTTAGCGGTTTCCCATTGCCTCTTACTTCTATGTCCTGAATCTTCCTCCTTAAAACATTTTAAACAAGAATCAGGACGTTCTCCTCTCATCATCATTCTGCGTACCGCTTTCATATAATCATTATTCCATGCCTCTAATAAACCGGTAGTTGCTAAATTAGCAGGTTTACCATCATCTCTTCTCAACACACCTGCTTCAGAAATTGTTTTCTTAGTGGAATCTTTATCTTGTACTGCGGACGCATTAGCAGTACAGCAAACACGCATATGTCCATTAGGTCTTGTCGAAATGTGCATCCAAGGTAATGCGCAAAAAGTTGAGGAGGGTAAATCAATAGGATCTTTATCTATTATCATTTTTTAAATTTTATTTCTTTATTATTGTAGTTTTCCAAATGCCCATAATCTTTCTTCACACCACCAACACTTACCGCAATGATAGGTGTAATTACCAGAATCTTCAATTGAACCTTCACAACTTCTAGTAATAGGAAATAATGTGTTTAATAGATCAAATTTATGATAAATTTTATAAATAAATTTTTTATTGATATTAAAAAAAGGATTTATGAAACAACCGTCCGGACTTTCATTGTAAATTTCTCTTTTAGCATCAACATCTCTCACTCTTTCTTTATTTTTATCAATAGGAGCATCATTCGGCGGATTGCAAGTTATTCCACTATATAGAATTTGCATTTCATCTTTTTCGAATAATTCAACATTCCTATCTCTAAATTCCTTATCTTCACATTGATAAGAATCGTTTATATCAGGATAAAAAATTTTATGATCTAAAAATTTAAATTTTAAATTTTCCTCAATGAAATCAACAACATTTTGTGCATACAAAGGATTCCAAGGTCTGGTTCTGCGCACACTCAAAGGCAAAATGTTTATTGATAATTTCTCATCAATAATTTTTTTCGCCAATAAATATGCCAAAATAGAACTATCAGCACCACCAGACATCCATATTCCCAGTGTTTTAACTTCTTTAAATTGATTTTTCATTGTATCATCAAAAAATTTTATATCACCTAGTTTATACTCTTCAATATCATAATAAACTCGCTTAAACATAAATTTATGACTAACTTTTTTAGGTATAATAATTTCTACTTTTTGATTCTCAATTTCAATAATCATAGTTCCTATTCATAAATATAGATGTCGTAATTATAATTTTTTTCTAAATTTGAATCATCATCAGATTCATCTTCATTAGATTCATCTTCATCAACTTCATTGTTTTTATCAGGCATATGTGACATTTATTTTCTTATTGAATGATGGTATCATATCATCAGTAATATGATGTTGTCTTCTATTTTTCGTAGAATCTTTAATACCAACTCCCATCAATAATACAGGATCAAATTCCGTATTCAAAATTCTTTTTACTTCTTGTGCATCGAAACACTTGCAACATCCTGTCTCATAATCTAACATACTAGCTGTTAAATTAACAAATCCAGCAGCAATACCTATCGCCTGATGCAAATCTTCTTCAACGGTCACTTCATCATTTGAAGTCATGTTACCATTAACATTGTTAACATTTTCTTGATTTTTAGAATTTTCTAATTTATTTTTAGAAAAAACCAGTAATGCATTTGCCAATACTTGAGGATTGGTTCTTCCTTCTTGATTGTCATTTTCAAAATATGTTTTATCATGAATATCTTCAATTATATCTCTGTCCTGAATAACATGTAAATTATAAAATTCAATATTTTGTTTTGTTGGACATTCAGTCGCAGAAGTTACTATTAAATCCAAATCTTCTTTTGGAATGATCTTATTCAAATCCCAATTTCTCTGACATCTCTGAGATTTGAAAATGGATTTCTTAATTTTGTCTTTAAAATCTTTCATGAAACCTTTCTAATTCGTTTAAGAAATTACTCAAATTTTTTGGAAACTTTTTATGTTTTATATTATTGTAGTTCAATAAAAATTCAGAAACAACATCATGATTATATTTATTTGATTTTAAATGTTTATCGATTAAATCTAAAAATTTAGAGTTTTTAGAGTATTCCAGTATTATTTTTTTAAATTCATCGGGTATATATGAAACATCTAACATCTTAGGATTATACAGAGGAGTGAATAAAATATCATCAGAATATCTGTTCATAACTTTTTCTATGTTTAATATATCAAGACAATTCATTATTTGATAAACTAATTGAAACGATATGAAAAAATAGTTTTTTTTCCATTCTTCTAAAGTTTTTAAAAAATTTTCATATTTTATACCTCTTCTAATTAAAACTACAGTGTCAGATGTAGCATCAAAACTGACTTTAATATTGACATTTTTGAATTTTTTCAATTCACTTAAAATTTGATCATCGGGAAAGATTGTACAATTAGTATTTATGGTTAATTTAGTATTCTTACTCATTTTATCTAAAATAGAGTATAATCTTTTTTCGGCAAAAGGTTCACCTCCCGATAAAACAGCTTCATCAATTTCATCAAAATCTAAATTTTTAAACACATCAAAATTATTAATTTCTCTATAACCTTTAAATCTATTACTATAATCCGAACTGCACATTATACATTTTAAATTGCAAATGTTACTCAAAGAAAATTCTAGGTATTTTATCTTAGGATTTTTTATGTTTTTTTCATCATAATACTTTGCGTTTAATTGATTTCTTAAACTCCAATTACCTTCACTTTCATATTTGTGACAGGCAAAACAATTCTCCACAATTTCTCCATTTAAAAATTTTTTTCTTAAATTTTTATTTTCATCACTATTAAATGTTTCTAATATAGAGTATTTTTTGAACTTTTCATCTTTATATGGTAGGGGTTTATACAAACAACAAGGTCTATAGTATCCATTTGGCATTAATGACATTGATATGAATGGTGCAATACAGAATTTATCGTTCAAATATACCTCCCAAATGCCCAAAATCTTTCTTTGCACCACCAACATTTTTCACAGTGAACTGTATAATTTTTTGTATCCTGTTCAAATCCTTCACAACTTCTAGTAATAGGAAATAATGTCTCCAGCAGACCAAAATCATCATATATTTTTGCTAATGTTTTTTTGTTTATTTTAGCAAAAGGATTATAATATGTTCTCAAAGGCCAATCATCCTTAATTAAAATAGTTCCTTGACCATCATCTCTATTTGTTTGAGTACTTTCTTCATCTAACTCACCTTTGGGGGGATTTGAAGTTATACCACTATACATAACTTGTAATAAATTTTTTGAAAAATTTTCATGATCCCTGTCAACAAATTCTTTAAAATTTGCCTGATAATCATCATCAAGGGATGGCCAATATGATTTTAGATCCAGTATGTTATCAACTTTCAATTGATCTTTAATAAAATCCACAACATTTGTTGCATATAAAACGTTCCATGTTTTAGGTATTCTCCTAACACTTAATGGTTGTAATAAAACATCAAGATTCTCATCTTTTATTTTTTTTGTCAACAGATAGGCTAACAAAGAACTATCAGCACCTCCTGACATCCAAATACCGATAGTTTTTACTGGTATTTGTTCAACATTATTTTGATCGCTATTAAAAGTTCCTTTTTTTTCATGCTCAATTATCCAATCGACATCGTGCTGATACAAAAATTTCAATACATCTTCTTTATATCTAGGAACTGTTTTAGGTATAATAATCTCAATTTTTTTATTATCATAATTCAATTTCATAATTTTTCCTTTATTACTGATCTTTTACCACCATCGCCACAAGAGAACCAACATCTAGGCACATGAAATTTACTATTTTTATTCCAACCATCTACTAATGTCTTCAAATACCATTCAGAATTCAATATCTCAGTTAAGGAATGTATATTTAAATCATTAAAATTATTACCATAATTATTAAAAACATTACTCAATCCAAGTTCTACAATTGATTTTTCTTTTACATTTTCATCATACAGATGACAACAAGGCCATAATTTATTATCCACACTTATAAAAATTTCATTTTTTATTTTATGTCTGCATTTAATATTTACTGAATCGTAATCATCATCCAGTATTTTTTGTTTTATACTTTCAACACTGTTTACATCCAATTCTTTTGAATTAGTTGATTTATTGTGTTTTGCAGATTCACTGTTATTTCTCCAACTATTTCTAGTTAAAAAAGTCATTCCTTTCTCATCTGCTATTTTCTTTGCTAAAGTTAATTCACTAAAATTATAGTCAAACAATATGTATTGCCACACACTCAAACCTCCTGCTTGATTGTATGTATTTACATTTTCCCAAACTTTGTTAATGTTTACGTTTTCTCTGTAATCATTTCTAGTCACACCATCGATTGACCAATGCACAACAAATTTTTCATTTGACATTTTAGATAATTCACCTAAATTTTTCCAAAAATCCTTAGTTTTTGCTCCACCATTAGTTGACATCTCAATATTTTTTACATTTTTGCTAAAAATAAAATATTCTATTATAAGTTCTAATTCTGGATTTAACATTGGATCACCCAAAACACCGCATAATTTAATTTTAGTATTTTTCATATCTAAATTATAAAAATTTTGTTTGATCTGCTTTAATGATAAATTACCCTTAAAGTAAGAAATTTTTTTATTGTCCAATTTAGTTCTCATGCAATCAGAACATCTTGCATTACATAAAGATGACAATTCAATTTCTATAACATCAATTTTCATATTCTATGGTCTCAAATAATTTTTTCACATGCAAATCCCTCTCATAATTACTATTTTTCTGTGATATTATTTCATATCCCAATTCATCTATAGTGTGTGCATTAAACATTTTACTTATATCATTTTTTGATTTTGTTATGCACATCCCACACCCACAGAATGATTTTGGACAAGTAATAATAGGCGCCTTTTTAGCATATAATTTATCAGCTAATTCTTCTATAATTTTATCAAACTCAGATATTTTACCCAAAGGCGCAACATCTCCATTTAAATTTACCGCACATGTTTGGTGAGTATATACAGCATCCAATTCTGAATTTAAAAACAGAAAATACCAATTTACCATACAATTCCATCCAAAAAAATTTGTATCTGGTAAAAAATAAGAATCTACACCATCTGCCCTAAAACGTCTACCTCCACAACAAGGTCTGCCAAGGCCTTTTTGACTTTCACCCGAATCCGCAACGTTTTGTCCTTTTTCTTTCCAAAAATTTCTGAACCATTTCATTTGATCCCTAGTATACTTATGGGCATAACCTAACTCTATTGCTTTCTCATCACTTTCTTCATCTCCAATGATTCTAGGTATAAATTTTACATTATTCTTTTCTAATTTTTCACATACCTCTATACATTCATCAAAAAAATTTTTATGAAACATGACATTAACTTTAAAATTCTCTTTTAAGGCAATAGCATTTTCAACCACTTTAGATTTCATTGAAGAAGTGGCCTCACAGTGATATGATAGAGTGCCTCCTGTCGTTAACTCCATGACCTGATTCAATATTTTAGTGCCAAACCAACCATTCGTTGTCAATCCTCTACTAAAATCTGGATATTCATTTTTAATAAACTCTAAAAATTTAAAGAAATCTGGATGTATTGTCGGCTCTCCTCCCGTAAAACTTAATTTTTTTCTAGATGGAAATTTTCTAAAGGTATCATATAATTCAGCATATTCTGCCACATATCTCATTGATTCGCACAATGTTTCATAGTCAATAAATTTAGACGTTTTATTATTCCTATGAGGAGGACAATATGTACATGCATAAGAACATCTTCTACCCAAATCCCAAATTATCTGGTATCGATTAGATAAATCTTCAATATTTTTCATTTTAATCTTTTATCATATAAGGACATACTTGAACCTCATCTACCATCTCCAAACACTTATAAAAATTTATATTTGTATTTTTAGAAAAGTATAATTTTATTAATGACGTTTTTCCAAAAATATAATTCTCGCTGTGAGAGATGGTGAACATTTCATGTTTAGTGTTTTCGTATAATTTTATTTCGTGGTTAAAAAATTCAATATCTATTTCTCCATCATAATAGGCAATTGTAAAATTTTCAAATTGAAATAATTTTATATTCTCTGGGTATTCCATTTCTCTCCAAATCTGGTCTCCATTTTTGATATCCAATTCTACCTATCTTTAGTCCATATCCGTCCAATACACACAATCTCACCATTTCTGAATCAAATATTATTCTTTTAAAATTTTCTACATTAAAATAATCTTTATAAAAATCAATTAATCTTTGATTACAATTTTCTTGAATTTTTAAAAAAGTTGAAGTGTCACACCACCAAAAATTTTTACAACCTTTTCCCATGGATTTTTTGCAACTATAACTATCCGCAGTTATGAAACTCTCTTCATGTTCTATAAACTCTCTGACAGTCATTCCTTTATTTTTTCTATCAGAAAAATGATTGTCATTTTTAATGATAGTAGATGAACAAACAACTATTTTATCATAATCGTCAACTTTCATTTCCTTTAAAAAAACGAATTCATTCATTCTTTCTTGTATTTCATTAGTTCTCATTGTCCTAATGTCAACATCAGTTTTAAATCCAGCAAATTCATAAAAATTTTTTAGCAACATTTTCATTACTTCTGGAAAATAATCAGAGTATAATCCGTACAATTCTTCCATAGTATATTTCGTTTCAAAATTAGAATATATGTATACAGTTTTATGAAAATCCATAGAAATATAATTTGTAAGTAAATAGTTTATGTCAAATCCTTCAAACATTTCTTCCCATATAGGTCGTTTTTCTTCTAATAGAGAAGGCATTCCTACAATATAAACTTTAGTTCTCATCTATCTATTAAATCCATTGAGCATAAAGCCATTCTGAAAACATCGTTAGATTCAAGTATTTTAATATTTTTTTTAATGAACATAGGTCTTTCTTTTAAAAAAACTGAATTTGAATAAGATTTGATGTGTTCATATTTATTTTCTAAATATTTTTTTGTATTTTTCATTCTTTGAATATGATCATTTTTGTGTGAAAATAAAAAATCTATAGTTAATCCAGAAAAAGATGTCGATGAAAAATTCATTCTATTTTGTTGAATCTTGTTAATTAATTTTTCATTTGAAAAAGCAAATGCCTGACGAATACCAGTAAAAGAAAAAAGTTTTGAAAATGTTTTAGTTATAAAAACATTTTCAAATTCCTCACCAAACATTTGATATGTTCCAAAATCACCATAGGCCTCATCAATTATCACCAACTTATAATTTTGAATCAATTTCAATACCTCATCTTTGGACAATTGTTCACCTGTTTGACCATTTGGATTTTCTAAATATAAAACATCTGCATTATTGCAAAATTTATAATTATTTTTTTTTGATATTATTTGTATGTGATTCCATGTAGGTAAACTATAGTATATTGTTTTATAATCAAATGTGTATAAAATTCTATCTATCAATTCCCATGTACCTAGACCAATAGCTAAATTTGATTTTTTTAGGTTATAGTGAGATGAAATAGAATCGTATACAGTAAAATCATCAGGAAACAAATGAATATCAAAATATATCTCATTTAAAAATTCATTAAATTTTTTATTAAGCACGGTATCATAACAGCAATTTTTAGATAAATCAATAATTTCTTTGTTAGAATTTTCGTTCTTTATTGTCCAGTCGGGTCTTGAAATACTCATAATTTTTTTCGCCTATAATAGTTCCATTTACATCGCAGTTTTCACAAGAAATAATACATTTTCTTTCACCTTTCATAAGGTGCATTCTCATTTTGTTTACATGATCACTCAACCAAATATCTCTAATAGAAGATTGCTCTAAATTACCTATGATAATTTTATGTTTCCAGTCATTATTACAAAATCTCAAATTTAAATTGTAATCCACAACGGTTTTATAAAAAGGAAAATAACAAACCTTATTCTCAAATTGATTATCAACATGTTCTCTTTTCCTATTCGTATAATTTAATGGAAATTTAAATTGATTTTTAACAATAATATTTCTACCCTTTACCATTTTCATTTTTTTATCATAGTTTTCATTCGAATCGTATTCGTTGAGAACCAGATAATTTAAACCATTATCAAATAAATGATCTATTATTTTTTCATTTTTTAAAATTCTATCTCCATTAGTTATAAGATAAGGTTTATATTTTTTCAAATTATTAATAATACTGTAAACATTTGGATTCAATAAAGGTTCCCCATTACCAGAAAAAGCAAGAGTTCCTGTAAAATTTATTTCATCTAATCTATTTTTTAAAATTATAGAATTTCCTACACTCATGTTTAAATTTAAATTAGGATAAAAAGATGATCTTGGACAAAAATAACATTTCCTATTACATAATTCGGTTATGTTGACCTCTATAGACGATAGACCATAATTATTTTCATTAAATTTAACACGTTTTTTTTTAAAATTAATATATTCTGATTCTATCATGGTATTAAATCGTGTATATCAAAACAAATATTGTTGTCAAAATAATTTTTATATCCTACATTATCTATTATATCACATTTCATCAATTTCATTTTTTTAACTTCACCATATATTTTAATATCATTACCTTCTACAATTCTTAAAAATTTTAATTTTTTTAATTTAGACAATACACTAATATCTTCTATTCTATTATTGATTAATGATAGAGCTTCTAAATTTTTCAATTCCCCTATTTCAGAAATATCAAAAATATTATTGTTATCTAAATTTAAAGATTTTAATTTTTTTAATTTTTTTAAAAAATTTAAATTTTTTATTTCATTATTATTACAGTCTAATTCTATCAAATTCTCAAACATAGAAATATTTTCTGGATCTTTTAACCCTATAGAATCCACACTCAAAACCTGCAAATTTTCAAAATTCTTAAATTGCAAGATATTACCTACAGGATTACCATGAATCCATAAATACTCAATATTTTTATTTAAGATAGAAGAAAAATCACTTACGTTATTGCCACCCATTGATAACCAATATAAATCTTCTAAAACATCTAAAGACGATATATCCTTTATATTATTATATCCAATATCTATTTTTTTTAATTTTTTTAAATATCTAAAACAAAACGTTTCTATGTTACAATTATGCAGATATATTTCTTCTAGATTTACCATATCATATAAAAAAGAAACATCCCTCAAATTCTCATCAGACACTTTGAATGTTCTATTTTTTTTAATTGTTTTTAATTCGCCTTCATGTTTTTTAATTATTTTGTGGGTGTTATCACTTATTTTTAAATCATTCACTAAATCCCAAATTTCTGGATTCACATCTTTAAATTTTTTACCCTGATAATCATCTAAAACATTCATACTTTCTATAAATTGATTCATCAAATTCACAGATTGGTGATCATTTAATATAATATTATTAAATTGCTTTCTATATTCTATTTCATGATTTGTATTAAATATTTCAATGTTAAATTTTTCCCCATCATCTGGAATGATCCATTTTTTTCTAAAATCAAGAGGTATCATATTCTGACGTAAAAATTCTGGAAATTGCAATTGTGCTGGAACTATCTTTATTTTCATATCTTCGGCAAAACTAACTAAATCATTAATTTTGTTTATGTTCATAATACTAATAGTGGGGTGAATTTTAATTTCAAATTCCGTTTCTTCAATAAATTTCTTCAATGTGTTGAGGACTAATTTCCAAGGTCTACCGTACCTGATAACTTCGAATAAATTTTCAGTGGCGTCTATGCTAACATCCAAATATACTTTTTTCATTTTCTTCAAAATATTCATTTTATCTTTGGAAGGAAAAATACTACAATTAGTATTAATTCTCATAGTCATCTCAGATAAATTACACTGTTTTTCCAATAACTGTAAAAACCAGAAAAATCTAAAACTCAAAAAAGGCTCACCTCCCACTAATGCCAGTCTTCTTATTTTACTCAAATCTGTATTATTCAACAATTCCACAATTTTATCATGTCTTTTCTGGTTTTCAGTAAAATCCTGATAGTGATTTTTATCTATATCAAATAGTTCAGGAATTTTACTTATCGCACTATTCCAGACGCTACTTTGTCCTGGTCGACAAATTCTACACATAAAATTACATTTATTATCTAATGATAATTCCAAATCTTCTAATTCTAATTCTTGATATCCTTCCTGTTTACAAATATCATTATAAGATTCTCTTTTGCTGTAATAACCTATTCTCTCTGCTTCCCAGCAATTTCGACAGCCTGGAAATGTATTACCTTCTTCCAACAATCTTTGGCGCAAATCAAACCATGCATAACTTCTATGAATTTTATTGAGATTTTTGAGATTATCAGTAAAAAAACTATCCCAGAAATAATCCAAATCTTTGTCGTTGAACCAGCAACAAGGCCGAATTTCGCCATTATTTTGAGTGATTGCAATATGATTAGTTTGATACAAGCATACTAAATTTGAATTTTTCATAATATTAACTCTTTTAATGTATCATAACTTGATACATCTAAGGAAATAAAAAATTGATACACATCATCACCATAAGCAAAAGCATCATGCCATTTTATACTATCATGAAGATAAATTCTTCCGTCCTCAATATTTCTCTCTTCAACATAATTCTCATATCTTTTTTTAATATCATTCCATTGATTACCTTTTTCATTGTCATTCAAGTATCTAATTTTCATTTTCTCGGAATTCACAGTGCCCCATAATCTCAACCATTTTGTGGGATGATCCGTATCATAATGAGGTTTCAAATGGCCCATAGAATGCCATTTCAAAATGCAAGATCGTGTCATGTGTTTTTTTAAAACTCTTAAAGGTTCTAAAGATTTCAATTTCATCAAATCGGTGGGAATTCTAAAAGAGGTTTCGATCAATGCGTCTTCAGGTATATTTGAAAAACTTAAATTATTATAAAAATTAGTAAAATTTTCAGGTGTATCTTCATAATGATTGATAAAATACCATCTGTCTAAAGGCCAACAAGATGGTTCATCAACATTATCTAATTTACCATTTAGATTCACAAGTGGTATAGCATATCTAGGAAATTCTTTAAATTTATCACCCCAAACTCTAAAAAAAGAATCATACTCTGTTATTTCTTTTAAAAAAAGCTCTTTATCTATCTTTATGTTAAGAGGTGTTAAATTTCTCAAATGAATTTTATAATAATCTTCTCTACTAATCATCAATTAATACTCCAACAATATGTAATCTTTTTTCCAATGATGCATTTATTGCTGTATGAGGTTTTGTTGTATCTAAAATATAATAATTTCCATTTGCAGGAAGTTGTATGACCTTCTTATCAACAATAAAAAAACATTTATCGTTTGTGATCAATGGAATGTGCAGTCTTTTAGTGGGGTCTTGATGATAAGTCAAACAGGTTTTAGGTTTCATTCTCATCAATCTAGTTCTAACTAATTTCAATTCCGATATAATCGAATTAATATAAGGAAAATTGAATAAAAAATATTTAAATTCATTTTCTGAATGATCCATCTCTGATATTCTTCTAGATCCATAAAAAGGATCATTACAACCATTTACTGTTTGTAAACAAATTTGATCGTCATATTCCGGAATATTTTTTAACTCATTCAAAATTTTTTTTATATCATACAATATCCGCCACCTCTGTGGTAGTATTAGAAATAACTACTAGACCGATGCTTGAAAGTTTTTCAACAAAAGATTGTTGAAGAGGAATCAATTCATTTTGGTCCAAATATCGTTTAGAAAATTCACAGTGTTCATTATACTTAAAATAATATTTCAATCTTAAATGACCTTCTTCCGTAAAACTCGTATTTTCTTTCATTGTACCATAACAGGTTTCTTCTTTTAAATATTTTGTTAAAGAATAATAATAATTTACGAAATTAAATCCTCCATGCACGCTTTCATCATAAGTTGAAAAATCCTGATGATCTGTTGCATCAGATTCATTAAAATAATCATAATCTTTTTGACCAGTTTTGGACTTAACCAAAGTCTCTATTTCTTCGATTGATAATCCATCATACTCTTCTGATTTTGATAATACTATTTCTATTTCTTTTGCCATTATAGTCCTATATTTTTGTTGATTTTTTTAAAAATTTTATAATGTGATTTTTCATCAGGATGATTATCAAATCTTGATAATCTATTGTATATTTTTTTGTCACTCACCACATTGTACCCTAATCCGCAAAAACCGAATGGATAACCAAACATATCAATTTTATCATTGAGTTTATGTTTTTGTATTTTTAAATATATATCTTTTTCATAAAATAGTGGAGGGGGAGATGATTTTACATTAAATTTTTCCTTAATATCAGAATTTAATTTTTCAAAAGAATCTACCATTTCTATTAAATCATCGTTCCATGGTTTTGGACCACTGATTCCAAAATATTTTATTTTTCGATTTTTACAAATTTCCTGTAATAAAAATATACTTCTTAAATTGCTCTCGATCATGTCGTCAATATTTAAGTAATCATAAGGTAATCTATATTTATAATTATTGTTAAACTCATTCAAATATCTTATATAAACACCACCATTAAATGTTGAATCTAAAAAGTTAAATCTACTCCATTCGGTCCACATTACAATAATAAGATCATAATCATTCCTAAATATTTCAGATATTAAACTGTTAACAATTTTTTCGTTGCTAGAACCTTGTAAGGCAACATTTTTCACGTAGTTATTTTCACCAAAAAAGTCGGGCCATTTTTTTATTGATGAATTTTGAGTTTCGGTGAAACTACATCCTCCAATTAAAATTCTACTTTTCATGATACAAAATTATTGAAAAATTTCATGTGTTCATTATAAAAATGAATCATCATGAATGGCTTGTTTAATTTTAAAAAAAAATTAGGTTCTAAATATAAGTTTGATAATACCCTGACATATGTTTTTCCGTTCTTTTCAAAGTGCTTATATTCTAACGATGTAATATCACCTATCAACACACTCTTATCTAATAAAAAACCAAATTTTTCATAATCTTGATTTTTTATAATTAAAAAAGTAATATATGTCATCAAAAGTCTAACCAAATCTTATCGTAGTCAGTTTTTATGTAATTTTCATACCAAGGTCCGCCAAGAGTATAATGTAATGCAGAAGAATCACTATTATATTCATATTCACCAACTAACCAATTCCATGTTAAAGGTATACTACCTATATCATCATTATTTATCCATTTAAACTGATGTAAATCCATTAAATTCATATTCAAAATTTGATGCATAGATAAATTAAATTTATCTTTATTGAAAATCATCAAACTAGACCAATTTTTACAATGATAATTGTTATTAATTTTGTTATTCATTTTTATATCAGTATTGGAAACATAATCGTGTTTACACAAATAAACTATTTTATCATCGCTTAAATTACTCATTAATTTTTTAGGATTTTTTAAAAATAAAAAGTCATCGTCACAAAATGCAACCCACTTATTAGCAGAACTATCCAAAAGAGGTGTTAAAAATCTAGTTCTGCTAAAATTATTAGTAGTGCTATCTTCCACATAAAGTAAAATTTTGTTTGTTTTAATATCATATCTATTGAGAGATTTCTTACATTTTTCATAGACAATAGGATAATCAATATTAAAACCTAACCAAAATTCAAACATTTTGTTTTATTTTTGAAAAAATAAAATATGTTAAAAAGGATACCAACAAAGTAGGAACAATTGTTTCAACAAAATTAATTTTACCTAGATCAATTGTGATTCCGGTAAATAATTTTGATTCTTTAAAATGAACAAAAAATAACCAAAATAAAGATGTTAATGAACCTAAAATTATCGACCAAATAGCCGCATTTGTGTTTTGCTGTCCTCTTATCATTGCAATAAGACTAGGCAACATACTACCTCCAAGAAGTGAGAAATACACTGCTGTTGATCTTGAAATGAAGGCAGGTTGATTTTCGTAAATTATACTCATCAATACAGCAAAAAATATTACCATTAGCATCGATATAATTCCCATATTTTTATTTTCTTTTTTTAGTAAATCATTCGATACTGTGGTGGATAGTAAATGCATCAATGAATTAAGTGTGGTAAATGCTGCTGCCAAAATTGTGACAAATAATACTATACCCATCCAAGAAGGATAGCCATCATTAATCCATTGAGGAATTATATTGTCAATTGATCCTGCATACTGAACTGCTGTTTGAGAATAATTTGTATAATAATACGCATTTGAAGAAATTCCAGCAATAAAAAAGGATCCAATAACAACAAAAGGTATGACTACACCATACGGAGCAATTTTTTTAAATGATTCTTCACTTTTAGATAGCATAAATCTAGTTTGCAACTGTGGAAGAGCAATTAAACCAACTGGGATAGTAAGACACAATAAAGAAAATTCAAACAGCCAACCTTTTGATAAGAAATCAGGAAAATCAGTGAATCCTGTGAATCCTATACTCTTGGAAAAACCTATCATTTTATTTTCAGAATTATCAAATGCCATTCTAAGAGAATCCAAGTAATTTATTGGAATGATATGATTAAAAATAGTATACAACAACACAACTATCGATCCAGCAAGTATTATAAGACCTAAAATGGTGTCATTTTTTACTATAGTTTTCATACCTCCATAAAATATAGTTGTAAAAACTATCAATGAAAAAACAGTCAAAGACATTAAATAATTCAATCCAGTAGTTGATTCTATAAATTTACCAACCCCAATGATGACTGCTGTGCAATAAAAAGGTATTAAAATTACTGTCATAAACGCTAGTATTTTTCTCATTAAAACAGAATCATAATATCTAGAAATCAATTCTATGAAAGTTTTAGCATTCAGTTCTTTGTTTAATTTATAAACTTTAGGACCGATATAATTTGTTGATAAATAAATTGTCATCAACATAAAAAATGGTAATAAAAATGCAGAATAGCCAAGCCAACCTGCCAACCCTCCAAATCCAATTATAGCAGAAGTTGATATGATGGTAGCTCCATAAGATAAACCTACCATCATATTTTTCACATTACTAGTTAAGTAAAAACTTTCGCTTTCAAATTTTATCATAAAATGTCTCCAGTGGTTCACTGACTTGAATTAAAAAACCGTTTTCAATTAAAAAATCTAATGTTTTTTTTCTTATCATCAGCATATTATTATATTCAGTCCAATCGTAATATTTTTGTGTTAATACGATTGTATTTGGTTTTATAAAAGTCATGGAAAAATACTCGTTGCCATGTTTCTTTGCGATATTAAAATTATATTCTCTAAATTTATCAATATCAGGTCCTTCATCTGGTAAATAATTTTTAGTTATCCAAGATTTAATATCTTCTTTATTTTCAAACTTCCTCCATGGACATTGAATTATAATATTAACAATAATCATAAAAATTTATAAAATCTTTCTTTACCATAAAATTTTTCCCCTAAAAGTATCGCATAATCTACATCTATTTCATATATATATTGCTCAGTGTGCCAAATAGTAGCAATTCTGGTAGTGGTATTATCATAATAAGGTGAAAAATTTTTAGGATTATTTAAAAATTTTGCCATCCTAACGCTGGCATTAGTACCACTTTTATCGTCAACAGAAACATTGCAAGACATAATTACATTGTAGTCCGGTCTAATTCTATTGGCATAAAGAGACTGTATTGAACCATGTAATTTTGGCATCCAAGATGTATTTTCTAATCCTTGACCGTGTTGTCTAATACTGCAAGAATTTGTTACAACACATCTTGTTTTAATTCTATATGTCTTGTCAACCCAATTTGATACATCTTCTAAACCAGAAAAAGCATATAATTCTCCTTTGTAAAAAGTAACTAGAGCAAGGTCCAATCTTTCTATTTTAAATGATTTTAAATCTGAATTATTTGTATATCCTTTACGTTTCCAGAAATCTAACCACCTTATTAAATGATTCTCATGTTTTAATTTATTATAAATTTGCGTATCAAAATCTTCATTCATAAGATGCAGTTCTTACCAATTTATTCATATGATTAACTTCTATTTTATCAACTTTCTTAACAACATTTAAAATTTTATTGTCAGAAAAAAACCAATCGGACATCGTAGATTTAACTAGATTCTCATCCGCATCACCTTCATAATATAAATGAGGTTTTTCATCTTTTATCTGTAAAATCGCACGATTAATACTACTAAAGTTATCTAAAATATATTTCTCAACAGTTTCAGGATTTATTGTTGTACATCCTTGTAATTTTAAAATGTTCTTTTTTCTACCTATCATTTCAAAATCTTCCGTGAATAAATCACCACTCTGCCAATATTCACTCTGCGATTTCCATTTGACAAAAAGTTCACCATCATCCCCAAAATAATGATCTATAAGAGGACTTAATCTAAGACCAACTTTTCTCTCATGACTTGAATCTGTTATGGAAGGAGGAACTTCAGTTGAACCAAAATCCATTTTAAATCTTTTTACACCTTTTGAAATAACTTCAGTTGCCATATTTTCAGGTATTAAATCTGCTCCACATGCGATTGTATCAATAGTCGATAAATCTGCTTCTTTCCATTTTTTGGTTTTTTTCATCACTCTATATATTGAAGGCAATATGAACATATGAGTTGGTCCACTGGTCATAATTTCAACAAATGTTTTAGGATCAAATTTTTTAATTCTAATTCTGCAACCAGATATCAGTGCTGGTAAAACTGAAAGAACAGGAAATCCAATTGATGTAGGGGGTAATGTATTATTAAGAATATAAGAATCTTTATTATAATTATTCTGTCTAACAACATCCTCCGCAACCTGTTTCATCACACTATAACTATGAACTATTTTTTTTGGTTTTCCAGTACTACCGCTCGTATTATATACAAATTCGTCTTTTGAATTAAAACGTTTTATTATATCTTTAACTTGATCTTCAAAATCATCTATTTCAAAATTTCTCAATATTGTCATTTCTTTCACTCCAATGATTAAAGTTTTTATAATAATACGCCAATGTTGCCCATAATCCAGATGGAAAAATATATTTCATTTCTGAAGTTCTGTATTTATAATAATTCCATAGTTTTTCATTATATTCATCTCTAGATTCTTCGAAACTCTTCCAAAAAGGAGTATGTCTTCTGTGAGATAAAACATATTCTGATATTATAAAATCTAAAGCATCATTCCATATATTGTTCATTTGTTTATTATATATTCTTTGAGACTTATTTCTTTTCAAACATTCCACCAATTGCTCAATACCACATTGTGTCATAAATAATGCGGTAGATTCCAGAGGATCAACAAAACCAGCAGCTGCACCAATTGAAACAACATTATCAGTCCAGGGATTTTTTAAAACTTTTGGTTTCCATTTAATTAATCTAGGTTCTTGAAGAATCTCATCATCTTTGAGCATATTTTTAAAATCTTCAAGGGCCTTTTCTTCACTCAGATATAAATCGGAGAACACATAACCCGTGCCGATACGATTTTTTAAAGGTATTTCAAATTGCCAACCATAATCCCTGGCAATTGAATTTGTATATTCAGTGTTGGTACCGGGTCTAGTTTTTATGTGACTGGCCCAACATCTATTCATAATATGATGCTTACTGATTTTCATTTCAGTCAAATCTTTTGAAAAATAAGATTTAAAACCAGTGCAATCTATATATAAATCATACCCTTCAGGAAGTGAATTCAATCGCTCATTTATAATCGTAACATTTTTAGTGGATTCTTTAACTATTCTTGCATTTTCATATGAATCTATGTGATAGGCATGTTCTATCCATTCATTAGGATTTTTAATATGATCATTATAAATATCATCTCTTATTTCTCCTCTCATCCATTTATCAAAGATTTTATCACTATCATACCAAAAAGGATATAAATAATCCATAGAATTTTCGTAATCCCAACCTCTATGATTATTTGCGGTTTTTATGACAGCCGTAGTTCCCATCCAAACTTCTACCGGCAAATCTAGATTATCAAAAAATCTTTTTATTTGCGGTATGCAAGATTCCCCTACTCCTATAACTGGAATTTTTTCTGTTTCATATAAAGTAATTTCTACATTATCTAGATTTTTTTCAAAATATGCCGCAGTCCACCAACCAGAGTGTCCGCCTCCTATTATACAAATTTTCATGCGCAACCTATAAAATTTTTAAATTTTTAAATTGAATCAAATCTTTCTCATCATTGACCATTGGTTTACCCTTAATATTTAATGATGTATTGACAATCATGGGACAGTTTGTTTTTACCTTCCATTTTTCTAATAATTCTCTTAGATTTGTTTCATGATCAACAATTTGTAATCTTGTTGTACCATCAATATGTATAGCCGAAGGATATTCTGTAATAGTTTTTTCTTTTGCCTTAAAAACACAATTCATATACGGACTTCTTATACCCGAATCATAATACCATTCATCCACATCCTCCTTTAATATCATAACCCCAAAAGGTCTGAAAAACTCTCTGCCTTTCAATTCATTCAATTCATCTTTTAGATGTTCTCTTCTAACATCACCAAAAATAGATCTATTACCCAGTGCCCTAGGTCCAAATTCAGATTTACCTTTTGCTACACCAACAATAGTGTTTTCGACCAAATTGTAGATAATATCATCAACTGGATATTTACCAACAATCTCATATCCCAAATAAGGAGTAGAAGATATTTTCTGTTTCGTAGAAGAAAGCACACAACCTATGGAAGATCCACCATCACCGGGATTACATGGTATGTAAACATTATCAAATTTATTTAAAAACCTATTCGCCTTAACATTTAAAGCACACCCTCCTACAAATATTAAGTTACCGTTATAATTAGGATTTTCAATTACTTCTTTTAAAATTTTCTGAAAAATCTCTTCATATAAAATTTGTGTAGAGGCAGGTATATCATTTTTATCAAAATTTTCTAAATCTATTCCAGTGTGAAAATTAAAATTATTATTCCATAAACTTCTTAAATATTCTGTTAAAATTTTATTTTCTTTAAAAATTGAAGAGGCGCCCATCATAATATATTCTTCCTCATTCGGTTTCCAACCTGCTGATTGTGTACAGGCAGAATACATTAAACCCAATGATTTAGGATAAGACCAATTTTTTAATTTTGTGATATTTTGAGTATCAGATTTCCATAGTGTCAATGTATCCCATTCTCCTATAGCATCAATCACTAAAATCAAAGATTCTTCAAAATCACTTGTGTAATATCCATAACATGCATGAGAATAATGATGATTTATATACTTAACTTTATATTTTTTAGAAATTTCGGGATGCTTAACGGTCAAAGTTTCATCTTGTTTTGAAAAATGTCTTCTCTGTGCCTTTAGGTAAGGATCCTCATAAAAAAATATTTGATCTGGTTCACCATATTTATTTAGAGCATACTTCATCATTTTTTCAGGTATTTCTTTATCATTTTTAATACCTGAAAATCTTTCAGCATCAGAAGCAAATAATAAATTAGCATTTTCAAACACAGAAAGCGCACCATCATGCGAACCAGAAGTAATTCCCCATTTAATCATTTTCTACCCAAATTTATTTATTAGCTGTTCTATTAATTCTGAATTGTTTTCTCTACAACAATTGATATAATCTTTTTCTCTAACTAAAATTTTTTCATATGTTTTTTTATTTAACACAACTTTGTATTCTATTTTTTTTAGAATTTTTTTAAAATCTTCGGGATTTAAATTTATAAATTTTTTTATTTCCAAAATCAACATATTCATTCTAGTAATAATATCATCCTGTCGATCAAACTCATAATTAAACACATCATCATATATAAAAAATCCTAATTGTTTAAGTTTTACATTTTGGTTTTTTGCACCTAATATCAAAAAAGGTTTACCATAATAAATGGACTTCCATGTTTTCTCAGTGTACATTACACTATCTTCACAATAAGATTCGCATACAATGTTTACATTCGACTTTAAAAATTCTATTGGAACGTAATGAATTAAATCCTCTAAAATTAATTTATCATCCTCATAATAAAATTGACTAAACTCTGATAAATTTTTATTTTTTGCACAAGATATTTTAAATGGATTTGTTTTATCAGAAATAATATTTTTTGATAATCTGTGATAATCTAAATCATTTTCTAACATACTATTTTTTTCATTAGTATGAGATAATGAATATTCAAAATACTTATAATTTATTAAATTATTCAAAAAAATTAATCTATAATTTTTAGGCTTTGAAATTAGACATATAAAATTTTTATTTATTTTAAAATTTATTTTTTTAGTTTTATCAATTATCAAACTATTGTAACTAAAATTCAATCTTTTCATAAATTCTTTTTCTAATAAATGACCTGACATGTCTTTAATCAAAGTAGAAAAAGGATATATTACTATGTGAATTTTTTTCTTTAAATTATTTTCTTTTAAGTATTTTTCGTATAATTCTATTGCAGATAAATCAGCGGTGACATAATATACATCGTTATCAAAATTTTTAAAAAAACCTGTTAATACATCTATTACGTTTCTTCCGTATTTTTGTATTGGCCAGAAAGCATCAGCTTCTATATAGTCAATAATCAGTACTTTCTTATCAGTTGTTAGCACATGTTTGAAATCTTCAAAAAATTTTTCCGAATGAATCTTAAAATTAAAATTTTTCGTAAGATCTATTATTTCGTACATGATCAAAAATCAAAATCAAATTCATTTCTAAGTTCAATGAATTTATCAATCCAGTTATCTCTTTTTTCCATAAAAACTTGAGGTTCATTTTGATCAACTGCAATAATAATAGCAATGTTGGATATAGGGATCCCTGTCATTTCTTCCCACATCACCGAATATCCAGATCCTTGCATAAAATAATTGTCAATCCATTCTTTCTTTTTAGGTTTTGATGATGTTTTAAAATCTATGATACATTTTTTACCTCTGAACTTACCAACACAATCAACTCTACCTGCTGTTTTTAAATGATGTGAAAATAATGTTGTTTCTTGTGTATATACAATTTCAATATCATCTAAAATATTTTGAATAGATTTAAACATTTCTATATTATCAGGAGTATATCCTTCAAAAATATTTTTTTCATTGTTTAAGTAATCTTCGCATAATTTATGCACCTTCGTTCCTCTGCGAGATGCTTTGGTTGATATTTTATTTGCTTCTTGCTCACCTACTCTTTTTCTCCACTCGTAAATGGATTTTTTATTATAATTTGATAATACAGTTGTTATCGATGGATATTTTTTTCCATCAGGTGTCACATACAATCTCTTACCATTTACATTAATACTTTCTAATTCTATATCCTCAAGCACGCTTTCATGTATAAATTTTTTCATTCTTTCCTACAACTATTGAGACAACAAGGCGGACAAGTTTTTTCACTTTCCCATTTTTCAGGTGTTATATAATTTCTATAAATTTCTAAAATATTTTTCATGCTATTGTGTTCTAAAGAATTCCAATTTTCAGGTAAATTGTCTAAATATTCATCATAGAATGTTTTATCCATAAAATGAAAATAATGCAAAACACAGCAAGGATACACCTTCATGTCTACTGATATTTCAGTTTCTTTCCACTGTTTGTCTTCATAAAAAATACATTTGACGCAATAATTATTCACTATAATTCCAAAAATGATTTATTAAATTTATACTCTTCATAATATTTTTCTACTATTTTTATTTTATTATCTTGTATTAAAAATCTAGGTCTTTTATTGATTTTTAAAAAAACAGTTATATTATGCTCAGCTGCCAATTGTAAAACGTCTGGAATTTCAAAATAATTATGTTCAAAAATGATATATTGCCAATAAGTGTTTCGTGATCCATATTTTGTTTTTGAAAAACAAATCATATTTGATAATGCTTTTTGTGTATCAACTCGTCTTCTATAAATTCCATTAGTATCTGGCTCTAAACCATCAATTGAAAACTTTATTTCAACGTTTTTATATTGATTTCCTACTTTATTATAGAATGAATGGTTTCTTGTGCCTCCATTGGTCACAATAAGTAAAACTCTAAAAACTTTAGAACCAAAATTTATAAATTTAAACAATTCAGGATTCATCATAGAATCACCAAGTTCACCTTCAAATATGACATCACGGCACACAAAATAATCATAATTATCTATTATTGATTTTTCAAAAACATCATATTTCATGTGTTTTTGCACCAAAGAAGGATTAAGGTTTTTGGGATCTACATAGTTTGTTTTACAGAAATCTTTATATCGTTTGCAGGATGGACACGCAGCGTTACAATATGAAGAAATACTAAAATCATAGGAAATCATTTTATTCGTAAACCTTCACATTATTACCAAAATGTGCTTTTTTAATTTCTTTGAGTTTATCGTTAAATGCTCGGTCAGGTTTTTTCAAACCTTGTCTCATAGCATCACCTACAAAAGGAGTGGAAACTTTAAGTAATATTTCACATTGAGATTCTATTTCTTGACAGTAAGTAGAAGGTGCTGTGCAAGGTTTATTTCTCTGATCAATAGGTAATATTTCTTCGAATTCTAAACCACACGTTTTGCAATAATAATCATAAGCTGGCATATTTTCCCCTAAAATGTCATACAAATTCCATAATTAAACTTATTTGATAAATCAAAAAATGTTTTTTCTATATCATCAAAAAATATTTTTATGTATCTTGAATCTGGTCTTGGAATAAGTTCAATCCATTGATTGGAACTCAAAGGAACAAATTCAAAGTGTTTTTTCTCAAAAGTAGAATCGTATTGTTCTATTTTTATGTTTTGTGAATAAGAATTAGAATTACTAATATTTATTTTACTCACTCCTTCATACATATAAGGTATAATTATAACACCATCTATATTGGAATTTAAAAGCACTACAGTATCAACTTTATCTCTAAAATCAAATTTCAATCTACCAACGTCAAATTCATCTTGTTTAAAAAACCCTAAATTCTTTATTTTTTTACCCTTGAACATTATTTTATATTGCTGTTCCAGTGATGGTGATCTAAAACTCTCATATTCTTCTAATGATAAAACTGAACACATAGAATCAACTGCCGCATTAGTTCTGGCAGAAAAAAATTCAGTTCCCATACCATCATCAAAATATTGATATGCGACCAAATCATATCCATCGGATTTTAAAAGTTTATAGTGAACGTTTAAAGTTTCTACTACGTCTAATCTAACATCGTAATTTACATAATGAATAAATTCTATCCTTTGATTTTTTGCCAATGCTGTAGAATCATTTAATAACATATGATGAGCATAACCGTGATATAACTGGTTTCTCATCAATCTTAAATTTTTATCACCTCTATATGTCCAGGTATTCCACCACCATGAGCTTTTTGAAAAATCTGTGTTTATTTCTTTGTTAAAAATAGGATTATTTTTATTATAAACAACATAATCCACATAATCATAAATTTCTAAATCAACGGGCAAATGTGTTGCATATATAATACAACAATCCTTAAATTTATTTTTTAAAAGTTCTAGCAATTCAATGAGCATAACTTTTTTAAAAAAGTTATTACAATGACCATTCACGACAATGGCACGGTCTGGAAAAGTTTTATTGATTTTTTCAGTTTTTTCGATTATCTGTCTCATTTCATCCTAATAATATATAAAGTCATATGAAGACCAAGTTTTACATTCTCGTATATAATCATTAGAACTATAAAATATTTTATTTTGTTGTTCTATTATAATGTCTATTTCAGATACTATCTCCGGCAATAAATCATCAATTAAATCATAGTGTTTATCAGTTATTTTTGAATGGATTGATGGATTTGAAATAAATGCTCCTGAAGTCATAATCATCTCATACTCAGAAGTATAATAAGGTTTAACAATAATTTTGTCAATATTATTTTCATTATTTTCTTGCATCTTTACAATATTTTTATTTCTATTAATTCCTTTTCCTCTATGACAAATCAATGATATTGTGTTATTCTTCTTTTTATGCTTGGAATATACTTCATCTAAATTAAAATCATACAAAACATCTCCATGCAGAAACACAAAAGGTTCGTCATCAAATTTATAGTGCATATTTTTTAACGTTTTTGCAGTTCCAACAATTTTAGGTTCTCTGTGTAAATGTATAGGAATACTCGATTTATATGAATCTAATTTCATCTTTAATTGATTATGTCGATAAGAGGAACTAATAACTATACCTTCGACATTGAACTTGTGCAACCAATCCAAATTATGATAAAGAATCGGTTTTCCTTTTATCGGCAACAATGACTTTGGCATCATATCTGAAAAGGGACGTAATTCTGTATTTATTCCAGAACAATACATTAATACTTTCATCATTCTTCCTTTTTCTTCCTAGAAAAACGCCCTTTAGTATCTCTTTTAAGTTTTTCTTGGGGTTGACTAACAAACTCCGGAAATGCTTTATGACAAAATTCATGAGTTATATTTTTATATTTCTCATGTAATTTTTTATCTTTGCATAGTGATATATCCTCAGCCTCATCAGATCCTAAAGAATTTAATAATTGTATCCACAAAGTCTCTCTCTTCAATTGTGTAATATTTTCAGGAGATGATCCTTCAACAAATAAATACATCTTTCGTATTTCATAATTTAAAGTTGCGCCATCATCACCAGAAGAATTATTGGGAAAATAGTTATTCTTTGGTCTAAATTCACCCTCTTCACCAAAATTTAAATCTGGACTACCTTCTGGTAATAAAAATTTTACATTTGGATTAAAATTGATATTGATCATTTCTTTTACCGCTATTGTAGCGTTTTCTCTAATATACTGCATTCTAGCATCATCATCTTTGAAACTATTTGCAGTTTTTAATATGTCACTAGTTATTCTAGACGGCATTATTACTCCTAAAATTCATTTAAATTTTCCATTAAATTTTTAAGACGATTTTTAACAAAATAGTTGAAAAGTTTTCCTCGTCCCACATCTTTTTTATTTACATACGTATTGATAATTTCATCATATAGTTTTGTCGGTATTTTAGTTAAATCTATTAACATTTCATTTCTGCGGTAATTTCTCAACATTTCACCTTCACAGAATTCTTCAGGATCAAGTTCAAGCCAAACACTTAATTTTTTAGAAGATAATGGTTTTTGACGTTTATTGTCTGACACAAAAGCGTCATCATCTGATAAAAAATTAGGAACCCCATCACTCGTATCTCCACGCATTATATGTTCTTTGAGAAATTGCTTAGGATTACTTGTTTTGATGAATTTTTTCTTTAAAGGAGAGTATTGCTTAACATTTTCAAATTTTTGAAGTTGCTGAAAATCCTTATCACTGGATAAAATTAAAACAGGTTCAGGTTCTTCAAACAGACCATTCATCACTTTGTTTTCACTAGTATATATAGTTAATGCGGAAATGATATCATCTGCCTCAGCACCATCCAAATGAAGAACCTTGTAAGGAAAGTATTCATCAAGTTCTTCACGAATTAAGTGTAATATTCTAAACAATTCATTCCAATCAAATTCGGATTTATCTCTAGTTGTTTTACGACTTGCTTTATAATGTTCAAAATAACCACGGCGCCAATTATTAGATCCATCGCAACAAATAATCAGATCACCATATTCTTCTTTAAATTTTTGATTATACATTCGAATGGTATTCAATACAAGATGTCGAATAAAATCAACACCCATATCTTTAGGATTAGTCATCACATTTGCGATAACAATTTGAGAATAATCAAGAAGTATCATAATATTTTACCTATATGTTAATCTTTCAACAGAACCAATTCCCTGTAAATTTACATTAAAAGAAAAGGAGATTCTTTTAGTATTTGAATTATTGGGAATATAAAATTTATCAACACCATGAAAAAAGTAAGATCTGAAAAGAAGTAAATCACCAGATTTCACAGAAACACAATCTTTATTTTCATAATACGATTTAAAATCCTTTCTTAATATATCCAAGAAGTTTCCTACAACAGGCTCAATGTCATAAAAACAAATAGAATCATTTTCAATTGTTTCATAATAATAGACACCAGAATATATACTATTCTGATGAGAATGTGTTTCATGAAAATTAACACTTTTATCAAAAATATTGATCCAGTTTAAAGGTATCGAATACGATTCATATTTTACTTTTTCACTTAAAAGGGTGAAGTTTATACAATCATTCAAAAAATTTTGAAAATTTTTAGGATATAAATCAAAATCAAAAATTTTTTGATATTTAGGTTTAGGATTAAAATTTTGATTCTTATCTGAAAGAATATTCAAAACCAACTTTTCTAGTGAACTATTTTCATCATACTCAAATTTAAAAATTTCTTTTGGTAGAATTTTTATAGTTTTCATTTAAAAACACGTAACAGTATAGTTTCATTATTAATTCTTCCAGTTAATGTTTGTTCTTTAGATTTAATAGATTCGAAAAATTTGCGTGTAGAAACTTTTGGACCTTTCAGTATCAAATTCAAAACATCTTCAGGTTTTCTTATTGTTTTTTGAACAGATTTTTCTTTATCAAATCCTTGAATACTACTTCCTTTAACAGTTAGCCCATCGGATTGCAATGAAGTATAAATTCCTAATTTTCTGTATTTGACATTGAAAACCCAAAGTACAGAAGATCCAATGATTTGAGTTGAATCAATAGATTTTATCTTATATTCAGAATCTTCAATTTTACAATTTAATTTAGAAACTATTTTATCCACAGTAATAGGTTTTTTCTTTCTCGGCTTTCTCTGTTTATTTTGATTTGAAGAATATCTATCACAATCTCCAATCAAAGTATTCAGAAAATCCAAATATTTTTTACGTTGACTTTTTTTAAGATGACTATATGCTTCTCTCAGATCATCATCCACTTCAATATTGGAAATTTCTTCGAATAAAGGCTTAAATTCCTCACCTATTTTTTTCGCTATAAGTCCTTTAACATTTTTTTGCTTCAACCACTCATAAACATTTAAATTTGTTTTAAAACCATTATCATAAAAATCATCTAACTCACCTTCAAGTTCACCGCACAAATTACTGACTTGAGACTTGATATGTTCTTGAATTGACTTATTGTCAACATCTGATGGTTCATTCTGAACATTAGCAGAGACAGAAGAAAAACTAATAGCTCTAGTTTTTATACAATAATCTATTACAAGATTCATTCTAATAGTATAATTTTCAGGAATAATTTTTTTATAACCTCTATTATACAATCTAGAAACAAATCCTGCAAATTTTAAATTTATAATATTTCCATTTTCAATTTCAAGTCCTGATTTATGCCAAGATAAAGATTTTACCTTAGCGATATTTTCTTTAGTATAACCAGAATTTTGCATATATTCAAGCAACCATTTTTTTGATTGTGAAGAATCACAAAAATCAGAGTACCATTTCATACATTCCGTAATATCTTTTAACGTAGATTTTTCATCTAAAACTGGTTCATTTTTTTTACGGTTTGAGGATACTGACTCTCTAATAGCCTTACTATTTTTTCTCACCATCTTACTTTTCACTATCATGGTCCATCTCGTAAATCAAATTATCTAAAAATTCAATCCATTGATTGATTCTTTTATCCCAACAAAAGTTATTATGACTGTATTCCACCTGAATGTCAAGATTTTTTTTCATAGCATCTGAACCATAATCATCCATGACATTCTCTAAATTATCTGCAAATGCTTCGGCATGTTCAACTTTATTCTCATTATACTGATTCATATAAGCAAATTCGCCACAAGTTTCAGGCAACGCCCCCCAATTAGATGTGACAACAGCACAACCTGCGCTCATTGCTTCCATAGCAACCCGACAAGACGTTTCTTGCCAAGTTGAAGGATATGCCAATATATGTGCTTTCTTATACGCTTCACGTACAACACTATAAGGTTGTGATCCCCAATAAGTGATATTTGGATGTTCATTGCATATTTCAAAAAGTTTCTCAAAAGGTTTATCATTCTCAGGCCAACCGTATAGTTTAAAACTTGAATATACATCTAAATGCCAATCGTCTCGTTCTAACATTGTCAAAGCATATAACAAAACATCTAATCCTCTTTGAGGTGTTGATGCATATATCAAATTTAATTTATCTGTTTTTTCCTTTTCATGTTTTTCTATTGGATCTATAGCATTTTTAATAACAACACTCTTTGAGTATGGAATTTTTAAATAAGTATTAAATTGTTCCATTTGCCAATGGCTAACAAAAATAAGTTTTTCAAAAATGTCTAATGATTTCGAATCTTTCAATAAGGAGTGTGCAGGATCTAGTGCAAGATCATGTAACCAATACAATTTTGGTTTATCTTCATCTATTTTCATAATTCTTGATACTATTATCTGAAAAGCATCTTTATATTTCTGAGGTAATCTTCTAAAAAGTTCCATTGTAACAAGTTCGGTGCCGCCTAGAGAATTTTCAGCAGGATTACCTTCTTCATGTTGAGGAATTTTCACATCTAAATCTTTTATCATTATGTTATTCCTTGTAAAAAATGTGTTTATCAATTGACACTGTTTTTGCGTAAACTTTTGACCAATATGGTCTTTTTATATAATTCGTATGATAATGTGTTGAGCCATCAGTTATATCTGGAATTTTTTCACGATTTACATAAAACCATTTTGCTAATTTTTGAGTTTCCTTCCAAACAGGACCATTAAAAGGAATGTCTGGTTTACCATCACAATACCAACTAAATTGGCAACGATTTAAAATTGGGTTGTTGTGAAAATCTTTTCTAGAATCGTGAACAACATCACAAATGGTATTAGGGAAATTCTTGGATAGTGTTCTATTATATGTTACTAATGCAACAGCAAGTTTACCGGCAGTTGATTCCACCGCAGCCTCAAAATATATATTTTTTGCCAGACAATGAATTTCATCCTTCTCATTAACTGAGAATGATTGCATTTTCTTTTTTTGAGGTTTTTCTACCACTACAATATTTGCAGTCCCTACTGATTCTAGAAATAAAAAAATAAAAACAATTACTAAGAAAAAAATTTTTCTCATGTAATTCTCCGATATATATAAAAATTTATTTTTTATCACTAAAAAATTATTATTATATTTATGCGACATTTTTAACTAAAGAATTTAGTTCATTGCTCTTGTTCTTCACCCAAGTATGAAAAGATTCAATACTCTTTAAATTAACCTTTTTATTAAATTCATTCAAAGGAGAAGATGTCCAAGTAATCATAATTGCTCTAGAAGAAAATATTCTCACATCTCCGTTTATTTTATCAACTGTTCTAAAACTAAAGCCGCAGTAATTGGCACCAAATTTTGTTTTCGCCTTGTAAAAACCTAAACCTACGGTATCATTTAAACCGTAGGCATAAATTAGATCAAATAAATGATCTCTTTTCATTGATGATGTTAAATTGAAACCTTGCAAATCACAACATGCTTGAAAAACATTTTTCATCATAAAACCATTATAAAATATTAAAATTAGGTGGGTGATTTTTGATTCTTCTCGTTCTTCTCAATTTCTAAAACTTGACATTGTGCTATCGACCATTCGATATCTTCTAGACATACATCTAACTGAATCAGAGATTTTCTAACCGATAATAAGTTTTTTATCAATTCATTTCTTGCAGGAGATTTAGGCAAATTTGCTATCATCTCTTTTGCCATACGAATTAGTATGGGTCCTTGCTCTAACATTTCTACTACATCTTTAATTTCCTTCTTCGTCATATTGTTTCCTATTATGATTTCTTAGATCTTGATGAATATTATTCAAAGTTTCATCCGATAAATAACTCAAAAAAGTAGATTCTCTTATATTTGAAAAAATTTTTTGCACTAAAAACCCCAACATAAATGCGATTATTTGTGCCATTATTGCGTATTCTTGAATCATTGTTGCCTCATGTGAGTTATGTTAGGAATATTTATGATTTGATGAGAAGTGGTGGACCCTCTCGGACTTGAACCGAGAACCTGCCGATTATGAGTCGGATGCTCTAACCTATTGAGCTAAGGGTCCTCAAATGGCGTTCCGACCAGGAATCGAACCTGGAATAGAGGATTAGAAGTCCACTGTTATATCCGTTTAACTATCGGAACACTGACTGAAATATAATGATAACAGATTAATCTTTTTTTGTCAATACACTTTCTTCTATTTTTACTAAAGTTATTGTCAGGGTTTTTTTATTGAATTTAGAATTTTCCATTAAATATTCTCTTTCTTCAATTATATCAGATCTCTCCCAGTCGAAAATTTGAAAGGATTTAGTTTTACCAATCTCTTCATTATTATGACTAATCATCCAATAATACAAGGTTGGCTTCATAAACCACTCTCGGATTTCTCCCATGCTCCGTCTCCCAGGTTTTTATGTAATTAAAAAAACTAAAACATTTTTACTATATCCGAAACTTTCTTATAATTACTGATTATATTATCCAATGAATCTCCATCACGATATGCCTGTTTATCTAATTGATTATTTTTATCACCCATAGGCCATATTCTCCAACTGTCGTTATCAATAACATCTCCAATAATTAATTTACCATGATCGAAATCATAACCAACTTCTAATTTTAAATCTATTAATTCTATATCAAAATCATTAAATCTTTTTTCTAGTAAATGAAAAACACTTTTTATCAAATCCATAATTTCCAAATATTCTCTAACATTAATTATAGAATCTATTTGTAGCAATTTTTCTTCTGTTGGTTTTTTTGCTGAATATAAATCATATTTAAATCCTATTTTTGATTCATTATCTTGATTCTTATCTCTCCATTCTCCAAAGTTCCAAACCAACAAAGGATCTGTTTCTACAGGAACTGTCCATTCACCATTCTTCAAATAAAACTTTCTAGCTTGTTCTTCTGGAATCAATTTGGGAATATTCGTTATTGCATTTGAATCTTCATGTGATAAAACGGTAGGAATTAGTGCATACTTATGAAAAAATTCAACATGTGGAACGTAAAATTTTGTAGCTTCTTCTACATTAGGATATCTTTTTAAAAAAGAACCATAGGCTCTTCTTCTAATCACGCACTCATAAGGCAACATTTTGCATTGTTTTGCAACAAAACTAAAACTATCTAATTGTTTTACAAATGATGTTGGTATATTATTATCCTCTAAAAACCTAAAAATACTGCAAGTTTGATTTGTTTTATAGGAAGCAACACCAACATCATCTTTTTTTAATGCATCATTTGCAGTCAAAACATTTTTTGTTGTGATTTTAACTAAATTTTTATAATCAATTTTTTCATCAATATAAGATTCTAATATTTTAGTTTTTCCTTCTATCAGATGCACTAAATTTTCTTGATTATTCATTGATCAAGTCACTCCATATTTTTAGTTTTTGACGTTTTACTTGAGATCTCTTTTTTAATTCATCCCAGTTTGTAATCTTATGGTCTACTAATAATTCTAGCATACAATAAACATCACCAGCCTCTTCTAAAAATTTAATACGCTGTTCTTCCTCAATTTGATCGATAGTTTCATATTTGCGAACTATTTTACTACATCGTTGTGTAAGTTCTCCACACTCTTCTGCAGTAATTATCATCAATTGTTGTAGTTTATTGATGGGATTACCATGCGATGAATTCATCATTTTTTCATATTCTTTATAGTATTTTCTAAAGCAATGGTCATTCTACTTAATTTCAACTCTACTTTTTTATATTCCTCATCATCACGCTTGAGATTTTTTAACATATGCTGATATTTTTCCACTGTTTTTTCAAACCTTTCGACAGCATTTTTTTGACGAAAATATTTATTTTTTTTCATATAAACACCTTTAATAATTAAGTAAATAAATTTGACACACTCTCATCATTATGTACTCTTCTAATTGCTTCAGCAAAAACATGATAAACACTAACAACTCTAATTTTATTAGTATCTTTGTTTATTGTTCTATCATAATGAATAGTATCTGTAATTACAAGTTCATCTAACTGTGATTCTAAAATTCTTTCCACAGCAGGACCACTCAAAACTCCGTGTGTGATATAAGCACTAACTTTTTTTGCTCCATTTTTTTTCAACGCACTAGCAGCATTTGATAGTGTTCCACACGTATCGGCTATATCATCAACTATAATACAGTTCTTTTCTTCGACATCTCCGATTACATGCATAACTTCTGACTTATTCGCAACCTCTCTCCTTTTATCTATAATTGCTAATGATGCGTTTAATGGTTTAGCAATACTCCTTGCTCTAGGTGCTCCACCAGCATCTGGTGATACAATACACAAATTTTCTAAATTCTTTTTTTCAATATCTTTGATAAAAGATTTTTTTGCATATAAATCATCAACTGGTATATTGAAAAAACCTTGTATTTGTCCGGCATGTAAATCCATAGTAATAACTCTATCAAAACCAGTTGTCTGAATTAAATCTGCAAGTAATTTTGCAGTGATAGGTGTTCTACTTCTAGATTTTCTGTCTTGTCTGGCATATCCATAATAGGGTACAACAGCGGTTATACGTCCAGCACTCGCACGTTTTAAAGCATCCCCCATAATGAACAATGACATTATAGATTCGCAGGAAGATAATGTTTGAACAACATAACAATCTTCACCTCTAACATTTTCTAAAATCTGAAAGTTTATTTCACCATCAGAAAATTTCCCTAAACTGGCATCAGTAAGTTTAATATCAAGATACTCAGAAATTTTTGTGGATAGATCAATATTACTGTTTCCGGATATGATTTTCATGTCTATTACCTTACCAAGATGATGAATAATAAATCAAGTCACCAGAATCTAATGACTTTAACATTTTATCAATACATTCCATATCATGAGTGTTTCTCCATTCTCTATCCTCATCATCTAAATACGACTCTCCAAAAAAGAATCCTTGAGTATCAGGCAATTTATCATTCTCAATATCTTCTTTAAGTTTCAAAACATCTTTCTTCATTAGAAAAACAATGTCATTGTTAAAACCTGTTTCACTCTCACCACCTTTATCATAAAATAAATTTTTCATCCAACCATGCAAATTAGGGTGTTTGCGCCAATAACACAATTCACTACCCACACCATAAGGAATCATAATAGTAGGATATCTAGTTATGTATTCCTTTAAATCAAAATCTACATCTTTATCATTAACATTTAGACTCATAGAATTAATTATAGTTTTTGTAAATTTTTCTAAATCAACAATATCCCATTTTCGAACTACTCTAACATACATATCTAAGCCCATAAAACCTCACATTTTTTTAGGGTGAATTTCAATCAGGAAACCATCATCATCTTGTATTATATCATAAGAATTAAATCTATTATCCATTACTATACCATATTTTTTAAAATAAAGTATAGTCACATATGAATAATTGTCATGCATATCTACAGCATCTAGAGTTTGTGTGGCATAATCTATACCTACATTATGAAGTTTATTGAATCTATAATAATCCAAGGACCAAGGAAATTCTAATTCCTCGTTTTTTATTCGAATTTGCATAAAGTTTTCCTTTAACTTTACCCTTATTATAGTTTTTTCCATTAATTATGTCAAGTGAATTTCCGCAATTTTTACAAATTTCTTCGGAATCATCATTCACATATCTACAATATATACAAATATTCATTTAAATTTCCAACCAAACTGGGTTTTTCAAAGACCAATCTACAACTTCTGATACTCTATCTGTAAATTTAATTTTTGGTTGCCATCCTAATTTTTGCATCAAACTACCATCTAGTGCATATCTCAAATCGTGACCCGGCCTTTGAGAGTGAAAATCGACCATTTCATATTTTAATTTTTTATTCTGCACATTGGCAATTATTGATGCAAGTGTTAAATTATCAATTTCTTCAGGTCCAACTAAATTAAATTTAAAATTTTTACCAACACCCACTGCATCATTGGTTCTATCGTTTACATCAACTTTAGCATTCATTAAAAAATGAACACCTTCTGCAACATCTTTTGCATGAATATAATGTCTAGATCCCGCTACAGTTTTTTCAGGATTTGAATGGACTGTAATATGCTCATCATCTCTAACTTTTCGAATACACATTGGTATATATTTTTCAGGATGCTGTCTTTCTCCAAAAACATTCATCGTGTGTGTAATATAAGTTGGTATTTTATATGTATTTTCATAAGCAACAACCATTTCCTCAGCTCCTGCCTTCGATGCACTGTATGGATTTCCAGAATTGTATCGATCCCATTCTTTAAATTTTATTCCATTCGGAGCAGGACCAAATACTTCGTCCGTGCTAAAATAAATAAAACGTTCTAAATTGTCAATTCCTTTAGCAAAATCCAAGAGATTAACAGTACCGACAACATTATCCATTACGAATTCCATCGGATATTCAATGCTACGATCAACATGTGATCCAGCTGCCATATGAATAATGTAATCTATCTTACCGATATGTGAAGATATTTGAGAATTTATGGGAGATTTCAAATCATGCCAAACAGTTCTCACTCTTTTTCTTTCAGAATTATTTTTTAATATGTCTACCATTCGATTTAAGTTACCACCAAAATCAATACGATCCAATGTGACTATATTATAATCTGTTTTATTTAAAGTTTCTTCAATAAAATGATGAGCAATAAATCCTGCACCGCCTGTCAATAAAATAGTTTTACTCATTTAACACCTTTTCAATTATTTAATATATTATCCAAATTCCATTTTTTTATTTCATTTTTCATAAAACCAAAATTTTTATTATTTAAAGTTTCCATTAGATCAAACAATTCATCCGCATAACTAACTCCACATTTTTCATCAACTGTAAAACTAACCAAATTTTTCTCATAAAAACTAGAATAATATTCTATAAATTTTGGATAATCAACAGACTCATCAACAAAATTTGATAGTTTTATAGTGTGATTTGGAATATCCTTAATAAATTCAGAAAAATTCAAATACAAAACATTATCCGTATCTTTTAAATTATTTAAAATATTATAATTGTGATAAAACCAAACTTTTGCACCCTTAGAAATATCAATATTTTGATAAGCTTTTATTGTTGATTTAGTATACAATAAAGGAGATCTATATAAAACTAAAAAATAAATTTTACAATCTATTTTAGAAAATATTTCTTGCCATAAATGAAAAGTTTTAGAAATTCTAGGTTCCTTAATTACAAGATTTTCTTTGACAGTCAACAGATTATTCAAATATAAAACCATTTCATCAGAATATCTAGTTCTAAAATAATCGTTTTCTTCATTTGAAAATTTTTTTGTGGACCAAAAATTTTTTCCTATAGTTTGTAAAAAATGCTCATTTCTGTTCATTATAATAACATCTTCAAAATGTCCTTTTACGTTGGTAGGATGTCCACCAATTAAATGATCAGATAATTTGAATCTTATAGAACTGGCAATATTTGATAATACACTTGTACCACTTCTTCCAGTTGAAAGTATACAGAGCAATTTTTTCACAATTCGCCTTTGTAATATTCCCTATACCAATTAACAAATTTTTCAACACCATTTTCTATGGATGTTTTTGGTTCATAACCTAGTTTTTTTATTTCTGAGGTATCTGCCCAAGTTTCTTTCAAATCCGCAAAATGCTTTTCGCCATATTTTATCAATGCTTTTTTTCCAACATTTTTTTCAATAGCACGAACAAAATCCATTAAGTTAATCGATTCTCCTCTACCTATGTTGTATATTTCATTATATTTTTGGTGATTATCATCAGATAATATTTTTTTTAATACTAAAGAAATACCATCAACAATATCTTCAACATAAGTGAAGTCTCTTTTCATATCACCATTATTAAACAATGTTATTTCTTTTTCTCTGAAAATATGTTTAGTGAAATCAAATAAAGCCATGTCTGGTCGACCATATGGTCCATAAACAGTAAAAAATCTAAGACCAACAGTTTTATCAATTTGAGATGCTAAAAATTGACATTCATTTACCCTTTTAGTATATCCATAAGGACTTGTCTGCATTCCAGGATTATCAGATTCTTTGAAAGGTAATTTTTGACCATGTTGAACGCATGAGGTGGAAGCATATATGACATTGTTGATCGAATTCTTACAACAAGCATCTATCAATTTCTGCGTTGCCACAATATTATTTTCAATATATTCGTATGGATTTTCTGAAGAATGTCTAATTCCAACGCTTGCTGCTAGATGAATAACGCAATCAACATTATTCAAATAGTCCGACCATTTGTTAGTTCTCAATACATCATCATTCAATACGGTTATGCCACTTTCTTGTAAAATTTTTGTTCTGTCGTATTTTAAATTAACATCATAATAAGTATTATAGTTATCAATACCAACTACATGATAATTCATTTTTTTAAGTAGTAACGATAAATGAAAACCAATCATTCCCGAAATACCAGTAATAAATATTTTATTCATTCAGTTCCTCAATAAATTTAAATGCTGAAATAATAACTTTATCCATGTCATAATACTTATACTCACCTAATCTACCTCCGACCAATATATTAGATTCACCTGATATTTCATTTCTGTATTTTTGATAAATCGAATTATTGAATTGATCATTAACTGGATAAAAAGGTTCATTAATTTTAGGATTATATTCTATAGGATATTCATATGATAACCATGTAGTATTAGAATGGATATTTTCAAAATGTTTATGTTCTATTATGCGTGTGTAAGGAGTTTCAATATCTGTAAAATTCATCACAGCAACACCTTGATAATTATCAGAATCAATTTTTCTGTGATTTAAACTAACTGTTTTATATTCTAAATAACCAAATTTATAATCAAATAATTTGTCAATCGGACCAGTATATATTATTTTGTTGAAAGAAGGTAATTTACTTTTAAAAAAATCTGTGTTTAATGAAACGTCAATATCTTTTAATAATTTTTCAAAAATTTGCGTATAACCACCTATAGGTATACCTTGATATTTGTCGTTAAAATAATTATTGTCATAATTAAATCTAACAGGAAGCCTTTTGATTATTTCCTTGGGCAACTCTTTACATTCTTTTTTCCATTGCTTTTCAGTATAACCTTTAATTAAGGTATTGTACACATCTTTACCCACTAATTTAATTGCTTGTTCTTCTAAATTTTTAGGATCTTTGATTTCAAATCCCTGCTCCTCTATAATATTTTTAGCATCCTCAGGTAATACGATATTCCACAATTTTGAAAATGTCCACATATTAAATGGTATAGAAAAAACTTTACCTTTAAAATTAGCAACTGGCCTATATGTAAAATCATTAAAACTGCAATATTGATTTATCCAATTCCAAACAAATTCATTTGAGGTATGAAAAATGTGCGGTCCGTACATATGAAGGTTGATATCATCTCTTTTTTCAGTGTAACAATTACCACCGACATGATTTCTACTATCTATTACTAGAATTTTTTTGCCTTTTTTCTGTAACTCACGGGCGCATATCGATCCAAAAAAACCAGCACCAACTATTAAATAATCATACATTAAATACCAAGTTCTATCATTCTATTTTTATGTTCTTCAGGAATGAGTGTTTTATTTTTCAAAAATAACATAAAATGATTTTTCTGTAAATCAAAATCAATAGATTTATTATGAGAACCACCCAAATCTTCTTTTTTCAAAACTCTATTTTTTAAACGATGTGAATTTCTTTTTAAATTTATATCCCAATCAACTGTATGTAAATGTGCCAAAAATAAATCACTATCTCTGACACCTATAGCATCTGTTGAAATGACATTATGAAATCCATGTGAATATTTCAACTTTTTCTTAACAATCAATCCCTTATCATGATTTGGTTTTCTTGACCAATATTTTCTGTGTTTTGAGGAACACATAAATTCATCATATGTGAGGTTAGAATCTTTTTCAGTATTTAAAAAATCATGAACAATGTTATATCCTGTGTTCACAACATAATCATGATGTTTTAAATTATTAGCCATTTGAGATAAAAAATCTCCCTTTAAAGTATATAAAAAATCATCCGCCTCAATAAAAATAACATGTTTATATTTTTTCAACAATTTTTCTTGAAAATCAACAACTGTGCCAACTAGCCATTCATGATCGAATGATTTTTCATAGGAAACTTTTACAACGTTTACATCTAAATCATCAGTAGATCCATCATTACTATCATGATCTAAAACGTAAAAATCTAAGGGATCAATATATTGAGTATAATACTTAATTAATTTTGGTAAAAAATATTTTTCATTTTGAACAATTGTAAAAATAGCAAAATCACTTTTCATTGTAATTACCTTTTCTTTTTCTCCAATTCAGATTGAATCCATTTTTTACCAACAGGATTTTTAACTGGTTTTTTGATCAAACCAACAACTTGTCTATAAACTTTATTGAATATTTCTTCACCAGCATTATT
>Ga0208162_1000006_pt1 | contig 133289 bp, 139 predicted proteins | sample CB_VirMetaG_4_FD_184539 | JGI IMG/M metagenome (GOLD analysis project Ga0208162, IMG submission 184539) | Freshwater to marine saline gradient viral communities from Chesapeake Bay - CB_1508_1M Viral MetaG (SPAdes) (version 4) | ecosystem: Environmental > Aquatic > Marine > Coastal | place... | reverse complement strand
GATGGGAGTATGTCTCGGCGTCGTACTGCCAGCAGGCCGCGGCGGGACCCTCTGCGAACTCTGCCGAGAACGCAGCCTCTGCCAAGATCTCCGCAGCGCGGACTCGCTGCGGCTCCAGTGACCACTCCCGCCCTTTGAGACCGCACGCCTCCGCGGTCTCTAAGCAGAAGGCGTAGGAGCGGCTCTTCTCTCGCCCCTCCCAGCCTTCCAGGAGTTCGGTGGCCCGGATGGACGCCTTTACGACCTCCCCGAGGCCCGCTGCTGCCGCGAACACGCGGCCGACGAGGGCGAGGCCCTGGAGTGGGCGGAGCTTCGCCTCGCTCCCGTCCCCGGAGGGCACTGGAACCAGCGCCCTCTCCAGGATGAGGCTGCAGAGGGAGCGCAGGCCCACCTCCTTCACCTCGCTCACCGCTTCATCCTCCTGCCCCTCCACCCGGAGGACGGAGTGCACAAGCGCCTTGGGGGCGAAGAGGGCCCGCAGCTCTTTCGAGCCCTTGCCCTCTTCGCAGGGTACAAGATGCGTGGTCCACGCAACTGCACCCTGAGGGAGGTTAAAGCTCGCCCCCGGCTCCACCACCACAAGAAGCGCCCCTTCAAACGCCGACCCCGCAGCGTTGAGGTCTTCGACCTCGGGAACGTTTCCAAGGAATACTCGCTTGTGAGGCGAGTTGTTCCAGATGGTGCGGCCCTCCTCCCCGCGCCCCCCGAACACCCTGTTCTTGAGAACAAGGCCTCGGAGCCGGCGCAGGAGCTCTAAGGGATCAGTGCTTCCGCTGAAGCGATCTGAACCGAGCCCCTCCAAGAGGCTGAGGAGAGCAGTGGCTGTCGGCGCGCCCAGATCCCCCGCCGACTTGAGGCGCTTAGCCTCAGAGGCGGAGACTAGAGTCTCCAGAGCGGCCCAGAGCCGCTTCAGCCCTTCGGCTCCGCGACCGCCGCGAAGCTCAGCCTCCAACAGGCCGCGGAGCTCATTGGCAGCTCCTGCAGTCGCCGTCCCCTTGGCGATCTGCTCAGCGAGTTTCCCCGCCCGCTCCACATCTTGGTGGAGCCGCGCCTCGGCAGCGCTTGGGCCCATACGGCCCTTGTTGCTCTTACGAGCCTGGCCCTTACGAGCCTTAGCGCCAATACCGGCGCTGTTCTTATTATTAGCGTTCTTGGACTTACCCATTTAGAACACTCCCTTCTGTGACAGAAGGTTGCACCAGCTAACGTGGAAGTCTATCGAGAGACAGCTGGTGTTTTGAGCCGTACTTTTAAGTAGGGCTAGTCGCAATCTTGTCCACATACAAGCGTAGTTGCTGCGACCACATACTTGTGTCATAATTAGGTGCCGATTTTGCGTGGAGTAGACTATGTCTATGATTAAAGAATCATCCGATGGTCTCAGCCCTATCATCATGAATGTGGATGAAAAAAGAGACAGGGTTAGGAACGCCGCAGTAGAGGGCGTACAGAGCCTCTTCCCTATTATTGGGACTCACAGGGAGATCCATATATCTACCCCTAAGGTAGAGGCTAAAGACTTCTCCTATAACGACCACAAGAAGGCTCTTATGCTCGGCGGGTCGCTTAATGAGAGTGTTAAGGCTAACGTTACTATTAAGGACCGCAAGACCGGTAAGATTATAGATCAAAAGAAGAACCACACTCTTATGAGAGTACCACATGTCACTAACAACCAGACTATGGTTGTAGGTGGCAATGAGTATTCTCTTATGCATCAGCTTCGTACTCGGCCTGGAGTTTACACTCGTAGGCGGGAAAACGAGGATATAGAGGCAAGCTTTAACCTCTCTAAGGGCCAGAACTTTCGTATGTCCATGACTCCAGAAACTGGGGACATGAACATAGAGTACGGCACTACTAAGATACCCGCATACTCTGTTCTTAGGGGCATGGGCGCTTCTCACCAAGACATCCAGAAGAGCTTTGGTAAAGAGCTAGCGGACCGCAACCGAGATAAGTTCGACTCCAACAGAGAGTCCCACATTAATAAGATCTACTCTAAGATTGTTCCGCCTTCTAAGAGGGTTCACGCTAGCATTCTAGATAAGCAGAGAGCTATTAGCGAAGAGTTTGAGAAGACTCGAATAGATGCAGGCGTAACCAAGAAGACTCTAGGGCAGAGCCATGATCGAGTAAGCGCTCAGACTCTACTTCAGGCAGGGAACAAGATCCTTAAGGTTTACAACGAAGAGGAGCCAGAGGACGACCGAGATTCTCTAGAGTTTCAGAAGTTAGTCTCCCCTGAAGACTTCATAAAAGAGCGCTTAGAGGTTAAAAAGCACGAGATAGGGTTTAAGTTCAGAAATAAAGCGGACGTTACGAGCCGTAAAAAGGTAGACGAGATTCTCCCCAGTTCGGCGCTCACTCCTACGCTTCGCAGCTTTATTACTACGAGCCAGCTTGCGCAACTTCCAAGCCAGATTAATCCGGTGGAGATCCTAGACAGCGCGTCTGCAGTTACTCGCCTAGGAGAAGGAGGCATCAGCAGCGCACGAGCAGTGCCTTCCAGCGTAAGGCTTCTTCACTCCAGCAACTTTGGGGTGATGGACCCTTATAGAACTCCTGAGTCAGGGCAGATAGGTATATCTACTAGAATGTCCCTGGGCGCCATGAAAGACAAAGATGGAAATCTGTACACACCAGTAAAAGACATTAAGACTGGAAAAAGAAAGTACGTTCCATCTAGCGAGGTTATGAACACTAACATCGCTTTTCCCAACCAGGAGGTTACGAAGGGCAACGTTGATACCTTTACAAAAGGAACAGTGCGCAAGCTGAAGCCTAAAGACGTTAAGTACCAAGTAGATAGCCCTAACAGTATGCACGGAATAGCTACTAACTTAGTGCCTATGATCGAGTCTAGCCAAGGTAACCGACTAAGCATGGGCGCTAAGTACTCTACGCAGGCTTTGAGCCTTAAAGACAGGGAAGTCCCACTAGTCCAGTCCAAGGATGACTCTGTCACAGACAGAGAGCAGTCTATGGAAACAACCATAGGAGTTGCTACTCTCCCCCGTGCGAGAGAAGCGGGGGTAGTCTCTAAAGTAGATAAGGACTTCATCCATATTAAGGGCAATAGTGGCAAGACCCACAAGGTACCGTACGCTACTAACTTCCCTATGGCATCTAAGACTATGATGCATCACGAGGTTAAGCTAAAGAAGGGCGATAAGGTGGCTAAGGGCGAAGCTCTCGCTGACAGCAACTTTACTAGAAACGGTACCTTAGCTCTCGGGAAGAACCTTAAGGTCGGCTACATGGCGTACCAGGGCCTAAACTCCAATGACGCTGTTGTGGTATCCCGCAGCGCGGCTAACAAAATGACAAGTGTAGAGGTCGTAAAGAAGGTTATACCTTTAGATAAAGACACTCACCTAGACACAAAGAAGCACTTCTCTAACTTTCCAAAAGAGTTTAACAAAGACCAGTACGGTAAGCTCGACTCAGGAGTAATTAAGCCTGGGATGAAGATTAAGAAGGGCGACCCTATAGCGACAGTGCTAAGGAAAGCGGAGCCTTCTGTAGAGAATAAAATGTTCGGTAAGATACATAAGTCTCTACGTAGGACTTTTTCTGATGACTCACTGGTCTGGGATAAAGACGTAGAAGGGGAGGTCCTTGACGTAGAGAGAGGGCACAAGCAGGTCACTGTCACTATTAAGAGTGAGAATCCTTCTAAGGTAGGAGATAAGGTAGCTAACCGGTACGGCGGTAAAGGCGTAATCAGTAAGATTATAGAAGACGAAGAGATGGTCCAGGATGAGAAGGGCAAGCCCTTAGATATGCTCTGGACTAGCGTTGGAGTTGTATCCCGTATTAACCCTGCGCAGGTTGTGGAGACTGCTCTAGCTAAGGTTGCTGACAAGACCGGTAAGCCGGTTGTTGTTCCTCAGTTTCAGAAGGTAAACAACGTAAAGATGGCCAAAAAGATGCTCAAAGAGCATGGCTTAAAAGATAAAGAAACAGTCTTTGATCCTATTACAGGTAAGAAGATCAAAGGGATAATGGTAGGCCCTCAGTATACTTACAAGCTATTTAAGAGTACTGAGACTAACTTTAGCGCTAGAGGAATCGAGGGCGGCTACGACCTTAATGACGCCCCAGCTAGAGGAGGTTCTGCGGGGGCTAAGGGTATGGGTATGATGGAGATTAACTCTGTCCTTGCCCATGATGCTCGGGATATTCTCAAAGAGAATGCGACTATTAAGGGATCTAAGAACTCCGAGTACTGGCGAGCTGTCCAGCTCAATAGGCCAATCCCTCAGCCAGAGCAGAGCCCAGTGTTTAACAAGTTCAAAGGTATGCTAGCAGGGGCAGGCCTTAAGTATAACCGTCAGGGCAACAACGTGTCCCTAGTTCCCATGACTGACGGCGAAGTTAAGCAGATGTCTCATGGGGCTATCAACAACTCTAAGATGGTTACTGCTAAGGACTTGCGCCCAGAGTCTGGAGGACTGTTTGACTTAGGGAAAACAGGTGGTCTCACTGGTAACAGGTGGTCTCACATTGAGCTACCAGAGTCTGTTATGAATCCCCTGTTTAAAGATGCCTCTAGAAGGCTACTAGGTAAGTCTCAAAAGGACCTGGATAACGACTTGGCCGAGAGAGGTGGAGAAGCCATTCGTAAAGAGCTTAACGCCATAGATACTGAGTCAAAGTTACGATCTCTGGGGCAGACAGTAGGTAAGGTAAAGGGCGCAGAACGAGATAACCAGCTTAAACAAATTAAGGCGCTTAGAGCTCTTAAGAAGAACAACCTTAAGGCTGGCGATGCGTATATGATGAAGAACATCTCAGTTCTTCCTCCAAATATGCGACCTATAGTTCCATCTAAGTCCGGGGACCTACTGGTCTCTGATATCAATCATCTGTACAAAGATACTATCCAGGCTGCAGATGCTTTTAAGCAGGCAAAGAAGCTTGGCTTGGCTGACGAAGATATTAAAGATGTTCGTAAGCACATGCAGCAGACGGTTGGGGCCGTAGTTGGACTAGATAAGCCTGCTACTCCTAAGCTGGAGCAGGCAGGCACAAAGGGAATAGTAAACACTATTGCAGGAACTAAGTCCGGCTTTTACATAGGGAAGATGCTTACAAAGAGGCTCAACCTTACAGGCCGAGGAACTGCAGCCCCAGATCCTTCCTTAAATATGGACGAAGTGGGCTTACCTGAAGAAATGGCTTGGAGCATGTACACTCCGTACGTGACTAAGAATCTCGTAAAGAGAGGTATGGGTGCCCTTGATGCTAAAAAGAGAATAGAAGATAGGGACTCTACTGCTAGAAATGAGCTCATAGCAGAGATGAATAAGCGGCCTGTAATACTTAACAGAGCGCCTACTCTCTACAAGCACGGACTAGTGGGTAGCTACCCTAAGTTAGTGAAGGGTAAGACCATACAGGTTAACCCCTTTATAGAGAAGGGTATGAACCTTGACTACGACGGAGATGCGCTACAGGTCCATCTTCCTGCTACAGACGCAGGCATAAAAGACGCTAAGAAGATGATGGTTTCTAGAAACGTATTCGGAGATATCACTCACGGCAAGGCCCTCGCTACTCCTGCGATGGAAGCGGTAGCAGGTATGCAGATGGCCGGAATGGCTAAAAAGTCTAACAAAGCTACTACTACTTTTAATACTAGGGGCGAGGCACTAGCCGCCTACAGAGCTGGGACCATAAACTTAAATGACCCCGTAGTGATAAGGAAATAGTAAAAATGAACAAGCTAGAGTTAGCCTACAACATCGGCGTAAAGCTAGCCCTAGCTAACGCCAACCAGTTCCAGCAAGTAGCTATTGAGCAGACTTCTTCTCAGGAAGACATAAAAGAAAAGTCTGAAGAAGAGTACAGCGATTCTGTTACTAGGAACATGCGTGAGCATAATAAGCATGTGGCGGGGAACAGCTACAGCGACCCAATAGAGCTGAGTAAGAACCTAGACTCAGTGTTTATGAACTAAGGGTTTACTATGCTTACTGAACAAGAAAAGATTGCTTATGATCTTGGCTGCGCGATTGCGCTAGCGGAGTACCAAGGCCTGACCAAAGAGGCGTTTTCTCCTGCTGCTATTTCAGCTATATCTAACGCTTGGAAGGCTGGCAAGGGCGTTAGTAAGCTTACTGGTGCTGCTGGAGCTGCGGTTCCTGGGTGGGCTAAAGAAGGAGTTAAGATCCTAGCTGGTGCTAAGGGCCCAAACTTTATAAGGCCTTTAGGCTCTGCTGTGGGTTTCGGCGCTATGGGTGCGGCTACTGCCGAATCTTACACGACTGAAAATATAATTAAAGGTTTTACTGGCGGATTCCTAGGAGGCTTAGCCTTCAGCGGAGCTGGCGCTCTCGGGTCGAAGGCATTCAAAGGCCTAAACGCTTCTCGTGGCCTGGCTAATCAAAGATGGATGGGGGGTGTAAAGAACCAGCGGGGCTTAGCCAAATATGAAAAAGTTTTGGAGGGTAGGCAGAAACAGCTTTCCTCCGCTTTAAAGTCTCAGAACAAGGCTGATATCGCGAGAGCTCAGCAGAGGCTGGCAGCGTCTAAGTCCAACTATAACGCATTCCTTAAGAACCAAGGCGTAAACCGCTTTGACAGGACTATGGCTTACTTAGATATGAACAAAGGTAAGGTTATAGGAGGTGTAGCCGGGTTTGGCGGCGGCATATACGCTTCCAGTATTCCTGAGGGCCACTTTGCAGACAAGATGGTAAGTAAAGGCCCCAACAACATGTTTACTCAGGGCTACGCTTAAGGAGAGTACGCTATGTATAGAGGGACTCTAGGTCAGGCTTTGGTAAATTCTACCCTTCCTCAGGGGTACGATGTGGGCCCTAACTTCGTGCACAACGACGTAAAGGCTCAGTTAAACTCTCTGGCTATGGCAGACCCAGACAAGTACTCTGTGGTTGCGCCTGAGATTAAGCGACTTGGGGACGAGATCTCTACTTACGAGGGCCTCAGTGTAGGCCTAGATGATATAGAGCCCGAGTACAAGAAGAGAGATCCGATTATAAAAGATGCTCGGCGCCAGATGAAAGCCGCTAAGTCGGACGCTAAGATCACAGATATACTCCTTAAAGCGCAAGCTCGTATGATAAAAGCCACTTCTACCCATCAAGGGGATATGGGCTTTCAAGCACGGTCTGGCGCTAAAGGTAATATGATACAGCTGATGAAGACTGTATCCTCTCCCGTAGTAGTAGGCGGTAAGAAGGGTGCTCCTGTTCCGTACTTAGTAGAACGCGGCTACGGAGAAGGTGTTTCTCCTGCAGAGGCGTGGATCTCTGCTCAAGAGGCACGAGACCTTGGGCAGCAGGCAGCTATTGGTACCTACGCTCCCGGTGAGATGCAAAAGGTCATGGCCAATGTCATGAGCCCCTTGGTTGTCTCGGACACAGACTGCGGCACAACCAACGGTATTATGCTAGATGCCGGCAAGGAAAACCTCGAAGGAAGATACCTTGCTGGGTCTAATAAGTATGTAGACTCTAAGGTACGGCGTACTCTTAAGGGCAAGGTTAAAGTACGCTCCTCTATGACTTGCGAGAAAGATGGCGGAGTCTGCCAGAAGTGCACAGGAAGAGATGTACTTGGCAAGGATTACGATATTGGGTCTAACATTGGAATCCGTAGCAGCCAGGCACTTACCGAGCCTCTTACTCAGATGACACTTAGCTCTAAGCATGGGGTGAGCCTTGTGAAGGGCGATGTTAATAAGCCTAGAGGCCTAGCTGCGTTTAAGCAGTTCGTGGAGATGCCAAAGAGCTTTGCTTACAAGGCACCAGTGTCAGAGACCTCTGGTAAAGTAGAAGAGATTAGTAAGGCTCCTCAAGGCGGCTTTGACCTTAAAATAAACGGCATGTCTCATTATGTGCCACCGAAGAGAGACCTTAAAGTTAAAAAAGGGCAGGTCTTAGAGGCGGGCGACGTCCTGAGCTCCGGTATCCCTAATCCTACAGATATATTTAAGCATAAGGGCCTAGGGGCGGGTAGGGCTTACGTGGCCAACTCCTTGAAGGAAGTATACGCTGAAGCAGGGATCAAGGCTGACCCTAAGCACTTCGAGAACCTCGTAAAAGCTCAGTTTAATTACGTAAAGCCTACCGAGCGTATAGGGGATATTCTTCCCGGAGAAGTCGTTTCCTACAACACAGCCGTTAAGGCGTTCAATGAGTCGGGCCGAAAGACTAAGCTTAAAGATGCTCACGGTAGGGTTTTAACCAGGAACACTCTTCAGCACGTAGCAGGAACTCAGGTAAACAAAGACATGCTGCGTGATTTTAGAGAAGCAAAGCTGGACTCAGTAGAGACTTCTGCGACTAAGCCTAAGTTTGTACCGGAAGTGGCCGCAGCTACAAGAACTCCTCTCCTGAACCCTAACTGGATGCAGAGACTTGCTTTTAGACATCAAAAGAAAGTCATGGTTCAGGCTGCTACAGAAGGTGAAGTTGCGCAGATCTCTGGATTTGATCCTCTTCCATCTATACTTACAGGCGAGATAGGCAGGGGCCCAGGAGGAAGGTACTGATGGACAGCATGGACTTAGTTCCCCTTCCCTTAGGAATGGAGAAAGACGCCTCTGCGATTAGAACTGCTCTTAGCTACGCAAAAGCTCCTTTTGTAGGCCTCAGTGACGACGTTATAAAAGCTAGTCCCAGGCTTGAGAAGTGGATGGAAAAGAACATCCATAGGGGCTCGGGAATAGAAAGAGGCGCGTATAATAGGGCGGCTGGCCTAAGAGAGGGCGAGCAGGGATTCATAAAATCAAGACAGGCTCTAGAATCTGAAAGAAGAGGGGCTGCAGCTGCAGAAGCAAAAGCCAGGTCTTTAGAGCAGTCTAGGATTAAAAGTTACGGGCAGGATGTGGCTGGCCAAGTTCAAAGAGCTGAGCAAGCTAGCACTCAAGCTTTGGAGCAGGCGCAAGCTAATGTTAGCCGGCTAAGAACAGAACTGAGAGCTGCTCAGGCGGCGGGCCAAGATACTACTGCTTTAGCAGCAGATCTTAAGAGAGCAGAAGCTGCTGCAAAGTCTGCTAAAGAAATAGGCAAGTCTAGAGTAAAAGAAGTTATTAGAGGTAATACCACATTAGGCCAAAGGTTAGGGCAGCAGAGTGGCTACTACGCTAGAAGAGCAGCAGATGTACTGACTCAAAAAGGGCAGTTTCAATCAATACCTGAGAGACTTCTTTACGGTCGCCTTGGGGCGGGCTTGTACATGGGCCACGCCCCTGTCCTCGGGGCCAGAGCTCTACAAGGAGGAGTATTTGGTAAGGGGGGCATTGTACGGGGAGCCTTAGCGGTGGACCCTCGTGTGAGTATGAGATACCAAGGACTACGGTCGGCATTACAAGATGGGCGAAAACTTGATGCCGCCCGTGAAGGCTTAGGCCTAGCTGGAAGGAGCTTACAGCAAGTCGGTAAGGTAGGCCTCATAGGCGGTATGCCTATAGCGGCAGTAGGGTCCGCACTGGCCTATGGCCCTGAAGCAGGCTCAGGTAGAACCTACCTAGGTAACGTAGGTCACGCTGTTGGCGAAGGAATTGGTACTCTTGCTACTTGGCCTATGGGAATGCTTTCCTGGGGCATAGTTCCTGGAACAGAAGCTATAAATCCCTCGCACTACCTAGCTTCTGCGGGTGAGTCTTTAGGTAATTTAGTTGGAACCAAGGCTGAGACCCCTGTGGGCCCGCCTCTTCCTTCCACTTACGACTACTATGAGCAGTACCCTAATCAGAGAAGGTACGTCGATGAGTATGGCAGGTACGTAAGGCCGTACCAGCGGTACACACGAAGATAGTTTAATCTTGAAGAGTAATGTGCTACTACACAACATTGTAAGTAGTCTTTACCCTCCCTTCATAGCTCGGAGAACTTAATATGAGCTTACTAAAAACTGCATTTATTCACGGGCTACAGCGAAGCCTGGTATCCAGTGGCGCCATGCCTCCCTACAGCTCCGAGCTTCAGATGAAGATCGCAGCGAACTTGGCCTTCCGTAAGCACGCGCTTAAGGCGGATGACAAGGATGTGGAGGAGATGTCCGAGGATGAAGTCTCTGAGATCATGACTGACATTGTAGAGGATGACCGCGCTAGCGACTCTACGATGGAGGCTATTGAGGAGCTTCAGGAGTACGCATCTAAGAGCGAAGAGGCAGGCGAGGCAGCAGAAGAGCTTTCTGACGCTCTAGCCCAGGTTGTTGTTAAGAACAACGAAGGCTCCGACGATGAGAAGGTTGCTCAGGCTATTATGGCTGTTGAGTGGCTGAAGCGTGCTTCTGCTGTAGCAAATGTTCCTCCTAGCAACCCAGGAGACCTAGAGACTGAGGCTGGGCCTAGGCAGAGCGAAGGCTACGCAGCCACTGCTGCTCTCCCTAGCAAAAAGCTAGATGCTGTAGCTGCTGACACCACAGAGGTGTCTATGCACCACGGGCAAAAAGCTGAGAAAGCTAAAGGAGAGAAAGTAAGCCAGGTTCAGAGCGCTATCGATCTTCTTCGTAAGCTTGCTGAGAACGACGCTAACCCGGCGCCAGCTAATCCCGGAGATAAAGAGAAAGAAAACATGGGCGCTGTCCGAGAGAACCCAGTCAAGAAAGTTGACGGCACCGGGGATGCAGGCATGACTGCTGTTATGCCTCTTAGCGCCGTTGCAGAGAGCTCTTCGGGTGCGGACATGGAAGTTCTTGCTTACCTAGTCCAAAAGACTGCATCAGAGGTAGGCCACTTCCTTCCTGATTATCTTGCACCTAGCGATAAGCTAGCAGCTCTCCGCACTATGGTCGGGATGAACGGCCCAGAGCGAGCAGCTTACATTGGCCGAATCAAAGAGGCTGCTGAGGGGAAGTCTGACAGCTTCCTTCAGACTGAGGTCCACGAGAAGAAGCAGAATGAGCAGCTCAAAGAGCTAAAGCAAGAGGTTAACTCTCTTCAGAAGAACGCCCCTCACTCTAAGGTGGAGGCAGCAGAGGACGAGGAGAAGAAAGCAGCTCTCATTCTTCGCCGCCTAGGGATTGGGGCATAATATGTCCTTCATTAAGCAAGCCCGAGGAGGGCTAAACTATGGCACTATGGGTGCTATGGACGCAGAGTCTAAACTCAGAGCTGCAGGAATGTCTGAGGAAGAGATCGATGAAGTTACGACTCTACCTGAAGGCACTCTTAGAGGGGTACTTAAGCCATTAGGGTATGGTGCCGTTGGGGGGATAGGCGGGGCTGCGTTAGGCGCGGCTGCGCTAGGCAGGTTTTCTAAGACCCCGGCACTACTGGGAATCCTTGCGGGTGGTGGTTATGGGGGGTACAGAAGCTACCAAGATGAGATAGATCGAGCAGAAGAAGCTATAGAAGCTCTAGAGAAGCAAAGTTCTGTTAAGCAAGCCTACATCATGGGCATGCACCAAGCTTTTATCGACTCGGGAAGGCTAGTTCAGATGCCTTTTGAGAAGATGGCTCAGGCTGCTCAGATTGCGGACGCTGCAACTCCCGAGGAAGTGCAGCTCGTTGGCTCTCAGATCACTTCCCAGGATATCTCTAGCCTAGCTAAGATCCTAGGGGTACTCACTGAGCTTCAGCAGAAGTTCCTAGAAGGAGGGGCGGGCGCACCTCCAATGGGCCCCCCTCCTATGGACCCAGCTATGATGGGCCCTCCAATGGGTCCTCCTCCGATGGGCCCTCCAATGGGCCCTCCGATGGGGCCTCCAATGGGCCCTCCACCGGGGGCTATGCCTCCTCCTATGTAAAATAGAAAGTAAGGGCCTACATTATGCGGGGATTATCTCAAAAGCCTGCAGGTAAGGCAGCCCCGCTAACTATAGGGGCCCTTACTACTGCTTCTGGACTCACAAGGGCGGCTAAGGCCCTAAATGCTTCTCCAGAAGACATGGTAAGAATATATTCTTACTCTAAGAAGTTCATAGAAGACGAGCCTTCTTTAGCAGATATGCAGGTAGGCAAGTCTTCCGGTGGCAGCTTTTACGATATAGATAAAAAGCGCTTAGCTCTGGGTACTTCAGATCCTGATGTGTTTGCTCACGAGGTGGGGCACGCCCAAAGGCTCCACGACGCTGGAGACACCTATAAGAGTATCCTTAAAGGCTCCAAAGCCCTCACTAGGCTGCTAGGTACAGCCGCACTCCCAGGCGCAGCGGCTCTCACATACTCTCCTGCAGTAGAAGACTCAAACAAAAGAAGCCTATTAAGGGGTCTAGCCGCAGCGTCTGCCCTGGCAGCGCTGCCTAACTTAGTAGAAGAAGTTGCTGCTACTAGCAATGCTTTGGCTAATAGCACGTCAAAGCTGAGGACTCTAAAGAACCTTGCTCCAGGACTAGCTAGCCACTCACTGCATGATCTTAGTGGCGCGGGCACATTTAGCTTATTCTCACATTTACAAAAAGGTAGTTCCAATGATTAAACTAGCAGCTATCTCTCCCCGTACTGGAAGCCTTATGGTAAACCAAGGAGACAGCTCTCCAGAGAAGCAGCAGTTTGAGCAGCTTTTTAGTGAGAAAGCCCACGCTACTTTGGGGGCTAAGAGCCCGGAGTTAGCTAACTCTATAGTTCACTTTAAGACTCTAGAGAGCTCCCTTGAGAAAAATACAGCTTCAGGGATATTTATTTGCCTAATAGGTGAAGTGGAGATTCATATTCCTATTATGCTTGCCGGCGGTAAGATTAAGTCCCCAGAGGTTTTCTTTGACCCCACAGGCGGCTCTTTCTACCCGCTGACGCAGAAGTACTTGAAGACTGTTAGCTCTCCTTCTAGTAGCGACCTAGGAAAATCGCAGAAAGAAGTTAGCCTGCAAGACCTAGGAACTCCTGACGTTGGCAGTATAACTTCCCCTCCTACTACCTCCGGTAAGTTTGCTAGCTATGACTTGCCCTTACTTATGTCCAAGCTTCCTAATGAGGTTAAGTCTCACTTTAAGGGGATCCTCAAGACTAGCGAAGAAGTTCTCAGGTCCGGGGTCAAATACCACGGCAGGGATTTTATCGACTCCCTCTCCGAGGCTAAAGAATCCGAAAAGACGGCATCCGCTAGCTACTCAATTCTTAGCAGCTTCTCTTCTCCTGAAGAGTTTAAATCGGTTTTCGGGGATAGGTATAAGCTTGCTTACCAAGAGGCGCTTAAGTCTGGCTACGTAGCAGCAGACTTCCGTAAGAATGCTGCTGAGGTAGTGACTGCGCAGGAGACGCCAATAAAGGCTAGTGAGCCTACAACATCTGGTGTGTACAAACTGCTAAAGTCTGACGGTAAAACTCTTAAGGCTTACGTAGTTAGGGCGCCTGCAGACCTAAGCGGAGAGAGGGCCACCCGGAAGTTCCTATGTATACTAGAGAACGGGGACTACCTTCTTACTGACAAAGTTAGTGCGCTAGACACCGCTGAAGGCATTTCTGAGTCCTCAGCCCTATTTAAGAGAATGAAGGCTGATCCTGTATACAGGGCGGGCACCGCTACCTTTATTAAAGTTCTTGATGGTCAAGTACAAGGATGTACCCTTCCCGAAAAACTGGACAATCTTAGCAGCAGCAGCTCCGGGCGGATTACTGCTAGGCTAGCGGACCACGGCTTAACTGCAGTGGTTACAAAAGACGGAGCCTCTTTCAAGCCATATAGGCCTAAGGGAGAGTCTACTGTATTCATTCCTAGCACTTACAAGCCCTTGTACCTAAGGAACCAGCTTAGTGAATCAGACTTTATGTCTGACCCAGACGCTATCCGTAAGCTCGTTACTGAAGGTCTAAATAAGAACGCTTCAGCCTCTGTGCGGGCCCGTAGGGGATCTGCCGGAGAGTATGTTATTGATGGCCGTAATGTGGGAGAAGAGTTCCAAGCTGTGGAGAAGCTTGCCTCTATGGGTGCTAGCGTCAAGTCCTCCCAGGAGTTCTTACGGGGCCTTACTTCTAGCGCAACCACAACCGCGTATTTAGTGCCTAGAACCAATCTTTTAAAGCTGGGATCTATCTTCAGCGGAGAGCCCAGTGCTCCTGCTCCAGACTTCCAGGCAGGGATGGAGGCTCCAATGCCGCCCGGCATGGCTCCTATGGCTCCTCCTATGGCTCCTCCTATGGCTCCTCCTATGGCTCCTCCTGGGGCTCCTCCTATGACTCCTCCGGGAATACCAATGGAGCAGCAAGTTATGATGGAGGAGGCCGCTCGGGTTAATGACCAAAAAGTCCTAGATGCTACAGTAGCTTCAGTTCTTCTAGAGCAAGCTGGGCTCAAAGAACTAACCTCTGAGTACATCCCTAAGCTCAGCGAGGCTCTTGACTCCTTAGGGAGGATCCTGCTTACTGTGCAGATGAATGACTATACTTTATCTGAGCAGATAGGGCCGGAAGAGTACGCAAAGCTTGAGAACTCTCTCAAGAAAGTATTCCATGGCCTGGGGGACATTATCCTTCGGCTACACCAGACGAAGAATGTCCCTGAGGAAGGGGCAGACTTATATGGGTTCTCAGCGTAAGACAATACCTTCTTTTGAAGTAAGGTCTCCTTCTTGGAGGTACTTGGAGGTAGTAGACTTTCTATCGGCTGAGAACTACTCCAAGAGAAAAGCCCTGCCTAAGGCGTATAGCCTAGGGCAGGAAGCGCTAGTAGAGGTATTTAGGGAGCCTGAAGACTCCAAGCACTCGGAGTACAGGGTCGCCCTACTTATGGATAGGGTTCCCGCTAGTAGAGCTATACTTAGAGGCCTCCTATTCAGCAATGCCCCTATCTCTACTATATCAGACATAGCGGGTGAGAGCACGGAAGCTATATACGCATATAAGGAGCTATTCTTCGACACAGAAGTCTTTAGAAATACTCTGCTTAAGATAGCGTATATTAGGTCCCTCCCCCAGGATACAGAGTCCGACAAGTTTGAGAAGCAAATGCTCTCTTGGGGGCACTACCTAGGAGCTGACTACATAGCGTGGAAGATAGGAGTGGATAGGGGGCCCGGTAGCCCTACAGACGCCGTACAAGGAGTTTTGCAAGATTCTATGTGGAGAAGTAGAGAGCACCGGCTAAGCCCTCTGTCTAGCCAAGAGGCTAAGGAAGCGCGAGCATGGGCTCCCGCAGTGTTAAAGAGTGTAGAAATGGTTAGAAGTATAGAAAACTCTTCTGGCATGGAAAACGCCCTTGCAGAGCTTAAAATTAAGCTTGAGGGTAGCGACGAGACTCTAACTGCTGACGAACTAGATGGCGAGGTTAAAGGATGAAGTACTCTAGGCATGATTTAGAAAAGTTGGCTAACCATAGTGTCATGCTGTCTATGCAGACAGGTGACAGGCTAGTTGACTCTGTTCTAGGAGTACTTAAAGGTAATCCTATGAATCCAGAGCAGATACGCCGCCTGACTGAGATGGCCAACACCGATATGTTCCTTCAGAAGTTCAAAGGAACATCTGGTGACGATAGGTTCGTAGACTTCGAAGTTGCTGATCCAGAAGAGATCATCAAGAAAAACCTAGGAGAGGACCCCAAGCCCGCTTTTAGCTCTTCAAAGAGCCTAACAGTAACTGTTAGTAGTGGCCCTGAAGGTACCCAGGTTACTAAATCTATTAAAAGAGACCCTGGTCTTGACTCTGAAGATAGCCGATTCTACGAGGACATAACCCCTACCAAGCTGGATAAGCTAGACCTTGGGGATATCCTAAGCTCTAGCGATCTAAATGGAAGCTCAGAGGAGAAAGTAGCCTCAGCAACTCTTAGTACCGCAGAGACTCTTTCGCCTTTTGACCGGCAGAAAACTGAAGAGCTCTTACTGGATAAAATGGCTGCTGCCAACTACCGATGCGATGACTTAGCTCAAAAGCTGGCCTCTACCTTTAAGGGAATGTACTCAAGGGAGCGGCATCCTCTCTTTGAGAAAGAGGCTCTAGCTAACTTCGGAAAGCCTGCTATTGTAGCTCTTCAAGCAGTAAGATCTAAGCTTGGGATGCCTAGTTTATCTTCTAATGTAAGCTCCGAGACGATTAAAACTGCCTCAGATAGGTATGTTTCTAATAAGAACTCTGAGGGGATGGCAGAAGTCCAGGAGTACCTAGAGAAACTCTCTCAGTACGTAGAGGCTTCCTCCGTACTAGAGTACCTAAAGACTGGCTCTGTAAAGACTGCAGCTATCGGTCTTCCTAGCCTAGGACTTGCACTTGGTGCAAACTCCTTAATGGGAGATACAGCTAGGGGCCTAAGCTACCAGCTTGGAAGAAAGTTTATTCCTCTTGGAGACCGTATTCAGGCGGTAGACGAGACTGCTAAAGAGGTTCGTAAGAAAACCGTTGACGGAATTATGGACTTCATTGGTGACTCTATAGAAGACTCAATGGCTGCAAGAGAGAAGGAGGATCGTCTGAACTCTCTAAAGCAGCAGCGCGGAGTAGCTACGGCGCAGATGCTCAAGTCAAACCCTGACTTGCTCGCATCCGGCAAGAATAATCTTCTTATGGCTGTAAATACTATAGGTAAGATAGCTCCCGAGCTATCTACTAACGTGCCTTTCTTGACTTCTCACACTAGGCAGATGCTCTATAACAGCGATGGAGGCATCCCCACCCTGGATGCTACCAGTATTCAAGCTATGGCGAAAGCAGAGAAGGCGCTTACCTCTTTGAACAACTCTAAGCTCAACCCCTACGGAGGTTAATATGTCCAGTCTCATTGAGAACTACTTACAGTCTGACGAAGGTATGGCTAAAGTAGCTGAGCTTTTTCCACAGGTGAGCAGTGGGGCAACAAAAGTATCCACTGATCTAGGGGAAGATCTTGAGCTGCACAGAGCTGTAGGGTTTATAGCTTCTAAGTCCTACCTTCGCAGGAAAGAAGCAGGGCTAATCTCCGCATCTATTCAAGAACTTGGGAGGCTCTAATGCTAGGGTCTTCTTTGTCAGAGGCTTCTAGCCTCCTTACCAAGTGCGCTTCCGCCTACGGGCTAGCGGATAGCTTAGGGGAGACTAATCCCTTCCTTAGCAGTAAAGTGGCTTCCTCTGCGGATGCCCTAGCTCTGCAGTTTGTAGAAAAAATAGCTCTTGCAGCTAAAAAAAAGAAGTACGCTTCGGAATCCCCCTCTACTAGAGAAGTTAAGCACTCGGAGATGGAGAAGTATACAGGGTACGGGCGAGAGAAGAAGGCTTTTAGGAAGTACCTTGGAAATGTCTCTAACTATTTAAAAAGTAATCCTGAGGTAACAGGTGTAGCTAAATCCGTAGGGTATGGTCTAGGAACAGGGGCTGGCCTAGCTACCGCGGGGTACTATGCAGCTGACAAGCTAGTAGACGATTCCGTTCGAAAGGCTAAAGAGACGGCTAGCGGGACCCTTAAAGACTATGCTCTCCCAGCTATAGCTGCGCTAGCGGCTGCCAGTGGTCTAGGCTCTTACTTAGGGGGTAAGGGCGGTAGCACATCCGGCCAATCCGCCCCCAGAACTACTTTTTCTATGCCTAAAATGGCTTCGCTCATGGCTTGCCTAGACGTATACGAAAGGTCAGAAGGAACTCCTTTGCAGAAAGAGGCAGCGCTTCTTCTTGTAGATTGCCTTCTTGATAGGGAGTAAAGCTTTATGCCCGGTTACTTAGAGAAAATAGTAGAAACAGACCCTTATTTAGTATCTAAATCGGGAGGCATCGAGCCTACTGTTAGGCTATTAGACTACGACACCCTCTCCATGGAGAAGGTAGCTTCAGAGGCCCTTGAGTACTCTAAGCATGTAAAGAAAGAACCGGGCAAGACTAGTATACTAGTCCTAGCAATGGGCGCTAGTGAATACTACGGCCCTAACCGAAATGGCGATGCGTTCAGAGAGTCTGAGCTTATAAAGCATCACCATACTTTTGAGTCTAACGCCCATGTGTTTAAGTCACACGTCAACAAAGACCCCGCAAAAGCTATCGGTAAGGTTATAAAGAGCTTTTACAACCACGATATGCATAGAGTAGAGATCATCATGCAACTAGATGATGCTCTGTGTCCCGACATAGTTCAGAAGGTAAGGGAGCAAAAAGACGTAGCTGTAAGCATGGGCTGTCGTATTAAATACGATGTTTGCAGCATCTGCGGCAATAAGGCCCCAACTAGGGCGCAGTACTGTACGCACCTTAAGTACCAAATGAACGATATTTACCCTGACGGCAGGGTGGTATGCGCAGATAACCCTGCCCCTAACTTCTTTGATATATCTGTAGTCTACCGACCTGCGGATAAGACGGGGTACATGCTGAAGAAAGTCGCTTTTGATGGCGGAGCTCGCGAGCGGGGAGAATCTAGTGCTTACCTTGCTGAGAAGGCTGCAGGTCTGACTGTTATAGCTAAGTACCTTAATAAAGCCGCCGATATAGATAAGACTATAGAGGGTGTAGCAGTAGGCTTAGACCACATACCTACTGAAGATATGGGAGAAGGGGAAAAGCACCTAGCAGTAAAGTGGCTTAAGACCTTAGCTCCTAAGATTGTATCTAGCTACAAGAGGCTCCCGGACTCCGCTATAAGAGATTTAGGTTCCCTGAACCTGTCAGAGTCTCTTAGCATGCTTGGAGATAATGGTATCCTCCTAATGACCCCCGAGTTCCTAGACCTTATGTTTATGAAGCTTACAGGGTCTAAGGCTCCTTCTGGATTAGCAGGTAAGCTCGTATCTTTGCAGTCAGACATGCTTAGAGTCTTGTCTAAGCACCCAGAGATTGCAGAGGCAGTTTCTGACATGTCGGGGCTACCGGATGTGGCTGTAGAGAGCTCGAATGCCCCTGAAGTCAGGGTGGTTCTAGCATCGCATGGGTATAGCCTTAAGCACGCTTCTGCCGAGGGTTTGTCTTCAGAGATGTATAAGGTTGCCGGCATTACTTGCTTAGCATCCTTAGTTTATGTAGGAAAAGCTTTAAACTCTAGCAATAAGCTGGCATACCTACAGTCTAGGGCTGCAGATGTCTTAAATAATCATTCTGGGTTCATAAAGAGTTCTAGCGTGCAAGAGCTAGGGAACATAAACTTATTTAAGACGGACCCTGATAAGTACTTTACTCACCTAGGTCAAGCGCTCATACATTCCTAAGGAGCTACAATGGAACTTTCAGAGATTCTAAATTCACTTTCTGGCGATACCGAGAAGACCGCTTCGGCTGATGCCAGCACTAGCCAGGGAAGCTCTTCCCTAAGCAGCGCTATCGACAGAGCACTTGGCTCTACTACAGAGAAAGTAGCTTCTGACAATCAGTCTCAGCCCGCAGGCGATCTAATGAAGATCGCTAGCGACCTTGCTAACGCAGAGCAAGAGGCCCTCGTCAAAGAGGCGCATATCTACGGAGCTGCTGTAGCTGACGGCTTTATCCACCGGATGAACGCTTATGAGGCTGCTAGCCCTCGTGTTAAGACTGCTTCTCACGGGGAGCAGGCTTCTCCTGAGCTCATCAAGCAGGCCATGGAGCTTGGGTACAGGAATACCATGCGGTCCTTACAGGGGGCCCAGCCCCAAGTTAAAACTGCATCTTTTGATAAGGTTGCAGAGATGCATAAAGTAGCTGCTTTTAACAAGGGCCAAGAAGACGCCGTTAAGGTTGCTTCTTACATCAAGGGGCAGCAGGACGCAGAGAAAATTGCGTCTGACCTCGTTAAGCTTGCTAGCCACTATGAAGGCCTAGGCTTCAAAGTTGGCAACAACATCCTAGCAAAGCTAGCGGGATAATCATGCCTAGATCACCTGAGGTTAAGGCAGCTATAGAAAAGCTTGCATCTTCTTATGGCGTAGAAGAGGTTTTAGAGGTACAGCAAAAAATTGCTAGTTCCTTAAAAAACTTAGCCATAGGAGGAAGCGCGCTAGGGTTAGGCTTAGGTGGGGTTGCTCTAGGTAGGGCTACTGCTGATGACCCTGAGCCCGCTTATGTCTCCCCCGCTGTGGCGGCGGCCTTAGGTGTGGCAGCGGGTTACGCTGGTTCTAAACTTCCCGAATCCTTGGGCAGCCCTAGCACTCCCGGGTATGGGCAGTTTGATTTTACACCAGACGATCTAAATATGATTATGTCTGCAGCTAAGCCTTCTAGGAGGAGTTACTAATGGCAAAGGTAAAGCTATCAGCGGCTATGGACTCCTTGGTTAAAGAAGCTCGTGCTAGCCTACAAGCTCCTGTAAAAGAAGAAGCTAGTGAAAAGCTTGCTTCTTTAAACCTCTCTAACGACGAAGTAAAGGGGTTAGTAAAGCTTGCTGGCGTAGTACGTTCTGTAAATATTGAACCTACATACCAGGATCTATACACTTTCGTAGGAGGTCTCAATGGACGCGGCTAAGCTAGAAAAACTCGCTAAGTTAATTAGGGAGTATGCTCACCAAGTCGAGGCTAACAAGCAGAAAAAGCTTGCCTCTATTACGATTGCAGCTACCGGTTTGGAACTTCTTAGGAGAAAACTACAATGAACTCAGATTTCCTACTAAAGGTAGCTGATGTCCTTGAGGCTGTTGCTGAAGAGAAGTCTACTCTTCAGGATGAGCTTAATACTATTAAGCAAGCTGAAAGGCAGAAAAGGGTTGAGCCCCTCGCTCAGCAGTTCTCCCATTTAGGTGATGACGCTGTAGAGAAGCTTAGCCAACTTGATGACGACACTCTCGACCTTATTACTAAGGTTGCTGGTACTGATGCTCCCCAATTAGGAGGGGCTACTAAACTTGCAAGCGCTGGCAGAGGCCAAGGCCGCGCTGATGACGCATTTGCATCTTGGATCCTTTCCTAATAGAAGGAGTAGAAAATGGCTGTTTTAAATTCCAAGTTCGATATTCTGCGCGGCTGGCCTAACGGATCGGCTGTAGCTATCGATGTAGGCATGGAGGCTGCGGACAACCACAAGTTCCGCGCGGGCACCTTCGTTAAGCTTATCAACGACAACGGTAGGGCTATCGCTGGTAGCACTATGGAAGACGTAGACGCGGTTATTGATGCTAACGGACAGCATCAGGGCCTCGGGGGATTCGGTCTTATCATCGAAGGCCTAGAAGAGACCTCCGCTGCTATGAGCAAGACCATCACTGTTCTTGTTGGGGGCGGCTTTGTGGCTCGCTTCCATAAAGAGGCCAGCATGTCCCAGAATGCTTTCGGGTCAGCTAGCATCCCGAATGGTGTAGACCAGTTCAACGAGGCGGGTATGGCTGGTGGCGCACTAGTCACTATTACTGACGGCATCGTTGTTGCGTATAACCCGGCTCAAGGGCAGACTAACGCGCCTGTCGGTGTCGTACTTGGTTATGATTCTGATAACGAGACGCTAGACGTTCTCTTCCACTAATATCGACACGGAGTAACACGATGAATGTTGAGACTTCAGGAATTAGTGCCCAGTTCATCAATCAGAGCTTCGTTCGTAAGCTGGATGAGGGCCGAGTCAAGGAGGCCCAGGACGAGGGCAGCCGCTTTATCCGCAGCAAGCTTCGCGAGGAGAGCTTTGCGCGTGAGATCCTAGAGCCAGTCGAGATTGGTGCAGATGAGATCGACCGCGATGAGCACACTGACCAGCCCAAGAAGATCATCGAGAAGGAGCCCGATTCGGTCGCTACCTTCGTGACCTTCAAGGGTTCCGGTCAGCGTACGTTCTTCCGTGGCCCACGCTATAGTGTTAGCTTCGGTAAGATCGAGACTGAGCACTTCACGAAGAGCAAGTTCGAGCTCCTCACTTATCAGAACGACATTCGCAAGATCCTCACCGATAACTCGGTCAAGGACATGGCGAACGAGGAAGATAAGAAGTTCATGGAGACCGTTGGCGCGGCTATGGGCCAGGTTGGTGGTATCGCTACTCTAGGTAATAATGCTGCGGATACTTTCTTTACGCAGCAGCAGATTCGAGAGAATAACCGCTTAAACTGCAATGAGAAGCCGCTCTCTAAGTCGCTCATCGCGCAGCTCTTCCAGAGCATGACGAGCAAGAGGCTTCCTATCGGCAAGCTTCTTATGACTAAGAGCACCTTCATGGAAGCTCTTAAGTTCGACCACACTGACGTTGGTAATGACGTTGTGAGCCGCCACTACGACAACGGCATGGACGGTGAGGATAAGCTCTTTGGGGTTCCTGTTATCACCACCATCAAGAACGACATCGTAGAGGACAACGAGATCTATCTCTTTGCTCCGCAGAACTACCTCGGGAACTTCTTCCTTCTTCAGGATGCAACTCTCTTCATTAAGCAAGAAGCTGACATGATCGAGTTCTGGTCCTACAGCGCGCCCGGTATCGGTATCGGTAACGCTAACAGCATTATTAAACTTCATAACTTCAACCCAATCGTCTAAGATAGGGTGAGGTAACTATAGACTTACTAGACACATCTATAATACATGCTTAGAATAAAGCCCTGTGTGTCCTCGGACCTCAGGGCTTTTTCTTTAGATCACAAACTTAAGGAGATCTTTAAATGCCAAAGTTAAAAAACTTAAGGCTCGGTGTTTATGACGTTCCAGGCCACGGGAAACTACGCAAAGGCCAGACAGTCAATGTCTCTTCTAGTGTATTAGCGAATAGTCGTATTGCTAGATTAATCTCTAGGGGTAAACTTGCCATTGTAAGAGATGACAAGGAGGTACTCATGCCCTTACCTAGAGTTGCACCACAAGTAGATGTATCTGAAGCCGACACACAGCCAGCCGAAGAGGTACAGCCCCCAGTGCCTACTGACCCTCCTGCGCCAGAGCCCGTACCCGAGCCCGCACCCGCACCCGAGCCAGAGCCAGAGCCAGAGCCAGAGCCAGAGCCAGATCCAGAGCTCGAGGTAAAAGAGGAGCCTAAGCCTATAATTAAAAAGAGGCGTGGTAGGCGTAAGAAGACGGAGGATGCCTCCGAGTCCTAAGGAGACCTTCTATGGCGGTAACTAATGTAACACCAGTTATTAATCAAATAAGCTTAGCGCAAGAAGCTCTTATAAGAGCTGCGGAAGATGCTAAGCTCCGCTCCGCCATAGAGAACATAGACCTTCCCCCCGCAAGCCTATTTAAGGCTTCGGGGGATGACATCATAGCTACCACATTCATACTTACGGGGCACACAGGTGGCTCCTTGTTGGATGTTCTTACTGGGGATATAATTTTCCCAGAAGAGGATACAGGCTACCCTGAGAGTGTCTTTACTCGGGATGGCGCGGACATAGTGTTTGGAGCTGCATAATGACTGCGATTAGAACAGAACAAAATAAAAGTCATGACTTAGGTTCTAGTAACCGCAGGTTCAATACGCTATATGTCGGAGGCATCAACGCGGATGGGCCTGTAGTACTAGCTAGTACCCTAACTGTTGCAGGTGCTGCCCTAGCGGCTCCTTCTAACGACGCGATAGACGGGGCCAACCCCTCTGCTACTGTAGCTCCTACTCAGCAAGCCGTAGTAAATTACGTACAGGCTAATGGCGGTGGGGGCGGTGGCTTCACTGATAAGATCACTGAAGGTGACTCTACTGTAGAGGTCCTAGACGGTGCAGGTGGGGCTGGGGAAGTTCGTGTAACTGTAGATAGCACTACTACACTCAGTGTAACAGCTAACACTATTACTCCTCACACTCATATTATACCTGCAGGTAACAAGGCACAGGACCTAGGTAGCGCTGAGAATAAGTTTAGGCACTTATACCTTAGTGAGAACTCATTATTTCTAGGTGACGCTACCGTTAGTTTTGACACTGATACTGGCACTCTAGCTGTAACAGATAATAATCAGCAGAAAACAGTACTTGGTACTGGAATCACGGCTGCCACTATTACTGACGGTGTAGTTAAGTTTAGCTTTACTGACGGCTCTAGCTTCAGTACTCCAGACCTTAGAGGCGCTGATGGTGCAGTCGGGCCTCAAGGCCCTCAAGGAGACCAGGGGCCACAAGGTATCCAAGGACCAGCGGGAGCTGACGGTGCAGTCGGGCCTCAAGGGCCTCAAGGAGAGCAGGGCTTACAGGGTGCTCAAGGCCCAGCGGGAGCTGACGGTGCAGTCGGGCCTCAAGGGCCTCAAGGAGAGCAGGGCTTACAGGGTGCTCAAGGCCCAGCGGGAGCTGACGGTGCCGACGGGGCAGTCGGCCCACAAGGCCCTCAAGGAGACGCAGGCCCGCAAGGTATTCAAGGCCTCCAAGGAGACGCGGGTCCGCAAGGTGCAGTAGGCCCTCAAGGCCCTCAAGGAGACCAAGGTCCAGCAGGTGCTGAGGGGGCTCAAGGCCCACAAGGTCTTCAGGGTATTCAAGGTATCCAGGGAGAGCAGGGTCCTGCGGGGCCCCAAGGAGCTGCAGGCTCAGGCATTACATTTAAGGGCTCAGTAGCAACTACTAATGACCTGCCTGTAAACGCCTCTGCTGGAGATGCGTACATAGTACAGGCAGACGACAGCCTACACATCCATGATGGTACTAACTTTGTTAGCGGCGGATCTATCCAAGGGCCTCAAGGCGCACAGGGCCCTCAAGGCGCGCAGGGCCCTCAAGGAGAGCAAGGCATACAAGGGGTTCAGGGAGCCCAAGGTGATCAAGGTATACAAGGCCCCATAGGCCCACAAGGGCCAGCAGGAGCAGCCGGTGCTGATGGTGCTGTTGGGGCTGATGGTAACGGGATTACCGCTACTACCTTCAACGCTGGCGTAGTTACCTTCACCTTTGATGATGGCACTGACTTCAGTACACCTGATCTTCGGGGGGCTGACGGTGCTCAGGGTATTCAAGGCCCAGCCGGGGCTGATGGTGCTGACGGTGCTCAAGGGCCAGCAGGACCAGCAGGAGCAGCTGGGGCTGATGGTGCTGATGGTAACGGGATTACCGCTACTACCTTTAACGCTGGCGTAGTTACCTTCACCTTTGATGATGGCACTGACTTCACTGACTTCAGCACACCTGATCTTCGAGGTGCTGATGGTGCTGATGGTGCCCAAGGGCCTCAGGGTATTCAGGGTCCCGCAGGGGCTGATGGTGCTGATGGCGCCCAAGGGCCTCAGGGTATTCAAGGCCCAGCCGGGGCTGATGGTGCTGATGGTAACGGGATTACCGCTACTACCTTCAACGCTGGCGTAGTTACCTTCACCTTTGATGATGGCACTGACTTCAGCACACCTGATCTTCGAGGTGCTGATGGTGCTGATGGTGCCCAAGGGCCTCAGGGTATTCAGGGTCCCGCTGGTGCTGACGGTGCTGATGGCGCCCAGGGGCCTCAAGGTATTCAAGGTGAGCAAGGACCTGCGGGTGCCGACGGCGCTGACGCCGATACTTATATATTTGATGATCGTACAGCTGAGGATGAGCTATGGTCTTCTAACAAGATCTCTAGTGAGCTTTCCGCTAAGCAAGACATCCTGACCTTCGGGATAGCTGACAATAACACTGTAGAGGTAGACTCTGCGGATGTGGCTGCGGGCGAGTACGCTAGGTTCACAGCTAACGGCCTAGAGAGCCAAAGCTTCGACGAGGTTAAATCAGACCTAAGCCTCGATAACGTAGAGAACACTGCTCTCAGTACTTGGGCTGGAAGCGCTAGCATTACCACTCTTGGCACCATAGCTACTGGTACTTGGCAAGGCACCGCCCTGGCTTCCGACTATATAGCAGATGACGCTATTACCGGGTCTAAGATAGCTGATGACGCTGTAGATAGTGAGCATATCGCTGCCGGAGCTATCGACACGGAGCATCTGGCTGATGCCCAGGTAACCACTGCCAAGGTTGCAGATGACGCCATCACAGAGGCTAAGGTTGCAGATGATGCTATACAGCCTGAGCACCTAAAAGGAATGGATGGTAGTATTTGGCAAAGGTCGGGCAACTCTAGTGTGGTCTACCCCTCCACAATAGTAAATAGGCACTACGGAGCATGGTCCTTTGATATGCTGGAGGCGGCGAAGAGCTTCTTAGCTGTGGCAGCTCATAGTATTGGCGGCCAGGACTACGCTCATACAATTAGTGAGAGCGGTGACGGGGAGTCCTCGGGTGCCGTCTGGATCTTCGACGCAGGAACAACATTTGCTCTTCCAGATACATACTGGGAGACAGACTCTGACGGCAACGCCCTCTTTAAAGGAGTATAAAAATGGCAGCAGTAGCTCCAAAAACAACAGGTAGTCATGACCTAGGGACTGCAGCCCTTCGCTGGGGGACTGTTTACGCCGGGGACATGAATGCTCTCGGGAATGTCACCATCACTGGTAACCTCAATATTATAGGGAACGCTTCAGAGATTAATGTAGATAATCTCACGGTGGATGAGCCTCTTATTAAGCTGGCTAACGGTAACTCCGATGATTTGCTGGACATAGGTATCTTTGCTCAGTATCAGGAAGGCGAGACCCCTAAGTACAGTGTACTGTATCGAGATGCTTCAGACGGAAAGTGGAAGCTTGCTACTGGGCTTACTAATGAACCAACTCCGGGTTCAGACATACCTCTAGCTGGCCTAGAGGATACCACCTTTGTGGTGACTAACTTGGAGGCCGACGCCCTAGTCAGTGCTTCTGGTACAGATAATGACCTTACTCTTACTCCCGACGGTACTGGGAGCCTAATCCTGTCCTCTGACCTTGTAGTAGTCGGAGAGGGAGATGCTGCAGGTACTGTAACTAGCAGTGGAGCTCAGAATCTTGTTCTACAGACAAACTCTGGCACTAATAGCGGGTCTATTACCCTGGCTGCAGGGGAGAATGGTAACATTACTCTGGACCCTGATGGTACTGGCGGCGTAACAATCGCAGGGCCAATCACAGCTTCTGCTACTGCAGACACCGCACTGACCGTCGGAGAAGATTCAATCTACTTCGAAGACTCTGACGGAGTAATGAAGAAAGACGCCCTAGCGGACGTTATCTCAGCTACGGCTGGAGATGGCTTAGCTGCTAATGCCGGTGTTCTGGCTCTCGACCTAAATGGTCTTGCAGGTGCAGCTGTAGATGTTTCTGCAGACAGCATTGCTATTGTTGACGCTACCGATAGCTCCACTAAGCTAGAGGCTGTTGCTGACGTTATCTCGGCTACGGCTGGAGATGGCTTAGCTGCTAATGCCGGTGTTCTGGCGGTTACTACTGGGGCAGGGCTGGAGATTGACTCTGACGCTGTTAGGATCTCAACTGCAGCAGCAGGCGATGGTCTCACTGGCGGCGGAGGGTCAGCCCTGGCTCTCGACCTAAATGGTCTTGCAGGTGCAGCTGTAGACGTTTCTGCAGACAGCATTGCTATTGTTGACGCTACCGATAGCTCTACTAAGCTAGAGGCTATTGCTGACGTTGTCTCAGCTACGGCTGGTACTGGTCTTACCGCAACTAACGGAGTTCTTTCTACAACCCCAGAAGCCACTGGGCTTACCTCTATTATAAATTCGGGCTTTACAAAGCTCGGTACCGCAGGAGACCAAGAGTATATTACTTTTGGAACCGCTAATGAGGTTAACACGTTCGTAAATAATACTGAGATACTGAGTGTTACAAGCTCAGGAGCTGATGTTACTGGGACTCTTACTGCTACTACGGTAACAGATGGTACTGCGTCTATTACTGGAGGTGCCGCTACAGGCTTTACATCTCTAGTAGTTGACGATCTAACGATCAACAGCACTAGCATTACTAGCACCGGCAACTTAACTTTAAACCCCACTGGCGGGAGCGAAGTGGTTCAGGTTTCTGGTGACATAAATGTAGCTGGAAAGATTATAGGCGGTGACCAAGGTATCGACTTCGACGGAGCTTTGGTCTACAAAGAAAGTAGCAATACCTCGGTTGCTTCTACAGATCACGTAGTTTTCTGTACAGGTAACGTTACCCTCCCTAACTCAGCGTTTCAGACTGCTGGTCGAGAGATAGTAGTGGTAAATACCAACGAGACTAACTCTATTACCGTGACCGCAAATGGCGGGGCTATTTACAGCGGGGGGTCGAATATCTCTGGTAATAATCTAGGGTCTCGCTCTAGCCTGAGAGTAATTTTTAATGGAACTGATTGGTACGCCGTATAATGGATAAACTACCACTCAAGTCTAAGAAGTTCGTGGCCTACCTGCTCGGAGAGCTTGGGTGGAAGTTTACCATTGGAGCAGTCCTCTGGCGTAATGCTGGAGAGATTGACTTCTATGTGTTGACCCTGCTTATGACTATTATCATTATTAGTGGGTTCTTACAGGTAGGTTATATCCTTGGGCAGGCCAGCCTGGATAAGTACGTTCAGGTCAGCGGCCAGCTGCTAGATAGGGATAACAACAAAGACGGAGAGTAAAATGGACTACAAGGCCCTTCTTCTGAGCAACCAGCAGTATCTGATTCCAGCGCTGGCAGCGTTGCTTTCATTTCTAGGAGGGAGGGCCAGCGTAGGCACGACTCCCCACTCTGTAGAGTGTGCGCCTGAGATCCAGCACGTAAAGGTACTGGAGCAACAGATTGCGGACTTAGAGAGTAGCGTTCAGGGTAAGATCCTAGCGGCGGTTCAGTCTTGTAAAGAGACGGAGCAAGAGATCTGCACTCATAAGCTTGAAGAGTTCAAGGTAGCCTGCGAAGAGCTGCATTGCTCTATTTGCGGAGGCCGCTAGTATGTTCTGCTCTCTTCTACTTACACTGGCGTCTTCTGGTCTTGACTACAGAGAGATTCCACTCAGCCCGACTCTTACTCTGAATGTCCCCTTGCTGAAAGCACAGCAAGCTGCACCCCACCGGGGCTTCCTTCTTCGCAAGGGAGATCTCGCTCACATTAGGGCTGAGCTTAGTACAGCGAATGCCTCCTGTGATAAAAGGCTCACAGCTATCCAAGAGGCAGCTGATGGATTTCTTTTAGAAACTCAGCAACGCCAGGAGAGGCGAGTAGCTGACTATGTAGTCAGAATTGATGAGCTACAGCTAGAAAGGGATTACCTAGATACTCAGCTTAAGGCTGAGGTCCACAGAGGTAAGACCTTTCGACTTATGTCTTATATTACTGCAGGAGTCCTGGTTTCGGCTGTGGGCTATCTTGCCATAACAAAGTAGGTACTAGAATGATTGCAGTAGTAAAAAAGCCTGGTATGAAGGGTGCCGTAGACCCGGGGCTAGTCGCAGATCTAAAGAGTTCTATGAGCTCTATGCCTATGATGATGTCTCAGCCAAAAGGCGATCACGACGTAGAAATGGTTCTTACTAGTCTAAGGAGCATTCGACGTACTACTCAGATCCTTGAGCGCCTTATCTGCGGGTGCGAGCCTGTGCCTAGCTGGGCAGAAGCTAAGATCTACAACTCGTCTAAAGACTTCCAGAGCGTTCTTGGCTACATGCTCGGCAGCATGGATGAGGGAATGTGATGAGGCACTGGGAGCCTAAGTTTATAGAGAACTCTAGGATTCCAGTGATCCTCTCTAAGTTCGCGCCTATAAACATAAGCGCGATCACTCTTGGGCCTGTAGTTATCAGCCGAGGCAAGATCTCAGAAAGAACTAGAAGGCACGAGACTATACACTACCAACAGTATTTAGAAACTGGGTTTATAGGCTTCTTAGTGCTTTACCTCTGGTACTTTCTATGCGCTTGCTACACCTACGGCTACAGCAGAGAAGCCTACAAGAGGATTAAGTTCGAGCAGGAAGCCTACGAGCATCAGAACGACCCTTCCTACCTAAAAAATAGGAAAAGGTATAACTGGCTTCGGTACAGGCTCTAGCTGTTGAATCTAAAAAAAAGAGCTCTATACTTCTGGCCGAGTTACCGAACAGGAGGATAATATGAAGCTCTTTTTTTACCTCATTCTACCTTTGTTTACAATCTCTTGCGAGTCTGCAGAGGTTGTCCACCGAGGCACCGGGGATGCAAAGCCCCTGTCAGTAGATATGTACTATACTGAGACAGAAGCTGGTACCCCCGTCCAGGTCTTTGATTTTAGTCTGGATAGCGGTGCAGATCAGTCTGACCTTGGGTTAGACGCTAGTCTAGACTTAGATCTAGAAAGTCTGGAAGACTAACATTGTTCTCCAGGAGCAGCTCTTTAATCTCCCGGCTGGTCCTGATAGCAATTCTGGCGTACCTTAGGCTCTTTCTGTTAATAGAGCCGCCCCCGTACATAGCCAACCCATGCAGCTCACCGTGCTCGTGCACGAGCCTTGCAAGAAGGCGAACACCGGTTGAGAGGGTATCACACCGGGGGTTTCGCTTGCAGTGGTAGATCTTAAGGATCTGCATAGGGCCCTCGGCGCGCACCTTACGCCCGCCTCTAGTAGTGAGCCAGCGGCCCTTAGCATTGCTGTAGCGGCTTTCTAGCCAGCCTACAGCCATTGCGAGCTCGGGCCTAAGCCCTTGCTCACTGCTCTCTGTGTATATGCGAGAGCAAATCTGTAGCCGAGACTTATAGCCTCTCGGAGTTCGGTTGTTTTCATGTAGCTCATCTATTGTGAGCGCGCAGTTAATTGCGCCCAGTAGCAAGTTCGTAATCACCAAGGGAAACATAGTTCCTCCTTTCCTTGGTAAACCGGTAGAGGCTTATGCTTATGTCAGGATATTCATATAATTTCAATGGGAGGGCGCCATGGCAGAGTTTGTATCTACCCTTGCATACCCAGCTGGAAGGGTTTTTATTTCCTACTTAGTTAGAGACGCTGATAGGGCTCTCTATAACTATAGTACTGGCTCTTTTGATGAGGGCGTTTTCCTCAGTGACTTACAGGGCGCTGCTCGTGAGCCGTATAGGATTCCTTATGAGGAGCGAGCTCCCGGTAGCTACTCTTGGCAGCTAACCACAGATACTCTACAGAGCGGAGATTATAGCTACCAGTCTAGGGAGCTATCTAACGAAGTAGAGTATGATAACGTTAAGGTAGAGACCTTTAAAGTTATAGAAGGTGCAGTTCAAAGCTCTGACGTAGATCTTAGGATAGAGACTCTCCCTGGTCTTACTCTATTTATCTACCTCAAGCAGCTATCTACTGGCCTGTTCTTTAAGGAGGCCGATAGCTCTTTTAGCTACCTAGACCTTAGTGGAGCCGCAGTAGCCGTACGAGAACCGTACAGAATAGCTTACAGAGAGAATACCCCTGGGGAGTACTCTCTTACTCTTGATGCTAACCTCTTTGATAACGGGAACTATGAGGTCTTTACCTATCAGCTCTCGAATAATGTAGAGCTGCAGGCAGGGCTTCCCGCCGTAATACAGATCCAAGATAACCGAGAGCAAGTAGGCGTTATCTTTGATACGGTAGCGATATCTGAGAGTACCGGAGGTGAGGATAACCTTCGTTATATTACATCAGCTAACCAGGGTGTTAGTGGGGCTAAAGTAGTTGTGTACCTAGCTGCTGACTACGATCAGGGAAACTTCGATAGCCCTTTCGGCAGTACTCTTACTAGGCCTGATGGCCGTTGGACAGACCCTATACGCGTTCCAGCTGGTCGTACTTATAAGGTTACTTTCCAGAAAGAAGGCCATTATGGCCCTGATGTACAGGAGGTAGTAGTCTAATGGCTGTAGTCGCTACACCAGTAAACGCCACTAGCTCTCTAGCAGGAGACCTAAGGTTCTTCATGCGAGACTACTTTGATATGAACCCCCTCCACGACGATGTTGAGTTCTCAGATGAAGAACTTAACGTGGCTATAGACCAGGCAGTAAAGCACGCTAATGTGATTGGGCGGCCTACTAATTATACTTCTAGTAACTTTCCAAACGACTACGTGCTTAAGCTTGGCGCGGTGTCTCACCTATTTAAGTCTGAAGCTATGCGCCAGCTGCGCAACCAGGCCCAGTTTCAAGACGGTAATATCCAGGGTGTTGGCATGGATGAGAAGAGCGGTAATTACATACAGCTCTCTCAGATGATGCAGCAAGAGTTCACGCAGCATGTGAATAATATAAAAGTTACAAGTAACCTACCCATACGTGGCTCAAGATCACCCCTTGGCAGGAGGTTCTTTAGGCCATGACCCCGGTTATTACTCAGGTTCTTCCTGTCTACCCTCAGTACATGCATATTCAGTGGACTGTGGATGATCGCGAAGGGCACCTAGGTTCCGTAGATATACTCAGGGCCACCACTCCTGATGGTACTTTTCAAGAGATAGCCTCCGGGCTAACCTCTAGGATATTTACCTACCACGACACAGAAGCGGCTCTTCACGGGTTTACTACTCGGTACTGGTATGCGGTAAGAGCTACTAGCTCTATCAACCCTTCTGAGAAGGTTATTAGCGAGCCTAAAACAGTGGAGTACGCCCTTGAAGGGCACCGCGCTAAGATAGCGAGAAAAGCTAGGCGTGATCTAAGAGTTCAGCTGGAGAAGCTCAATGGAGTTCCTCTGCTTGTGATTAAGAAGAAGCGGTTCGGGCCAAGGTGTCCCGAGTGCTACAACCTCGCTACTGGCGAGTCTGTATTCTCCAACTGCAATACTTGCTTCGGGACCACTTACGAGGGCGGCTACCATGAGCCCATCAAGGTATACGGCAAGCTAGACCCTGTAGTTATTCAGCCCACTCTAGGTACCTCTGGCATATCTGAGAGTGCCGTGACTGGGCTAACAATAGTAGACTATCCTGAGGTGGATAACGAAGACGTAATCGTAGAGTTGCGGACTAATCGCAGGTTTAAAGTTCTTCGTAGAATGGTTACGGAGAGCTCTCGTGTTCTAGTGCATCAGGATCTCCAGGTGTCAGAGCTTTCTAGAAGCGCCGTAGAGTATAATATACCTCTGGAGTTTAACTGATGCAGAAGCACGGGTATGTTTACAATAAGTCATCTCTAGACGTAATCGGCATGTTCTTAGAGATGGTAAGAAGCAGGTTCGTTCAGCCTGATAATCCTAAGTTCCCCTGGCAGTGGAACGCAGATGATAAGAAATCTCGCATAGTTATAGAAGCTGCTTCTAACCCGTATTTACAGGCCAAGGACTCTAGGCCGGGAGTCTTTGTAGACCGAGGGGCCATCGTATTTCCTAAGGTAGTCATAGGAGATAGGGCTGCTTCCCACCTTACTACAGGCGGAGAGCTGTTCTACACGCATGCTACCGGCGGTATGACCATGGATTGCGTCTCTCAGTCTAAGGGGGAAAGCGCCTTACTAGGAGACACAGTCGCTCAGCACATGGTGATGAGCGCTAATATACTCATGCGGCAATTCGACTTTAAGGCTGTTACGCCCGTTACTCTTATGCCAACCCAGCCCTGGGAGAAAGACGATAGGTGCTTTTTAACCAGGGTTCAGACAGAATTTACCTACGATATAGCGTGGGCTAATATACCGGATCAAAAGAAGGTTGCGCGATACGTTACCTTTCAGACTGATAAAGAACAGGCAAGAACCTATACTTTTGGTGATTCGGCCCTCATCAGCATGAATATTGCTGATACCCAAAGCTAAACCCATACTTAGTGGGAAGTTACTAAGGAGCTGGTTATGCCTAGACCAATAGTTGAAGTCTTACAGACCGTAGCCAATATTACGACTACGGTAAACGATCCCGAGCAGAGCGTCCTTCTTGTTGGTCCGCAGTACGACCTTACTGCTTTTGACCGGGATAACCCAGGGAGCGCTCTCGCTGAGTATAACCCGTACACTGGAACCAGTGTAATGGACTTTAATACAGGAAATCCCTATAATTTTGATATAGATATCAGCGACAGGGGTAGCGTAGATACTGCCGCAGGCTCAGAGTATGCTGCTAAAGTATATCTAACAAACGCATACTTTCAGGTAGGCGGCGGGACAAGCGTAGTTGCTCCTGCTGCTAACAGCGACGCTAACGTGGGCGCTCTTCGCACCCAGCTATCGTTCCCTGAGAACCTAAACTCCGTCGGTGGGTACTCAGTTCTGCCTAATGACAAAGTGGTTATTAGCTTTAAGCAGGCATCGCGCTTCGTGGCTAGCGCGGGGGTAGAAATCGGAGAGGCATACCGGTCTCCTGCTAGTGTCTCTATCTTGCCAAATCACGTAGAGGCAGCCGCGTTTGACGGGTCTCAGGTAGATCTCTTTTACTCTGAGGCGCAGCACGGACTAGGCAGTGCTTCTGAGCTCCTGCTCTCGGACAAAACTAAAGACTCATTCTTTAGTAAGACTGATGGTGCTGACCCCGCAACCTTATCCTATCCTGCGGGCACCGAGGTCACTCTTAGGCTTACTGATGCCGAAGGGAACCACAGCTATGTACAGGGAACTCTAGCTATCCCAGAAGACCAGATCACTACGGTGGTTGAGGCGTCTGCGCAGGGGTCCACTCTACAGCTGGCTGACATTCCTAGGCAGCTTTGCCTAGGTGGCGGAGATGCTGCCGATGACGCAGTTCGTGGTCTTTCGGTTCGTATCGAGCGGCTAGTATCCGCTGAGTACGACATTCCTCTTGCAGGCCTGGAGATCGCTAGCTCTGAGTGGGCAATCGACGGCGGTGACCTTAACATGCAGGGAATCATCCTCCTAGAGGATACTAACATTCCTGGGGCGGCCAACCTATCTGAGTCTACCATCACTCGGGGAGACCTGTACCTGCGTACAAGGACTCTTAATACGCAAAGCAGTGCACTGGCGCTTACGGTCAGCAGCAATGACTTCCAAGACGTACTTGGAGAGCCCTCGGTTTACAACCCTCTAAGTCTCGCAGCGAGCATTGCGCTGCAAAACTCGGGCTCAAGCACTGTTAAGGTTCTTCGCTTAGCGGAAGATTCTTCTCAGGGGTACCTCGACGCTCGCTCGTATATCAACGCTGACCCTGACGCTTACGCTATTATTCCTCTAACTACAGATCTTAGCGTGATTAATAGCCTCGTAACAGACGCTGTTGTTAGCTCTGAGCAGAAGTATAACTTCCGGATCGTAATCGGTGCAAGCGAGGGTGCACCCCTCCGCAAGTACTGGGCAGGGTCTGACTCTGAATACCTCTCGGGGAGGATCTCTTCCTTTGAGCAGCAGGGCCAAACTACTACCGCTGAGTTGCTTGACGCAGATGCCAGCTTCCTAGCAAGCGTGAGCGACGGCGATCTTGTAGAGTTCTACTTCGATTCGGACGCTGATGTTCTACTTAAAGCCACGGTTACATCCGTAAGCAGTAACTCTACCCTTCAGCTTACACTCACTGAGGGCAACATTGCTGCAGTTGGAGCTATCAAGTTCATCGGCTACGCTGATATTAGCTCTAACAAGGCTGAGCAGGTCGCTGTCCTTAACGACAGGATCTCTACCTTCAGCTCGCAGAAGCGCCTAGTAATGGTCTACCCTGGGTCATGTACTGTTCTTGGAGAGTCTGGACAGCCGGGCTACTACCTGGGTGCCGCGCTAGGCGGGATGCTTGCCGCATTCGAGCCTCATCGTCCGAAGAATAACATTGCTATCTCTGGCATTGATAACTTAGCTGCGTCTAACCTCGGCTACTTTAATGATGATCAGATCGATTCTCTCTCGGACAACGGATACTTTGTTTTCGTTCAGGAGACAACCGGTGGACTCCCATTCTGCGTGCACCAGGTAACATGCGCTTACCGTGACTTCGCTGGGACCCAAGAGTTCTCGGAGCTTAGCGTTGTTAATAACTTTGACTATGTGAGCAAGGTCTTTAAGAATACCCTTACTCCCTACGTCGGAACCTGGAATGTTATTCCGCAGGCCCTCGCCTCTATCGCAAGCTCCCTCGACTCAGCTATCCTCAGCCTAAGGGCTAGGGTCGTTGATCGCATCGGTGCGCCCCTGCGAGACGCTGACATTATTTCTGTCGAAGAGTCTCCCAGTGATGCGGGTACGGTGGTTATACTTTTAAATGTATCGCTACCAAAGGTTCTTAATAAGATCCAGATCACCCTTGAGTCCCAGTAAGGAGTTCTAAATGTCTCTAGGAACTACTACCGCAATAGGAAACTGGAATGTTCAGGAGAACTGCGTAGAGCGTCTTACTGATAACATTCCCTATACCAGTGCAAACCCGGACGACGCTCTCGTCATGGTTGGGCCCCCACGGTACTCGCAGAGCCAGAACGACTCTAACCTGTATCCAGTAGGCCTCCTGCAGCAATTTACTTTCAGCCAGAGCCGCCAGGTTGCGCCTATGCAAACCATTGGGTCGGGCCGTGCGTACTTCACCACGGGTAAGAGCATGGTTCAGTTCAATATTGGCCGTCTCTTCGCTAAAGGCCCTAACCTGTTAAAGGCCCTCTATAAGAACGCCGAGACAGCTGGGGTTGACCTAGCTAAGTTTGGAGAGAGGCCTGTCTCTGAGGGCACCTCCGACTTCGCTATTAACCTTGACTCTGAGCTCTTCCTGATCCCCTTCGGGCTTCAGGTTATGTTCAGGGACAAGGCTAATAATAGCCTTGGTGCGGTATACCTAGAGAACTGCATGATCAACAGCTACAACATGGGTCTTGCCGCCGGGCAGAACGTCATGATGGAAAACGTTGCTGGTCTAGCAGATAGGCTCTTCTCTGTAAGGGCTAACCGTACTGAGACTCAAGGCGGGTTCCCCACAGGTGCATCCCAGGTTCAAGGTAGCCTCTCTAGTACTGACCTTACTCAGGCAGTATTTGGCGTACCTAACGATGGGATTCAGTCCTAATGAAGGACCTTGAAGTTACGAGGGTCTCGACCCCGTATAGGTATAAAGCCTCCGACAGGCGCGTAAAGCCTGTGGAGCTTCTAGTTATACACTATACTGCTTCCCCTTATAGTGTTAAGCACGGGGGGAGTAACCGTAGGCGGATAACTAGCTGGATGAAAGGCCTCGGCCGAGAGTCCAGTACTCACTTTACTGTCCTGCGGGACGGCACAGTCATTCAGGCCGCTGGCCTAGATGAGCGTACTTGGCACGCTGGCGGAAGTAGGCTTGTGCGTCAGGATGGCTCGGAGCTAAAGGGTATTAACTTTAGGTCCATTGGGCTCGACTTCGACAATGTAGGTATGCTCTACAAGATCCCTGAAGGTTGGGTAGATACCTACGGGTACTCTGCTTACAAGAAGGGTAAGAAGTTTAGTCTTTACCAGGGTCCAGAACCTTTCGTGCATGTAGACGAAAAGGGTAAAGAGACTTACTGGGAGCCATACTCTCCTGAGAGCATCACAGCTATGCAAAGGCTCATATACCACATCAGCACTCACGTGCCTGAGCTGGTAGAGACGCCTGAGTGTATAGTCGGTCACTCAGATATTAAAAGCACTAAGTCTGACCCTGGCCCAGCCTGCCCTATGGGCGAGCTTCGCAAGGCAGTGAGTAGCTTCTTCGATCCGGACAAGCTTACTCTAGATTAGATAGACATTGTAGCGCCTCGGCCTATATACTTTAGCGGTATCTCAAATAGGTTCGAGGTGACTACATGTTTGTATACACTGGAGAGGTCAGCGAGTGCTCTCCTAATACGCACAGCTTTCAGATAGAGCTGGCGGATGGAAACATAGTGCCGGCTAAGGCGCTATCTCAGTACACAGGCCCAGATGGAGCTAGCTCTCAGATCTCCATGTATAGGCCTGGCTCCCAGGTCGCCCTACTAAAAGGTGAGTTTGACGAGTATATAATTCTGGGGTGTGTCCCTGGAAGCTACACTCGGCAGGTGCCTGGGGATCTTTTAGCTCTAGGATCCAGCGAAGTAGAAGTAGACAACACCGAACTATCTAGGCATCTCGCTGATCTTAACTATGTGAGAAGAGGCTCTGACTCTCACAGAGCCCTTACTCCAGCAGAAGCGCTTCCTGGGGATTACATATACAGAGCCGAAGGCGGAAACTCTCTTAAGATCCTTAAGGGCGGCATCAATGTTCTAGACTCAGAGACTGCTAAGGTAACAACTAATAAGCTCACTGGAGAAGTGGCTCTAGACTGCTCTAGCTTCAGGCTCTCTACAGCTATGGGTAGTCTGACTATTACCCCTGATGATAACGGTGAGTTTGCGCTGGAGTTTAGCGGGTCCACTAGGTTAGAGCACTCTAGCCCTATTACTCAGTCAGAAGGAGCCAGGGATAAGCCTATAAAGCTGAGGTTGGGTAATAACTTAGAAGTAGTTTCAGCTAATGGCCACGGCATAACCATAGACCCGGACGGGGATATACTCCTTAGAGGTACAAGCGTAAGCCTACAGACTCCTGACGGCGCTATACGTAACCTCGGGCCTCAGTCTTCTTCAGAGAACCAAAGGATAGAGGCTCCTGGGGAAGTAGCCATAGAGGCTAGTTCTATCTCCACAACTGCATATAATTCTAGCTCTACTAATATACTTGGGGAGCGAGAAGTAAATGTATCTGGCACTGACTCGACTAGCGTGGGCGGTTACAAAAATACTACAGTTACTGGACCTACTGTTTTCCAGAACCCTGTAGTAGCTGCCTCCCCTGCTAACGTTGCTAGCAGAGAAGACATAACCTCTGCTGGTTCACATGTGGTTAGAGTTGGCACTCACCTTAGTGCTGGCGGTAAGTTCCTAGTGAACACTGTAGGCGGAGATATACGCTTAGAGACTACTCCAGCTCTTGGTATAAACCCCTCCTTAAACGGGGCTACAGTAATAAGTAACCCAGTTTTCCCTACTCTTACAGGTGGAGCGTACTCTACGGTTGTTAACTCCCCTAAAGTTCTAGTAGGTAACTTTCCAGCAGTGCCGCCTAGCCTTATACCCGGGACCCCGGACCCTTGGTCATTCACCCCTCATGTCCCTGCAGTACAGAATCCAGTGCTATCCGGTGCGTGCAAGTACGGGACGATGGCCGCTTTTTTGCAGGCCCTACTTCTGGCTTTGGACTCTCACACTCATGCTGCTCCTGGGGATCCTCCTAAGCCTACAGCCCCTGGCGGATACTTTGTCGGGACTATGTCTGGGCTTATCCCATCTATAGAGAGCCAGACTACTATTCTAGGAGGCCTGTGATGTCTAGGACTAGGGAGCAGAAACTTAGGGAAGACTTAGAATTTATCAAAGATGCCCTTCCAAAAATAGTGGAGGGTTTTATGCGAGAGCAGGCTAAAGAGCTAAAAAAGATAGTAGACGAACTGGAGCGGTCTCGTGGCAAGATCAACTAAGTACGACACTGGGACCACTCCGACTCAGGCTGTGGCCGGACTTAATAGGACTCTTACTGGGTTTACTGACTCCCTTGAGCCTCAGCTTGGAGTAAGCATAACAAGTAAGACACAGAACCTAGTATCTACTATCGGAGCTACCAGCCCAATAAGTAAGTTATCTAGCATAAACAATACGTTAGAGCAGGTTTTAGGCTCGCAGAGCCTGGAAGACTTAAGCATCAGCTACCAAGGCCCACTTACTCTAAAAGTCGGTATCCCCGAGGCAGTAAAAGATACCGTCTCAGGTATCGGTGCTACCTTAGAGAAGATTGTCTCTGCTCTAGAGACTGCCAAGACTATCCTGGAAGCCCTCAGGGCCCTAGTTATAAGCCTAGAAGATGCGCTAAAGATCCTGCTCGAAGAAGTCCTTAACAGGATTACTAGTATACTTAATATATTTAAGGTAGACGCTAAGGTTAGAGTCCTTGCTATACCTCCAATTATCCCAAGCCCGAATGGAAGCACAGTAGGGCCTAGTGATATAGACACCAGCATAGTTAACGGCTTTGCTAAGGTAGTGGATAAAGCTTTTGTAGCCGCAGATGGGTCCGATGGTAGTCTGCCCGGCTTCCTTACTAGGGAAAATCTGCGTGATCAGCTCGTGGGCTTCAGCCAGTCCGGCCGAAACATGCAAGGCTCTGCTACCTTCTTGGATACCTTTAGCAAGAGCTTCAGTGACGAAAAGGACTTTAACAGGCCTACAGAGACTTTGGGTTGGTCTGCAGGGCTCCTCGTAAAGGCTGGGTTCCCCTCGGCCCAGGAAGTACTAACTACCTGGGAGCAGATACAAAAGCTCCTAATCTCGGGGTACAGCAAGTTCTTTGATGACGACCCTCAGCTATCCCCGGCCAAGCCTGCTATCTCTAGAGTGAAAGTCGTAGGGTATGACGACGCCTTGGCAAGCGCTGATCTCTTTGTGGATCTCAATAATCCTTCCGGAGCCTTAGAAGGTACTGATCTGTACCCGTCTTTGGTTAAGTATGCAGGAGAGACTTACGATCTCTACGTAGTTCAGGACCCTTCTACAGTTGCCGATCCTACGCAGAAAGCCCAGCTTTTCCAGCCATTTGATAAGTACAGAGATAATAACTTTGAAGGCCTAGACCCAGTAGCCTCCGGAGGTTTTCCTACTTTTGGTAACGCCTCTGCGCTAGAGCTGGCAATAAACTCTAGTCAGGAGACTATAAGCTCTGACTCCTCTGGCCAATTCTTGCTTCAAGGGTCGACATACAGTTTAAAGCTCAGGGTTAAGTACAATAGATACTTCCTAGAAGACGGGGCTTACGTCTTAAACAACCCTGATGAAGAGATCGTTAGGTACTCATCTCCAGTATCTATAAGAATACCGGTGAACCCTAACCTATCTGCTAGACCCTTAATCTCAGAGGGTGTTCCGCCCAACTGGCTAAAGTACGGCAAGGACTGGACTTTTCCGGTCTTTGATGATCTAAAAGTGTACTTCAACAAGTTAGTAGAGTACTTGAGATCCTTCTTAAGTACAGCCAGTAATGCTATTCAGCAGATTATTAATCTCTACATACGGCTCATTGATAAGCTTAGAGGTGTACTGCAGGTACTGCTTAATGTTAACTACCTCATAGAGAAACTTCTTAACTTAGAACTGGGTGCGAGTGTAGTCACTTTCACGTCTAACGGCGGTGCTGCTGGTATCAAGAAAGCCGTAGAGGACTACTTAAACACGCAGAAAGCAGGCTACGAAGCTGCGGTTGCTAACGAAGCTGATACCTCTGACTACGCTTGGTTTGCTAACGGTGAGTCTGTCTGCGGAGCTGTGCTTGTTGCTACCTCAGAAACAGCTGAGATTATAGAGAGACTATTCTCTGCGTTTAGTCTTTTGTTTAGCTCTGAAAGCGGGTCTAACCCCTCGGATCAGTTGTCGGTGGATTCCTCTTTAAGTAATACTGCTAATATCTCTACGGGAGCTATCTCTTCTGGAAGCTCCTTCTCAATGTTTTCAGATGCTCTAGAGGGACTAGATGCATCTGAGCACCTACAATCTCCGGAGAATACCTGTGGTTAAATACGGAACAGATGATAAGTACGTTGACTACGATAAAGACATCAAGGGAAGCTTTGAGAAGGAAGCTAAAAAAAAGGATGAAGAGTTCCCTCTGCCCTCTTGGGTAAAAGACAAAGACTACGGAAAATACGATAAGTACTCTGATCTAAAAAAATAATGGGCTCGGTGGGGATTGAACCCACGACCAACCGTTTATGAGACGGTCGCTCTGACCACTGAGCTACAAGCCCAAGGAAGGCCTCCTTATCTAGTCGGCTTCAAGAACAGACTCAATAAGGGCGTTGAGGCCTCCGGGGATGCTAGATCCTCTAAAGGTGTAGCTAGCACCTTTCTCTTCTTCTGTAAATCGACTTGAGAACTTTTTATAGAACTCAGCCGAAACGGGCTCTCCCCCTAGAGTGTAAGATACTCTAATCTCTGACCTTACAGCCTTCTTGGCCTCTTTTACGGGGCTCTCTTCTGCAAGTGCAAGAGTCCTTTCGATACTGCGGAGGTCTACATAGACCAAGTAGCTCTTCAGCTTTCCGCTAGTCATATACTTGTTCCTAGTGAATATTTTACGAGCGTAGAGCTCGGAGAAGATCCTTCCGCTTCTTTCCTTTGGAAGTTTCTCCTCACCCATCACGCTACGGATATACCCTGCGATCTTCTGGGTATTGTAATAGTCTTGAGGATTACTTCTGACGTAGTCAGCAATAGCGCTGAGCATAGTAAGGTAGTCTGCATCAGACTGGCGCATGTTACCTCCTAAAGGGCATGTCTAGATTCTTATGACATAAGAACGAGTTTTTTGGTGTACTATTAGGCGTATACTTATAGTGCTTAACCCGGAGGAACCATGGCTAGAGACTACAAGAAAGAATACAAAGAGTATCATTCTAAGCCAGAGCAAAAGAAGCGCAGAGCCATGCGTAACAAGGCTAATAGAAACTCTGACACTAAGCCTGGCCAAGAAGTAGACCACAAAGTGCCTTTGAGCCGAGGTGGTAGTAACGACCCTAGCAACTGGCGAGTAGTCAGTAGGGATACTAATAGAAGCAAGAAGGATAAGCTGGCTGAGGCTATAGCCGAGAAGACCTCTGCTACCTACTCAGATATGTCTGAAGAAGAGGCGAACGCACTTAGAAAAGCCGTGCAGGAAAAAATAGAGTATCAAAAACAATTTGATGCCCCTGAAGCCCCTTCTCGTATCTACCACGGAAGTCAGAATAAGATAGATAAGTTTGAAGCTAGGCCTCACTACTTAGCAGAAGATGAGCCTGTAGTGTTTGGTACCCCTAGTAGAGCACAAGCTATCTCATTTATGGCACCTTGGAGAGACTCCGATTTTGAGCAAAGTACCTATAATGGTGATCCTACTCTTCATATGACGGAGCAGTACCCAGGGGCTTTTGAGAAGGTCTACAAAGGACGCAAGGGTCACTTATACGAGCTTGATCCCTCTAATTTTGAGTGGGGGCCTCAGCTAATGCGTAGCGAGTTTATCTCTAAAGAAGCTCCTGAGGTTCTTGGCTCTGAAGAGCTAGATGTATATGAGGCACTGCTTGCAGAAGAAGCTGCTGGTAGGCTTAAGCTACATAGGGCCATACTGGAGAAGAGTGCTAGTGAATCCGACTTCACCCCAGACTTATCTCCAGAGCAACTAAAGGAGCTAGGAGTCTACGACCAAGTGTACGGTGACGCTCCGAGTGAAGCTTCCATGAAGGAGTGGCCTGAGCACTGGATCAATAAGCAAGACCCTAAGGGCTGGTTGCAGTGGTACGAGAGGTACTCAAGGGGACGCCGTACAGACGATGATGAGAGGCAGATCAAGCGCTGGAAGAGCTTTAAGGCTAGGCACTTAGCTCAGTACTTAAAGAACCCTACTAAGCGTAGAGCTGCTGCTCTGAGGAACTGGGGAGTTGATGTGGAGAAGTACGAGAAAACAGCTAGCGCCCAAACTACTAACCAAGGACCAGGTCTAGGTGCTTACGCAGCAGGAGCTGCCGCTGCCGGAGCACTTGGTTACGGAGGTTACAGGGCTTACAAGGCTTACAGAGGCAATAATACTAGCCAGCCTAAGGCTTACAGCCCTGCCCAACCGCAAGAGTCTTCTTGGGCACCTTGGTTAGCTGGGGCTGGCCTAACTGCTGCCGGAGCTTACTTAGGTAGAGGTAAGCTAAAAGGCTTAGCTAGCGCTATAAAGAAGAAGCCTGCTGGCACTGCTGGCACTGCTGGCACTGCTGCCATGTCGGATTCTCAGAAGCTGCACCAGCATCTTACTAAGCGCATGGGCTACACTGAAGAACAAGCTAGCTCTTACGTAAGGGGTAAGGACCCATTTAAGTTTGACCAAGCTAAAGCGGATGCTTCTGCAAAAAGGTTTTCTCAGGACCAAGAGGCGCTAGGAAAAGTCTTAGATGCCAAGCAAAAAGAGTTTGAAGCATATTATGGCTTAGGCGCCCTTAGAAACCGAGACGCTAGCTTTCCAGTGCAGGATGCGTACGCGGCTCTGTATGGCAGGCAAGGCGCAATTCCTCATATTGCAAATTCTGCTATGGCAGCCGTAAACCCGGGTAAAACGGGCCTGTACCATAAGAGGGTGCTCAGGGAAACTCTGCGTAAAAGAGGGCATACTGAGTGGCAAGATAGCCTAGGATTACAGGACAATGTTATTCCCTACTTAATGCAGCAAGGTCAGAAAGGAGTGGCAGGTAGGATAGATAGTTTCCTTGCAGGACTACCTGCTCACCTAAAAACCGCAGGGCTAGCTAGTGCTATAATTGAGAAAACAGCTAGCGCCCAAACTACTAACCAAGGCCCAGGCCTAGGTGCTTACGCAGCAGGAGCTGCCGCTGCCGGAGCACTTGGTTACGGAGGTTACAGGGCTTACAAGGCTTACAGGGGCAATAATACTAGCCAGCCTAAGGCTTACAGCCCTGCCCAACCGCAAGAGTCTTCTTGGGCACCTTGGTTAGCTGGAGCTGGTTTAACTGCTGCCGGAGCGTACCTAGGCAGGGGTAAGCTAAAAGGCTTAGCTAGCGCTATAAAGAAAAAGCCTGCCGGTCCTCCTCCACCGCCACCAAAGCCGGCTCCCGCTCATGCCCCCGCACCAGCTACTGCACCTACCCAGAGTGCTGATGACCTGGTGGATTTTCATGCTATGTTTACTATATCTCCTGAGAAATTGGAGGGATACCTAAAGAACAGAGGGATCAACCCCGCCTCTGCCTCGGCAGAAGCTCTAGGTAAAGAATATAAGCTGGGCCTGGAGGAGCTAAACGCAATACTCCAAGAGTCATCAATGGGAATGGGCGCGAGATCTATAACTGCTAGGGGGGTGCAAAACCCTGCCTTTGCACCTGGCCCACAACAGATTAGATGGGGAGGCCTTGGGCGAGCCCCTACCGCGAGCACACCGCACTCATTAAATGATTTTGCAGCTATTAGTGTATACCCTATCTCTGTAACTGGCATACCACGCAAGCAAGCCGAGAAATTGATGGCTTCTAGATCTGCTGTTGCGTCGCAGGGGTGGCTCAAACAGGGACTAAAGGCTAACCCGGATATGGTAATTACTAGGGGCCCTGTTTCTTACGGGGATGTGCCTCTAATCAAGCTAGTAGAAAATAAAACGCTGGAAGAAGGGCTAAAAAAGTACCATGCCGGTATGCGCGAGGGAGCATACAGTTCATCTGGTTACACGCCCGAAATGTTTAGTGGTGCCCTAAAAACCGCAGGGCTAGCTAGTGCTATAGCCAACCTAAAGTACACCACAGAAGTAGCCCCGGACTTCCAGCCCTACATCAAGCAGAAGCGCAAAGTTCTTACTATACCTACCGAGTATCTACCTAAGCCCGACTATCCGCCTAACGACTCTGAGGCTACTAGAGAAGAGTTGCTAGAAGTTAAGTATCACATGGACAACCCCATCATAGATGAACCTACTATGATGATGTGTGATCGAGAGCCAGAGCAGCTATTCTACATAGTCTGCGAAGAACTAGGTATCGATCCGCTCAAAGACCAAGCGGAAGGTATCTACGAAGACTTTAACAAGATAGCCTTTGACCTTAAGTACATCTTCCTGCGGCCTAGGCCTTGGTCTCTCGCTGAGTACCATGGCGTAAATCTAAATGTAATGCCTCCTCCTAGCTCAGATACACCTAGCTACCCTTCAGGCCATGCGATGATGGGTTACGGACTACAAGCCTTCTACACTGAGAAGTACCCTGAGTACTCGGAGTTATGGGAGAAGCTAGGGCACACTATACAGCACAGCAGGCTTCAGGCTGGCCTACACTTCCCCAGCGACAACCTGTACTCCAAGCAGATAGTGGAGTTTGTTATGGCTAGGGAGGACGCGGGGTCTCGCCTAAAAAAAGCTATAGTAGAAAAAGGCCTCAGATCAAAAACGGCGGGAGTACTAGGAAACTACATAAAGCAAAAAAACTTAGAGACTCTAGAGCAGGCTTACCTCAGCCTGATAGGCGCCGGGCACGTTAAGGATATAACGCCATTTGTTCAGAAGACGGATAACCTTACCCGTAGGCAAGCCTTGGGTAGGATACTCTGGGAGACTGCTCAGGCTCCTAGAAAAGTTAAAAATATACAAAGAGAGGTGTCTAGGGCCGTAAACCCTTTTAGTCAGCATGCGTCTTTATCTGAGACTGCCGCTAACGTAATGGCTATGTATAACCCTTTGGCTGCGCCTCTTAGCCCTCAGGGTACCCTTGCAGTGGCGGAGCTACCGGGATTGCTTCTTAACCTAGAAAATATAGGAAGTCGCTTAGGCAGAACACTAGATCCTAGGGGCTGGCAAACAGTACATAAAGATATAGCAAATAGGGCCAGGCAAGCTATAGATAAGGTAGATGACTTGTCCTACGTAGCTAAAGATACCCAGAGGGCTATTGACGCTTATGCGAATAAAGGAGTAGCTGCAGGCCATCGAGAGGTGCTGAATGCCCTCCAAGATGGGGCTATACGGAGGGGGACCACCCTTACTGATCAAGTAGCCCAAAAAGCTCAGACCTTAATTCCGTCTGTTGGCGCAGTAGAGGCTGGTCTAGGTAGAGAACTTAGGACTAGGTCTAGTCTAGCTATAGCCGAGAGAAACAGGCTTAGGAGTATGACTCCGGAGCAGCGTAGGCAATGGAACCGGGAGAATACTATTAGCGGCCGGCTAGCTGCCTCTATAGAGAAGCGAGTTCAAGGAGCTAAGCAAAAGGCACGAGGTGCTCTACTTGGGGCTACTATGAGGTTTGGCCCTAAAAGCACTGGAGGAGCCCCTAAAAGGCTGTATAGCCAAGCACCGATGGAGTCTGTTATGCGCAAGTCTGCTTCTATGAAGTTCAGAGCTTTCGACGCTGCTACGGGGGCCCTCGCCGGGTACGCAGCCTCTGGAGAAAACAAGGGTGCTCAGGGAGCACTCGCAGGAGCTATCGGCGGCTTGGCTCTTGGGGCTGGAGGCCGTAAGTACATAAACAGTCGGTACAAAGATCTAGGTTCTACTGGGGCTAACTGGATGAATGCCCTCGTTGGTACAGGTATGGCTGGGGGCGGGGTAGCGGCCTCCGTGTTTGCGGGAGGAGACGGTACTGCTATGAAAAATAACTATAAACTATCTAGTGCTATAGCGTCTTCTATGCAGAAGAACGCCAGTGTAACTAAGCAAGCTAAGCTCAAAGGTAATGCGCTAGAGACTGTTCAGCGCCTCGTTGAGGGCGCAAAGGCAGCTAACCCTCAGGCATCAGCAGAGCAGATAACCTCTAGCGTAGTCAACTCTCTTAATAAGGGTAGAAGTGGTGGTGGAGGGCTTAAGATTCTAGAGAATGAGCTGAATATGGGCCGCGTAGGTTCTGAAAGAATTCATAGCTCTCAAATAGGGGCAGCGCATCCTCTTCAGAGAGAAATAGAGATGTACGTCCAAAAGCAGGACCCTCTATACCAGAGGTGGAATGAGCTCACCTTTAGTAGCAAAGATCCACTAGGTATAAACCATATGTGGGAACATAACCTCAAGCCTTTATCTCCTGATAGCTTAGGTCAACTAAGGAGAGAGTACCAGGCTGCGGAGGGTGCCAGAGCTGAGGCTATGCGCAGAGTAAAGGAAGACAACCGTATACGCAGGCTACGGAGAGATAAGGCTAGAGCTCAAGAAAGAGCTAAAGCTCAGGTCCAAGCACAGCTTGCCGCCCCCGCCCCAGCTCCTGTGGTACTGCCTACTCAGACAACTGAGAGGGGGCAAAGATTCTTATTTGAGCCTGCAGCTGGCCCTGTGCGGAGGGTCTCTGCGTCTGCGGAGTCCGCGGCTGTCGCCCCTAGAAGTGAGCAACTAGCGCTAGACTTTAGTGCTCCGGTGGTTAGGCCTAAGCCTACTCCAGTAGTTGCCCCTACTCCAGTAGTTACGCCTACCCCAGTAGTTGCTCCTACTCCAGTTTCCAGGGCTCCAGTCTCCCCTACTCCAGTAGTTACGCCTACCCCAGTAGTTGCTCCTACTCCAGTTTCCAGGGCTCCAGTCGCTCCTACCCCAGTAGTTGCCCCTACTCCAGTAGTTACGCCTACCCCCCTTGAGAGGGTAGTGCAAAGACAGCAGCGAATGCAGCCTGTGGACACAGCTCTTTCTAAGGTATCTCCTCCTCCAAGTACTCAGGCTACAGAGTCCCTAAGAGAAGCTGTTGCTAGCCAGCCTACAATGGCTTCTGCAGCAGAGGAAGTCGCGGCTGCAGCTGCTAACAACCCGGAACTAAGAAGAGCCTTAATGCTAGGTATCCCCGTCGCAGGATTAGGGGCTGCTGGGTTATACGCTATGGGCGGCTCCGAGAAGACCTCCAAAGCCAAAAAGCCCAAAGGCACCGCTACTAAGCGAGACCCTAAGAAGTGGGCTGCAGCTAAGGCACGGGCAAAGGCTAAGATGGGCGGCAAGTGGTCTGCTCGTGCAGCTCAGCTAGCTGTAAAGTACTATAAAGACTCAGGCGGAAGGTACAAAGGCAAAAAGCCCACTGCTAAGAATAACAAGCTTAAGAAATGGACTAAGCAAGACTGGCAGTGGAGCGGTGAGCGTAAAAAGGAGGGTTCTATGACATATGCATCTGATTTGAAAAAGCTTGCTGCTGCAAAATCTTTAGCCTCAGAGGCAGCAAAAAACAGGCTTAGGGTGGCTATCCTAAGCGGCTCCACAGGTAACGACCCTGAGGAGCTGTCTAGGTCTCGCGCACTTGCAGAAACTTACAGGGACTATCTGGAGAGCCAAGGTGCCGAAGTTGACTGGATGGACATGCGTGATATGGGGGACATGCCTGATACCTACGACTGGGATACAGACTGGTACGATGATTATAAGAAAAGATTAACCGACGCAGACGCTATGGTTCTGTCTACCCCCGTATTTAACTATGGTCCCAGTGGTAGAGTAATGCAGTTCCTTCACAGGACACTAGATAAAGAGAACCAGCAGTACAAGCCTTACGCTCTCCTATCTGGTGCGGGCACACCCAGGTCTGCTTTAGCACTTGGTGGTCTGGCTAACCAGCTGGATACTGAGATTAAAGGCATCGGTATAGGGGGCGGGGTCCAGGTTGCTGGGGATGAATTTAACGTAGAAACAGGAGAGATGGATCCTGGTATAGTGTCTAGAGCTAACGAAAACGCAGCTAAGCTACTACAGGTAGCTAGAGCTATGCGCAGCAAGCAAGATCTAACCACTAAAGAAGCCAAGAGCAAAGGGGTCTACCTACCAGCTAAGTCTATAGACGCGCTAAAGTCTTCTAAGAAGGGTCGCAATAAGCTAAAGGCGGCGATTCGTAAGAAGAACAAAGCTACTCGTGAAGGCGAGCAGCACGCAGATCACGGCTTGCACAAAGGTAAAAAGCGCAGCAAGTTGGGCGACTGAGTCTATATAATTAGTATTAGTAAAGAGACAGGAGTACTTATGAGCACCGACCCTAGTGTTAGGCTACTACAGAATCTGCTTGAGAAGACCGCGGAGGCTTCCCTCCGCGGCATGAGTTATGACCCAAATAACAAGAATATACTTAGCCTTAAAAAGAGGTATGGAAGTAAGTGGAAGAGCGTTTTAGCAGAGCAAAGAGGTATTCCTGAAAGCTCAATAGTAGAGAAAACCGCAGCCCCAGAAGGAGTAGAGCGGCTTCCCTCTGGTAAGCTAAAATACAGGGACGAGATCTTTCCCGGGTACAACAAGCCAAAGGCAGCACCTAAGGGTAGCAAGTACAAAAAGCGAGTGCTGGCTAAAAAGGGCGACAAGGTCAAAGTAGTTAACTTTGGTGCTCGCGGATATAAGCATAACTACTCTGCAAAGGCGAAGAAGAGCTACCTTGCTCGTAGTGCGGGGATCAAAGGCAAGGACGATAAGTTCAGTGCTAACTACTGGTCGCGCCGAGAGCTTTGGCCTAAGAACCAGAAAGCTGACGGCAGCGCTAGGAAGAAAACAGCTCAAATGGACGGTGGCTTAAACTTGCAGTACCTTCAGGATCAAATTAATGATCTTGCTGTAGCTACTATGAGGGATAAGCCTTCTATTCCCAGGCACATGCAGCGCGCTCAGATTAGAAGGCAGAGCGGGTTTAACGCCGAGTCTGCGATGGCCAAAGTAGACAGGCTAGGAACTAAGCTTGACACTTTACTTGCTCAGCAGGAGCAGGCTAGGCAGCAAGCAGCTCACTCGGTTAACCAACTTCCAGTCTCTATGTCCCCAGGTGCTTCTAGCGGGGCAGCAGTGTCTAACAATATTGTGTTCCCCGCCCCTACTGGAGATCCCGCGCAGGACTTGATGTCTTCAATCGGCAAGAACGTGGCTCTTCCAGCGGGGGTAGCCGCACTAGCCGCTGCTCTAGTAAATAACTTTACTAAGAAATCCAACTTAAAAAAAAACTAGTTAGAGCAGAACCTAACTACCAGACTAAGGTAGCGTACTACGCAGAAGAAGAGTACCTAGATGAGTACGAAGACTCTCACGGCAAAGTCTTTGTGCTTCTTAGGGACGGGATCTTCAAAGATATACAGTTCACTAAGAAGAACGCTACCGGGGTACAATCCCGGCTTAATTTATCTAGCCCTAATATACCTGAGCTAGAGTACATCCAAAAGATGTGCTTTATGTCGGCGCTTCACCCTAGTCCTAAGAAAGTATTATTCTTGGGAATGGGCGGAGGCAGCCTTCCTAAGTTCTGGATAGATAACTTTCCAGAAGTGCAGAAGACTATAGTAGACCTTCGCCCGCTCATGTTCCAGGTAGCCCAGGAGCACTTTGAGTTCATGCCTGACGCTAACACTCGTTTAGTCGGGGAAGACGCTAATAAGTTCCTGCAGAAGGCGAACAAGGCAGGAGAAAAATACGATATAATCTATGTAGATATCTATATGGAGGGCCCCGCAGATATCCAGAATAATCAATACTTCTGGAACGATGTTAAGGGCTGCCTTGCTGTAGGCGGTATCTCTTGCTCAAACATATGGGATGGAGGAGAGCACGCTATAAAGGCCGGGAATATTACTAAGTATCACAAGAACATTTTTGGTAATGTATTTAAGCTAACTAACCAAGGTACTTACCAATATGCGCTATGCGGCACAGATACTCCCAGTGATGAGGTAGTATCTCTAGAGTCAGGCATCAGAGCCATTGAGCTTACTGGTAAAACAAACCTAAACTTTACCAAGATGATGCAGTCTAGCATTAGGCAGCTGTGAGGAAATATGCGTAAACAGTCAGACTTAAGAAGGGCTCTGCTTAGCGGAGCCATAGGTTCAGGCGTAGGCGCAGCCTCTGGGGCCGCATCTGAAATTCTTTCTAGCGGCCTTGACTCTCGTGACATAGGTAGAGCAGCTATTACTGGTGCTCTTATAGGCGGAGGATCTTCAGCCCTACTGCGAGGAGGCAACAGGACGGCGGCTATACTGGGAGGAGCTGGTGGAATATCCAGCGCTCAGGCCGACGTGCGGGAAACTCTAGGTCAAGGACGAGGGGACGAAGTCTACTTACCTCAACAGATGATGGATTATGGTGACGAGATGTGGCAAGACTATTACTCACAAAGCCCTGAATATCTTCAGAATAAGTATGCCAGCGAGGCTCCACCTAGCAGCCAAAAGAAAAAGGCTTCTATGTCCCTCAATGACCTTGCCATCATGGAGAAGGTCTCGGGGCATACTTTAGGTAGGCTTACCCTAGATAACGGATGCGTAGTCGTAGAGGATCAGGGTAGGTATACTACCTATGATAAAACCGGCGCGTATACCTACGGCACCTTTGATACTCTAGAAGGCGCTAAGACTGCGGCTATGAGCTTTAATCAGTACAGTATGGCGGATAGCGGCACAGGAAGAGTAGCCCGCAGGGGCTTCTTTGGGTTAGGTCCTGCAGAGTATACTAATATAAATAACATGAGCGGAAGAGAAAGGGCGCGGATGGTCGGGTCGCGCTCTGGTAATAGGATTTATAAAGACTTTATGGGCCGCCAAAATAACGCGCCTACGGCTACAAGTACAAGACCAGCAGCTCCAGCGCAGCCAGCTGCTCCAGTGCAGCAGCCAGTGCAGCCGCAGCAGCAAGCTCCGGCCAGGCAACAATCAAGAGGTCCTTCTAGAAGAACGCAGAGGCAGAATACAGCGGTACGGGATGCTACTGCTGAGACTAGAGCCAGGCTTAAAGATCAGTATACGGCCCAACAACAGGAGGCACTAGCTAAGCAGGAGGCCGCCTACAAGAGGCGCATGGCGCTGGCGGAAAGAAAGGCAGCAGAGAGAGAAGCTGCCGCTGCGGGTAAGCTAACAGCGGCAGAAACCAGAGCTACTCAGGCGGAGGCCAGGGCCCTTAGGTCTGGTAGGTACCTAAAGGGTGGTATTGCAGGTCTAGGTCTTCTCGGTGGCGGGTACTTATTAAACAAGTTCCTAGGCAGCTCAGAAGAGCCTCAGGACAGCTACAGTAATTACATCGCTCAAGCGGGTAACTACGTAAATCAGGCTATGCCTTACGTCAACCAAGCCGTAGGTGCCGCTCAGCAAATGGGATACTTAGGTGGAGGCGCTCAAGGCGCGTATCAGCAGATGCCTGCTTACGGGCCGCCTCAGTACAGGTGATCTAGGGGGCCATCTCCATGGTCTCCACCATCTCTCGTACTTCTGCTTCCAGCAGAAGAGCTGCTTCCCTCGCTCTAGCCATCTCTAGATTGCGCTCTTTAAGCGCGTCTATAAGCTCTTCGTTAGAGGGAGTAGCAGGCTTTGGCTCTATCGAGGGGGACCCGTAGTCTTGGACGATTGGCGGGTACACTCTGTAAAGAGAGCTTTCTGCGTGAGGGTTACTGGCCCCAAAGCTAGCTACTAGAGTAGTAAGCACAAAGGCCAAGATAACTATGATTGCTGAGTCGTAGGTTCTCTTTTCCATGCGGTCCTCGTCTAGTCAGAAGAAGAGGGTCCAAGGACCCTTGATTTGATGATCCTTATGCCCTCTTCAATATACTTGAGGCTTACACGCATTTCAGTGATTGTTGTAGTATTCTCTGCAGCCCGGGCGCTCACTTTTTCGTAGTCTACCTTTAACCCGGATACTTTCTCTTTAAGTCTAGACACGTCAGACTCTAGCGTGGCTACTTGCTTGGTTACCTGCGTTACTGCTGGCACCTGTGTTTTTTCTAGCCTAGATACGGTGCTTGTAAGTTCCGACACCTCTAGGTTGAGATTTATAAGCCAAAGAGCTAGCGGCAGTACTGCGCCTGCTAGAGACTTAAACACAGTCTCCAACCTTATACTAATATTCATTTGGCTTGGCCTTTCTAGGAGGGTACTAAATTATAAGTGCATTTGCTACACTGCAAAAAATCTAAGGAGGTACAATGCGGTGCTGGCATCACAATATACTTAAGATAGTTAAAGATAGCGAGTTTAAGGCTGGGCTGCTGGAATGCTTAGAAGTCTTGGAGCCTGACAGGGATAACCACTTGATCCTTGACATGCTTAAGAACTACTTCAATGCTCGAAACAAGGGCTTTGGAAGTAACTGGTTTCCCTTGCCATCTAGCAGGGCTATCCTGTATATAAACAAAAGAGGTATATACTTCTCTGGTGAGTACATACGCAAGAAGCACTTGTACTTGAAGCTAGAGGAGCTGAACTCTAAGCTAAAAGAAAGCGTAGGGTTCCGTAACTGGACAGTGGCTTTTAGAGAGCCCTTTAACGACTAGAGGTAACGATGACTACTAAGTGCGTAAAGGCAACTGGCACCACAGGTTTAGGCATGTCGGTTGAGCGCATCTATATTACAGAAGACGAGAAGGCTGCGGAGAGAGCCTTCATCGAGACTCCTATGGAAAAGGGCGGAGTGTCTAGCTGGAGTATGGAGGCCCTGGAAGAGGTACCGGAAGAGCATAAGCTTGAGTGCCCTCACTGCAATAAGAACTTCCCTAATCCCAATACCGTCGTTGAGCTATGAACTCGCACTTCTTTAAAGAAGAAGCTACAGGTCTAGTATTCTCTTGTGAGATTTATGAGTGCGAAGTATGCGGGGACGACACCGCTGCGCCTGAGACTCTGGTAGAGACTACTGAAGAAGAAGCCGTTGCAGGTGGACTTAAAGAAGCTGCGACTGGCTTAGATGAAGGCGTAGAGACAGCCTTTGGGTATATGTGCATGGGGTGCTTAGAGAAAGTCTAAGTAGCTTTGATAGCTAAAGAAAAGTTCCTTAGGCTTCTCTTTAACCCCGCAGCCTTGTCAGGGCTTTGGGGGTTGGGGGGTTAGGTTAGGCGGTCATGGACTGCCAACATTAGGATTAAGATCAGGCATCCCGCTATCAACTTAGAGAAAACCCATGCTATGGTAATAATCATTTTGCCTCTCCCATTATTCGGGTTCCCCCGTTTGCCATATGATTTTTAAGTAGCTTTTGGTATTGAGAGGAGAGCACCTTGAGACGCTCGGACAGAGTCTTTACAGTCCCGTTGAGATTGGCATTCTTCTCTTCTACCTCCCCCAGAAGGACGAACCTTGCCTCGTGGGAGCGCACGCTCTCGGAGTATTCACGCTTCACATGGTACAGCTCTCTAGCGGTGCCTTGTAGCTCTTTAGTGAGCTCCCTGACTCGTGCTTCATAGTCATTTGCTAGACCCTTGTATTCTGCCACCTGTCGGTGGAGTGACTTCAGCCGTAGCGATCTGCGGGAGAAGAATGAGATCGTGTGGGTGAGCGCCATGGTGGCGACAAATGCGCCACAGGAACAATAAAAGAAAATCTCAGCGAGTTGGGCAGCGTTCATACGCATTACCCTTTCTCCGGGGTTATCCCCGGGTCTTTTCGGGGAGAAATTCCCCGGATCATATACTTATGCCATTTTGCTACCCCTGTTTTGCGTCTATCGTCAGGCGTCATAGCTAAAAGAAAAGTTCCTTAGGCTTTTCTTTGTTGGGTGGTTGTGGGTTTTTAGAGCTTGTCGGCAATAATGAGTCCTCCGACGAGGAGGCTAACGCCGACAATAATCTTAATCAGTACATACGCAATCATTACCCATTCTCCTTAATTCTATAGAAGTAATCATCGATAAAATAGATGCTTCCGAATAGCCACCCGCCAGATAGCAGGCTCCCCATCGCTGTGCTCCCTAGGAGTCGGCATAAGATTACGCACAGCAGGCAAACGATGCCTGCCTTTAATCCCGTTTTACGGAGCCACTCTTTAAATCTCATTTTCTCTCTCCTTCCACTCGCGCTCCCCCTTACGGAGCTGGTTGAACATTTCGTAGAGACGCCAGTAGACGGCGAAGCTCCACCCCAAAAAGATCCACGTCCCTAACATTATTACATGCTCCTCGTGTAGCTCACGTCCCACACCAGCTCCGCTTCCGCCTCAGTGGGCTTCCGCCGCTCTCGGTCGGTGAGAGGCCTCGCGGCCCGCACGACGTGCTCTTGGGTCCAATCGCTTGAAGTGATTGAATACAGCTTGCCCTCCCACTCGAAATGATTGAGGAGCTTTCGCTCCGCGATCTGAACGAGAAGGTCCTCGACTGACCCGAAGGTCAGTAGGGCCGCGATGCTGTCGCGGCCGTTACAGCCTGAGTGGTGCCAGCAGAATCCTCGTAGGTCCCCGCGAGGGGTCTTGAGGGTTACTGGAACCAGGGGCTGCCCTGCGTCCCTCGCCGCCAGCGCCTCGCTCTCCAGCGAGAGCTCGTCGCAGCGGTGGTTGGTGATCGCGTGAACGCGCTCCCCGATCTCGACCGGAATCTCGTTAGAACAGAACCAGGTCTTGTACCCGGGGAAATCCCCGTAGAGAATGTTCCCGGAGGTGACGGGAGGGAGGGCAGGGCGAAAGAGGTTCTTGAAGAAATTCAGCACTTTGAAACTCCTTTGTGTGCTGTTAAACAATCGCTTCATATACTTATGCCAATTTGCTACCCCTGTTTTGCGTCTATCATCGGATGTAAGAGCTAAAAAAGGGCAGGGCTCCGAGAGCGGGTTCAGGCCCCGCCCCGGGCCTAGAGCCTGGGGTGGATGTGGACTGCCCACCACTCCCAGAAACTCTGGAAGCTGTGGCCGTATGGCAGCCCTTGCCACTCGGCGGCCATAATAGCCTTCCGGAGAGGCTCTAGCCCCCCGTCCCACCGCGGCAGGTGGGTCAGCCTTTCTATGCGCAGTTGCTGGAGTAGTAGCTTGGCTACACTACAGCTCTTTTCCTCTGCGCGCCTGCGCAGCAGAAAAGTGAACGAGGGCCTCTGCTGAGGCTCCTCCCACTTTCTTGAGCGCGCACCGGCTCTCCTCCTCGCGACTGTGCTTTTCTTCCACTCGCGGGAGGTAAACACCGCCCCTCCGAAAGTGATTGCTTCTGGGGCTCCGCGGCCCCTGCGCCATCTTACTGGTCTTCCGAAGCCTGGATTTCTAGTGGCTACCTCCTCTGGGCACCAGGCCCAGCAGCGACGGGAGTCCCCTCCCCAGTCAACCTCCGTGGGCTCTAGGCCCTCCTCCAGGAGGTCCTGGAGGTGTCGGTTGTCGAAGAGTCCCGTAGCGGACCCGCTTAGTAGATTCTGATTATTAAAGTACCCACTAAAAAGATAGTCAGACATATCTCTCTCCTCGGCCTTAGGCCTGCGTAGAAGTGGGCTGTGTAAGCCCTTTTTTTGGTTCAGATGCTTATGCCAATTTGGAGGTACCAATTTACGTCTATCATCAGGTGTAAGAGCTAAAGAAAAGGCCTCCACGCGTCAGAGAAAGACCCACCAAAGTGAGCCAGTTCTTAGCGCTTCAACCTTCCTTTAGAGCAGCCTCCACCGAGAGGCATCTACCCGACAGTTACCAATGGCCTGCCGAGGCTCTGCTAAGATATTCGGATTGCCCTATATAAGGTGCGCACCTTTCTCTTCTAGCCGCCGGTTTTGCTTGTTATTGTCCCCGACGTGGGTAGGCTTTCGCCTATTGCACGGAACTCCGGGACGAGCCCGAAGTTTTCCCATTACTTATCCATTGTGAGTGCCGCACCACTACACTGGAAAACGCTCAGCAAATGTCACTTAAGCTGATCGTAGAGTGTCTTTTGTTTTGCAGCGAGACCCTCTCCCCCGCTCAGTCCTCTCGAACTGCTGACAGCCGAAGCTGCCAGGCTATAGCTTTACGTGACTACGTCAAGCTCCAGTGCACTCCTCAGCGCACCGCCTGGTAATTTTGTTAAATAGGGATACCAAGCCCCAGCCCAGGTAGATAGTCTTCGGCAGACCTCTGAGCTTTTCCCTGCTGAACGCCACAGACGAATCTGCTGCAGGTGTGGCCGTCGCGCTATGCTTCGCAGCACAGCAAAAGTGAAGTCCATGCGCAACCGGTAGGCCGCTACACTACATAAATGCTTCACTCATATACTTATGCCATTTTGATGGGTTCTTTTTGCGCGTAGAGATCCTTTAGTATTTCTCCCGCTAGTTCTGCCAGTGGGCCTCGGTACTGAGAGTCTAGCTCTATGGCTCCGCAGTGAGGGCTGTCCCAAAATAGGTCTGAGTCTAGAAGGCAGCCTAGCCCTGTCTCTTCTGGCTCTAGACCTATGTCTATTTGCTGTAGGTCACCCATCACTATGATCTTACTTGATTCTGCTACACGGGATATAACAGTAAGTAACTCATGGGGTGTAGTATTCTGGGCTTCATCGATGATGATAGTACTCTTATCAAAGTTCATTCCCCTAACAAGTTCAAGGGGTTGGTAGACTAGCTTCTTCTCTTCTTCCAGCTGAAAGAGGTAATGCTCAAAGTTTTCACCTAGTATATTGTTCATAGCAAATAAGTATGAATCTATGTACCCAGCCATCTTCTCACGATGGTCTCCGGGTATAGGTGCTATGGCGTTGCTCATCTTTGTAGTAAAAGAAGTAGGCTTCAGTAGTACTATGTTATTGTCTTTCTTAAAGTGGGAGTGAAGGGCAAAGGCGCACGCTAGCGTTGTCTTACCTGTTCCAGCTGCGCCCATAGCTACAGTGAGCGGGTAGTTAGCCATAGAGAACATCATGCAAGTTTGCTTAGAGTCCCTTGGCTTTACTCCTTGGAAGGTGAGCCCCTTTGACTCTATGAGGTCGATGTAGTCTCCTCTGCAATGAACAAGAGCTGACTGATTGCCAGACTTGAAAGCATAGAAGCCTGATTCTAAGTGTTTGGTATTCTTAGCAAATCCCCTGTCGTAAAGGTCGTCGATCTCACTAGGCGAAACTTCCAACTCACTAAAAGTAAGCATGCTACCCTCCATTACCGTACACACAAATCTTAGGGTTGGATCTGGTATAAGAAATTGGACATGGCTTTAGGAGGTCATTATGTCTGCAACTGGGGGAACCTCAGATACTAAAAAGAACGCCCGTATTGGCGTTGCAGGTCAGGGCTGGGATCTCGACAAGATCTACCAGCAAGACTTAGAGGACGGTACTGTCCTCAAAGCAGGCGAAGGTGCCTGCGAGGTCGAAGAGCGCTCCTGGGTTGAGGTGCTCGTAGATCAGCTGCTCTCTGAAGGCGGCGACGAGAGTGAGAGCCTCTGTGACGAGATGGTCCGAGCGCTCATCAATTGCCAAGACGAAGAGTACTCTCTGGAGACCAAGCTTGCTGGGTTTCAGGTGGATCTTCGTCAGGCGATCCGCAGCCTCGGTGAGGCGGTTGGGCCCTGCTTCAACGCTGACTTCTGGTGGCGTTCGATGGAGGTCCAGGAGGTGGACACAGCTCTCAATGTCCTGAGAGCTATGGGTACCTCTGGGAAGGTGCTTGAAGCCTTCGAGGAGTACCGGAGGATCCACCGGGAAGTAGACTGGAGGCGGGACCGCCTTCATAATGTCCGCTCCTGGATGGTGCTTTTGGCTCCCGGCCACTTGGAGAGGCGCGGAGCCAGCTACGGCTGGATCCGTGAGTATCGCAAGAGGCTCCTGAAGTGGGGTGCGAGCTTTCAGACCCAGGACGACATCTTTGACGATGTTGTCGGAGAACTACCCTTCGGGTGTGTCCACGTATCTGGTGGCCTAGCTGACGCTAATGGCCTATCGGATGTTGACATTCTCCTGCCAAGGGAGATCTCTGAGGGTGAGGTTAAGTACCTCCCTAAGGGGTCCTGGGAAAATAAAGATGGGTGTGCACGCAGGCTCTTCTCTATCCCAGGGTACGACCGAGAGGTCAACCTCTACGTGAGCGCGGACCCAGCCGCTCGGCAGAGCATTCGTCACCGCGAGACGATGCTCATCCTTGAGAAGGAGTTTCCTGAGCTTGCTGAGAAGGCTCGCTTCTACAAGGGCCGAGGGAGCAGGTGCTCGGAGAAGGCGTGGGCCTTCACCTTGGATCTACCTGGGGATCCATTCGAGGCGATGGAGGATACCGAGAGTGTCCTCAAGATCGCCCGGATCCACGCCCGGATCCACGCTAAGCTCGCAGCTAAGGAAGGTGGCGAGAGTTGAGCGAGCCCGAGCACGAGCCCGAGATGAGCTGGGGAGAGATACTCAAGCAGCTCTTCAACCGGGAAATCCAGGTACTCCTGGGCTGCTTGGCAGCGAGCTGTATTGCGATTAAGGGTTCTCCATGGATCCCTGATGTGATCGCAATCCCAATGTTCATATCACCCCTGTTCGGCTTTGTCTGGGTAGGGTGGTACAGTAAGGAATAAATCTAGTTTAAAGAAAAGCCTAAGGAACTTTTCTTTTAGCTATGACTAATCAATAGCAAAAGCTATTAGTTTGCTGTCATAAGCTTTTGCTAATGTCTTTTAGGAGATGAGCATGTGCTATGCTGAACTCTATTATAAGAAGCTCTATACGAGCCTATTGACCTTTAGAGTCAAAGCTGCCAATGTGCTTGGGCCTGCCCAGGTGGCGGAATTGGTAGACGCGCAGGATTTAGGTTCCTGTGCCTTCGGGCGTGAGGGTTCGATTCCCTCCCTGGGCATTTAGATGAGCTATAGAAGCGATGTTACCCTGGTCTTCTCTACTAGCGAAGAGCTTTCTAGAAAGACTGAAGAGTATGAGCTTTGGGTTACAGGAGAGGGTAAAGACTCTATCCTTGACACGCTTAAGTTCGTCTTTTGTACCATGCAAGAGGAAGAAGAGTTGGTTGAGTTCTCCTCTGTGAATACCAGGTGGTACGAGTTCTGTGACAATCCTAAGATAGACAGAGTAGTCTACTACCTTAGATGGCTAGACTCTCAAGGCCTGGACACGTCTTACCAGTTTATACGTCTGGGAGACGAAATCACAGATATAGAAGAGCGCGGAGCCCTTAGCTACTACGAAGTGCACCGAGTTCTCAAGAAGTTCTAGTGAACGTATTCTACCTTGATGACGACCCAGTTATAGCCGCTACTTGGCTGTGTGATCAACATGTCTCTAAGATGATTCTAGAGTCTGCACAGATGATGTGTACGGCTATTAGAGTTCACATGAGCCTGGAGGATACTCCAAGAGAAGAGCTTCCCGACGAGCTTAAGTTTCTCTACAAGACGGCTCATCCTAAGCACGGCAGTACTAAATGGGTGGGAGAGTGCTTTAGTAACTTTCAATGGCTGTTTATGCACGTTATTCAAATGCACGCGCAACACAAGCAGCGATTTGGTACGAGGCATAAAAGCTTTCGGGTCGCTAAGGATGCTTGGTTGTTCCTGCATAAAGAGAGAAAGGAGCATAACTTTATTCTCCCTGAGTCTATGACTACTACTCCTCCCTATATGGCATTCGGTCCAGCACTAGAGCACCTAAAGAACCCGATGGACCCGGCGGGGTCATACAGGAGGTTCTACATAGCAGACAAAGCTAAGTTTGCCACCTGGACTAACTCTGAGCCGCCACCCTGGTGGCCTAAAGAAAAATGTTGAACGTATTTTATCTGGACCATAATCCTCTCAAAGCAGCAGGGTGGTTGTGCGATCAACACGTCACTTTAATGCAGCTAGAGACAGCTCAAATGCTGTGTACAGCTGTAAGGATGCGCATGGGGCTAATAAACGTCCCTAGAGAGCAGCTCCCAGAGGGGCTTAAGTTCCTCTATAAGACGGCACACCATAAGCATGGGTGCACGATCTGGGTAGGAGAGAGCTGGCCTAATTTTAAATGGGCTTACAGGCATTCTATAGGCATGAGTAGCCAGCAGAGGCTTAGATTCGGTACTCAGCATAAGAGTTACCGCGTAGCTAAGTTGGCCTTTAGGTTTGCTCTAGGGCTTAGGTTAGAGGGAAGGTGCTTGTTCCCTAGGCAGGATAAGGTTACGCCCCCTTATCTAGCATTCGGGCCTGAGCTTGAGCATCTTAAAGATCCTAGTGACCCTGTGGGGTCTTATAGGAAGTTCTACGTAGCAGACAAAGCTAAGTTTGCCACTTGGACTAACGCGGAGCCTCCTTATTGGTGGCCAAAGGATATAGATGAAAAATAGAAGAAAGAATGTAGATATCGTCCTTAAGGGCGTCGAGTTTCTTACGAAAGACTCTAAAGATAACAAGTGGGGCTTCAAAGTAGTATCGAAGCCTTCAGAAACCTACGCCATTGTTACTATGGGCGATGCCACTTGGCGAGTTACTCCCTCAGGAGAGTCTTGGCTTGCAGAAATGTGTTGACGCGCATATACGCCATTGATACTAGGAAAGGAAGGATATGCCCTGGTGGTGGAACCGGTAGACACAGGAGACTTAAAATCTCCCGCCGAGAGGCGTGCCGGTTCGAGTCCGGCCCGGGGCAGTAGGCGATTCGGAGGTGCATATTGTTTGTGGTGAGCAGTTTAAGCCAAAGGGTCTTGGGATTTTCCTCCTTTTGCCCATTACCGCTCCGCAGGGTAGCCTAGTACTGCGGGACCTAAGCTGGAATAGCTCAGTTGGTAGAGCTGCTGATTTGTAATCAGCCGGCCGGGGGTTCAAGTCCCTCTTCCAGCACTTTCCCCGCCTCGTTTATTAATATTACTGCACTAAGCTCCATTGAGGTGGGGAATCTATACTCGGGTAGCTCAGTTGGTTAGAGCACCGGTCTTACATACCGGGGGTCGTGGGTTCAAGTCCCACTCCGAGTACTCACTCTGTTCATGGAGGTAAAGCATGAACAACGAAAGCAGTAGATGCTACAAAAGCACGGGTATCGTGTGTTATGGCTAGAGGTCGAAACTATACTCCGGCAGAAAGAGCGCTTCAGTTGATCTGCGCTAAAGCTGGACTTAGCTACGAAGAGTTCTCCAAGCTTATGGAGCAGTCTCAGGGTAAGGAGCCTAGGGTGTCCCCTAGGAATTCGTATAAGATGGTTCAAGAGAACTATCTATCAGACTTAGTGACATTTGCTGAGGACTGGGAAGCTATGCTCGATCATGTGCGTGGGCCTAAGAGCGGGTATGGTAGTGGCGACTTATAAAATAGTTCGCTTCTACAGGGACTCTTCTCGTAGAGACTACGGGCAGACAGGGCTCACTGAGGAAGAAGCTCAGGCTCACTGCAGGGACCCAGAGACAAGTAGCCGCACAGCTACCAGTCCTGAGGCTGTGCGTAGAACTAAGAGGTTTGGGCCTTGGTTCGATGGGTATACGGAGGAGTAAGTCTTGAGCTAGTAGAAGTTCTGGACTAAGTGCCCTCAGTCCGGTAAACCCGGACATAGGTACCAGTAGCTCAGATGGATAGAGCATCGGCCTCCTAAGCCGAGGGTCGCAGGTTCGAGCCCTGCCTGGTACGCTTGTCTCTTCAAAGGAGGAACTATGAAAGAGACGCACAAAGGGTTGCACCCTGAAGTACTAAGCAACTGGAGTAACCAGTCAGAATATAAAGATCCTTTGGAGTTTCTTCAAAAGGTTTATCTTATGAAGAACCCTCCGAAGTGGGCACTCAAGCAATTGAGGAATAAGCGCGATGAGCGTTGAAGCTCTAGTAATCGGCTTTGGTATAACTGTAGCCTACTTCCTACCGAGTATAATCGCTAGCTCCCGTAAGCTGCGCCGTACCCCCGGTATCTTCCTGCTTAATATCTTTGCAGGGTGGACGGGCATTGGCTGGTTCTTGTTGCTTGGCTTTGCGATACTTATTCGTAGGCATTACTAGTTTATCTTTTCTGCTTGGCTGTGGCGCAGGGCCCAAGCCAGTAGAGAGGTCCTCTAGCCTTCCACGTGTACTAGTTCTAAATATACAGGGAGATACTGCTGCGATAGATCTCACTGGGCAAGTGCGCAGGACTATCTCGGACCCTGCCGCCTATAGGACTCTCAGTAGTGAGAACGTAGAGGCTTTGCTGCCTGAAGGCACTGAGCTAGAAGACTGCTCCGACATGTGCTCTGTAAATATAGGCAGAACTGTCGGGGCAGACTGGGTAGTGGCAGGCAGGCTTTTAGCTGGAAGGTTATCTTTAGAGGTTTTTAGATCACTAGAAGGCACAAGTGTCTTCAGCGAGTCTTCTTCTATAGGTAACACTGGTGAGCTGTCTAGAAGGCTCGCTTTCTTTCTGAAGCTAAACGCTACTACCAGGGAAGGGGAGGCGCCTGTTAGCTTCTCTCGCCAGGGAAGAGAAGGGTTATTACTTGATGCAACTAGAGTAGCAGAGCTAAGGGCTTCTCGGTCTATGGACCTGGAGGCTATGAGAGCTCTGGAGAACGCTACCCAATCTGACTCTGACCCGAGTATAAGCGCTAGCGAGCGCCTCAGGTTATGGGACAATTTAATTCAGTACCCAGACTACTCTGATCTCGCCCTGCGTAAAGTACAGCACTACAAGCTGTACCTGAGGGACTACTCTAGGAAGTATAGTAGATTTCTTGAGATACTTAACTCTCCCAGGGTTGAGCCTATCGGCAGAGAATCACACCTAGCCGCGCTGCGAGAGGTACAGGGCTTCGATAGCGTGTCCGGGGCTACTCTGAAGGCTGCAGTCCTAGAGCACCTACAGCTATTCGGATATCAAGAGTACCTTGATGAAGAGATAGAGGCCTACGGTATAGACGTAGAGTCTCCCGCCATAGCGGAGAAAACTCGAGAGGTGGCTAGTAGAGAAGCTGAGCTGCATTCTCTAAGAGAATATCTACAGGACTCTCTTCCAGGCTGGGGCTACACTCACGTGCTTAAGGATGGCTTGGGTATCCACACTCTTAGCTCATACGATAGGTACTCCGAAGTAGAGCCGGGCCGAATAGCCGTAACGAGGGGCCTGGTGGACTACAGTGAAGCGCCCGGGGAGTGGAACTACCCTGTTGTAGTTCTAGGGGGCCTGCTCTCTTTGGTAGCTGCGGGCAACTGGTTGGCGGGTGAGTACTACAGAGATTGTGGTCGTGACTATAAGCAAGAAGGTAACCTCTGCCTAAACACAGGGGATCTTTCTGTGCATGGAGGCTTGTCCACCTGGGGGGAGAGATATCCTACTGGCCATAAGATTCTTGGTATAACGACCCTAGCATTGTCGGCCCTAACAGCGTATAGTTCCTACGTCTTGCTGACAGACGACTTTTAGTCAGCGCCCCGCTAGGGGCGCATGGGCTGCTAGCTCAATGGTAGAGCAGTGGACTTTTAATCCATTGGTTCCGGGTTCGAGTCCCGGGCGGCCCAGTATAGTTGCCTACGGTGTGAAGAAGCAGCTCAAATCGTACAGGCTGGTGGCGTGCTCATAGAAGAGTAACAGTCAGCCGCAACTACTTTACGCTTAAAGGAGGAGTGCATGTTCGGCATGGTGCTCGCAGGCGTTATCGCCCTCTTTGTTACCTGCTACGCGTATGCGTACATCAGTGTGTACACAGGCCTATCGGATATGTTGGTTACAACATTGTTTTATGCGGTGGTCTATCTTACACTAAGAATTTCCCTCATGTACTGCTTGGCCCTTTGACAGATAAGGAGCCCTTCCCATGGAAACAGTATACAAAGTCGCTATGTACGGCAGCTGTGTTCTTTTTGCAGTGCTCTTGGGAGCTGCTGCAACTCTGCTTTACTTATATTAGCTGGAGAATAAATATGGCTATAGACGAAAGTACTCGTAGTAAAGAAAGCCAAGAGAAGCTTCCGCCTGAGCACTACATCAAGGCGGAGCTAGAGCTCACTCGTAAGATTGGTGCAGAATTACTGAGGACAGATGCTCAAGTAAAGGCAGCCTTTGTATCGTTTATGGACGGCGTGATCAGTTCTAGAAATGAAGAGGAGTGACATGCCTGAGTGGGCTGTAGATCTAGAAGGTTTCACTCCCGCCGAGATATGCCTGCTGATTGCCTGCAGGAACGCCGCCTACACTTACGGGGACTTCAAAAAGCTCTGGGATAAGTCTCAGCGGTCTATCATCGGTAAGAAGGAGGTTAAGGAAGAGTTCTACACTTCCCTTCTTCTTAAAGATGCCAGCCCTGACATATCGGCATACGGCTGGATAAGCTTCATGCGCTACCTAGAGAAGGTTGCTGGTGGCAACTGAAGCTCAAAGGCTCTACAGGCTGAGGGTAGATAGGAACAATAAGTTCTGGTTTATTAAGTACTTCGACGCAAGGGAAAAAGCCGAAGAGTACATGGCTCACCATAAAGAGCATGGGGATCAGTACCCCTGCGGTGTAATAGAGATTAAGCTATCTCTAGATCCGGGGACAATGGCAAGTGCCCTGGAGTACGCCGCGCTAGAAGAGACTAGAATTATGATCAGCAAGATCAAAGCAGAGTGGAGCTAACAGTGGCCATCAGGTACCTATGTGCATACAGTAATACCCAGGGCAGTAAGACCCCAATAGAAGCTATTCCCTACGAGGCCGAGTACGATGACCCCTCTCAGATCACTAACTACTTAGAGTATAAGTATAAAGATAGGATGGGGCTAGAGGTTCTAGACCAAGAGGACCCTCCGCTCTGTAGCACTTCGGGCGAGGCTAAAGTAAAATACCTATCTGTATATACAATTACTCGCCACTACGGAGGGCCTGAAGAAGGTGGTTGGTGGTACAACACTAGTCATCTTAGGGATACAATACCCTTCGAGTACTCCGAGGGCGCAGAGTCTAAGCTTAGAGAATACCTAAAGAATAAGTGGAAGGACGAGCACGGGGGCGACATCTATTCAGTATTGGGGGGAAGTGAAATGGAGATTCTGGTAGAAGATACTCCAGGACAGCACCAAGATACAGAGGTGCCCCACTATGAGTAGGTACACATATGAATACAAAGCCACCCTGCAAAGTCATTTGGTACGGAGAGGAATGGATCTGTAGGGACCAGCTCCAAAAGTTTAGATTTCCAAGGAAGTTTAAGGAGTGCTTCTTTTTGGGTTGCCCAGGCAGAGGCCCTTACGTTGAGCCTGAGCCCGTGGCCGAGCCCCCCAAGGAAGCCCTCCCAGAGCCCGTATGTGAGCCTACGGAGGTTCCCGTGTGCTCTTTCTTTAAGTGCGACTTGCCTCAAGCTCCTGGCAGGAAATACTGTGGGGATCAGTGCAGGCTAAGGTCCGCAAGATGGAACTATGAGCAGAGGAACAAGGAGGCTAGGCGTGCCAGAAAAAGAAAGCGTAATAAAAGTAATTAAGTTCAGAGTTATACTTTTCTTTCTTAGGATATTAGAGACCCTTAGAAAGCTATTGGGTGCCGTAGACCCAAACATAGCTCAAGTCTCAAAGCAGGACCTAGTTGTAACCTATGGGGACTCAGAGGACGGTGATGGCATGGACCTGAAGATCCTTGTCCCTTACTATATGATGGTTGAGGACTCTGAGTACGTAGAGAGAGTAACTACCCTGATTGCTTGGGCTCTGACCGCACCGGACCATTACTGGAAGTCGTCTGCCCTCGGAGTAGATGTGCTTGATGAGGCTTACAGAAAAGTAGGCGCAAAGACAAAGATGCCTGCGCGCAAAAATCAGGATTAATTTGTTATAAGAATTTGATCTGGGCGCCTTAGCTCAGGTCAATCTCCCGAGATAGTGCTGAGGTTACCTCAGCTTTCCGGAACGTTGACTTCACAGTACAGTCAGCTCTCCCTCCGAAGCTACGAGTTGCTACGAGAATACTACGTATTCCTACGCAAACCTCCGCGCGGAAGGATCCGCCAACTATACCTAGGGGAGATTATACCCTATATCCTTCCAGCTGGAGGAAAAAACGCTATGCCTAACGCACAGCCTATATCTCTTAATAACTCTGGTATCAGAGTCGATATGAGTAATGAGGAGCACTCCACTATCCTACAAGAAGAGGTCATTGCCCATATCATTTGTGACGAGTTCACAAACACACAGTCCTGGGCAGCAGCCACAGGTCTCGCCAGTATCCTTATTCAGATGATCAATGGCGCGACTACCTTTCTACGTACTAGAGGGTACATGGGGCCTCAGATCCGGCAGAACGTGGATGATGAGATCTTCCCGATGCTGAATGATGAGTTTCTCTGCGATAGCTCTCACAGGCATAGAAATGAGACGGCTGGCCATGACGGCACTCACGCCTTCTCTTGGCTCAGCAAGAAGGGGTACCTCACCTACATGGGAGCCTACGTGTGGGGAGCGACTCCTAAGCTTGTTGAGGCCTGCAATAGCGTCATCTCTCGCCTGGAGGGAACCGCTTCTGAGGAGGTTGCCGGGTCCGGTCGATCAGAGCTTGACCCGCTGTCTGGGCTAAAGGTAGAGTACTTCTACCGAGGAAGAAAGATCGACAAGGACATGTACCATCACCTTCGGGACGATGGGCTGGACGGCCGGTCTCTTACCCTTGAGTTCTCTGCTTCCGGAGTAGTAGTCCACCCGGAGCAGATCCTTCTCTCGTTAGTAGAGGGAGGGACCTAGCAGGCTCTCCTTACTAATAGAGCCGCCGGGGTCACGTCCCGGTAAAGCTAGTACCACTTTATGCCGCGATGCAGGCAGGGGTTACCCCTGCTGGAGGTCGTTCTAAGATCTCGCAATATAATGCTAGTCTACTTAGACATGTAGGCGGCTGCCTGAGGTACAACTCGGAGGCACACCGAGGCTAATACAATGTGCAGGTCTCTGCTCACTACTTGCTAAATTTATTAATTAGCCATTAATAAATTTAAGCTAGAAAGTAGAGGCACCCGCCCTGATATTAGGCTGGAGCCACTTCAGCTATAGCTATAGTCGAGGCGTTAGGATTCCATCATTTTTCGGAGGACGAAAGAACGATGCCTTATCCGGCGGGTGACCCGTGTGTCCACCGCCGGATAAGAAACCTAGCAACTAGAGGGCGATGTAAGAATCCTGAGGTTAGTCTGAAGCTACTTCAGACACTCTGTTATTGGCAGTACGTTCGGCACCCGGACATATTGACATATGTCCGTCTGTTCCAGGTTTTGGTCGGTAGAGACGACCACCTGGCACGAACAGCTACATCTAGAGGATTCTGTTGTAATACTGCTGAGATAAAATCAGTCCACTAAACTAAATTCGAGAACCCTGAGAATCAGGTTGAGGTTACATCAACCACTGGTTTAAGCTCGTATAGTAGCAGAGCGGGGCACTACCCTGGAGTAGTAGTTGCCCCGTCCCCTACGGCCTGAGCTCGCGCAATCGAGCTCTGTCCTCAGGGAAAGCTACGCTTAGAGGATCTTGAGTTATGGCGAAGGTACGTCGCCGCTAGGTAAAGTGAAAGAGACCCGTAGAAAATACCTCTACAGGTACACACGTACACTTAGAAGATCTCTGATGCTAGGTCGGGGTAACTCCGGCTATAAGTACTAACAGGCGCATTTGCTCAGACAGAAAACTGACGCTTAGGCGTAACTTTTCTATCTGCTAGGCAACATCTCCCAGTCGCCACGACTGGGAATGTCACCGGACGCTACACCTAGAGAGATCTTTTTTTTTAGTATATACGGAGAGTTAGCAGTGAAAAGACCATTTGATTTCAGCCCTTTTATGGCGAGCCTATATGGGTTTGCGTTTACTCAAGATAATAGAATGCCAGTTATCGCTAGAGATAACGTTAGAGGTGGAAGTAGTATCAAAGCAGTAAAGAGTGCTGTCTACTCTGCGGAAGCAAGCTACTGGAAGCCTGAGCTAAGAGATCCGATCTACTCGGGTTGGGCTGCTGCGGACGACCCTAAGTACATCGCTATGTTCGACCCTAGTAACGAGTGGGACCTAGATGAGTACGTAGGAGAGTACCTGGATGAGAGGGACTCTAATGATCCGTGCGGAAACATACTGTATTACGTACCTGCAGTGTCCCCTTACTACCGGGAGACTCCGATGCATGAACTTCCGGTATATACCTACGGCAGAGCTGTGTGCCTCAAGGCGCTCCCTCAGCTAGAGAGTAGGTTCTGCGTCTTTCATATATATCCGAATGGAAGCGTACTCTACACAGTAAATAAGGGTGTGGGCTACATAGAGGGTCGTAAGACAATCTCCGATCTTTTCTGGGACGCAGAGACTGACACCGTAAAGATCAAAGTCTATATGTGCGACAGAGAGGGCGGGGAGTTTGTAGAGGATATACCTTCAGAGGATAGACTTTGGAAGAAACCCTTAAGTACGTGCTCAGAGTTCTTTCACTCTATCTACTACAGTAAGCTGATCTACGGCAGTATATCTGAAGATGACTTCTCTAAGATTGGCGGCGGCAGCGAACGTCATAAGAGGAACATGCTGCTGGAGGTCTTCACTATGACAATAGATAAGCTGCTGTGCAACGGTGAGCCAAAGCTAGAGGGCGAGCATGAAGTCGTAAGAGGCCGACTGCATACCGCTACCGAGTACCCGCATCCGGAGGACGCCTTTGATATCTGGTCGAAGGCTGGAGGCTATGGGCTAGCCTCCAGGGTTGAGCTGTCAGTATATGACTGTGACAGGCTGGCCAACATACGGAACCGGACTCTTAGCGTTGTATTTAGGTGATCCGAGGGTTTTGTATTACGGAAAGTAGTTGAAGGCTGCTTTTGCTACTGGAATGTATACTTTCCGTTTTTTTAGCTCTACTTTCCGGAAAGTAGGCTGAGCAAAAGATACATCTATGTATACTTTCCGTTTTTGGTCCATACTTTCCGGAAAATAGATCTTAACAATTACATAGACTTACGGCTACTTTCCGTTTTCTGTTTATACTTTCCGGAAAGTATTTTCCCAGTGATTCTATGGGGTTAGCCCCTATTTTACCCTATTTTCCTCTTTTTCAGGGAAATACTTATATACCTATATATACGTTACGCGCGAGGGAATTACTGGTTTTTTAAGTTAGTTGTTGACTCTTTGTGTATACTCTGGAGTCCAACTACTGCCCTTACATGCAAACTTAAGCCTAAGTCCAAAGCTAAGGGTTATTACAGTAGGTAGTACGATATATACTCACCTGAACACCTATACAGGAAGTAAAAAAATTAAACTATTTTTAGTACCCCTCACGGGCCCCTTTGGCGAGTGAAAAAAAAAGTAGGGCTCAGTACCTATATATAGGTATTTTCCGAAAAAAACGGAAAGTAGGCCATTTTTCGCTGTAACTATATGATATTAAAAAGGAAATCCATTTCGGAAAATAGGCGGAAAAAACGGAAAGTACAGTTAAGTGTATGATATTATTCAGACCTATTTTCCGGAAAGTATAACGGAAAAACGGAAAGTATACATAGATGTAGCAGAAATTGTATACAGTCTACGACGTTTAGTTACATGTGTGTGTAACCTAGATGTAGCAAAAATGCATTACGTAATGCATTTTACTACTGAACATCTATTTTCCGGAAAGTATCGACACTGAACTTTTGTATTTTAGACTTAAGTATGCTAAACTACACATAATACAATCTGATATTGCTACTTAAAGTACTGCAATAATGCAAAACGAGAGAGGAGGCTCCTAGCCTTGAAGATAACCAGAAAACTATTGTTAGATATGGACCGACAGCTTAAACTTACGGCCCACGGCGATATTACCGTCACTTCTTTTCGATTAACCCGCGCTCAGCGCGAAGAACTGGGTAACCTAGCCGATGCGTTGGCGTTAGAGTCTGACTTTAAGGTCACTCCTAGCCTGGTTATACGTACGCTCATCTACATCGCATTACGTGAGTTCAACCCAGGCGTATTATCCGCGGCAAGGATTCCGGAAAGTACACCTGAGGAAGATACTCCTCTGGATACCGAGGACTTTCTTCCTGAGATATTAGATACAGGCTTAGAGCCAGACTTAGAGCCAGTATTAAAGGCTCAGGACGCTCCGCTAGCGTGGACGCAGGAACCGGAGGTTCCAGGCCCCCACTCGGAGGCCTTACATAAGATCCTAAGAGCTTCTCTTAGCGCAGAGGACCTAGAGATTATGAGTAGAGTTAACTCTTCTGAGGAGTAACTCTATTTTTTAGCTTTCAGACCGCCTACGGTACTCTTTAACAGCTTCTAGAATAATGCTGCAGTAGGCGGCAGCCAGTACAGATACTGGAAGTATTACATCCATGATTAGCCTCCCCTGGTTAAAGACCAAAGGATAGGCTAGTCCTCTGGCTTACCAAAGAGATCCATCCAATCATCAAGGGGCTCTTGCTTCTCTGGCTTAGGAGCTTTTTGAGGCTGGACCGCCGGGCTAGACCCTGGAGGCTGCGTTGAGGGGACTCTGCCTCCAGAGGGCACCGGAGGAGTAGGGTTGCGCTGAGTATGCTTTCGTGGTAGCGGACTTACCGAGTTAGGCATGGGCGTCTCGTGCGGCTTAGGCATCCAGCGCTCTACCTCTGGGCTTAACTGTATGTCTGCTCCGCCCACTTCGGCTAGCCTGTGTTCTCCAACAAAGATACTGAGCCTCTCAATCACCTGAGTCTGTAGTGCCTCAAGCTGCTTGCGCAGAGTCTCTTTATCTAGCTGGGCGTCTCGCAGCCTCTCTATGAGCGCATTACGGTCACTGTTAAGCTCTTGTATAGCCTCTTTTAGGTCTTTGACATCATCCGGATCTCTACCTACAAAGATCGAGATCACAGTGCTGATGCTGCCGACGATCATCCCTATAATGCTGGTGATGAGGTCTTTATTTTTATCAGGAACCTCTAGGAAGGTTAGAAAGAATATAAGGCCAACCACGAGTGTCAGGAACACAAAGCTGGCCAGCCACGAACGTTTACCCTTATCAGACCACATACAGTCCTCCTCTCTTTGCCTAATTATAGGGAGGACACTCTCTTTACTTTCCCGCTATTATCCTTCTTCATAACATTTATAAAGACATACTCTCAGGAGTTACTATGCCTTACCTTACTATGGACGGCGATCCTTATGATCATGAGCAGGATGAGAAACTTGCTCAGGAGATCGGGCGCCAGAATAATAGCGCGATGCAAGAGCCCGGTCTCAAAGATGATATGCCCGCGCAACCCAACCAGGCGCTTGCACCTCCAGTACCTATGGGAGAGCCAGAGCCTCAAGTAGCGGTACCATTAGGAAAGCCTGAGCCAGCCCCTCTCAAGGAGAACCTTACTCCTCCTCCGGCAGCCCCCTCTGCTACTGGCAAGGGCATCGCTCAGATACAGCAGGGGATTAGCCAAACGTACTCTGTCCCAGGCACTCAATCGAGGGTTGTAACTGCAGCATTGCGAACTCATGGTTGGACAGACCCCGCTGATAGGCGCGCGCCATCAGTTGGCGGCGGTGTGTTTTACGACCCTGGATATGCCGCAGCTGAGTTAGGCAATCAGAAGTGGGACCGTAACTCCAGCGTGTACGTAGACCAAAGGCTCCTAGGTCAAGGAGTCGGTGAGTACAGAGATATAAAAAACATAGTAGAGCGGGTCTCTAGGCGTAAGAATAAGCGGCTACTCTCGGACAGGGAGTACCTAGAGAAGCGTATGGGCAGAGTACTTAACGCTGCCGAGCAGGCGGATCACCAACGACTTCAGGCCATGAGAGCCCTTAACCTCGCTGCGAGTTCACTTATTAAGCAGTCATCAATGGAGATAGTTATTATGGGTAGTAGCAACAGATTTCGGTCCGCTAGAGACCTCTTTAAGCTGGCCGCAGTCTCTGACTACGAGCCCATGTACGAGAATGAAGATCTGGAGGAGTACCAGCCAGAGCCCGCCGACGGCATGGCTAATTACTACGCACCTAAAGAGACTATGCAGAACTACATGTTTAGCTCTGCTCCTTCAGAGTATGAGACTATGGGTTACGAGCCCGAGGTTCAGACTTACAGCCCAGAAGACTACATCAACATGGCTTACGAGGCAGAGCCCTCTTACTCCCAAGACCAGTACGCTTCTATGGGCTATGAGCCAGAGGTTACCTTCGACACCCAGCAGGGCTACTCGTCTATGGGCTACGAGCCTCAGGTACAAACCTACAGCCCAGAAGATTATATCTCCATGGGTTACAGCCCAGAAGAGGTGTACTCAGCGTACAGCCAAATGTATGCTAGCCCAGAAGCAGCGGCCCCTCAGGTTGAAGCCATTCCGGATAAAACTCCAGAGCAACTTGAGTACGACAAGCAGCTAGAAGCCTACAACCAGAGCTACAACGAGATCGTGGCTTACCTCACTAACATGGGGTACAGCGCTGAAGAAGCCCAGGCTGCTGCCCCTCAGCTACTTGGCCAGGTTAATATCTCTCAGCCTGTAGCCCCTGAGATGCCAAAGACTGCTAGCCTCTTAGATATGCTAGCAAAGCGGTATACGGCTGCAGGCCGCCTAAGGGCAGCAGGGAAATCAGCCCCAAAGAACCTAGCTGAAGACACTAAAGCAGTAGCTGAAGAAGTAGTAAAGCGCAGGGATAAGGCTACAAGGCAAGTTCAGCGCATGGAGAAAGATCTTAAGGACTTAGTTAGCCAAAAAACCCTCTCCGCTGGTGACCAGTCTAGAAGAGATTTCTTGAAGCAACAGCTAAAGGAGCTTAAGGGTCAAGCAAAGACCAAGAGCACCCGAAAGCAGGTCAAAGATGAGTATACCCAGCAGTTCAATACAGCCCAGGAGCAGTACTCTAGGGATCTTTTAGATGCTCAAGAGCAAGCCTTACGCGCGGCCGCTGGCGATGCGGGTAAAGCTGCAGTAGGCGCTACTGGTCTAGGCACAGCTCTATACCTCTATAACAGAGATAGAAGCCCAATAGACAGTGCAGCTGAGAGCGTACAGCAAACACTGACTACGCCTTTTTCTGATGAAGCTAACCTACTAGGCCAGGCTGGAAGGTACTTAGCCGCAACTGGGTCATCACTAGGAGATAGCGCTATGCGCGGCCTACGTAGCGCTAGCAACTACGCAGTTGATAACCCATATACAGTCGGAGGCGCTCTTGCAGCTACCGGCGCTGCAGCTGTAGGTATTCCAGCGTTGCGCGCAGCCCTAGAGCGCAAGTCCAAAGGCAAAGCTAAAAGAAAGAAGTAGAGTCAGTACTTAACTACCTCTACTCCGTTCTGCCTCAGGTACTCTACCCCAGTTCTTATAGCCCCAGAGTACCCGCCTTCTACTAGATACACTGCGCTTATTCCGGCGTGGTGTATCGCCTTTGCGCACATGAGACAAGGCTCTGCAGTAACTATCATCACTCGCCCAGAGGTCTTGTTCCCTTGGCGAGCTGCATTCAGTATGCAGTTCATCTCAGCATGGTGACACCCTATCTCTAGGGAAGTACCCGACTTAACGTGCATAGTCTCTCTTAGGCAGTCGGTCTCCCCACATAAGGACCCTGCACCCCTGGGAGGCCCATTGTACCCGTCAGCAACTATGCTGTTAGTCTCTGGGTCTATGAGCATAGCAGCTATCTTACGGCGAGGGCAGGTGCTCTGCTCCGCGAGAAGCTCACACTGACTAACTCTTGTACTTAAGTATTTAGACTTAATATTAGTAGAACCGAGCATATAACTCTTTTTTGGCTAATTCCTTAAGCAACTTAAAGGTATCCTCTTTCTTCTTTTTTTCCTTCTTTTCGCCTTGACTGTCACCCCCTGGGCTCCTAGTCCCATAGTAGGCAGCGGTGCCTAGGCCGCCCACTCCAAGGTAGAATGGAACTACAGTTTTTAGGGCATCTTTAGTTGCTGGACTCAACTTAGACACCTTCTCCCTTCCACTCAGACTCTTATACGCTTTGTACCCGCCAACCCCAGCGAGACCCAAAGCTCCCAAAGCAGCTAGCGCTTTTTGTTTATCTGAAAAGCCCTCATCTATAATCCGATCCACCTCATCTAGTCCGGAGTCTACTCCGTCCATAGCGTCATCTAGCGCTTGAGGGATTCCACCAGCTTCTCTGTCTGCCTCCCTAGCAGACTGCAGCAGAGAGTAAGCTACAGGCAGACCTACGGTAGCTCCGATTAATGTCGATTTACCTTTATTATTAGCTATAGCTTGCCTAAGCCCCTTCAGAGCAGTCTTCTCTAGCTCTTCACCTATAGTATCTTCAATGTAGTTCATAGCATCACCCGCAGTAGAGAAAGCCGTAGACATTATCTGCCTGGCCTTGATCGTTAAAGGTTACGGACTGCATGGCTTTACCAACAGTGCTCGCTCGGACCACATCATCAGCCTGCTTCATGAGTCGTCCCGACACAGAGCTAGTAACGAGTAGGTCGCCCGCAGAGATATCTCCGCCTTCGTTGCAGACTTTGAAGCCTCGCAAGCCTCCTTTGATGGAGTCACCTACTGCTGCGACGTAGTAGATGTTGCCAGAGGTAATTACTTCTCCTAGAGAGGTAGTATGTGGGCTATCCTCTGTAGCCAGCTCTTTACTCTGTACTATACCTACGCAGTTAGCCTGGGATGCGCTTGTAGTTAGCGCAAGCGTGCCCGCATCTAGACTTACACTAGAGCCCAGAGGTAACTCGTCGGCAGAAGCGTAAACATGGGTTCCTGTAAAAGGAGCGTTAAGTAGCAAGTGCGAGTTTTCATCACTCTTGTATATATGCCCCGTAGGGTCTACCACCAGCAGTCTAAGGCTATTATTATTCGATACAGTAGCATTATCTATGGCTGTCTCTAGGGAGCTTTCCACTAGAAGCCTATCCACAGTACCAGTTCTCGCCCTGAACACTATGTCGTTGTTACTATCCTTGACCTGGAAAGTCCCGTTGCTATTGTGATCCAGGGCTACACGTACGTGCCCGTCTGTAACTAGGTCTATATCGAAAGCCTCTATGGAAAGCTTACCGTCGTCACCCTTGGGCCCATTTACATAGAAAGTGCCAGTATCTGTGGTGTGCGGGTTAAAGTTACCATTCCCGTCTACTGTAGTGAGCCGTATAGCGTTTTGCGACCCAGGCCCTCCCCCGAAGTAGGTGCTCCGAACGCCCCCTTGCTCTGCTGCCGTATCATTATCTGAGGTAATAAGACCCTTGAACTCTATATCGGATGAAGGAACGCCGCTTACATCTCTTACAACGGTAAAGATATCGGCAGTAAGAGTCCCATAGCCACTCCTTAGGGATAAGCTATTAGGCATGAGCCTTCCATTATACTCTAACTGGAAGCCATAGTTACTCGCTTCTCCGAATAGGCCCTCTCCCTCTATTAAAGAGATAGAGCTATTTGCGTTAATACTGTCTCTCAGGGTTACTGAAGACGTATTAGCTGTCTTGGAGTTTTCTATTACAACACTAGAAGCATCTATAATCAGAGGATCTTCTCCGGAAGCTTCTAGCTTTCCGTCTAGAGATAAGTCTGTAGATACACTGCCAGACAAGGATAGGTCTGCTGCACTTACCTCTCCCGTCAGGCTAAGGCTAGCAGCACTTATGTCTCCGAGTACCTCTAGGTTACCGCTCTCAGCGAGAGTAAGTAGATCAACAGGTCCGCTAGGGTCTTCAAAGTCTTTTCTAACCTTAAAGTAGTTACCGCCAAGACTATTGTCATTATGGTCGATATCAACAATAACGTTCGTATCCGAAGTTATGTTGATACCAAAACCTTCCTGCGCCCTTAGCTCATTCGACACCAGAACACCGGACGTACTTATCGTACTTGACGCAGTTATGAACCCTTGAACGTCTAGGTTAGTAGATATTGGTATATCTCCGTTAGAGGCGTTAATCGATAGGCACGAGATAACGCCACACTCCAAGTCCCCAAGGTAGGCATCTCCCCAGTTAAAGGTGCTAGACCCGATATCTACGCTCCCTCCACTGGGCATCAAGCGAGTGGTTTCTTCTTGGTCAATGGGCAACTCAACGAAGGCTTCTAACCCTGTCTCAGAGTCGTTCTTGACTTGCTTGACTTTAAATTTGGTAGCAGACATAGTTTCGCGACTCTCTTTCTGAAAGGGTAGAACGTGAAGTTCATCTATGGCGATAACATAGGTTACGTAAGTTTACTTCAGCACATGGGCGTGGACAAGGTGGTAGCAGACGCTGCAAGAGTCTCTTTCATGAGCGACACTCCAGAGTTAGAGGAGCTCAGTCCGCGAGACAGAAAGCTCATCGGGTACCTAGCAGAACATAAGCACACCAGTCCTTTTGAGCATTGCACCATGAGCTTTAAGATCAAAGTGCCTATGTATGTCGCTAAGCAACATATGAGGCACAGGACCTGGAGCTACAACGAGGTTTCTAGAAGATATACTTCAGAGAGTATTGAGTTCTATAACCCCAAAGTCTTTCGCGAGCAGCACAAGAACAACCGACAGGCGAGTGTTGAGAAAGAAAACTTTGACCCAGAAATCAATGCAATTCACGGGGCTACGATGATCTGGCCTTTAAGGGCTTCAGATGCCATTGCCAGCCACTCTAAAGCATCTCTAAAATTGTATCACGACCTTCTCGACGCCGGGGTGGCGAGAGAGCAAGCAAGGTCGGTCCTACCACAATCGCTGTACACAGAGTATTGGGCCACCGCTAACCTGCTGAATGTAATCAAGTTTTTAAAGCTACGCTTAGCGGAAGATGCGCAGTGGGAGATTCGAGTCATGGCTGAAGCGATGGCCGAATACGTACAGGAAAAGTTTCCGGAGACATACGCAGTATGCAAAGAGCACTCTTTCATTTAGATGATAAGTTCCTCGAAGAGTTTAAAGACACACAGCCAGCATGGGGGCCTCTAGGCTACTTTACCTACAAGCGCACTTACGCACGAGATCTAGGTGATGGAACTTCTGAAGAGTTCTGGCAGACCTGTAAGCGCGTGGTAGAGGGCGTGTATACTACACAAAAGAACCACTGCCAGTCCTTGCTGCTTCCTTGGAGCGACAGCAAAGCTCAGCGCTCTGCTCAAGAGATGTACCGCAGGATGTGGGAGTTCAAGTTCCTCCCCCCAGGGCGAGGCCTCTGGTCAATGGGCAGCAAAGCTCTAGAAAAGGTCGGAGGCGCCTGCCTTAATAACTGCGCTTTTGTAAGCACTAAAAACCTCGCGAGTGACTTCAGCGCACCCTTCTGCTTTCTCATGGATATGAGCATGCTGGGTGTCGGCGTAGGTGGAGACACCAACGGCGCAGGCACTGTAAGTATCTTTACTCCTGAGTACAGCACCGAAGAGTTTATCGTCGAAGACACGCGCGAGTCCTGGGTAGAGCTTATTAAGACTATCCTTGAGAGCTTCGTCCGTAATGGCTTGTACCCTAAGAGCATCGACTACTCTCGTATTCGGCCTAAAGGTACGCCACTCAAGACCTTTGGAGGTATTAGCTCTGGGTCAGGGCCACTGGAGTTGCTCGTCAGTGACCTGACCAAGCTCCTTATGCCTAAGGACGAGAAGCCCTACCTGATCAGTAGCGCAACCATCGTTGACATCTTTAATCTCATTGGAAAATGCGTAGTAGCAGGCGGTATTCGCCGCACGGCTGAGATTATGCTTGGCGATCCTGACGACCAAGAGTTCATCACGCTCAAAGACGATCAAGAGATGCTCATGTCCCATCGCTGGGCAAGTAACAACTCTATCCGCGCCTGGGAGGGCATGGACTATGAGTATGTCGCTAAGCGCATTGGCGAGGGCTCTGACATCGGCATGTTCTGGATTGACCACGCTCGTAACTACTCTCGGATGGCGGATGCCCCAGACTACAAGGATGCACTTGTAGAGGGAACTAACCCATGCGGCGAGCAGAGCCTTGAGAGCTTCGAGCTATGCTGCCTAGTGGAGACCTTCCCGGCTAACCACGATTCAGAGAAAGACTATCTACGAACTCTGAAGTTTGCATATCTCTACGCAAAGACAGTCACTCTTATTCCTACACATAATAAGCGCACTAACGCTGTGATGATGCGCAACCGTAGAATCGGATGCTCACAGTCCGGCATTGTCCAGGCAATCGCAAAGTACGGAAGGCGGTCGTACCTCAAGCTCTGTAATAGAGGGTACAAGTACCTGCAGCAGCTTGACGCGCAGTATAGTGACTGGCTCTGCGTTCCTAGGTCTAAGAAGACTACTAGTGTAAAGCCTAGCGGTACTGTGAGTCTTCTTGCAGGCGCAACTCCGGGCATTCACTACCCACACAGCGAGTATTACATCCGTAATATCCGTGTGAATGAAGAGAGCCCTCTTCTAGGGATTGCACAAGAGGCTGGCTTTCCTGTAGAGAAAGACCAGTACGCTAACAACACCTACGTTGTAAGCTTTCCAATCAAAGAAGAGCACTTTGAGAAGGCCAAGGAAGATGTCTCTATCTGGGAGCAGATGCACAACGCCGCTCAGATTCAGCGCTACTGGGCTGACAATCAAGTCTCTATTACGGTGACCTTTAAGCCTGAGGAAGCCGCGGACATTAAGCTCTGCTTGGAGTGCTTTGAAGACTCCATGAAGAGCGTTAGCTTCTTGAAGATTGATCCTGGCACCATCTACCCCCAGGCTCCATACATCAAGATCACAAAGGAAGAGTATGAGTCACTACAGGCCAACTGCAAACCCCTCCGAATCGAAACTAGTTCTCATGAAAAAGACGACGAGTTCTGCGACGGAGACGCCTGTGAGCTTCCAGCAATCCAAGGAGACGGTAAACCATCCTGACCATTACCAGGGCGGTAAGTATGAAGTGATCGATATCATCGAGGACTTCGGCCTTAACTTCTCTCTTGGAAACGCTATTAAGTATATCCTTAGAGCTGGAATCAAAAATCCTGAGCTAAAAAAAGAAGATCTACGTAAGGCCATCTGGTACTTAGAGCGAGAGCTAAAAAAAGCGGACAAACCGCTAGGGTAGGGGGCCAGTAAGGGCTGCTAGAGCCTTTTCTACTTCCCATACCCCAGCGGTTTGATTCGCAGCCTCTACGCGCCACACGTAGGACTTCAGTACCTGCCCTTCACTTTTATCTAGAATAGTGTCTAGTGCGAAGGGCAGATGCTTCTTGTAGAAGCCTTCGAGGTAGAAGTGAGCAAGCTCGAACTCCTTGGCCTCTTTCTCCGCAAGCTTATCCTCTTCTAGGTTAACAAGGACGGATATAAGCTTACGGAGATTTTCTCTCCAAGAGACAGAGACTACGAACTGCATCTAAGCGTCCTCGTAGTCAACTATATCTTCGGGCAGAGCTGTACCCAAGGGCACACCCTGAACCCACTCCCTACAGCCTTGAGCGTACTCTTTGGCTTCAGAAGCATGGCTCTTTACCCGATGAAGAGATTCATTCGCTCCCGGAAGATCCCCGGCCTGCGCGAGCTTCTTAGCCTCGGCCAAGAGCATAAGCGCTTTCCGGAGTTCCTCCTCCGCCTCGTCGAAGTTAGAGAGGCACATATTGTCCTCATGCCTAACTGTGTCCTCCTCGCTCATTGGTATTCCTGATACAAATACCCGAGAGAAGGGCTGACGAGGCGGAGAGAAATCTACAGGCTGCCCCTGGAGGCTTTTAACAACCTGTGTCTTTCCGGCACCCGCAACACCGATCATCGACGCCACTCCGCTGGGTGCTTGGCGATACAGTTACTGCCATGCACCTCAACGCCTTGAGTAGTCTCAAAGCGCATCACGCCCTGACGAAAGGAGCGAGGCTTACCGTAAGCATTGAAGTCTACGGTGAACTTCTCCCACCCATCAGGACCCTCGCAGTGAACCTCGTAGAAGCGAGGCTCCGCCGGCTGCGAGGGAGCTTGGTCTTCCTTAGCCATCCCGAGGAGGCCAATGCCAAGACCAACGAGGGCTACCCCGACTAGAAAGACCAAGATGGGAGTTTCGAGATCCCACCCTCTCTCACTCATCGACGCACCACCCTGCGCTCGATGGAGCGAATGCGGGCAACTCGGCTACGAGTTTGATCGGGCTTAGAGCCACAACCCCTCTCATAGCGAAGCCACTCACGAGTAAGCCTACCCGTGCGAACAGGAGGCTCCTCCTCGATTGCTCGCTCAAGGCTTTCACGAATAGATTTCGCCTTAGCCTTTAGCTTAATGAGCCTGGAGCTAAGCACTTTGATCCACTTGTTGTGGAAGTGCCACTCTCCAACGAGGGCTGAGTACCCGTCTTCAATGTCCCGCTCGGCAGAGAGCAGTGCATCGAGGTGGTACTCTACATCGAGACCAAGCTTATGGATCTCAATGTTTACGCGCGTAAGCGCGTTTGACCCGCCAATACCGGCGAGATCTTTATTAAGGTAGGTCAGACGTGCCATCTGATTCTCCTTATAATGGGCTATAATGCCCCGACATATTCTTATGTCAGACTGAACCCTCTGTTTTGCGCACTACGAGAACATGCCGCTTAGCTGGTTCAGGTAGTACTCATGCGGGGCCTGCTGAGACTGCACGTTAGTTACGTATGTATTTTGCGGAGACCCAGCGACCATTTGCCCAGCACCGTATATTCCCGCTGTACCTAGAGCACCAGCGCCAACCGCAGCTGCGACGTTACCCGCTTGGCCTTCTAGCGCTCCGCCTGCCCCAAAGTAGTTTCTAGACCCTGCAGCTCTTGCCGCTTGAGGGCTAGAGAAACCATAGCTGCCGAAGCTCTTGAGTTGAGTATCTAGCGCTCGCTGGGCTTCTGCCAGCTCTTTCTGGGCAATCTGCTTAGCTTCAGTGGTAGTAGCAGCCTGAAGCCTCTTAGCCGCCGCCTCTACATTAGCGTCTCCTCGGGATACAGCTCCTTGGTACCCTTTACCCCTAAATGTCTGGTACACATTCTTAAAAGGCTGAGCCATCTGTTGTCCGGCAGTTCTAGCAAGGTCTTTAAACCCACCAGCAGCGCCCGTAAGTGCTGGGTTTTCCATAGCGCTTCTGGCTGCTTGCCTACCTGACTGGAATGTCTGCCGGTTAGCCAAAGCCTTAGCTCCCCCCAGGAACTCAGACCCCAGCTGCCTCCAGCTAGCTTCTTTCGTAAGAAGGTCCCAGTCATTATTTGCACGCTGCTGGCCTAGTTCATATGCTAGTTTGCACGCAGCTTCTAGTGCTTCTGTACTTAGTTCCATATTTAATCTCCAGTCAACGTTCACCCTCTACGTACAAGTATATGCCTACAGGTACAGTAATAATTAGCATGAAGGGGTTGTAAACTATGCTGAGGAAGCTTAGCGCACCCATGCCTGTAGCACTACCTAGAAATTCTAGAGCAGAAAGGCAATACTTGCCTATTGTTTTAGTAAACGAGAGAATTTCTCTCAGCATGCTGGACTCCTAAGTGGCAGCAGACATATACTTATAACAGCCTGGATTAATTTATTACGCGGCCAGGCTTGGTACCGAGCTTTAAACCTAACTTACGAAAGGGTTAGAAAATGAGTAATCAGGCATATTTACAGGGTGTTGCAGAAACTCTTTCTCAGCTAAACGTTGACCCACAGATCAAAGTAGCTAGCTACAATGAGCTGGAGAAGGTCGCTCTTCAGGGCCTTAGGGCAGGCGCTAAGAAGTTAGTCGAGGGGGGCGCAGCCAAGCTCTTGGGTAAGGATGTGGGCGCAGCTCGAGAGGCTTTAAAAATGAAGTCACTAACTATGCCCGCGTTCGCCGGCGGCGAGGCCGCTGCCCTACGTGACGCTATGAAAAATCGTGGTATTCTTGGGGCAGCTGGCCGAATGGCTGAACGCAGAGCTCAAGGATTGGGCGACCTTGGTCTGGGAGCTGTTGGCGCAGGAGCTCTTACCGCAGCAGGCCTAGGAATCTCCTCTGCTCTCGACGACAGCGATGAGATCGCGGCAGCTCAGGCTCAGGCTCTCGCTGCTGCTCAAGCAGAGGAAGAAGCAGCTGCAGAGCGCCAGAGGAATCTCGCTCTCGCTCTCGGAGGTACCGCAGCATTGAGTGGTCTCGGCTATGGGGCGTACAAAGCTCTAAGCTAAGCTCTAAACTCCCAGTGAGTTTTTTGAATTAAGCGCCCTTACAGCTTTACGCTACTCGGGCGTTTTTTTTTTTAGATTAGCTTTTACTATAATTACTGAAAATAGGCCTCACCCATCTCAGCAGGAGTACCACCAATGACTAAGCTAGCTCACGATTCTTACTTACAAGGAGCTCTAGACTTCCTTAAGACAGCTTCAATTGATAGTGACATCGGTCAGACTGCCCTTGAAGTGCTTATTAAGGAGTCCTCAAAAAGGCGCTTTATTCCCTCTGCAGCAGAAGCTAGAGCAAGTAACCTGACTCCTACTCAAATGCAAGAACTAGCCACTACTAGGTCCGAAGCACCAATGCTACGAGAGCAGATGAAAGCCCTCAAAGCGGAGCAAGCAGCGGCTCGGGAGGCTCTTATATCAGAAATAAATCTCATGAGGAGCGGGGCCGCCGATCAATTGAGAGCTCGCCAAGGACTTGAAAGTGAGCTTGAGAGGGCACGAAGGATAGGTGAAAACTACAGAGGCAGATTCAGAGATACGAGTAGAGACCTTTCAAAGGAAATGATGAAAGTAGAGCGTGCTGTAGAAGCAGAACAAGCCGCAAAGAGACAAATGCGCTCATATAGAACACAATCCGAGGTACTAACACGTGATATTCAAGCACTTCGAGAAGCACAGCAGGCTGAGCAAGCGGCAGCTAGGGAGGCTTTAGCTGCTGAGCAGAAAGCTCTCGCAGAAGCTAAAGGCGCGTTGACTGCTGAGCAGCGCATAGGCTCAGGCTTATCTAAGCAGCTCAAAAACGTTAAGATGCAGAGAGCAGGGCTCGGCGGGTTAGCAGCTCTAGGTCTTGGATATATAGGCTACGACCAGCTTTCCGACTCTGGGGTTCCAAGTGCATTTGCCGAGACTCCTCCTAGCCAGCCTCTAGGCCCACCTCTCGCTGTCTAGAGCTGGTTCCGCTAACTCTGCGAATAGAGTTAAACCCTTCAAAGCTTTTAGGTTCACTAAAGCTTCTAGCCACTAGCTTAAAAGCTTCAAAGGGTATACGCTGACCGTTTGCGTTCCTATGGTTTCGATTACGGCAGACGTTATACGGGGTGTCTAGGTAAAGAGCATCTACCTCCCACCCCGCTCCCTTAGCTATATTAGTTACGGCGCTACGGCCTATCTTACTTGGAAAGCCTCCATCAAAGATAACGTCGTAGTCTTCCAACTCTTCTGAGTGGTTCTCTATGAATGTAGTCTTACCTGAACTTGGTAAGCCTACTACCATAAGCATTCTGCCGTCGTCTATTTCTGCAAGCAGCTCACCAAGGCGAGCGTAGCTTTCTTCCCAAGCTTGTGCAGTAAACTTAGGGTTAATAAGGAACTTATCACCCTGGTTGTAAGACTTAATTAATGTATTAGGACTAATTACTTCTGGCATTAGAGATCTACCTCTACCTCTTCTAGCGGCTCTATGATTTCGTCCGCTAACTTTTTACCCTCGACAGTAGGAACACCATCTTCTATGTTTAGCTCTGGCTCCAGAAGATCCTCTAGATCTTTCTGGCGCTTATCTCGGTCATCCATGTCGGAATGGATCATCATATACTCCTAGGAGAAATACATGTCAGGTAAGATTACGGACCTCGCTAGCGTCAAACTAGGCTCGAAGTCCATTGACGTAGAGAAGTTTATCACAACAGAAGATGTCAGTGAAGAACCAACTCCTGAGGAGATGGCAGAGCAGGAGAACCTGGACGCACTCGCTGAGGCTATCTCTAGTACGTACTCTACTCCTCTAGAGATGTGGAAGATGGAGTGCTCGGATCATAATCTCGACCTCAAAGACGCAGCAAGGATCCTAGATACCGTTATGACTAACGGTTTCTACGAAGAGACTTACCGCATGGCAGGGCGAGTATTTAAGATTCGTACTCGCACTACCGTGGACGGCGACCGCCTAATTGAGATGCTGCGTGAGATTCAACCTCGCACGGACGCAGAGATCGCCCACTTAGCATCGAGGATCAACTTGGCTTCATGCCTAGCCAGCTTTGCGGATAAGACTTTTCCGCATACATACCCATCCGACGACAATCGCGCAGAGCTAGACCTGGAGTGGAAGGACCGCTGGGACTTTATCTCATCTCTCCCTCAGCCGGTGTTCATTGCTCTAGCTCAGACTATGAACCGGTTTGACACTAAGGTCCGCCTGGCCTGCGATGCGAGAGCACTAGAAAATTTTTAAGCGCCCCTTGGGGTAGCGCTAGGGCAGAGCTACTTCTCCGAGGGGTCACCTTGCCTCCCAGAGGCTCAGTAAGATCAGCAGTATTGGAGGAGATGGTACATCGGGAGCGCCTTAGATCGTGGAAAAGGCTACAAGTAGAGATATTTAACCTCGCAGCTCAGATCACTAAGAGCCCTGAGATGGTGGACGAGGTGACTAAGAATCTCTCCGAGTTCTACAACATGGTAGTACACAACCCCAACGCCTACGATTTAAGTGGAAGAGTAACCGGAAACTCTAGGTTTAGAGACTCCCAGAGCTCATCTACAGATAGCGCAGCAGAGATGCTTAAAAAGCTAGAGGAAATACCTGATGTATGAGTCCGGACAGGGAGTATACCCTACTACAGCCCAGAGCTTTTACAACGTAAATAGCGTATACTCCCCAATGGACAATGGCAGGGCTGCCCCGCAGATCTCAGCGCCTGCCGCGCATGTGCCTATCTACAACCCAGCTCTAGGTACAGACTATCTCTCTGCACAAGCGCAGCAAGCTGCAGTCAGATTTATGACTAATCCCCAGACTAATCAGCCTGGGTATTATGATGCTAGGACGATGGACGCAGGTATATACTCTGCCTACAAGTCTGAGCTAGATGCTAGGAGCACGGCTAAACTACTGAACTACGGAAGCTTAGCGGCAGGCGTAGGCACTGCAGGCGCTAGCATGCTCTTAGGCCTAGGCATGTTTAACCCTGCTACACTAGCAGTCACGGCGGGTGCTAAATTCCTCGACGCAGGGGCGGAGTACTACAGAGGCTTCGAGAACCGTATGGGGGATATTCGAGGCATTCGTCAGATGTACTCGGGCATAACCTCTGGGGCTATGATTGACCCTACCACAGGTAGAATGACAAACGCTGCCGCCGCGGGAATAGTCAATGCCCTCGACTCTACTGCTGAAGGTTCTGGCTTCACCAAGCAGGATGTCTATCAGATACATAGCATGGCCGGTGAAATGGGCCTTATGCGGGGTCATACCGGCAGTGCTTCTTCTATAGCATCCAGAGTAAAGCAGCTTGCTACTCTTACAAAGAGTATAATGGATCTAGGAGAAGGGATATCCCCGGCTGATGCCCTTCAGATGCAGCAGCTCACAGAGAATATGGGTGTTAAGCTTGATAAGTTTAAGTCCCTTAACATCTCTAGGCAGGTAGTGACTGCTGCTAGGTTAGCAGGCAAAACGCTAGAAGCTACAAACCAGACGCTCTCTGCTGCAGCCAGCACTACTGCTGGAGCGGGCTTAGGCGGCCAACTAGGGGTAGAGTCAGCTCTCTTTTCCTCTGTTACTGCTAACTCCCAGTTCGGATTCTTGTCAGCAGCACAGCAAGCAGCTGTAGGCGGGTCTGCCGAAGCGTATACTAATAACCTTACACAAGCACACGCATCTTTTGCAGCCAGGAACGCCCAGTCTCTTGCTATGGGCTCGTACTACTTAGACCCAGCATCAGGGCAACTAAAGATTGACCAGGGCGCTTTGCAGAGAATGGTTGAGCTAGGGCTCAACCCAGAGGAAGCGAACAAGAGAGGTATGCGGCTGATTAGAGGCCCTGAGGCTAACAAGCTGCTAAGAGACAGATCTACTCGAAGCCTAGTCCAGAGCGTACTGAGCCGAGACATAGGTAAGCTCAGCAGGGAAGCTGCTAACTCTATGGACCCTGCTACTCGCCTTGGAATGATGGGCGAAGAGATAGTGCAAAGAGCTCTATCCACAAACAATCTGGATCTAAATGCAGTAGCTAGTGAGCTATACGGAGAGTCTGGAAAAGCAGTCCTTACTCAGCTGCAGACTTACAGCCAAGGCAGGTCTAGGCGTAGAGAAGCGTTTAGAAACCAGCAGCTTCAAGAGTTGGATCAACTAGCTCTCCGAAACTTTACAAGCGCAGAGCAGATACAAGAAACAGCTAGAGCTGGCTACTTTGAGTCTCTAGGTAGGCTGGAGGCAGATCGAGCTGCTGGACGAGAAGATATGCTCAGGAGAGAAGCCAGAGATAGGTTTGGGGCTACCCCAGGTCAGTACAGTAGCGCCGACTACCTCGGGTTAATAGGAGGAACAGACTACTCAAGCAGAAGCTTGCTGAGACCTAACAGAAGGGGTGGGATATACACTCGGGATATTAGTGAACGAGGATTCTTCACTGACACGTTGTACAATGCTTTCACTTCAGAAGATTACCGCTACGGACAGATGAACGATAATCTTGCTGCTCAACGACTACGGAGTGTTTTTGCCAACGACTTCTTTGGCAAAGGATCTCAAGCTTTCTTTGAGAATGAAGGCCGTGGAGCTATTGGCGAGTATCTATTTAACGAAGGGTTCAGTGGAGACAGATACGAGTATGTGGAGGGGCTGACTACTGCTCTGTACGGCAGAGGTTCTCGCGATATTGGCGCCATAAGACTGCAGAGGCTGGCTGAGATAGAGAGAATGGCTGAAGCAGGATTTACTGAGCGAACTTTAGGCCAAGCCAGAAGAGCGCTAGGAACCTTAGGAGACACTGGAGCTATTAGCAAGCTAAGAGATAACCTTTCTCTAGACACGACCCAAGAGCAAGTAAGAAGAGCATTTGATGAAACTGTTATAGAAGGGGTGGCTGCTGGCACAGGCACTTTTGCTAAATATACTAGAGCTAAATTCGATAACTTAAACCTAAGCCCAGAGCAGAGAGCTCTAGTCTACAGGGCGGAGAGGCTCGCAAGCCTTCACATTGCGAATAACCCCGGAAGCACAAGCATATTCGGGCCCGGAGAAAGAACTCTAGAAGGTCCTTCCGGAGGTAGGGATATCGCATCCGATGCCACGGCCACGGCTAGGCACTTCCTAATCCAAGCTTTTATGCGAGAAGACCCTAGTATGACCATTGAGGAGGCTACCGCTAAGTACAACGACCTCTCTCCTGACGAGGTAAAGAGGCTTACAGAAGGGGTATACGCTGCAGCGAGGGAGAATGAGGGCGGAAACCTTAATACTTTCTTAGGTAAAGTGGGAAGAGTAGGCTTAACAGGTCTCGCTCTTCTAGAAGCCGGAGGAGGCTCGGAAGCTTCCTACAAGGCGCTAATGGAAGAAGGAGTCTCCGTTACGTATAAGCGGGCTCTAACCCCGGATGAGATACAAGCTAGAGCGTACATGTCGGCAGAGGCAGCAGCCAAGCTAGGCAAAGAGACTGGGAGTGTGTCTACTCTTAGTTTGCTTACAGGGTCCTCTGCAGAGATGACCGAAACAAACTTTAGAGCAAAACTAGAAAGCTTTGGCGATCTATACACTAAACTGGGATCAACACTTGGGCAGGTGTCAGCCCAAATGCGAAACTTTATAACAAAAGAGGGAAGGCTATACGTAGGCGAGGAAGACCTAGCAGTAAGAAGGTTCATAAATACTAAACTGACATCAGAGCAGAAGAAAAAGTATGACGCTCTTTCTAGCTCTGAGAAAGAAAAGCTTAAATCCCACCTTAAAAATATAATTACAGCTACTGGGGCTACACGGGAGGGGCCGGCAACTAAGGAAAACCTGCAGTATAGGGCGTTGAACGACGAGCAGTTCGCAGCTAAAATGAACGAGCTAGGGCTTACGGGGGCCGCATCTAAGAGCCAGGGCATGGCAGAGGAGATGCTTCAGGATAATCCTCTAGCTGGGCTGTTTGGAGACAGAGACGACGCTACTGGTAACTTCCTTAAGTTCATGAGAAGAGGAGAGATAAGTCTTCTTAGATCTGCAGGAGGCCAGATGCAGATTGATGAGAGCATAGAGTCAACTCTAGGCGGAAGCATGTCTGGATTATCAGGGGACGTACAGGAGCGAGTACGCGAGCTCTTTACTAGGACCTTTGCAGGCCTACAGCAAGGGGATACTGAGAAGGTAAAAGAAGCGTCTAAGCGCTTTAGAGAAGGCGTGCTTAATATGATGGGTAGCGCACCGGTACCAGGACAAGACTCATCTGGGGACACGTCGGTAGCTGCAGCAGCAACTAAGATCAACATGCTCATACAGGCCGCAGCAGGTATCATAAAAGCTCTGGCCATAGAAGACACCAAGGCAGCTAGGGATAACCTAGAAGCTATAAAGAGCAAGTTAACAACTCTCGCTACTCCTTCTAACTCCGCAGCTATATCTAAAAGGGGCTAAGCCATGGCACAGTCAGAAGAGAGCTTGCTCTACTATAAGACATACCCTGCTACAGCTGAGAGCCAGCTTACAGCACTCCTTAGCCTCATGGTTAATGACCTTAGGAAAAAAGGCTCTTTTGTCATGGAGACATCAGGGCACTATGACAGAATGTCAGCAGTTGCCTATGGGGACTCTTTTGTAAGTGTAGCTTCATTTAAGGGAGACGGAGGTATCTTAAATGGGGACTGATATAAGAGAGCATGTAAACTACTACAGGAATGGCGCTGTACTCAGCGACCCTAAGTTCCTTCCACCTCCGGGTAACCTTCCAGAAGATGGTAGCGAAAACCCGTACATCAACACAGTGCTGGGAGACGCTACTAGAAAGTCAGTAGAAGCTCTCCTCCCTAGATACAATATTACGGAAGGGTCAGAGTCTGCAGAGGTATCCCAGGCACGAATGTACTTTACTGAGCCGGCCTCTAAGAGCAGGCTAGAGGTCTTAGAGCAGATACCAGGAATAGATATAACTTCTGGGTCTGCGTATGTAGGATTCCTATTGAGCTCTGTGAGCGAGAATAGGTCAGAAAAAGTACAGACTATGCCTCTTCATGGGGACAACTATGTAGCTACTTTCTATGGGGAGAGTCCTAGGACCTACAGCTTCTCCGGCATCTTGTACAATACAAGGAATGCTGCGTGCAGGGATATATTTACTAAGCTCTATGACTACTTGTTTAGGGGCACTGCAGCGGCAAAGAATAGAACACTCACCCAGGTAGTTTACGACAATAGAATAATATCTGGATGGATCCTTAACCTATCTCAGAACTTATCTGCGTCGAATGAGATGATGGTTAACTTTGGCTTTTCTATGCTTGTGCGTAAAGAGGTTATACTTACGCCTAAGCAGGCTTTAAGCTATAACAATGCGTACTTTACAGGCAGCCTTAGCTCTTTTGATAAGGTCGAGGGCATAGATGCCTTGCCTGCATTTGACGATTACTTGAACACAGCAAGAATAAAGCCGCCTCCTCGGCCTAGGAGAGCTTCGGGGGTTAGAAAGCCTAACTGCCGCGTTAATAGGGCCGCCATGCGGGCTAGAGGCGGGTCTGCCGCGGCTAGGACTGCACCCAAGGCTGGGACTTTCCTGTCAAGTCCAAGGGCTTCAAAGTGCGATATCAGTGACTCTATTATCCAGACGAGACGAGCACTCCAGGATAAGATAAACAGAATAAAGAGCAATAGCAGCCTCTCTGCTGAAGAAAAAAGAAGGAGACTAGATCTTCTGAACAATGAGCCAGAAGTTAGGGATCTTAGGGCTGCCTACAGGCAGACAGAGATACCGGGCCTGACAGCCGGCGAGAAGGCTAGGAGGGATGCACTCTTTCAGAGAGAAGGATTTAGGAGTATTGAGGAAGTAACTAACTTTGATACTAAAGTGGATACGGCTGCGGCTACTGCTGCACTGAGAAAGCTGAATTCTACAGTTGCAGCAGGCACTAAGACTCCTCCTGCAGACACAAAGTCCTCCCCCTCTGAGGAGTCTTCTCCAACTCCGCAGCCAAAACAGGAGTAGCTAGATGACTTTAGCCTACGACTACGACATATCCCTGCCCGACTACAAGACGGAGCACCACGCCGCTCTTCAGGGAACCCCTCTAGGGGAGGTAGCGCTACGGATAGCTACTCACATCGGGGATGTCCCAGAGCTAAACTCACTTAGGGACTCAGTTCTAGGCTCTCTCGTGTCTGAGGATGACCAGGGAAGGACTCCTGAGCTAAGACTAGCTGCCTATAGGGCCATACAGCTACTAGCAACAAATGGCTGCGCACACTTGGTAAAGCATATGTTTGCTGCAAATACGGACACTATTATAGGTACAGCGCTTCCTAACGTAGTAAAAGTGTCTAGCCTAATGGAGGACGAAGGGTCTTACCAAGTATTGTACGAACGAGCAAGAGCGCTTCTTAGTAAGAGTGGCTACTACAACAAGTTCCAGTCTCCAATGCACGAGAACATGGATGTAGCTCACACTGGTATACCTAACTTACTGAGAACGCTTGCTCTTATACTGCTATATATGGATGTAAACTAATGGCTTCAGACTACGGAAGAGACGCCACTCTAGGCGGATTCTTAGTATACATAAATGGAGTTAGAGTACCCTGTAGCTCTGCTAGCGTGTCTGTGCAAGCAGGGGGGTACGCCAGTGCCAGTCTATCTCTACCTGCTCACTCTATCCTTAGAGGCCTGGGAGATGAAGACAACCTGAATGTAGCTATCTTTTATTTAGATGTGTACTACTACGATAACCCTACTTGGTGCCTTCTCTTTGAGGGAAGGATAACAGGGCAGAGCTACTCTAACCAGCCCGACGGAGAAAGCTGCGGGTTTACCGCCGAGAGTAATGTAAACGTTTTGTCTAGCCTCTACTTCTCTTTTCTAAAGAAGAAGCGAGGATCTAATACTGCTACTAAGGATTACCCTAATCAGATCGTTGTACGAGGCAAGACCGCTAGCTCTTTCCTCACAGAGAGCCTCTCAGGTAGGCCGTTAGCTAGGCCGTTCGACTTTATAGAGAACGTGTTTAACATCTGCTTAGGGGTAAAGAGAGACACAGCTAGGTCAGACCTTAGGCAATCAGCTGAATCTTTGGAAGAGCTCGTTAGAAGCAAAGCAGGGCAGCTGGATAGGAGTTACAAGAGGCGCATACGCAGGCTGCAGGACCGTGTAGGCTCTTTTCAAGGAGCCATCACAGATGAGCAGAGGTCTCAAGCGCTACTAAAAGGGATCAATAGAGATGTGATCTCGGTAGCGGTATCTCAGGGAGGATCGTTAGATTCTATCTCGAAGTTTCAAGACCTTCTGATACGTGCAGAGATAGCTAGAGATATCCAAGAGAAGGCTATTCAGGGAAGTCAGGTTGCGATTACTGGGTTCTTCTCTAGGTATATGCGACTACTCAGATTCAGAGAGCACTGGGTTTGCTCTCCGTACCTAGAAGGCATTCCAAACTCCGACAACCCTATAAAGGCCCACATGGGTGGAGGGGTATTTCCGTTTCTTAGAAGCGCTAAAGCTAAGAAGTTCGTTAAGTCTATGGTTAGACAGACGGGCGCTCAGTACGGACCAGGAGGGAGCGCCCTAGGTTTGATCCAGAACCTGTATAATATGTACTTCTATAGTATAACCGAAGTACTTGCGCCTCCAGCATACCAAGTCGATAATTACGGATTACCTCACGCCAGCTTTTACGACTCTAAGCCAGAGTCTAAGCCAGGGGAAGAAGGCATAGACTACCCAGGATGGAGCTCGGCACTCAGCAAGAGTAAGAGAAGGCTCTGCATAGCTAGCTATCTTACTAACCCAATATCCTCTTACTCTATTCCTCCGTCATGCAATGCCATATTCCCTTCAATGACATTCTCTGTAAGTATTAGTGACTCTTACAGTGCTAAGCCTACTAGGCTTTATTATAACAAAAGAGGGCCATACGGTAAGCTAAACTTAACAAATAAGTCCCCAGGCTATAACATGGATCCTTCTAGAGTGGGGTACCCAAGCGTAGCGGTAGGGCACGCACAAAATGCTGCGGGAAGCGCCAGAGAAGGCTTAGAGTACCTTATCTTTCCGGAGGAGTACTTTAAGGGCCCGAACCCTGTCATAGATAATATGCACCCAACCTATATGGACTTGCAGAAGTACGCTAACTCAGCCAGGTTCTCAGCCCCTTCAAACCGCTCAGCAGCTACAGCTTTACCTGCAGGCTTAGACCCAGAGACAGCTAACAGGGCCATAGCAAGCGCTCAGAGGATGAGCACAAATGGGTTTAGCAGCTATGGACTCTACTTCTTGGTTGCTCAAAAGGAGTACCTATCTAGAAAGTATGGAGCTGTTTCTGCGAGCGCTTCTACTGTATTCAACCCTTATATGGTAGTGGGCATGCCTTGCTCTTTGCTGAGTAATGGCGAGACAGGACATCAGATCTTTGGAGAGATAGTCTCTATCCAGCACAGCCTGTCCCCTTCTAGCGCTATGACTTCTGTTAACATCAGTAAGGTTCGACATATAGAAGAGACTCTCAAGAACATTGAGTCTGACGCAGCTAATTTAGACATGGCGCCCCAAGAGCCGGTATCTGAAGTTCGGGACCTTCTGCAGATTTACCAGACCGCAAATGAGTACTACAGTCAGCTATTCAAAAAGAACGAGATAGGTAAGGCTCCCTTGGTGGACGAAGCTACCCGTTCTGCAATATTGGAGTATAAAGCTCTCCAAGAAGAGCTAGCTGACCTGAAAGCGAGGCTCGAAGCAGTAAGCGCATCTGTTTCATCTTCTGCAGAAGACGTAGAAGGTCTACGAGAGGCTGTAGCTTCGAAGACAAGGGACGTGGAGAGGCAAGCCGCCCTTCTCCCCGAGACAATAGACAGGGACAACCCAGATTACTACCCCTTGCTGCTGCACCCCTCAGCTTTCGACTTTAAGCAGTTCTTGGGGTGGGAATCAGTAGATTCTGAGGATCCCTCGTTCATCGTAATGAGGGATTCCGACGCCAAACTAGCCCGCCAAAAAATACCTAACGTGGATGAAAGCAGGCTCAGCAAAGAAGGCTATCAGGAGAACTCCAAGCTAGTTCCTCTTCCCGAGGCCTCTAGGTACTTCTCTAGCACTGACCATGCTATGCGGTACTGCTCTAGACCGGTATGTACGCTGGAGCAGTATATAGACTTTTACGCTACTGCGGGAAGGACGGCTGCCAATCTAGACCCTATCGGTAGAGGCAGAGGTGTAAGGCTAAACCCGAGGATAGACTCCCTCTCTGGCGCAAAGTACTACGATGTAATCAGGCAGTTTATAGGGGGTCCTGGGCTAGAGCCTGGGTCTTCCGTTAGGGGCAGATCTCGGGCATTAGCCTCCAGCCTTAACCGGCTCAAGGCCCTAGACTCCGATGATCTACAAGACTCTGGCCTGTACCTAGACCAGCTAGAAGAGCGAGAGAGGGCCGAGGCAGCTACACTACAGCTTACTACCATTACGGAGCAGGGCCCCAACCAGGTGTTCAAGTCTTTTAGCCAAGATGACGTAGCTAAATACACAGACTTAGCTGACTCTAGAAGGGACTGGCAGAGTCTACTACTAGACTACTTGACTATAATTGAGGGTACTAATCCGATTAAAGGAGCTTAAGGCATGAGCGCTAGATCAGACAAAGACATGGAGCTATGGAAGGCCTACAACGCCAACCCAGGTAAAAGTACGCTCAACCCTCTGCTTAAGCAGTTTGACGGAACTATAAATAAAGCCGTTAACAAGTGGGGCGGAGGCAATGTCGCCCCGATGGTACTAAAGATCAAGGCTAAAGGTATAGTCGCTGACGCTGTCAAAAACTTTGACCCGGCAAAGGCACAGCTAAACACGCATGTGACTAACCACTTAAAGGGACTGTCCAGGCCTGTTTACGAAACTCAAGTGGCTAGAATGCCTGAGTCTAGGACGTACAAGACAGGGACGTTTCTTACAAGCCAGGAAGAATTAACGAATAAGCTGGGAAGAATGCCTACCGTAGTAGAGCTCTCAGAGGACCTTAAGTGGTCTCAGAAAGAAGTAGGTAGATTCAGAGAAGAGCTTCGGGGCCAGTACAGTACTTCTAAGCCTACTCCTCCTGGCTTTGAGAGCTTTAACTCTGACATGGGAGAGCTGGACTTCATCTACCATGACCTTAATGACCAGGATAAAGTAGTCTTCGAGCACACTACCGGATACGGCGGAGCACCGGTTCTATCTGGGTCTGGGCTGTCTAAGAAGGCTAAGCTAACGCAAGGCCAGATATCTCACAGCAAGAGAAGAATTAGGGACAGAGTACTAACCTACAGGGGCCTTAAATGAGTGAGCAAAACTTAAGCTCAGCTTTAGTTTTGTTGAGGGACATCTCAGCCACGCTTCAAGCTGTACAGACTAAGACTCTAAAGATGGCGGAAGGCCAATCACCTTTTAGGCCGTCTGAAGTACAGCTATTTTTACAGGTTCTAGGCTACCTTATAGGCAAGGCCGACCAGTATATTTCCTCTACAGAGGCTGACTCTCTCCCAGATATGTACCACAGAGTTTTCTCTATGGCTTATGATGATCTGGTTACTACTAGGAGGGCCCTTTCTTTTAGCTCATTATCTAGTAGGCATAATGCCGGATTGCGCGCTGACTCGGATAGAGACATAATTTCTGAGCAGTATACAGCGTTCTCCGAGCAGCTAGCAGAGGCTGAGAGAGAGTCAGAGGTCCAGGCAGGTCAGGACGAACTGGAGTACGGAGAGGAGTTTAGCTGATGGATATTTCTATAGTTCCCGAAGGGTTAGAACCATCGGAGTCCCCCACGTCCTTCAGCCCTCTAAAGCCTAACTTTGTATTCGGCACGGACGAGTCGGGGGAGATTGTTAAGGCTAGCGGCCTCAGCGCGCTGGCCTCTAGAGTTCTCTACCTACTGTTTACTACTAAGGGGTCTGACCCGCTCCGACCCCAGCTTGGCGGCAGTATTGGCAGGCTAGCCGGATCTTCAGACTCCGCTAGTTTCTCTACAGTTTTTTCTAGGGCACTTATAGATATAGAAGAGTCCATGCTTAGAGAGCAGAGAAGCTCTTTTACCCCGGGGGATCAAGACGCGGTCCTTAAGTCTGTCAATCTGGTGAGCATTTCCTTCCCTACCAATGATTCAGCCCAAGTATCTATACTTATAGTTGCAGAGTCCGGAAAGACAGGCCTTCTACACCTAGAGGTATAAAATGCTAAATGGCGTAACGATCACTACTCAAGAGGTGCTCGATAAGCAGAGATACCTTCGAGCTTTCTTACAGGGAAAGATCGGAGACTCGAACCTTAGGGAAGGCTCCTTTTTCAATGACCTCGTAGTTAAGCCTGCTGCTTATGTTGCGCTTCTAGTAGAGAAGGAAGCTCAAAGAGTAGTCAATAGTTTAGACATTAGTAGAGTATCTGAAGTAGAAGACCGCTCTAGTGCCCAAGTTCTAGACGAGATAGCCAGTAACTTCTTTATAGAGAGGAAGGCTGGGACTACTTCCCAGGGCGTTGCCACTATAGTTGTGAGCCAAAGACAGGGGTTTGTGGTCCCTGCAAACACAATCTTTACGAGGACTACTGGAGTAGAGTTCTTCTACGCTGGGGCGGGAGGCTTAGACCAGGATTTGGTTGTACTAGGAGAGGATCTCTTAGAGGAGGTAGGAGACGACGGAGAGCTTACAGGGAACTACTACTACGATATAGTCGTGGAAGGCACTGTAAGCTTTATAGGCTCATCTCTCTCTCCAGGTGAGTTTGAGGGAATGAACCCTGCCGTAGACAACCTAGTGCGAGTGCATAACAAGACCGCCTTTAGTCCGGCAGAAGGAGAAGAGACAAACTCTTCTTTAGCTCAGAGGATTAAGGGAGCCCTCACCACTAGGGGCATGTACTCTAAGTCCGGGATAGAGGCCTACCTACTAGACTCCCTAGAAACCTGCGTGTCTGTTAGTACTACCGGAGCAGACTCTTCCGCTATGAAGAGAGATATTCTCTCTATAAATTCTACGGAAGTAAGGATCTTAGGGAAGAGCAACATCTACGCTAACTTGGGGTACTACCAGGACACAAAGAATATAGACACAGTTGGAACGGAGACTTCTGCTCCAGCCTCAGTCGCTAAGGCCGCCGATGTGCGGGCGCTAGGATTTAGCCTTATCAGCGAAGTTACTACTTCGGACGGCAGAGAGGTAGTGCTCAAGGAGAAAGAGCTACTGATAGACAGAGCGCATGGTGATGCTCTAGAGGCCTCTGAGTATAGGCTTAGATACGATACTCCGACAGACACTAGCGGATTAACTAGCCTGTCTGGCCCTATTTACTGCAGGACCTCTCTGGAGAACATGAAGATTCTTACTAGAGTGGAAGACCAAGCGGTAACCTTCATGTCGCTACTCCCTAAAGGACATAGCCTAGCTGAGACTACGGCTAGCGCTTCCGATATCTTACCCTTAGGAGTGGACCAGCTAGTGTACACTCCGACTGTAAAGAATATATACTTCTCTCTAAAGGTAAGACTGAGGGAAGACAGGCCGGGAGACCTGCCTGAGAGTACGGTAAAAGCTGATTTAGCTTCGTATATCTCTAGGTATCCCGCCACTAAAGAAGAGCTTAACCTTTCAGATGTAGTCCACTACATCATGGAAGAGTACTCTTCATACATAATCAACATAGACCTTAGCTCGTCTAGTTTTACCTATTCTGTGCTGCTACCGGACGGAAACAAAGTCTTCTTCAAGCCCACCACTAGCACCTCTTACTCCGACTCAAGCCCATACTATGAGTACGAGTCAACTATCGTGGAGTACAGCTTGCCTGACGGGTACTTAGAGAGCCTGCAGGTATCAGATAGTACCAGCGTGGTACATTGCTTAGCTTCTGACATCTCTTTGGGGATAGTCCAATGAGTTCAGACCTGTTACTAACTACTGTTAGTGATTTCTGGAAGAATCACTTCAAACAGTACGATGCGGTGAAAGCCCTAGTAGAGGGAGTTTTTTCTTCAGCTTCTGATAGCTACAGTAAGCTCTCTTCTGCGGCAGTGTCCAGGTCTATAGACAGCGTAGTCAGCACTAGGAATACTAAGAGAAGGCTTCTCCCTGTATCTAGGCATACTATGTTTCTTAAAACGGGAAGAGACTTTCAGACTAACGATTTGTACCTCTACTACGTGATGGAAGCGCCCAGGCAGCTCATCTCTATATCGTCTATCGTTAGCAACGTGGCAGACGATCCCACTACTAGACTCATACTAAACGAAGACTTTTTCATCTATAGAGGGAATGACTTCAACTTTATGGGCCTATTCAGCGAGGACAACTCCTGGATAAAAGAGTCTTCCGTCTACATTGTGTTTAGAACAAACCCCCTAGATACGGCGGGAGCGCAGAAGAGCACTCTGCTCGTCCAGGACTACTATAGGCTAGACGTCTCTAGCGAGAACAGTGACTGGACAGGAGACTTGGCTACAGGTGACGATATCATTTTGCAGTCCAATTTGGGAGCATCTTCATCGAGCCGAGTGCTCACCATAGTTGATGAGTCCAAGATTATCTTAGAGCCGTCGCACCCGGCCACTCTGGAGTGTTCCAGGATTAGTTACTCTGCAGGAGCCAGTACTCTAGACGTCACTCCTAGGCTCTTTACCATGGAGTCTAGGACCTGCTACTTGATAGCCAATGATTACGTAGAAGATACTGAGTACCTTTATACTCACTTTGGATACCGATACTCTACTGCTGTGCGCCCTAGCGACGAGCATTACAGGAAAATCCTAAAAGCAAAGGCTCTACTAAGCACAGCTCCGCCTACTAAAGAGACTCTACTATCTGCGTGCAATTTGTTCTTAGGCATGCCGGTGTTCGAGGCAGGGTCTTTTGTGGGAGAGGAATTGCTCACTTCTAAGACTCAGAGTCCTTCTGGCAACGTAAAGGTAACGACTAACTTAGGCGACTACGTGGTAGCTAGTGGGCTTAGCCTAAGATCAGACGTCTCCCAAGCGCTGTACATAGTTGACGATGTGGAGCAGCCGGCTAGGCAGCCTTTAGAGTTCGATAAGCTAGAGCCGTTGTGCAGCGACATACAAGTATTCGTAGGGGCTAGCACTGACTGGTGGCACGAGGAGAACTTGCTACCAGAGATCCCACTTAATGTAGCGCCAGGGCTAGTGGAAGAGCTCGATAGGGAGATTATCCCAGGACAGCACGATAATGTAGTAGGGAGCCCGGATGAGTGGGTTATCCCTGAGCAGAGGATAGGGGACTACCACTTTAATATAGGTGACGCTACGAGAAGGGTGCTCGCTACCGCGCTTACAGAAGACTTTCTTAAGTGGAAGCTTGTGGGTATTAAGTTCAGCCCAGCAGCGGCGTCTTTGCCTACGACGTTTTCTGTGCAAGAAGATCTTATAAGATCTATCCAAGATTCATTGCCAGTAGGCACATTATTATTGCACAATCTAGTGTAGGCCCGGAGTGAGACATGCCTGTAGTATTTAAGAACAAAAATTACAATAATGCAGACGACCAGTACGACTCTGGAGAGAGCACTCAGTCTTCTATCAAGCCTGTTTTAAACGGACAGAGTGTAAACCAGGCTGTACTGTCTAGGCCTTCTGAGAACCTGCGATTGCGCACGGAAGAGCTAAAAAGAAACGTAAAAAAGTACGAAGATATTCTGCAGTCTGCAGGGTTTCTTTCGTATAGCTACAATGAGGCAGTGCAGCCCGGCGGTACCGTTATAGACGGTACTGTAGAGGTAAAGTGGGTTGCAGCGGATTCAGCATTCTACGTTCAACCTAGTTCTAGTTCTTCGCTCACCATTCTGGGGGCGGTGGTTCCGGGAATGAAGTATGCGATAGACAGATCTGCCTTTGAAGCTTTTTACAGCGACGAGGTAGCAAATGGCAATAATCCCAAGTTAGGGCTCGTATCCCCAGGGGACTCTATAAGCTTTAGGCTACCATTACTCAGCGCAGCTGATGCAGCAAGTAACCCGCTAGATCTTATAGCCGCTAATACTTCTAACCCTGCGGTAGAAGATTCCACCATAGTGACCAGCCTTTACGACCTTCTCACTAATACTAACAGGCCAAACAATATTTCAGGCGCAGACGGGGACAAAGCTCTCTTCAAGAGCCCAAGTCAGTACCGCCTTAAGATAACAACGAAAGACACAGAAGACGGAGCTCTTTTTAGGTCTAAGCTATCTTCAGCTAGCGGCAGCAATCACCCGGTAGCTATCAATGTAGGCGGGCTAGAGTACTCTTTGGATGCGGCTACCGTTCGCTTTGATGAGCAAGACAGTCTTGTAGCTTATATCTTAGAGCCAAATAGAACGACCTTCCCATTTGACTCGGTAGCCTCTAGCGATACAGTCCTTATAGACGGCACAGAGTACTTTGGCGAAGGGGCGACACCTTCTTGGGGGTCTATCGACCTGGAGGACGCGGGAGCTCCTCCAGAAGAGTTCTTAATTCCAGTTGCGTCTTACACAGGAACTAAGATCATTGTTCACGGCATTGGCGCAGTGGATGCGGACGATGTAAAGAACGCTGCAAACTCTACTATTACTCTAAGCAATACTGGCGTAGCCAGCACAGAGCTTGGAGGTGCCATTGAAAGCTATGAGAGCACCTTTAGGCTGAGTAGCTTGGTAGTTAACTCTACTTCTGTCGAAGGCAACAGCCTATCAAACGACATACTGGACTTAGGAAATAACCAGTACTTGCTTGCTATACCAGTGAGCTTAGACATCCCTGAGATACCTACTGGTAGATCTTACTATTTAGACTCTATCTCTGTTTCCGGTAGCCCGTACTTAAGCGATACTTCTAAGCCCATAGCCGTCTTAGTCCAAGTAGCTAAGTACCGATCAAAGATACAGGAGTACGCGGATCTAGGAGAGTCCAGGATAGTATATACGGCTATAGGTAATGTGAACGACATCTTCGGGGCATGCCCTTCATCTAGTGAAATTACAGATAACGGGCCAGTAAAGTCAGAGCCAGGGTATTATAGAAACAGCGAGGACCTAACCTATAGCGGCACAACTCTCACGGGGAATCTACTGATACAGACGGAAGAAGATAGGGCTAAGACTATCCTGTACATTGTCATAGGGGCGGACGGGTATAACGTTACCGCCGCCTCTTACGACCTCTTCTTTCGCCTTACGTTTAAGACAGTACATGGTAACGAGCTTCCGCTTCTTGCTAGCTATGTTCCTTCTGCACCTTAGAGATTACCTCCAGGGCGGCCCTAGTTCCGGGAGTGTTGCTCTTGTGAAGGACGTCCCAGCCAAGGAGGCCTGCGGCCCAGGAATCACAGATATCTTCTTGCTTGCTGGGGCAGCCTAGAACACCTGCAAAGGCTTTCATCTTGGGCTTCTTTGCGTCGCCTGTACCTGTTAGATATTTTTTTAGCTCTTTTGGGCTTGGTGTAAGCGGTTCAAGGCAATACTCAGAGGCGCACAGAAACTTAAAGATACCGTAGGCCTCTCCCATCGAGAAAGCCTTAGTGTTAGCGGAGTAAGCAGGACCCTCCATCACTACTACGCCTATTTGAGAAGAGTCTACGTCTACACTCTCGATCCAAGAGAGCGTCTCTTCGTACATGAACTGCAGGCGCGCACCTCCTTTAAGATTGCCCGGCTTAAGGTTTTTTACAAAACCCTTACCTTGTGCGCTTATAATTGATAAGCCTGTAGAGCGCAGGCTAGCATCTATCCCAAGGGAGTAAACCATGGCAGCATCTCTTCAGTTATCTAGGGTTAGCACAATCAATGCGGACAATAAGCCTCAGACCACTCTTGAGGTAACTGATGCTCAAGAAATTCGCTCGGAAGTGTTCGTGTACTCTGTTGATGATAGAGGAGAAGAGTATGATACTTACGCATCCGTGGCGACTTTGTACGAGATAGAGAACCTCCCTAATTCTAGGCAGGGGGGCGCAGTAAGCTACCTAAAAAATAGTGTTACGATAGTATATGACGGAGTTCAGCAGGCCAGCTTCGGCCAGAGCCAGTTGACTCTGTCCCTAGAGACTCTTATCAAAGAGTACAACACCTATAAAGACAAGTTCGAGAAGAACGACACGTTGGAGATCAGCTAATGGCCTTAGAGTACGCCACTAACACACTTACATGGCACGAGGATTCCGATCAGTGGAAGCTATCTATGCGGGTTTCTCCGGGACAAGCAGGAGTGAGCGTTTTTCCTTTTGTTGTAGAAAGGTTCATCTCAGAAGATGACCTACTCAAGGATGACGGAACTTTAAAGACTCTGGCAGAGGTTAAAGAAGAGCTCGACGACTCTACTAAGTACCTTTTCCGTCGAGTGGCTACTCTTGATGATCTGCAGACTACCCCGAGTAAGGATGCTCTAGCTACAGACCTAAGGGGTAAGCAGGACGGTCGGATGGAGGATACCTCGGTAGGAGACGACTCAGAGTACACAGCAGAAATGGGCCCTGCTTTTAGCTTTGAAGACTACACGTACCCTAGCGCGATTACTGCCAGCTCTCACTACGATCATATTCCTATTTCCGGTTACTACAAGTTTAGGGTAGAAGAGATTAGTGCGTCTTACTCTACTTACGACTTAGGGGCCACGATACAAGAAGCCAACGACTCTTACTTAAGAGTGTATGCGGGGGACTTTCTGGAGGACTCGGCTGCAAGCACTCTGCCCCTTAGTGTGGGCATCTCAGGAGTGCATCCTAGCCGGACTTTTACTCCAGGATCCTTACAGGCTTCAGGCTTAGTAGCAGGCGACTCTGTCTACCTAAGCGTTTCTGGAGGATCCGGAGACTACTCATCAGAGGTGGACAAAGCAGAGCTCTTAACGGAGATCCGCGCTACGAGCCGGTACCGAGTGGCGAGGAACACTAATGAAACCGTTAAGATTAAGATTACAGACTCAAAGACGGGGGAGTCTAAGGACGTAGTGCTAACCATTGTTCAGAAGGGGGATTAAACTATGTCCTTAGATACTTTTAGCTTAGAGCAAGTAAAGACTAGCATAACGGATACAGATGGGTCGTCTCAGTACCAGATTACGGTAACGGCTAGAGTCACTGCCGGGACTACAGTTGACCCTGATTACACTCTGGACCAGAACGTTTTCGTTTATTCTTTTACCGCAGATAACTCTGAGTCATCTTTTGCTAGAATTGCTAGTATTTCTGACTTGGGTAACCTAAAAAATAGCAGGGCTGCTGCTAGCAATGCGGGACATTACGAGTACAGAGACAACACTCTCGTTCTTAGGTACCCGGACTTAGATACTGCGATAAACGCGAGCACTACAGTCACTGGCCGAGTTTCTGAGCTAGTAGCTGCGTTTATTAAGTACCAGCAGCAGTTTAAGGGTAGCAGCTCTAGCAGCATTCCCTTAGCCACTGACGCTAGCCTAGTAAGCGTTTATAGCTCTGCGTATGCTAGCGCTGTTGCGGCTAGGAGTACTGCAGAAGAGGAGCTCTCAGACTTACAGTCGTCATATGATCTTCTTCGAGTAAAGAATGAGATTCTGTCTACATACGAGAAGTGGGTGGGCGAGACACGTGATATTGCTGATGACGTGTATAACAAAATGCTGGCGCTGTTTAACACTTTTTCTGGACTAGTAGTTAACGATGCTGAGGGTAACCCCGTATCCCTCACCACTGGCGACTACTTCACTGGAGCTAAGCTTGCAGAGATTTATAGGCTTCTGCAGGTTATTCAAGCACAGTACACTTACAGAGAGGCGGAGCTGCAATCTCTTACTCTGCAGGAGCTTAGTTCTAAGGCAAGCATGGATAGCAAGAGCTCAGAGATTACAGGGCTTAGTGCCAACGAAGCTACGGCGCTTAGCAACCTTTCTACTTTCTGCCCAGAGGTAGACCCTAGTACTCTGAGCTGATAGCTAAAAAAAAACGGGTTGCGCGGGGCCAACCGACAGAAGAAGGAGGCGGAGGGCTAACCCTCCTCCTCCTTCTTCTGGCAGTTGAACCCTGCCTGGGTTCTTCGAGCGTTCTCTATCCCCAGCCCTTCAACGGCTGGGTCATGGACCCCCACATTTTGTTCTTCGCTGAGCGATTTAAGGCTCTTTTCGAGCCCGTCGAATCCCTCTCTAAGCAACCCTTTCGGGTTGCTTACTTGGACCGATATACCCGCCCATCCAGGGTTCGGGCTCAGGTATACTGAAAAGGAAGAAAAGGTCACCCGACCCGCCTTAAGGCGGGGGCCTTCGGGGCTTCCCTCCAGGGAGTCCTGGCCGAACTCCCACAGCAATTCTGAAAATTGATCTGCGGCGTGCTGGCCGCAGTATTTTTTGATCTCATCTTCAGCTGCCTTGTAGGCCGGGATCTGCTTCGATTTTAAAGGGATCTTTACCGTTACGCCCTGAATCGCCCGCCTGGCCTCCCGGAGAGCCCAAAGGATATTCGATACATCTTTCCCTCCCCTAACACCGCTTGTCACGAACTTCTGCATTTCTCTCTCCTCTAGCGCGTGTCGCGCTACATATGGCCACTGCACAGGATTGGCTACCTGGCTTGGGCCCTGGTTGATTAAGCACAAATTGATCTGGTCGTAGAATTCAATCTTGACCAGAAGCCTTTGTGGAAGGCTTAAAGATTACCTTCATATTCTTATGCCAATTTAGGCCCCCCGTTTTGCGTCATCGGTGGGAGCTAAAAAAACCAGCTTATGAGGCTGGATTTTTAGGCCTAAGCCTTTCGCACCCAATGCCCAGGATCCGCTAACTCTCTAAGGAGTATAATCCTGTACTCTTTACGAAGGCACTGGGGCTTCTCTTCTACTAGCAACCGGCCCATATGCTTAGCCATAGCATCAAGGAGCTCACCAACCTCTTCGGGCAAGGACCTCTCCAACTTCCTACAGAGTCGGTAGATCATCTCGGCAATAGTAGAGTAACCGGTAACTGACATAGGCGAAGGAGAAGAAGGCTCTGGCTGCCCGTATTTATTAACTTCGGTAACAGCAAAAGTAGAGTCTAGGCTAGTAAGACTTACGCTTCGAGTAGCTTCTTCGGTTTCGTAGTACCTTGAAACTAGCTCTTTAAGGTAAGGCAAAACCCTGGAAGTAAATCCTGCTTCTGCGAGACCCGCGGATATATGCACGAGGGACGACACAGTCATCTTAGAAGGGTCCTCTAGAGCGCGCCTAATCGTAAGGGGTACTTTCGCCTCTTCCCGGTTAGGACTAAGACTCTCTTGAAGGCACCAGGCCAAGAATAGCCCAGCCCGGTAGGAAGACCGAGAGGACATTCTTTGAACTCTTTCGTCGATAACTCCAGGGCTGATAGCTCCGTTATCACCATAGAAAGCCCTCTCGTAGTCCTTGCCCACTCTCGCGCCTACTCCGGTGTACCACTTTTTGTACATTGGAAGAGAAGATAAGAGCGTCTGCTCCACGCAGCCCATGATTTCTCTTAGGATGTACTCACCTCTTTTTACTGACCCTTTTCTGCGAACGCAGGACTCAGCGCTGAGCTTGTACTCTTCCCTTAGAGCCTTCCAGTTTAGGTTTAGAGAGTTATCCCTTTGCACTACTACTTTTACTAGCTCGTACAGCTGGCTTTTTAGGGCTCGAATAAGAGGAGTGTCAGTCTTTATACTCGCTATAGCCTCTAGATGCCTTCCAGGGAAAGACCACTGGCTGCCACCAAAGCAAGCACCGTACTCCCCGGTGAGGTCCCTTTTTGAATTGCTGTCTAGAACACTTGTATAACGATGCTCCACCTCTTCTTGTGCAGGGTGCAAAGATGTGAAGTTCTTGAGCCATCTCCAGATAGAGTTATCGTCCATCCTGCGGTTTACTAGTTCGTAGAAGCTTGTGATCATGTGTATGATATAGTTAACCTCAGATGCGTAGTTCTTATGGTTAACCATTCCCTTACTACTCGTGTTGTAGGCCCTTTTATAGCTAGCCAAGAACTCGTCCAGGCAGTCGTAGTTCATGATAAGAGGCGGAGGCTCAGTAGCCCAACTAGAAGATAGTACAGAGTTCAGCACTTTAAGTTGCTCGTCATCTATCCGCCTAGGAGCGCTTTTAAACTCCTTAGACTCTAGGTGCATTCTAGCAAAGTTTCTTAGTATGAAGGACTCGCTCTTGGTGCCTACCCAAGGGGCTACCTCTTCAAGTTTATCGAAGTCATTTGTTACTACATAATAGCTGTAGTTTACCCATACTTGCCTCCACTGAGAGGTGCTTATATATCTAGCCGAGAAGTTAGGCCTTCTGCCTAGATTGGTAGACCAGTTGTTGAGGCTTACCCTACAGATGAGGCTATTAATAATCTCGGACTGACAGCTTTTGAGCATCCTGGCTACATAGGCGGAGTCTTCGTGATCTCCCCACGGTGTGGAGCCTCCGTACCCGAAGTAGGACCTGTTGCCCGGGGCAGCCGCGAGTATGACATAGGACTTATCTTCATCTAGGAATAAGTCCTCTCCTAGGTATGAAGTACATAGCCGAAGAGTTACGTCTTTAGTGTCCCCATTAGGGCTGACCTCAAGGACAGATAGAGGCCGCAGGAATTTTACAGAGTCATGCGGTAGCGAGATCAAATGACTGCCCACACAGGATACCCGAGCCTACCTGAAGCGGGGTCCCTTTGACGCCTCTTACCGGGGAGATCCACCGATTCAAAGTCGTAACGGATGCATTCCTTTAGCACACCTTTAATCTTACGCCTAGAGCCAATTCTAGGTCCAGACCTGCCGGAGTCTGCCTTTGAGGCTGCGGGCTTAGTATGCTTTGGCAGCTCTTCTCCAGGCTGACATACTTCAATCTCCTTGCCCGAGAACTTCTTTGCCATGAAATCCTTAGTTACTGGAATTGAGTACTCGTGGCCGTGCGTCTCACATTCTACAAGAAGTATGCAGTAGCTACCCATAGGGGTAATGTTAGTAATCTGACCTTTAAGGAACGGAGGTATCCCCGCCCTCAAGTCTTTAGCCGATATCTTCATGCTGATCCTAGTATTGCAGAAGAGACGTTACCTCTTCCGGTATATGTGCTTTTGTATAAGTCTTCCACCTTTCTTAGGCAGAGACTACTTCTATCTAACCACGAATAGTAGCTTTTGAAGCTTGTCTGGGGGAACGGCCTGTAGCTGAACATCTTAACAGCGTAAGGGCTACCTGGTTCGTCTAACAGCTTAGCAATCTTACCTACGGTTGTAGGCAGAGCTACCCCTATACCATAACCCCAAATATCGTACTCCCTATCCTTAGAGTGTTCACACGATATGTACCTGGCGGAGGGCATTGCGTTCACTGTATTGTGCATAAGAATTACATCCCTAGGGACTTTTTTCCATTTAGCTTTAGTAGGAACGGAGTCTAGGGGATTGAGACCTGTGTAAGACACCAACCCTAAGAGAAGGTCTTTAAGGCGTACTACGGTAGGCTCCCTACCAGTGTAGGTATTTTGATCTTTGTACAGTAGTACTCTTATGCGGCTTGGCACTTTGCTAACGTCCAAGTCTGTGTAGTAGGGCTCTACTTTGCTGACCCTAAAGCTATGGTAGTTTTTGCTCTTGGATCTAGGGTCAAAAGCGTAAGCAACGTGCCACTGCTGCTTTTTCCTTCCACCTATTCGTGCAACTATGCCACACCCGGCTAGGTGTATATTAGCCTGCGCTAGGTAACTGCCATAGTGCGTAGCTAGCCCCGCAGACCTAGAGAAGTCCAGCATAGCTTCTCTAGTCATACCCGCAGTAACTGGGCCTTCGCAGTCTTTCATTCGGCTGCACTTTTTATCTGCGTAGTACCCCTTCCTAAGGTTTTCTACGCACCTAGAGCAATCCGTCTTCTTCTTATGGCGAGTCTTCTTCGCTTTTTCTGCGGCGAGTAACCTATCGTTAGCTACCCTAGAAGTCCCATCCCAGTCTAAGTGGTTCCTTAGGCTCAGCCTAGAGACTCTTCTCGGGCTAAATACGGAGTCAAATCCAGAAGGCTTAATGTAGCCCTTTTGCTTTTCTAGCCACTCATACACTAGGCCCTTACTGCCTCGGGCATGCTGGTAGCACGCTCTTTCTGTGCAAGAGGAGCATCCTCTTAGGATTTGCATAGGATCGGCACAGCTTCCAAGATAGCTAACCAGTTCGCTAAGCTTTTCTACTTCCACTGCCTGCCCTTCGTGCACTACTGCTTCTACATACGGGTATAGATCAACGGCAGAATGCGGGCTACCTACTTGTATGACCGCTCCGGTATTGTTTATGAACTTAGACGAGAGCCTCATAGGGTAATGACTGGCGTAGGTGCAGTCCAACAGTGAAACTTCCACCATGTTACGCCCAGCTCCAATTCTGCCCACCCATGTATCTAGGCGACGGCCCGAGGCTGCATCTATGGTTATAGCCTTAGAAGAATTAAGTACCTGAGGACGAAGGACAAACACACTATCTTGGGACACCTCCTGAAGAGATACTGCTAAGCTATCTATCTCTTCTTCTGACCCGTCGTTGGTAATAACCATTACGCCGCTTCTGGCCGGCGAATTAGAGTCTCGGACTATATCTCCGCTAAGAGCTGACTCTAAAGCGATGAACCTCAAGCTGACTCACCCTCTCTTGCCAGCGCAGCGTGGAAGGACTTCTCAAGTTTTTCTATCCTGTTTGTTACCAGGAAGTGCTTGTAGTAGCTCAGGTACCCCGACAGAAACTTTATGAACCGTAGCTTCTCTTGCTTCAAGCTGCTGCCAGCCCTTCTCTTAAATCCTAGCAAGATGGCTTTGTCCATTTGAGACTCTAGGCCGTGGTACGCGCAGTTGTGCAGGCACGCCTTGAGAGCTTTGTACTTCTCTCTAGGCATGTTAGCCTTCACGTTAACACATAGACCCAAGATCCGCTGGCTCTTGTGCTTAGGTACTATCTTTCCTTGGTGACCGCAGAACCCAGCTGCCCATACAGCTTTCTTTAGGTCTGTGAGCAAGTCTTTTGGAACTACTCCTTCTAGGGCTTCCGGACTAGCAGGCCATAGGTACAGGTTGTCGCAGTACCTCCTGTAACTCCACCCGGGGGGAGTGACCTTCTTTACCTCTGGGTCGATGAGCCACTCCGCTATTCGGTTAGCAAGCATAGGACTGGCGGGCCCTCCTTGAGGAACGAACCTCTTTCCGTCCTTGTCTAAGACGCATAAAACTCCTCCAAGGAGGTTTGCCACAGTGCTAGGATAGCCGAGGTGCTCAAAGAACTTCTTTACGGTAGACTGAAGTATACTCGGGAAGTAATTCTTAACATCTAGCTTAACAATCACTTCCGCCCCTGCTATGAGAGCAGCCGTGTCTCCTGGCCTTGATCCTGGCTCGTAGGCAGCGCTCTCCCTCATCTTAGGAACCTTATCGATGATTCTATCTCGGATCTTAGTTTGCACTGCGCTTAGCATCGCATTGGGGGAGTATATGTGCCTTACTCCTCCCCCAGACTTAGGTATTTGAAAGTGCTCATAAAGAGAGTTTTCGCTTCCGGCCTTTTCCCGAGTAGCTCCTCTAACTAGCCCATTTATGCCGCTGCCATCCAAGTCAAGTGCGTACGCTAAGCTGGTATAGTCCAGCAGGATAGGAAGAGCCTCGTTTGCAGGCTCAGTGTAGTTGATATGTCTAATCTTCACGGAGTAGCTCCTTGAGATTTAGGGTTTCTTTGCATACCTTCAGTCCGAAGGTACAAGTAGCGTCAGCACCTAAGCTATCTAGAACTTTAGGGCAGTGACTGCAGGGGCTGCCTTGCCTTTGGCCCTTAACTATTAGGCCAACTCTGCTTTCGTAGATCTTTACAGAAGAAGTTACCTCTTCTCTGCGAAAGCCCCAGGAGACTCCTCGCATACTCCAGAAGTACTCTTTCCTTCTGCGCTCAACGTCTGGCTTGTACAGCGATACATACTTGGGAGCCCCGGACCGGTCCGTAAGCATAGGTACAAGAATTACTCCGTCTTCCGCTGAGTCTAGGATTTTAGCTGACTCATCGTCGCAGGAGTCACACTCTTTTATCTTAGGAATGTACGGCTTAGCCGGAAGCTCTATAAGCACATCTACAGAGGCAGCCACGTCTGCGGCTGCCTCTGAGTCTGTACACAGGTAGAATGACCTGAAAGGAAGGTTCTTAGGCTTTTTCAGGTGTATGTGGTACGCAGGCAACTTACAGCCTAGCTGGAAGCTTGATAGCTGTGCCGTAGTCCAAGCCTTCTGCGGGCCCGTACATTCGGCCAATATCCATTCTACCCCCTCCGAAGTATCTACCAGGAAGATGACCTCTACTCGTGATCAGCCAGAGAACGGGAATGTTAGCCCTTAGCCTTTCATCAGGAAGAGGCGCTCCTCCGTCTGTAAGGTAGACTACCATATCGTAGTTTGTTGCCTGCTCTGACAGCCATTGGAAGGGAGGGTCAAAGCTTGTACCTCCGCACCCATAGCGCTTCGCAGGGAACTTACTATCTCCAGAGAGTTTTTCGATATTAGTAATATCGCTATCGCAGTACACGATAGTAACCTCTTTAAGGTAATTATGCAGTCCTACAAACTCTGCACGACCCTCTTCAAACTCTGCTTCCGACACAGAGCCAGAGGTGTCTACAAAGAAAGCTACCCGCGCCCGAGTGTCCTTAAGCTTGCCAGGAAAGAGGCAGACTCCAGTTCTTTCCAGTGCAGTTCTACGCCTATTAGGAACCCTAAGTGATTTCTTCTTGCCCACTTTAAGGGACTCTTGGATTACCATAGACCGGATAACTTGCTTAGCGTCTAGTACCGGATCTTTAAGGAGCTCCTTAAGCTCCATAGCTAGAGCGGAAGACCCTAATCCCCTGCTCTTAAGCTCCGAGCTGATCTCTTTAATAGCCGCTTGCGAATTAGCCTCTGCAGCTGCGATCAGGTCCTCGATCTCTTCTTCTGAGAGATCTGTAAGATCCTCTGCGTGTACGTACTTCTTCTTACCTTTAGAGGTTCGATCAAGCAGGTCTTTGACCTTCTGCATCTTCTCTTCCAGGTCTTTACCCGACTCAGAGTCAGAACTTCCTTCGCCGCTCTCACCCCCTTCTCCGGAGGGCTGCCACTGCGGGGGCGGCTTATCTTTCTCGATGTCCGATAGAATCTTGTAGTACTGCTCGTAAGAGAGGCCTACAGGAAGATCGTACTCGGGGGGCCATAGGCCGCGCCATTTAGATACAGGCCTACCGTTGTCGTCTATGACAGGGGCTCCATCTTCATCTAGCTCATAAGGCTCTGATGATAGAAGATCTTTTTCAGTAAACAGGTCCCATTTAACACAGGAACTGTTGCACGCAAAGTCCACCGCTACAGGGGACACCTTTGCCCACAGATCTTTATCCATTTCGAGCTGGTATAACCTCAAGCCTCTACCTGTATGGTTGTTCTGGAGGTGCACAAGCTCGTGTATGAGGATCTTGCCCACACTATCTCGGTGGGCAGGGACCTTAACCATGTCGTTAAACAGAGGGTCATAGAGGAGTTCGGCCCCTCCTTGAGGGAGGTTGCGAACTCCCATAGTTCCAAGGCCCGGAGCTTCGGACCTCCTTAGCCTAGCGATGACTGAGCAGTATGACGCTAGGAACGTACTTCTGTTAAACATGAGTACGAAATACTTGGGCAGATCGGTAACTTGTACCTCAGCGCTTAGTGCGCTAGTATTAAGAAAGCTTCGTCTACGCCGTCTCAATGGAGTACCCCCTTATGGACCAGCAGCGAGATTTCACACATAGGACCCTATATAATATACTGCAGGAGAGGCCCGGTATCGAGCCCCTCATTAAGCATGCTTCGGTCGGCGTATCCTTAGATAACCTACCTAGTTCTGCTTTTGCAGATACGTACAATAGGGCGTATCCTATCGACACGCCAGCTAACACAGCGATGTCGCTAGCTTATGCCATCAAAACTGCGGACCTTGCGCCCCATGTCTCTAGCAACCTTTCTAGGGCGGCGGAGATCTATGGGATAATCCTGCCGCCTAAAGCGCAGGTTAAGGTTGCTCACGAAGAGCCTAGGTACCTGCTACCTAAGCAGAAGAAATTCGGCATTAAGACAGCTAGTGATGTTCCCAAAGCTGAAGCGGCTCTTAAGAGGGTTAGCTCTAAGTTGAGCACTGAAGACCTTGCTACCGCAGCGACTGTCCTTGTAAAGGCAGCAGCGGATAGCGACCAGAATGTTAGCCCTGTAGTTATGCAGTGGGCGGGCTTGGCTCAGTGTGACCTAGAGAAAGCAGCAGAGTGGATTGAGGCGCGAGAAGACTCCCTTAGCGGCAAGGCTAACGGTGTATTCTCTAAGGTTGCTAGCGTAGTCCGCGCTTTTGATTCGGATAACACTCGTGATGACCTTGTTAAGATTGCAGAGACTGTAGGTAAGCTAGACGAAGTATACGGTCTGCAAGTTCACTACAACCGAAAGCTCCCTAACCCCATGGAGACAGTCTTTAATACTAAGACTTCTATGGAAAAGATGGTTAGTTTAGCAGGCACAGATGTTCCTCTAGCCGACCTCATGAAGAAAGACCCTGAGTTCTATGGGGATGTACTTGGGGACGACATTCTTCCCGAGATTACTACAGATGGAAAGCTCGACGAGGCAAAGCTAGTAGAAGAGTTACCTATCTTACCTGCTGACATGCTTAAGCTACTGGTTAGTAAGATGGGCTATCAGGTTAAGGAAGCTTCTGAGGTAATTATTCCCTCTATGTATAGAGGAGAGTTCCCTGGCCAGTCGGAGATGGAAGCTCAGACTGAGAGACTCGGGGTACTGAGAAAGGCCCTAAGCGATAGAGATTTCAACTTAACCGACCCCAATGATGCTTTATATGACTATAAAGACTTTGGCCTAGGAGGCGCAGGTCTGGGTGCGGCTATAGGCGCAGCCGCACACAAAGGTATCCCTGCGGCTAGAGGCTTACCAAGGCTGGCCGGTAGAATTGGTGCGGGAGCTGGGCTGGGAGGCTTAGTCGGGGCAGGTCTAGGCCTAGGTAGCTACTTTCTGGGGGATCGTCTGGGCTTCATAGATACTTTAGACGAAAAACGCGAACAAGACGCTAGGTTTAACCTTCTTTCAGACATACAAAAATACGAGCAGAATCAAAAAGATAGCGCACAGATAGCTAAGCAGATGGCAGCTAAAGAGTTATCCGACGCGTACCAACAAGGTTCTTTTCAGTCTGAGCTTAACTACCTTAGAGGACTAAGCGACCTTAACCCAACTAGTACAGTTACTAACCCTGTGCACTACCAACAGTTTGACCCGCTGGACGCTGTGGACGCTCAGCAGGCTATGTTTGATGAGAGCCGCAGGCAACAGCAGCTAGCTGGCGGAAGTTAGTAAATGACTCCAAGAGATATACTTACAAACCCAGAGTCTAGCGGAATGTCGCTAGTTGTGGCAGTGGATAAGCTCTTTAAGGGCCAATGCTTTGCCTGGGAGTTTGATACTATATTCGAGGAGCTTAAGGACATAGGCATAGAGCTAGACTCAGACGCTGCGGATAGGCTCATGGCTCTATTAGCGGTAAAGGCTAACCCTGCCCATTTATGGGACGGAGGGGTATTCTCTAACCTAGTAGAGACACTAAACTTCACAGAGTGCCTTAGCGACACTTATAATGAGTGCAGCGCAGGGGAAGTCTGCTGGGCTTTAGAGGAGCTACTAGAGTTCGGCAAGTACTATCAAGAAGACTTTAGCTACGAAATGTACAACGACGATCCTCGCATCTACGCAGCAGGGTGCGTAGCTAATGAGGGCTTTTTTGTAGTGCCTGAAGAGCTCAGCTTCTGCCTTCACGAGTTCAATAGGATGTTTCCTCTGAGCAAAAAGATCTCAGACGATCAAGCCAACAAGATCTTAGAAATGGCGAGTGGGCCGTTACTAGACGCTGTAGATGAGGAAGACGTAGTACAAGTACAGGTAGCTAAACTTCAAGAAGTTAGGGAGTACTGCAAGTACCGAATGTCTAACCTAAAAAAAGAGCTGCAGGCCTTAGCGGCCTACTAGCCCTGCTCCCAGAATCCATTGTGGGTGAGAACGTTCCTAAACCACATAGGTATGTCTTCCCAGCTACCGGATAGAAGCCTGGAGAAGTCCTTATCTATTATGTAGGTAACGCACTCATCTCCTTTATACCGCGAGCCTCTGCCGTAGCTCTGTATAAAGGTGCTGAGAGTTCTGGCTCTGTAGAGCTTCTTTCCAAAGTCAGTAGAGTTAAGCATTCTCTTCATTTTAGTTGATGCTAGGCTAGGCCAAGGGGTTTTTAGTATAACCTGAGCTTGAACTAGATCTCCTGCGCCGTCAAACCCTTCAGAGAGAGTAGGAGTTACAATCCAGTCTACTCGCTTGGAGGTAAACGCTTCTACCGACTCTTCCGTTTTCCTAGGGTCTGTATGGAATAAAATATTTAGTGACTTAGGGAATTTACAACCGTCTCTCATAGCTGCAGCTAAAGCGTAGCTGTGAGTATGTATGATCCCTCTTTTATGCTCAGGGAATACTTCCTGCTCTAGCAGTGACTTAATGCTCTTAAAGCTTTTAACACAGTCCGAGGGTCCCTTAAGAGAGAAAGCCTTAGGGATAGGCAACATTCCCTTATACTTTATAGGATGGTCAGAAAGGTCAAACTCGCTCGGTAAATCTATTACCACCGAGTTGACCGAGGTTAAGCCCATCTCTAGGCACTGACTGTTAGTTATGGATGCAGACATCCATATAACCTTGTTAGCCATCCTACTGAGATGCTCTTTAATGCTATCTCTTACTTTATAGAGCTTTATAGCTCCCTCCTCCGCTACCCAAGAGTCAACGCGAGGATATTGCTCTAATAGTCTAATGTACAGCTGCTCTTTTGAGTGAGCTTGCCCCAACATTTTTTTCCTGTCTACTTCTTGTATGTAGTAGTCTCTTAAAGCAGTTAGGCTAGTGATAGACCGCGCGGGAGACGTAGCACTCCTTACTTTGGGTAAGGCAATCTTAGGTATAGGTACAGCTAATTGCTCTGCCAGACGGTCGCAGAAGTTGTGCGCCTCATCTACAATTATTACCCCACGCTCTGGCCACTCTTTGCCGTAGAGGTTATGGGAAATAAAAGCTTCAAAATTAAGAAGAGAAGTGGCCGCCTCTAGCGCCCTATCTTTAGCTGCTATGTACGGGCATTTATCGCCCAGTTTCTTGTCGGTACACCTGGTGCGTAGGTACATCGCATAGTCTGCGGATGACTTAGATTGGTCCGCAGGGCACCCTGAGCAGCTCTTGTTTATAATAGGACAGGTATAGTTAGACTTGCCCCAAAAGTTAGTCATTAGCCTAGAGAAGTCCCTAAGGTATTGCTCTTGCAAATACTTGCGAGAGCACAGCAGGTACGCGCCCCCTTGAGACTTAAAAAAACGGGAAACGGTAGCTGCGATAGCAGACTTACCACTTCCCGTAGGAGCCCTAAGGACTATGTGCTTTTTAGGGCCTCTTAGGGCCTGCTCTATAGCCTCTAAAGCTTTTACTTGTAGAGGCCTAGGGGTCATACCCCCCGGAAAGTGTGCTACTAAGCTCATTCGGCTCCTTGAAGATCCAGAAGGTTGGTAGAGATCTTAATAAATCTGCTGTCCTTTTGCATCTCTTTTGTGAGGGAGCTCTTGTACTGCAGGTAAGCTAGTCTCTCGCTCTCTGGAATGTCTGACACTCCTAGCAAAGACGAGAAAGTCCCTTGCTGGTCCTCCGTGAGTTGATCGAGGAAGGACACCAGATTTCCAGCAAGCTCCGGGGTAGCATCAGGCCTATCAAGTTTGATCTTGAAGCAGACGGCCTTAATCGTCTCCCCCATAAGATCATGCCGATTCTCTTCCCTGATAGTGCGCAGGCGTTTCTCTACCTTGGACCAATCTCCTTCGAGAATATCCTCTGGTGGGATGTGCAAGCGCCCATCGATATAGCTAGCGTAGAAGCCATTGCAGATAGCATCACCAATCAGACCGGAGATGAGGGTCTTAAATACTTGAGGAGACTTGACCTTGTGCGCCTCAAGGGTCTTTACTACGTTAGATACCCTAGTCCACGAGGCAGGATTAGGGTGAGGCTTGCCCTGATTGGCCATAGCTTCGGAAAAGAGGTCGTCCGGCCTAGCTTGGATGTAGCTCTGTACCTTAGCGTGAAGGGGCAGCTCTACAAGCTCAAAGCCTTTCTTTGGCGCAGGGAGATTAACGGAGAGCTTCTCTCCTCTTGCATACTTTAGCCAGGAGGCCGGGTCCACCGTAACACCCATCCATAGCAGGCGACGAACAAACGCGTCGTCCGCCATCTGCGCCACAGAGTACTTACCTGTGGGAGGGTTACCCGCCGCCACGAAGTGGATGTTGTCCGGGAAGTCCATACCCGGAACACCTCTCTTAGATATCATGCTGAAGATAGCATTTAGGCTATCTTGATCGCTTGCGCGATTCAGCTCGTCGAGGAAGATTACTAGAGGAGTCCCCGTGTCAGTAGCCTTCTTTACGGCGTCGTGGATCTCCTCATTTACTAAGACTTTGTAGGTCTTATCGCACTCTTCATTACGGAAGAAGAGGCCCTTGATCTCCTCGGACCCCACGTGTGCTACGAAGATGTGTAGCAGGTCTGCCCCTGTTACCTTGCAGAGTTGTTTGATAATCTCTGTCTTGCCTGAGCCAGCAGCACCAACCAACATTGGTACGAGCCCAGCTTTCCAGCTGATGTAGATCATCGGTGCCAGGGTGCTCACCCCTGTAGGAAGAATCCCCATAGACTGGAAGTATTCGGCAATAGCGCCGTTTCTATTAGATGAGGTATCAATCTTGGACATAACTATTACTAGCTCCAGACTGAGTGTTGCCGAGAATTTACTATGGCTAGATGGCTCTCGGTTTAGCCTGCAAGACTACCCGTTTTACCACCAGCTGTACTCTGGTGATTATAGAAGCTCTATCTTGATGTGCGGACGACAGGTGGGTAAATCCGTATCAGCCGCGGGCTTTAGCATCGTTGATGCGGTATGTACGCCCTTCTTTAAGACCTTGTACATATCCCCATCGCTGAAGCAGACCTCAACCTTTTCTACCACGAGAGTAGGAAAGATTCTCAGGCATAGCCCAGACATTAAGGCTTTCGCAGCGGGAGCTTCAGACAACGTATTTCTGAAGATCCTAGCTAACGGCTCCGAACTTCTATTCTCTTATGCCACAGATAATCCAGATCGTGCGCGAGGTATATCTGCGGATAGAGTGGTTTACGATGAGGTACAGAACATTATCTACGATGAGGTAGTGCCTGTTATTAACGAGTGCTTGGCTAACTCTCCATTTGCATACACAAGCTATATGGGGACCCCTCTTACCATGGAGAACACTATACAGTTTCTGTGGGACAACTCTACACAGAGCGAATGGTGCGTAAAGTGCTCAGGATGCGGTAAGTACAGCTTTTATAGAACCACAAAGGGTATAGGAAAGAAGGGAATAGAGTGCCTGCACTGCTCCAAGTACGTGAACCCAAGAGAAGGGCGCTGGGTGGACATGCACCCTATACCTAAGGACGCCACCCCTGACGACCCCGCTTTTTTTAGGATGAAAGGATTCCACGTACCTCAGCTAATACTACCGCAGAACATAGAAGACCAGACCAGGTGGGGCAGAATACTAGAGAAGTTGAACCTGTACACTGAGTCTAAATTCAAGAACGAGGTACTAGGGGTAAGTGACTCTCTAGGTACTAGGCTGCTATCCATAGAAGACCTCAATAAGTGTTGCGGCCTAGCATCATTTGAAAAGCCCCCTGTAGGGCCCTTCATGTGCACAGTCGGAGGTATAGACTGGAGCGGAGGAGGAACTAAGGGTAAGTCTAGAACTGCAGCATGGATCTTTGGGGTAGACCATGCAGGGAGTGTAACAACTAGGTGGTTTAAGATATACCCAGATCAAAACCCCGTAGAAGTAGTTGAAGACATAGCTAAGCACATGAGCAAGTTTGGAGCATCATTTATAGTAGGAGACGCGGGAGAGGGCGCCCTTGCTAACTCGCTGCTAGCTAAAAAAGTGAGCGGCAAAGCCAAGGTGGCTCAGCTGCAATACGGATCCAGTGCAACTCCGCTCAAGTGGAATGGAGTAGATAGGTACTTAGCAGATAAGACCACCCTTATAGACAACTATATGATGACTATTAAGAAGCGGAGAGTTAAGTACCTCTCTAGGGATTTGATGGGAATGGCCTTTAAGGACATGCTGGCTCTCTATGAAGAGACTACCCCATCAGGAAAGAAGATTTGGACTCATAGTCCTTCTAACCCGGATGACGCCTTTCACGCTCAAGTATTCGCATGGGTGGCGGCTAAGGTCATGATGAAAGATCTCAACTTTTATTAGGATCTTTCAAGGAGACGCTCTCTACCTTAGATGGGCACACATACACTCCGTCAACGTATATGTGCCCATCTTTTATCTCGACTGAGGACGCTTTAATCTCTCTGCCGTTAATCTTAACCACTGCAGAGTTGGCTTCTTGAATGCTTTTATGCTTAAGCCATTCTTTGAATGTCACGATAATAGTGACCCAGAAGAAGAGGGCGTTGAAGAAGCCCGTCAGCTTACAGCTGCTCTTTTTAGACTTTGGAAGTACTATCTTGATAGCTACACTCCTTTAGTAGGTTCGCTATCTTTTGACATATTTATCCAGTCTTTTAGTGAGTACATATCACCGTAGTTCCATCCTATCTTGTACCCAAAGGTCATAGGCACTGGAATATCCGGGAACTCATTAGAGATATGCTCTGTGATGTGCTTCTGCAGAAAGTCAGGAAGCTTACTAACCTCAGACTCAGGGCACTCAAAAACCACTGAGTCGTGCACTGTAAGCATCATTCGGCCCCTAATTTCATGCATGTTGTTAGCCAGGTTAACGAGCATGTTAAGGACAATGTCTGAGCAGTAGCTTTGAATGTTATAGTTGATAGCCTGTCGCTCATTACGAGAAGCGACCCACCTATCTACTTTAACCAGAGGAAATCTTCTAGCCCTACCATTAGGGGTAAACACCTTACCGTCCCTATGCACAGCCCTACGGACCTCTTCTAGGTACTTAGGAATGCCGGGAAATCTTTGAAAGATTAGCTCTTTTAGTGCTTGATCGTCTGGCTCACCTCCGTAGAGAATCTTAAAGACAACGCCTTTAGTCCCGCCACGCAGGTTGTCCAAGCGCTTACCCTCTTCCGTATCCAGCTTTCTCTTTGTCTGTATATCCTCGTATGGTATCCCGTGGATCTCAGAGGTTATCCAGCTGTGGGCGTCGAACCCGTCGGTCAGGGCTTTTATTAGCCCTTTATCCGGCGCAAACCGAGTCATTACTTTAACCTCGGCCCCACTAAGATCTGCATCGACTACAACAAGCTTTTCGCCTTCTTCCCAGTTATACTTATCCATGAAGTAACTTCTGGGAAGACCAAAGGACCACCCTGGGTTATCTGGGTCTGTTATAGGTGAAGCTGTAATAATCTTCTTAATAACATACTCTGACTTGGTTTCATCCGGCTCCGTGATCACGACTCTTTCAGTGATGTTTTGGAGGTTAGGGTCAGAGGAAGAGGTACGGCCGGTCTTAGCTCCGTTAAGGTGTATATTGCCGTGAAGCCTAGAGTCGTAGCCAGATAGATAGTCTAGCTTCTCTACAAAGTCTGACAGGGCTTTGTTCAGCTTCCTGTACTTGGAGACGAGCATAGCGACAGAGTTACCGTGCTCTTTGTGATACCTCTGCAGGACCGAATCCGTGAGGCTAGGCTCGCCCTTCTCTGTCTCTTCTAGGACTGGAAGGCCATAGTATCCGAAGATTATATTACCTAGCTGAGACCCGCTGTTAAGGTTAACAGAGGTCAGATCCATGCTTGGAAAGTCTTCCGCTAGCTTAGACCTAATTTCAGAGTCCACGGCTTCTATATCATTAGTCAGCCGAGACCTGAGCTCTTCTATGTGAGCTTTGTCAGTAAATACGCCCTCTACCTGCATAAGGGCCAATCTTTCCGTAAGAGGCAGGTAGTGCCGGTCCATTAGGTTCAGCATTCTCTTTCTTGAAGACGCCTCGGCTGCACTCTTAGGGTCTTCTTTAGCTACTTTTCTTCTTTGCTCTAGGCATATCTCAGCCGTAGCATCAGCATCTATAGCGCCGTATAGGAGAAGAGTAGAGGCAGGAAGGTCTTCATACGTGTAAAGAGTAGGCTCTCCGGCAACCTTAGGCTTCTTGACGTAGAACTTCTCAGTCTCTTTTTTGGTAGCCTTATCTACTCTCGACTTAAGCGACTTGTACTCCTGCTGAGCCTCAGAGATCTTGTCTTGCAGTCGAAGAGTTTTAATTTCTTCTCCTCTTGACTTGGCCCTCTTGAGCTTTCTCTTCATTCCAGACTTTAGGCTCTCATACTCTTCTTTGAGAGTAGAGGGAGTAACGCTGTCGGCGTAGTTAGGTGAAGCTACTCCCAAGTCTTTTAAGGACATTGAGCTTAGCTGGCTCTGCACTCTTTCTTTAGCCGAAGTCTCTATCTTACTAAACTCTGTAGATAGCATGTCCTCATAACCGTACAGCTCAAACTTATAGTCAGCTACAGCTGTCTTTAAGCCGTACCACCCGTTTTTATCCTCATCTAGGATATGCTCTCCCAGCAGCCCGTCCCAACGAGTGTTGTACACACCTCCGGCTTCTTTTATCTGAGACCAAGGCTTTCCGACTTCTCTCTCAATGTCCGATAGAAGACCGGGAGTCATTCTGGCCTCTACCCTTCTTACAAGAGAGTGTCTGAACATATTCAAGTCGAACTTATAGTTCCACCAGCCTTTAGGGTGGTCAGACATAGTTACTTTGAATACGTGCGGGGCTACGTCTTCTAGGGAGTAAGGAGCCTCTTTATGCTCTACCATAAAGCTAAGAGCCTTCCCCTTTCCGAAGCCTGCAGAGACAGAGATGATTTTGCTCTCATGCCACCAGGCATGGAGAGTGTTAGTCTCTGTATCTAAGCTCATAAGAGTTTGGGAGACTGGCTTTCCATCTGAGTAGGAGCTGTACTCCGCGCAAGCCTCTTTTACATCTTCGAGAGTCCAAGGAATATCATACACATCCCTAAACTTCTCCGGATCAACGGGCTCCATTTGGAGGCCCTTTAGGATCTTAGCTGCTCGGCTGATATCTCCCTTTATAAGCGAGTACACTCCGGGACTGCCAAGTAGATAATGCAAGCTTAGGGTGAACACTAAGCTTACTTTCTTCCCAGTGGGTAAGGTGTACTCCATTACCCTACCACGAAGATCTCTCTGGTTTACCTTAGGAAGCTGGAAGAATACAGCCGGCTCTGTTCCCAGGCAGATAATCATGTCGGGAGAGAGATCACATAGCTTCTGCATTCCTAGTGTGTTTCTGCAGTACTCTATCTCTTTCTTTACCAGAGACTCTGAGTGGCAGTAAGTAGTGTACATATACTGAAGAGATGCGGCCATCTCTGTTACCGGCTGTACTTCTTGACCTCTCTCTTCCTGGATAAGGTTGTATACTACTCCTCTCAGAAGCTGAGCGCCTTTATCTGTGAACAGGCCCCCCCAGCTAGGAGGGCAGCTCGACATGATCACTGTTTTACAGTTGCTGGAGATACCTCCAGGCTCGTAGCATTTACTCTCGTATAGGGGGCACCCCATACAAGAGGATGGCTTAATCATCATTTTCCCAGTCCTCGAACATAGGTGTAAGGTCGTAGATAGTCATATCGCTAGACTTAACTCCGACTTTCACAAACTTCTTTTTGCTCCCAAGGCGCTTTCTTAGAGTGTCTGACCACTCTAGTGCGCAGGGGTCTGTGGATAGCCGTGCCTTTAGCTTCTGGGCAGTTTCGTACCTGCCGTACTCTTGAGGCTTATTGGGCCTTAGTAGGTTAAGGAGAAGAGTGTTCCACTCGATCACTAGGTAGTGGTGCACTTTCTTAGAGGACCTTTTATCCATGTAGGCCTTATAGGTTAACCCTACTCCTAAGCTCCCCAAACGCTCCCTGTCAGTGCTGTCTGTCAGTAGATGGCGTATGGTTACCTTTCCGGTAACATTACCAATCTCTTGATACCGCACAGAACTAGAGAGGATATCACTGAGTAGGTCTCGACTTTCAACAGAGTCAGTCATCACGCTAATAGAGGTCTTTTGGCTCCTCACGAACTCTGAGATGTACTTAAAAGGGTTCCTACCAGCAAGCTTGCCGATGGCTGCTGTGATTATAGCAGACTCTAGTAGGCGGCCGGGGACCGGCCCTCCTGCTTGCTTTTGCAGCTCTTTCATCTGCTTGGTTACCTCGGTAGAGGTTCCATCCCCGTGGAAAGCGTCTTTAAGCTCTTTTATATTCTGAAGGAACTCTGGAGCGTACTTGTATACACCTAGAGTTAAGAACCTTCTGCATTTACGTACAACCTCTACTCCATACTTATCAGAGATTGTTTTCTTGGGAGAGGTCTTTCCTTCTATCTTTTTGGTCTTTAGCTTTACGTATCGGCTGATGTCAGCAGGGTCTCTTAAAGACTCGATAGCGCACGCCCAAGCTTGGTACTTAAGTACATACCTACGCTGACCGCCCCCAGGTGCCCCGTGCTGTACTACGTGCTCAGACTTTTGAACTAGGCCTCTCTGATCGCTTAGGATCTCTGTTACAGCCTTAGACCTCTTAGGATTCTTATGGCTTAGCTCGAACTCATCACAGAAGTACCCGCCGGCTCTGCCGTCCATAGAGTTTCTAACGCCTGCAGATGAGTAAGTATCAGAGCTGTGCACGCACTCAAGCAGCCTCCAGTCATAGTTGGAGCTGCATAGAAGCTCTGCGAGGGAGGATTTACCCGTGCTCCTCTCTCCGTTTATAATAGTGTACAGATGCCTGCCTACGCATGTATTAATCGTGTTTACGAAGAAGGCGTTCGTTAGGTATTCCATACCAGCGTCGCCCTCTTCTATAGTCCACCCGTCCTTCAGCATATTGAAGACAGTTTCCCAGCACTCTGAGATTGTGAGCTCTTCCGTGGAAGCATTATTTAAGTCGGCCACAGTAGAGAGCTCTTCGGACCAGTAGGCCCTCTTATCTAGATCGAAGTAGATATCTCCCAGGGTAGGCTCTGTGTACTCTTGCCAAGTAAGATCTTCTCCCGTGACCGGAGAGGATACATATACCGCATCCCCGTTTACTACTACCCATTTAAAGACTTTGTCGGAGCTACTATCTCCAGTGTTTACGTAGTGAGCGCCCTGGCCGAACTTTCTTAAGTTCCCAGCCATAGGAGTAACTTTTAGGATCTCAGCTAAGGACAGCCTTAGGTACGACTCTTGAAGCTGAGTTTGCCGCAGGAGAGAGTTCTCTACTCTTTTTTCCCCGGTTCCCGTGTACTTAACAAAGTCAGGCAGCCCTAAGTTTTCTTCCGCCCAGCAAACAAGGGCGCCCAGGTCTGTGGACATGGAAGAAATAAGGTCTCCTAGGCCTTTAGTCACATCGATAGACCTAAGCCTTCGGTGCTCTTTTTGCCATACGAGAAGGTTAGTACGAGAGCTGTCAAACTCTAAACCTATGAACTCGTATATCTCTCGAACTTCCATAGCAGTTCGATAGATAAACCCCTTCTCTGTCTCAGCTCTACCCAGGATAGATTCTGTCAGTAAAGCTTTAGAGATCCCCGTCTCCTCCGCTACAGTGGAGACGAACGCTCTGTTATCCAAAGGATTAAGCAGGCACTTTCCTATAGCAGAGGTCTCAGAGAGAATAGATCTAAGATCATCCGGGTCGCACGCATCTATAGCATCTTTAGCTACATCTACGCACCACCGCACAGCTCTTGTAAAGTTCTTTCTCTTTCCTCGGACGTAGGAGAACATCGCCTCCTTAGTTACGTCCCACCCTAGGGACGACACGGCTTCGTCAGGGTCTTTTACATCCAGAGTCCAATCAAACACGTAACAGTCTAGGCTTGTAGACGAGAGGACTTCTTTTAGCCTTAGCAGCCCACCGGAGTCTTTATGGTGATTGTCTAGGCAGAGGTATAACTTGTCTATTCCCAAGGTTTTAGCAGAGTCCAGGTTGGACATCAGGCTGCCTTGAGTGCAGAGGATAGGGTCTAAGGTAACCTTCTCTACTGTGTGATATTTGACAAGTATGGATAGAAGGTCGAACTCTCCCTCTACGACCAGAGCATCAGAGGCTTTCCACGGGTTCTTAGCCCTTTGATTGCCACCGATCTTTGCTGCAAAGTTACCCAGCCCAAAGAACCCTATCTCAGTATCGTCCCCTTTTGGGCCTATAGCTAAGATCTGCTTGTCTTTGTACACAGCAGGCTTGAGGAACTCATACCTGATTCTAAACCCGGAGATCTCTGTGGGGCTTGTATAGTAGAAGAAGACTAGGGCTCCTACAAAGTTACTGTAGCTATCTTGCAGCCAGCCCTTAAAGAACTCCATTATACCTGGCTTACAGGTAAGCTCGGAGCTTCTTTCTATCTCGCTAAAGGGAGGCAGAACTCCGATAGGGAGCTGGCTGATAAGCGCAGGGTCTGCTTGTATGCCTCTAGATTCCAGAAAGTCTAGAGTCTTCTGTGCGAAGGACCACCTAGGGTTCTTCCTATTCTTAGCAGCAGATACTAACGTGGAGTTAGCCACTAGAGCTATCTCTCCGTTTATTTTCCTACGAGTCTCCTGCTCTCGGATCTTCTTTCCTAGGCTCTGAGGCAGCTTAGCCCCGTGAGACCTAAGCTCTAGGAATGCCTCTGCATCTGATACGCCTTTTATGGCGGCTAGAAATTGTACAGGGTTAGAGCAGTATTTAGAACACCCGAAGCATTTAGCAAAACCTAGGTCGGTTCTGATGTAGAAGCTAGGGGTGTTATCATGATGGTCCGGGTAGGGGCATGTGGCTTTTACTACTGCGCCACTTGTAGTAATAGATGTGGACTTAGTGTCTGCTAGTATTGAGGCCCATGTTTCAGGACCTAGTTCTTTCCAAACCTTACCGGTCTTCATTCTCTCTCCTAGGCCTTTGCTGCAGCCCTACGAGCCCTCCTCTCCTTCTTGCATATCTCCCTGTAAATACACCACTTACATAGAGTATGCACTCGGATTTCAGGCACTACTTGAGTGTAGAATTCGTTCACCGCGCCGTTGACCCGCCCTACTATACTATTCTCACCGTCCATTTTATAGGAGATTCTTCTGGCTGTGGGGGCCCAAAGCATCTGCCCTAGAGTGAGGAAGTACAAGCCCTGCTTGACAGTTTGCACCTTTGGATAGGCGCCAAAAATTAGAGTAGTATAGAAGTCTAATTGAGGTCCCGCATATTGCAGAGTAGCTCTTTTAGACGTCTTAAGATCAATGACCACCGCTGTTTTTTCATCTTCGGAGATCATTAGTCTGTCTATCTTACCCCGGAGCATGGCGCCTGAGTCATAGTAGCTTGAGGGTGTGAGGGACGGACTTACGGCCAGCTCTACTTCTTGTCTATCATCAGCGATACTGTACTTATCTTTGAATCTAGTGATCCTATCTTCAAAGATGGTGGCAGTGTCTCTGTGAGTGTCTAGCAGCGCTGTCTCTTGCCTAGTAAGCTGCTCCTCTTCTTTTGTCTGAGCAAAAGCATCGTCAAGGGATTTGCCCTCTGCTACAAGCTCAGATAGCCTATGCGCAGCAGAGCCGAACTTAGTAGCTGTCCTATCTACTTTTGCGGTGAGGTCCTCTGGTATGTCGGACTCTCTGATTTTTTCTACATACTGTAGATTAAACTTATATGGGCACTTTTCTAAAGTGCTTAGCTTAGAGTTGCTCCAGGGCTTGAGGGCTCTAGCCTGGGGACTAAAAAAAGGAGCCACGCTCCCTCCTTTCTAGAACTCTGGATCTTCGTCAGAATCCAGAGTGGAGGTAACGGGCTCAGTTTGGGCCGGAGCAGCCTCACGCGGCTCTTTAATAGTGTAGATACGGGAGCACATCTCCTCGTACTTTGCACTATACTCTTCTGAGATCTTAGCGAAGATAGCCTTGTTCTCCTCAGAGTTGAGAGCACCCTGCTTCACTTTCATTACGCAGTAGGTAGGCCTAGCGCCTTCTTCTGTATAGACGATGAACTGCCGGGACCATAGGCTCTCCTGGTCCATGAGCATGCTCATGAGCTGGGAGTCGGCTGTATCAAAGCTACTACCCTTGAAGGTAATAGTAACAAGGTCCTCGCAGTCCCCGACTACTACGACTGCCTTGACCATCCGGCCGCAATCGGGGCGGGACCAGGACCCGTTACCCGCATCCTTAGGCTTACCGAAGGGGCATGTAACACGCCGACGGCCATACTGGTCGATCTCCGCACAGCTACGGATCGGGCCGTTAGGGTGAATATCAACTCCCTGGGCGGAGCGACCCTGCATGCCATTCATAGAGGAGCATAGCCTCTGATTATCCTGAGACCAGTAGGCCTGCTCTCTGTGAATATGCACGATGCTTACTGGCACACCCTCAGAGCCTTTCCAGAACTCTCCACTTGTAGTATACAAATCGAAGGGGGCGGAATCTGCAGGGATTCGGGGATCTCTGGAGCTCGGCTGACGAGGCTTGAGCTCTCCGAGGGATGTAATCCGACTCTTAGGTCGCCCCATCCCAGGCCCGAGGCCTGAATGCTGTGCGGGCATGATCTTACGAAGAAGAGCAGCCGTCTTGACATTTACAGCGCTAATGCTGTTGTTATCATTGTTTTGAAGTTCGTTACTCACGAGGTCTCCATGGATGATTTCATACTGGAAGAGTACTATCGGGACCTGTCCCACGTTGTTTTACTAACAAAGGAGCAGGAAGGAGTTCTCTTTCGCCGGTATGAGAGTGGGGATTCTTCAGCAGGCCACCGACTTGTGGAGGGCTGCCTGAGGCTATGTTTTAGCATAGCCAAAGGTTACTGGAAAGATAATAATCCAGAGACCTTAAAGGAACTCATAAGTGCTGGAAATGAAGGACTTATTCGAGCTTTACCAAAGTTCAAGCCTGAGAAAGACGTCAAGTTCAGCACGTATGCCGGGTACTGGATTCTGATGTACATCAGAAAGTACGCCGTAGAAGACTCCAAGATTGTGAAGCCTCCTATAAAGTCCCGCAGAAAAGCTAAGCTTACCGAGGAGTTGAAATCTTCCCCGGACAGCCTGGTCTACATTAAGACCTTAGAAGACGTGAATATGTCTTCGACAATAGATGGCCCTGAGACCGAGGTAGAGAGTCAGGAGCAGAAGGCTCTCCTTAAGCTCCAAACCGATACCCTACTTAGGTTCTTGACCAATAGGGAGCGCATTGTAATAGAGCGCTCTTTCGGCATAAAGACTGGCAAGGAGGAGTCCTTAAAGTCTATAGGCCGAGACCTACGGCTCAGCTCAGAGCGAGTACGCCAGGTTAAGGAGGTAGCTCGCTCTAAGTTAGAGAAGTGGTCTAAGTATTACTCAGATGAGTCGTCCTCAGGTGCCTCTACCTGAGAGTCCTCAGCCTGCTCCGAGCCCTCTTCTGGGTCCTCTTCTGGGTCCTCTGCGTAAATCTTCTCCGCTGTAGAAGAGATTACCAGGTGGATATCTTCCTCTGACTCCGGTGTAAGAACCCACTGGAGAGCAGCAATAGCGCCGATAGTGCGCTCATACTCATCAGGTTCAGAGTCCGGGTCAGTGGCCTCAAGCACTCCTTGCAGATCAGAGATGGCCGCGAGGAGCATCTCTTCGTCTCTAAGTGAAGAGTCCTGCTTCTTACGGCTCTTACGCTTGCCTGTTACTACAGGGTCTTTGCCCTCTGCCTCAGCCTTCTTTTCGAGCTTCTTAATCTCTTTATTAAGGGCTGCGACTGAGAGGTCATCTGTATAGGTGCGATCAGTGAGGTCTTTACGAGTCTCTTCGTCGCTAACCCGTCGCAGCACGAGAGCCTGTGACTGGCTCAGCTCGCCCTTCTTTAGCGCGCTCTGAATGTCCTTAGGCGTCTTAGCCTCGTCTAGAAGACTTAGACGAATACGCAGGGTGTCTACCCGCGTACCATTAGCGTCTGCGACCTTCTGCATCAGTTCGTCTCGGCTTAGGTCTGGGCTTAGGACCTCTTGCATCTTAATTTGAGCGTCAAGGCTTACTGCCTCACCGTAGACGTCCCACTTCTCTCGGATAGTATTTACCGCGTGAGACTCTCTGGCGATGGAGCTCTTAATCTCCTCCACACAGAAGGAGAGCTGCCGGCTAAGCTCCTCTACATCGTCAATACCGTCTGGGAACTTTTCATCGAACAGCTCCTGCGCGCGCATCTCGATGGAGGGCGCAATGAGGACCTTGATGTCCTCTCGACGGATGTTCTTTCCGTCTCTGTCGTAGTTACCCTGGCGACGCGCCTCCAAGCGAGAGTGGCCGTCTTCAAGGACAACCGCGAAACCCTCAGAGTCTGCAGGATCGTGCTCGCATCGAATGCGTCCTACTACTGGGCGTAGCTGCCCTTGAGCCTTAAGGCTGTTAATAAGCTCCTCCATGCCTTCTTCAGAGTATGTCTGACGAGGATTGTTGCTTGGAGGGCCGTAGATCTCCTCAATATCGAGGAAAGTAATATTACCGGATACGAGAGAACGACTCATCCTCTGCACCTTTCGTAGTGTGAGCAGTACGCCGGGCTGCAGGCCCAGTTGTCTGGAAGGCATAGCGGGAAGTATCCTGAAGTGATTCCTTCATTAACCCTCTCTATGATCCTTCCTATATGCTGGGAGTACCTCTCGGCGTACTGCGCAGATTCGTAATTGATCCTACAAGGCAGCTTTTTAGTGGGCTGTAGGATAGTGTCATATGCGACGGACTTGATGTCCGTCATCAGGCTGTATAAACCGAGCTGAAGAGAGTTACAAGGGTCTCTCTTCTTATTGCCTACTTTAAGATCTACTACGGTCGGGGAGCCTCCGGCACCGTCTATGTAGTCGATGAACCCTCTAACGGGAACATCATTAATAGTAGCGAGTACTTCCTGCTCTACCGAGATAGGTACAACAGAATGTATCCTTTCCTTATACCAGGCTCTGAAAGATTTTTGCGAAGAGTCTACAAGCTCCTCCATGTCTACTTCTTCGCTTGTCTCCTGGCTCTGTAAGACTCCTTCTACTATGCCCCTAGAAAGATCTAGGACCTCCTCTTCCTCCGGAACTACTCCCTTACCCTTGAGCATAAGGAGAGACTTTTCTACCATCTTATGAACAGAGGAGCCTCGAACCATTTTAGAGTTAGGCTTGAACTTGCGTCCCTCGATGTAGGTCAGCCTGTAGTCCTCAGGGCACATGAGATACTTTTGAATTTGAGATGCGCTTAGGTAGCCCCTAGGTAGTTTAGGGGATTTAATAGAGTCAAACTCTTCTGAGTTGACAGACGTAACAACGATGTTGGTCATATCGTTCCTATCTTGATCTTAGACACCGGGACTGCTTTATCCAGGATGCAGTCCTTGTCGTAGGGTTGTACTCCTCCCGCAATACAGTCAAGCACTTTGGGGCAGGTAGAGCAGCTAGGCTTATCTTTTATGAGGCTTGCCACATCTACTTTGTTCTGAAGCAGATTATATGTCTGGGCATAGATACTACCGGGTATAGTCAAGACCTGTACGAGTATGTTACCCAGCCCTTTGGCACGTATACCCCAGTTGCGATCCAGACTCTGAAGCCAGTCAGCTAGGTTAAAGCTTAGCTCAGTGTAGATCATTATGGGTGCCTTGAAAGTAACACCTATACCCATTGTTATCTGGGCTACTATAACTTTCTTGCCTGAGTCAGTGTTGAACTTCTCCTCCGCTTCTCCCGGATTAGCTGTTGTAGAATCGTACCTTACGACAGCCTCTTCTCCGAGTAGAGAGCAAGATTCTGTGTATAGACTATCTAGCATTTCTCTGTGCTTAGCCCATAGTATAACTTTCTTACCGCTCTCCACATGGCTAGCTAGCAGCTCCATACAGCTGTCTACTACAGCTCCTCCACGTGTAATCTTAATTGTTTCCTTACCAGGGGAGCGCTTCTCCACTTGGCACTTAGAAGTGTACGGTTGGATAGCTTCGTCTACGCACCTTTGCATGTGAGGACAGCCGTCGCATATTGTTGGGTCCTCTAAGCTCCTGTACACAAACCCTGAGCTTGCCTGAGATAGCTTCCCAAGCTTGGTAAGATGGTTTTCTACCATTAGTTTCTTACCTTCAAGTATTACAAACTCATCAGCTTTAGCTATGGAGTTGTAGGCCTTACGAAGGGATGGGCTAGCTTCTACGTCTATTACCTGAAAGGTCCTATCAGGAAGATCTAGAGCTTCTTCTGAAGTTCGAACATCGGCAATGTTCTCTACTAACTCATTAAGCTTGTCTAGGTTCTTATACCCAGTGATGACATGCCTGTTCCAATGAGCTCTCATTACGTAGAGAGTATCAAAGTCCCAGTACTTTGGAACCAAGAAGTCTCCTAGGAACTTTAAGCTTGCCCAGATGTCTGTCGGCTTACCCTTCGTAGGTGTTCCGCTAAGAATATACCTGTAAGTGGCTTTTGCAGCTAGCTCTAGCGCGGCTACAGTAAGCTTGCTCCGGTGGCTCTGCATCTTGTGGCATTCATCAGCTATGATGATAGAATAGCCAAAGCGCTTTAGCAGCGGCACGGACACTCGGGCAGACTCGTAAGTTACTACTATGCCTGCAGGATTTTTATCTAGTAGCTTGTTAAAACGCTTCTCTCTTTGAGCTGGAGAGCTGGCTATGAGTGGAAGTATTTCTTCCTTGCCCTGGCTGTGGGTCTTCATCTCTTTTACCCATGTAGAGAGGTTTACTCTTAGGGCCAGGATGAGCGCGCGAGCATTAGGGTTTTTAGACCGCTCGTATAGTATGCGGTCGCACATAAGCTTGGTCTTTCCCATCCCGGGGTCCCAGAATATAGCGGTCCTAGGCTGGTAAATGATCCGAGATAGGCCTTCAGCCTGGTGAGCATAAGGTTTAAACCTAGGAGTAAAGCCGAACAGGTCTCCCTTTCGCACTTTATCTTCTCTCTCTTTTTGCGCATCTATGTGCGTCTGCGCTTCAGCAGAGATTTCTAGCTTCTCCCCTACCACTGTAGTAAGGTCTTCTAGCACCCACTCGTAAAAGGGAGAGAAGGCTGGAAAGAGCCAGTTTCCAGAGCTAAACTTAGAGCCATAGACCCTACTTAAGGTAGAATCGTATCTGGCGCCAGAGCACCAGAACAGGTCTATACCTGATTTAGTACGGGTAAAATTTAAAGTAATCATACATAACCTTATACCACCATATGGAGTAATCATGCAGGGGATGCAAGACCTACTTACAGACATAGGATCTGTAGGATACGCAGGAGGACCCTATGGGGATCCGACTAGACTTTGGGCGCATGATTTCGCTCCGAAGAACCTAAAGCAACTCTTTCGGTGGACTGAGTACTTGTACTACAACTCTGCCCAAATATTTGCCGGAGTCCGCAAGTACGCAGAGTACCCTATTACTGAGATTAGTTACTCTACAGATAGCGACCAGCTAAGATCACAGTATAAGCAAGCGCTAGAGGAAGCAGTAGGCATTAAGAACGTGCTCATTCAGGCCAGCATTGACCTGCACGTTTACGGTAATAGCTTCTGCTCTGTGCACTTACCATTCAAAAGGTACTTAATCTGCAACAACTGTAGCTCTAGCTACTCGGTAGATCACGCTAAGTACAAGTTCGACGTCTCTAAGACTTCATTCAGTATGGAGTGCGATAACTGCGGAACTAAAGGCATTGCTACTGTAAAAGATAAGCTTATTGTAGACCCTCGTAGAGTGCATGTAATACGATGGGACCCGAAGGCTATTAGCATCTCACATAACGAGCTCACTAACGAGAGCGAGTACTACCTTAAGATTCCTCATAATATTAAGTCTAAAATCCAATCCGGTAACAGGCATGTTATTGAGACTACTCCTATTAGCATACTAGAGGCTTGCAAGAGCGGCGGACAAGATCTCTACAAATTCGGTAGAAACAAGATCTTCCACATGAGAGCAGACGCTCCTGCTGGAGTTAAGAGCGGATGGGGCTACCCTCTTTTGACAGCGGCTATCCCATTGTTTCACCATACTATGGTTCTTCGCAAAGCTAACGAGGCTATCGCGCTAGAGCGTATTGTACCTATGAGGGTAATGAGCCCCGCCGCTACTTCTGGAGCAGCTGACCCGATTACTACTATTAGTATCTCTTCGTTTATGGATGACTTAGAGAATAACCTAGAGGAGTGGCGCAAGGACCCTAACCACATAATGATGTCGCCCATCGCTGTGAGTGTTCAGCAAGTGGGAGGCGAAGGCCGCGCTCTGATGGTTGATTCAGAGATTCAAAGAGCTGAAGATAACATCATTGCATCTATGGGCTTCCCTAAGGAGTTTGTATATGGAGGGCTTAGCTTTACCGGCTCTAGCGTCACTCTCAGGATGCTCGAGAACCAGCTAGAAAGCTCTGTATTCCAGATAAATCGACTCCTTAAATGGGTAGCTGATAGCCTGGGTCTCTACATGGGCTGGCCCGAGGTAGAAGTGGAGCTTGGCGACTTTAAGATGGTTGATGATATTCAGCAGAAGCAGCTTATCATGCAGCTGTTCGGTCAGCAGGTGGTCAGCAAAACGACTGTGGCTGAGACACACTCTATTGACCTCCCGGAGGAGCAAGAGCGCGTTAAGAACGAGATGATTACAGACGCTCGCATGCAGCAAGAGATTCAGATTGAGATGGAGAAGCTGCAGCAAGATCTGGCCCAGCAGGCTAAGTCTATGGCGCAACAGGGACAGCCACCTGGACTTAACTACGATCAGCAAGCAGTTATTGCTCAGGCTGAAGGGTTAGCGATGGAGTTCCTTAATATGGACGACGGAACTCGTAGATCGCAGCTTAGCGCACTACAAGCAGAAGACTATGTCATGTATAGTGTGGTTATACAACGTATGGAACAGCTTCGGCTTGACCAGAGTAGACAGCAAGGTGCGCCTCGATGAGCGAAGACTTTATAGGAGAGCTATCACGCTCTAGCCATGAGCAGAGAACTCGACCAGCTTCTGATCCTGTTATTTTCCCAGAGATAAAAGACCCGCCTCCCGGGTTTAATCCTGAAGCTAACCCTATTTTTAGCGCCCATACTCCTCATTCGATGAAGGCTCTAGGAAAGTCAGCTAAAAAAACGACCCTTATCCCTAGAGCCAGAGTCTTTATAATCGGACCTGATGGCTGCCCAGAGTACGAGAATATTCTTGCGAGGGGAGTAGAGGGCAGCATTGTGCTAGGTAAAAAAGAAGTTACCGACATGAGGGGCTCTACCAACTACAAGGTGTACTTGGAGTGGATGGAGATAGCTAAAAAATAACCCGCAGCAGCTATAGCTTTAGCCTCAGCCTGAAACCCTCTCAGGGGAATCGTTAGGCTGGATACTGCTGCAGGTATAATACCCTCTAGCGCTTTCTTGGCCTAGGGGGCTTGCCAGATCTTCCCCATTGATAAGAGAAGATGCTCTCTTCCCAGGGGCGGGTTGGCCGCCTCACTCGCTGTCACCAAGGACAGCGCGTGCGGCTTCGCAGCGCTCTACAAGAGGCTGGCGGCTCTTCATCAGAGCCACGATCTCTCGTCGCTTGGCTCGAAACGCGGGGGACTTACCCGCTTGAGCTAGACGGGCGTAGAGAATCTTCCAGTCTCTCTCCGCCTGCTGCTCAGCGGAGCGCTTAGCTTTGGCCGCAGCCTTAGCTTCGCGCTTCTCGGCCCCGGCCGCCTCAGCTCGGAGCTCATCGATCAGGGCCAACGTCTCCGCCGAAGCAGAGACCCTGCCGTTCTCGATGTGCCCCTGCAGCTGAGCTGCGAGAGCGCGGGCCGCCGACCCTTCGGGCTGAGCCTTAGCCCAGCGGAGTTGGACGCTCTTCCAGAGGCCCTTCAG
>Ga0208162_1000005_pt1 | contig 138322 bp, 146 predicted proteins | sample CB_VirMetaG_4_FD_184539 | JGI IMG/M metagenome (GOLD analysis project Ga0208162, IMG submission 184539) | Freshwater to marine saline gradient viral communities from Chesapeake Bay - CB_1508_1M Viral MetaG (SPAdes) (version 4) | ecosystem: Environmental > Aquatic > Marine > Coastal | place... | reverse complement strand
ATTGGGGCAGACTCCAGAAAGTATCAGCAGTTTCCCAGACCTGACGCCAGGGCACGATCACACTATTGGTATTGATCTTGGGAATATCGTAGTAGGAGGGGGAATTCCAACCGTTTTGATCCTGATTGTGCTTCAGAGACTCCTCAAAACTCTTATCGGTGTGACCTTCTTCGATCTCATCGTGACCACCTAGGTTATCTTCTTTAATGGGACCGCTGGTTGCACCACCAGGGGTGGATTGTTGACGATCTTCCTGGGTCTCAGTTGCCTCTTCAGACCACTCAGACTGAGGAGACTCAGAGTCTGCCTGCTGAGAGTCTACACCAGTGCCTTTGTTGGTGTTGTCCTCGGTTTCAGGGGGAGTCTGGGCATCTTGATCACGTTGCCATTCAAAGACATCACGAGCGAGCTCAAGTGCCTCATTGAAGGTCTCAGCAGCACCTGCACGATCGACAAACACCTGCTCTTCGGGGGTGAAGGGGATGGGATTGGTTGCATCAACGATGCCAATCTTGTAGTGGAGGTTAATGCGATCGATCAGTTTGAGTTTATCGACATTCACATCGGAGATACCGAAGAAGTCATCATCATTCAACTCACGGTAACCATTGTAGAAGTCTTTGCGAAGACCAGGAAACTTACGCTTCATGAGTTTCTCAACACGCACGTCTTCAGTGATGTTGATGTAGGACTTGGGGATAGTGCCAGCAGTCTCTCCCCAGGCATCACATGGAGTAAATAGCGCGTGACCGACCTCATGACCCAGAAGGAGGTCGTAAACGGTGTTAGAGACGAGCCAGAGGGGCAATGAGAGCACTCTGGTATCGACATCGAAGGAAGCAGTCTCACACTTCTTGTGCTCAACCGTCAGATTCTCGGTAGCAAGAAGGCGAGCAAGTTGACCTTTGATGGTGTGGAGTGTCATTCGTCTCTGTCGGTTACCCACATACTATAAGACCCCCCACCAGGAGGAGGGAGGTCACGAGTGCCAGTTTGGTAACTGGCGAGCAGTGAGAAACTGTGCTGAAGGCATCGATGCTTCAAACAATTTCTTTGCTTCTAGTTGATGGACCGCAGTGACTGTGGTCTTGTGACGCTTTGCCCCCGTAGTGGGAAGATGGTATGTCACTTCGTATTTATTCTTCATTCTAGTGGTCGCTTAAATGACTTGTGAGTAATACTATCAGCATCAAACATCATCTTCATATACTCAACACCCTTCTTGGGGTGTGTATGATCACCACAGGTAAAGATATCGCAGACTGCCATGCCTTTCTCTGGCCAAGTATGAATGCTGATATGTGACTCAGCAAGCATGGCAATACAAGTTACTCCCTGTGGATCAAACTTATGGGAATTTAACGCTAACAGGGTAGAATTACACTTAACAGATGCCTGATATACAGTATCCCTCACAAAATTCTCATCATCTAGTAAACTCTTTGTGCAACCCCGAAGGGTAAACAAAATGTGTTTCATACTCAGGCATCCATACGCAAAGAGGAAAAGTCGTTTTCTTTAACGAATTCGATTGTAGTCTCAAACTTATCCAAAAGCAACTCCCCTTTGTGAGAGATGATAAACAAGTTAGTATTTGTGCCTAAACCCTTCAGGATCTTAAGCAATTCTTCTGTGGCAGTGCTATCGAGACTAGAATCAAACACTTCATCCAGAATCAGAAGGTTGGTGGAGGTAGAATTTTTAAGTCTGGCGACATCCCTCCATGTAAAGAGTAGAGCAAGGTCAATCTTCTGCTTCTCTCCCTCAGAGAAGGACGCATAAGAAAAGTCATCGCGGTAGCGTGACATAATTTTCTCGTCGAAATTCTCGTCTAAGGTGAAGTTGACATAGAAATCCATGCTTTGAAGATACTTATTGATCCTCTGGTTAATCACTGGGACAAACTTCTGAATGATCTTGGTCTTGATGCCACCATCCTTCAGGAGTTTTGACACAATGGAATAATCTTGGTGATTCGAGTTTACTTTAGCACACTCTTCGAGTTTTGCGTCAAGATCTTCCTTGTATTTCTCTAGGGATTCTTGCTCACACTTAAGTGCTTGAGTGTCTTCCTTGATAGTAGTTTCATTCAAGCGAGTTTCTGCTGCTCTCTTGTTGTTTCTAAGGTTTTTCAACTCATTCTTGAGAGACTCATAGAGTTTTGCATTCTCAGTATCAGCATTTACCTTATTCTCGATAGATTCGAGAGCAGGTTGCATCAATTCCAACTTAGAATAGTAAGTTTCATCCTTACTTTTTAGATCAGAGACGTGAGAATCCTTCCACTCTGCGTTAATTTGCTGTGTGCAAGTTGGACAGGTGTCATTCTGAGTGAAAAATTCTATCGTAGAGAGGTTAGATTGAATCTTCTGCTTCACCTGAGAGATTAGATCCCTCATTTTGTGGTATTGGTCCTTGTTTACAGCAGATTTTGCTAGTAGATCACCCACATTTTCTAGTTGGATCTGCGTTTTCTCGATGTCCTTCTCGCAATTTCGGATATCAGTCTTCCATGAAGACTGCATTGCAGCAATTTCGTCCTTATTTTGCTGATACACACTACTCAAACGATGCACATTCTTGCTTTGTAGGTCGTATCTATTCTGTGCGAGAGCTACAGCGTGCTCACACTCATTCATTTCTGTCTTGATCTCCTTAATCCTATCCTTAAGGAGCATATTCATCCGCGAGAAGACTTGGATATCCAGGAGATCTTCGATAACTTCTCTTCTATAAGCAGCAGGAAGCTGCATGAAAGGCACAAAAGTGCTACTACCAAGAATAACAACCTGAGTAAAAGACTTGAAGTTAAATTTAAGTATGCTTTGCTCAAGGTATTTTTGATAGTCTCGATTCGCTGCATCCTGATCGATGAGTGATCCGTTTCTGTGGATCTCGAAGACATTTGGTTTAATACCCCTTACTACTTTGTATACAGTAGACCCAATACTAAACTCAACTTCAACTACACATTCCCTTTCGTTAATACTGTTAACAAGTTGTGGTTTGTTAATCTTACGAAAAGGTTTGTTAAACAGAGCAAAACACAAGGCGTCCATCATGGTGGACTTACCTGCACCGTTTGATCCAATAACAAGAGTGGATCTATGTGTGTTTAGATTAACCTCAGTGAATCCATTACCAGTGGAAAGAAAATTCTTCCATCTCACTTTATCAAATACAATCATTCTGTTAAGGTTGCGGGTGGTATAACAATGTCATTTTCGGAAATCAAGGTGTATCGATACCCGTGTGCTTTGCAGTTTTCGATGACATCATGTCTGTCCACTTCGGAGATCTCAAGTTGTCTTGGGAAGTCCATCGCTTCAAGTAAACCATGATACCTCACTGCGTCGTCGTTGGCAACAAAGAGTTGGACGATTCTTTCTTGACAAGATTCATCCCAGACAGCATATACGCCACCGCTCTCTTCGTCCACGAGGACATACATTTTATCTGGGTCATTCTTCGACATTACACTTCAAGCGATTCTACATAGAGAGACTTGAGAATTCCAAAGATAGAATCTTTGTTTGGCATGTCAGAGACGCACCTCTCAAGAATTGTCAGAGTATCTTCCACTTCAACATCGTCAACATCTTCACCCAATTCATAGGTGGTATCTTCGATGATTTTAAGATCTGCTGCTTCACAGTGCTGAAGGTAACGAATGGTCTGATCAAATTTAAGTTGATCATCCTTATTCTCAACAACAAGTTTCACATAAGATCCTTTCAAGTCCATTTCTTTGACACGCTCTAGGCAGTCATCGGTATAATAGATCTTCTGGAAGATATCGTATGGGTTGCGATGGAAGGTTAACTTCTTTGTATCAGTATTTAGGATATGGAATCCACGTTTCTGACCGTAGTCATTCCAGTATAACTGATACGGATTACCAAGATAGTTGATATGTCCCTTTCGGGACTTCATGTGAAAATGTCCTGAGCAGACCAGATCAAACTTTGAGTATATGGATGGGTCGTCACCATGCTCCATACGGTGACCAGGAAGAGCTTCAAAACCGTTAAGCTCAAGATGGCCCATGCAGATAGATGCATCACTATTCTCGATTTCTGCCATGGTGGAAGATCTATTGTCATCACAAATCCAAGGCAGAAGAAGTATATCAGTGTCACCAACTCTACGTTGACAAGGCACATCGACGACATCAATGTTGCTGTACTCTCCGAGAAGGAGATCTGGGGCATTGATGCGAAGAGTATTCTTGTAGTAGATATCATGATTACCTACCAGCATCGTGAGATGCACACCACGCTCGGCAAGAGCGTCAAACCACATCTCCTTTGCTGCTTCGAGTGAATTGAAGTTGATACTCTTGCGTCTATCAAAGGTATCTCCGAGAGCAATGACTTCGGTGATTCCCAACTTATCAATAGTTGGGATTACTACATTGGAATAAAACTGCCTATACTTGTCAATGAAGACAAGGTTGTCATTCCTTACTCCAAAATGCTGATCCGTAATGAGCAGTATATTCATAACCAATACCAGTGGACTTCAATTGTATCACAGTTTTCCTCCGACAACACTGTCGTAGGTCTTGACATCCTCCATGCCCACAGGTGGCTCGTAACCATCACGCTTCCATTTCAAATGCCAATAGGTTGCACTCAAGCAGTGATCGTATTCAATGGCAAGAATCAACTCCCTACCATCCTCGTGATAACTCTTGTGCATACCGAAACGAGTCTTGACAAGTCTGACCTTACCCAGATCTTCGTCACCGACAAAGACTGACCAGTCAGTAACCCACTTGTCATACTCGTGTATCTTCACATCTGGCATTCATTAACCCCTCATAGTGGTCTCGATCCGAGACTTGATCGAATTCATTGTAGCGTAGTCGTCACTACCGTCAATCGAAAACACCTCGTCGTAACCATTCTTCTCAATCAGTTTATCTTTGATGTCCATCTGACGCTTCTCCTTAGCAATGCGTCTCAGGAATGCATAGTAAACGATCTGGGTAAAGTATGCGAATGGGTTAGTTGACTTAGCAGGATCGAAGTTGTCGATGTATTGGACACAGTTTTCGATACCATCGCAAATCATGTCCTCTTTATACATGTAGTTGATAAAGTTAGGACGATAAGAAAGATGTGTAGCAATCTTAAGGAAGCATTCACCGATGTAATTGTTAATCCTGGGCTTAGGTTTGCCTTCGGACGCAGCAATCTTGACGGCTTGTCTATAGACAACGAGCTCGTCGAGAAACCTTTTATTATCTACATAGTGCTGCTTCCTTTTTTGTGGCATGTAAAAAGTCTGCATGTATTGACGTAACAATTCATGTGACTAATATAACTTATATTTAAGTATTAGTCAACACTATTACTATTCTTCCACTGCTTCTCCAGTTGCTTTCTCAATTCATCAACCTTGCCAACTAAACCCATGTTTTCGTTGATCGAAGCGTGGAAGTAATCATCATCGGCGTCTTTGCCATACTCTCGCAGTAACCACATCTTATACATCTGAATCGCATCATCACTCATAGGAGCAATGCAAACAACATCAGACTCATTCACGATGTAAAAATCTTCTTCAGCGAACATCATCCACTTGGTAAACCCGATGGCAATCCCCTGTTGGGTCTCGCTCTTATTAACAAATGTGCTATGGGGTTTTGCGGGGTGGGAGACAAAGATCACAGTCTGACCTTCCTCCTCTGTCGCCAGCATGGGTCCCAAGACTTCCTCACCAGAGATAAGTTTGATGACCCCGTAAAACTCTTGTTCGTGTTGAATGTAGTTAATCATCTGTGGTTAAATTTTATCTTGGTTAATTCATAATCGAATTCTTCAGAATCGTAAATCGCCATGCGGTGAAGAAGATGTCTGAAAGTGTGGTTATGCTGGGATCCTTTAGAGCAATCATCGGCAATATCATACAATACTGCCTGTGCTTTATTCTCACCCTTTCTCAATACTCTACCAATAGATTGTAAATTTCTCACTCTAGACTTGGATGGAGAAGCAAAAATTACATTATGCAGGTTGCGAATGTTGATACCAGTGGAGAAAGTGCCATAACTTGCTACGATTATAGCATTAGTTTCTCTTTCAGTAATCTGTCTCGCTTCTTCTCTGTCCTCAATATCGACGCCACCGTGGATGAAAAACACCTTACGGTCGCCTCTTTTACTATTTATCATTTCGTATAGTGGCTCACCATGCTTCTCGATGTAGTTAAAGAGAATCAAAGTATTACCTTCAAGATCCAAAGACAGTCTGGTGATAAATTTGTTTCGCCTCTCGTGTGAAACGATGTAATCCATCTCCTGTTGATAACTATCAAACGGGACCCATCCATGCTTCAGTAGAAGGATCTTAACCTTTAGTTGTGTGAGGTGACCTTTGTCTTGCAATTCCTTTGTCTTGGTGACCTGATCACATGCACCAAACAATCCCTCCAGGACCAACTGATGTGTCTGCAATCCATCTAGGGTGCCAGTAAGTCCAACGCGATATTTTGTATCAGTCATCTTAGTGAGAATACCCACAAGAGACTTTGCCTTATAGAGGTGTGCCTCATCACCGATGACAGCATCAAACCTTTCAAAGAAATTGCGTGGCTCTTTATAGATCGATTGCCAGGTGGAGATCACTACAGGGTGCTTCACATACTTCTCTCGCCCACCCATGATCTTGTGGACATACGCATCTGCCTTCCAACCATAATCTTCAAAGTCCTTATACAACTGCTCAACCAGGGAGGTTGTGGGGACAATGATGAGGGTATCTAGACCCTTCTCCATATACCATCGGATCAGACAATAGATAATCAGGGACTTTCCCGATCCTGTGGGGGATAGTAGTAACTTCCTACGATGCTTAAGTGCTTGGAAAATTGCTCTGAGTTGGTAATCTCGGACCTTGAAAGGCAGACCCAAAGATCTAACAAAGCTCGTAACACTCTCAGGGCTGACATACTCTTCTTCTCCCTCAGGAAGACCGTAAAACTTATTGTCTTTGATGGTGTATTCATATCCTTTCTTGGACATGAATTCTCTAAGGTAATTATAGAGACCTACATAGATCTCTCCTGTGCCAGGTGAATAGAGACGAATCTTCCCGTCCCAATGCCTCTTCTTATAGTGAGGCATAAACTTTGCATTTGGGACATCGAAACAAAAGTATTCCGACAACTCTTTATGAATGTGTTGCTCGGCGTCAATCTTGAGGAAGACTTCGTTTTTCTTTTCAACTGTTGTCATCTAATTGCATAATACTTGATGATGTCGAAAGCATTCTTGATTGAAAATCCACGGTTGTCGATTTGTTTGAGAATCCTTTCAATAGAATTTATGCAAGTATCAAGGTAGTCAATTTTTGCCTTGGCTCTGCACATCTCTTCATCACCATCAATGTATAGATCAAGGTCACCCTTCAGCACTTTGGTGGGGAATGCCTTGCCATCGATCGTCTTCTTGCCAGAATAATACTCAAACTTATCAAGTCTGAGTTTCCTATACTTTACCTCTGCTTCGGACAACATCAACCTAAATTCATTCCAATAGGTCAGATACTTAGAGTGTAACCGAGCAGTGTCGAGACTGTCATTGGCGAGGAGCTCAGGCAAGTCTCTGTGGAGCTCAGAGTCCTTCTGCCACATCTCTTGAATTTTATCTAGATTCATTATTCAAGGTTAGTTATTCTACGGGAATCAGCAGCGTCTTGGATTTCATACAACAGATATCTAAAGTTAACTGTTGCTGTTGCAGCGTCGCTACCGTCTAGTGTAGCATTAAACTGGATTCCAGACAAACTCGTAGGAAACAGACCTTGGAATGTGACAAAAAAGTTTGACCTAAAGTTACTGTTGAGCACAGCAAGTGTGGCATCAGCAGAGATCAGATCAAACTCTTTAAGATTCGGTTGATTGTATTTGTTTTTAATAAACTCGATGTAAAAACGACGGTCCTTGGTGCTCTCAGGTGTGCCAAGTGCTCTCAACCAGTTGTGGACCAGCGTGTAGTTTTCCAGATCTTCGTCAACCAAGAAGGTCATCTGGAAGTCTTCATACTGTGTGAAACCATCCATCGGAAGACCTCTACCATAGAAGGTAGATTGCTCTGGTGTGGTGTTGTTGATACCAGGAAGGTTTGCAGATTGAGAGAAATATGCAACCTTAGGAAACTTTGCCAGACCGAGTTTGAATCCAATCGGTGACAGGAAGTTTCTATTTTCAATCTGCTTATTCCAGGTAGTCATCTTTTATCAGTCTCTACCTGAGTATTTAGGGTAGTTAAATCCGATCTCCGACAACTTATCGAGGATCGCACCGTATTCCTTAAACATCTTATCACCTGCGATGTAGCGTCGCTGGGTGTGCCAGATAGCCTTAGCGAGTAGTTTGTACTCTGTGTCACTGAAGTTGATGCATTCATCCATGGTTACTTTCCTTTGATAATTTCTTCCATCTGACGACGGACATAATCTCTATGGTCTTGATCTTCGTGATCCTTTCGGGAATACCCGTGCTTGTTATGGACTATGAAATGCCCTTGCACCATCATAGTTATACCAAAAAGGAATAGGGCAATCACCCCCACCCACTCTACAATGTGATGTTGAGCCATGGGAATACTGGCGGGATTACACCTATGAGTCGGAGGAGACCTTCAGCAAAAAGAGCAAGAACGACCCAACCAACACACATAGAAATAATTGAAGCATTACGGTTGTGTCTACGAATTGCATCGGCAATACTCACATCGATCATTTTTTGAATTTCTTCTTTATCCATAGTGGACATCCTCTGAAGCATAATCGTCTTCCCCGTCATATAGGGGACATGGTTCTTCCATTAGGATATCCACCTTAGCTTGGATGACACGATCCTTTAATACTTTGTAGTCTTCTTCAGTAGGTAAACTCATTGAGATAGTCTAACAGAGTGTTCAGTACTTGGTGTGCTGCCTCTTTCTTCTCATCTGTATCAAACCGACTATCGGAATCCTCAAATAAAGCCGTTTTCATTCCTAGCAGTTTGTGGACCATATCATTACGGTCCAAGCGAGATCTGGGCATAATAATAAAAACACCTTCCACTATGATAGTAACTATTTATTTTTATGGGTATATCTACTGACTTATGTCAGCGTATGAGGATCAATCACGCTGTCTCCAGTCATCTGGTTTGTCTTGATTAAACCAATCCACAATCTCATCAGCACTACCAAAACCAGTGCGATGATTCGATGGATCGGGGTCACCTAATCCCATCTTATTCATGAAGTCGTCCATGCTACCCTCTTGCATATCAGGGTTAGCAGCACGTCCTCTTGCTCTTTTAAGCATTTCTCTGGCAGAAGTATTTGCTTTACCCAACTTCTCTGCCCAGATCATATCTTCTAGTTTAACTTCTTCTCCATTAGCAATGCATTTACAGATAAACTCAAGGCGCAGTCTATACTGAGTTGAAAGCATGTTACTCGTCCGAAAGATAGTGCTCTAATTGATTGATTCTAGAAAATTCTTCGTATGCCATCTCCGATCTCATATGGAGAATATCACGAAGATCATCCATAATAAAAGTCGGATCCACCCCATCTTCAATATACTTGTAAATGGCTTCCTTCAGATATCGATACCTGTGCCATTCCTGGGAATATGGTTTGTGCATGACGATGACCTAATCTTATCTATGTATAAAAAAAGGGGACCCGAAGGTCCCCTGTGTGAGTATCCAAAGATGGATCACATAAGGTTGTCCACAAGCACGCGACGATAGTAGCGGTTGGCGTTGGCGGTAAGAGCACCGCTGCCTTGGGAGGTACCTTCAGCGAAGGGGTTGGCGACCATGCCGTAGCGGGTCTTGAAGCCAATTTTCGGCTGGAAGGTGTCCTGACCCACGGCACGCACCATTTGCAGGGGCACATAGGGGCAGTAGAAGAGACCAGCGTCATAGGCAGAAGAGCCCTTATAACCAGCCACATAGAAGTGACGGTCAGAGACGTTGGCAGAATAGGGGTCAACATAGACCTTGATGCGACCGTTGAGGGTACCAGCAAGGGTGCTGGAGTTGTCATCGGGCAGCAGACCGCTGTTACCAGACAGAGCGGGGGTGTAGTCAAGCACACCAGCCATGGACAGAGCAGATGCCACATCAGCAGAGCAGATGAGGATGTTGCCCTTGCCACGACGAGTCTCGTGACCGATTGCATTCATGTCACGCTCGATTTGGAAGAGCAGACCCTTGAACTTCTCAACCGACCAACGACCGTTGGAGTCAACGTCCAGGTCGAAGATACCTTGAGTTGCAGTGTTGTTTTGAGCGCCAGGACGAGCGATGCGATAAACGGTTCTCACCACTTCGCGGTTGATCTCAGCAAGCACCTCAGTGGAGAGGATGTTAGCGAGCTCGGACTCAGCGTCCAGACCATGCACTGCCTTCAGGTCTTGAGCAAGCTCAAGGCTGTATTCGGCTTTCAGAGCACGGGACTTAGCAGTCACGGTGACCTTCTCGATGGAGAAGTTCATCTCAGCGAAAGCGTTACCAGCAGCGTCACCCAGAGCTTCAGACTGAGCGGTGCTCATGCCAGAAGCGTTGGTGTAGGTGCCACCGTCATTCAGCAGACCAGGGTTGCTACCAGACTGAGCAGTAGCGCCCAGGTTAGAAGCAGCGTTCTCAGCAGAGAACTCGGAATCGGCTTCGTTGAAGAATGCTTCGGTGCCAGAGGTGCGGTCGGTGCCATAGCGGGAGCGCATTGCGAAGATCAGTCCAGTAGGACCAGTCATCGGTTGGACGCCAGCGATATCATAGGCGATCAGTTTAGGCATCGAGCGGCGGATCAGAGAGATCAGCACGGGGTCGAAACCAGCAACAGGACCTGTAGCTGTGGCAGAACCACTGAAACCAGCGGGGCTAGAACCAGCACTCATGGTAGGAGCGGCTTCGGTCAGGATGCCACGCTCTTCACGGATGAATTTTTCTTGGTTCTCAAGCAGGACGGCGGTCACTGCCTTCTTGTAGGTATCACCAATCGGGTTAAGATCGGAATGCTCAAGAATGGGGGACCACTTTTCCTGCAGATGCTCGGAATTGAACATTTGCTTTTACTCCTTAGGGAAAAATGTTAGTTTACTGTTGAATCACTTAGTCCAACGGGACAGAGCCTTAACGTAGGCATCCATCGATTCCGTCACTACTTGACTTTGCTCCACCACCATGTCTTCGGAAATTTCCTTAGACTCAATTTTTGTGGAGAAGTAGGAATCACGGAGGGTAGACACCTTCTCACGGAAGGTCTCTTCATTATCAAACTCAACTGCTTCAGCAAGGGAGTGGAATTTCTCACGCTGGGTGAGAGTCAGACCCTCGGAAAGCTCGCTCACAATCCCATTCTTAATATAACCGCCAATCGATTGGTAGAGAGCAATGTTCTCTTCGATCGACTCGTTGAGTTTATCTTCCATACGATCCAGTTGTTGAGCCATCTCGTCAACCAGATCGAGTTTTTCTTCGGGGAGATCAATATGATTCTCCACGAAAACTTGCTTGATTCCGTCAAGAATGTTTTCAGCCATCTCGGTCTTAATGCCAGATTCGATAGCAAGATTGTTATCTTGCATCCACTTAGTTACAGCATAAGAGAGATACTCATCGACTTGCTCAGCGAGCTCGGTCTTGACAGTTTCAATTTCTTCTGCGAGGACTTTAGCATAGTCCTCATGCATACGCTCCAGCTCTTCATTGAGTCTAGAGACAACCGCCGCTTCAAAGATGGTCGCTGCCTTTTCTTTGAATTCTTCGGAGAGGTCTTCGCCTTCGGTCAGAGCAGCGACATCGGCGCTCAGATCGACTTCGATGATGTTGGAGACTTCCTCTTCCTCTTCAGCAATCGTTTCGCCTTCAGCTTCGACATGATCAAATGTCGGTTTCTTGGACAGTGTATCTTGCTTACTAGCAGAAGCATCGGAAGGCTTCGTAGTAGGTGCTGAGGCGGACTTGCTCACGACGCGATACTTGTTGGAGTCGTCATCGGGCTTGCTGTTTTGTGGTGTTGGACCACCAAGATCTTGGATGCCGCCGAGAGCAGAACCTTCATTCTCCAGTTTTTTCTGGGGATCTGCGGGTTTGGCATTCGCCGTCACTTGGTTTTCTTCCAGATTCTCAATCTCTTTGGACATCGTAGTCTCCTGCGGTACAAAAGGCGGTTTTGCTATAGTTATTTATATATTAGAAACTTTGAAGAAATTGTGCAAACGCGGAAAGCTTTCTCTCTTCGAGTTGCATTCTGCTTGCATTATCAATTCGTTTCTTGATTTGCTCAATCGTTTGCTCGTGGACAGCACCATTGGCATAGACCCACTCTTTTCCTTCCATGATCCCGTTAACGAAAGCATCGGGAGCAGAAGGATCAGCAACGATATCTGCGGCGGTGGCAAGCATAAAGTCATCACAGACAATCTTGCAACCTTGCTCTTCTCTAATAGATCCCAAACCACGGGAGGAAACTCCGAGTTTGACACCTTCGTCAAGAAGCGACTTAGCGATATTGCCCATAGGGGTATCGAGAAGTCTTGCTTTACCTACATAATTGTTACCCTCTTTTCTGAGGGATGTAATAAGGTGAGACACGCGGTCAAGGTTAATGGTAGGACCATCAGGATGACCCAATTCACCCAACGCACGTCCTTTAGTTATATAGCTCTCGTTGTATTTTGCTACTTCCCTATCCAGAGTTTCGATAGGATACATACGACCGTTGCGATTCTTGATCGCACCCTGCAGGAAGACACCCTCGATAAAATGGCTCTTCTTGCCATTCTTACCTTCGGTGATTACAACTTTCGCTGTTTCGATTTCTTCTCTAATCAGTTTCATCGTCTGTTTCCTCTTCGGATTCTGGTTGCTCTGTTTCGACTTCTGGAGTTTCTTCTTCTTCCTCATCATCCTCTTCTTGGGATGCCATGAAAGATTTTCCAACCTCCACTTTTTTGGCGTCAATTGCAGACATTGCTGCATCCGACATACCTTGTGCCACATAATCGCTAAGGTCTTTTTGACCAGCGAAAAGTGCATTCACAATATCAAGAGCTGCTTGGGTAGGCATAACAATAAGATACTAATACTACTATTTAGATGTTTCCTTTTTTGTAATCCGCATCACTGATGCCTTGCTCCGCAGGATCGGGCTCAGGGGGTTGCAATGACATAGCCATTTGCTCCTGCTCCATCTGCTGCATCACCATAGGATCTAGAAGTTTACCCTCGGCAATCTCACTTTGCATCTGCTTATCGATCTCGTTAAACTCATTGTCAGTCTGACGTAGAATTTGACGACGCAGATACTCCAGTGAAAAGTATTTGCCAGCGTAAGGATCCATCTGTGCGAGAAGTGCCATACGCTCATTGAGCAGCTCCTTCTCTTTTAATTCGCTGAAGTAGTTATCCGCAACGAAATCGTATTGGATATGCTCCTTCATCTCATCCCAATCCTCAAGGGTGATGACACCCCTAAGGACAAGTTGAGTCTTCAGAAGATCGTTGAAGAGATCACTAAAACGCTTTCTCAGTCTGACGATAAACTTCTGAAATTTAACTTCGTCTCTAGTGATTTCTGCACTACGACCAACGTTAAATGTGTTATCGGATTCCAATCGTGACTCAGGGACATTCAGAGCACGATAGAGTTTCTTTTGGAAGTATTTAACATCTTCCAACTCTCCAAGGTTTTGCCCGCCAGGTAGGGTAGAAATTTCAGTGCCGCGCCCTCCCTCGCGTCTCGGAAGCCAAAAGTCTTCCAACATTGACATGAATTTCTTATCGTCACGAATCTCTCCCGTATCAGCGTTGTAAACAAGTTTGTTACGGTAGCGACTCATCACCTCTCTAAGGTATTGCTCTGCCTTTTGTTTAGGCAGATTACCCACGTCGATGTAGAAAATACGACGCTCAGGTGCTCTGGACAGACGATAAATGACCAGAGAGTCTTCGATCATGCGAAGTTGGTTAAGTGCCTTAATCGCTTTGTGCATGTGCGACAAAACGATATTGCGATTCATATCCAACTTACCCGAGTGGACAAAGGTGATTGCATCAGGTGCAACCCTAATACCTTTACCATCGTTTGATCTCAGTCCCTGGGGAGCATAGATGTAATATTCAATGCTCTTGGGGACGAGAGTTGCTGTATTCGGATCACCAGGATTGATAAGTCTATCCTTGTTAGGTTTATCGTATTCGACAACCTTCTTGATCTTCCTAGGATCTATATAGCGAATTTCTGTGATGCCCTCAGAAGGATCATCTGGGTTAATCATCTTATGATAGAAGAGACGACCGTCGATATACCAACGACGGAAGATGTCATAGCATCTTCTATCAAAATCGAGAAGAGAAAGCACATTCTCAAACTCTTCTCTAATTCTTTTCTTTACAGACTCAGGGACTTTCAAGTTAGACAACTCAATGTCTACAGGATGATCGTCCAACTCACCAGCAATAGCTTCGTTAACAATATCGTTAATGGCAGAATCGCATTCTGGGTGCAGAGACATCTCTCGGTATCTACCGATCAGATCTTGCTCTGTGCCTTTTGCTGCTTCCTTATCCCCAAAGTCAACGTATTGACCAAAATACCCACCAGCAACTATAGGTTCTGCTGCGTCTTCCGAGTCTTTACGCACAAAAGAAGGACCCTTTTGTGAAGAGCCCTTCTTTCTTTCAAGGGAATAACCAAATAACTGTGACATTTAACTGTCTATCGCTGTTTTTATTATTTATTATATCAGATCATTCCCCTTTGATCAAGCGCCGCCTTGGTGGTTAGCAGCGTTCACATCATCAGTATACGTCCAGTACTGGACCTGGAATTCAACAGTATATTCCTCGGCAGTATCGTTGCTGTCCCAGGCGAGGTCAATCGCACTGATGTTGCTTGGCCAAATACCTTGGAATTGATAAGCACGGGTCTGGGTGCCCTGACGATCATACTGACGCACGATAGCGTTGGTTTGATACTCAGAGGGAGATCCATACTCTTGCTTGTTTTGTTGCAGAGCTTGGATTCTAGTAGACCATGCCTCAAGTCTTGCACGGACTGCAAAGTTGGCATCATTGAGGACGGTAACAGTCCAAGGCTCGAATGTGCGGTCACCAGCGATCTTAAGGGTGCGACCACGGTAGGGCACTTCAACAACACCCACTGTCGAAGCAGGGATGTTTGCTGCTTTGACGAGAAGAGTGGCGAGGGACTCACTACCACCAGAGTTGCGAGAAGCTTCTTCTTCTCTATTGTTTTGCTGACCTGTGGCACCACCAACAGAGGCAGTGTCAAGTCCTTGAGGGAAAACCAACTCAACTTGGAATTGGTTAGGGCGGGCGAGGTCTCCAATTCTATTTCTAAAATCGAAAATAGGAGTATAGATACTCCCCCCTTCAACGTTGTTAGGCATTTTTAGTAACTCCTATTTGGATAATTGACTACGAAGTCGTAGCACGAGTGGGCAAGGGGAGGTTTCCCTCCCCTAAAGAATTACAAATTAGTTGACAACCTCATTGAAGCTGGCACCAGTTCTGGTAGCAGTGAAGGTGAGGGTGATGAAGTTGATGGATCTTGTGGGCTTCACAAAGATCTCAGCATAGAATTCACCACGGTCAATAGACTCGGAGGTGTTGTTGGTGCCATCACACACGACCAGGAAGTCAGTCACACCACGGCGGGACTGGACAGAGCGCATGTAAGGATCAACAATATTCTTGAATGCCTGACGAGTAAACTCATCATTCAATTCAAACAACTGGCTCTTAGCAGCTTGAGCGATAGCAGCCTCGATCACGAGGAAGAGGCGACGCACGTTAATTCTGTCAAAAGCAGAAGAGTGTGCAAGAGCAGTCTTGTCACCGAAGAGGACGATACCTTCGCCAGGGAATGCCACGATGGGGTTAACACGGGCAGAATAGAGGCGATCTCTATGGTCCTTCAGGGGGGAGTAGGCAAGCTTCACAGCGTTGCGAAGTTGACCTCTGGTGAAACCAGCAGGGGAATACCAGGGCTCTTGGTTGATAGAAGTGCTCAGGACAAGACCAGCAACGTCAGCGTTGCAGGGGATGTAACGATACTTGTCGTTATACTTGTCGTAGATGTACTTGTAGTTGTTGTCGAAGACAGCATAGGAAGAGCTGCTCAGTTGATCGAAGAAGGAGATCGTGCGATCAACAATTGTGGTTGTGTTTGCCTGACCAATGATGTCAGCACGGAAAGGAGAAACGAATGCCATGCAGTCCTTACGGGTTGCGGCAATATCGATAACCTTTTGTGCCTTAGCAACAGTGTCGCCAATGTTGCTCATGCCAGGACCCATCAGCACATAATCGATCTCTTCGGTCTCAGGATCGCTAAAGAGGTCATAACCTGCAAGCAGGGAAGGACGGTCCACAGTGTAACCATCAACACCACCTTTAAGGTGATACTTCACGGTTGCATTGTTCTTGGTGCCAACCATCTTGGAGGACTTAGGATCCAGACCAGAAGTGTCGTCTGCACTATAGAGAGAAGCAGTATTCTTGATCAGGTCAAAGTCACGGTTGGTGACGCTCAGACCCCAAGAACCGTTAGCGGTCTGGGAGCGATCGAAGATGGAAGCAGTCTCATGCTCACCCCAGTAGATATACTGGGACTGATTCATCAGCACATCCACATAGTAGAGTGTGTCGCCTTGGGGAGACTTAGCGTCAACACCCTTGGACAGGTTGGTGAATTTCTCAAGCAGAGCACCAGGGACGCCAGTCAAAGCGCCGTCACCATCAATCACGAGGATGTGAAGGAGGTCGCGGGTGCCACCACGATCTTCTGCCCAAGCAGAGGTGCCAGGACGAGGAGCGATGTTGATCCACTTCTCACCATCACCATATTGGCGAGACTCATAGTCATCAGCAACGGCAACCAGGGAAACGGTAGCAACGTTGTCATCGCTAACAGTCTGGTTTGCTTGGAATTTGGGAGACAGAGGATTCAGAGAAACTCTCAGCTCACGAGAGATGTGAGAAATCTCAGCAGAGGTGCCAGTGGCGCTACCAGGAGCATCGTTGGTGTTAGCAAGCTCACTCACAGAATCACCCACTTCAAACACATCAGAAGAAGATGTGTCAATGGTGATTTCCACTTTGCGATTCTTGCTATCATAAGCAACAACGCGACCTGTCACGTTACCTGCATTGGCAGTGAAGAAGTTATCAGCGGACCAGGATCCCAGCAGAGTGGAGTCATCCTTAAGGGTCAGGATAACAGTATAAGAATAGGTCTTAGCGTAGATGTTAGCAGCAGAGTAAGCAACCTCACCGCCAGTGGAGAATTCCCACTCAGCAGATGTAGGTTGAGCCAGATGCAGCACCTGATCGGCACCTGCGTCGGTCATAACCACACGCAGAGAGTTGCCATACTTACCAGGAGTCTTAGCGGCAAACTTCCAGTTGTTAGCAGCGTCCTTAACGTTATTCTCATACTCATCCAGATTCTTGATCAGGGGAGGAGTAATACCAGTAGCGGTTTGCTCGTTAAGAGTTGTCTTGGCGCTAGTAACAGTCAGAAGATCGACAGCAGATCCATCGGTGTGTGCAGCCTTGGTAGTGCCCAGGACACCGCGAGTCACGGTCAGGTCATTACCAGCAACAGCGGTAACCTGAAGGATCTCGTTATCAATTCTGATGTAGCTGTTGGTGCCAGCATTAAGAGTAGCAGCAGAAGCAACAGTCAGCGTCAGATCGGCGTCGGTGAAGGTTTGACCCTCATTCACTGTAGAAGCAGATCCAGCAGCTTCGATCAGGGTAACCGAAGATCCAGGAGAGTGAGACACTGCAGCGGTTTGAAGTTGACCACGAGAAACCACCACGTCGTTACCACTAACAGAGGCAACGGTCATCAATTCAGAGTCAACCAAAAGCAGATCCAGCACGTCAAAGTCAGTCGAAGAAACAACTGTGACGGTGGTATCAGTGGCGCTCAGAGTAGCATCGACAAACTGTGCAGTGTCGATAGCATTCTTGAGGGAGTTGCTCAAGGCACGGACGACCCTAAGGGTGCCGCCATAGAGCAGATACTGGGCGGCGCAGAACCAGTATTCGTAGTTAGAATCGTTAGGACGACCGAAAATAGCAAGAAGCTCTTTCTCGGAAGTAATGGTTGTCAGTTGCTCGACAGGACCTTTTTCAAAGGAACCAACGATAGCGGCAACATTATCAATTGTTGCATTAACTACGTTAGTTAGGTCTCTCTCTAGAACGACAACGCCTGGGGATTGTTGCGTTGATGCCATCTGTAAGTCTCCTGAGTGGTCAATTTCGGATGCTACAAATATTTAGCAAAAAGACTTTTTTCAGTGGGGAAGCCATGCATGAACATTACCAGTCGGGGTAGGTCCATCCAGTCGTATCCTGCTTTCTGCCCTTTACTATCCGTTTGATCGTGCAGACTTTACATTCGTATGAATATGATGACAAAGCACTTCTATTCTTTCGAGTCAAATAAAACTCATCCATTAAATCTTTGACCTTGCCACAGGACCGACATCTCCTCTGTGTGAGGAGTAAATGCTCAAGTCCAAATTGGTCTTCTAGGTCCACTATCTATAGTCCCACATGTACGACATATCACCATATTCATCTGTGCGCCAGACATCACCATCCTTATCGACAAACGTCTCTGTAGCGACAAGTCCATCATCAACAAATCCAAAGGGTGCCATATCGGCTTCGATTTGCTCCTTCTGGTCAAGGTATAAACGCTGCCTCACATCAGCATCGTGCAGCTCCTTAAAATAATCCGTTAGTGCAACCCAAGAAAAGATAACCAGACACATTGCAAGGTCATCATTACATCCCTCTTCTGCTTCCCACGCTGGACCCCTTTGGATAAAGGTGGTCAACTCAGCAATAATGTCGTAGTCATTGAATAAAAGTTTATCCCCCTCAATCAACTGTTTGAGGTTTGAGCAACCAGACTTCTTAACGGTAACACTCATCTTGACTCCAAGTTGAGTCTTAGTGCCCGAGAATCCTTGCCCAACAACTTGTCCTGCCCTTCCCCTCATGGCGCACATGAGGAGATTATCATACTCTAAGTCAAATTGAAGGATGTCTGCCACCTGTCCACCGATGTCATTCACCTCAACCATTATATAAGCATGGTTGTAATTGCAAGCGACCTGATGGATTACGTTTGGAAATAGAAGTGGTTTGATTGAGTTGTTTCTGTATTTAGCAACGATCTCATATGGAATGGTTGTCGTATCAACAACGACAAACGCTGAATAGTCCTTAGTCAGACCCCGTGCAACGTCAACCGTCATCACATATTGATGCTCTGGCTCAGGGTCTTTCCAAATATCAAGTCCAGCATGAGACTCCTTTGGCTCCTCATACACAAGTGTCTTGAGTTTGCTTGGTGCAATCAGAGTGTTTGCAGATCCAAGAAACTCACACTCAAACTCTTGGTTAAACTGCTCAGGAGACGTGTTTCGTATCGTCTGCTCCTTCCAGTCTTCATCTCTACCAGGCACCTCAGACCAGTGAACATCTGTGGTGACATATTCATTACGACCCAACTCTGCATCATGCCAGAGTTTGTAAAACATATTCATCCCCTTGGGCGTGGAGATGATAATCACCTTGGTTGATTTACCAGAAGAGATAGTAGGATACACAGAGCTAAAGAACTCGTCAGCAATGTGAGTCGGAATGAACGCGAATTCGTCCAGAAAAATGATATTAAAAGACATGCCCCTGACAGCAGAAGCGGAAGTAGATGCAGCCATGATCTTACTTCCATTCTCCAATTCCAAACTACCTCGGTTCCAGTTGACGACTCCTTGCTGCATCCACTTGGGGAGGTTTTCATAGGATAATTGCAAACGTTGAAGCATTTCCCTTGCCGTCGCTGCCTTGTTAGCAAGGATGGCAATATTTACGTTATCGTTGAACAGCGAATACCACAACAGGTAGGCAGTAACCACAGTGGACTTACCTGACTGTCGTGGTAGTTTGGCAATGTTGAATCGATTCTCATGAAACTTGGTAACCATATCCGCTTGGAATGGATACAATTCAAAAGGAATGAGACCTTTGTCAAGAGAGATGATCTGAATGTAGTTTTTAATAAAATACACTGGATCCTGACTACACTTGACAAACTCTTCAACTTGCTCAGGTGTAAAATTCTGAGCAATATTTGCCTTCTTTAGATTAGGATTACCAAGATAAATGTCAGTTGGTTGCATTACTCAATACCTTTTAATACCTTTAGTGCCAGTTGGGAATGTTGCTTCCATTCCCCAACACAACAGTAAAGTAAAACCAAAAACAAATAGTGTACTAATCATACTAATGTTCCATGCTGTCTGCGGATTTCACGCAACTCTTCAAAGTCCTTCTGTTTGGTGCCACCATCATATGCCCAGGCATACCCCTCTTTGATCATCTGCTCATTAAGAGAATCTTCAGCATCTCCAATGTATAACCATCCGAGAAGTCTACCGTATTTACCAACACCGCCAACAAGCTCAGTCCTAATAACAAGGTCATCATCGCCAGCGATAGCACCTTCAAGCTTCTCCTTAAGCCAGTTTGTGGCATCGTAACCCAGAGCCTTCTCTTCATCATCCTTAGTTCGCTTTTCGGGGGTATCAACTCCTGCAACTCGGACTCTTTCTTTCTTGTAAAGATCGAAACCCAAGTCGATCGTGACATCAATGGTATCGCCATCTAATACTCTATCAATAGTGGTCACACGAAAATTGTAGCAGGACTTCCTGCTAGGTGGTGTCATTGCTCCCATTACTTTTTCTTGCCTCCGTTTTTAGCTTTCTTCGCAGTCGCATTGCCTTGATTCTGCTTCGATTGACCCTTCTTGCCCTTGTTTGCGGACTTGGCCATCTTCCTGCATCTCCTTAAATGCTAGTCTTAGTATATAGGCGACATAATACAAAACACCAGCAAGTAATATCACCATGCAAAGGATGATACTCCATGTCACGTCATTAACATCATTGAGTGGACGGAGTAATAAGTTCATGGATTCTTTGGATCTAAACCTAAACTGATAAGATAATCAGTCCACCATTGTGGATCTTTTCTGATTCTCCAGTCGGGCACGTCTAGACCCCTTTCAGAATACCACTCAAACAGAGCATCATCGATAGTCTGTGCGATCTCCATATTCCTCATCCTCCTCGTCAACATCTGCATATGCATTTGCCACATAGGGTCCGTGTGGTTTTCTGGATTCTCTTTCGACATAATCGGTCTCGGCATTTACCGCTTCAATCCAAACCGCTAGTTTCATCACAATGAATAAAATAATTAGAGGTGTGAAACACCCTACTAATATGACTGGATTCATTTGTGCTTTCTCGCAAAGGGTTCCCAATGTTCCCATCCATATTTATGCACAGCCCACATACCTAAAATAGGAATAAACACCAAAGAGAATCCCATAACTCCTAGAGCGACGGGACTCTCCATTACGACTCGTGCAATATGTCCCAATTCGTGCATCATATGTCTGACAGAATAGAAATCAAAAATAAAAATATGCCAAACATACACATGAAAGTGAGTATGCCTAACTGTATGATAGTCGCATGGTCCATAACCTTCTAAAGTAAATGTCCACTTCAGTCAACCCTTCTAGTGGGGCAGGCATTGTTTGCTCTGCCCACCCGACACAAAAGTCCAGCATCTCTGGGGTAACCTTATCAACACCAAACATTCTGGAAAAAGATGATGCTGCGAAATGAAATCGCTGCCTAGTGTGCGGTGCCATTTCCCTTATACTGTTCGGTGTCATAATACCCACCTCTCCTAGCGCCAAAATAGATGGTCGTTATGACAAAAGGCACTGCTACGATAGCAAGTGCCCATCCAAGCAAGTGTTCCATTACGGGTGGTATGTAACTGCCAGTATTTAGGTCTCAATACCTTCTGGGAAAGACTTACTGTCAAGATCCCCTAACCGTTTCTCCCAGGTGTCACCACCATCTTGACCCCTGCAAGGATTGATACAGGTATCATCACCAAGTTTATTACATACGAGACCTGCAAGATCTAACTCAGATCCTTTCTTGCCAGTCCCAATCCATCGGTGCTCTCCGTTTAACCAAGTGGCACCACACTTCGGGCATTCCTTTCTTTCCAGGGAAAGATCGGACAGCTCTTTATTTGTCATTTCTGATTTCCTCAAATATGGAAGAAAAGTCAGTGGGTGGAAGATCTAGTTGCTTTTCCAACTGTCTCTTCATTCTCCACATCTGGACTTTGATACCGAAATAGCGTAGTTGTAAATCTAGGTAGGTAAACACACGCATGGTTCCCTCATACCCAGCATACCAAATCATGCAGAGTAGGATGACAACCATTAAGTAAAATGCCAGCATTGGTATCAAGCCGTTACTTACAGTATACCACTATTTACTAAAATGAGACATTCTTAAGACTGATGTAAGACATCAGAAGAAATTATTAAATTAGCAATTCCAGGCTCTGAGTGACTTGTTGATGCGTGAGTCTGGATCATTAGCAGTTTTCTTGCTAGTCAATTTGTTTTTCATTCCTGACATACGAGCACAGAAGGATTTCTTGCGAGGACCACCTTTGGGTTGAGGTGCTTTCAGATCACTACCAGGATTCTCTGCTTCATAGGACTTGCGTCCCTTCTCATTGAGACCACCTTCTTTATTCTGCCCTTCCTTCTTAGTCCAGGCAGCACCTTCCTCAACCTTCATCTCCTTCCCACAGGGGACTTCTTTGCAACGTTTGCACTTAGTACACCAAGAGGTGCCTTCTGGGCAATCTTGCTTTTCTGAAATATACTGCCTGAAACTTTTCATTGGGGTTTAGTCTTATTTGGACAATTTGCTTCGTGCTTTTCCAACCACGTCGTAGGACGCCAATGTCCCTTGGGAGGGGTCACTCCACAATACTTACACTTGAATTTATCCTTGTCATACAACTCAGCCATAATGATACGCTCCTTTAGTGGTTTTCTTTGGAAGTTTGCCGCCTCTCACCTTGGTGCCAGATGTTTCACCGTAACCTTCGGGATGCTTGCCAGCCTTAGTCTTACCAATAGAGTCAGACTTTGCCTTGCTACCTTTCTCAGTATAGTGCAGTTTTGCTGGTTTGTCTTTATCTTTGGTGATCACAGATTCTTGCCCATGCTTGCGTCCCAGACGACGCATTACTTTACCAAATCTACGCTTAGACATCTTATCAGGTTTTGATGTCTGATAGGAAACCTCACGACCAGTTTCACCACTGCCATACTTATACTCGCCCACACCTTTCTTGTGACCGATACCGTGCTTCTTAAGGTCCTTCTCAAGACCCTTACGACCCTCACGATTCTTCTTCTCGTCATCTCCACGGTCAGCAGAAATGTGACCAGTAACTTGAGTCTTGGACTTTTGCATCATGCGACCAGTGCGGTTGCCTTCTGCAATAAACTCACGATAGGTCTTCTGACAATCTTCTTTCTTCAGACCAATCTTACGAGCGATCTTACCGACGATACCTTCTTTCTTCTTTGCTTTAGCAGCATCGATACGCTTCTGCAACTCAGGAGAATACTTGGTGGTCCTCTTCGATGCCTCTGCTTTCTTACGCTTGGCATAATCCATGTAGGATTCACCAGGCTTGGTTGTCTTGCTGTAATCCTTCTTGGGTTTAGCGGCATCAGCACGATCTTCACGAGCACGCTGGTTAGCACCAGGACCACCCAGTTTGCGATCCTTCTCGGGATCGGGATGCCAGAAGTCACCACGCTCATTGATCTGCTCACCTTCTGGTTCAAAAGAGTTATACATTGCAGGATTTCTCCTCTGACCGTCAGCATGTCTGACCAATCTTGCTAGTTTTTTGAGATCTCTCTGTCTGTCCTTATTGTCCTTGAAAGAATATGCTACTTTCTTATCATCCTTAGGAGCAGGTTCTTTCGCAATCTTCTCATATTCTGCTCTGTTGGCTGCTTCGGCCAGGTCGGGATGGGGTGCATACAGGGGACCCTGGTAGTTACCAGCAAACTTAATTTCTTCAGTTGTGGTGGTCTTACCAGTTACTTTTCTATGAAAATTCATTTGACTGTTTGCGTAATCTTTACCGATACTTGCAGCTTGCTTACCAGGATTGATGCTCTTACGACCTGCACGCTTTGCTTCCTTTTCCTTCTCTGCTTTGCGCTCCTGTGCCATCAGTTTGCGATACTCATCCTCATGGATGACTTCTTCCTTTTTAAGTGCTGCACGCTTTGCTGCTGCCTTCTTCAGAAGTCTTTCTTTAGCAGCATCACGCTCATCCTTAGGAATAGCAGTGACAGCACCAACCTTCTGATCTACATCACCAGGGGCATAACCTTCGTTTGCCTTATTCTTTTTGGTGTCAATGATTGCTTTGTCGCCATACTTGGCACGAATCTGACCCTTAACGATGTCAAGAGCAGACTGACCACTCTTCTTCGCAGGTTTGATACCGAGCTCAGCATTGCTCAGTTTCTTTGCAGGGGGGCGATCGTAACGATTGTTTCCATCAACTCCACCACGCTCCATGCGGCGGTCTTTCATGCGATCGTAATCTTCTTCGTTAATCATTGATTCACCCATTGCCTTTTGCTTGCGGAGTTTCTTAGGGTTTTTGGTCTTATCTGCTGAGTAGTTATCATCCTCAGCCTCAGGATCTATAGCACTACGCTTTCTTGTGCTTCTTTCATGATCTTGCATATTTGCACGACCAAACTTCGCTTCATCAGGAGAATAGGTCCTACCACTGTTATACCATTCCTTACCAACGTGCCCTCTCTTCTTGGCATCGGCAGAGGCTTCTCTACGCTTGAGTTTTCTGCGGTTTGCTTTGAAGTCTTTGAGGGACATACCCTCTTCGAGATCATATTCTTCCTTTTTCATTGGTAGTCCTTTGTGTTTGGTGGAAGCAAAATCTTTGGCGTCTTTCTTTTTTATGCTGGCAGCAACTTTGGCAACCTCAGGCGATGACGCTCCCTCACCTTTCTGAGCAGCTCGGACCATCCCGAAGAAACGCTGCTGTTTTTTCGAGACGGCAGGCATGTCATCAACCCTGTACTTGGACTTCGTTGATATACATGGTCATGCCATTACTGGTATCACCCTTTGCCTGAATCTTGATGCTGTTAGCAACAGTAGCGGCACCTGCAAACGCAGCACTAGCAGACTGGTCGGAGGCAATGGTGATAGTTGTGTCAGTTACAGCAGTAACCTCAGCATGAGTTACGTTGTAAGCAGCAGTATCACCACCAGTGATGGTAACATAATCACCGACTACGAAGGGATGAGCAGGAGTGCCACCGCCACCAACAGTCAGGACACAGGGATTAGCAGCAGTAGCAGCAATGATGTTTGCTTTCTTGGGTTTGGCAAGTTTGAAGATTTCAGCACCATTGACAGGCATATGGATCACCATATCCGTCGTTACATCAGGAGCACCACCCCATGCAAAGTGATTGCTATGCGAATCAACATTGATAAATCTGTATAATCCAGTTTTCACTGTATATGCAGCAGTTGTTTGAGGAGTATCACTATTATCTGTGAGACTACCCAAATCCTGCACGGGTGTTGTTACATTCGATGACATGGCACTCAGTTAGATTTCTTCTGTACTATTTATCGCGTTGTTGTTTTAGAAACTTGGCGAGATCTGCTGTGCTACCCACAAACATAGTATTGTTTGTAGTGTTGACCTCTTTGGTTTTCTTGGGATTCTCAATCTCAGCGACCTTCTTTTGAAGATCTACAAGTTTGTCAGCAACGTCACCAACGTGCTTGATTAACTGACCAGCAACCTCATAAGCACGAGGTTGGTCAGATTCCTGTGCTAATTCCAAGATACCATCTACTGCTTCCTGACCTTTCTCGATCAGAGAATATAGATTCCCACGAGTATACTCGTAGTCTTTCTTTAACTGCTCCTTGGTTGAGGCAGTAAATTCTTCTACCTTTTGTATTTCTTTTTTTTCTTCCTTAACGATATCAGTTTCAACATCAAGGGCATCTTCGATACCCTCAAACTTCATAAACTTATTCGTCAATTCCTGTGACTGGGTTTCTTGAGAGTCCATCTGTAAATTCACTATAGAGTTCATTGAATCCGAAGTTATCATCTGGGTCTGCATCCAGAGGATCGGGTTTAACAGTGTAACGCACCTCTCTTGGAGCAGTGATTCTTGCCTCGGTTGCATAATCCACGATGACCTCGCGGATAAGCTCTCCACTCTTGTCTTGGACAGGACCGTAGAGATATGTTTTGGCTTGAAACTGTAAAGTATATATCAGTGTGCGTCTGGTATCATAGTCACCCTCATACTCATCGCTGTATTCCACAGACTGAAGAGTTACTGGATAGTCACGTTTCTCTCCAAGCTCAGGAATTAGATTCATTGTGAGGTTGAAGTTTGGTTGAAAATAAGGAAGAATTTGCTCAAGAATTTGTAGGGCATCATCCTGATTCTTAGACAGAATAGACAACTCAAAATTGATGTTGTATGGGACTGGCATAAATCCAGTACGAGTCGAGTCCGTCGTATGACGAATATAGGATGTGGGAGAGAGTTTTCGTGAAGGATCATATGCAATCCCGTTAATCTCAAAAGAGATTCTAGGGAGAGTAATTTGTGTTTGGTCCTTTTCAGTCAGATCTCCAACCTGACGAAGACGTGCCAAAAACTTCTGCTTAGGACCATATGCCAACGGCACTTTCATCACTTCTGTCTTATCACCAGCCGTGCGTCTAAGCTCGATGTTATTAAACAGTGTGCCAAAGGCAACGACTGTCTTCTTGATTATCTCGTGGTATGAATAGGATCCTAGCATTACTGTGCGTTACCAAACTCGCCAAATGGATTTGTTTCCGTGAAGTCTAGGATATCATCTGCCTCGGTCTCAAAAATATAATTTTGATCGACAGTATCACTTAGATTCGTATTATTTAGCGTGTTATACGTCTCAGGACTCCAAAGAGCACCAGAGGTAAGACCCCTAATGGTTTCGGCAGTATTGAAGGTGCCTGTGCGATTAAGCACATGCAATTCTCTAGTAACATTACTCCAAGACTTGACCTCTGCTCGGTTATCCTTAGGAGAGTAATCAATAGTAATAGTTGGTGCTGATGTGTATCCACTACCACCATTAGTGATAGTTATAGAAGTAACAAGACCACTGGCATTAACTACAGCAGTGCCTGTTGCGGTTGTGCCAGTTGTAGGTGCAGAGAATGTGACCGTGGGAGGAATGGCACTGTTGTAGTGGTTTCCACCATCGGTAATAGTCACTGCAGTAACTGCATCTCCAGTAAGTGTGGAGGTTGCGAATGCCCTGTAAAGATCTCCAACAATCTCTTCACCAACAACGAAGTCTCCTGTGCCACCAGGATCCATAACGAGTTTGATAGATGCAGCAAAGTTTGTCTGAATAGCATCAACCTCAGCAATACCAGTGTCAATATCCTCATCACTGTATTCAAAGAGCTCACAGCGAAGACCCCAAGTATGAATCTTACCAAGTTGGAAGAATGGGATTTCGTGCTCTACAAATTGAATCTCAAATGTTTTACCTGCCAAAGGGAAATGCACGAGGTCACCTTCATTAGGGCGACCCTCAACAATCAACGTAGCATTATCATCGACTGCTTCAGTAAATCTTGTGCGAGATATAATAAAGGTTACTTGATCAGAGATCCTCACACCAAACTTACTAAACATGTCTCCGTCTCCACGGAAACCGCCAGCATCCTCAACATACGCTTCAATCTCAAAAGCGCCATCGAATCTTGAGAGGGTGTCCTCCCCAAATATAGAATCTTCTTTTACTAGAGTCCTGGGAATATAATAGATATTCTTCCCAAACATCTTGATCTGCTCGATGACCAGGGACTCTGTAAGGTCCTGCTCACCTGTAGTGCCTTGAGTGAAGTAAGGATTGAGTGCCATATCAGCCTATCATGTCCAGAGGAGGTGTTTCCCATGTTGTGCGAAGTTGCTCGTCAAGGATCTTTAACTCCTCAACAGCATCATTATAAATCATCTCACCATTCAGAGTGACGCCACCAGGCATTTGCACACCAGAAAACTTGGTAAGATTTTGACCCCACTGCTTCTTGATCTTTGCAGTGGCATAGTCTTTGACCCACATCTGATTATAGATCTCAGTCCAAGTATTAGGGTCGAGAGCACGCCAACACTTGATAACAATATATTGATCAACCAGTGCATCTGCAGTCCAGTCAAAGTCAAGATATAAACGATCTTGCACTTGGGAATATCTAACTGGTTTGATACCTTCGAGAATAAAATCAATAGTCTCCAGGTGCTGCTGGATCATATAGTAGTGATAAAACTGAGTCGAAGTAAAATCATATAGATCATTCAGACGCATCTGATATCTAATATCAAACATATTGCGAGTGCCCTTGTCCGTAAAGGAGAAGAGACCCTCAATGGCAGTAATGTGGTCAGGCACTTCAATATATCCGTTACCCTCTTTCCAAGTATCGTTACCTGCTTTAGAAACACTAGACGTATCATTTGTGCCCTTAGCACGATCGATAACATCCTGAGTAATCTGATGCTTCAGGTAGACACGCTCAGCACCTTCGTAATGAAATTGCTGAAACTTCTGGATCGTATAGTCGATCGCATCATCGACTTGATCATCGGATACGTTGATCTCTAAGACTGGTTTACCCAGTCTACGGAGGCAGTATTCTTTGAGTTCTGCTTTAGATGTTGGAGATGCCATTAGTTATCAGCGAGTGAGAGCAGCGAGAGCAGCCTTGAGTTGAGCGACTGTTGTAACACTAGGATCATTACCAATTGCATTGAGGGCAGTATAGATGTCATCAATGTCAGCATCATTAGTATCGGCAGTGGTGCCCTGAGCAGCAGTTGCATATGCAGTGCTGTTTGTAGTAGCAGCGGTGCCAAGACCCAGAGTGGTGCGAGCAGCAGATGCAGATGTATCATCAATCAGAGATGCACCGAATGTGCTGATTGTTGGTGTGCCAGACAAATCGCTGTAGGCACCAGAGGTGGCAACAGCAGCAAGAGTAGGTGTGCCAGACAGGTCGCTATAAGCACCAGAAGTGGCAACAGCAGCAAGAGTGGGTGTGCCACTGAGATCGCTGTAGGCACCAGAGGTAGCAACAGCAGCAAGAGTGGGAGTGCCAGTCAGATCTGCATAGGCACCAGAGAAGAGTGTCGGCAGACCAGACAAGTCAGAATAAGCACCAGAGGTAGCAACAGCAGCAAGGTCAGCAGGTTGAATAGCAGTATCTGCCAATGCACCCTGAGCAGCGGTTGCGTAGTTGCCAGCGAAAGCACTGATACGAGCATCAACACGAGCCTGTGTGTAGTAGAGGTTAGTGCCCTCAGTGAGATTCGTGGTGGACTTCTGAGACAGATCGAGGTTTGCACCCACTTGAAGTGCAATACGAGCATCAGCAAGTCCATTCACCTCAGCATCTGTGCGCTCAGTGAAACTAAAATCACCAGTGGAAGCATTGTAAGACAAATCACCAGATGCACTCAGGGCACCACGGACACGAGAGTCTGTGATGAAGAGATTGGTAGATCCCTCAACAATGCTATCGGAGGTAAACTCATTAAAGGCAATCGACAGATCGCCAGCAGAGAGTTGAATACCAGTGCCGTAAGTGAAGTGACTCTGAGTGCGGGCAGCAGTAGTGAAGAGATTTGTGGTCCCCTCAACAATGTTGTCAGTATCAAACTCACTAAACTCAGCACTCAGAGTCAGAAGGTTACCAGCATCATCATAAGTAGCGGTAATACCTGTGCCGCCACTGATCAGTGCAGCAACACGATCATCAACTCTCTCATCAGTGAAGTAGAGATTGCTAACGCCTTCTGCCAGAGCATCTGTATCGTGGTTAGCAATACTACCAACCTGAGACTGGAAGAATGTGATGGTTCCCGTCACATTCAAGTTACCCTGCACTTCAAAGTCTGTAGTTGACTTGAAGTTGTTAACTTGCAGTGTGTTTGTGCTGGGGTTGTAGGTAAGGTTGGTCGAGTCTGTGCGGACCTCTGTGTATCCAGTGTTAGTGGAGACAAAAGGTATGTAGTAGGTAAGATTAGAAGATGCAGTCTCTGTAATGTTGACCAGATCTGCCCTATCTGCGATACCAGTCAGGTTGCCAGTGACATTACCAGTGATCTGACCCGTAACACCCAGAGTGCCACCGATCGTGGTGTTGGTAGTAACATCCAGGGAGTTGGTTGTTGTGAGACCACCAGCAATGATGTTACCACTTGTGGATTGCAACTCGATCTTAGTGGTGCCAGATCCATTATTAAGTTGCAGTGTCTTGCTAGCACCCTGCAGCACAACGTTGTCATTAAATCTGGTTGTGCTGTTTTGAGTGATCGTATTGTTGAATGTGCTAGCACCATCGACATTCAGAGTCGAGTCAAAGTCAACGCCATTGATGACGTGAAGGGTTGCATCGAGTGTTGTTGCACCAGTGACATCAAGTGTGCCTGCAATATCAGTATTACCAGTGTTACCTTGGACAATAAACTTATTAGTATTGACCAGGATACTACCACCGATGTTGGCAGATGCTGTGGTGTTGAGTGTTGCAGTATTGACGGTTGTAAAGGTGGAAGCACCAGTAACTCCAAGGGTGCCACCAATAGTAGCAGCACCAGTTGTGCCGTTAAGCACAATAGTGCCAGCGTTGTTTGGACCCAGTGTCAGTTTCTGACCGATGAAGACATCATCAGCAACGGTCATGCCACCTGTAGACAGTCTAACGGCAGCGTTAGAAGAAAGACTGGAGGGGTTGGTGCTATTGGAGAAGAGGACTCTACCACGGAATTCCTGACTACCCTTCTGGACCACGTTACCATCTACCTCAAAGTCACCATAGATTTGGATGTCACCACCAAATGCAACGTTGCCAGCAAATGAAGCACCACCTGCGACTTGCAGGGCACCACCAGGGGTGAAGAGTGTGGGTAGATTGGTTACGTTAGTTGTGTCATTAACAAACACCTGACCACCAACCGTTGTGTTGTCGCCAACCACAAGGTCATCAACAATGTTAACGTCGATGCCAAAGTCAGCGTTGCCAGAAACGTTAAGAGTGCCAGCAGCAAATGTGTTGCCGTTATCAGTGTCAACAGAAAACTTAGTGATGTTGCTGCCATTCTGAATCAGGAATTCATCGTTGGCAGAGTTGATCACCAAACTATCGGTGATAGTTGTAAGGAGGTTTACATCCAGAGTGCCATTGACTGTAAGGTTGTCATCAACAATGACTTCACCAGTAGCAGAGTCGAGTGTCAGGTTACCTGCAGATGTGCTGATCTCAGAAGATCCATCAACACCGATCTTAATGTTATCGGCAGTGATGTCCGTGGAAGTGATTGGAGCGTTAAATGTAGATGTAGCGTTGACTGTCAGAGTATCGCCAGATGCATTGCCAAGAGTGGTGTTACCGTCTACTTGCAGGAATCCATCTACCTCAGCATTATCTGTGATGTGAACCTTGCCAGCAGCGGAGTCAAGGATCAGGTTTCCTGCTGTGGTGGAGATTTCGGTCGCACCATCAACGCCGATCTTGATGCTGTCCGCCGTGATGTCGGTGGAAGTAATCGCATGGTTGAATGTGACCGTGCCATTAACCACATGTGCATCAGTGCCAGCGTTACCGATTGTTGCATTACCATCAACAGTCAGAGTGCCATCGATCTTAGTGTTACCGTCAACATTCAGATCCAGATCAACGTCAAGATTATCTGTGATATTAACAGTGCCACCAACAGAATCGAGGATCAGATTTCCTGCGGTTGTGCTGATTTCGTTAGAAGCGTCAACACCAATTCTGATCTGATCGGCAGTGATGTCTGTTGAGGTAATCGCTTGGTTGAATGTGACTGTGCCATTAACGACATGAGCGTCAGTCCCAGCATTACCAATAGTGGCGTTACCTTGGACCTGCAGGTTTCCACCAACGTAAGTATTACCTGTGCTGATCCCAACAGTAAAGACAGTGCCAACATTAAAGTTGCTTTGAGTTGACAGACCACCAGTAACACTCAGGTTGCCACCAATGGCAGTATCGTCGGCAACATTCAGATCATCACCAACATAAAGATCGAGACCGATACCAACACCACCACCAACGATCAGGGTGCCCGTCGAGGAGGACGTAGAATTGGTTACATCGAATAATTTAATGCTGCCTGCGTCTATACCACTCCGAGTGCCGTTAAACGCCTCTGAGGCGTTTGTAGCGTTGTGATAGAGGGCGTATCGACCTGCACTGGTATCCCATCCAAAGAAACCTAATTTCGCAGAAGTGTCGTAGTAGCGGAATTCAACACCACGATCCTTAGCGTCGTTAGAAATCGGTGCTGTGTCGCCACCCAGGGTGATCACAGGATCATCGATCGTGGTGACCGTAGAGTTGACTGTTGTGGTTACGCCATTGACGGTAAGGTTACCTTCAATAGTTGTGTTGCTGTTTACCAGAAGGTCCCCATCCACAGTCACATCATCGGTGAATGTGGTGACAGAGTTGACAGTAAGAATATCTGTGGCAGCATCACCAATTCTGGTGTTGCCGTTGATAAATACATCTCTGTTGAATGTGCTGTCACCATGGACAATCAGCGTGCCTAGAGCAGCAGTGCCCTGACCAACACGACCGATTTCAGTATTACCGTTATCAAAGTCAACACTAAATTCTGTCTGTGAAGACCCATTCTGAATTTGGAAGGACTTGTTACCAGATCTAAACAACACATCGTTATAGATGGTTGTAGCACCATCAACGGTCAGTGTGTTATTAAAATCAACAGCGCCATCAACATTCAGGGTGCTGTCAAAGTCAACCGCCAGATTAACAGTCAGGTTATCTGTGATGGTTGTATCGGAATTGATTGTAAGGATATCTGTGCCAGCATTGCCAAAGGTGATGTTGCCATCAACCTGCAAAGTGGACTCAAAGTGGACAGCAGATCCAACATCAAGGGTGCCACGAATATCAGTATTACCATTGGTAGATAGGACAGTAAACTTATCGCTTACACCATTAGTAATTTTGAAGTATTTGCCAGTGGTATCTAAAGTGATGTCATCATGGAATACGGAGTCCAGATCAACATCAAGAGTATTGTTGAAACTTACAGCGCCGTCAACATTAAGAGTATTGTCAAAATCAACAGCGGAAATAACGTTGACAGTGCCTTGAATGACAGTATTGCCAGTGTCAGTATCAACTTCAAACTTAGTGACACTACCATCATTGATAGTGAAAACAGTGTTTGGACCAGAGATGCGAACGTCATCTTCAAAGGTTGTGTCGGAGTTGACCAGCACAAGATCGGTAGATGCATTGCCCAGGGTGACGTTGCTATCAACGGTCAGATCACCTTGAGTATAAATGTCTCCGTTAGAGGCAGTAACGACAAACTGACCAGAGTTGATATCTAGATCGTTTGTGATGTCAACGGTGCCGCCGATGTAGACATTCTCAGAAATACCAACGCCACCAGTAACAACTAGGGTGCCTGTTGTGGTAGAGGAGGATCCTGTATTTGTTGTGAGTCGGAGGTTACCAGCAATGAGAGCAGCGTCAGTGCCAGAATAAACTTCGCTTGTGTTAGTCGCGTTGTAGAGGAAGCGATAGCCGCCAGTGCCATTCCAAATGTTAGAGTCTGCGTAATCTTCATCCCAGCCAAAGAAACCAAATCTCTCTTGACTATCATAGTATCTAAACTCGATACCTCTGTCAAGATTGTCATCTAGTGTAAGAGTATCTTCGCCACCCAGAGTGATAATGGGATCTTGGATGGTGGTCGTTACACTGTTGACAGTTGTTGTGGTGCCATCGACTTGCAGGTCACCACGGATTCTAACAAGACCAGTAACGTCATCGTCGTCATTGGGATCCAGCACCATCGTAGAGTTGGTGGTGGACAGGACGTTATCTTGGAAGTGGAAGTCCTCAACATTAACTCTGCTGTTGACATCAGTAGCATAGATCGTGATGTCGTTGTCTGCCGAAATGTCGAGCAGTGCTTGACCAGTGCCAGCGTTGGTAGAAGCAATACTAAACTGACGATTGCTAGCAGAGTTTTGTGTAAGGAAGATGTCTAGGTTACCATCTCCATACTTATCAATGAGTTGATCCAGAGCGCCATCCAGATCGATATTGGGATCAGAAAAATAGGAACGGACGTTGACATCAATCTCACCAGCGCCACCGTCCCCTGTATTATTAGCGCCAAACAGAAGATTGCCACTCGTATCATTAACTTTGACGTAGTTAAGATAATTGAATCCTCTGTATCCAGTGGTTGCAGTAAGTTCTTGGTCAAGCTCAAAATCTTCTTTTGTGTTTCCATCGGCAAAGGAGATTCTGTTATTTTGAAGTTGCCAGTTATCAACACCAGCAGCGGCGATGCTAACAAAACCGCCCTCATAACTGTTAGCAGGATCCCATGCAGTTACATCAAAGTCTTCCTGGTTGAAGGATGCTAGACCTTTCTGTGGGTAGGAAGCAGATCCGAGATATCTCCAAGAGCCTGTGTCAGAGGTGTCTGTATGTGTAGGCTCGCCGCCGCCTGCAGGTATATCAAGGATAGCCTCATAAAGGCGACTACCTGAATTTTTGACTTTATCATAACGAGAATATGCTACGGCATTATCATAGTCTGCCTCTTCGGATCCCTCGGTTGCTGTTGCAATGGGAATCGTGAGTGCCTGCGTCAATCGACCATAACGGTCAACTGTAAATTCTGTTGTATTGACTGTGCGGTCACTGGGAAGATTGACCGAGATCAGAGGAGTGTCAAGGTTTCCAGTGGGGTTATAGTAACCAACCACCACAGTGGTATCTGCAAGGTCGATGAATGGGTTTGCCGATTGGGCATTACCATTCTGGACAATGATACGACCACTACCACCAGTGATGGTGCGAGTTGTAATGGTGCCTTCTGCTTGACGAGACATCAAACCAAAGGAGGTCATGCCTGCAATAGAAGTCAGGTCACTGTCCAACGGTTGAGCGTCAGCAATACCGAAGTCAGTCAGGGTTGTCGGGTTATCGGCGTCAACGATACGACCACGAGAGTCAACTGTAATTCTTGTATATGTGCCTGTTGCATCTAGGTCTTGCTCATCGTAGTGGGGAAGTGCCACCACATAATTCAATTCAGCAGTAATGGTCAGGTTTGCGGATCCATCAAACGTGCCACTACCAGACATGTCGCCACCAAGCGAGATCTGTCTAGCGTTTGCGAGTCTAGTTGCAGTAGAAGCGTTACCAACCAGTGAAGCAGTAATAGCACCTGCTTCAAAGTTACCATCAGCGTCTCTCTTAACAAGAGTATTGGCGGTGTTAGATTCAGTCTCCAGTGGTCGCTCATACTTAAGCGAGTTCCATGGAGTAACACCATCACCGATTTTGATACGCGAAGTGTCAATCTCAATTCCCAATTCGCCTTGGGCGAGAATGGGGTTGATGTTTGCCCATTGCTGAGCACCATCTCTTCTAAGTTGAATTCTATTTGCCATTGCTTAAGGACCCTTGCAACTGCACAGTGCTATATGAGTTATTTATGCCAAATAAAAAAGAGTCCCCGCAGGGACTCAAAGATCACTCGGTTACTTCTGTGATTCCCTCTTCTGCGGTTTCAATTTCAACCTCAGGGGGATTCAAATACTCTAGAGTTTCGATAGCACCTAGAAGTTTCAGTGCAGTTTGCTCATTCTCACGGATCTTCTGAGACATTTGCTTATTCTCAGTGATCAAATTCTCATAACGAGTTTTGAATGAGGCAAGAAGCTCATCGGGGGACATGGATTCAGTTTGGGTGGCAGTCATTGATTTTTCTCCAATAATGTCTTCAGCAGATCCTTAATTTCATTCAGATCTGATTTTACAGTTTCAACTTCATTTTGTAAAGCCTCTACCGTGGTTTCTTTTTGCTGCCTCTTGTTGTATGCAGCCATGTATCTTTCGTATTCTACTTTATTTGTGTTGATTACAGCATTTGATTTGGGGTCTCTAAACCATCCGACTTTGCCTTCAACAGGTTGTAATTGTGATTCATCTATCATAGCTTGACAACTTCAATAATAATAATTAGAATAAGCTTGTCGGGTTTCAGGATTGGTTTGAGTACTTAAATACATCAAGTAGCCAAAGCAATTGATCTAAAGTCCATGATTTGAGGGACAATAGCCTGGTTTCTAGACTTCATAACGATCTTGACTTGGAAAGCGTTAAAACTTAGACCTGTCTTCTCATATGTATAATCTCTAAATTCAAAGACATCAGAAGCTGAGATCTCAGCAATCGGGAAGATTTCAATCCAGTTAACAGTTTCAACATCAACATCAGCACCCGATTCAAATGCTTTGACGTAGACACGAATTTCCACACCTTGAGGTCTGTAGGCACCAAAGTCAATCTTCAGAGTCCTAGACAGTTGCGCCAGGTTTGCAATTCTCGTGAGATAAACTGCATCGTTTTGGTCTCCAACTGGAAGCAGAGAAACATCAGACTGAGTATCAATTAGAGAGTTAATACCCAAAGATTGAGGACCACCTGGCCAAGAGTTGATTCTATTACTGACACAAATCAGAGATGTGCGATCGAGGTCAACGTATGGTGAGAGGTTGGTATTCTCAGTTGCCAGGGCAATGTCAAGACTGATGGACTTGTTACCACCAAGTTTGTTACTCTCGTTAACTTGAGAGCAAACCATTTGAGGAGTTACAAAGTAGTTTTCAGTGTTGAGCGTAATATCGTAATACTGACCATTGTTGACAAAAGATGCCTGGTCAATTACGGATGTGCCATCGCCAACTGATGTTGCTGTCGTAGTATTTACACGAGCAGCCATCGATGTTTCTGGGAAAATCATGGTAGCGATCGAAGGACGCAGTGTCTCAAATTGGAAGTTTTGAGAAGCAAGGACGTTTCCACCACCACCTCGGATACCATTTGTGGCAACCGATGTTGTATTTAGTAGGTAATGATCCAACCAGGGATCGTCAATACTTGAGTGGACCTTGTTGATTTCCGTCAGAGGAATGCCATCAAAGTTGTAGCAGAAGACTGTTGCACCAGTTGGGTGATCAACGTCTGCAGTGCCATTAGCACCTCTACCATTAGTGGCAACAGTGATTACTTGACCGTTGGAGGAGATTGCAGAATACTGAATGATCTCATTACCAATGATCAGATAACCAGGATTGAGGTTACCGATAGAAGCACCATTTACGAATGTGTGGAATCCACCAGCAGTCTCAACGTTAATTGAAGTTGCCCCTGCAGAGAGAGAAGATGTCAAAGTTGTAGGAGGCACTTCGGAAACCACTCCACTGATTTCCACGTTGTTGGTGCGTTGGTGCATACAATGATTCTTGTGATACACCAGGACCTTTCTATCCTTATTCTGATACGAAGGTGCAGCAGTCGGGAATTGGTTGTAGGTGTCGCCAGAGTATGCGATGCTAGTAATAGTAGCGGTCACAACACCACCATTCTCAGAAATTGTGTCGGACAGGTCGAATGCCTTATCGACATAATTTACATAAAGGACTGGGTTTGCTGCAGGGTTGCCATCGGGAAGGGTGTCACCTGTTTGATAGAAAGCAGTAACAGTCGCAGTAGCATTGGATGTAGATCCAGCAATAATATCTACCTCTGTGGTGGGACCACCAGGAGCTCCAGGTCTGGGAGAGAAGTCACCGTTGGAAACGGTGGACAGTTGGAAGATTGCAGTGGATTGGGAGGAAATAATTCCTTGGAATGCATCTCCATTTCCATCCAAGAAACCAGCAGACCATGTGCCTTGAATGTCGGTAAGAGTAATTGTCTCTGGATCTGTGGTTGAGTCGAAAGCAACAACTGTGCCCTCTGCATTAGAAGGAGACTGCTTCAATCGAGCACCAATCGTATAGGAGTTATTTGTGCCAGCGGGAAGCGAAAGCACTTGCTCAGGTTGAATCGTGACCAGAGGATTATTCTTCAGAGTCGTGAAACCACCATTGGTCTCTCCCATAGAGACATTATCCAGAGTTACTGTGCCAGTAGGAGATGTAAAGTTTGCCTTATAGATTGTAAACTTCAAGTCCTCATACTGGTCAGCAGTCCAGGTAGATGCGTTTTGTGACTTAAAGAGCACACCTGCATATGGTTGCTCGGAGATCGTCCTATTACCAGACTTTTCAACGTCACCCATTCTGGAGATCCAGACTTGATATTCGTTGGAGTCGGACAGGAGCACAAAGCAGTATTCAACAGACTGTTTGATGTATACGGGGGATCTAAATTCAAATCGTGTTGGAATTTCAGCACTTTCTGAGATCTCAACATCTTGAGCATTGATCGTGATGTCCGACAGAGGCAGAATATCCTTGGTGGGATTGCCATTCTCCATTGTGCGAATTTGCATGGAGATTGGAATATTGTCATCTCTAGTCCTGAAGAAGATATCAACACCAGTGATGAAGATACCACCTTCCTCATCGACGATGAAGGATTGTGCCAGAGGGTCATACCAACCAATCTGACGAGTCTCTGCTCTTGTGCCAGTAACGATAGTCCTTTCATCGTTAACTGTGTCTCTGACAATCTCAGCATTTCTAACTGCCAGAATATTCTCTCTAACAGTCTGAAGAATACCAGTTGCTCTATATTCTGTGTCTGCCGAAGAATCAACAGCACCAGCAATTCTGCTATTCTGAGCGTTAGTCGTGAAACGCACAGTCCTTGTGCCAGTTGCCCAACGTGGATTTGAATCGATCTTGGGACTGGGGATAAAGAATGTGCCTTTGAAGTTACCGACATTATCTGTCAGGAGACGACGATCTTTAACATATGCTGCAGCACCAGAAGTCAAACCAACCAACAACTCACCAATTTTTACGTTGCCTTGGTATGTGCCATTTGCTGTTGCTGCCATCTCATTGATGTCAACATTCAGATACGGCGTATTCGATGCGTAGGAAGATGGCAGAGTCTCTGTGCCTTGACCATATGGGTTGGTTACATACCCGTCATCGGCAGCAGCAACCTTCAATCTCACCTTAGATTCCGTGCCGATGACAGTTTCACCGACAACAAAGGGAATCTGGTTGCTATTGTCAATAGTGGGATCGGGAGGAATTGTGGTTGCAGGGATGGAGTTGCCATCTGAGTTGGGAGCAATGACATCTCTAGCAACGTTGCTGTTTGTGCCAGACTTATTCAACTCGATCACTTTCGGGGTGATGTATGCACTCACATCCACACCGTCAAAGAAGCAATAGATTCTGGATCTGGGCTTCATTCTATAAACATCAAATGCCAGGTTTCTGGAGCGAATCCAGGGCACTGCTGTTTGGGACAGAATGGAGTCACCCATGGATCTACGCTCAATCCTGGGCACAACTCTTGTGCGAATACCTTGACGAGACTGGTTGGATCTCACTTGGAAAGTGCGTCTTTCGTGAATGAATTCCAGACCTCTATGTCTGGTGCCAACCCAACCACCACCGCCATGGGTGCTACCAGATCTATTGATGATTCTGTCAGTTGAAACCAGAGATTCGGCAGACCAGTTAGTCCTCCAACCACCCCATTGAATAGGTGCAAATCCTGTATTAGGATCAATATTCAATTCTCTAGAAACACTGGAGAAGTCACCTTCGACGTTTTCCACACGAGCTGGGAGACGGTTTGTTTCCAACCAGTCATCGGAAGAGGGTGTCAAGTCAATACGACCAATAAAGGTAAAGACGTTAAATGGGTTGACGTTTTCGCTTCTGGATGCATATGGTTGCTTAACCACCTCAACATTTTCATAGGGAAGCATCGCAATATTTGCTGGGGTAACAACAATATTCTGAGACTTCTGAGTATTGATTTGTAGGGGGACGTTAGATGTATAGTGGGACGGACGAAGAATACCCTCTTGGAAATCGAGAGAGCACTTGTAGTCACCACTATTGACATCACCAATCTTATGATCGGTAAAGTCATCCACCACAAATCCATTCTTCAAACGATCGAAACCGTTTTCGTCATAAGATCTTGTAGCATCTGTTTGCACTTCAAGAAGTGAAAGTGCTGTATAGTATTCGACGTTATTGATTCTCTTCTCCAGATCACCAATATCCTTCATCGTATAACGACGAATGACTTCCTGGGTGATGATGGTATCCCTTTGGGGATCATACATATACGGTTTGTGCTTGAAGATCGCCAGGCACATTGCATTCTGAATATTTTCTGGCTCTTCGGGATTCTCAGCAGAGATACCGTATTGTAGTCTTAGTTTGTTGTCGTGGGTGAGGAATAGTTTATCTGTCCTTGGCAGATAGTATTCGTAGTCGCAACGGAATTCCGTTTCTGCTTTAGGAATATCAAACAGAGTAGCAACTGCAGCATTTCCAGCACCTTGATTCGTTGTGCTGAATACACGAGCATCGAAATCGAGGGTTGCACAAGTCACCTCAAAGGGACCTGTCACCGTGCCGTTACCTGTCGCCAATTCTCCAACTGCAGGACGGAAGTCAATTTGGTCTCTAACATTCTTAGTAGATCCCTGTAGAATGGGTGCAGGAATTTCATCGAAGTCGATACCAGTATATGACTGTGCAGAGAAATAGTCACCAGATGCTTCATGGATGAAGTAGTCGAAGACAATCATCAATTGTCTGGTCGGTGGAGTAACTCCAGGTTGTCTGACCAGTTTGGAGACGTTATAGAAGAAAGGTGTTTGACCAGAATTGAGAGTGAAGAGGTCAGTAACAACCTTACTACCCTTAACTACAGATCCATCGGCGTCGTCGATAGTTGCTCTCAGGACATTTCCATCAGAGTCTTCACCGATGATTCTTTCGCCAGGATTGAATTCGATATTATTGAGGTTGACATTATAAAGACGCAGTGTTGCGTTAATGAAGCTAACAACAGTTGCTCTAGCACCAGATGTCTCGCCAGTGATAACAGTGCCAGGAGCAAAGAAAACTGCTTCACTCAGCACACTATATGGAATTTGAGGTGCTCCGTCAGTTTCTGATTCATATACAGCGTGAATCTTGTAGACATCGTTTAGACCGAAGGAGATCTCCTGGTCTTCGATACGAGTGCCATATAGGTTGCCATAAAGCAGACCATACTTTTGAATATCGTTATTCTTACTGGTGCGAGTGACTTTAAGGGCACGCATCTTAGATGCGGTCTTAATCTTTCTGCTCACGATATTCTTAGATACGAGAGCAGTCAGTTTTACTGTTGTCACTCCAGTCAAACCATCAATGGTCATAGACTGGCGATCAGCACCGAAGGTAACTGTTAGCGTGCCAGCTTCATCCAGTGCTTCCAGATCCAAGTTGTCGCCAACAGCGTATGAAGATCCAGACTGTGCAAGAATTGTAAGTTGATAGTTTTCATCATCGAGTGAAGCAAACTGCTCAGATTCTGGCAGTGCCACAGTCAAACCGCCAGACACAACTGTCTTATTTGTGAATGTGCGGTAGACGAAGAAAGATTCGTCGCTTAGAGACTTCATCGACTCTCTGGGGAGATCGACGCTCAACTGACCCGAAGGTTGAGTTGTGTTGAAGACAAACGGTCTATATCTAACAACGGTGGTGTAATTGCCATCTGCAATGGTGCCTTTAGTTAAACCAGTATCGAGCAAGGCTGTTTGTGCCTGATAATCGAATACTGGAGTGCCACCAACGTTATTGCCTGATGTGTGGTTGATAGTAGACTTTGTGATCTTCTTAACAATGAGACTTGTGTCACCTTCAAATCCAGATTCACCATCTGGGGAAAGCACGTCTCCAGGACGAAGATCTTCTTCAAACTTAGATCCATTGAGACCAGTAATAATGGCACCAGACTGGTCAACAGTTATGGTTGATCCACGCACAGCCTGGGCATCATTCAGTAGAAGGTTAGCAACAAACGAGACGGCACTGTTGCTGTTATAACCAACAGCGGATCTTGCATCAGTTAACTGATAACTGAAAACAGCGTTAATTGTGCCGACAACTCTACCGTCCTTAGTGATAACTTCACCATCGGTAAAGATACCTGATACTTGCTCAAGACCAACATAAGTGCCACTTATATCTGTAGTGGCAAATCCTCTAGCACCAGAAATTCTACCAACCAGCAAGTCTCCAGGAGACACTGGGGAATTACCAGCATCGAAGTTGAGTGCAGTAAACATCTGCACGTCCATTACATAGAGATCCCAAATGCCAGTTGCAGATTTCTGCAGTTGCACGCAGCGGCATCTGCCAATTTTCTGACCCGTTACAGTAGATCCACCATTTAGAGTCCAACCGTCATGAAGATCGAGGACTTGATATGCATCGGAAACACCTTCACCAGTAATATCAGGCCATCCATAAACATCATATACCTTCATGTACTGTCCCCATTCAATAGGGACAATGGAGTTGTTTACACCAGTAAAGTCTCTGGGTTTTTTGATATCGACATACTGGGGAGTAAGAAACTCTGTCCTATATCCTCTAATATATGCTTTACCAGGAGACACTTCAATAGCAGCATATTCTTCACTGGCAGATTGCCCATCTCTGGAAACCTGACCAGGACCATACACACCGTTATTGAATCCGTCGTTTCTATGCTCTCTTAATTTAACATCGAATGTATCGATAACATAATCACCAGACTCTTCGTAAGTGCGACGAGCGAGTGATTTCTCAAGGACAGAGTAAGCCGTATCATTAACGAATTGCTCAATCTTAGAATCTCTGATTCTGACCAATTCGATAAAATTCTTGTCAGTCTCGTCTTCAATTGGTTTCTTGACGAGTTGTGTGCTGATCTTGAATCGGTGAGATCCAGGAGCAGAATAGTTTGATGTGCCAGCAGCGTTGTCATTCAGAGTCGGATCGTCTTCTGGAGTAACAATAGATTCCGAGACTTCAAGACCAATCCTATACGAGGGGTTATTAGTATATTGATCGAGGATGATATAAGATGATGGGACATTGATAAAATGTCCACGAATGAAGTAGACACCATTATTAACGTATGCCGTAGCAGCAACTGCCGTAGCATTAACTGGGAGGAGTTGAGCGAAAGGAGATCCAACCTCAATAAGAGTTGTGCCGAAGGTCAGCTCTGAATCGCAAACGAGCTGCTCATTCTCTTGGAAACCTTTGACGTTGGTGGCAGAAACTGTATCTCCAGAATCGATATACTTCACATAAAGTGTGACGTATCCCTTAGACGATTCTGCAGCAGAGATGGAATAAAGGACCTTTGCTCGAATACCACTTGTTAGACCAGAAATGATCTTACCGTTGAGTTGAGTTCTGTAAGTTTCAACGTCAACACCCAAGAATGCCTGCTGAAGAATAACTGCCTGCACATTTAGGTCATAACCCACTTGTCCAGGGATAACCATCGCACCTTCTTTGAAGAAGTGCTGACCCATGGACTCAATCTGATTCTGCAGAATGCTCTGCATAGTCGTGAGTTCTCTTGCCTGAATTGGGAATCCAGGTCTATACAACACTCGATAAAAATTCTTATCCTTATCGAAGTCGTCGAAATACGGACTAATGTTGAGGTTGGTATTTTGTGGCATCTCTTAGAACTCGATTACGACTTTGATGTCTTCAATTTGGTCACCAGCACGGGTGATGGGACCTCTATTATCTATGTAAATAATTCTTCCCGAATTTGGCTCAATCTCAGGATCGGCATAACCATTTGTAAATGCCATACCCAAGTCATATTCAGTGTTGTTGATAACACGAGTAGAAGTGCCAGACACAATCGGGAAGTTAATGTCTGGGTCGCCAGATGTGCCAGAGATAGATCCGACAATCGGGTTACCACCGTCAAACTCTGTCAAACTACCAGTGATCTCGGGGAAGATACCGTCGATTCTGTTTTGATAATATTTGAGCACTTTGGTGGTGCTATTCCAAGAAACCACACGACCGCGAGCAGTTACCTGCTGACCACCAACAGTCCTAGACTGGGTGATAATTTCATCAGTGCTATAGTTTCCAGTAAAGGTTGGCGAGAAAATCGCTGCCTTTGTGCCAGATAGAGTCAACTCAGAAGTCAACTCCTCTGTGCCATATCTATTTGGGTTGAGGACAAGACCGATGCGACGGTAGTCGTTATCAGTCGGGAAGTCACCACTACCTTCATCGTATGTGAATTTGGTGTTAATCATCACACGATAACCACCCAACTCACCATCAGGACCGCCGCCATGACCGATCGGAGGGGGAATGATAACTTCAACGTTAGCGCCAGATCCTGCACCAGCACCAATACCGTTTACTTCGTCAATGACCACCTTACCAAAGGTGTATCCAGATCCACCAGAAGTCACAGTTGCAGTGACCAATTTACCACCGTCAACCACAAGAGAGACACGACCACCAACGCCATCGCCCTTGATGGGCACGTTTTCATATGTGCCGTTGTTGTAGCCTGTACCAGAAGATCCAATAACAACAGTATCAATCTCACCACCAACAGCATCACCAACCACAGCAGTGTCACTCAACACTGGCATATATTCGTTGGAGAAGAATTTCAACACCTGACCAACAGGAATGGTGTAGAGATATTTCCAGCGATATCCATCAGCAGTTGTGATGATAGATGTGGAAGTGCCAGTTGGCTCAATGGTTGAAGGTTTGCCGTTAGGGTCGGAGGGAGAGGTGCCGTTATAGATGCACTTGTAAACTTGATAGGATGAGTTAACGACGTAGAAGTCAGCATCAAAAAGTTTAGTTGCACCAGAAGATGCGGTTTTTGTAGAGGAGTAGTCATGACGATACATGTCATAGACGTAACCCAAACCACCAGTAGTTTGCTCTGGGGGAATCCAATTCACACGACGAATAACCTGAATTGTGTCATTTGCCAACACACGCTTCAGGGAGATCATGTCAGCGTAGTCGTCAGCAAACTCTTGCAGAGAGTCTGTCGGATCGGGCGGATCATTTTCATTATCCCAAGATTGGGGACGACCGATAAACACATAGAGTCTGTCTCTATCGCTGCCAGCATCCAAGTCGGACTGTGCAGAATCAGGACCCTCAAGTGATTTAATAAATCGCTTTGCGGTAAAAATTCTAAATTGATCGGTAAGTAGCGCCATCTAACTAATCGGATCTCCCACTCTTTATTTATGGACTTTATTCGTCCTCGTTTCTGACACGGTTTGTGTACTCTGCAACAATCATGTTGGAAGTTGCACCAGATGCCTGTCCTTGGATTTGCTCACTCTTCTGAAACTTCGGACTCACGCCAGGTGTAATGCTTTCAACTGTGAGGTAATATTCACCAGCTTTATCTGCATTCGCAGTAAATGCAGTAACTGTTGCAGAAACGTTTGTTGTCTGACCGACAACAGTTTCTCCAATGACATAGTTTGCATTACCCTTGTTATTGACAAGAATGACAGCCTGAGATATGTGAGTATCACCATCACCAAGAGATCCAGCACCAATGATTGTTGCTAGTTGCTGAGGGGATCCACCGTCATAAACTTTGTCTGCCAATTGGAATAGAGTTAGGTTAACGCCACCCAATTCCTCTTCAATACCGTATTTAGATGATGCAATACCACCATCCAGATTTGTATCAAACTCAAATTCTGTCCCAGTGTTTACGAGGTCGGGAATGCCATCACCAACACCGTCCAATTCATCATCATCTTCAAACTTTCTATTGAGGATGAGACTGAGGGGATTTGTGAATGCAACAATGTCGTCGTTAGGTGACTCAACCAAAACGTGTGGAGAAACGCCAGTTGCAGACGACTGTGCAGATCCTGCAACAAACTGAATAGACTTTGTTTTATCTGAAGAGTTTCCACCGTCAATAAATGCAAGCTCGTCAACCTCAAAGGTTAGATACAAAGCGTGATCGATGGGATCCCAGTCATATACAATTGCGATCCTATTACTTGCGTTGTTTTGATACCTCTTTACTTGGTCAGTAACGTTGAAGACATATTGGGATACGCCATCGACATCATCCTGTAGTGTGTCGAGAAACACTTTTTGATCGTACCTGAAGTTTGTGCCTCTGTCACAACCAGTAAATGATGTTGCTGTCTTACCTGTATATCTGACAATCTCTTTGTTAATGAGAAGTTTTCCAGATCCAGGGTAGGGAGCTGTTGTCTCTACGTTGATAGTATTGTCGCTTGGGGAAACATTCTTAATAAGACCTGTAAGGTTATATAAGATCGAATTAAGTGACTGTCTGTTTCTCTGCTTTCTGATTAAGTTTGTATCTCTAGCAAAGACAATTTTTGGAGGAGATGAATAACCATTACCAGGACTATCAATATCGATATTAGTAATTTTACCGAGATTGATGTATGCCTTTGCAGTTGCACCTCTACCGCCACCACCAATAAGTTGAATGATTGGAGCAGTCTCAAAGAATTCACCTTGATTCGTGATGGTAATCCCAGTAACTTTACCAAACTGGTTTACACCGACAACTCCAGTGGCACCATCACCACCCCCACCACTGATGATGACGTTTGCATCTTCTAGTGTATAGTTTCTTCCTTCTCTCTCAATCTTAAGACCAGTAACAACTCCTGTTACTGGAATCAATTCAGCACCAGATCCACCACCACCTTGCACGTCCACAGTGGTGTTGGAGAAGTAGTTGTCACCATTGGATGTGATCTGAATATAATCAATCTCCCCAGTGTCTGTCAGGAAGACCTTACCTTCAGCACCATAAGCACCGTCATCTGTGCTATCGACAATCAAACGCAGGGGATCATACCCTTCACCTGGGTCTATGACCTTCACTGCAAGAATTCTGCCATTACTAATAACAGGACTCAACACGGCTTCCCTAAGTGGGGTGCCACAATTGCCAATTGTCAATTTGGGAGGATCGTTTGGGTCATATCCCGACCCACCATCGACAACAAAAACATCCCTAACCCCATATACACTATTGAATATGGGAGAGATTAAAGCACCAGAACCAGGGACTACTCTTGGCATTAGACGACTACGATATTACCGACCATCAGGGGATGGCTTGTGCATTGATAAACATACGTTGTGCCAGCAGCAAGCGACTGAGGCACAGTCCATAACTGGACACCCATCTGGTTTCCAGTAACACCAGATACTGCGGATCCACCATTCGAGACGCGAATCTCTAGAGGATGGCTAGTAGCATTATTTTGGAATCTATAAGTAAATCCACGATAGACATAGATCGTGGGGTCTGCCTGACCAGAGAATCCAGCACCAGTCAGAATGTATTCGGAGCTTCCAGTGGCACTGAATATAATGTTACTTGCAGGGGAGTCAACAGTATCCCATTGGTTAACACCGTAAATGATATTATCACCTTGAGATGCTGCGGGTAGTTTGAATGCAGTTGCCTGATCAATGGTCAGAGTTGATCCTGCAAGTTGCGTTGTGATCGTTGTGCTGCCAGTAATTGTAAACTCATCTGTAGCACTGGTAGCAGTGTAAGATCCACCCTGAGAGTCGTTGATGGTTTGCAGGACATTCTGCACGACGTTGGGTGAGTCGTTAGTGATTGTCAGGTTGTTGGCATTCAGATTGGTGCTAATGCCACTACCGCCAACAAAGTTAATAGTGTCATTGGTGACCGTTGCATTTCTGCTGCCATTATCGGCACCGATTGTTGCAAATAAGTTTTGATCTGGATCTCCCAGAGCACCCGTCATGTCAATTGTCAGAGTATCTCCAGTGATGGATGTGGAGATGTTTGTGCCACCTGCAATAATTAAGGTATCGTTTGGAGCCGAGGCAGTTGTGGTGCCAGTGTCTGCATCAATGGTCTCAAATAAGTTTGGACTAGCTGCTGCGCCGCCTTCGCCCGTAGCATCGTTGGCAGGCTCCCATGCACCATTGGTATCATTCCACTTAAGGACTTGACCATCGGAAGGACCACCATTGACGGTTGTGTCAACGTCGGCAAGGATTGAAATGCCATCTCTGGAATCGAGAATTCTAATCCACTGCCCACCGTGAGCAAAATAACCATTACCAGGATCATGTGCATGGGCAAACATACCATGGTGATCGCCAGCAGTAGGCAGTGCTGCTACGTTTTCATAGTCACCAACATATTTTAGATAACCGTCTTGACCATCGATATATACCTTTCTGCTACCCTGACTACCTGCCTTGAGATCGATGTCCCCGACGCCATTGGGCTCAATGACAATATTTCCATTGTCTTCCGAGACAACTTTGAATTCCCCAACATTGAGGTCTGCACTGAGTCGATCGAGATGACCCTCAGCAAAGACAGATCCATTCCAACGCAACACCTGACCTGCCAAAGGTGCATTGATATTGATTTGGAGATTGGTGTCGTTTCCTAATGAAGTATAGATTTCATCGATAACGGAATTGATTTTAATCGCACCGTCTCGTAGAGTATCACCTGTGCCGTCATTAGCGGCAGATCCAACGTTAAGATTTTGCTTTGCCATGGGAGGTAGTTTTCTACAGTGTTATTTAGGTGCCATCAAAGGTTTGTGTCGTGGAGTCGAATGTTGAAGACGTGAAGGACAGATCAGCACCAGTCTGACCAGGACCACCACCCAAGACTGTTAATGTTGCAACATCTGACATCAGAGGTGAGTTTTCAGCTGGGGTAGGAGCACCAACGGGACCTCTAATCTCACACTTATATCTATACCCAGACATATATGCCAGGGCAGTAAAGGTGAGACTATTGCTGGTTGCACCAGTAACTTGAGCATACGCAAAACCACCATCTGTCGATCTATACCAGCGATAACTGATAGGACCGTTTTCTGGCAGGATTTGTGCCGAGATGCTGAATGTAACTGACTGACCAGAGTTTGCAGATACGTTTTGGGGTTGTGCTGTAATCTGCAGAGTCGGTGGGGCTGGTGCTTCCCCATCACCACCTGACGGCGGAGGAGCGGGTGCAGCAGCACCATTGTTTGCAGGTTGGTCGATGGTTTCCCTTAGGCTAGATCCAATCATGTATGGAAATGCTGGATGATCTACATCAGATTCCTGGGTAGAAAGGAAGTATGCATATGTGCCATTGGGAAATTCTGGGGTGACGCAAAATCTGCCATTATGATAATCTAGGTCACCGAGACCCTCAATATACTCCCAGTCCTGCATCAGAGACCCTGCAGGTGGGTTTTGTGGTGTGTTACCGTAATCAGGTCTCCCATCAACCTCAATATTTCTTGTGCGATACTGTGAAAGCATTTGCCTTGTATTTTGCGTTGCTTCCCAAGGATCGTCATAACCATAAGGTCCGTAGATGGGGAATCCATCAAAGGCAAATCCGACAAGTTTTGAATGACCGTCTGGATGTCTTAGGTTGTCGCCATTAAACTGACTACCACCGTAGTAGTCGTTGTAATTTGCCATGGCAGCATTCGCTTTCCAGCAGTCGAGGAAATGCGTGTCATGGTAGTGATACTGACCAGTTTGCTCTGGGTGTCCGCCACAGGAATCATCACCAAAATCTACTGGCGATCCCTCAAAGTGAGCATTCCAGTTAAACCCCACAGGAGGATTACCACCATTTCCAGCACTGGGGTTAAAGAAAACAACACCATTAGCAGCAATGCCAATTGCGCCCAGTGGAGTTGCCGTGCGACCGTTTCTCTGGTCATAGTATGTGTAAGTCCTTCCTTCTCCATATGCAATAGTTTGTGGATCGGCAACAATAAGGTCTAAACGATCATCTTGTGCTAACCAACACTCCCCAGCAATAGACGTGAATACTGGTCCTCTAAAAATAAACTTTTGCTTCCTTCCATCGGAAAATACAAAAAGCAAATTATCTCCAGGGACAATTAGTCCACTAGAGAAGAGAGCATTATCAGCGAGGGATATATTGATCGAGATGACGAATCCAGTTTGAGAAAATACATTATCATCAAACTGCCTAGGTGTCCCAAACTGACCGCCCCGATATAAAAACGTATGCTCGAAATCCTGCTCTGTTACAGAATTTGGATTGTTTTGATTCGGGAAAGTGCCGTAGGATACGGGAGTTGGCAATCCATCTCCCGTAACGGTTAGCGTCCTATCTGCTGATTCGTAGATTGCGGTTGCGGTCATGCGTCGTCAAAAATTTGAGCAGGACTGAAGTTGGTGATTATTGTCGTGCCAATCTGGACCGACAGGATTGCAGAGTAACTGTAAACAGGTGTTGCGCCTGCTGCAGTGATTGCGACTCTATATTCATCACCATCATCTTGTTGTGTAGTAATACCTGTGTTGAAGATTGCTGAGTTGGCACCAACGATGTTAGACCATGAGGTCTGACCATATTCTTTCTTCTGCCACTGGTAATTCAATGTAGTTGTATTTATCGCCCCATCAGATGCCCTTCTAAATTCACCCACAACGGTGAAGGATGCAGTCTGACCTTGGTTGACTGTCACGTTAACGGGGTTGCTGAGGATTGCAATCAGACCTTCATCAACGATGATTGGGTTGCCAGCGGGATCGGTTGCCTCACCTGCGTAAATGTCCTGACCGTTATTCACGGGCTCGCCCACAGGAGTTACAAAATCATCAGCGACTGTGGTCTCGACCTGCACAAGAGGAAGACCATATCCGACACCACCAGATTTAACTTCAACTCTAGAGACTCCCATCATCGGGGTCACGCGAGCATCAAAACCAGTAGAGGAAATGATTTCAACGTTTGGTTTCGAGGTATATCCATCTCCAGGGTTGGTGATGCTAGCAGTGACGACTTGTCCCAGCGTGATTTCGGAAAGTGCTTCGGCATTACGACCCTTGACCGATCCTGTGTATTCAAAGGTAATCAAGGAGTTGGAAGATTCGATCAGAGCGACCTCACGAGCGAATTCTTCACCCTCAATTTCCAATTCGTCTCCAGATTCAATCGGGGGCACAACCGTTGCAGAGATCACGTCAGCGTCGGATCCAATGTAGGAGAATCCAACGAATGTAGATCCAGCGCGAGGCACTTCAGAGAAGATGATTCTAGATCCGACAATTTCGTAAGAAATACCAGGCTCTTGGATGATACCATTGAGAGAGATTAGGATATTATTCTCTGGCAGGATGGTGGCAGAAGAGACACCTTCTGTCAGTGTCAGGGAGTAGAAGATGCCATCCAACTTCAGGTTGAATGAAGACTTCAGCGAGTCAAACTCAAAACTGATATCATCGAGTTGACGGAGTTTGCCGATATAGTAACCGATGAATTCGGATCCAATCTCGGGTGGCTCGGTAAACTGAATCTGGTCGGAGAATGCTGTATACGCCGCTCCAGGGGGTTGCAGGATACCATTCACGAAGATTAGCATGTGACCAGCAGGATCTGGGAAGTATGCCTGACCATTCTCGATAGACAGAGAGAAGTCAGTTTGCTGTCCATCAAATCCACGGAAGTAGCGATCGACTCTGCCAGTCAGAGTTGATGCCGTAGTAACACCAGCAGCCCAACCATCGTCACTTCTGAGGCTCATGTTGTTGGTGAATACACCAACTGCTTGCTCCACCCAAATTCTAGCGGTAATACCATTCTGCTCAACAGCAGCAACCTTGCCATAAGATTGGTAGGCGGTCTCAGTTACACTAGAAACAGTTGCGTAGATTGTCGGGAATGCTGTGCCAACTTCAAACTTACCGATGTTATTGCCAGAGATATTCAGATCGGAAACAGGAGCACCAGATCCAACAGGTTGGATATTTGCAATCCAAAGTTTGTGAGGTGTGACTGGATTTGTGGTGCCGTCATATGGTTGATACTTAGTGACGATAGCGGTGAATCCAGGATTCTTGATAACCGTGCCTTGCAGCAGGTTAACCTCATCTCCAGGTCTGAAAGTTGTAGCAATGCCAGCCTCAGTAAATGTAGAAGCAATATTCAATTCGTAGACAGCGACGCCATGGATAATGTCGTTAACTTCAATGACGCCATTCGGTTGATAAATGCCTTGGACATTGAGAATGTAGTCAGTGAGGCTACCGTAGATAATATCGTTGCTTTCCCAACTGCTCTGAATTGTCTCAACATCCATAACAACACGACCACCTTCGTTACTGATGATGGATCCTGTCTTATTGTTGTAGAAGACGATATCTGCTTCGGTGTTGTCTGCTTTCTTGAAGATCTTGTCACCGTTAGCATAATCACCAAGATCAACGTTGATCAACATACGATCAGTCATAACCTCAATGGTGCCTTCTGTGAGGGAATCTTCTCCCACGAGGACATTGCCATTGACCCAAGCACCGCCAGTCTTGTCAATTACTTTAACAATCGCATAGCTATTGTTGTCATAGTAATTGACTTGTAGAATTTGACCGATTGAGAGATTGTCACCGCTAAGATGAATTCTCTCACCATTCTCGAATGTGGAAACCTGAGTATCTGTAAGGTTGCTGAGACGGATATACATGAAGGTTTCTTTGATCACAGCAGTGTTAAACGACTGTGCAGAAATCTCAGCATGGACATCAGAAGTTGTGCCATACAGCACGTCAGCATTCAGAATTCCACCTTGGATCGGAGTTGTGTTGTCTGGGTTTCCATAAGTTGTAGTTTCTCTAACAATGCCAGATCTGACAACAACTTGGAAAAGGTGCTCATTTGTATCAGATGTGTCCAGAGCAAACGGTTGATATCTTGCATCATGTGTGCTATATTCACCAATCTCGAAGAAGGTAGAATCGGCATTGAGGATATAGTAATATGTCTGATTGATACCACTCAGAAGATTGCCAGATGTGGGAATATATTGGACAACATCGCCACGACGGAAGAAGTTGGCACGGTTGATTCTAACTCTGTATTCTGCTCTATCATATCCAACTGGAACTGTTGGGGTGAGCACCACGAGCTGAGGATCTGTATTCCAATCATATCCCTCATCATAGGTTGTGCTAAGATTCACAACGTCAGTAGAAGGCACAAATGTTGTCTTGGTTTCTGTGGGGAATTGCGATCTCTCCAGAGCATACTCGAATGGGTTGATGGAAGAATCCATGTCATACTCAGTGGATTCTTGATCCCACTCAGGTCTATTGGGTGGAATGTAGATGCCAGGAGTTGTGATGTAGGGTTGCCAACCAGCAGAGGTGGGAGAATAGATGATTGATTTCACATACTCTCTGATACGAGTGAGGTGGTAGATCAGGTGTGTGCGAGTAACGTTTGTGTAGACGATGAAGTTGCCATCGCCATCAAACCAAGTTGACAGTTTATCAAACGCAGCGTTATTGCCTTTGGTGATGATATCGTAGATTACAGCGTCAATAACTTGATCTGCAAAGTCAGCATCGCCTGCATATGCGGGATAGAAGGTGACCGTCTGATCGTATGCTCTCTTTTTGATTGCTTCTCTGTTGAAGTGGATCAGGCGTGCATCAACCTTATTGCTGTTAGTGCCAGAGGCAAAGGCAGTCATATAGAGGTCAAACAGGGTGTTAATTGCCTGACGCACGTCATAGCAGCTACCCATGTTGTATTCGGTTGGGGCAATATATGTGCCATCAACCTTGGTAACAGTAGATCCGTAGTAATTCAGACCGTTACCTGCAATGCCTTCATTAACACCTTGGACAAGGATGTCCATGAGTGTTGTGATGGCACCTGCTTGAGTTGCACATGCTTGATTCCAATCTGCCGATCCCGAGCCGCCCACACTGAAGTCCCAAGTAACATCCAGATCTCTGATTGGGAGGTCTCCAGAATACTTACATGGCCAAATATTTGGCAGAGATCCTGTGTAGGTGGCAGCACTCTTAGGATATGTAACAAGATCTCCACCACTAGGATCGGCAATCGTATCAGTTACGACTTGGATGAGTGCATTGACTTCAGTATCCACATCGGTGTCGCTGATTGCTGTGTCAATCGCTTTAACACTGTAGGTGTTACCAGGAGAAACTGTTGGGTTGCCGCCTTGATAGATTTGCTTAGCAATATCTCTAGCGGTGTTGAAGATCCAGATGGACTCAGTGCTCTGAGAAGTAATATGCTGAAGATTGCCTTGGGAAATATAGAATTCTGCAGATGTTACCATCATGTTATCGCCACCATTCTGCAGGTTCCAAGACATCCAGTAGATTACATCTGCAACGTCGTGGACGCAGTTGATGTTACCACCAGGGATGGTCAGACTGGGATATTGAGCAACTCCACGCAGGACTGCTTCCTCAGCGATGAAACGGACGTTTTCTTCAATAGATCTTGCAGCAGCAATTCTGTTGTCGCTGGCACCATTTCTCTCGTAAGATTCAAATGTATAGGAGCTATCATTGTGACCGTCAATGTTGAAACGACCGAAACCGTTTCTAATTGTCAGAATTGCCATATCTCTGGCAAACTTAAACACAGTCTTAGTTGCTTCTTCCTCACCTTCAATGTGTGAGAGGAATCCATCTTCTCTAATGTAGAGTTTACCTGCTTCGTAGATTTCGGCGTTGCCACCAAATCTGATGTCATGGACCAGAGCATCAAGAATTCCAACAACGTCATCAATGCAATTTTGCTGACCACCAGGGACTTGGAAGTCTGCAAACTTGGACAAGTCATTCATCATGCCAACTGCTTCCTTGGCAATGATGTGCTTGTTGCGCTCGATCATATTTGCAGCGTCAACATAGCGATCAGACTGAGATCTTGTCTGGTCGTATTGCTTGGGATCTAGAGTAACATCAGAATCTCTATATGCAGATCTGTTTGTGTATACTGCAGTGTAGTATTCATCTTGATAGATGGCAGCAGCACCCTGCTCAGCAGCAGTCTCTCCAGGAGACAGCAGCAGATTATTCACTGCCTTCTCACAAAGAGTCTTGGCAAACTCAAACGCATCGAGCATCGGTTGCAACTCATTTGTAATAAAGAGAATCTCGTTATCACTATTGAGGTAGAAATCAATAGCAGCTTGTGTCTGATAGTTTCCACCAGTTGCTAAGTCACCAATGATTGCGGGCAAGATGTATTCCTTGAGGTCTCTGATGCAAGCAGATCTATCGGGAATGATCAAAGTCTGGACGTTATTGCCACCAAGACTAATGGTATACAGATTCTCGATATGTCCGACTGTCTCCTCGGCAATATAATCGCGGTTTTTCCAGATCAGATCCCCAGCGTTTCTGAATCTATGACCAGTGGGTGCCAACTCATCAGCAATTGTATCACCCAGAGTATCAAGGCGAGACTCAACTGCAGATGTGCCACTCAGAGAATGGGGGACACGCAGTTTTGTCGTATATGTGCCAGTCAGATCAGTATCGCTAGTGCTAATAACATACTGACACAGTTTGACAACTTCTCTCCAAGCATAGAGTGTTTGAAGCAGCTCGTTACCGATAAACTTAAGATCGCCACCCTTGTTTCTATAGAAGCGGGAATTTACAATGACGTTGTAGTTACCACCATCTCTAAGGTCAGAAACGATTGCAGGGATAATATAGTCCTTTGTATCTCGGATACAAATGTTAGTGCCATCCAAACCACCCTGATAGTCACCAGGGATGTTGAAGTCTGGATAATGTGCCTGCATAATGCCCACTGCTTCTTCAGCAATCCACGCACGGTTAAGATTGATGATATCAGCAGCATCTCTAGCGAGTTGATCACCAAGATCAACCTCTTCAATCGTGATACGTTTTGCTTCGTAGTCAATAGCGCCAAGAGTAGCAGAAGATAGGTTAGTATCCTCAAGTGTGGCATACACATCACCAGTGCCAACAATGATTGGTTGCTGAGCATTCAGACCCAGGACAACGCCAAGGCGAGTGAAGTCAACTGAGGTTGCAACAGTGAATGCTGCAGTGAAATCTGCATAACCCTTTCTAACGCAGATGTTATCGAGGTAACCCTCAAAGTTATTTGCACCAGCAGCATCAGCGCCAATGTGCATTTCTTGACTGATGCCATAGTTGTTATTATCTACGGCACTTGCCACTTCAGCACCATTCAGGAAAATGCGAATGGTTGATGTTGTGACATCTTTAGCCACTGCAATGTGATACCATGTGTCGGTTGCCATTGCAGCAGTAGTGGTCTGCACAACAGTTACCCCGTTTTGAGACAGAGTGATGTTGTTGCCACTATTACCAACTGTCAGATCACAACCCAGCGTATCCACAGCATCGAGACTATTATCAAACAAAGTCTTGGTGCCATTAAAGTTGTTGAAACGGAATCTACCTTCAAAGGTGAATGATCCATTTTCAAATCCAAAGTCATATGTGCGAGTTGCTTCTCTGATGTAAGAAGATCCACCAACAACAAACTCATAGCTTGATGTGTTATTGAGGATCGTGCTGTCATATACGATGTTACTCAGATTGACAGAGTTGACCTCAAGCGTGCTGTTTGTAATGTATTCGCCAATCTGGAAAGTCCCAGTAACGTTGCCTGTATAGATCCACTTCAGACCAGAGTTTGCACCTTTAATGATTGCACTTCCACCAGAAGTCATGCCCTTGAGCACTTCATCAGCGAAGAAGAGCTTGTTGCCACCATCTGCACCTTTGTATGCAAACTTAGTGACGCGAATAACTTCACCAGTCTGATAACCACCATCGGTGATGATGTATTCAGTGGGAGCAGTGCGAGTAGCGTGCGACATGTTGCCGTTGGTATACGACAACGTATAGACACTCAGGAGAGTCTGGAAGAGCGATGTTTGAGTATTGCAGGGGGTGAGTGACTGATCGGGTGTAATTGTGGTATTAAAGAATTGCTTCTTGCCATGGACACCAGTAATAGACACTCTCGGGTAGAAGTAATCTCCCTCATCGTGGGTGAAGTGCAGATGCTGCAGAATCACCTGGGATCCATTACCAAATCCAACGGTCCCATCAACTGTTAGAGTGATTGTGCCATTTACCTCGTCATAAGTAGCACTCATGACGTTATGAGTTGTGGTTGCAGTGCTAACTTTACCAGATCCAACGTAGGTGAAGGAATCTCCAGGTTGGAGGGTCACAATCGGAGCAGCAACCGTAAATGTGTTGCCAGTCAGATTGGAAACTGCATGGGAGGTAGCAGAGTTTCTAATGACATCTTGTGCAATAGTAGATACTTCTGCATAAATGTCGGTAACTTGCTGTGCTGTTGCTGTGGAGTTATCATACGCAATGGAATATGTGCCAGCGTCATAGACTCTGCTGTTTCCACCATATTTCATGTCGTAAGCAATTGCTTCGATAACATCTTTAATGTCGTCGATACAATCGGAATCATTGCCAGGAGAAACTGTAAATCCAGGATTCGCAGTCTTATAGACAAACAGTGCTTCAGCAGCAACCATCTCTTTGTTTCTGAGCAGCAGGTCTGCAGCGTCAATGTATTCGCCGTTGTGAGCACCGCCGTAAGCAGCAACTGGATCTGCATAGAGACCAACAATCTTAGGACCACCAAGACCCTCGGAGGTGTAAGAGATTGCACCTGTCAGGTTGTGGGTATTCTCAGCAGACAGGGAGGTTGTGACAATATTTGCCAACTCTCTGACGGTTTGCTGGATATCCAAGCAATTGGTTAGACTCTGATTATTGCCATTTGCATAGTTGGTGTCATATGTATGACCAGGAGCAGCGCCACCATAAGTTGTGGGATCGTGGAGGACTTCAAGATCCTTAACAAACATAAGGTTATTCATGGCGTAATACATCATATCCCTTGCCTTATTCAGGGCAGTGATAGATTCGGGGACTTCGCCATACAAACCATTCAGCAGATACTCACCAGTCTCATCGAAGTAGTTTTCTGCAAAGAATTGGGAGTTGAATTCGCCATTAGATCCAACGTCATTGGCGATAGCATCGACAAAGTAACCGATGTCACGTCTGCACTTATCTTGGTTGATTGTGAAGGAGGGCTTAGATTCTTCTGGAGCATCGTTGAGGTTTCCAGCAGTAAGAGATTCATCCTGCCATGTCCAAATGGTAGTAACTGCTGCCCTTACATCACTACAAGACTCTGGGTCGTTGTTGGATGTATTGCTGCCAGGAGTGCCATAAGGATCACCAGGAGACTGGTCTGCAGTCAGAGATTCGTCAACATAACCTATTGCTTGATCTGCGCTGTTGACTGCTGTCCAGAGACCACCATAGTTATTTGTGATCGAGGCATCGACATACTCTTTTGCTTTACCGAGCATGTAGATCAACTCAGCAGTAACGCGATCGTAGCTGATGGCATTATTGGAGAAATACTCGTTGATCCACTTCAGGGCATACTGGTTACCGCCAGAGTGTAGGTCAAGAGCCATGCACTCTGTCCAAAGTCTGATGTCTGCAAGATATCCATCCTTGTCACCTGCAAGCGTGCCAGGATACTGAGTCTTCATGTCATCATATGCATTCAAGACAATCTTGTCGAGATTCTTGAAGATGATACGAGTTGCGTCCTTGTATCTGGAAAGTGGATTTGTCTGGACATCGCCAGGATAGTAGAAGTCGGGATGGATAACAGCAATCCATCTTTCAGCTCTATCCACAATCTCATCTTTGTTGAGACGGATCAGACGAGCAGCATCAAATGCTCTTGGAGTAGCATTTGTCCTAACGTTGCTGTAGAAGAGGGATCTATTTCTGAGCTCATCTCCCTTAGCAAATACACCACCCTGCAGATTCTCATACTCAATTTCAGTGCTTCTGATTTGCTCGAAGTCGAGGAAGTCTTCGTTGATTCTGGTCTCGGGATTATAAATCTCAACAGGAGTGATGCTAGACTGCGAGATATCATCGAGGATGATATTCGGGTTTTGAATTGCAACAAGTCTCTCATAGATGAGACCGAAGAAAGTAGATCCAGCGTTGATGATCAGTGTGTCAACAGGTTGACCATTATTGGGGTCAAGATAGGGACTGATAAAGATGATCTGGGAAACAATCTTACTTGTCGCTGAGTAGATATACTCATTGAGTTTTAGATCGAAGATGCCAGTTTCATACTTTGCTGTGCCTGACGTTTTGCTAACAAGCAGTGTGTCAGTGAGGTCTCCGTTTTCATCAATATTTGTAGACTCAACAATAGCAGTATCTCCTTCAAAGTTAGTGATAGACTCACCAAACTTGTAGATACCTTCGGTATTCAGTAACACTACACTATCGACAATTGCGCTAAAGAGTGTAGTCCTCTTGATCAACTCACTGATTTGGAAAGGACCATCAGTGATATTGATCACATCCAAATGGAATGTGCCAGAGTCAACAACAGTTGCATATGCGTCAGAGAAGTCGCCTCTAACTTGCTGACCAATTGTCGGGAAGATACCCTGGGGATTGACAAGATTGATTCTATAGACAGGGACAGTGGCAACTCGGATTGTGCGATATCTAACTTGAGATGCTGCCTTAGGTGGCTCATCGAAAACGATCTGCCCGCCAACCACAGTGTATGCAGTTTGAGGAGATTGAATCACACCATTGAGGGTGATCATCAACTGATTATCATTAACGATTACCTGCTCGCCTTCCACTGTAATTGGGAATGCTTTTGCCACACCATCAAAGTCGCCAGAGATATCGTCGATCTTCTTGACAATAGATGTTAAAATTTCCTCAGAAGATGTCAGTCTTCTATTTCTAAACAAGACTTCAGTATTGTTGTAGTCCGTATAGACTGGCTCAGCGGCACCAAATGAGGTGATCTGGTTAACGTTGGAATATTCGTTGATATTGACTTGCTTAATAAACTCAGTGCCAACACGACGACCAGAAACGTCCTTACCACCAGTCAGCTGCAACTGACCAAACATCTTAAATCCAGCAGGGTGGTTGTTATCCAGCATCTGCTTCTTCCACTTGGTAATGGGAATTTCAGAGCTGATAACGTAGGAGAAGTTTTGATAGAAGAAGGAGTCTTGAATCTTCTGGATGATTTCTGACGGCTTACCCACATCATCGATGAATCGACCAGGAGTCTGAGTCAGGGAGTCGATATTCAGGACACCTTTTGCGATGCTCAGGTTGTCGATAATACCAGATGCCTTAGACACCTCACCAGTAACCTTTTCGCCAGCAACAAAGTTTCCTTGATAGTTGACAATCTTGAGAATCTTAGGACCAGACTGCCAACCCGTATTCGTAGAAACATAACCAGTTGCAGATGCCAACTCTGGGGAAGATCCTTGGTAGATCTTTTCACCAGACAGGAATCTGGAGGTTGCCACCACTGCTTCCGCTCTACCACCAAACACCTCAGTAAGAAGTGTTTGACGACCTTCGCCTTGGGTCAGGAAAGTGATAAAGTCACCAGCACCAGCGGATTCTGGGGTCAGTGCAAATCTCAGTTGATCAGAATCAAGACCATCAGCGATTGCATAGTAAATCTGACCCTCAACCAACTGAGTCAAACCAACGCTGCTCGGTTTGGGAAGGATGCCAACGGTGTTGCCAATGTCATCTGCACGCAACTGGACTTCTGCACCAGTTGTAATACCGTGGGGGAAGTTAAACTGCAGATAGTTGAGGTCCAGGTTAACGACGTAGTTAAACTCAGACTTCAGGGTGACAACAGGCTCGGATGAGTATCCAGCACCAGGATTCTTGATCTGAATCTCATTCAGACGGTTATTTTTAACAATAGCAACTGCTTCAGCACCTGTGCCACCGCCACCGCTAATAACAACGGCAGGAGGAGAGGTGTAACCACTACCAGGATCGGTAATCTTGATCTCTGTGAGAATAGAAGTATTGAAGAGTTGCAGGTTAACTGGGAAGGAGATTTCGGGACGGAGAGTGTAGTCGTGGGAATAACCGAAACCAAATTCATTATTCTTCAGTCTCTTGATCTTACCGATATTTTTACCAGTCAAGAAGACAGATGCACCACTACCTTCTTGAGGAATGACCACATTCAGTGCAGCACCAGATCCAGCGAGAGTGGGTCCGAGAATGCCAGGGATACCATCAACATCGATAGAAGCAGTGGTATATCCTTTACCAGGATCCGAAACGGACGTTGCCGAGATTGCACCAGATCCAGTTTCATCGTCAAGAGTGACTGTGATTGTTGCAAGACCACCTTCACCATCACCATTGATGGGCACTTGATAGTAAACGCCAGGCTGATATTCCGTGCCGCCATCAATGATTTCGATTCTTTCAATCTGACGGTATGAAGCAATGTCAGCAACCACAGGGAGTTTCTGATAGAATCCACCAGGAGACACAAGTTTGATTGTGTTGATGGGACCAATCGCCTTAACTGAGGTCGTGGAATAGTAGCTATATGGATTACCAAATTGATCGTCCTGAATCTCTGCCTGAGTTGTCTCTGGCTCGGTTTCCAGTGGGAATTTGAATTCTGTTTGACTGGTAACCTGCGAAATCTTAAATGTGCCATCAAAAGGTGTCTTGATGACATCAACGAAAGAGTTGGCACCAACAGGAGAGTTTACTCCAACTCTAGAAGGATCGAAGTAATAAGAAATGTTAGTAACGTTACCGATAGCGGAGAATTTCACATAAGGAGAGATCGAAACTCCTGCTACGCCAGGGGTGCCAACTCTAATGATGTTGTTGAAGGAGTATTCCAGTTTATACTGGTTGTCCTGTGCAAATGACAGATAATAACCAAAGTTAGACCCATCACTAACATCGAAAATATATTGGTGATTTCTGATAAACACCAGGGTTGGGTGCTTAGCATAGATTCTCACGTTGCCGATAGATCCATTACTGAATTGGGGCTCACCTGTTGCAGTCCCTCTAATCTTGAAGATAAACTCTCTAGACCCAAAGATTTCTTGGACAAAGAAAGATCCATTGAATTCATCAGCAGTGAATCCTTCTGTAAACAACACTTCATTCACAACATAGTTGTGAGGAGTGACAGAGGTTGCATAAATTAGATCGGTGAGAGCATTGTTAGTCCTCTTAATGTCCTTCTTAAGTGTGCAAGTCACTTCGACTTTTTTAACCGAAGGTAGACCACTAATAGTGAGGATTTTCTCCTTATCCAGACCCTGATCATCTACAGTGACATTTGCAGAGCTCAGAGCAATCACATCACCAGGAATATATGCAGAGGAGGGTTGAGTTTCAATGATCTTGACTTGATAGTTTGCTCCAGCATCAAATCCAAGGAATCTCGCATAGTCAGACAATGCAGACTCAGTGGAAACCCAAGTCCAGGTAACACCACCATCGCTAGCATCTCCAGAAAGATGCACTGGAGGAGTTGTGCCAGATGTGCCAGCAACTGAAGCCTGATAGATATTTCTCTTCCAGAAAACTTTATACCCAACAGGATATAGGACATGGGAATCCCATCTCTCCATATCTTGACCAAGATACTGAGGTCTAGGATATGGCTCTTCTTGGATATCGATAACAAACTCACCAGCAGTCCTAATAAACACCCAAGTGATAGATCCATCACTTGTAGCACCTGTGGTGTGTGTTGGTGGATTTACACCAGATGTGCCACCTGCTTGTGCCTCATAGATTTTCTGAGCATAATAAACTCTATCTCCAGTTGCATATGCAGTTGCAGTTTGCCAGAGGTTTTCATCTTCAATACCAACAAACTTACCAGAAAGAGTGTTGATATCTTGAGGGTTATCAGATTGGAAAAGATCAGTATCATTAAATGTGCCGAAGATCTTACCAACTCTATAGGTGTTACCTAGACCAGGATCATTGACAGTGCCCTCGGGGACATCAACAATGGTGCCATACGCTTGGACAACACCGCTGTCATTGACCTGTTGCAGGAGTGCTCCCTTGGTAAATTTGGCGTTTTGATTGAGTGTAAATTCGTAGATGTTATCAATCTTGCTGTAGTTTGCATCCTTGATATAGAATTTGGGAATCACATTAGGAGTGACAAACATCTTCTTGCCATTCTTAACGGGAATGGTGGAAGACTTGGACCCTAGGGTCTGCTTAGTATTTGTCCAGACATATGTCTGAATGGTTGTGTAGAGTGACGGTGCATCAGAGAAGTCGAGCAGTTGCAAACCACCAGCACCAAGATCCCACTGATCGATTGCAGGTTGTGATGTAACCGTAGTCCAAGTTGCAGCAGTAAACTCAGATATTGTTAGATTGGTGTGGTTTGTTGCTTCTGTCAGAGTATATGCATTTCTTACAGAGGCATGTGATCTGTCGATCTTAACAGCAACAATGTCGCTCTCAATAGAAGTTACAGTAAACTGAGTTGTTGGCAGGACAAAACTAGCGCCATCGGGAAATTCTGCCTTGCTAGAGATAACCACATCATCAATATTACCGATAAAGCACAGAGAAGAAGTTTGTGTAGCATCGCCACCGATACCAACGTCTCCCATGTTTACATCGATCAGAGACTGATATGTTAGCTGTGGGTTGCCATTTACAAATACAGTGAAGTCCCAAACGCCAACAGCAACGTTTTCCTTGACAAGTGCAATATGGACCCATGCATTAGATCCAAATGCAGTGTAGTTTGTAGTTGAGGTGGAAACAGAGACCTGAGCACCATTGATGCTCAACTCCATCTTGCCTTCATCAGCATCTCCATTGATTCCATTAACTCTCAGTTGAGCGCCAGAAGACCCATCGATTTCCAGGACATCAAAGAAAATAGGAGTTGTGTTTAGAGCAGCATACTGCCCTGTAGACATGTTAAACCAACCAGCAACCGTCCAGTTGAGGCTGCTGCTATCAATGCCTTCGTAGAATGCTCTGTTGGGAGCATCCAATTTCAGAGATCCAGTGCCAAATCTATAGATTGAAGTGTCAATGTCGGCATTCCCAGGAAGTGCAGTGCTGTATGTGCCAATATTTCTCTTAGTTGTATCGTAACCCTCATCATTCTCATCATCAAATCTGAAGACTGCAAATTGCTCTGGCACCAGTCTTTCGTTAATGACGATGATGTCACCAGAGTTGTCAACGACAGAAGTTTTGTTTCTAGATCCAATCTGATCAGTATTCTCAATTATCGATTGCTGTTGTAGGGTGCCATCAAATTTCAAGGAGTGGATGGTTGTTACCTTTCTATCTTCTGCATAGTCCAAAGCAGTTGTGATGACAATATTGCCAAACACATCAACATGCAACCCAGTGACATTGATTGACTGGAAGTCTCCCTGAGGAGTCATTGTTTTGATGAATTTCCAAGGAGAAGTTTCTTGGACCTGACTCAGAGTAAACTTACCAAACTGGATCTTCTCAAACTTACCAGAAGCATTGTTGTAGACATCCCAGATGATGAATACGTCACCATACTCATCAATATCAAACTTAGGATTCCTTACATATCCACCACCAATCGGAGGAATTTGTTTGACGTAATCCACTTCGATGTTTGCGCCATCGAAGAAGAATTCGCCATAGATTAGGTTATCTTCGTCGAAGTTGACACCAGTAAAGAAGAAGCGATCATTTGCGATCCACTTAATCTGTGTAATTGTCTCATCGCCACCAGGAGAGGCAATCTTACGCTTCTCTCTGATGTCTCCATCATTGTTGGATTGAATCACCCAAATATCATTTGGATCCAGTGCCTGAGTATCTGTGTGTCCAACCAAATAGATCGACTTGTTTTGATCTAGATAAATGTCTTGGACATAATCACGTCTCGTGGCACCAGAGATACCTGCAATGGATTTCTGCCACTGTAGAGTGCCTGTGGGGGCATTCTGAGCGTCTCTTTCGGAGATGTACTTACCAAACCACACATCTGGGTTATATGCTGTAGATACAGGATCATATGTTTGGCCTGCAACATAAATGGCATCGTTTTCTTCTGTGTCATCAACATACAGAGCAACGAATTCCATTCTCTTGGTGCCAGCGTTATTTGGCAGCAGAGTCCTAACCCAAAGGACATCACCGTTGGCATCAAACTTAGCAAGAATGCCAAGCATATCGTCATCGGCAGTCTCTTCGAGAGATCCACAAATGTAATACTCTCTTCTAGAGGTCATCAATGAGTCATGGATCTGCAGAGTGCCACCATCATTGATATACTCAGACAACCAATATCTCGTCTTAGTGAAAGATTGAGGATGACTTACGCGAATCTGAGGAGGATTGTTGATATCAAAACCGTTACCAGAGTTGATGATGTTAAAAGATCCAGCAACACCAGCAGAGTCAAGATTGATTTCAAATTCAGCGTCTTTACCAGTATCACTGATCAACTCATAGGTTGGGGGAATTACCTGGGTGTAACCAGTGCCTTCCTGATCAACTGTGACCGACTCAATGCCAGACACAACTTTAACTTTGAAAGTTTTGTTGGTGTTTGAGATGATTGGCTCGGAGTTGACAATGATTTCATCGCCAGCAATCAAGTCATGATTCTCGGATGTTGTAATGACACCATAAGGTCTGTCACCAATAATTTCTTTGGTGTATGAGGTGATTGCAACACCTTTAATCGAATCAATAATACCAGATGCACCGAAACCTCCAGTGCCAGTATTATCAAAGAAGATGGTATCATTAACCTGATAAGATTCACCAGGGTTTTCGATAACGAAACCATCAATCTGAGCAGTCTCGAATTGAGTAACTGTCTCAATGTCAATATCAACTTTAGATTGTGCGGAGACTTTCGGGAAGTAGTCATAAATCTGAAGAGTTGCCTCTTCTGTCATTTCTAGGACTTCCTGTTGCTCTAGAGCATCAATGATGCCATCCTCGTTACTATCTTGGGTTTCAAAGATGATAGGATATCCTTCAATCTCAGTAGTGAGCACATCCGACTCTTGGTTGGGTTGACGCTCAACGTCAATATCCACCTCAACGAAAGGCACACGATATCTAACAACATCCTTAGGAATATTTTCCTGGGTTGCACCCTGCCTCAAATTCCACTCATCGGGAAGGGAGTTGAATGCAGGTCCGAGGATGTATGGGAATTGTGGCACACCAGCATCCGAAGAATCAATAGTCACAAAGTATGCATAAGTGCCATCGGGATACTCTGGTGTCTTACAGAAACGACCGTTATACTGGTCAAGGTCACCAGACTGGAAGATATATTCATAGTCTGGCACAAAGGATCCTGCAGGATACTCTGCAAGCAGAGGACCATCAATACGCTGAGGACTTGGATTTGTCAATGCATCAAAAACAATCTCATCTTTCAGTGTGTATGATGTGCGAAGTCTTCTGATGCCACTATTTTGATCAGTGGGATCTGCATATCCATAAGGACCATAGATGGGGTTGCCGTCATATGCCCAACCAAGAATAGGAGAGTGATCGTAGTTGGTTTCTAATTCTTGGAATCTATTTGTTTCTTGATTTAGGAATACGTTGTCACCAACCACATAACGCAATTCTTTTGGATCTGACAGGTGAGCATATTCACCACCATATTGGTTGTTGAGACCAGTGAAGACATAACCTCTTGCATCGTCATACTTAGACTCTAATTCATATTCAAAGTTTTTATTCCAAGCAAACACATTTGCCTCAAAGGTGGCAAATTCACCAACCGCTTCGAGTCTTACTGTGGTATTACCCTGGGTATAATTGATACCTCTGTTGATAATTTCAATACCAATAACCTTACCAGCATCTTCACCAATGGTTGCAATAGATGCTTTTGCAATTGCACCAAAACCATCACCATTGATAATGACCCTGGGGGCAGTTGTGTAGCGTCTACCAGAGTTAATTGTGGCAATAGACACAATACGACCATTCAGGACGATTGGTTGTGCCAAAGCACCTTCACCCGAGGTTACAGTGACTTTGGGTAGGGATGTATAACCAGATCCAGGATTCAACAGAGTGACACTCTGAATTGGACCGCGAATATTTGCAATAGCAGTAGCACCAGTGCCACCACCACCAGTGATTGTGATACTTGGTTGTGAAGTAAATCCACTACCAGCAGATGCCACCAGGATTCTGGTGATTACTCCATTGGTAACCACAGCGGTGCCAGATGCACCTGTGCCACCGCCACCAACAATAGAAATCAGTGGCGAGGATGTGTAACCACTACCACCATTTGTGACTTCAAAGGATTCAACGCTACCGTTAACGGTAACAGATGCAGACGCGCCAGCTCCACCACCACCTTCAATCAAAACCACTGGAGGAGCACCAGCATCATAGTTTTGACCAGGATTCAAAACATTGATCCCTGTAAGAGGACCATAGAGAATCGCTTCGGCAGATTTATATGTCCAGATAGAGACACCATTAACCCATGCACCGATAGCACTATTCGGTTTGATCTGTTCTCTCTCCGAGACGGTATTTACCACTCTCGGAATTCTGATCATCTTTCTCTGATTACCAGGAATCAGAGCAGATCCAGTGAAGGGTCCAATCTTATAGTTTGGCAGACCAGATGCTGCCACATACACATAGTTATTATTGAAGAAACTATTCTGAATATTAGTAGTAAATTCAGTAACAACTTTGTTGATAGATTCTTCTGTAGACTTACCTCTGTTGAGGTCAACAGAAAGAAGGATATTACCAACGGGGACAATGGTGCTCGGGGTGTCAATTCTATACGAGAAAGTATAGTCATCAATACGAGAAGACACCAGGAATGTGCCGTTATAGATCACAGGGTTTGCACCGTAAATTGTAACGGTATCTTCAACCAACAAACCGTGTGGTTGCTCAGTTGTCACTGTAGCAATCTGCAGAAGACCGCCAGGTTCGATGTTGGCAACCTGAATCAGTTTCTTGACATTATAGAACCAAGATTCCAGTCTTTGCTCACCAGGAGAATCGGATCCCAAGGCAGCAACGTTAAGTTTATCGCCAGGCAGGTAATAGGACCCAGTATCATCCAGAATTGTGCCTGCCGCTTCGGCAATACCAAGGACACGCATCTTGACCTGATTGGTCTGACCGAAGTTGGCATAGATGAAGATATTTGAGCTAATTTTGGACCCAGGATCCCAATCCTCTACAACACCATTCTTACTTCTGGTGCATTCGATGAATTGGTTAAGAGACTTCTCTTTATACTGAATCTCCTCATTTTCTTCAATGAAGAAGGTGCCGTTTCTCTCTGGCCATCCAATAGTCGAGTCAACGGTGATAATCTGATCAGTTGTAGTCAGGGGCTCGACAAGACGAGTGTTATATGGAATCTTAAACTCACCGACCAGAGTTTCCTCAGAAATTACCAATTCATAGATTTCATCATCGCCTTTGATGATGGAAATGGCGTTTTCCACAAGTGCCGAAGCATACTTAACGTCCTGGTCAACTTCATCGGCATATTGGACGATTTCGGCATCAATTAGGTCTCTGGGGTTACCAGACACCACTTGGGTCCTTAGAATGGTGTCTACGACCCATGTAGCTGCCGATGGAGAGATGATTTGATCCTTCGGATATGTAATTTCAACTTCTTCGCCAAAAAGAATCTTAAAGAGGAATTTGGCACCAAGAGCAGTGCCCTTAGCAAGATAGAAGTCTCTAATATTCTTGATGACTTCGGTTGGATTAACTTTAGTCGGATCAAGTTGAATTGTGGGCAGATATTGCTTTCTAAACTTCTCAAATAGTTGATAGATGAAAATGGCATCCAGATTTCTAACTACAGACCCAATTGGATGGTTAGAAATGCGGGTGTCAGATTCCTTTGCAAAGATTTGGTTACCATAACTGTCATATGCGACAGTAGAAGATACACCACGGACAACGCCGTTGAAAGAAGAGGGCACATAATCTCTACCAGACTCTTCGATTACAAAACCAGTGACTTCATCAAAACCGACATCGACAGATGCCTTAGCAGCACTAGGTTCGGCAATATAGATCTTTGGCGGGAATTGGGCAGAATATCCCGTGCCAAAGTTGGTGATGTTAATGTCAGTTATCTCACCGTTAAAAATAGTAGCAACAGCAGTGGCTCCACGACCACCGATAGGCTCGCCATAGGCATCCTTTCGATCATCGACAATATAGACTGAGGGAGCATCTTCATAACCCTTACCTCCAGTAAGAAGCTCAATATCGGTCACGGCACCAGAAGCAACCGTAACATCCAACACTTGAGCACCAATAGGATCAATAATACGGCATCTGGGGGGTGTTGTATATCCACGACCACGGTTAATGATGGTCACCGAAGCAAGACCACCATTAGAATCTAAAGAGCACTCTGCCTGGGCGTTAATACCACCATCAGGAGCAGGATCGATATAAACTGTAGGTGGATTGGAATATAGTCTGCCAGGATCAGTAACTTGAATGCTATCAACATTAAGACGACCCTCAGAGTCGATCGTGGCATCGCTGATCAGCGCCCCACCAGGATTCTGGAATGCAATAACTGGAATGAAGTCATATCCAGATCCAGAGTTGGTAATCTTGATGCTCGATACCTGACCAGTGGAATCGTCTATTGTGAGGGAGACCGATGCTTGTCTACCAAACTCATTATTTGGAGAAGTAACAACAGGAATAGGTGGGTTGTATGAACTATAACCCTGACCACCAGCAATCAGTGTGATATCTTTAATACCACCAACCAAACTGTGAGCACATGCATACTCACCAAGAGTATCTGTCTGAATTGTTACTCTAGGGGCAAAATCCAGTCTGTAACCAGATCCACCTTCTTTTACAAGAATATCACTCAGTTGTCCATTGGTGATATTACAAACAGCGGAAGCACCTGTACCAAAAGAAGCGGGCACAAACTCAACTGCTCTGACCTGCATGGTATCCGAAGATCCCAATGCATACTTCATCACAAGTGTGTCGTAATAAACGTTATATTGCTCAAACGGACGCTGCACAGTGCCCGTGCGGTTTACAATCAAACCTACGTCGGAAATGGGAGTGTATGGTTGACCATTAACTCTCAGAGGGTAATACTTAGACTGATCCCACTGAGACAAAGGAATATTGTCCATCGTGACAATAACCTTATCGGCAAAACCAACCAAATAGATGATGCTGGTGAAACCCTCGTCATCGCCACCAATCGGAGACCTAGGAGCGGTCTCAAAAATAATTTCAGTGCCATCGATGGAATAGTCTGTCCCAGGGACAAGAGTTTCACCATAAACGGACACAATGAGGTGATCTGCCGAAGAGGCAGATACGGGGGTGCCAAGATAGGTGAGAGGGAATCTCCTCCTAACACCATCAAATTGGAAATATGGATTTTCTAGGAATTGCTTCTTCTTATCGAATTCGTAGGGTGCAATACCAGGAGTCAGAATTGCATCAGGACCACGAGTTGTATTTTCGTAATATAAGATCTCATTATCGATCATCAGGGTGCCATTGGTCTCCTGATAACCGTTGATGTCCTCAACGACCACTTCTGTGTCGGACAACCCAACAGATTGCAGCACAGTTGTGCTACTTGTCAAAGAGTCTGACGTGTAGGTATCAACGTCCAACCAATGCAGCAAATCATTTAGGATGCTGTATGGTCTGCCAATTTTTTCCTGAGATTTATAATACTCTTGTAGGAAAGCGATAAGTTGTCTGTCTTCCGACTTGATAAAGTCAGGAAATTGCTGCTCTACCCTGTCGGAAACTCTTAGATTAGACATATTCTCAGAAGCACTCGTCTAACTCGGGATACTGGAAAGTATCGGTGGGATAATCAATGATATTTATTAGTGATGTGCCACCGCCAAAATTGAATCCATTGAAGTTATTTGGATCGAAAGATGGGATGGTAATATCGCTCACAGTGAAGTCAATTGGATTGACTTGTGGATTTAGAATGGTTGGATCTGTGCCAGGAGGCACGTTTAGGGATCCACCAGCAGGGTAAACCACAACTGGCACTCTTTGAGTGTCATCTGGAGTCAAAGCAATATTCAGAGGACCAACACAAACGATACCGTTTGTATAATCCACCGTGCCTACATTATTATTCAAAATTACTTCTTGCTCGTCTCTGACGGTGACAAGGATCATCCTTCCTCTGCCATCGTCACGCAAGTTAACTGGGACGAGTGTTTGTGTTTGCTCCAGGCTGCTAAATGCAGGTGTCTGGATAAGTCCAGTGGTTACACCTGCCGCTACGAGGTCTTCAGTGTATCCAGTGGCATAGAATGTGCCAGATTTCACAACCGAGAAGGAAGGTAAGCAACTTCCGCCATTTCCACCATCAGGTCCACCAGCGTAATCATCTGGGTTATAAAGAGCATTACCGAAGTCTAGGCACTGGTTAAATACTTGACCAAAATTGAAGTCGGTCAAGTTTTGACCCAGAGCAACTTGGGTTGTGTTGCCAGAGATGGACGGGTCGGAATTGTCGATCACAGCACCAAGTTTGGATGCCTCAATTCTTCCACCGTAACGGTTGGATGTGTTTTGGCTATTGTAGTTGTCAATATTCTTTAAGATCTTAGTTGCAAGATCATTTGAATTCAGATTCGTGTTATTGCCGTTGTAGTAAACATAGGTCTTAGGCAAGACGTAGAATACCTTCGGATCGATAACTTCAACACCAATGGAAGCAACGGCATATGCCTTGAGTTGATTCTTCAGCTTTGTTTTGGTTGTTTCATTAAGTGCAGATCCAGTTTGGGGTCTGACAGCAATATAGACCTTGCCGTAGATTGGTGGGTTTAGTCTTTCTCCACCATAAGCAACAACACTCTTCGCCTGGGGATAGAGTTGTCTTACAATATTTTCATAATCCAACTCTGTAACAGCTCTGTTTTGAGTTGTATACAGTCTGGGAGCATTGTATTTGATCGACAGGGGTGTTTCTCTAGGCGTGCCGTCCCCAGCAGTCCTGACCGTGATGGTTTCGATCTGGGAAGATGCAATGACTCTACCTTGAGAATCGGTTGCTGTGCCAATGAATGTAAAGTCTCTGGAACCGTTTGCTTCTTCGCCTGCGGTCCTCACATAGTCAATTTTTACAAATTCGCCGTCGATCAATCTACGACCCAACACGCCATCACCAAAGACAAGGCGATACCTAAGGTCATCTACCTCTTCTAGGAAGTAAATACGGGAGTTTGAGTCCAAAGCAACTGCGCTGGTTGCTCTATTGTAGATGTCGATCTCACTTGATTGAATGGAAGGAGAGACATAAACAATCATTCTCTCGGTGTCAACATCTTCACTAGGAATAACATAATTTTGTGTCTTTGTGTTATTGACTGTGAATGAGTATGTTAAGAGATTGCCTTGATAAACTGGAATGCACTTAAACGAAGCAATACCAGTCTGTTGATCAACAGAAGCAGTTTGTTGTGTGAGCAGGGTGAAAATATAGTTTTCGTTGACCGTTTCTGCAACGAAAGAATCGCCCTTTCTAATATTTACAAAGTCTGGAAAGGTCAGTCCATCGGATCCAATGTCTGTCTGGATATGGACAGTGACCTCTGCCATTGCGGCTTTGATGGACCGAGGTGTATAGTTAAGTTGCTTCGCAATTTTAACGATATTGTCTCTTACAGTAGCAGTCTCAAGGAATGCTTCATTCAAAGCCATGTTGGCATTGAATGCTGTATAGTAGGTATTATATGCTAGGATATCGAGCAGATATGAAGCAGCAGATCCCTCAAAATCGTAGTCGGTAAATTCACTACGAGTTCTTAGGTAGGATCTAATAGACTCTTTAATTTCAAAAAAGTCTAAAGACGTTACTTCTGAGGGAATCGCTGACATTAGGCTTTCTCCAGCACGAAATCTACTTCCTTAACAATTTGCTCTCCTATAATTGAGTATCTCACTGTGACCTCAATCTCATTTGTGTCATAACCATCTCGGACATCGACCCCCTTTACGGAGATTCTAGGTTCGAGTTTATTGAGCGTAGAGTAGATCTCGTCTTTGATCGCTTCCCCAGTAAAAACATCATATGGCTCAAAAAGAAGAGCAGTTACTCTAGACCCAACATTATTTTGAAACGGTCGCTCTCCAACTGCAGTTTTAACCAGATTCATTACAGATTGCTTGATAGCATTATCATTCTTAACTGCACCAAAATCACGACTATTGGGATTGGCGTTAAACGTCATGTTAAAATCCCGATAGCCGCGACTTATGTTTTTATCTGACTTAAACTTGTAGGGCATTAGTGCCAACGCTCAACGAAATCGTCAAACCCGTTTTTACCACCACACCATCTCGAATTACGATCACCAGGCGGATCGTTTGGGTGCTTACGCACTTTACCAAGGTATTTATCACTTCTGGGATCGGTGATTAAAACCATCCCTGACGAGATGAATTCCTTACCTTGATCTGGAATTGGGTGATTAGCCATCTGTCTCTCCATAAAGGGTCAACAGAACTTTTATAGTGGTTGCTATCACTACGATTTATTTATAGTCCCACGGCCAATGGTTGTTTGGTTTCTCCCACCAAAAATGTAAATCTGTCATATAGTCATCATAATACAAAGACACAAAGTCGCTTTTGAATTTGCTACTCATGTTTTCACACAAAGCGACTGTGTGGATATTATGCTCCTGGACAAACTGCTTCATCGAGTCAGTAATCCACTTGTAATTGCTTCCACGGATTACTCCTGCTTCAATGAGCACAAACTGATCCCAGTCCAATACCCACTCTGCAAAATTGATTTCAAACTGGACTCTATATGGACCTGCTTGCTCATCTGGGAAGGGGACATTAACTGCTTCAATATGATAAATCTCCCCATCCACACTCAGGGCATGTGACAGGTGTTGAGTCACAATTCCTGAATAGTCTGGGGAGACACACAAAAAGCAGGTCCTACTCGGATGAATATCTGGTTTAGAGACTTGTATTTTATATACTAGCTCTTCAATAAGTGCTAACTCTTGGTCTCTACTGATATAGAGTAGGTCTCTGCCGTTTGTCATGTCAAAAAAGGTTGAGTTGGTCTTCTAGATTTTTCCACGTTGGTGGATGGAAGTTGCAATATTCATTGAATGTAATTTTCATTTCTTTGTGGCTCAAACCACAATGGGATGCTGCTTTGGGCAAATTCCATTTTGCTTCAAAGAGCATCTCCATCGACTTACGGGTTTCGGGTCTCATTTAGCGCCCTTGACCACGATAACGCTTTTTACGTCCATTGCGTGACGATGCTCCAAGGTGAGTATTCTTGCTGCGACCTTGACGAGTCTTCTTCGGGGGACCTTCGGTGTAATTGGATCGAACCAGTCCGACTTTTGCTTTTGCCATGAGTGACCTCAAACTACCTTGTAATTATACATCATCCAGACCAGACTGTCATCGACCCATATGCAACAACACTGCTGCAGGGATATGACCATCCTGGGAATCCAACGCCCAATGGATCAAGAATTCTTATCACAAGCCTCTTCAGGGCAAACGTGAAGAGAGTGGTCGGATATGCCGTCCTAGAGTGTCCAACGCCCTTATCCTCTAGAGTTAGCACAGAGCATGGAATAGGGGTCGGCACGGGGCACACAGCGTTGCCACAGGGGCACATATAGACGATAATGTTAGTGCAGGTGCTCGGGTGTGGAATAAACTTATCTCCTGCCAGCATAATTGGGAATCCATGCACCAAAACAGTTGCCCTATCTGGTGTGATTGGGAAAATCGGTATTAGATTCAAAGGTGGCCACCAACAGGAATATTCTTTGATACGAATAGTCCTAGGTTTTGGTGGTGACTTACATGGTTGAGTGCTATGGACCACAGGAGGCAAACACAATCCGTGTCCTGAGCAAGGAAGACCATTTAATGCTGCAACTGGTTTTACTAATCCGAATGGCATTAGGTTACTCCCTCCAATGATCTGCCAATGTCGTATGGATACTGATCTTGACATTCATCGAAATATGGATTGCCCAAATTTCGGATTGTCCTACTAAGTGCAGTTGTGCCACCCGACAAATAATTCAAAACTTTGAATGTGCCCGAATATGGACCCATCTTCATTCTATATTTACCTTGGGTGATCCTACTAGGGTCAATAGCGATGGAAACGTCCGCAACACTCTCCAATGCAACACATCCATTACACAATCCAGTGCCACTGTTGTCTTGCTGAGAGAAGAAGAGCGAATATGGAGTCGCTGAAGTTGGTGGAGTGATTTCGTAGTAAGTTAGACCAGGAAGACCATTACCATTTGCGTCATAACCACAAAATACGTCCAAAGGACCATCTGTATTAGATCCCTTCCTCACATAGCGGTCCCAGCAGTCCTCAGGGATGCCTAGAGGGTCTGTAGGACACTCATTATCGTTAACACGGATAGAAGTGTAGACTGCGCTGTCCTGCCCCTCCACAAAACCTTCTTCATCGGCAAGTGGATCTGTGGGACTGTAAGAATATGTGGTCCAGAACCCATAAGTGGAGTTTGGAGTGTATCCTTCGACGTTATCTCCCAGCCAAAGTTGGAATTGCTCTAATTCTGTGAAATTACTGCGATTATAGTCAAACGTATTTTCATCAGATCCCGTTGGGACGAAAATTAGGTCATTGTTGTTGTTTGGATCACGATAGCAACGACCTGAGACAGATCCACGACTACAATTCCAAGTTTTTGTGCCACCAGACACTTTTCTACGCTCAGTCAAGCGTGGTTTCGGTAAGCCATTCAAAAATTCCATAAATTGCTGACCCTGAGATCCAGTTGTGGTCCCTTCAATGCTCAAATTGACTTGGAATTGCGCTTCCTCGTCTTTTGGCGCACAATATTTGTATGGGAGGTAACCAAAAGCGACTGTTTTGCCATATGTGCGTGATTCTTCGTCTTCATCCGCTGCCATATAGGCACATGGCATCTGAAACCACTTCTTGATATTGTAAATAATCGGTTGATCGACGTAAATGCAGCGATTTCCGCCAAAAGCACCATACAAACCGTTGAAAGCATCGGTAGTTTTCTCTGCTGTCTGAATATCTTGCTGAATTTCCGAGTGATACTTGCTCTGATATTCAGCAACGCCAGAATTTACATTCAAAACGTCAAACATTCCGCTTGGAGGGAAGGCTTTTGTCAATGGCATCCCCATTGTGATGTCAATACAGTCAGCAGGGAGTGCTTGACAGAAAGCAAATTGACCATCTGGGTCAACTTCCGCCAATTCCATGTATGTGATTGGAATATTTGTCTTATTCCCCTCAGTCAAAACGCCAAAACTCTGCTTAATGATGTCTTGGAAGGGTGTCATGTCCTTTCCAAGCGTATCTGAGTCCAACATCCCACTCAAAGCATCGGGTTGTTTGCGAATACTCTCGTTATCGAGCTTAGATTCTGCCTCAACTTGCAATCCTTGCTCGGCAATATAGACAACTGGCGGGTTTTGGGGGTCATAACCACTGCCACGATTGATAATTGTGACCTTTCTGATGATTCCCGAGGGAGAAATGTCCGTGATTTTCGCTTCTGCTGCTTTATATTGCAAAACTGTGTCAAATTCACGCGATCTTTTGTTATAACCTTGCGCTACTTTGTTAAGAACTCGTCTCTGTTGGGAAGATCCAGTGCGATTTGTCTCCAATTGTGGGAATTGATTGGTGTTTTCCTCGTATTGTGACTTGAATCCACGCCTAACTCCCTCTGCAGTGTCTTGTGCAGAGAATTCTTCGAGGATTTGTGGGTCGGAAATGACGATTTGGGGGTTGATATACCCTACTCCACCGTTGATGATGTTGATTTCTACCACTTCACCCTGGGTATTGACCACTGCTTCTGCCTCAGCAAGGTCCAAAGTGCGGGTTGGTATCAATGCTTGAGGGTCAATCTTGACTTTATAGTATTGAATATTCTTCTCAAACTCGTAAACACCCCAAAATGCGACCTTATCTGCGATGCCATACCCTGCCAAGACCACTGCAGTAGCACCATCTGCCGCAGTAATCGCCTGTTGGTAGGTAAATTTGTTGCCATCTACACCTTCATAGCGCGATAGGTCCATATAACCGCACTTCATTTTGTCTCCAAAGTAGAAAACGCGGTTGATCAACCACCCTTGGAAGATTTCACCCTTCTTAAAACTACCCGAAGATGAGGTATAGCGGAAAAAGATACGCCTATCATCAGTGCCAGCAGTGGAAAACGACTCCTCTAGACCACTACCCCCAGGTCCTTCTAGGGTAATCTTGGACTTTGTAGTCTTCCATGCATCCTCTCTGATCTGATAGAAGTGCGAATAGAAGTCGGTATTGGGTATGCAGCAAGGATATGACCTTGAAGCGCCAGACCCCTGAGCACCTTCTGAGGTGCAAGTTGCGTTTGGACAACATGCTCTATCACTCAATTCATACTGAATGCCAAAGATCGGACCATTCCAGGGGTAGGTTGTGTCATACAGGTAATACATGAATTGGGAGTCATACCCATATTGAAACCCTAGGAAGCGTGGCACAGCGCCCTTGATGGCACCATTCAGACCATACAACCACTCGAAACGTGCTTCTTCATTGAGAATGGTAACACCAGATCCACCACCTTCAACGTTATCATTCAATGGCCATCCATATCCATCGACAGCAGGGACACCAATGTCACTATTTCTGCGATATCTGAGGTATGAGTGGGTAGTAGTATTCCATGCATACCACCCAGACTTGTCAATACACTGCCCTGTAGGACCAATCTTACCAATATCGATAATTCTCTTACTGCCTGCATCAGGTGCGTCACCACCAAAAACATAGCAGAGGATACCCTGATACTCATATTCGCCATTCATGGCGTCTTTGGGGGCGATAGGACCGCCACTCAGGTTGACTTCGCCAGCAGGTGTAGTGGTATAGAAGTTGTCAGACTCGGGTGTGCCGCTATGAATGACGTTATCTTTGAAATAGTGATACAGTGGTAGGATAGATTCACCACTCCCTAGGTAGTCTGCTGCAGCACCAGGAGTCGTAAACACATATCCCAACTTTGAGACATATCGATACGGCGCACTATTGTCACTTGCAGGGGGTGTAGCAGATAATGTAAGAATCGAATCATCATTACTTTTACCTCTGTAATGAGAATACAGCGGCACCGATCCTTGGACTTGTGTCCTCATAATAAAAAACACAGGAATATCACCCTGTCTAGGCTCAGGGTTATATCCTCTTAAAACTTTACGCCACGATTCATTATCACCGACAGCATCTTCTTGTCTTAACTGATCTCGGTGTGTGTATTTGTGATCGTATTTTGCTCCACGATACCAACGATATATTGGTTGTCTCTCGAAATCGCAATTACTTACACAGGTAGGCTCTTCATCGCCAATGTAATGCACATTATCTTTGCCAAGCGGCATCGACCCAGGACCCTCATCGAGAAAGGAGAGAGTGTATGCTGACCCATCGTAGTCAAACATAGGTCTCTCATAATCTTCCCCATCGATCGGGTTTGGGAAACTGCGACCTGTTTCAAGAATAAAGGCGGGCATTCAATTTATTGAGCTTCCAATTTATTTAGTCGCTCATACAGATCATCAAAGATCTGTTTCATGTTGAGATATTCGTCCGCCCCTTGAGGTTTATACTGAATCATATCCGCCGAAGGCGGAGGGAGTTTCTGTAGAGCACCTTCACATATCGCCACTCGCTTGGATAGATTCTCAATTGCCTTACCCACCTGTGTTAACAGATACGCCAACTGATCAGTATCACTCATATCTGGGGTGATGACAACCCCATCTGGGGTGGAGGATGTGTTGTAGTTGATAGGATTCATAGATGCTCAACGCGGTTTTGGTTTTTCGCGGTTTTTGAAATTACTCAGATTCCTCAACCTTCTTAATGTAGATCGACCCATCGATCTCCTCTGTGTATTCTAAGAGATCTCCTTCGACCCATCCAGTCTCGTCGAGTAACTCTTCGGGTAGGGTGATGAAACATTCTCCATGCTCATCTTCTTCCACTGGAATTGTGTATCTTTTACTCATAGGTTTTGCAATACCTGTCATGTGTATGTAGACAAAACAATATTTGACAAAATTGCAAATACTGTATGAGTGGGTTACTTACCCCTGAAGCGTGTTACAAGTGCCTTGTAGGCGATCCTGAGAGTCTCTGAGAGGGTTATTGAAATATATTCTATTTGCTCTCTTGGCGTGACTCTGAGGGGAGTTTTTATACCCTCAAAATTTTTTTCAGAGGGGGGGACCCGTAGTTTCATTTTGATAATATGGGGAGATACATCGAGGTCGATGCTATACTTTTGTAGGTTAGGGACTTATGCGTTTTTAATATACACCATCACCCCCAAGAATACACTGCTCTCAGAGTAACTAATAGTCCCCAACATGCACATCATAGCATAACCCTTCAGCAATGCAATAGTCACAGAATTGTTGATACTGTGTGAGGTAATCATCAAGGTCCAGGTCTATTAACTGTTGTGCTAATTCGACTTGCTCTTGTGGTGGTAATTGTCCCTCATCGTATAGATCAAGGAGTGCCTCTAGACTATTAGGAATAGAGGCGATCTTGCTGCCGTAGGTGTCACTCATACGCCTGAGAATTGCTTTGCATCATTGATAGCGAGTTGCTGTGATTTGAATGGACCATACTTAGGACAACCATCGTAATTGTATGCCCAAAAGTATTTCCTACTCTTCTCCCATACTCTTATATCAACAGGAGGAATTGTTTGGAGTTGGATAGTATTACTCACGACCAGTCTCCTCTAATATCCTCAGAGAATTCAGGTCCTTCACTATCATCATAGAGGTCTAGATCGTCCTCTGCTTCTTCACTCAGAAACTCGTCAATCCAATCGGTGTTAGGATCAATCATGACTCGTAGTCTCCCTGGGCATAATCATCAACTGAATTCTTTCGTTGATACTTACCTGTGGAAAAGTCTGTGGAAAAGTCATCATAATTGGTGGAGGATTTCTTACTATTACCCCACTGTCTTTTCTCTCGAATACTCTTAGGTCTCCGAGAGTTGTAAGGATCATTGCGTTTGTAAGTGCGTCCCATTAGTTATGTTTGAGAGGGTTTGAGTGAGTTACAAATAAGAGGATAAGTCTTATCTGAGTTATTGTCAAGTGGTCTGTGAGGGTTTGTGTAGTGTCCTCTGAGATCTTGCGAGATCTGAGTCGATGTGTTACAGTCCGAGGTGACTAAAAGATCACACATTTCTCGGAGTATTTAACACAAACATATGTTTTTTAAGGTATTTAGTTTTCCACAAGTTTTTCCACAAGTTATCAACAATCCTGTGGAAAACTACGCGGAGAGTATCATTTAGATGGGCACGAAGTTAACAGTGAGAGTGATACGATTAGGCGTAGCATTGCCTTCATAACCATGTGTAATCATGCTTGGATAGATGATAACATCACCTTCTTCCATAGGTGTTGTTGCTTCCGTAAGATTATAGGGAGAGTAACCTTTAGATGGAAATTGCATGACTGGGTAATAGTTTGATGTGACATTACGTCTAAACTTTACAGGTGCATGTCCTTTCTCGTAGTTAATTAAAACAGTGGCAGAATACAAACAATTAGAGTGCTCATGTGGTGCATACAATGCTCCTTCACCTGCCATCTCTAAGTATGCTTCACTGATGGCAAGATTGACATCATAATTGTATGTCTGAGTATTGAAAAGATTAGCAATTTCGATTAACTGTTGGGACAGTAATGGGGATTGCTCAATACACTCATTGCGTGATCCAATTTGTTTTACATTATGAGAGATTGACTCTCTTCCAGTTTCATCAACTAACTTAACTTTGTTGATGTAAGTGTAGATTTCATTTCGGAGGGCAGGATAATCTTTGAGAGCATATCGTCCTACAGGTTGTGGAAAAAGACCATAAATCTCCTGTGTTACTGTATCCTCTAGATTGTCAGATAAGTTAGTCATTTGGGGCGGAGTTGTGTAATACTATTTTATACGAGCACATGACGATAGTCAATGGATTTAATACACCAACCCGTTGCTGCTGTGATCTCTTCGATTAGATCATCACCATCATCTGCCTCCCAGATTTCACCGATTGCTTCATCAGTTACCTTCTCTTGATAGTCTGAATCTACTTCAGGAAAACTATCATCTTCAAAGTCAAACTCGATTGCAGTAACTTGGAAATGCATTGTTGTTAAACAGTAGCAGGGGCGAGAGTAACAGTAACGCGGTGAAGATTTAATCCTGAGAGTTGCTCACCTACACGTTTGCAAATTACATCAGTGGGATTCTTTAGGCGAGTCTTTTCATACCAAATAGTGCGACATTCGTCGTAGGTTTCAACTTCAATGCGGACAGTTTGTGTCATCGTGTGGTGCGTTGAATGAGATCAGCAGTGAGGTGAAGTGCTTCGCCTGTGTTATATCTTACACCAGGGAAGATGAAGAAAGAAACAATGAAGATTAGACCAATGACTTTCATTTTGTTGGGTGATTTGAAGGTCAGATACTTACGTCGTGCCATTTAATCAGGCAGCAAGAGGAAGAGCAGACTCACCAAGATTCAGACCAGAATAGAATGGCACAACCTCGAAAGATTGAGTGCTGTTGTTATACTGACGCACATACCAAACATGATCCTTTTGAAATACACCTTCGCCAGCGATTGCATTAGCGTCGCAGATAGCATTGAGGCGTGATTTAGTGGTCACAGACTGCCAACCACCATCAAACAGTTGCACACAATCATCACTCACAGTGGCGATATGATTGCCGTGCAGATATACACGAGACACATTATCTTGCTCATCAAATTGCACAGAAGTGTTACCAGATTGCCAGTTGATAGAATCAGCGATTGCCTGATTCATTTGCTTTTCAATCTTACGCATGGTTTTGGAGTTAGAGTGAATGTGGAAGGTGCGATCCCCCCCACGACATTGAATATAGGGCATTTTGGGGGTCTGTGCCAGAAAAGTGGACAGTGTGCCAACTGGCACAATTTTACTTTCTAAACCTCGCGCAAACGTCATCATAGGATGCACCTACAGGGATTTGTTTGCAAAAACGCTCCATCTTACTGTCCTGCATTTTGTTGACTGAATCAATAGCGGAGACACCAATCATGCCACCAATGACAAGAACGAAACCAGCGAGTACGAATCTCATGATGTAAATCAGTAACGTGAATCGTTGATGAATTGACGATAGACAGAGGCAACTTCTTCCCAGTGATAATCTTTCAGATCACCACACATGCTCTCCATGTAGTCATAAACCTGACCCCAATCTGCATCAGTGGATGTAATGAATTGAGGAAGAGTTTTGAGTGCAGAGTTAAACATTGAGTTTGAAATCATTTATTGAGAGGTGTGAAAAACCAGAGGATGATGAGGGCACCAAGTATCACTGTTGTCATGCGATCAGTGCATCCAGTGCCTTCACATGTTGATCATTGAAGATAGCAACACATGGCGCGGTGTTGATATACTCAACGATGAAATCTTTGCACTCGGCAACAGTATCGAATCCCGCAATGCGCGGATAGATCCACACAGTATTGCCATCAGCAAGATCTTGACGACGACGTGCATTTACACGATAGTTTCCCTCATCCTCAGAGTAATCTGCAGTGATAGAGAAAGCAGCGAGACGATTCTCACCCACCCAGATAGAATCTTCCTCGATCCAGATATCTTCACAATAGGCGACAGTATCCAGGCGCTTGGTGTAATCAATGGAGATGGGGTTGGTCATTCGTTTTGTTTGTTGTGAGAGTATATTTGCACAGATCAGGTGCCTGTGCTCATTTTGTGTGCAGGTTGTCTGACTGTCACATGCCATTCAGAAAGTCTGCCATTGCCTCATTATATTCTTCTTCAGTGAAGAAAGTGCGACCATGAATAGTCTTAGGAAACTGCTGTTTTGCAGCAGGTCGGTAACACTCAGCGACGGTGAATCCCTTCTCTTGAATGTAATCGGTGTAAACGTTTTGCATTGCGTTGTTGTAATTAGAAAACCAGTTTGCGTCGTATTTGGGCATCATGCCGCTGCCTGCTCCCACACGTTGTAAAACATGTCCCAGGCGTAAGTATCAGCAACGAAGGTCTGAATGTCACACTGATCGCATACCCAATCGTATGCCATATCTGCATCAGCGTTAGTATCAATCACGAAATCGTAGAGACCTTCGATTGCACTCTGAAAGTCCTTATCCTCAGCGAGAGAGACAAAGAACTTGCCAGTTTCGTTGTCGATCATGATACGCTTGCCAGTGATGGAGAAAGAAGGAGAGTGAGTCATTTGCTTTGTTTGGTGTCCTACCATTATAAGCACGGCATCGGGCGATCTGGGGGCATCAGTGTGCCACTACGTCAACTGGCATCATTATGTTGAAAGTATGCTGCAATGATTCGCTCATCATCCTCATTCAAATCATCGAATGGAAGAATACTCTCACACAGATCTTTCTTTGCATTATCAATACAATCATCCAGTTGATCGTAGAGATTAGTATAATCGAAATTGCGAGAGATGTATTCTGCAATCAACGGCACATCATCCTCAGGGATATCATCGAAGTTGTCGAGAATGTAGTTGTTGATGTCGATTGTGAGTTTTGCCATTATTCTAGTGAAAGAATGATTTCAAGTAATTTATATCAGCAAGCGAGCGCAAGTCCGCTGTTGAAGAGTTGTGCATCAGTGTGCATGTCGGTCACTTGATAACCATAACCCTCAACGCGAGAATCTACTTCACGCTGAAACTCGCGGTTGCGAATGTAACGCTTAGACTGACCAGATCCCATGAAAGTAACAATCTTGAGTTTCATCTGTTTGCTGATAGTGCCATCAGAATATTTGACGGGATAGAAGTCAACAACCATGTTGCCATCTTTGGAGGTGAGTTGCATTTGCTCTCGTTTCTTTGACCTTGTTATATTTGCACAGATCGGGTGCCTGTGCCCATTTTGTGTGCAGGTTGTTGGATTGGCACACTACCCTAGTTTGGGTGCTGCTGGTGGTATGCTGCTCAATCCCAGGGGTGCTGATCCTGAGATCCCTGTCCCTGTCTTGCCTCAGATCGCTCTTTTTCGATGATTCTAGCGAGCACGACCTGATCATCCCGCCCGCACCTGAAACCATACAAAAAACCGATCTTATAACCCAAGGCGAAACCTATGACAGTGAAAGCAACACTTAGCATGATTCAGTAAGATTGATCGAGTTTCTTGTGATCGTTGTTTGCGAGAGATAATTGCCTCTCAAACTCAACACGCAATGAGATAAGATGCCTCCTCAAGAAATCCTTGAATGTTACATGTGGATCATCAATTTGCTTCTCAATCTCATCAATTTGTGCAAGAATTGTTTCTAATGTTTGTGATGTATCAGACATAAAGATTATTCATGAAAGTCCATTCATACTCGCCATCTTGAGGATCAACACCATCAACAATCCACTCTTCACATACAGCAATGGCGTCCTCATTCTTTCCTTCCTTAACAAGATCAGTCAAGCGAAGGAAATAGGTTTCACCCATGTTTTCGATGCTGGTTTCCTTCTCGTTGATGTCGTAATCCATGATCATTTAGAATGTTGAAGTTGAATGATTTTTTGAAGCAAATCAGTGTGTGGAGTATTCTCAACGAGACCGCGAAGAATAGCGAGATCACACTTATTTAACTCTGTGATGAAGATGTCTTCATCGAGATCTTCATCTTGTAGAGTTAGATCTGGATTCTCCCAAAAGTCGATCCAGTCACTATCATTTGCTGCAGAAGTGATCATCAGAAAGGATTGCTCCAACGCTCATATTGTGAGAGAGTGATATAACCCTCTTTGCACAGTTGATCAGTAAAGTCATTCCATTCAGTGCGCTTCCAAACTACATCATTCTTGAGTTTGGGATGTGCAATAGTGATGACTTTCCAGTTATACTTAAACTGCTGAAGTGCTTGTGCTTTGGTAGTCATGTCGAATTGCTTTGACCTTGTTATATTTGCACAGATCTGGTGCCTGTGCTCATTTGGTGTGCAGGTTATTCAAGTGGCACACTACCATCCGTGATTAGATTCAGTAGAGTCTGTGCGCGTGATCGATGTAGATCATGGTATGCAATCGTATCCTCAATAGCAGACACTAACTCATCATAACATTGCCGAGGATTTGTATCATCGGAGTTGAGATAATCACCGATCGCCTCATCAAGACGTTGGCGACGTTGCTCAGCATACTTTTTATTCACTTCAGATTCCAGGTGGAAGGTGTAAGCGTCAGTCATAATCAAACAAGTTGCAGTTGAGGGACATTTGTAACTTTGAAAGAGTTAATTCCATCGGGACCGATGGAGTAACCATTGTCAGGCAACATGGAGTTGCTCTCAATAACTTGCCAAGAATCTTCGGTCTCTTTGATAACAGCGAAACCGAAGACTCCTGCAGTTGGCATCATAAACAAACCGTGCTTTTCTGCCTGCCTAGCAGATGCAAACCCACGGGCAGTGATAGTCCAGGTGATACCAGACTGATCACCACCGAAGTATGCACAAATGAAGTCAGTCACGTTGCTTTGTTTGTTTGTTACCTGAGTATTGTAGGGCACAGCGGGTCACTGGGCGCTTGGAGTGTGGAGGTTTGTAGAGTGGCACAATCAACGATAGAGGGGCGATCGACTGAGTTGATAACCCTCACGCAATGCATGTATGATTATATTATCATACGAATGTGAGCGGAGAGGGATGTGTCGGTGCAACAAATAATCCTCACAATCTTCTGCTAATGCCTCCTTATCTTCGTGTGACATTGATTCGAGATCGATCATTGGTTGTCTTCAAACAGAAACACAGTCTACTCTATGTATGGACTTCAGCACCGAAACTTAAGGATGATTTCAGATTTCAGGTGGGACACAGATTAGTCCTAGAGTGAGTCTAACTCCTCTAGATGGTGGATTGCCCCAGTGATGCAAATGGGATGGAAATATCACCATTCTATTCTCTTTGAATGGTATCCTGTGCAGTGATTCAGTAGAATGATCTGCAAAGATCAAATCACCATCAACACCCTCCACCATGTAAACTACACTCATTGGACCAATCTCATCAGCATCAGTATGCTCTTCAGACAATAGTCCAACACTTTGAAAGTTTAACAGTGTGCGTTGCACTTTATATCCAGGCAACAGATCATCATCATGAGTAACATCAGCGTTGAGATATTCAACAAACCAATCATACTCAGGACCAACCCATCTTCCATTGGATACCATCATCGTCCCGAAGAATCTGCTCTTCTGATAGTTACCATAGGGTGAGTTTGTGAAGCGCACAGGATACTCTAGAAGGCGCTGTGATGCCTCTGAAAGCATCCAGGTAGGGTATCTATCATCGATGACCTTAATTAGATCTTTCACTTGAATCCTCCTCCTTTTGTCTTAGCATCAAGCACCTCAACATGTGATAGATGTTGTGGGAAGTTCCACCATGCTCTCATCACATCTTCATAATCATCTAGAATCTTGACACTACCATCGACACACCATACTTTATAACGATGTCGATCATATGGAGCATCTGATGTGCGTGTGAAGTGTGTCATTTGTTTTCTTCAATCAACCAATTATCATCTTGTGGAGCATCAACCCAAAACCAATAATCTGGGTTGTCCCATGCACTAACGAAGATGCGATTGCCCTTCTTGTGCTCTACTCTCACTTGGTTTTTGTTATTCAGATACTGAGCAAGATCATTCCTTGCTTTGTCGCTGATAGGTATAACGATGGCAGTATTTCTTAGCATGGTGGTGGCATTGCGGTGAATGGTGTGGTGAGATCTTTATCAATCTCACTTCCTACTTTCTTTGCATTTATAGGAGAATGAATTGCTCCTGTTTTCTTCTTGATAAATCCCCACACAGTTTTAACTGGTTCAGTGGTATAAACGTAGGGATAGTGATGATGTAACCACACAACATCGTAAGTCTTGTTAAACTCAGCGACGCTGTAATGATACCCATCGGGTGCCTCATGAATCATGTGAGAATTGTCAATAGGTGAGGTTTGCAAAGTTTAGCACGTTTCTGTGCCATTTCACAGTAAGTTTGATCAATCTCAAAACCAATAAACTTCCTGCCCTCTTCTATACACACCTGAGCAGTTGTGCCACTACCCATGAAAGGATCAAGCACCACATCATTCTTATCACTCCAGGTGATAATATGACCTCTTGCTAACTCCTCAGGCATGGTTGCAGGGTGTTTGTATGACTCTTTGGATGATTGTCCAAACCCACCGCTATTCTTAATCTTCCAAATATTGGTCCTTACACCATATTCTCTGATTTCTTTGCTCTTCTTGCCTGGGTCATGCATTGTCCCATCCTTGCGCCTGGTTTTAGCATTTCCGAAGGAAGTATAACCTGCCCATGCATTTTTCTTATCTTGGATAAGATTGATGGTCTTAGGTTTGCCCTTGGAGAGGATAAAACAATACTCAAAGATTTGAGTATATCTCACGCTATTAGGACCAGAAGCAAATGCTGTGCCTGTCTTTTCATAGATCATAGTATCATGTAGACGGAGACCATGAGCATCCATAAAGTATAGGCACTGACGAAAACTACTACCAGTTTCACTACCTTTTACCGTTGCGTCGTTGACATTCCACATGATAACACCGCCAGGTTTCAATACCCTGACGATGCTATCTGCTACCCTCTTGAATACCTCATGGTCCCACTTGCTGCTGTCATTGTATGTCCGCAGGTCATCGTAGGGAGGAGAGGTGATCACTAGATCCACACTCTCCTCATCCATGAGTTGCATCCCATCGATGCAATTCATCAGGTAAGTATCATTGAGCGAGAGTTTCATATTCGGTGTGGATAAACTTGGTGGTGCTTCTGATTTTACCATAGATCACAGTAATGCAAGCAGCATCATCTTTGTGGATCTGCAGTTTGCTGAAACCGTTGTTATTCTTGCCAGTCTTTGTAACGCTGTCAGTCCACCCAGTCGCCTCATTAGTGGCGAGGGAGAGGTCAACAATAGCAGCGAAACAACGAGGGAAGATGTTACCAACCTGCTGCACTTTGCAGACAAAGACCTTATCAACCTTAGTCTTGCTGTGGTTGTTGCCAGTAGCGAAGGATGAAGTATCCTGACCCAGTGTCAGTTTATTCTCCAACTCTTCCTGCAACAGGATAGCATCATAACCAGTAGTCTCTTCGGTGATGTAATCAACTCCGAGATTCTTGGCAGCATCCTCTAGAGCAGGGTTGAAGATGTTGGCAAGCAGTTTAGTCTTGTCAACAGTATTCTCACCAAAATACTCATCGAGATCGCCATAACGACCGCCAGAGATGATGCTGAGACCTTTAGAAAGACGCTGGGTGGTGAGGTTGAGAGCGGCAGGAATCAGGCGAAAGAGTTGATCAGCGAGTTGTGCGTTTGTTGCCATTGATCGAATTGCTTTGACCTTACTAATATACAGACAAAATCACCGTGCGGTGCAAATAGTGGACGGTTTGGCGACTGGCACATCATTCCAATGTCTGATCACTCCTGCAACAATGAAACAATTAGTGAGGAAATAAGTGACAAATATAATAGACCGTATACTAGCAATGTTGTCTGCTTCTCGTTTATCATTGGATGCTTTTTCTCCGAGTGCTTTACACCATAGTCGCCATAGTTTCATTCAAACTCTTCTACGATTGGATGATAGGGTAAAACAGGAATTGGATGCTTTGTATCATAGTAACCCATCTTGTGCCAGTAGCAATCAAGCATCATCAATTCTTCAGTTGGATCGTTAATGTTATATGCATCAATGTATGGGTAGTAGTCATCACATTGCCTTACAATAGCAGCAGGCACCTCAATAGGTTTCCAGTGCAGTGGTTCTTGAATAATAATGGGTATCATACGAGTGCAGTAGGAGGGACACCTTTGATGAAGATCTCATCAACAACGCGCTGCAGGCGCTTGACAACTTGAGCACCATAATTCTGATGCACGGGCACAGTCACGAAACCAGTGGGTTTGCGATAGTTAGCAAATGCACCAGGAGTGAGAGCACCAGATTGCAAATCTGCAGCGTCATCTTTATGTAGACGGATCACACGTCCGATCGTTTGTGCCATCTCAACCACGTTAAGATTACGCAGCAGGATGCAATGAGTGAGACCAGGGACGTTGATACCTTCAGAGAGAATAGAGTAGTGGAAGATAACAAACTTGCGTCCATCTTCCTTACCCCATGCAGTCAACGTGTCGAAGAATACTTCACGATTGACCTTCTTATCGTTGACATATGCACCAAACTTAGAGGTAACATGGAGCACATCATAACCACGCTCTTTCAACTCTTGGAGGATAGAAGTGTGACCGATGATGTTACCGAGCACCTTGGAAGATGGCACAGCAACCAACACTTTAGCAGCGTGAGTCTCGTCGAGATTGTCTAGCACATCTTGAATAGATTGCGAGTGATGCACATGTGCCTCATCCTTACTGATGCTCTTGTTGATAGTGAAGGGCACAATAGTGGGAGGGATGATGCTACCACCAGCAATCAATTCAGGTGCAGGCACACTACAAATAACGTTGCCATACACATCTGCGTTATTCATACCACGGCGGTCACGATGACTAATGCGAGGAGTAGCAGTAAAGAAGTAAGCAGAGGAAGCGATGTCACTAACACAAACAGTAGAAACAAAGAAAGACTTTGCAACACTGTTATGTGCTTCGTCAAAGTAAGCACAGTCAATAGTAATGCCAGAGTTAGCAACACGATGGAGAGAATGATAGGTGGTAAAGATAATGCAGGACTCACCTGCAGCGCGAGCAGTGTTAGCGAAGAGAGCAATGTTGTCGCTCTTGGTGCTGCTGTAGAAGTGAGTTTCACCACTATGAGCATGACACACATGCACGTTGCTCTTATCAACAAACTGCATAAACTCATCGCAGAGTTGATTTGCGAGGAGAATACGAGGTGCGACAACTACAATAGTGGCACCTTTCTGCAGTTTATTGATAGCATCTTGAATCATAATGAAGGTCTTGCCACCACCAGTGGGGACAATGATCTGACCTTTGTTATATGATTCCATCGCCTCTAGAGCACGCTGCTGGTGAGGGCGAAGGGTAATGGGCATGGAGTGCTGGGCGCTTGTCTCCAGATATTATACACGAAAAAGGGCACCCATAGGTGCCCTGTGACGGATATATGACCGTCCACTAGATTAGTAGTCTGCAAACCCTCCTACATTGTGCAGGTGTTTCTTCTAATGAGCATTCAATTAGGCAGTCAAAATAGTCATTGATCGTGTCATAATCCTCCAACGCTCGATTGACCGTAGACTCAAAGTGACGCCATTCAGTTAACTGTTGCCTAGGTATGATATTGTGCATATCACAACCTCCTTTCTCAAGTTGGTCACATGATATAAATGATATAAAGGAGTTTCATCTCATTTGTATCACCATAAGATTCTACGCTATATATCACCGTTTATCTAACTCAGGCAACATATCGTTACCTGGGTGATCGTCAACAACTCCAGTATAGGATTTGCCATACTGTTTAATGGGTTCCATCTCTACATCTTCCCATTGATGAGGGTAGATAACAATGCAACACTTGTTGACTCTACTAAATGCATGTTCGTCTTCAGTCTCATTCTTGCTGATGCATAGAGTGACATACTCATCTCCTACAAACTCGATATTGCCCTCAAAACCATCGAAACGGGCGCGAGCACCCTTCACAAAATACTTCATAATGTTTCTCAATTCAATAGCAGGACTGTTACCGATTAGGAGTGGTGTTGTCATTGATTAAGATGCAGTGTTTCTCGAATGTGTTTCAACAACTGCTCTTGTTTGGGTGATAAACCCCCGCTAGCGAGGTGTTTATTACTGTAGAGAAAGAGCGATTGTTTGACGACCTTTTTCTCTTCGTCAGATAGGATTGCAGATTTTGCCCACATCGTATCCCCCAAGCATGGATACCCTATTTAGTTTGAGTTTCATAGTATTTTGTATAGTTTGTATCACTAATTAACTCTTCTACTCTACTAGGACTAAAACCAGGCACACCTTGATCATATTCTGTGTAGGGATGTAGTTGTTTAGATGCTGCATCTAGCAATTCATTCCTTTCATCGAGTGCCATAAACTTAAAGGCAAGCATATATCTATTCCACAAGAAGTATGGAGTAGGTGTGCGAGCACTGTGAGGTATTCTCCCATCAAAGATAACAACTCTGCCAGGTTTAGGACAGACAGCATGAAGAATATCTAGATTGTGATCATAGAATATAGTTTCACCACCATAGTTAGGTATCCAAAACTCATTCATATACACAATCATTGTGACCTGATTGTCACACCAATGTGGTGCATCACAATGTATGCGTGGAGCATCACCAAACTTCAGCACATTCATATATGCACTGTAGAGATCTTTCCTGGGAGGTATTGGACAGCGGAGAGATTCCAATCTATCTAACACATTCTCATAGAGAGGATTCAGACTGCATTGTGTGAAAGGTGTGGTGCCATGATGATCCACACTGTAGAAATCATGGGTGTAATATGTGCCACGAAGATCTACCTCTTCTATATTAGTTTGGGGCAGATCCTGTCTACCATGCCAGTAGGGCAATTCAATAACTCTCTGGCATATCTCACTGTCTAGAATGTCAGTGTCAAATACTTGAATCAAGGGATGTTGCATGATACTAGAGCAGTGATATTCAATGTCATTACATAACGTGTGCCCTGTCCATTGTTAGGACCAGTGCGATGACGTAACCATCCAGGAAAGAATAGCACGTCATTTGTCTTAACTGGTATATCTATCCAGTTATCTTCGTTGGGCATTTCATACTCATCAGACACAGGTTCTGAGAGTTTGTATATATCAAATGGATTCTTGATCTGTAAGTTACCACTACCCTCAGGCACCTGTAGATAGGCAACCACGGCAACTGTGACATTTTGATGATGATGCTCTAGTGTAGTTGCACCAGGAGGATGTCTATTGATCCACGATTCTGTGATGTTTCGATATACTCTCTTCAGTGACCATCTATCCCAAATGTCATCAACAACCATGGGGATATGATTGCCAGTAAAGTCTTCAAATACTTTCCATCCATGTGGAGGATCGTGCCTACATCTACCAACAGATGATGTGCCACCCTTCTCAAGTGCAGAGTTACGATATACACTCTGAGGATCATCAATGATGTCTAGATAATAATCAGTCTCTGGGATTATTTCATTCCAGATGTCAGTGAAATCATATTGTGACCTGAAGATGAATGGATAAGGATTAACGGATTGAATACCATTTCCTATCAACTGGTCGGGTAAAGGATTTCGCATGATACAAATGATAGTGATGGACAGGAATACTTAAAGAGATTCTTTCTTCAGATGGTGATGCACAATGATAACATCTTGGTGGTATGTATAGAGCATCTCCAGGTTTCAATATTACATCAATAGCAGGAGTGAATGAATCATAGTTTACTGTTGGATCACCTGGGTCTGCTTGAATCACAAATGTTGCACGTCTTTCATTATATACACGCCAATGAGTTGTGCCCTTCAACTGCACAATAAAGTTACTAGGTAGATCCTCATGAATATAAAAACTATTACTCTTTCCAAGACCACAATAGATCTGAAATTGTGAATCGCCAGGGAATATTGACTCCCATTCGCCCACCATTTCAGACCTACGTCTATCTCTGAATGAATAGTTGTTGATGATAATTGTGTGCCCATCTCTCAGGGCATGAAACAATTCCTCTTTCTCTTCAAAATCATACTTAGACCAACTACGAGCATATTTGGGCGGATTGATCTTTTCAATTCTATGACGACTGACAACATCAATATCAAAGAATTGTGGGTTGTTTAAGCAATACTCAACATCACTCCATGTGCAAATAGAATTACACTCTTCCTGATCGATTACACCCTCATAGTAGTGTGGGACATCATGATCCCAGTCTCTATCGTATAGTTTAATCGGCAATAATAACGTCATCGGGCATACCGTGGAAGTTGAAGTTTAATACAATTCTATACTGCGATTGCACAGGATTAGATGATCCGTGGTATCTATTACCATCAAACAATACAAACTTGTTTGCCTCTGGTTTATGTCTCTCACATACAGTGTATTCTTGATTGAATGTATTGAATATTCGATCATTCAATTCTTTGGTTGGATCATCAACCTGATCAAATAACACTGTGTCACCATCAGCATCATGGAAATAGAATAGTCCTGTGTGATGCTTAGTCTCGTGATCTGTGTGTGGTGTGTTGTAATCTTTGACATGATGACTATTATGCAGCATCGCAAGTCTCAGTCGAAAGATATTAAAACTGCAACCAAGTCTGTCTTGAATGTGATCTACAATGGGAATGAATAGATCATAATATTGTGATACTGGTTCACTGTCATGACACAGCACATGAGTCCAACCACATGATGTTTGATCGGTTGGACTCATCCCAAATAGATTTTGATCACCAAACTTATACTCATACCCACTGCCATATGTGACATCATTGGGCAGGAAATACCAAGGGAATCCCCTGCTCGTCATCACATCATTCAGGCGATTCAGATACGCTTTGGGTAAAAGATTCGATAGACTTCTGGATACTGCCATAGTTAATATGTGTTGAATACAACGTCACATTGAAAGAGTAAGAGATTCTCTCCTCACTGCCTTTATTTGTCTCTACTCGGTGCAGTGTGTCTGCTGGGAAGATAAACAACTGATCAGGTTCGGGATCATATGCTGCTATCTCATTGTTTAATGGATTGGTGCCATGCACATAGTTATATGCTGTGCCCCAAGACTTAAACTTATGCCCCTCATCAAATGGTCGGAGGAATGTGATACCACCAGACTTTGGGGGCACCTTAGCATAATAAACACCAGCAAACATTGCACCAGGATGTGAGTGACAATGATTGAGATCTCCAGGTCCATTGATATTTAACCAACCATTAGTGATCAGCATGGCAAAATCTTTGAATCCAAGATCCTGACATGCTACATCCACTGCACTATAGATTACCTCAGATAATCCCTTCCATGGTTCTATGGTGTGAATCATTTCACTTCCCCAATCATTTGATTGGTATCCACCTTCATTTGATGCTTGTCTACCAGACATTGCACCACGATGGTCAATAGCAAAGTCAACGAATTGTTGGGTGTCTAGTCCACAATCCTTCTGGTGCCAGATACCTCTGGGAAACCAGTAATCACATTTCAACATAATTATTCAGCGAAAGTAAACTCTTTGTCGGTTACATTGGGATCCACATGGATACTATACAGATACAATGCTTCGATAGCACCCTGCAGTTTATTCAACTTATCTTTCTTCTCTTGCATACCCTCAAGGGACACACGAGTTACTGTAGATGAATAGGAAAGGTTATCCAATGCCTCAGTGAGTTTCCTATACTCAGCGATAGTCTCTTCATACTGAGAAATAAGATCTGCTACCAGTTGATCATATGTCAACCTCACAGGATTGCCATCCTCATCACAGAAGATACCTAATCTCTCTTCTTTGCTGACACCTGCCAAATCATTGATGTCTACATTCTCAACTTCAGGCAGATTACTAAACGTTTGTGCTTCCATTAGTTAAACCTCTCTAGATTCTTATTTAGTGAGTTGATCTTGGCATGGTCTTTAATACGCTCATCCAAGGTTGTGTTTTCGATGAATGATTTAGTCTTCAAATAATCCATCATCTGCTCGCATTTGTAGTCATGCTCATTAGCAGTCTCTACAACAATTTGAAACTCACTAGAGTCCAACCATTTGCGAGGAATAGGAATCCATTGGCACAATGGTGTGCCTGCTTTTACAATGTGATCACCCTCCATAGCGTGCCAGAAGAGTTGCACATTGATTTCATATGAATACTGTGGATCCACTATACCATAAGGAGCACTAAATCTCATGTCTTCATGATATGCAACTGGAATCTGCAAGATAACAATATCAGGGTGTGCTTGCACTCTCCAGGGTGTCTCCAACTTCACAACTTGACCGAGGGTTGGCATACCTTTGTTGACAAGATCTCTCATCCCATCAGTCTGTCGCTCAATGTGTGACGTGACATACTTACCACCAACAAATAATTGTCTGGTGACCCACTGGAATGTGCCATCCTCTTTAGGACGAATAGCAAAATCTGCTGGGGCAGGGAGTATCCAACCACTGTCCATGATTGCAGTCAATGCAGGGCAAGTTGCGGCATGTTCTTTGATGCCATTGTCCTGCATCTTGAGGTTGTCGAATGTTTCTCTGAGTGCCATCACTGGGCACTCACTACGCTTCTTTGCCTGATCTTTGACTACATCAACTCTCCACTTTCTCTTGAGTTTCTTAGAAGGATACAGAGGGAAAAACTCTGCAACACCAGCGTCCATAGAATAGAATCTAATCCATGGTTTCTGAAACTTTGCTTTAATCTTTTTCCACATAAATGTAGTCCCTCAAGTATTCGTAGTGTGTTGGAAGTTGTCTGACTGCATTATATATTGCCTTGCGATCCTCTTGCCATTGTTTGTGGTAATCATTGATTGTTGACTTCCTGACAGGATACAAGTGGTGTGCCTCATAAACATTAAACTCGTTGATTGGCGAGAAATCCTGACCAGCAGCGATGTAGATTAGACCAGCAAACTTATCTTCACTCCAGAAGTTTTTCCTGAGTCCATCAAACAACTGATAGTATTCCAACCTAGATTGTAGCATACTATGCCAAGTAAGGGGATCTTCCTTAATCTGGAAGAGATCATTCTTACCTGCAAAGTCTACATTTGCACAGTCTCTCCAGTATTTCGTATCATCACGACCTGTGAGGACATAATGCATCGTAATGAAATTCTTCATGGACTCGATAGCATTATCCACAGTGTAGTTGTATGAATCAACATCAATACGAGTGACCTGATTGCGTCTCATGAGAGTATCAATCAGATAAAGGATATTCTCATGAGTTGTCATCAAACCAGTAGATTCCAGTGGTTCTAAGAATCCATATGCAAGACCGATACCAACAACATTCTGCACCCACGCCTTCTTACGCTTACCATGTCTGATGTTGATCAGTTTATATTGGGCAGCATCGGCAACCTTTGGACTATACCTCTTCGCAATGTATTCAACAAACTCTTCATAAGCAATGTCTGGGTCAATATACTTCTTGCTGAATACATATCCAGTGCCAACTCTATCCCACAGTGGGATATTCCACACCCAACCACTAGACAATCCAACACAGTCAGTATAGAGATCCATCTGATTCTCTCTGTCTGTATAGTCAACACGAGCAGCAAATGCTGTGTCATTAAACAGCACATCATTAAATGATACAAACTCAGATCCCATGATGCCTTCAAGCACCACAGATTTGAATCCTGTGCAGTCGATGAAGAGATCTGCCTTTACAACTTGAGCAGCACCTGTGCCATCATCAACAATCACAGATGCAAGTCTGCCGTCAGGTGTCTTCACACCACCAGACACAGTGCCATATACTCTGGTGATTGCATCTTTGCAATATTCTTTGTCTAGATACTCACCAAACTTCTCAGAGTCCATGTGATATGCAGTATCTTCAGAGAATCTCCAAGATGGATGCTCATTGCACACATAATCGGAAGTAATCCGATTTTCCTCTGCCATAATGGTATTTGGATTGAAGAATCTAGCAAACTCTTCAGGTGGATAGTGTTGAGGGAATCTTGCCCTCAACTCAAAGAATGTCATGTAATCACTTCTATAATCAGAGTGATCAATTCTTCCGAATGGATACTGAAAACGCTCACCCTCTCCATCTCTGAAGTTTTGGAAAGCAATAGATGACTTGTAGGTTGCACTACAATATGGCATCCACTCTCTATCACTCAGACCCAGAAATCTGAAGAATCTGTTGATATGTCCAAGGGTAGATTCACCAACACCAATGATATTCCTATCTTTAGGTTCGATGATAGTAATATCTTTCTCAGGAAATGCACGCAGCAGAGCAGCAGCAGTCATCCATCCCGAAGATCCCCCACCAACAACACAGAATGAATCAATTCGCATACAATGTCCTCAAGTAATAATGATACGGCACTTCACAATATCTATCCAAATCCCAATGGTCGTAATTCCAACTAGGACTCCAACTATTCAAGTGTGACTCTTCTGGAATTGGACCATAAAACAAAACTTCTTTTTCAATTACTTCATTGAATGGATTCCATCCATGTCCCGCCATAACAGACATCAGTGAGTCGCCAGTAAATCCATTGTTGAAGTTTAATTTACCAGCAAAGTTAACAGACTCCTCCTGAAGAATTATAGAAGCAGACTCAAGCATACCTTGCTGAGGATATTTGGTGTTGGATACTGCTTGCCAATAACGTGTATCATTGCGTTGTGTCATACTATAATGCAATGCAACGAAAGATGCAAATCCATCAAATGCAAAGTTGACTTGTTTGTTGAATGTGTCACGCATATATTGTGTGACAACATCTCTACCCTGTATCTGTCGGACAAATCTGAGCAAAAACTCATGCACAGATAGTAATCCATTTGACTCTAGTGGTTCTATAAAACCAGCAGACAATCCGATGGACAAAACATTATTCCACCAGATTTCTTTCTTTCGTCCAACTTTGAATTTAAGGTTTCTAAGCAGGACCAATTCGTCATGCTCATCACCGAGGTGTTGTTGAAACTCTTCACGAGCATCATCGTCTGAAATGTATTTGTCCGAATAAACATAACCTGTCCCGATTCTACTCCAAGTTGGCACTCTCCACACCCATCCAGAGGATAGTGCTGTGCATTGAGTATACGGCACCATCTCAGATGCCTTGTCTTTGTATTGCAAACGTGTCACCCATGCAGAGTTATTGGGTAACCAGTCGGAGTAATCTACCCACTCAGATTGACTCAAAAGAGATTTGAATCCTGTGCAATCAATGTAGAAATCACCATCATCATATCGTTTGCCGCCAATCATCAGGGACTGCACATACTTGTCCTCACCATACACAACACCATTTACATCAGCAAGTATGTGAGTGACTTTATCTTTGCAGTAATGATCTCTCAGATAATGAGCAAATTTGACAGCATCAAAATGAAACCCACTGTTGTGCCTGAGTGAAAAATATGGGGCATTTATGGGCAGAATTGATCTTTCGGCACATTCTGCCGCCACGAAATAATCCCTGGCAAACTTATCATTCTTCCACCCTTTCTTGTATGCATTCCAAAACCATACGTCTGGTGCTGGTGCATCATATCTGGGGGATCCAAAAGGATACTGCCAAGGATCATCCTTATCTTTGTGGAAGTTAGAAAACCTGACGCTAATCTTGTACGTTGCGTCACAATGAGGCATCCAGTCCTCATCTGTGAGACCAAGATAGTGTATCCATGGTCTAAAATACTGAGTCGTAGACTCACCTACACCAACTGAAGGCACGTTGGGGGACTCTACGACTACAATATCAGATTGTGGAAATGCTTTCACCAGTGTGGCAGCAGTCATCCAACCAGATGATCCACCACCAATAATATAAAATTTCATAGATTATTCAGGAAATGGTTCCCATGCTTTACGACCAGGGACTTGGACTTTGCGAATATCCTCTACATACTCGGGAGCAGTAGATGGAGCAGCAGTTGTTGCTTTGACGTTTGCTATATGATCTCTGAAGCGAGTGCCACCATCGAGTTGATCCTTATAGATCATATCGAGTTGCTCACCCATACTACCATAAGCAATCATTCTTTGCACAGTAAGTGCTGCCTGTTGATCTTCCAATTCGTCTCTATCATACACCACGCCATTGATCATGACAGACTGGTTAGTAGTGTCATCAGGGACATCACACCATTTCATGTTGGCGTCAGCACCTTCATAAATTTGAAATTCATCACCTGCTTCGCAGATGTCGGTGATAATACCAGAATCACCCTGTACAATTGCTCTTTTCATTGGAAAACAATAACTCCTTCGTTGTTATTTATCAACCGTAAAACTCGTGGACCACAACAACACCTTGACGACCTCTAGCACCTCTATCGCTGTGCTGAGATCCATTGCCACCTGCACCCCAGGCAGCATGGTTTTCGTGTCTATGTGAATAATTACCTTGTCTATGTGAGGACGGTTGAGATCCTCCATAATAAGATCTACCGCCAGAGTGGTTGCCATAACTGTGGTGAGATCCGTGACCATTGCCACCACCACCGTGGACATTCAGGTTTCCACCTGATCCATTACCACCATAACCTCCAGAGTGCTGTTGGGAGCAGTTAGCGCCAACACCACCAGAGGCAGACAGATAACCACCAAAACTAGATGTGTTGCCATTGCCACCACATCCTGAGTAGTTTGTGCCACCACCAGGATTACCCACAGTAACGGAAACAGATGCGATGTTAGTAACATCTAAAACACGCTGAGACATACCACCAGCGCCACCAGATTCAGTATACCCAGATCCACCACCACCAGCACCAACAACGGTGATCATAATGGATTTAACGTCTGAGGGTCTACTCCAGGTGCCATTACCTGTCCAGACCTGCATCGATCTGAATCCAGATGTGGAAGAAACATTACCCCAGGAAAGATTCGTGCCATTTGTCTGCAGGTATTTTCCTGCCTGACCACTCATACTTGGAATAATATACTTGGAAGTGCCAGTAATTGTGCCGTTAATGGTCAAGTCGCCACAGGTCAATGATGCCTCTGCGGTGATGCCACCAGTGGTTAGTGTAAATCCAGAGATACCAGCGAGGTCTCTAACTTGGGTTACTCGTATAGTGCTCATCTAAAATACAACTCCACCCTTGCAGATCTATTTATCCCAGTGCGGTTTTGGCAGCAACTGATTCTATCACCAGCACTGTAGTTACCGAAGTTACTACTCATACCAATACCACCTGACACGTCGTCAGAGTTCATGTCTGCTTCAGGATAACCACCTGATCCACCACCGTTTTCATTCCATCCAAATCCCCAACGTGTGCGTGCCCACCCACCATTGTTTCTATAGTTGAAACCATAGAATCTAACGTGCGATTGACCAGAGAAGTTATTGATACCACAGAATTCATTGGCATTAGTCTTGTAGAATCTATCAACCTCATTCCAGAAGTTGATGGGATAGATTCTACCACCACGTCCATATCCTGTGTTGAAGTCAGTCTCAAACCATGTCCAACCACGATTACTACTAGGGACGCAACCTCCGCTGCCAATATCAGGCCAAATCGCCATAATGTCCTTGGCAGCGAATCTATTCATGACCTCAAATTTGGCATCACCATCATTGGTATTGTACTGAGTTTCGTTGAGGACGTTATCACTTGTCCAGTAATTTGCTCCCCATTGGAATGTGGTGCCACGGGTCGCTTTCATACCCATCATCCAACCACCACCCAACCAGCGATCATCCATCAAGCAATAGATTTGTCTGGTGCGACCACCATCCAGGGCGATCCAGTAAACACCATCAGATGCACCAGGATTTCTTCTCTTAATTTCTTGAGCAGAAGGGGCAGCAGTTGCTTCAGTTGTGCCGTAAGTGGTATCAGCAGCAGATGGTCTACCATAATACTCATGGACCACAACAACACCTTGGCGACCAGAGGCACCACGGTTACTATGCTGAGATCCGTTACCACCAGCACCCCATGCCGAGTGACCTTCATGTCTGTGGGAGTAATTACTTTGTCTGTGGGATGACGGTTGACTTCCCCCGTAGTAACTTGCGCCACCAGCGTGGTTTCCATAACTGTGGTGGGAACCATGTGCATTCCCGCCTCCACCGTAGACGTTTAGTGTACCACCAATACCTTCTCCCCCTAATCCACCTTCGTGTTGCTGAATACAATTAGATCCGCCTCCACCAGCGCCACTGCAATAGGATCCGAAAGATGACGTGTTACCGTTACCACCACACCCAGCATAGTTATTGCCACCACCAGGATTACCAACAGTAACACTAACTGAAGTAACATTGCTGACATCAATAACTCTTTGTGCCATTCCACCAGCACCACCTGCTTCACAGTATCCTGATCCACCACCGCCAGCGCCAACAACTGTGACCATGATTGACGTGCAATCGTTAGGTCTATTCCAGGTGCCATTACTTGTCCAGACCTGCATCGATCTAATACCAGACACACCTGCCTGATCAACCCACGCCATCGATGTGCCATCTGTTTGAAGAAGTCTTCCTGCATTACCACCCTGTTTGGGGATAATGTGATTGGACTCTCCGATAATAGCACCATTCAGGATAAGGTTACCAACCACAAGAGGCAGCGTTGCAGTGATGCCACCGTTAGAAAGTTGGAAACCACCTGTATCGGTGAGGTCGCTAATTGAAGATACTTTGAGTAGACTCATGGTGTTTCAGATCCTAGATTTATTTATTAACCCCAGTATTCGTGGATAACCACGATACCTTCACGACCTCTAGCGCCTCTATTACTATGGCGAGATCCGTTACCACCAGCACCCCAAGCAGCGTGCAATTCGTGTCTGTGTGACCAGTTAACTTGGTTGTGACCTGCGGGTTGTCCACCACCATAATAACTAACGCCAGAAGCATAGTTACCATAACTATGGTGCGATCCGTGACCATTACCACCGCCACCATGGACATTTAGAGCTCCACCAGATCCATTGCCACCGTAACCTCCAGCGTGCTGCTGAGAGCAGTTAGCACCAATACCACCAGAGGCACTGCAATAAGATCCAAAAGAGGAAGTGTTTCCGTTACCACCACAACCAGAATAGTTGTTACCACCACCAGGAGAACCAACAGTAACGGAAACAGATGCGATGTTAGTAACATCAACCTGTCGTTGGGACATGCCGCCAGCACCGCCTGCTTCGCAGTAACCTGACCCACCCCCACCTGCGCCAACACATGTGACCATGATGTTTTTACATCCAAATGGTCTGGTCCATGTGCCATTAGCAGTAAATACCTGCATTGATCGGATTCCTGCTCTGGTGCTCAATGGTGACCAGGTAGGATTAGTGCCATCGGTGCTTAAAAATGCACCACTTTGACCTGCTTGAGATGGCACAATATAAGAAGATGACCCAGTAATAGTGCCATTGACAACTAGATCGTTAACGGTCAAAGTACCACTCACACTCACTGTGGAGTTACTAACTGTAAAACCTACAGATCCTGATGGGTCTTGAATTTGATTAACTCTAAGTAGTGCCATATCAGTCTAAGTAAGGATCCAGTGCCTTGTAGAATGCTCCGTTAGTATTTAGCGTGCCATCTTTTATGTCTTGGAAGAGAGCATCCAACAGTGCAGTGTTGCTAGGTCTATTAGCAGAAGGAGTATATTCTAGGTCTTTGATTGCTTCCATGATAACTTCTGGAGAGTATGCTTCTCCATCGGAAAATCTGATATCAAAGATATTGCTATTCACCAAGACATAATCACGCCCAGGATATACCTTAGCAATTGCTTGTGTAATTACACCTTCATCATCAGGTGTAACGTTTCCTGAGCGAAGACGCTCAAATAATTTTCTCCAAGTATTCTCGATCACGATCTAACCTCCATAGCGATCAATGTGCTGATGCCTCTCATATCATTACCTGCTCTATCGTTAATATAAAGATTGCGATTACCACCACTCCAAGAAGAAGAGGCACCAACAGTATATGTAACCGAGTTGGTTGTGCCTGGGACATCCATATATTGAAGATTATTGCAATACATGTAGTCGTCACCATCATAACCAGTATATGTGGTGGCAACAGATCCACTACTGATATTGGTGTTGCCATTCAAACCAGTGGTCAGGATATTACCATCACGGAAGAAACCAAATGAGCAGACGTGACGAGCAGATGAATTGACCATTGCCAACAACACAATCTTAGAGTTAGTGTGCGTGGGGGCAATAGAGACTTCTAGGTCAGGAATCTGTGACAACTCTTGTGAGTTGATCAGATAACGATTAGGGGGTGTCATAGACATACGAAGTTGGACAACTTCACCCTCTCTAAGGTCATTTTCCTCACCACCAACAATAAACCAAGAGGCATTAGGTTCGATGGTTACAGTAAAACCTTGCTGCACTTCAACAGGTCCAGCAGTAAAACCGTTTCTAAACTCCTCACCACCATTGGCGATAGGACCAACGGTAATATTCTCATTGATGAAGTTGGCATTGGTGCGGATAATCGAATCTTCACCAACTGAAGGACCACCGCCACCGACATCATCCCACCCAGGCACACCTGCCTTGGCATCCTGAAGATATATCTGTGCCATATCTTCATCGGTATTATAGACAATCGTGCCGTAAGCAGGAGTGCCTAAACCTTGAATGGCAACCTCTGTCAATGGGGGCAGATTGATCTGTTCCGTTACCGAGAGTGCTGTGATAATTGCTCTGGTAGCGGCATCAATCTGATTACCGTTGATTTTTGTAGACATTTATACCCTCAGTCTAGTAGTATTTAGATGACCAATTCTCTAACATGCACAGTATCCCCTGTTTGAGGAATTGTGCCGATGGAGAAGTCAACAGAGTTACCGACAACTTGATAATCAACTCCAGGCGTTTGGCAAACACCATTCAAGAATACAAGCAGTGAATATGCACTGTGACCAGAAGAGATAGCAAATGTTGAGGTTGCACCGTCGCCTGCATAGGTTGTCCCATTGTTAGCGTTAGCAATACCCGTCGCCAAAGAGTATTTATCTACAGCACCATACTTACCTGTAACTTCCAGATCGCCCTCAACGTGGAGGTTACCACCAATCTTCATTCTATTTGTTGCATCTGGTGCAATACCAACACCATAATGTGTCACACCACTATATCTATTAGATGTGATAGCAGTGGTATCACTGAGACCAAACTTATACCAGACGTTGTTGTCATAAATCCAACCCAGTGCTTGACCAGGGGTCCAGTCAATGTTATAGCACATGTCGCCTGTGTTAAAGGCAAGACCTGTCTCAAGATCGGGAAGACCATTACTATCTTCCTCAGCAAGGAAGGTCTTCCTCAAAACAGTGCCATCATCGTTAGAGTATGTAAACTCTAGAGACTGAATCTCATCCTGTGATGTAATCTTCTTCTGGAAGGTTACAGGACCAGAGAATACAGATTCCAACTGGTTAGATGCACCACCAATAACAGTCAGTTTGTCGGTAAGCACCAACTCAGAGAAAGTTTCAATGGTTGTGTCTTCTTCACCCAACACATTCAATTGTGCAATATCTTCGTTAGTGATCTGACCTGTAACTGGGTTGATAACTTGGTTACCAACAAACAACTCACCGTCAGAGTTAACACCAGAATAGTATGCCACACCTGCTGCTTCTTTGAGTGACTGAGACAATCTAACTTGCTCAGGACTCAACACTTCCACCTGTGTAGAGGGGAATGCAGTTGAGTAGTTACCAGGACCGAAACCAAGATATTCAAACGTGTGACCAGATGCTCTAAGAATGGAGTATCTTCTCAACTCAATGAGCAAGGGTTGGACACTACCATCAGAGTTAAGTTTCAGAGGAATCTTACGCTCTTCAGCATCACCCAGACGTGCAGTAACTGAGATACCATTCAGCACGTTAGATGCAGTGGTATAACCAAGGTTGTTTTGACTCTCTTGCAGGAAATACTGTGCTGTCTCCTTAGTAATAGACAACTGAGTATTGAGATTGGGAGTGGGTTGTGCTCCATCAGTTGTCTTCACAAGACCTAAAGTCTCGTTATCTGCAATAGAGATGGATGCTGCAGGGTCTGCAACAGGGTTGTCTCTGTCAAATGCAGGATAAAGGTCAACAGTTTGCTGAGAGAATTCAAAGTCATCAAAGTTGGTTGTGGTCGGAGTTACCGAAGCATTCAACAATGTCAGATAATAGATACCATCAGCAACACCACGCTCAAACACTTGATATGTTTCAACAGCGTAAATGTAGTATGTCCTAGTATATGCAGGAGAGTTGGTTTCAGAAGATCTCGGTTGAATCACGAAACCCGTGATGGGCACTCTGGGCACAGGGAATGCATCCTTGTCCAGCACATAACGATAACGATAGATTCTGTCAACCAAGTTACGAGCATCGGGCACACGACGGATAAATGTTGTCGGTGTGAATCCAAGATTCTGATAGATGCTATTGGACTGCAGTGTGGTGTAAATGGTATTAGCAGTGCTTTCTACTTGGATATACCAGTTACCAACAGCAGAGTCCCACTTGAGAGGTGATTCATCATCACCAGCAGCGGTGCCTGTAACTGTAGGACCAGTGGGTGTAATGTTTGCGTAGTGTACAGTTGGTTCGGTTGCACCAGAAGCAATCAACTGCACATAGATTTTATCAGGACTGTTGACATCATCCTGCCTAGCACCAATAGTGTAACCCTGAATCTTTGTGGGAGGTCTACCAGTCTCTACAGAATAACCATACAAGTAGAGTTTTGTTGGGTCTGCTGCAGCACGAGTCTTGTTAATGTCAATCGTGATCCAGTTGATAGCGATCTCATCGACATCATCAAGAGATTTTGGTGGAATAACGTGTGTGAATTGTCCTGCTTTATCTTTGGTGAATGCTGCTGACTTAAATCCTTTAGATCTAAGTGATGTGTTACCAAAGTTAGAGTTGGAGTTAGTAATTGAAAGGTCACCACCACTCTCTGAGAAGAAGTGATCACCAAATCCCACAGCAAACACAGACACAACCTGAATGAATGCGTCATTCGATGCTTTAATGTGTGCGTGTCTCCATCCTTTGCGATACTTCGCTAGACCGTTAATGTGAGCACCAGATCCTGCTGCTTGTGCTTCATATTGCTCAGTCGTTGGGTTGTATACAACGAATGCTCTGTCATCTTTTTGTAGTGAAATGCCAGTAAACTGTGCAACCACCATCGATTTGAAACCAGTTGCTTCAGCACCATCAGCGTGCATACCATTGATACCCCACACCGATCTAAGTGAGAGGTTGAATGCATATGGAGATGCAGAGTCAACTGTATCAATCTCAACCTTCACCAGGATATTACTACCGATAGCATTACCTGAAGGCTCAGATGACATCTGATAGGTAAATTGGTTACCTTGTGCTGAGGTTACGAAGAATGACCCGTTATATAGTAACTGATCCTGATCAGTAGGACCAGTGACGCCAGAAATATTAACTGCCACACCCACCGAGAAACCGTGATTCTTGGGGTTACCCAATTCATCAACGGTAAATGCCGTTGCCGTCTGACCATTTCTAATAATCTGAGAAACAGCAAATTCGTCCGAAATCGGACCCACAATTCTGTTTTCCTCAACTCTCGCCTGCAATTGGTCTTGAGAGATGATACCAGAGGAGTCAGGAATTGTAGCGTATGCTTTAGAGATCTTCTGGTAATACAGGTTAAGATCTTCTGTATTAGCGAAGGTGAAGCAAGTTAGTTTGTGGTGTGAGAAATTTGGGGCAATTTGGGACAAATCGTCACGGTAGTAGACCCCGTTAGTGTCACCATCAAAGAAAGAAAACTGCCAGAAGTATGTTGCACCAGTAACCTTAAAGATGGATGTAGATGCAGGTTCATTGGCAGCAGTAATGCCCAAACTACCCTGCACTGTTGGGTATGGGACATACTTAGGCACAATTTTTGTGCGTCTTAGGTCAGATCCAACAACGGAGCAACCTCTAGGACAGATAACACCACCCCTAACTGAGTTAAATTTATATAACTCGTTGGAAGCAGAGGTGATATCGAAGTTAGTATTTTCGTTAAATGGTTGAATCTGGTTGTAATCAGCAAGACCAGGACGGTTGTCGATTACATATTCAGATGGATACAAATAAATCGAGAAGGCGTCAAATTCGTCGTTTGACAGACCCACTCGATACGAAAATCTAGAGACTTCAAGAAAGGCACGCTGCAACGTCTTAAACGGACGCAATGCCGAGTTACCTCGGTTATCATATGCGTCCGATGCATCGAAGTCATCAGGGTTGACGTAGATAATACGTCCCGTCCTAGACGTGATGATATTCTTAAGACGAGTAAGTGCCATTACTTGTTATCCTTGTATATGGTTATTTAGGTTATCAGTTGACGTTAGGGGACAGCAGCACCAGCGCCGTCATCAACTGCTGCCTTAGTCATGTTGATCACATCATAGTCATCACTCGAAGACTCAAAACCATTCAACACAAAAGAAGTATTAGCATTACTAGAATATACCAAAAGATTTTGACCAGGACCAACTACAACGCCAGAAACCTTAGCTGTTGTTGTGGCGGCAAGGTCCTCATCATAATACATCCAATCAGAAGCAGAATAAACATCAGTCGTATCTGCTTGAAGACCCGTGGAGATAGTAGCAACGTCAAGGGTCAGATCGGCAGCGCCACCACCACCGAGCAGAGAATCCAGGATAGTGATAGTATCGGCAGCAACGTGATTCTTACCACCGTTAAGGATGGTTACAGTTGCCGCACCAGATCCATCAACAACAACTTCAAAGGACTGGTTAATGCCACTACCAGAGGAAGTGCCAGAAACAGTGTATGTGCCAGCACTGCGGGAAGCATCTGCTCCACCAATATTGGTGATGGTGAGGATCTTACCGTCAACAACTTCAACGAAAGATCTCGTGCCGTTAATTCTTGTCGGGGAGTCATAGAATTGATCACCCACAGAGAATGAGGGGGATCCAGTGTCCGTAGAGACCTTCAGATGGTTTGCTGCAGGATCCCATTCATGGACATAACCGTAAGCACCAGGATTAACACCATTTGCCTGAATTGTCTGAGTAACACCACCGATGGTAAATGTATCAGCAGCTGCGAGTGACTCCCCACCAATGTTGTAGATGTAGATTCTACTGTAAGTTGGTTGAAGTTGGACGTTAGCAGTCAAACCGATACCATCAGTTTGCTCAGCATAGATGTTGAGCAGGTTAGAAGTCTGGTCGGTAATTGAAATCTCAACGATACCATTTGTGCCACCAGATCCAGTCTTAGTAACACCGATAGTATATTCTGTGCCACTGCCATTAGCACCCTCTTGATCATCATCAGAGAATCTCAAATCATACCCAGTGTTAGACACATGTGCCTGGTCGAAGATATAAGTCCTATCTACGTCCAAAGAGCGAGTCTGGGTGAAAATGTGATCATCAGCAACTGTAGATGTCTCAGAGAAAATAAACTTAGTGTCGATAGTCTGAGAGGCAGTAGCACTGAAGGAGATCACAGCAGCAGCACCGCTGGAGAAAGTCAAACCTTCATCTGCACTAAAGAAGTTGAGAAGATACTGACCATTGTTTGTCAGAAGAGTTACGGTTTGACCGTTGTTGTGGTTAACATCGGACGTGCCGTAAGATCCACGAGTAACAGTCAGATCATTACCAGCAACACCAACAATCTCCATAATCTCGTTATCAACCAGGATGAAACCACCTGTAACGAAACCAGTAGAGTCTGTGACTGTCAGAGTTGCATCACCTGCAGCGTAGGTAGCACCTTCGTTGATTGTGCTGACAGTAGCAGAGGCAGACCATGCAGTAGACAGACGACCAGCAGGAATTGCTGCAGCAGTTGTGCCAAGAGCACCACGAGTCACCGTGAGTGTATTGGTTGTGAGGTTAATACCAGAAGCATCAATACTGATAACTTCATCAGTGTTTGTCGATTCCTGAGGGTCTCCAATGGTCAGATACATACCATCGGCAAGACCAGTATTGCGGTCAACTTGGACAGAAGTCGCAGAGTTAGAAACGTCGGGAATGTTGATATAAGCACCAGATCCCTGAGTTGCTAGACCGCCTCTAAACTTAGCAACCAAACCAGAAGTATCGCCAGTGATGGTGTCACCGTCTTCCTCCAAACCAGAGAGACTATCCTGAGCATAAGAGATCTGAATGATCTCTTCTACCTTGGTGTAGAAAGTAACATCTTCTGTGGGTTTGTATACATCAAGCAGGGTAGCAGTAGCACCAGCAGTTGTTGTGATGTTTGTGCCAGGAATAGCAGAAGCATCTTGGAAACCAGGATTCAAATCCAGGTAATAAGATGTGACTGGGTTGCCCTTTGCGAATGCATAGTTACTTACGTTGAGACCGTCTAGGTGCAAAACCTGATCGTAATCTCGCAATGCTACTCTAAAGGTGCCAGCAGATCCATCTTGATTACAGACGCTTACGACAGCGGAAGCAGTGTCTTCAATCGCTGCCCTATAGAGCAAAGTATTTGTAGTTGCCGCTGGATTTACAGCAGCGAGTCTTCCTGCTACCATTTTTTAATTACCATCCTGACTGAAAGTATGCTTGAAGTCTGAGTCGTCCGCCAAGGACAGGTGCCGAGATCGGACCACCGAAACTAATACCCACGTCAGAGATGTTGTTGGTAGACAACAACGTAGCATCTGCGTTGGGGAATTGAATGGTAACTGAGTTATCAATGTTTGATGCATCGATATTGATGATACCATTCAAGTCAAGTGGATTGTTGATTTTGAAATTCTCAACAGTCTTATTGACTAGAGTTTGAGTTTTTAACTCAGTCACCAGAATGCTGGTGCCTGATGTATTTAGGGGGAATGCTGGATCGTTGTTTGGGAAACCAAAGTCATATGTTTGGTTATCCTCAATGTTGGAAAGATCAAACTGAATCTTTCTACCAATACCCAAAGCAGGATCTGTGTCAGCAAACACTGCACCCTGATAAATTTTGTTGCTAAGAGTTTGAGAAGACTCAGTGCCAACAACCTCAACGTTGAGGTCGGGGAAAACAACCTGCCTATCAATAGTTAGGTTGGAAGAGTCAAAGATAACTCTAGCAGTGGGATTCTCAGGATCACCAGAAGGTGTGTTGGAGAATGTGGGGTTAACCATATTCTTGTTAAACACATTCTGATCGGTGATGTCATCGAGCAGTGTCGATTGAGTCACTGTAGCACCGAAATCGGGCAAGCGATAGATGTGAGTGCCAGGAGATTCCCAAGCGTCACATTCCAGTTTAGCGACCTTATCAGTTGATGTGGATCCAGTGATAGACAATTCACTATCTTTGATAATGATTGTTTTGTTGGTCAGAGTTTGGAATGTGTCATTAGCAACGAGCGTTGTGGACGTGTTTGCTCCCACGTCAGGAAGATCAAAACGCTTGGTGCCAGATTGTGCTGAAATTGTATCTGCGTTAAAGAATGCTCTCTTCGCAGGGTTTTGGTCACCAGTCAGATAAAACTCAACGTCTTTCAGTTGTGTGACACCTTGGACAGTGAAATAACCACTACCCTGAGGTGTGATCTGCACATTACTGTTAGCAGAAGCACTGTCAATTGCTTGGACATTCAGAGTTGAAGATCCGTCAGTGTTAGCGATTCTACTATTGTAGAGAGTTGCACTACCAAAAGTAATACCGATCTCATTAACTGCAGACTGATAGAGACCAGTGTCTCGGTCAAGGTCAAAACAAAGTCCAGGAGATGAAGCAGATCCTGCACTCACACCTCTGTGAAGTTGATTAACCTTTGCCTTGCGGTTTGGTTGCAGAGGGTCAGAAATGACCACTGGAAGAATAGATTCTCCAGTTACCTCTGCATCAGTAATCGCACTAAGTTGAGATATTCTCTTTGTTGCCACAGCACAACCGCATCAGTTACAGTTTTATTTATACCCCTTAGGATCTATGCAAAGACCATTCGTTGTGTATACTTGTGAGCAAAATAGGTGCGGTTTCCATGGATACCCCAACCCAACCAAGGATATGACTGGTTGATATACCACTCGACAGAATTGCCAGGAGTTTTCATCTTGGGTTCGATGCCAATCCACTGTTGCTCATTGACAAGATAACGTAGTTGTGTGTCAAGGGTAGAAGGATCGCCACCATACTTCATGGCGAATTTACCAAGACCCACATAACGTTGGGTGGTTGTCCATTGGATTAAACCAAATCCACCACTGCGACAATTGGGATAAGTAACTCTTGCACCACCTTCACAGATGTTAGGGTGGAAATTACTTTCCGCTTTGATATTGCCCATAATAGATGCCAGGGCATTTCTATCAGAAATACCACGCTTCTGGAAAAAGGACAGTGTAGTTTTTTCGTTGCTATTGCAACCAGGACACTTCCACGTTTTTGCTACAGGAGCAGGTTTTGGTGCGGGAGCAACCTTTGGTGCCTCAGACACTTTGGGCGGGGCTTCGATCTCGCTGATGCTGGGGTAAGCACAAGCGGGAAGTCCTACGGCGAGCGTCGGAAGGATCATCAGTTGTTTAAGCATTTGGTTAAATAGAAATCGACATCCACCAACGGACGAGAGATGATTCGTTGGGTGGCACGAAGTATATATGATACCCGATACCCATTTCCTTGTCAAGCTCCCCCTCCAGGATTCGAACCTGGGACCCAACGATTAACAGTCGTTTGCACTACCGCTGTGCTAAGGAGGAATGGGACGGAGAGTTAGGGATTTGAACCCTAGATGAGGTTGCCCCCATACAGCATTTCCAGTGCTGCTCCTTAAACCACTCGGACAACTCTCCAAAGCCTGATGTCGGACTTGAACCGACGACCTACGGTTTACAAAACCGTTGCTCTATCCAGCTGAGCTAATCAGGCACTTCTTCAAAATTTTCTATCATGTCTTCCATCGGGAAGAGTAGTGGATGACACTCTTCAGCGACCAAGTAGTAGGACATACGATAGAGGTCTTCCATGGTATATGACGTAGTTGTGGCTGCGTCAAGCTGGACTTCTGGATCGTCTTGAATGATTTTGGGTAACTCATCGAAGGTGTAAGGGATTCCACATATCTTGTAGAGTTTAACAATCCCTACCTCTTCGATGATTGCATAATTGCTTGTTACCCTTATCTTCATTTAGAAATCCCTCGTCATCTCTGCTAGCGACTCTGCGACATAAGCACCGACAGCAGCAGGATCAGGAGTGAATTCTTCAGGATCTGGAATATTGACTCCAGGATCTAACTGAGTATAACCCATAACTGGGGTCATGATAACTGCTTTACCGTTGTCGGTGATTATCTTAATAGTGTGACCTTTTTCAACCAATTTAATAGCGAAATCAAAGTTATCTTCGATTTCTTCTACCGTCAGTGTAATAATAGTGCTCATGGGATGTAAGTAATCATGTCATCTGGGACGGATCCTTTGATGTTACTGATGGTTTCGTGAAAACCTTCGGCACCATCTTGGTCCCACTTATATTTAACAACGTCTTCGTATCCTTCTTCGTCAACGATAGTAAATTGTCTTGCCGAGAATTTTACGAAGATGTGCGAAATGGCGTCTGACATGGGGACCTCTCTCAACCCCCACATCATACATCAATTCAGTAGCAGTGGCAACCCATAGACCTGATGAGGACCAGCGGAGCAACCTGTTGCCATGAATCCAGTGCCCACACCGTAGGATGCAAGACCTGTGGAAACTTGGTTAATGATAGCACCACCAGCAGAGTTTACAATCTCAGCAATACCACCAGTAGCGGTGTTGATGAATGTAAAGTGTGCCCCAGTTGTGCCTAGGACGATATCTGCCATACCACCAACGTTGGTATTCGCAAAGGAAATACGCATTTGAATGGGTGGTGTTGTGGCAGGAATGGGCACATCTGTTGTCAGGTCAATAATAGATCCATTAACAATATTAAAGATACCACTCACAGGAGGTGGAATCAGAGACGGGAAGATATTGATCAGATTCAAGTGACCAGACTTCACAATAGATGTGATCCAGTTTGCTTCCATATCGATCTCACCGTCTGCAACCAGATCGATGACGTTACCCTCAATTTTTGTAACCTGAGAGCAAATGTTTGTGTTTCTGACAGAAGTGACGTTTACATTGGCACCTTGAATCTTAACGTCACCAGTATATCCAATGGTGTGGTCACCATGTTTCAGAGCAGCACTACCCTGCTCCTTATCATCTTTCTTACCTTGTGAGAGTTGAGATCCACCAGGACGACGACCCCACTTGTCAGCACCAGGCTCTCTAGGAATCGGAGGATAGAAACCATACTTCTCTGCCAATGTAATAGACTCAACAGAGTTTTCAAGGTTGGCAGCGTTGTTGGATCCGCTGTTAGTTGCGCCCTGTGCGTTGTCTGCAGATGCAGTTGGTGCCCCTTCTTTAGAGGATCCAGTTGCTTCTGTTTGTGGACCATTACTTGTATTTTCGTTATATGCACCAATAACTTCAAGGTGCATGTTACCCATAACTTTGAGGTGGAAATCACCCTCAATAGTCATAGTCTTGTTGCCCTTGACAGTTTCACAACAATCCTTACCAATGATTCTAGTATCGTTGTTGGGGACGTTTTTATGGACGTTACCAATAGAGTCTTCAATTGTGGAGACTGCACCAGGACCACTCACAATACGCTTCTCTTTTCCTGGCGTAGCATCTTCGATGATGCTCGTGCCATTCAAAAATGTTTGTGTGGCTTGTCTATATGGATCGAGATTAGTAAATAGATCTTGGAAATAACCAGCACCAGACCCAGAAGCGTTTCGATATTGATCTAGGTTGCGATATCCTGCAGTTGCTAACGTTGTGCCTAAATCTCCACAACTTGTAGTGCCTACAAGTGGATACCAACCTTTCACCTGCGTGTCTTTAACAGGTCGATCACATAACTTACCGAAGATCGCTTTCAAGATTGCCAGAATAATACCAAGCAGAGATCCCCAATCCAACTTGGAGAAGTCAACAGAAAGGATCTTACCGAGATTACCAACAGCAGCTCCAAGACTCTGAGCAACCTCAACAGCGGATATAACTGTGTTGATAATATCTGCCGTTTGGGCTAGAGCATTTTGCACACCCTGCAAGATTCTATCGGTGATACCCGCCACTCTATCCAGGACACCAGCAAGCACGTCAGCAATTTTATCAACAATAGCGTTTGCTAACTGGTTTGCAAAGTTTGCCACATCTGATATTGCACCCTGCACAATACCTAACCAAGCGGGGTGAGGGATGCAGAAGATATCAAGAATTTCGCCCAGGAAACTCAGAATTGTTGTAATAACAATCAGAGGCACAAAGGAAGAAATTGCCTTCACAATGATGTTGACAACCTTAACAATAATCTCTGCCAAGGCATTCTTTAGGGGAGCAAGAATACCAGAAATTCCACCGTAAATGAAATTCATGATTTTGCTCAAGCGATCCAAGACAGGATCACCAAGCACCTTCTTACCAGTGATCAATGAAATATAATTACCATCTCTACCCTTGGCGAGCATGGTGGTCATATTTGCCAACTCTGTAAGCATACGCTTCAGGTCAGTTAGGAATCCCTCACCTGCAGGACCCTTAACACCATCAGCGACACCCTGCCTCTCAGAGGGGACCACCTGGGGGTTGGATGTTGCATCTCCCTTATTGGCAAGGGCAGCAGCTGCTTCACCTAGAGCACCCCTAGATTCGTCCTTTGCCAATCCAGGACCATCTGGAGCAGCAACTACCTTAGGAGCAGTGTTTCCACCTTGGACTTTCTGTCCAGTAAGGGTCTCAGCAGCAGGAGGAGAGTCTGCATCTGCATTTGCTTGAGTGGGATCTGCAGCAAAAGTATCACTTTTAAGATCAACGTCTTTAGTTGTGTGATAGGCACCCATGACCATGGGAATCTGCCCTTGCTCACCATCCATAAAGAAGCCAACAACCATGGCACCTTCTTGGAGGTTGGACATGGTGCCAACTTGTTTGACCTGTGCTTTATCAGTAGGGACTAAACAGTTTGCCCAAGGCAGTGCTTCTGTTGGTAGTTTCTTTAGGTAATTCTCTTTGTCATTACCACCAGTATTCCAACCATAGATACGCACCTTGACACGACCAAGTTGAAGAGGATCTTTGTTGTCCTCAACCTCTCCAATCCACCATACAAATCCATCTGATCCTGAATAGTCAGCTGCCATTATTTAACTTGTATCTACGAATTTATTTATTCACTTTCTTAAAGTGATACTCACCCTGGTGATCAGGGGTGCCCCAAATGAGTTTTCCAGTCTTATCTCTTCCGTTATCCAAAGCCCAATAATCTTCACCGTTAAAACGGGCAACACTGGTCACAAGGATCTTATTGTGCATACACGGTCCCTCAGTCTCACCCCACCAAGTCCCACCATCCATTTTTACAAACAAGTAAGGACACCCCTCACGATCTTTAATTAAGTCGTAGGTGTGAATCTTTACGATGTCTTTATGGATGTGATGCCAAGTGTGCCTGGCATGACGATATGGTTTGTGCGCCCCTTGATAGTCATACCAAGACTTAGAAGTGAATACTTTCCCTTCTTCTTCTATCTCGAAGAGTAAATTTATATGGGGCCAAAGAGAAGGATTGGAATATGCCTGCTTTGTATTTTTATAGTGTCCTATAAGCTGTTCTTCAAACATTCTCTGAAAACCGACAAGCTCATTCTAATTATTATTGAGGATGTTGTCAAGTCAATCGTCGTAGACTAGACACTCAGGCGAGCTTGGGTTGTTGTCACAATACAATTCCAGAGAAGTGGGATCGTGATGATCCTCAGGATGATTCTCATGATACGACTCAAGATCTTCCAATTCAGATTCCAGATGGCGGCGACGTTGAGCAGAGATAGTAGGATTAGAGAGCTCCTCTTTGTCTGCCTCTATATGCTTTTCAATCGATTCCATTTTATGTTTACAGTAATACTAAAGTATTTATTACTTTGCTTTCCTAATCGAATCTTTTGTTAGATACAGAGTTGTGATCATCCCTTGCTTTCTGAAAGCGTGGTGAAGGCTTGCAATTAAGTATTTTCCAGAGTAGACTCTATCTTCAACAACTTGACCATCCTCGGATTTAGATTCAGGGATACTAACCTCAATGATCTGTCCGATCGTTAGCATAGTATTTCCTGGCACTACAATCGTTAGTTGGATAGAGTTAAGCAAGGCATATCTTGCCGATGCATATGAAGCGACTTGAATAGTATCGATGTGCTCTGTCGTGCCTCCATTGGCGTTACCACCTCCCTTAGGCATGTGGTTAAGTGACGGCATCACCCTAAACTTATATCTTGTCGCTGGCTGTGTATCTGGATTGGTAAACTTAGTGCCTGGGAATGGTGGCTCAGTATCAATAGTGTTTGCTTTTTTGAAGGTATTCTCGAATGTGGGCTCCATATTCTTAATCTTCACATTCGCTGTGCTATTGCCAGATCCACTCCCTCCACTTGGAAGGAATGATTGACCTTGAGCAGCAACAGAAATACCCAACACTGATGTCTTGTAGAGACCAGAGCGTAACTTCTCTAGATGATTTGTCTTGTCTGGATATGTTGCTGACTGAATCTTGTAAAACTCGTCAATGGGGTCGTTAGTCTCAACAGATTGCTGTGAGTATGTAAACTTCCTTCCACTCACTCCTTGGCTGCACAGGGCATCAATAGACTTGAAATGGAATCCATCTTTGTTTTCGTAGAAGAGGAATCCAGACTGTGCTTCAGATACCTTACCACCAGCAGATCCACCTTTTCTGACAACTTTGTCGGAGCAGTATACGATGGCATCGATGGGTCTCCAATTTGGACTGTAGAAACAGATCTGGGAATGTGCCTCAAAGTTTTCACTTTTGACCTTGCTCCCTCCCTTGAGGATATCTTTGGCAACGTATTTGGGAAAATGCTCTTTATTTTTGTGCTTCTCACAAGGACCAAAGGCACCAAAGATTCTTCTTGCCTCATTCAAGAATTGCTCATGAGATACACAATGAAGGATATACACAACTGCTCTTTCATTCTTAACAAAACTTCCAACCTTAAACAGTCGGAAGATGACTTCAAGGGGCTCGTCATTAGAGCTCTCTGATGTTAGTTTTACCTTTACGACCTCTTTACCACGCAGACTCTTATATAAGTCAATAGCATCAACTACAGTGATATCACATCTTAAGAATGGTGCATCAATCGATTCGTAGTAGTTAATTTCTGCTACAAGCTCTCGAATATCAATAGCATCCTTACCACTCGATCTTTGTTTTGGATTGAGGGGTGCTTCCCAATCCATTTCCGCTCCGAGAGTGATGCTGCATTCGTTTAATGCTATTTGTTTTGCTTTACGACTTGCCATTACTTAATCGTTGCGGTGAAATTCATATCGGGGTTATTTATTACAAAGGGGTTAAACTTAGAAACTTGGAATGGATCTGCTTCTAAATTCTTATTCAATGGGGGTGTAACAATAAAGTTGGTATCATCACCCTCAGCAGGAATCTCGAATGGCATGTTGTTTCCTGATGCAGCCGCCTTGCGAGGGTCAAATGCATTCTCCATGGCAGCCATGTATTCCTTATCCTGTGCAATCGTATTAAATGTATCTGCATTTTCTTGGAGAATTGCGGAAGTGATTGCTTCTCCCTTCCCTTGCTTCATTGCCTCACTAAACTTCTTCAATGCCTCTTCCAGTGCCTTTCCAGGGTCTTGCTTCTCAGAAGTTTCTGCACTAGAAGTAGAGTCACTGCTGCTAGAATCGCCACTGCTGTCATTAGTTGGCGCTGCCAACTTGCTGGGATCTGGGGCAGATCCAGACGGATGCAGTCCATCAGTTGTAGTGAAAGATCCACCGAATCCTGCCCCACCCGCAGCTGCAAGTGCTTTCAGTTTGTTGTTGATTTCTTCACTCTTGAAATCTGGGTAACCTTTAGATGCAGCATCACTAGAAACACCACCAAGGATAACTTGCTTTGCACCTGCTTGCTTGAGCATTGTAAGTTGCCTTTCAATGCTGTCATATGGGACATTTGTATATGCATTGGTGGCACCAGAAGACAGGAATACTGTCTTACCTTTGATGTCATCTTTTCTTCTGCTGATCATCTGAAGCACTTGTCCAGGTTGTGCTCCAACCATGGTCTCACCATTGGGTTTGCTCACAAGTTGCTGGTTGGGTCCATTGTGACCAGCAAACCCAGAGGCAATACTATCGCCAATGAAAAAGTCATACTGACCACCTTCAGCATACTGTGGGAGGAGATTCCATTTAACTGTTGTGGGTTGATACTGTCCACCAGCAGCGAAGGGTAGGGCATACCCACCTTTTGCTGCTTCCTTCATTCTCCTGCCAGTAAGACCCTTGTTATTGCGAGTTGCTGGGGTGTTAAATGGGACAACGAATGCGCTACCACCTGACGCTCTGCCAGGATATCCAACCCACTCAAGTCCATGTCCAATAAAGGAAGTCGATTTACCACCGTCAAGGGATACTGGGTAACCTGACATAGGACCATTGATCCACCCACCTTTGGCAAATCCACCAAGAGATTGTGGCACTTGTCCACCTTCGGCAAACCAAGTTGAAGGATTCCAAAACTTGAATGCTTTGTCAGATTCTGCAGTAGGACCTTTACTTCTTTCAGCGAGGTGTCCGACAAGTTTTCCCATCAAACCTAGGACAGACTCTTTGCCTCCAGCAAGAATCTCATTTACTTTACCAATACCATCTTCTTGCCTTTCCTGGTCCTTACCAGACTGTGCAGAATCTTCAGCACCTTTTTCACTACCACCCAGACCAAGCATACTCAGGGGTATACCAAATGCCGAAGCAATGGGGTTGAGAAGATTCCCCAACATCTGCTTAATTGGTGCAGGTAGGAATTTAGCAAATGTCCTAGATACCTTTCCAATAGCAGATACAATACCCAAACCGATTGCTTTCAGTGGCAATCTCATCAATTCACCTAAAGCGGCGACTTTAGTGATGAGTTGTCTCTGAATGGATTGTGGGTCGAATGGATTGATATTAGGAAGATTAAATCCACCCGCTGCGCTCTCTCCACCCTCAGCCATCTGTGGGACCACCACAGGGGTCACTACAGGACCCCCTGACGCCCTCTTTGTGGTGGTCTCCTTCTTAGGTTTTTTATCTCCACCAGCACCAGAGAAGAAGTTAAGAATCCATGTCAATGCTTTGAGTAGAGCAATCAAAGGTAGGAATGCTGCAGTGCCGAAGAATCCTGCGATCTTCTTCAGAAGAGGCATATGTGGTTCGATGAAGTCTAAGATCTTCGTCATCACATTGCCAAGGGCAGTGAAGAATTCATGTGTTGCGTCTTTGATCGGTTTGAAGACTGCATTAAACAGATCTCCAACCATTCCAAAGAATTCTTTGATTGGATCGATGATAGGCGCAAGCATCTCGCCAATAGGACCACCAATGGCACCGCCAACAAAAGCACCAGCAGCACCAGCAACAGGTGCTAGAGCACCTAGTCCAGCAGCATTCGCTAAACCTTCACCAGCAGCATAACCAGCAGCACCGCCTACAGCAGATCCTGCCAAACTTGCCTTACTCTGGTCCTCGCCACCAAACATAGCGGCAGATGCAAGACCTATGCCACCACCAACAACTGCTGCCCTGCCAAATTTATTGCCCATAATCTTTCCAGGCAGGCGCTTCAACTTGGAAGCAATCTTGCTCCCTTTCATGATATTGATAAGTGACTTGGCAAGATTCTTGACAACCCACATCACCCCATCGACTGCTAGTTTGGGGTTTTTCAATACTGCCATGGCAGCAAATAGTGGTGCCGCACTCAGGACAAACTGAATGGCACCGAAGAATCCTGAAATACTCAGGGGATTCTCTAAGAATTTAACTAAACCATCAAGGGCAGATCCAACCAGAAACTCAGTAATCTTATATGCAAATTTTGCAATAGCGAGTAAACCTTTAGCAAGTTTCTTTACCTTGTCTGGGTTTTTGATAATCCAGTCAAGGACGGCAAACTTAATAAACCCTCCCAACAACCACTTGGCAACACCTGCCAAAAGACCAAACAAACCTCCGAAAGTTTTTGCAACGCCAACTGCAAATCCTTCCATGAGTTTCTTCATGGGACCTTCTTTAATAACAGAGTCAGAATCTCTCTTCGATCTCTGCAGTTTTTTCTTTCTATCTGCTTCGTCTCTTTTCTGCTGTAGTTTCTCCTCAGCGTCTCTCTTAGCGTTGTATTTGGTTAGTGCTGCTTGATTTTGAATCTGAATCTGAGTTGATTTCTTCATCTCAGATAGCACACCTTCCATTGCAATAGCAATAGAATTTAAGGTGCCACCCAAACTATTAACAGCAGAAATCGTTGACTTCAGACCACTAGAAGTTTCGGTTGACGCCTCAGTGTCAATCCCCTTGAATGAAACCATCTTGTAAAGTGCTGGTTTCGTGACTCGTATTGTCGGTCTTTCTGCCATTATCTATGCAGTCCTGGTGTTGTCGGAGTCATAATCTGTTTGGTCGGTTTTCCTCCCGACGATGGGGGTTGCTGACCACTACCGTTATTTATCGGCACAGGCACGAGGGTAGGTCTAGTGCTCTTAGCACGCGCACGCTCACGCTCCTTCCTTTCAGCTTCTGATTTTTGCAATGCTTCTGCTTGCTTAGATTTAACATCACTCGAAGATCCAGCAGTCACTTCAGGATTTGCTTTTGCTGGATCTGTTTTAGGTCCTTCGCCCTTTAACTTATCCTTATCTAGCGGTGGTGCCTTACCAGACTTCATCGCTTCACTAAATTTAGCAAGAGCCTCATTGAGAGTAGCGATTCTATTCTCAATAGTATCTGGTTTTTCTGGCTCTTCATCAACGTCCCCACCACCACTATTGTCACCAGCAGGAGTTGAGCTTCCTTCTTTCATTGTATCTGGATCGTATGTAGCGCCAAGTTGAGCAGCAGCAAATGCTCTATGGTCACTTGGAGTTGCATCCAAGTGGACATGCACAGATCCTGATGGCATATTACCCTGTAATCCAATTACAGTCATAGCATCAACCATCTGTCCAACACTTGTCTTGATCGCATCAAAGTGGTGGAACTGCATTCTTTCCTTGCCATTTGAAGAAATAATGACAGTATTGTGGGATCCACCTGCATGGGTTACTTTACCGCTTACGCCAGCAACAATTGGAGTGCCTCTATCCAGACCTTGATTGCCCCAGTCCCTGACTGCAACATAATCTCTCGGAACAATAGGAGGACCACCCAATCTATGATTGTTGTATGAATGTGTATCGGGTTTATTGTGGTGAAGTGGGTAACTACTAAATGGTGTTTGTGGCGACAGACGCACATCAGATACAGATCCATTGGTGGCGAGTAGACCACCTGCAGCAAAAAATTTCCTCGGTTTGTCAGTTGTGCGCTTCGCATCTATATCTTGCTGTATCTTTTCATATACCTTTATGTCTGTGGGCTCCCCCATGCCAAAACGACCGCTTCTTCTTATCCTACCGCCAGCTGCAGCAAACTGGACTTTTCTCACCAATTCTCTTTCAGCAGCAGTTGCTTTATCGCTAGGTCCAACCCAAGGCTGTATCCCTCTCTCCTTAATGAGTTGGATCGCCATCTTATCTTGAACCGTGTTATTAAATTTCATGTCATCAGTGACACCAGCACGGGAAGCCACTCCTGGGAGTGTATTTCCAACAAACTGATATCTACCAACGGCGTGTAATTTACCAGACGACTGCCACTGCGCCCAAGTTTGTCTTGGAGTCTGTTCTGCCTGTCTTTGTTTTATCTCACCGACAGTCATATCGGTAAGTGGTGTCTTTGAAGGATTCCAAGGTGCATCCATAATGTTGCCAGAGAAACCAAGCACTCCACGCCCGTTATTGCTGCCACCCTGGTTGACAGCATTATATCCAGCAGCACCAGACTCATATTTGGCAAGCACGCCTAGTGCTGCTCTTTCATCATCAGTTATTTCTGCGCTGAAGTCAGTCGGACCTGCTGTTGAAGGTCCACTTTGATTATTGCCTGCACTGCGTCTACCACCACTTTTCTGATTTGCTGCAGCCTCAACTGCCTTCTTAAGCAATCCGACCAGAGAGTTGCCACTACCACCGAGAATATTTCGAGTTGATTCGTATTTACTATCCTCCTTGGATTTAACATCCTTCGTGCTACCGAGATCACCAGATCTCGCAAGTGTGCCCAGTGATGTGCCACCTGATGCAGCAGGAGCAGCGGATCCAAATACTGATTGTATCCTAGCAATATCCTGAGCAATTACTCTAGAAACATCAGGAGCAACAAATCCAAAAGCATTAACGCCAGCAAGAATGGCAGATGTTAGACCATTTCCAACAAGATCAAACGTTGCCAGTGGGTTTGCCATACCCATCATCATCGGGTTGCCGAGAGGACCACCCATCATCATCTTGGGTGTGACTATATCTGGGACAACAACCTTACCACCACCAGCAAACTGCTCAACATTTGGTTTCTGTTGTGCTGCTTTCTGGTTTGCTGCTTGTTTTAGATCAACACCATCACCAGGATTCTTACCTCTAATTACATCCCAAGCAAATCCAATCGGATTCATGGCAAATTTGACAATATTCTTAATCACATTGAATTGGAAAGACATTATCTTGAAGATTGTCTTAACTCCTTCGCCAATAATGAATCCCACAAACTTCATGATGGGACCGACGAATTGCATTACGAATCCGACGACCTTACCTATTGCACCAAAGAATGCACTGAAGAAAGGTCCAATCTCTTTCAGAAGGGGATCAAAGACTGCCTTGAAGATTTCCATCCCCATGCCAAACCAACGCTTGATCGGTCCAAAAATAGGCTCGATCAGGGGTCCAATCTGACCACCAATAAACTCACCCAGGAAGTCACCGATGAATCCTCCCACCATGGGAGCAAACGGACCCAGGAAGGGGGTCAGAAACGCTGTGCCCAGTGCTGCACCAGCAATGCCACCAACTGCCTTACCGACGCCAGCACCGACCGCAGTGCCCTTCTCCTCGCCCTCACGGTCGCCTTCCATGATGCGTCCAACACCACCCACAACGGACATACCCGCTGACAGCAGTCCAGCACCACCACCTAACTTCGCACTTACCTTACTACCAAAACCCTTAACTTTGTTTAATCCACGTCCCATCACGCCAGGCTTTTGTGCCCTACGCATGGCTTCATACTCTTGCTTAGAGTAGAATTTGCCAGTTTCCTTATCGAAATATCCGCCTCTAGTCCTTTCCTGCTGATCGGTAACCTGATTCTCTGTCTGCTTGACTGCAGAGAATGCACCGATAATAAACTTGATATCTGTAAGGATTCTCCAGGGTCCAGTTAGGTATCTAAGGACCAGGAGACCTCCTGTTAGTTGTAAGAAACCAAATACAAATCGAAGTCCACGCTTGACTCCATTCTCCTTGATTCCCTTGGCACTATGGTCACCAAACATGTTGGTGAGTCCGTCCATAACAGCGAACACACCAAACTTGGTAATCTTGTAGGCAAACTTACCAATGGCAACAAATAGTCGGATTACCTTTACTATCTTATCTGCGTTTTTCTCTATGTAATCTAGGGCACCAAATGCCAGGAAGGCACCAAAGATTGCACTGAAGAATCCTGCAATCTTTTCTAGGAATGTCTTGACAGGTTTTAACTCCTTCTTTTTATCCTCAACCTTCCCAGCATCTTTCTTGCCGCGATCAACTGCTAACTTAGCAGATGAATCCCTTCTGAGTTTCTGAGTATTCTTATTTTCTTCCTTCGCAAGTTTAGACTTGAGTAACTTTTTATTCTTTACCCTATTCTTGTCAGTCTCGATTGCTTGATTGTGAGTTGTATTCAGGAATTCATTTTGAAACTTGAGCAACTCATACATGCTCTCAATACTTTTACCAATACCTGTGGTCGTGCCTCCAATGCGATTCACAGACAACCGAAGGGCATTAAAATTTTGCCCTGTTTTGGTGACAGCCTTAAACGGTTTAACTTTTAGGTATGACCTGATTATTGCCATTAGAGTGAGATTCGGTTGCTATTCTTTTCGCTATTACGACGACGCTCTTCTTCTTGTAGGAAAGCAAGGAGAAGATTCACATACACATCTCTTTCCCAAGGTATCATATCCTCCAATTCTGTTAGAGAATACTTATGGTGCTGCATCAGGGCAAAATTAGTCTTGTAGTAATTCTCAAGATTATCATGCAGCAGTGCTATGCGAAAAAAGACGCCAATCCCTCAAACACAATCTCATTATCTTTTTTGGTCTTGGGATTTCTCACAGTCATTTCATATCTCAGTTTAGGCATAGTCTCAAAGAAGTTTTGGACCTTAGCAAACTGATCAGAATTCAGAGACTCCAGGAAATCAATTGCTTCCTTTTTGGTGAAGCTGTCATAAGTCTCATCTTCATCAAATGCTTGGGCAATACAACCTGCCGCAAGCTCAAAGATGTCATCAATACCAACATCGCCTTCTGTCATATTCTGATTGACGAATACATCCAGCGAAGGATACTTCATGATCACGCCAACTTTCTTGTCAAACATGATCTTAGTGTCATGACCCTCAGGCACATCAATCTCAACGTCTTGCAGGGGAATCTGCACTTCAACCTGAGTTACTTCATCATCTGGGCAAGTGACCTTAAATTCACTCACTTCACCAACTGCTTTACCACGAATTCTGAGGAAGATGTATTCCACTTCAAAAGTGGCAAGTCCCTCAACCTCATTCTCTTTAAGGTTTGTGCAGTTTTTAATGATAGTTTTGACCGCCTTGATCATCTCCTTCTCATTCTTGGATTCCATAGCAAGATAGAGGAGTTTCTCTTCCTTCACGAGGAAGGGGCGATATGTAAGTTTTCTCCCTGTAAGGGGCATCACCAAGTCATACTCGGGCAATGCAAGTTTAGGCAAAGGCATAATAAGTCACCATTATCTTAATTCTATTTAGATACCAACAGCGGTAATGCCTGTCAGTTGTGGGTCGATCATGAGTGCTCCCAATACATTGGCACTCTCCATGGAAAGCTCTCGGTCCTTCTCAGTACCACTAAACATCTTCCTACCGTTGACAGTATCAAAACGATATCTCTCATAATAGAAAGAAATATCCAGTTTCAATAAGTCAGTGGGTCCATTATTTAGGGATAGAGAAGACATATCGAAAGGAAATGCGCCATATAGCGTCCAAGCACCTGTGACGCCATTTAAGCGACTTCTATAAGTTTTACCATTCTTTCTGTTTACGCCAACATAGTTGGATGCCACTTCCCACTTGATGATTTTGATAGTTGTGACATACTCTCGGTAGAAGTTGACTCTATTTTCGGCGTCAGATGCAGCGAAATTCATCCAACGCTCAAAAAACTTCCTGTGCCAATAATCTTGAGTCACAAGGAAGGAGATTTGCATTTCCGAGAAACTCGTATCTGTGGCAAATCTACGCATCGCACCAACATCTCTAACAGATCCAACTGTCAGTCTTCTTCCAGGGACAGTAACGGAATCTGCAAAATAGTTGATATAGTCGTAATAATCTTTCGAGGATACCTCTAATGACTTACTTGCCGTTTCCTTATTGATACTATCCAATGCTTTGCCGAATCTTCCGCCAGCAGAATACATTGCAGGAGGAGGATCGATGACGATCTCAAATAGGTTAGATCTAGAGGGAGTCTTATCACCTGAACCTATTAGATCGGCAAATTTACCGAAATCATTTGGATTGAGAATAGCAGACATTACGTCAATCGGCTCCAGATTACATTGCTTGGGACTGGCATTGTCAGTCCAATGGTCGGTTTCCTTAAGACAAATTGCTCAAGGGGTAGTGGCACATAATCTTCAAAATCACTCGTCTTAAACTGGTATATTCCACTAGCATTAGACATAAAGTATTTATGATGGCAACGCTTAGGGTAGTAGCGTGTACCAGTCTGATACCACAAATCACCTACATCCTTTCTTCTGGCTGGTCTCAGGTAGTGAATATTGCCACCTTCAAACGTGCCGTTACTCTCACTTGCCTTAACAATAATCATCAGTGGATTAGTGTCATAAAAGGGCAAATCTGGGGTTGCCGCTCCATAATTAAACATCAGAATCTTTCCAGGAGTAAACTGACCATCGAAAGGGGTGGCACCAAATCTTACCTGATTGCGATACCAGTCTTTTGACTTTCTCTTTCCTCCAGTGAGGTCTTTTACGTCCTTAAATAGGGTCATACCTTTAACTCTTTTTCTGTGAGGATCACAAAACTCATTTTACGATCTGCACAATATTCTCTTGCTGCCTTCCATTTCGCATCATTGACAGCATAGGTCTTGACTTCTGTTAGATATTTCTTTGTTACTCTTTTTTGCTTTTTGGGGGGATGAGTCTGCGACTTTGGTTTAACTTCGATAATGAGCTTCGTAGACCTTCCGTCCCTGGTCCTTGCTCTAACATAGAAGTCTGGAAAATAACGATGAACCCTACCGTCAACAGGACTAATGTAGGGGATGATAATCTCTTCACTGCCCCACTCCAAGACATTTTCATTTTTGTCGCACCAAACCATGAATTTTCTCTCCCACAAACTTCTATAAATAATATTTGTAGGATCACCCTTATATTTTGTTGGATTTGAAGGTCTGTATCGTCCTGAGTAACTCATTAGATGTCTCTCCTTATCTTTCCTAGAGCTAAACCATATGGTGCTACGCAATCTGAGCTGAGAGGCAAGATCTCTAGACAAGAAGCGTATCCCACTACTGTTATCGATTATTTGAAGATTGACATCTACGATAGTCAAGCAAATAACCCGTATAACAATATTGGGGCTAAGGACGATGGTACTATTGCGAAGACAATTTATTTATACTTGCCAAACAAGCTTGCTGAGCAGTATAGCACAAATTACACCAACCAGAAACTAGGTGCTGTAGGTGCTAAGGCAATTGGTATGGTGAATGGTGAAGGTGACTTCACTGAGCAGATTAAAGGTGCTGCACAATCAGGTAAGGCACAACTCGGATTCAAAATGGGATCTGATGCTATTAACACAGTTGTTAGTCTTACAGGCGGATCTTCAAATCTAAGCGCAAACAGTCTGTCTGCTTTGACTCAGAAAAGAGTTTTCAATCCCTATGAAGAGACTACATTTGAAGGGATGAATTTCAGGACACATAACTTCAACATGAAACTTGTGCCCAAAGATGGTCCTGACGTTGCAGTGATTCAAGAGATCATTCAGACACTCAGACTGGCAATGCTCCCTGGTAAGGGTGGCGATACTGGCACTTGGTTGACTATTCCTGACTTCTTTAGACTGTCCATCGTTAGATATAGCGATGATGGTGGAAAGGAGAAGATCAGCAAACCCCAAGGTAACGCAGCAGGGTTGTCTAACCTGTTTAAGTTTCCCAAGAAAATGGTCCTTAAGGACATGTCGATTGATTATTCACCTGATGGAAACTATGCAAGCTTGATGAGTCATTTTGGCGATAAAACAGTAGATTACGGTCCTGTGTCTTATCAGATCGGTCTAACATTTGCCGAAACGGGTCTGCTCACCAAGAATGACTACGATCCAAACTTTGAATATAACAGTAATGGTGAGTGGAATTTTGATCAACTCAAAATTGGTGATGATGATAAAGAAGGTGAGGATAATAAGGAAACAACAGAAACTGAAACGGGGGAGTCTGAGTAATGAGCAAATATTTTACATATCTCCCAGAGGTTAATATTCGCAAAACTGGGTTTAGGAATGATAGCACTAGCCCATACTACAGAGCGAAAAATCTTTTCAGAAGGATCAAAATCAGAGATAACCTCACTGACATTATCCTCGGTTTCGAGAAGTATTACATCAAAAACGGCGAAAGACCAGATCAACTGAGTCAGAAGTTTTATGGCACAACTCAGTATGACTGGGTTATTCTGTTGTGCAATAATATCATCAATATCTACCAAGATTGGCCAGTTACAGAAACTGAGTTATACGAGATTGTCAAGAGAAAGTATGGTTTTACCTCTGATGACCAATTGGGTGGTGTGCATCATTATGTGACTCAAGAAGTCAAACATAGCAATGGTATGGTTTTAGTGCCTGCAGATTTGGAGGTGTCCGATACCTTCACATATACCAGATCTGACGGCACAGTCGTTCCTAGAGAACAGTTAATAAGACCCATTTCATACTACGAGCATGAAATGTTTGAGAATGAGAGAAAACGCATGGTTTACATTCTCAAGCGTGATTACCTAAATGACTTCAAAGAGGAATTCTTCCAACTCACGCAATATCTGCCGAGTGATGAAGTTGACGAAGAAACTGGTGTGAAGACGACATTCCAAGTTGTCGAAGAAAACTTCACAGCGAAGAAAGAGGTATATACCTCAGATATTGGAAAAACGCCAAGTATCAACTTCCTCGCAGATCAGCAATTTACTAATAGAGTCTATAGTAGCACTGCAGAGGCAGTTACTGGATTTACTGACGCTTCCTCTACACTGGATCCCTTCTCAGCCGCTGGATCGTTTACTCTCACATCTACTGATGCTGCCACCAATCAGTCTGCAAGTAGTGTGGGCAATACTCAAACGAATACTAACGGATACTGATTTTCTAAAAAACCCTGGGGGCAAAAAAATACCCCGCGTTTTTTAGCGGGGTATTTGTAATCGAAAAGTCATTTTTGTTTTACCACCCACAAGGAATTCTAACCTTGTCTCGGTATACCCTGACGTAACCTGGGGTATGACTGTTGCCTGGGATGTATTCTTCACGATACTCCTGCCTGTAGCAGACCCTTTGAGGTCTTGGGCGTGAGTAATGATGGTGGTGATGGTGGTGATGGTCCTCAGTGAAAGGCTCCCAAAACTCTTTCCAGGTTACTGCTTGAGCAGGAGATGCAAACCCAACTAGCACCACCGAAGCAGCAAGTAGTTTTGCCTTGAGGGCAGCACGACGCTTCTTCGCTTGGCGCAGTGCCTGAGGTTTCAAGGTGCGCTTTGCTTCTTTCTTAGAATGGTGTTGCCAGTTGGGTGTTGTCATCAGTCGTCCTCAGCGAGTCGCTCGAAGTATGAGAGGTCCACATCATCGGACTCCTCTTTGAAAGATTCTACACGAGTGCCAAACCCTTTAGTAGGGGGCGGTGTGCCAGTTTCTTCTTCGTCCTCGAAAGACTCATCAAGGACGTTGCCAACACGAGGGGACTGCTTCAGCACTTCACTCAGACGCTTTTCCAATTGCTCATAGGTCTTGAATTGATCTTGAGAATTGAATGCCTTCAGAGAGTAGGAGCGACGCCAGATCTCTTCCAGTTGATCGTCATCGAAGTTGCCGAGAGTAGACGGGTTGGCGAAACTAGACTTATCATAATTCCAGTATCCAGCAACCTTACAGATCTTCAGTCGGAAGTCTGCACCCTGCCAAAGATCGAAGGGGTTGATGGGGGTCTCATCTTCAAACTCAGGTTGTGCTGCAGTGCGAATCTTATCATAGATACGCTTACCATATTTATACAGGAAGACTTTTCCTTCATTCTCAGGATTCATCTCGTCCTTAACAACATAAATGTTGCTGTAGTAGGACAGTTTACGCTTCTGTTTCCGAGCGGTCTCCTTGTCTGCATCGCTGCCACTATTCCACAACTCTCGGTTGAGGTCGGACACGGGGTCCTTCTGATTCAAAGTGGTCAGAGAGTTTTCAATATACCATCCACCAGGACCTTGGAAAGCGTGACTCCACACCTGCACCCAGGGGAAGTCCTCACCATCAGGCTCGGGGAGGAAGCGAATGACTGCGTAACCGTTACCACTCTTATCCAAGGTGGGTTTCCAGAAACGCTCGTCTACGTTAGCACCAGCGGGTTTAGAAAGTTTCTCAATCTCTTTGGTCAGTTTGGCGAAGGAAGATCCAGAAGACTTCTTCAGTGCTGCAAAAGACATGTTTGTATTCTCCGTATTTAATGTGTGTGGTCTGTGTGCCACCATGTAATGATGGCATAGTATTTAGGCGTTGTCAAGTGGTGGATTTCAATTCCCGACGCCACTCCTGAAGTTTGTCCTCCATCATCTGAAGGATCTGCATGAGATTCATTCCGCCAGAATAGATCTCAGACATCTTGTCCACTCGATCCTTGACGAAGGACACTTCTTCTTGTGTCCCTGGCTCGTGGGAAGCAAGGGCAAGACGAGCATAGAAGACTTTCTGCTTGGCAATTAACTCAAGAGTCTTCTCAATATGATCCAATTTTTGTTGGGGGTTGAAGTCTTTAAGACCTGCAGACATCTTGAGCAGATCTGTGTAGGTAGTCTGGATGTCTTCCATCTCTTTTGCTACCTGCTCTGTCTGGAAAAAACTGTCACTCACAATGGTAACACTCCTCTACTTGTTCGTTTTACATAATTGAGTTTTTGTGCATCCCATTTGAGTTTGTCCTTCAGAGGACGAGAGATTAGTTTGTTAACGATCTCAATTTCGATCTCATATTCCTCACAAATTGTGGTGACTGCCTCAATGTAATTCAACAGACCACCACTATCTTTCACTAACTCTTCAACTAATGATGTAAATTTGCCTTGTGTCATAAATTCCTTTTCAAGTTCATCCATTGGGCAGGACCTCCAGTCTCATTCTAGAGACTCCACCAGATTCTATCAGACCTGACGGAAAAGCGTTAGCAGCAATGGTCATTCTAGGCATACTTGTTGTGTTTGGTTGTGCATAATGCCTAATTGTGGGTGGAAATACTATAAACTTTCCAGGCTCAGTAGGCTCCTCATGTGTGAGGTGATATTTGAAGTCAGTATAGTCACCGAAGGGACTAATATTCGTTGCCGAGTAGTAAGGATTGGGATACAACCACACCGTCTTGTCTTGTGGCTCTCCTGTTGCATAGTAATTGCTAGACAGGAAGCAGTTGGGGTGGGTGTGGTCAAAGAAATAGTCACCAGGATCATTCTTGTTTGCCCAAGATGAAACCAGAGTCATTTTCTCTGCATGTGGTGCTATGTCTTGTCGGACTTCCTCTAGGCATTCATTGATCCAATCAAATAGATCTTTGAATTGAGGAAGGGTGTGCATGTCTTGACCCTTTGCATTTTGTTTGATGCCACCCCAGATATAATTTGTATCGTTGCGAATCCATTCCAACTTGGACATTTCATCGGCAACATATTCTACATCACCAGGATAATAGAATCTATAGAAGGGTATACCTAGGAATGTATCTTTCATAGGGACTTAACATACTCACGATACTCCTTGATGTAATCAATCAAGGTGTTTACATAATCTTCTTTGTTATATCGTTGCTCAACCTGCATCTCTCCGCTTTCAGAAACAGAGATAATGACAAGTTTATCAACCTCTAAACCAGTATGCTCATAATACATGTATGCATATGCTGAGCACTGGACGAAATAATTCTCTAGGTATTTAGTCTTCTTCAATTCCTTGGTAGTCTTGAAGTCAATTACAGCAAGCTCACCATCAAACTCAGCAAGACAGTCAACACGACCAGCAAGACCGAGAGCAGCAGAGTGAAGAGGGGATTCAATAAGGTGAATGTTATTGATCCGATCAAGATCCTTACGAGCAGCCCTGAAAAGGTAGTTGGTAAGACCTTGACCTTCCTCAGGTTTAAGTGATTTCTTATACATCTCCGTATACTCATTACGAAGATAAGACTCAACTAAATTGTGGAATTTCGTGCCTCTCCAAGAAGATGCCATTCGGATCTTCTCTGCTTCAGTGTGTCCAACACGTTGTTGCCAGGCAAGGATGCCTGCCTTGGACTGATGTCCAATAACTGTGGTGACAGAAGGCACCCAGGTGCCGTCAAGTTTATAGAAACGACCCTGGGTGAGTGTCCTAGATTCTAATTCAGGGATTTCACAAGGGGGACCAACATAATCAAACATAATGAATCAATAACCTAGACTGATTTTACTTACCAGATACTCTTTGACAAGTCCAGATCTAACAATGTCATCAATACCAAACTCAGTGCAGGTAAAGGAGGGCATATTCTTTAGGATCTTCATGAAGTCTAGGACTCCATCTTTCTCCCAATTTTTAACCAAGTCAGACTGGAAATAGTCTCCAGAGAAAATGATGCGACAGTTTTCACCAACCCTAGTGATCATTGAGTCAAGCTCGTGGAAGTTGAGGTTGGAAAACTCGTCAACAATAATGATGCAATCATCCATAGTAACACCACGGACGAATGAGGTAGACCAGAAAGAGATAGTTTCCTGTGCTCTCAGATTTGCATACAATGCTTCAAACGAATTCTCGTCTGGCATCTGGAACATATATTTTACCATATTCTTGTAGGGAATTTGGTAAAGGTTGGACTTATCTTCATGGTCTCCAGGAAGGAAACCAATCTCTCTGGTAGGGACAAGAGATCTAATCATATAGACCTTCTCATAGGGAGAAGCAGGATTTAGACACTCTTGCAGTGCAAGGTACAAACTAATAAAGGTCTTACCAGTGCCAGCGGCACCATGTAAGACCAAGTTTTGTCCTTTGGCAAAGGCGTCCCAAACAACTCTCTGATTATCTGTGAGAGGTTCGATGGTCTTGAGATGCTCCAGGTTGATTGGCTTCTTCCTTCGCATCTGCTTCGCAGTCATACCATTCTTGAATTCTGGCATGGTCTTCTTTGCTCTTGGCATTAGGTGTAATTACTAAGGTTTGCTCGTGGGTGCTCAGATTGGATCTTTTGCATCACCTCTTTGAATCCATCAGACTGTTTGGGTTTGCCGTAGGTAGTGCCTCCGACTCCCTCCATCCAGTCACGATCCCAGTCAGGATTTTCCTCCCTCCAGGTTGAGTATTCTTTCATGGTCATTGAGAGAGTTTGTTTCTCTCCTGTGACCTTATTTATCACGGGGTATGTAGGCATCATTCAATAAGGATAGAGGGTTGATCGAAGCACTCTTCATTGCACTTGCAGTCCACACAATCCCAGTCAAGTGCCTTGGCAGTGATAGGAAACTTGCAGATGAAATGTTGTTTGCACAGAGTAGCAATGTCCATGTGCTCTTTTTGTGTGCCATGGGCAGACCGAAGGTCGATGTAATGAATCCATGACCGCACAGAGCCAGTCATGTAAATTTTGGTGGGCGTTGCCAAGGGAAGCACAAAGCGAGCACATTCCTTTGCCACACCTGCCCGAAGCAATTCGTTGTAGAGGTCCATACCTTCAGCAAAATACTGATAGATACGACCGTGGAAGAATGCTTTATCCGCAGGAGAGATATCGTCAATAGAATTCTGTCGATTCTTAGTGTCCTGTGACCTCAGATCAGGGACAGGGATGCGATCGGACAGAAGATTGGTGTCAGCATAACGCTGAGAGAACTCCTGATATGTGAAGGATCTATGACGAAGTATTTGAGCTGCGATGCCCCTGGTAGTGTTAATCTCAAGGGTCATATGCGCCTGCTCAAAGACGCTCCAGTGCCCATGTTTGATGCAATAGGCAAGGAGACCAGCAACGTTAGGGTTTTCCTGGTTGCTGGGGTTACTCACACGAGCAACATACCCCATGGTCTTCTCTGCATCTGGAGTAGCAGACACAAAGCAGACCTTAGGGGTAGCAATTTCAATAACAGGTTTAGTCATTACGATTAAAGAGGATTGAGGACATTACAACAAGACCAAACGCTTTGAGGTAACCGATAGTTGCCAGACCAAACAGTCCAGGCATCAACCAATTCCAGACTAGCATAAGAATCACAGGACTAACAAAGAGTCTAGTGAGAGCGGCAACAACTTTCTTGCCCATCTCAATCTTCTCTTTCTCCTCTAGTTGTTTGATGAGATCTTCTGCCTCAGGGAGTGAGATGGTTTGTCCCTCTTCCCTGGGTCTCCTAGGGTCGAAGTAGACACTCATGCACCACGACCTCCCCAGATGATCTCAGGGAATGCTTCATCAACAACTGCCTTGGTGATCCTATAACGCTTACCAAGGGACTTATTGATTGCCTTAACCAAGACCTGTGCCTCTTCACTGTGAAGACCTTCCAATGTCTGAATAAACATCGTCTCAATCTTCATCTGAGGGAGATGATCCGCCCCACCCTTAAAGTAATAGTAAAACTTACTTGCTTGGGTCTCAAGGACAGTATGCTCTGTCCCCTGGGGTGCATCATTAGGTTTGTAAGGCACATCCTCACCAAGAGGGACTCTCGGTTTCAGGCTGTCATCATAATTCATAATGAAGATAGTCCTCAGAGCACTACTATTGTTGTCTCTGAGGATCTTGATCTTCTCTTGTTTTGTTTTTGCATTGTGTGCTTTTTGTAGCACTTCAGAGATCATAAGTTTCATCAATCATCCTCGTCATCAAATACATCGTTATCGATACGCAGGTAAAGAAGTTGCTGGTCTGTTAACTCTCCATCCTCATACATTTCGGGGTGCATCTTAATTGCTGCGTAGTCTGCCTTGGCGATCCAAACATCAAAGACATCCTTTACATTCCAAGATACTAAGAATCCAATAAAGAAACTTCCAATCGTGAGGAAGAAGGCAATATAAAGAAAGGATAAGTCCTGCATACGTTGCCCCCTAATTTGTCCAGTCAATAACTATTTAGTCTTCCTTCGGGAAGTTGTTTTATTTTTCGTCCCAGGTTTGCGTCCAGGCTTTCGCTCGGCAGCATACTTCCAGGAGTCTTCCAGCATACCATAAAAGTATGTCTTTAACTTCTTGGCCTGCTGTTTCGTTAGATGTGCGTAGGCTTCCTTGAGAAATTTATCCTTCCCTTTGGTATATGTTTCCAGGTCCATGACCAACTCACTTAACCTGGCTGCCGTGGGGGATTCGATAAACTCTTGTGTATCACGCCGAGTCCACTTACCCAGTTTCAAGTAGTCGTACATCTTAAAGATGTATCGGTCATCAGCAAACGCAGAGTCGATCGCTCGATCAACCAACTCATACAATTCATGGGTGTTAATTTGGCTCATCACAGATACTTGTTTTCCCTCAGAAATTTAACAGCTTCGGTGCATCCACCGACTTTTCTACCACCAACAATAACTTGTGGGAATGTAGCACGCTGACCAAACTCAGCGTAGAATTGATCCCTAGTAAAGTTTGTGTTGAGCACATACTCAGCAAAGGACCAACCATTCATATTATACACCTCTTTGATCTTGGTGCAATATGGACAACCTGGGCGAGTGTAAATTGCTGTGTGCGATGGGGTTTTAGACACGTTTACCTCCAGAAATAAAAAAAGGGGTCCTAAGACCCCAGTATTTAGTTGACTATATTATATCAGAAGCTATACTTCAGACCAGCCTTAGTGCCGTAGCTACGGTCAACACCAGCAACGCCCGAGCCCTTGAAGGACACTTCGCCGTAAGCGGAGAGGGAGTCGGTCAGACCCACGCCCAGACCAGCCTTGCCAGAGGGCACGGTGTCGGTAGCACCGTTGTCAGGAGCAACGATGGTAGCGCCAGCTTGGACATACCAGGAAGAAGACTCGCCCAGAGCACCCTCGTAACCCACATGGGTGTCGATATCGGTGCCGCTGTAGTTGCTACCAGTAAAACCAGAGTTAGCTTCCACGTTGACATAGGGACCTGCGAAAGCAGCGCCAGCAAACAGGGGGGCAGCAGCAGCTGCAGCGATGAAAGATTTGATCATTTGAATTTCCTCGTTAAGTTTCTTGCGGAATGGTTACCCGCAGATGGTGGGTCGGATCGACTTCCCGACCGCCTGTGTATTGTAGCACAGATCCGAGTAGTTGAGGGATCATCAGTGTTACATAATATATATGAAGTTTTACAACTTCACATTAAACCCATTTGGAGTTGCCACATACAGGTGATCCCGAAGATCTCTGTATGGTCAGGAGCATAAAAGAAATCTTTGTCACAGCACTCAGGAGACTTTCTGTTGCGAGACCAGACGGAATATGCTTCATTGATAACTGCTGGTGAATTCCACCAGCGATCAGCAACTCTCTGACGGGAGTAAGTGGATACATCAGTCCAAAATGACGAAGCATATTGCGATCCAAATTGATAATGGAAAGCAAGGGCATCCAAATATGCTTCAACTGCACGGCGGTATGTTAGATTCGCATTCATCTTTGACACTTCACTACGAGATCCATGCCAGAGATACTGGATGATTCTTTTAGCAAAGAAGTCATAATGAAATAGAGACAGTGCCTGCAGTGGCTCAAAGAAAAGCAAGGCGTTTCCATTGAGTGCCAGTTTGTCTGAGACAATCATACTTGGGGAGTATGATGGTGTCCATTTTAGCACCTTTGCATCTTCTGGACAATAGGTCAGAGCGATGGTTTCAGATAGGTGCTCCCTCTTATAGAGGAATCCACTACGACAAATACCCAGGTTTGGAAATGGTAGTGTAAACTTCCATCCATTCTCATGGGCAAGGTGATTGGTATACTGAGGGTCTAAGACATCAGGATCCAATTCCTCTGTGTAGTATACCACAGAATTAACTGTGGGAAGCTTGATGGGAATACGAAACTTCTCATCAAACCCAGCACATGATATCACAAAGTCATATGATTCGTAAAGGACTTCGGGACTTCTGACGGGTTGGGAAATGAAACGGACACCCTTCTCTTCTAGTTTCTCACACAGGAATGGGTTGAGATCCTTTGTGAAGAAGTGAATAGCATCTGAGAAGATGAAGTCATGAGTAAAGACTTCACCACTCTTACCCCAACCATCAAACTCAATACCATATTTCATCGATGCAAGACCCAGATCACAGAGATCTTTCCTTGTATATCCAAGAGTCTTCTCAATGAGATCTGGAAATTGTGGTGTTGTAGATTCACCCACAGGTAACTGGGGTATGCTTGGATCGTAATAAACGTCCACTTGAATTCCATAGGCAAGAAGATTCATCGTCGTGATTAAACCAGACGATCCTCTGCCAATCACAGCGACTTTCATTCTTCTGCCTGCAAATACTCTCGAATTGCCTGCATGTCTTCCGTTGCCATCTCGATAGGAGACGGAGGTGCATTCTCCTCTACCTCCTGATCAGTCAACTCCTGACGCTTATCGAGAATCTGATTCTCAACATTCGCCCAGAATTCTTCTCCCTTGGGTTTGTAGTCAAGGTTTTTAATTGTAGCAACGTTGCTGCTCCAATACTTCTTCATCTTCTTGAGCATCTTGGCACGACCCTTTGGGTCATCCTTGTATTGCTCAATGACTCTACGAAGCATTTTTAATTCTTTAGAAGACTTTTCAAGACTCCTCTCTGCCCAATCAGCATGACGCTTTGCCTGGCTAGTTGGGATAATAGATTCACCGAAACCTTCACTCATGATACATCGCTCACTCTTACTTTGAAATGGATATGATTTTTGGGATCTGTCCTACGAAGATACCATACCATAGATTGTTTGTTGTGGGACTCTTGATATAATGCATCCCTTACTGGACTCTTGCCAGTGTCCTGATATTTATCTTGATACTCATAGGAGATACCAACTTCTTGAGGGATTTTGTATGTTGTGTTAACTCCATATGTGTTTGGTTTGTGGTGCTTCGGATGGAATGGGGAGAAGATGTCATCTGCTACCTGGGATGGAGTGCCTTGGTCTGCCCACTTACGTTGTTTCTTTTCGTAATCAATTGGCCATTTAAGATCAAACTCCTGACCCTCCGAGTAACCATAACCGTCATTCAGGACTTCAAGCAACTCTACTATAGCATAGAAGTTGCTCCTGCGGTATGCCTTACCAAAGGTTGTCAGAGAAGCACCAGTTGAGTATGGATAGAAAGTAATACCCACACGAATCTTTGCAGTCCTAGTGAAGTCAATCTTATCCTTTGCATCATCATCGACTAAGTAATAGTCTTGGATGAAGTATCCAGGCTCATAGAATTCAAACGTATTGTTTTGACTGATGCCATCATACAAATCATCTAGAATCTCACTGTTGGTTGTGGAGTTTCCATAGCGAGTGGCAGACTCATCCCACCAGACAGTTGCATTGTCAGAGAATCTAGCAAGTCTGGCGTAGTTGTAAGGGGTTTCGATGTGATTCTTAGTATTACTTCCAGCAAGGTTGGGCTCTACCTTGTGTCTACCAGTCTTACCATCCTTAAACAAGTCTGATGTTGTCAACTTATTAAAGTGCTGCCTGACATCTCCAGAGTCAATACCAAATGAGTCTAGGTAAGCACCATATCTGCTACCAGTGGTGTAATTCCAACCTCTATTCATCCCATTCATTCTCTGGGACCATGTGAGTTTGGATGCATACTCGTTGTCAGTGTCAACCAACGCACCATTCTCATACATCTTATACATCTCAGTGAGATTCCAAACAATATCACCACCATTCTTACCATCTTCACCAGTCAATACTGCCAGTTGCATATCCATACCTCTGACCTGACCATCTGTCGGGAGAGCATCCTTGTTACCCAATTGATATGGAATGGGATATGAATCAGTATCGCCAGCGGTTGTCATCAACCTGATGGTCATCGCACCCTCAAACAGTTGAGTCGCCTCATCAAAGATTGACATCTTGGGACTGACCGATCCAGCAAAAGGACCCTGAGTGATACTCACCACCTCTAATGTAATTGTATCGCCCTTACTAACTGAGAAGTC